>TARA_R110002012_G_scaffold304171_3_pt1 | contig 486102 bp, 471 predicted proteins | sample TARA_R110002012 | Tara Oceans TARA_R110002012 (sample SAMEA4396515) | marine metagenome | biome: Westerlies Biome; feature: [DCM] deep chlorophyll maximum layer (ENVO:01000326); material: water (ENVO:00002006), including particulate matter (ENVO:01000060) such as... | depth 40 m | reverse complement strand
TTGGGTGTGCGATAGGCACCCCCGCCGGCCGGTTCCTTGGCGGCCTGTCTGCGCAGCGCGGCAATTTCATTTTTCATCGATATCACGTCGGGATGACTGTCGGTCCAGCCACGGGCGCGCGCAGAGGCCAGCTTCGCCTCCGCCTGTGCCAGTTGACCGCTGGCGCTGCCGTCTCCGGTGCCACCAAATCCCGGCGTCGCGATCGAGGGAGGTGTGCCGGCCAGCTGGCCATTTAAGGCCGCCAGCGATCCTGCTGCCTGGCTGAGTTGCGAATCGATCTGCCCCAGTTCGGAGCGGGCAGCTTCCATCCGTTGGCTGATGGACCCGATCCCCGGCAACAGGCCGAGATTTTCGGTCTCGAATTGAACCCGTTTCTGCTCGACTTCCTGAAGCTCTTTCTCTCTCTGGGCCAGCTGAGCATCAAGAAACTTGATCGTCTGGCTGGTTTCGTCACGGTCACCCGACAGATTCTCCTCGACAAAAATATCGATCATTTTCTGTACGATGTCGCGGGCCAGAACGGCATTTTCGGCATCGGAAAGATTGCTGGCCGATGATTTGGCGGTAATCTCGAACAGATTGTCCTTTTCCGATTTGATTTCGATATTCTTGCGCAGTGTCTCGACCTTGCTCGCCAGTTCGCGGTCTGACGAAACGGAATCGTTCAGCGCCGTTCCCCGCACAACCTTTTCCAGATTGATGGTCGATGCCAGCGTCTGCTGGACACGGTCCATATTCTTCTTGCGCTCCCGCGCATCCACACCGACCTGGTCGGACAGGATCGACTGCATTTCCACCGAAATGCGGGCTTTTGATTCATAGCTATTGGGAATCAGTGCGACCACCAGCCAGCCCAGCAGGCAAAGCCCCCAGGCGACGAGCAGCGCCAGCCAGCGCCGGTTCCAGACGCTGTACAATGCTATTTTAAATTCGTCATAGAGACCGTTCATGTGTCTATTCGATTCCTGTCTGGAAAATCAAAAGCAGTTCAAAACATGCTTTCGGGAATGATGATCACGTCGCCGGGACGCAGCATGACATTGGCGCTGGTTTTGCCCTTCTTCATCAGGTCGTCGATGCGCAGGGCAAATTCCTTCTGCTTGCCGGTACCGCGATCGAACCGGATCAGGCGGGCGCGATTGCCTGAGGCAAATTCGGACATGCCGCCAACGGCGATCATCGCGTCGAGCAGGGTCATGTTGGCGCGATAGGGAATCGACGCAGGCTTGTCGGTGGCACCGACGACCCGGATTTGCTGCGAGAAGGTGCCGGAAAAATTGTTGACGATGACCGACACCAGCGGCTCGTTGATATATTGCGACAGCTGCAGGGTCAGATCCTCGGCCAGCATCGACGGCGTCTTGCCTACCGCAGGCATATCGGTGATCAGCGGGGTGGTAATCCGGCCATCGGGACGGACCTGAACCTTCGCTCCCAGTTCGGGGTTGCGCCAGACAAATATGGTCAGCTCGTCCAGCGGACCGATGACATATTCTTCGCCCGGTCCTTCCTGCATCGACACGAAGGACGCGGTGGGCAGCTCCGGACCGCTGGAACTGCCGGCACAGCCGGCAACCGCCAGTGACGCCATGCCGGAACCAATCATCAGCTTGGCCAAGTGCTTGTTTTTGATAGCAGAACGCATATTTTCACCTCGTATAAATCTTCAGGCGAAATACCCGTTTTCCGCAGAAAACCGGCAACTCGCACAAAGTCACGAAATGGCTATGCTAGAAAATAGTGAATATAGCGTTAGGATTAGCTGAATTTGCGATGAACCAGTCCGGCCTACTCATGGCCGACAAGATATTGAAATCAGGCGACCAATATCTCGCTGGCGGCGCCCTGACCGAGAAAGCTGGCGGGGCTGGCGGTCGCCCCGTAGGCACCGGCGCAGAAGATCGCGACAATGTCTCCGACATCTGCAGTCGGCATCGCCGCATTGTCACTCAACCGGTCAAGCGGCGTGCAAAGACAGCCGACAATCGACACCGTTTCATCGGGTTCGGCATCGAACCGGCTGGCGATTGCGGCAGGATAGTTGCGCCTGACGACCGTCCCGAAATTGCCACTGGCCGCAAGCTGATGATGCAGCCCGCCATCCGTCACCAGAAAGGTCTGACCCTGGCTTTGCTTGCGATCGACGATCCGGGTCAGATAGACCCCGGCCTCGCCGACCAGATAGCGGCCCAGTTCGATGGCGAACTGCGTCTTCGACAATATCTCTGGCAGTTGCGCCAGCTTTTCGGACAATGCCTGCCCGACCCTGGCTATATCCAGCGGCTCCTCACCCGGAAAATAGGGTATACCGAAACCGCCGCCGAGATTGACATGACCGGGCGAGCGCCCGATGCTCGTGGCCAGGCGCGCGGCAAGGTCCAGCGTCTGCGCCTGTGTTTCGATAATGGCATCGGCGCTGAGCGCCTGCGAACCGGCAAAAATATGAAAACCGCGCCATTCCGCTCCAGCGTTCAGCAGCTTTTTTACCGCCGGTGCCACCAGATCGATATCCATCCCGAACGGCTTGGCTCCGCCCCCCATTTTCATGCCCGATCCCTTGAGATCAAAGTCCGGATTGACGCGGATCGCCAGCCGTGGTGTTTGGCCCTCGGCCTTTCCGATCTGCAGCGCCCGATCACATTCGCCCGGAGATTCGATATTGATCGTAACCCCGGCCTTGATGGCCTCGCGCAATTCGTCGTCTCTTTTGCCTGGTCCGGCAAAACTGATCTTTTCCGGCGCCGCCCCCGCATCGAGGGCCATCCGCAATTCCCCGCCGGATGCAATATCGATCCCGTCAACCACACCCACCATGTGGCGAAGCAGCGGCTGATAGGGATTGGCCTTCATGGCATAATGCAGATTGAGGGAGTCAGGCATCGCCGCACGCAATTGCGTCATGCGCGCATCGAGCATGGCTGCGGAATAGACAAATAGCGGCGAGCCATGGTCCTGCACCAGCACGCTGGCCTTCTTGCGGCCAATCGCCAACTCGCCATCAATTGTCTCGTATCCCGGCGGGATCGGCCCGGTGGGTTTGGTCTTGATCATTCTATATCCATGCTGGCCAATAAATTGCGATCCAGTTTCCCGTTGGGATTCTTGGGAAATTCGGAAAGCAGAATGATATCGCGCGGGTGCATAAAATTCGGTAAATTCTGTTTTAAATAGTTTTCCAGCGTCTCTGTGACCGAAGCCTGTTCTGCCCCCTGTTCAACCGGCCGGACAAACAAGCGGATCGCCTGACCGAGCCGCTCATCCGAAACACCAAGTGCCACCGCTTCGGCTATCATCCCGGATTCCACCGCGATTTCCTCGATCTCGGTCGGACTGATGCGGTTGCCCGAACTTTTGATCATGGCGTCATCGCGGCTGACGAAATAGAGAAGCCCGTCCTTGCCGCGCTTCACCGTATCACCCGAGAATACTGCGGTGCCGGAATATTGGGACGCTGCCGGCGCATTTTTGAACCGCTCAGCCGTCCGCTCGGGGTCTTTCCAATAGCCCTGTGCCACCAAAGGCCCGCAATGGACGAGTTCTCCGGGCTGATCCGGTCCGGCGACAGCCCCGTCTTCATCGACCACCAGAATTTCCGCAAAAGGGATCGCGGTGCCCATGCTGGTCGGATTATCATCGATCAGCGACGGGTCGAGAAAAGTCGACCGGAACGCCTCGGTCAGACCGTACATCGCGTAGATATCGGTACCGGGCCCGAATATGGCGCGCAACTGCCTGACGAGCGTTGGCGTCAAGGCGCCACCGCTATTGGTCAGCCGGCGCATCGACCCCACGGCTTCCTCCGGCCACTCATGTTCCACCAGCTGCACCCAAAGCGGGGGCACCGCCGCCAGAGTGGTGATCCTTTCGCGCGCACAGGCCTTCATGACGTCACGAGGCGTCAGATAATCCAGAGGCACCGCGCACCCCCCGGCCGCCCAGGTAGACAGCAGCTGGTTCTGGCCATAGTCAAAACTGAGCGGCAGCACGCAAATCGTCCGGTCATCCGCAGCCAGCTTCAGATATTCCGCCACGCTGAGCGCGCCCAGAGTGAGATTGGCATGGCTCAGCATCACCCCTTTCGGACGACCGGTGGAACCGCTTGTATATAATATTGCAGCCAGATCGCCCGTATCCACATTGGCCGCACTGGGGACCAACGGTGTCGCGACGGACGCCAGCGCCTCTTCCACAGACTTGTCTTCGAACAGGGTGCAACTGTCATCAATGTCACTGTCTGCCAGCGCTTTGAGACGACCGGCATTGCTGATCAGCAGCCTCGCGCCGCTATCCTCGACAATATAGGCGACCTGGGCCTGCTTGAGCAGCGGATTGACCGGCACATGGACCAGACCCGCCCGCGCCGCCGCGAGCGGCATCAGACAGGCCAGTTCCGTCTTGGACAGCCATGTCGCGACCCGGTCCCCTTTCGCAGCGCCCTGGTCCTGCAACCATGCCGCCAGCACACCGATACGATGATTTAACATCTTGTAGCTAAGAGTACCGGATCGCGTCACGAGAGCGTCCGCATCCGGGTCCCTGCCGATTGCCAGGTGGTCCAACGGAAATGCGGCGGTTTCGGGATTGGTTTTCAATGTGTGACCTATGGGAAAAAGAGCAGATTTGTGACAGACACGACCTTAGCCATGACCAGCGAATATCATAGCAATTTCCAGTCGGTGCAAGCCATAGCTGGAGAAAAACTCGGACGATCGGTCCAGAAGTCCCTGTTCGACCGAATCGAATGGCTCAAACCGCTGCATGAACTGTGCTTGCCGGACAAATCACCGCTGATTGTTCACAGTCAGGAAGGCGAAGCCGAGGCATGGATGTTCCTGATGAAGACCGGTCTTGGCCGCCACGCGGCTCTGGCCAACTGGTATAATTTCACCTTTCGGCCGATCTTTCTCGGCGACTATGACGAGGTCACCAAACTGGCGCTGCTGGCAAAGATCGCAAAACAGCTAAAATCAAGCTCTCATCATATTGAAATTACTCCGGTTCCTGACGAGGATTCGGCCGCCAGCCTCGCCGAGCGCGCGTTCGAACAGGCCGGCTGGATCGTTTTCCGGTCGAAGGCGGATGACAATCACATCCTCAACGTCAGGGGCCGAACCTTCGACCAATATTGGAGCGAGCGCCCGGGCCAGCTGCGCAACACGGTGCGGCGCAAGGAAAAGAAAAATCTGGTGTCGATCAGGATCGAAACGGAATTTTCGGACGAGGACTGGAACGACTATGTCTCGGTCTACGAACGCAGCTGGAAGCCGGAAGAGGGCAATCGCGAATTTCTGAGAAATCTGGCCCGGCACGAGGCCGCCGCTGGCTGCATGCGCCTCGGACTGGCCTATATCGACGGCGAGCCGGTGGCGGCGCAGTTCTGGACGGTGGAAAATGGCGAAGCGCTGATCCACAAACTCGCGCATGTCGAGGATGCGACCAAATCCTCTCCCGGAACCTTGCTCTCGGTGGCGATGTTCCAGCATGTCATCGATATCGACCATGTCGCGCTGATCGACTTCGGCACCGGCAATGATGGCTATAAACGGGAGTGGATGGAGGATGTCCGCGATCGCTATCGGCTGGAGTTTTTCTGGCCCAACAACCCGCTGTCCTGGCTACCAATTTTGAGACACTATCTCTCCGGCCTTGCCGGAAAGCGCGCTTCGCTCTAGGGAAGCGCCGTTATCCGGGATTCGGGGGTATTGAATGCATAACAAGGTCGAGTTAACACCGGAAGCTGCCGTGCGCGCCGTGATGCGGGACATATTGGGTCTCAGCCAGGAACAGGTCGCGGAATTTACGGCAGAAACCGAGCTTTTCGGCGCACTTCCCGAACTGGACAGCATGGCTGTTGCGGGGCTGCTGACCGAGCTTGAAGATCGTCTCGATATCATGATCGAGGATGACGAGGTCGATGGCGAGCTGTTTGAAACCTTTGGCAATCTGGTTGCCTTTGCCGAGATGAAAGTCAGGGAGTGACCTTGGCCCCCGCATTCGTCGACTACGAATTTGCGGGCCGCAAGGAGCTTTGTTTGTGCCACTCGACCGGTTCCCCCCGGCGGGTGTTGCTGGTCCCTCCCCTGTTCGATGAAATGAACCGCATGCGCAAGATGCTGGTTGACGTCATGCACGCGCTGGGACGCTTTGAAATAAGCAGTTTTCTGCCCGACCTGCCTGGCACCAACGAAAGTCTGGTCGCGCTGGAACAGGTGAGTCTGTCCGACTGGCGTCAGTCCTTGCAGGTCTGCTCCCGGCAGCATAACATCTCCCATATCGCTTCGTTCCGGGCCGGAACACTGGCCGTCGCCGAGATGGAGGCCGCCCGTCACTGGATTTTCAGCCCGGTGAAAGGTGCGACCATCCTGCGGACCATGATGCGCACCAGGGTCGCGGCTGACCGGGAATCGGGACTGAACACAAGCCTGGCGGAGCTGGCCGAACAGGCCGGGGCCGACTCGCTTGAGCTGGCCGGCAATATCCTCGGGTCCCAACTGTTCGCACAGCTAAATGCTGCAGAAATTCCGGACATGACCAGTCAACGGATCGTACTCCTCGAATCCGACAGCAAGCCCGCTGATAGCCATATTGCGGGTTCGGCGCTGTGGCTTCGGGCCGAGCCAGACAAGGATCCGGCTATGTCCTTCGCTATTGCCCAAGATATCGCGCAATGGATGGAGCCATGACACGCCGCTTCCGTCATATCGCCTGCGCAGAGGATATGCTGGCAGCGACCTTTGATTCCGCGCCGGGCACGACCGCGCTGCTGATTGTCAGCGGCGGCAATGAGATTCGCTCGGGTGCCCATGGCGGCATGGCGCAACTCGCTTCGCGGATTGCGGCACAGGGCTTTCCGGTGCTGCGTTACGACCGTCGCGGGATCGGGGAAAGTACTGGCGAAAACCAAGGTTTTCTGAACAGTGCGGCAGAAATTTCCGCCGCTGCCGAATTTCTCCGACTGGAAGAAAAGGCACAGAATATCGTCGCCTTCGGCAATTGCGATGCCGCAACCGCTCTGGCGCTGTTCGGGCCCGCAGCCGGCATCGACGGCTATATTCTGGCCAATCCCTGGGTGATTGAAACGGAGAGGACATCGGATACGCAGGAACCGACCATCTCGTCGGGAGCGATCCGGGCGCGCTATTGGGACCGGATCAGAAACCCGCGGTCCGTGATCGATCTGCTGACCGGCAAGATCGATATCAAAAAGCTGCTGAAGGGCCTCAGGCAGGCCGCCCGGTCAGAAGACAATGGCGCCCTTTCGCTGCAGCTGCGCGACGCGCTTTCGACTCTGGAAAACAGCGCCGACATCTTGCTGGCCAAACGCGATACGACCGCTCGCGCCTTTCTTGCCGCCTGGAACAGCGCGGATTTCACTGCCGTGCGGGGCAAGGCGTCTATCAAGGTGGAGACCCTCGACAGCGCCTCGCACAGTTTTGCGGATAGGGATGCCAAACAGTGGCTCACCGATCGCATATTGCAGGCGCTGCGGTCAGCCTGATTATTCGGCCGCCATCAGTTCGAATTCCTGCTCCGCCAGAAAACGCTCGGCATCGAGCGCTGCCATGCAGCCGGTGCCGGCTGCGGTCACTGCCTGGCGATAGACATGATCCATCACGTCCCCACAGGCATAGAGACCCGGAATCCTGGTCTTCGGCGTGCCCGGCTCGACCTTGATATAGCCGCCGTCGATCAGATCGAGATGATCCTTGAAAATCTCCGTCGCCGGCGCATGGCCAATCGCAACAAAGGCACCGTCGACCGACAGATGGCTCTTGTCACCGGTCTCCGTGTCGACCAGATCCAGACCGACCAGCCCCACAGGCTCGCCGCCGCCGACAAAGCGTTCGACATTCTTGTTCCACAAGACCGAAATCTTTGGATTGGCAAACAGCCGGTCCTGCAGAATCTTCTCGGCCCGCAGGCTGTCACGGCGATGGATCAGGGTCACATCATCGCTGTGATTGGTCATATAGAGCGCTTCCTCGACCGCGGTATTGCCGCCGCCGATCACCGCAACCTTCTTGCCGCGATAGAAAAAGCCGTCGCAGGTCGCGCAGGCCGAAACGCCCTTGCCCGACAATTCCTCCTCGCCCGGAAGCCCGAGCCATTTGGCTTGCGCGCCGGTCGCGATCACCAGCGTATCGCCTTCATAGATATCGCCGCCATCACCGGTCATGCGGAACGGGCGCCGGGAAAAATCAACATCGACGATGGTGTCGAACATGGTTCGGGTACCGGCCTTTTCCGCTTGCGCCTGCATTTCCTCCATCAGCCAGGGCCCCTGGATGACATCGCGAAAGCCCGGATAATTTTCGACATCGGTGGTGATCGTCAACTGGCCACCCGGCTGCAGGCCCTGAACCACGATCGGTTCCAACCCGGCGCGGGCGCCATAGATCGCAGCCGACAAGCCGGCGGGTCCCGAACCCAGAATGAGCATTTTCGTGCGATGCGTTTCGGCCATGTTCCGTTCCCGATATTGATTCTATTACCTGCAAATAGGGATGCCGGACACCGATAGGCAAGAGCTATCACCGCCAAAACAGACGAAGAATAGTTTTGACCGATGATAGCCGCTTTTGCCGAATCGCCTGTATCAGGAGCCGGTCAGGCCATGATCGCATATCTGGACTGGCCGGCCCCCCGGCACATCTGCTTGGAGACGCGCGTCTCCTCCCCGTCGATGATCGCAACATCGGTAATGGTCAGGCATTTGCGTCCATTGGGTTCGGTGTTGAGCGCCGTGACCGTCGACGAACCCGACACGCCGCCGCGGGTCGGGCTTTGCCATTCGGCGACCGCCCCCACTTTTTCCTGCTCGACCACTGCAATTGTTGCCTCGGCGGCCTTTTCCTGTTCCTCCTGGCTCAATTTGCAGGCAATTTCTCCAACGAGAACCGCGCCGGCAGCGCTGGCGATCAGCGTGCCGATCTTGTCCAGCCCGGCGGCCGACCCGACGACACCGCCAAACACACCTCCCAGCAGGCCACCACGGCCTCTCGACTTCTTGCAGGATTTATTGGAGCTGGCGGCGGCCTTGCCCTTCTTCGGCTTGCTCTGCTCGACCGGTTCGCCGCTGGCCGTTTGCATGTTCATGAACCCGTAATTGTCTGGCACGGGATAACCGCCGCAACCGGTATTGTAGCAATAGCGGTCGCTCAGATAGTTCCGGTCAGAATTGTAAAGTTCGACAGCCGCCCGGTAGACAGCCATATTTTTTCCGTTCGGATCCGAATTGGCATGCTCCTCGCGCATCTCCTTGTAAAACCGGTCTCTGCTGGCGGCGGAATATTCCATCCTGCCCGCGACCTGCTCGGTGTAAATCCGAGAAATCTCGTTTTGATATTCGTTCATTTGCTTGCGAAATTCGGTCAGGACATTGTTATAATAATCGTCGAGACGGGTGGTGCACTGATTGATATTGATCGCCTTGTCGTGCGGATCGGCCAGATGCAGATGATCTTCCCGGCAGTCGGGATAGTCGCCCTGCAGGAGAACGGGCGGAGAGGGCAGCTGGGGCAAGGGTGGCTCCACCTGCGGCGGCGGCACATAGGCCTTGTCTTCCGGAGCGAGCGAAGCAGGATCGTCCGGATTGCCAGTGTTTTCGGCTTCCTCGCTCTCGTTTTGGGAGGACCCAAGACCGGACAGATCAGGCGGCTCAACCGCCATCTCCCCGGCCGGATCGGCCCGGTCCGATTGACCATATTCGGAGGGAGGCAGGTCAACCGGTTGTGGCCCCGCCGCCGCCGGGCGTTGCCAGTTCAGTATCTGTATATTGCAATTCGGCTGGCCCGGCTTGGAACTGTAGAGACACGCACGGTAGGCCATGCCCCGGCTGGTCAAGCCGCTCTTCCCGGCCTTGGCAGGATCGGAATGACATTCGGCGCAGGCAATGCCCGTATTGGTTGCGATCGCGACCGTCGCTTCGACCGGGCTGGAGGACAGCATGAGCGCGCCGACCGCCGCCGCGCCCATTGTTCCGAAGACGCCAACGGCAAGCGCTGTTTGAACCTTGCTCAAATTTTCCTCCTGTGTTTAGCTCCAGCTAACCGCCCGGTCCCCTTGTCTGACCAGCATGATCAGCGGAAGACGGCGTCGCTCGCTCTTGGCTACCTCCATACACCTTCTTGCGTCCCGGTATATGACCGGGATCATAGGCCCTCGCGTTTCGGCGAATCAATTTGTTTTTGGGCGACAGCCTGCAACAAGACAATTCCGGGCGGCAGCGCTGGAAAAGGCCCGGACTTTTTGTGCCTGCGCGGAAAGGATTATGATTCCAGGGGAAATGCCAGGTTACCAGGGACCCAGTTCCGAGATTTCACGCAGGAACGGAACCTCGTCGCTGCTGTCCATCTCAAATTCACGGGCGTAACGGTGCCCACTGAACACGGCTGCTGCGATCGTCCCGGGGGCGAGGCTGTCTCCGATGCTGGAAAATGACTTGATACCAGCAGCGCGCACTTCATCCTGCCGTTCGGTCAGGGCCCTGAAGACAGCATCATGCAACATGCGCGCAGTCACCATCACCAGCGAATGGGCTTCGATTGTCGTTTCCCGCCCGGTGAAAGCACAGGCGAGCTTCGCCGTTCCACCACTGAAACCAGCCAGTCCCTGATTGGCCACGATATTTATGCCCTTTTCCAACAGGCGTTTCTGGATTCGCGGCTGTTCAAGCGTATTCACCGTCCAACCCGACACAATCGCTGCCGGTGTCACGAGCGTAACATTCAATCCCAGGTCGCGAAGCTTTTCGGCAATAACACCGCCCATATAGTAATGATCGTCGTCGTAAACGACGATCGATCCGGTGGGAAAGCGGCCGGCCATGATATCGTCCGGCGTGAAAATCACGCTTTCGTCCAGATCAGCGATGGGCGTGCGGTGATAACGGGCAACACCGTCGCGCCGCCATGATGAACCAGTAGCCAGCACGATCCGGTCGAATTCCGCACCCAAGACTTCATCGGCGGACATTTCGCTGTCGAGATAGATATCCACATTTGCGAGTTGATGCAGTTGTCCGAGGCGATAGTCACGGACCCGGCCCCAAGCCGAAAGACCAGGCAGGAGAGGTTCGCGTGCCGTCCGGCCGCCGAGCTCGGTCATGGCTTCGGCCAAAGCGACTTCATAGCCGCGCTTGCCCAGCGAAACCGCACATTCCATTCCCGCCGGACCAGCCCCGACGATAAGGATGCGGTCCTCGCTTTCCTTCTTCGTGATGATTTCAGGATGCCATTTCCGACGCCACTCCTCGCCCATGGTCGGGTTCTGGGTACAGCGAATAGGCGTGTAGGTGTTGTCGGCAGCAGCACAGATATTGCAGCCAATACATTCCCGGATATCGTCAAGACGCCCTTCCTCGATCTTCCGGGGAAGAAACGGATCGGCAATCGACGGGCGCGCGGCACCCACCATGTCGAGGACTCCGCGCCGCACTTGCGACACCATCGTGTCCGGCGAAGTGAAGCGCCCAACCGAAACGACCGGCTTCCCCGTGATTTTCTTGACGAAGGAAACATACTCCTCATGCACGCCCTCCTCACCGAACCGCGAAGGCCGTGAGTCATTCGACCAGTCACCGACTGTCACATCCCAAAGATCCGGAAGATCGGCCAACATTTCGATGAGATCGCGGCCTTCGCCATCCGAACACAAACCGGCCGGGCCGACCAGTTCGTCGACGCAGATACGCACCGGAACGGCGCAAGTGTCGCCCACGGCCTCCTTCGTTTCCTCGATCAGCTCGCGCAGCAGGCGCGCCCGGTTTTCCAACGAACCGCCATATTCATCAGTGCGCTGGTTATACCGGCGCGACAGGAACTGCATTGGCGTCGTCAGCCCGTGCGCTGCATAAACATAAATAAGGTCAAACCCGGCCTGCTTCGCACGCCGTGCAGCGGCAACGTGCCAACGACGCAGATTTCGGATGTCTTCCTTATCCATCGCTCGCGACTGGACGGGATCGTAGGAAACCACCGTGTGCGACGACGGGCCCAGGGGAATCTCGCGCGAAATGCGATTCTGGGCACGGAATCCGTGATGGCCAAGTTCGACCCCGGCAAGGGAATCAAATTCGTGAATGCCTTCTGCCGCGCGCGCCAGGGCCGGGATGTCCCGATCATCCCACAAACGCGCATCATTGTGCGGAGAGATATCTGCAGATGGGTGAATCTCGCAAACTTCGGTGCAGACCACTGCCCAGCCGCCTTCAGCCTTGACGCGGCGCATCGCTGCCATGCCGGACGGCGCACGGTGGCCCATGCCATTGCAATGCGGCACCTGATAGAAACGGTTCCGAGCCGTCACAGGCCCAATCTGAACGGGCTCAAACAGAATGTCGTAACGCGATTCCTTCAACCAAACCTCCCTGAACTGACCGACCGGAATGGCCCCGCCGGGCACATCGTTCCCATGCCCATGCCTGCTGCAATTTCGCCAATTTTTCCAAGATCCAAGCCACGCGGGCAGTTAATAAAACTGAACATCATATGCAACAATAAACAGTTAATCTCTCTATTGTTACAAATATGAAACTGACTTGCAATAGGCCCCGAGCAGGTCTGTTCGCAGCTAACCTTGGAGAATCGCAATCTCTCAACTCGTCAAGTTCAGCCGCTCGGACACAGCTCGCGCTCCGTTCGCCCCCAACAATTGCGTGCAACGGCTTTTCGGCGGACGCACAGATCCTTCAACACCATCGCCCCCATCGTAAAAGACGAAGGCTGGGACCGGAAAATATCGTCAAGCTCACGACTTATGCGACCGCGCCCATTCCGCCTGCGAGCCAGCGAACAGCGCGGCAGCCCATATTCGGTGATATCGCCCAGGCTGCGACCATGCTTTTCGTTCCCCTCCTGCTTTGTTCAACAGATGGGCAGCAAATCCGGCTTCAAGCGGACACGAGCGGGTGCGAATCAGTTCTATCGCTTTGTTTTTCTGTAATTTTACCGAAGTATACGGAAGGATGCGAACCCGTACGGATTCTAAAATGGTAGCGGAGGAGGGACTCGAACCCCCGACACATGGATTATGATTCCACTGCTCTAACCACCTGAGCTACTCCGCCAACCGGTCCCGGAGATCGCTTTGATCGTCTCGAAACACTCACTGGATCGCGGCGCTATAGTCACAGCATTGAGTGCGGTCAACAAGCTGAAGAGAGAAATACGCTAAAACTTGCACGGCCGATGCGATCCGCGCTAACAGCGCTTTCCGAGCCAGAATTGAGGCACCAAGGGGCAGATATGAACGCATTTTATGATATCTTGATTGTTGGCGCGGGCCATGCCGGCGCACAGGCAGCGATTGCCTTGCGCCAGAAGAAGTTTGAAGGCTCGATCGGGCTGGTCGGAAACGAGAAATATCCCCCCTACGAGCGCCCTCCGCTTTCCAAGGAATATCTTGCCGGCGAAAAGCCTTTTGAACGGATTTTGCTGCGCCCCGAAAGCTTCTGGGTCGAACGCGAGATCGATCTGCTGACCGGTCGGCGGGTTTCCAAGCTGGATCCGGTCGGCAAGACCGTGACCTTGGCCTCCGACGATGAAATTGGCTATGGCAAGCTGATCTGGGCGACCGGCGGCTCTCCTCGCATGCTTGATTGTCCGGGCAGCCAGGCGCGCAACATCCACGCAGTTCGCTCGCGGGCCGACGTTGACAAGATCATGGCGGCCCTGCCCTCCGTAAAAAAAATCGTTGTCATCGGCGGTGGCTATATCGGGCTGGAAGCCGCGGCGGTGCTGACCAAATTGGGCAAGCAGATCACCATCGTCGAATCGCTGGACCGGGTCCTGTCCCGGGTTGCTGGCGAAACCCTTTCGCGCTTCTTTGAAGCCGAACACCGCAGCCACGGCGTCACCATCGAACTGGAAGCCACCGTGGCCGGCTTTGAAACCGGCGAAGATGGCATTGCCACTGCCGTGACCCTGGCCGACGGACGACGGCTGGAAGCGGACATGTTCGTGGTCGGTATCGGCATCATCCCCGAAACCGGTCCGCTGGTGGCCGCCGGCGCCGCGACCGGCAATGGCGTGGACGTTGACCAGCATTGCCGGACCAGCCTGGAGGATGTCTACGCGATCGGCGACTGCGCCGCGCACAGCAACGCCTATGCCGACGGCGCGATGATCCGGCTCGAATCGGTCCAGAATGCCAATGACCAGGCCAAGGTAGCCGCGCTCGACATATTGGGCGAGGAAGCCGACTATGACGCCGTCCCTTGGTTCTGGTCGAACCAATATGATCTGAAGCTGCAGACCGTCGGCCTGTCGACCGGCCATGACAGCTATGTCGTTCGCGGCGACCCGGCTTCGCGCAAATTTTCGGTGATCTACTATCGCGACGGCAAGGTCGTCGCCCTCGACTGCGTCAATGCGACCAAGGACTATGTGCAGGGGCGCAAGGCCGTTGTCGAGGGATTGAACCTCGACAAGGACGAACTCGCCAATACCGAGATTCCGCTGAAGGAAGTCGGCGTCCGCTAGCGCCCCCGAAAGGGCCAGGAACCGATATCCTGCCACAGGCCGTCGAGATAATAATGTAGCGCGATTCCGTGAATTGCAAAGGGCCGCGGCTCGAATTCGGCCGACAGTTCGTCAAACAGGCGCTTGGCCTCTTTCGGGACCACTTTGTTCTGGATGGTGACATGCAGTCTTGGCGTCTGCTGATCCTGCGCGGTCAGCAGGCCGGCGAAGCGTTCCGCCAGTTCCATCCTCAGCGCCAGCAGTTCCGGCGCGTGCAGCTGATAGGCGACCCCGCGCCCGAGATGGATCAGACCGGATAAAGTCGCGGCCGGTTTCGGCAGATCCGCGGCACGTGCGCTCACCGCAGCCTTGATTTCATCCAGCGCCTGGGGCGGCAAATGGTGAAACAGCGTGATATGCGCGCTGATCTGGTTTCGCTCCGGCGGAAAATAGCGCCTGCGCAGACTGTCGGCCCAGGCAAAGTCGGCCTTGCCCATCTGCGCCGTCATGATGATGGGTTTGTTGAGGCGCTCCATGGTCCCTGTCTATCGCACACAATAAAACCGCGAGCAATTTCTCGCTCGCGGTTTCATTTGGGGGACAAAATTTGATTAGGCTGCCTTGCGTTCCGCTTCGTCCTGGTCGAGCCAGTTCAGGAGCTTTTCCGGAGTCGATTCGACATAGGGATCATTGTCGACGCCGTCGTCATTGATACCGGGTTCTTCGAACCAGGCGCTGACAACGCCATCATCCGCAATCATCGAATAGCGCCAGCTGCGATCGCCGAAACCGAGATGGTTTTTCTTGATCAGCATGCCCATGCGGCGGGTAAAATCGCCCGATCCGTCCGGAAGCAATTTGATTTTTTCCAAACCGAGAGACTTGCCCCACTGATACATAACGAATGCGTCATTGACGGAGATGCAATAAACTTCGTCGACGCCGCGCGCCTTGAATTCGTCATAAAGACGTTCGAACGCAGGGCACTGTTCGTTCGTGCAGGTCGGGGTAAAGGCTCCTGGCAGAGAGAAGACCGCGATGCGCTTGCCGGCAAACAGGTCCTTGGTGTTCACGTCCTGCCAGCGGAAGGGATTGTCGCCGTCGACCGATTCGTCGCGGACGCGGGTTTTCAGGGTAACTTCGGGGATATTTCTACCAATCATGTTGGCTCCTTTTGATTTGCGTTGGTGAGCATTTGCCATCCCTTGTTATATCGATCCAATTGGTTTTTTGTGACAGGCTGATCAACTTATTCGATCAGTAGCCGGCGCTACTGAAACTTTCAGCTTGCCTGTCGACAGCCCGCAACAAGCGCAGCTGATCGGGCCAGGAGTTTTCTACGCCAGATCAGGCGGATGTGCTGAACGGAGTGAAATCGGTATCTTCATCAAAGATATCCACCCCTTCGCGTCGTTTCAGCCATCCGACTACAACATAAGTCACCGGCGTCAGCACCGCTTCCCACAGCACTTTCAGCAGCCAGTTGGTCACCATCACGGTAATCACTGCCGAGGTCTCCCATATGCCCAGAAAGGCGAGCGGATAGAAGATCAGGCTGTCGACGCCCTGCCCGACCACCGTCGAGCCGATCGTTCGGCTCCACAGGGCCTTGCCCTGCGTCCAGACCTTCATCCGCGCCATCACATAGCTGTTGACGAATTCCCCCGCCCAGAAGGCAATGATTGAGGCCGCCACGATGCGCGGCACCTGGCCGAACACGCTTTCATAAGCCGCCTGCCCGTCCCAGCCGTCCGCCGGTGGCAGCGAGACCACGACCCAGCTCATGAAGGCCATGAACAGCAGCGCTGCAAAACCGGCCCAGATCACGCGTCTCGCCCGCGCATAGCCGTAGACCTCGGTCAGCACGTCGCCGATCACATAGCCGAGCGGGAAGAACAATATCCCCGCACCATAGATCCATTGCTCGCCGCTGATCATGACGAAGGTCGGCTTGGCGGCACCGATCACATTGGACAGCAGCAAAACGGTGACAAAGGCCGCCATCACGAAATCATAATAGCGGAAATGATGGCCGGCCTTGGTGGACGCCGAGGTCCGCTGAATGGAGCTGTCCTGCATCCCCCGACCTTAGCCCAGTCCCGCGACATTTCAACAATTATGCCAGAGCGTGCACATCACGGTTTGCAGCCGGTCAAAAGACCGCTAAAGCGCATGGAAATTGCGCGCCCGTAGCTCATCTGGATAGAGCGCGAGACTTCTAATCTTTTGTGCCCTTTTGCTGTAGCCCTAGAATATACTGGGTTTCAGGCTGTTTTTGAGTCGTCGCGTGACACGGAACGTGACAATTTCTGGCCGGCGCGATCGAAGGCGGTGACGTGCGTTTCTGGATCGACATGGGCATATCGCATGGTGACGGCCGATGAACTGTGCCCCATGGCGTCCATGATATCGAGGAGGTCCGCGCCGCCCTGGCGCGCCCAGCTGCCGAACGTGTGGCGGAGATCATGCCAGTGGAAATCCTCTATGCCGGCGGCCGCCCTGGCCGCTTCCCAGCGCTTGCGGAAATTACCGCGCAGAAAGACATATCCCGATCGCTTGCGGCGAGCGAGCAGTTCATAGCGCAGGGCTTCGGCGATGCGCACCACCTGGGGCCGCTTGCCCTTGCCGCGGGGGATGGTGATGGCCTTGGCCGAGAGATCGACCTGATGCCATTTCAGGTCCAGCATCGATGTCTTGCGCAGCCCGGTGGCGACGGCCGCCAGTATCGCAAAGGCCATATCCTTGTCGGCCGCTTCGATCAAAGCCTGATATTCCTCGATCGACAGAAAGCGCACCCTGATCTCATTTTCCGAATAGCGCAGTTTCTTCCAGGCGATCGCCGGGGCGACCTGACCGTGCATCAGGGCCGCATGGTTAAGAGCAGCCTTCAGAATCGCCAGATCCCGGTTGATGGTGGCACCGCCGACGCCCTCGCCGCGTCGCTTAGCGCGATATTCGAGCAGCTGGGCATTGGTCAGCCCGGCCATGGCGGCATTGACATCAAGATTGCGCTCGATCGCGCAAATCTTGGTCCAGATAAAATCGGATGATTTTTGATGCTGGCCGTGATCGTGCCAGTAAGTGCCGATGCAATCGGTCAATCGCCAGGCATCCTTGCGGCCTGGCCGGGCCATTTCCTCGCCGTGGATCCGCGCGGCCGCGCCCTCGGCTAGTTTCTTTTGCGTTTCGCCCGTACTGCGGCGATATCGACGACCTTTGGCCGTGCCGCTGGTCCAGTAATAGGGGCTGTCTTTTCTTCGATAGACGCGCAAACCCGCTTTCCTTCCACAAAGGCGCGCAGGTCATCGATGCTGTATCGAATCGCGCCACCGATCTTGATATACTCGATTTCCCCGGCAGACCGCAATTTGCGCAAAAGCCTGGCCGAGATATCGAGTTCGGCGGCGGCTTTGGGTTCGTCTAGCAGGATCGTCATGCGGCTGTTCCAAACAAGGGTCCTGCAGAAGCCGCTCTTTGACAAGCTGGGTTCAACCAAAGACATTCTATGCGCTCACGAGCTCCATCGGCAAATGCCTTGCGCTCAACTTTTTGCCAGCCTGACAGGCCTCGATCATATTTGTCGTTTGGATATCCAGACAATATGACCATGCCGCTTAGTTTACGGAGTAAAACCAGCAAAGCATCATGATCAGCTTCGCTTAATTCATGACGGTAATTTTTGTTGACACTGTTCTTAGATTTCGTCCGCGTTGTGTGAAGGTAGGGCGGGTCCACATAGTGAAGGGTGGTTTCGCTGTCATGGGTCTCCATCACCATATGAGCATGCCGATTTTCGATCACTACACCGTTGCTCTGCACCCGTTCCACTATGGCAATCAGACTTTCAGGATAGTTGCACCAATCGTGCGCCGGCGTAGATCCGGAACGATTGGAATTGGCCCGAAACCCTGTTGGCCGCGCTCCATTGTGGCCATCGCTGCCAAAACCCATAAAGCTACGGATGATCAAATTCCGGGCGCGCTCGATCGGGTCTATCGAGTATTCGTATGAAGCTGCAAATTCGGTCCTGGAAAATGGTGTGAGTCGAAGCGCGGCAATCAATTTTTCCGCATCTGGTGACCGCAGGACGCGAAACAGGTTCACAACATCGTCGTCCAAATCGTTGTAAATCTCGGCATAGGACGGCGCTTTCCTAAGCAAAACCGACGCGGCACCGCCGAACGGTTCAACATATATCCTATGTTTGGGAAAATAGCCGATGATCCATGGTGCCAGCAGCCATTTCCCGCCATGATATCGGAGCAATGGGCGTTGAATGTTCATTGGTCCGCGAAAGCCTCGCTGATCCGCCGGCAGGCGGTCTCGAAATGTTTGGGATTATGCTCGATGCCGGTGAAGGTCTTGCCGGCGCGGATGGCGGCAACGCCGGTGCTGCCGGTGCCCATGAAGGGATCGCAGACCGTCTGTCCGGCGATATTGCGCATGATCTTGTCCATCACCTTGTCGGACTTTACCGTCGGGTGATCATGGATCTTGCTGGGCGCGACCGGGGCGGTGACATAGCGGTGAAAATCATGGTGATCGCTGCCGGCAGGATGATGGCCGCGGTGCCAGGCGAAGAAATAGTCTTTCGCGCCATCCTCGGTCCAGGCGATAAAGAATTCCTCAATATCGGCGATCAGGCTGCGGTTGTGATGCGGCGGCGGGTTATCCTTCTGCCAGTGCATCAGAATGTTGCGGTGAAAATGCTGTTTCAGATAGCCTTCCAGATCATGGCGCTGATCGGCGTGGAAAAACACCACGACTTGCCCGCACCGGTTCGGATTGATGATGCTGTGATCGAAACCATTGGTCAGGCCTTCATTGATTATCTGATTGCTGGTTGGTCGCTCACTGCGCCATTTACCGCCACCGCTGTTGTCGAAATCATAAGGCGGGTCCATGCAGTCACAGTCGAACCAGCCCAGCTTTGGCCGGATCTGATAGGCGTCGCCGCAATAGAGGCGGTGCGGGCCGATAACGGCGCCCCCGATATCGGAACCCGGTTTGGCCAGATCGATCCCGATCGTCACCGGCTTTGGGTTCATCGGGCCCATGTCCTCCAGGGGAAGCTCGTTTTCTGGGAAGAGGCTGGTCATATCAGCTGCGCCGTTGCAATGCCGCCCAGTCCGGTTTGCGGATCCGGCTTGACCGGTTTCCAGGCGGGCACCAATTTCGCGCCGTTCGCGATCGCAGCCATCTGTTCTTCGAAAGTCATGCGCTTTGGAGCCGGTGCCGCTTTCTTCTTTTTGGGCTCGCCCAGTTCGATCCGGCGGGCATCGTCTTCGGCCTGGAATCGTTCCAGCATGATCCGCTTGGCTTCGGCAATGTCGTGATCGAGCAGCAGAGCCCGATATTCATATATCCTGCCCTTTGGCAGCCATTTGGCGTTGGTCGATAATTCGCGCGCGAGTTTTGATGATCCCAACCTGACAGGATCCGGCAATGTCATCCCCTTGGCCTGATATTCAGTTTTCAACTGATCGCGGATCCGATAGCCGGCGCACGTGCCCAGGCCGATTTCATGGGCTGCGCGCGATATCGGTTCGCGGGCCACTATCCGCCGGCGCATTTCCTCAATCAGAACAGGCGGGATGTCTTTGACGCTTTCCTTGGTGACCAGGCGTTTGCCAGATAGATCGCAGCCGGGAAGAGACTGCCCTTTTCGGCCCAGCGTCTTGACCAGGCGCGCGCGGATGCGAAGCGCCTGCGATTTGCTGACTCCGGTGCGCTGTTCGATTTTATAGACCCCGAATCCTTCCATCAGCAATTTACGGACTTCCGCTTTTTGTGCCGGCTTGAGCTTGCGTCCGGAATAGGCGAGGCCTGCACCCGCTGGCGGAAGCGGACGTTTGCCAAGCGCTTTGAGTTCCTTGTTATATTTCCGCCGATGGTTGCAGATCGCGCTGGCGCTTATGGCCATCTGCAATTGAATATCGCAGCCTTTCATGCCCGCGCGCAGCATCTTGCGCAGCCGAGCAACGTCCTTGGCGATCAGACCGCCGGTGCCATCCCGTTTTGCCGGCACAAAACCTGCATCGATGCACTGGGCGGCCAGCAAGGCATTGGCAGCGGCGCTCTCACAGCATCCAAATTCCTCGCCGATCGCGCGATAGGATTTGCCCGCCTTGCGCATTTCCAGCGCACGAGCGAGATTGTCGCCATCGATCGATCTTCTAAGTCCGGCAGCAACATTGTTGTTCACCCCCAGCTTGACGGCCCGCTGGCAAACGGCATCGAACGTGCGGCCTTTCAATTGTTCAGCACAAAAGCGGCCGCCGGATCGCTGAAAATGGTCGATCAGGATCTGATCTTCCCGCCTGGTCCAAAGCCGGTGATTTCCTTTGCCGCGGGCCTTCATAGCTCAAAATCGCTTGGTTCAGGCCAGTTCCAGAAACCTTGTTTTCCGGACATTGGGATAGGCTCATCCCAAACTTCGATATCGGTGAGAGGCCAGCCCCAATTGGCATGATCATCACGATTACTATCATTGGCACGGGAAACGCCAAATTCTTCAGCAATTTCGAGGCCATTGCGGGGATCACCTAAAATTGCAGTTCCCAATCCACAAGCAAGTGGCAATGGCTTCCGGTATGGAAACCATGCGTCACCTAAAACTGGCAAAGCCTTTTCAGCAAATAAACAGGTTTCAGCAGCGCATGCTTTGAGTTCATCGCAGTCATTGCGATGCTTAAGAACATTATAGAGATATGACGCCTCTTCCCGGTCTATTTTTCTCGCTGCAGCGTGGATTACAATTCGCTGGCCGACCAGTGATGGATATGCTTTCCATCGGCGAAATTCGTAGGGTTTTGCGCCCGCCATGATTAAACTGGCCCACGGCTGCCAGATTGTTAGAGCTTTCATTTGCCATATCCCATCGCAATCAGCGCCTTTGCAACCAGGTGCCAGACATGCTTCGACAGGCACGGGTGGCCGGTGACGGTGGCCTGGCGCTGTACGATCTGTCGATCAAGCTGCTCGGTCGATCTGCCGCGAAGCGCCTCCACCTGATAATCGCCATGATGTTTCGTGCCGCCGATATTGCAGATGTTCAGCCGGGCAAGTTCGCTGATCTCGCCGTCCACGGCGCTATGGAGCTCGAAGCGGACGACGATCATGATGCCACCTGCGGCAAAGCATCATGGGTGCGACCGTCGAGTTGGCGCCCGGCCTTTTTCTTGCCGACCTTATGGAAAATGGTGTGACCGTCGAATTGATCATTTGCCCAATCTTCACACCAGTTATCATCACAATCTATGTCTGGCAGTCGGTGACCGTCGATCTCGTCACCGTCCTGAAATTCCCAGAACGGCATCTGTGCTGAAGGCTCGCCCGGCAACCATTCCCCCCCATTGCTTGAAGAAAAACGGGACATTGGCCCCTTCGCATTGAGCGCGGATCTGGCGCGCCCAGTCGGGGTGCATCGGGCGAGCAGTGTTTCCGCTTTCACCGCCCAGGACAACCCAGTCTATTGCAGAATCATAATCGACGACGCCAGCAATGGCGTCCCATACAGCGCGTTGCCACCAAATATCGTCAAAATCGATCGATCCCAGCAACGGTTCACATGATAGCCACCGCACCGCTGCCGGGGTTTCCAAAAGGTCCGGGATCCGTTCGTCGGCGGCTTCTTGATCTTCGACCGATGTGCCGAGCCAGACGTTGGGCAAGATATTGCGCACGCGTTCGATAACAAGATCACGGACCATGTCCGATTTTGCTGGATAGGTCGTGGTGACGCCGCCCGAAACCTGTTTTCCCAACTGCAGCGCCAGAGCGACGGCACAGCCACCAATGTTGCCCTGCATCGCAACCCTAGACAGCACATATTCCCGCATCCGGTCAGCCCGCTTGGTCAGGACCTGAAAAACGTGCTGCTGGCAAAGGGACATCACCGCGAACACTCGATCGATCCATTCATCCGGAACATCTTCATGGAACAGATCGCCGTGGGCGCAGACGAATATCATGCGCGGCTTTTTCCATTTTAGCGGCTGATCGAGCCATGCCTGGTTAAACCGCACTTCACCGGTCCAGATATGCTTGCCAGCGGCGTTCTGGCGGGTCAGGCCGGCGCGCGATGGATGGTTTTTCAGGCGCGTTCCCGCCAACGTCATCGCATAGCAATCCCGGCAGCCTGCGCTTTTGACCGTGCAGCCGGTGATCGGATTCCAGGTTTCATCGGTCCATTCGATTTTGGTGCTCATGATTGCACCTTCGGAACTTCCCGAACCAATACGGTCCGCCTGCCGACGTGATTGGGCTGACTGATCAGCTTTTCTTTTTCCATCCGGTCGATCAGCTTCGCGGCCAGATTGTATCCTATCCGCAATTGGCGCTGAACGTAGCTGGTCGAGGCCTTTTGTGTGGTGATGACCAGTTTGCAGCATGTCGCATAAAGGAAGGTTTCATCGCCCGTGCCACAGCTCACGCATTCGAAGAGTACGGGCCCGCCGCATTCTCTGCATCTTTTTGTGTCAAATTCAGCCATGACTGGCCTCGATCCATCTTTCAGCCTGGTGATCCCATTGTTCAACGCCATGGTGATCGGGAAAGGCGGTTTCTAGGATCGCCAGATCGGCCCGGGTATGAGCATAAAAACCGGTCAATCCGGTTTCGGTACCGACCCTTATTGCGAATTTTGGATGTGTGCGGATGCCCAATATTCCCGGACTTCCACAATACGGGCATAGATCGACATTTTGGTAAGCATTAGAGACCTTTGGGTCAGGAAAATCAGCCATTGAAATGCCCCCTCTTGAATGCCGTGTTTGCCGCCAGAAAATTGTCGAAACCGGCCTGTTGTGCCGCCTTGTTCAGCGCGGCGGTGTATTGGATTTCCTCGGCTTTTTTGATCCGCTTCGCGAGGCGCTTGATGCCCCGGATCGTGCGCGGTTTCAGCTGGTCGATTGGCGTGCTAGGCATTGGCTTTCCTTCCCTGATCTCTGGCAGCATTGAGGCGCGCCATGGCCGCATCAGAGCCGCCGTGGTCGCTGTGTGCGGACTTCGCGAGTTCGCGCCATGCCGCGTTGATCTGGTCGATTGAGGCGCTGGACGGCACGCCCAGGACTTCAAACCATTGTTCGGGGGCCGGCAGGGCCTGATAACCGGCAAAGGCCTGCTTGACGCTTCCCACGCCCCAGCGGTCCATGCCGCGCAAGGCCTCTATATGTTTTGCGAGGGCGCAGATATTGTCCGCTACCCGATCCCATTTGTCGCAAGCCAGTGATGTCGGCTGACCATCCAGTTTGAAATAGACGGCAACGCCGGAATCATCGGGCGCCGAAGCGGATGATTTTATGCTTCCGTCAAGATTTCGTGGCATATTGGATGACAAAAGTTCATCGACCGCGCCCAGGCGATCCAGTTCACCCTGCAGCCGCTTTTCAGCGTCGCGAACGGTCAACTCTTTGGTGACCATCCATTTTCCTTCACGAACCTTTTTTGAAAACTGGGCTCTTTTGCGTTCATGGACAGGTGTTCTCGGCCATCCGGCAGGCCAGCTTAGCGGGTGTGGTTTTTCCATTTTCAATCCTCTCTCTGAAACAGTTCTTCCTGAATCGCGCCGGCTTCGCGCTGGGCGATGTCGAGTTCGAGCGCGTCATAGGCGGCGCAGGCATAGGCCATGGCTTCGGCCGCTTTCTTTTGCGCATGGCGCAGCATCGCGGTGCCGCGGCCGATATCTTCCTGGGCATGGATCAATTCGCTCTGCGCCCTGCGCAGCAAGCGGGCCGGGGTTTCGACCAGATCACTGGCAGCATCATGGCCATAGAGAATGATCTGGCGCGCGCGCCGCTCGGTGCAGGCGGCCATGCCGGGGCTGTGTGCCAGGGCATGGATATCCCGCCCGATCTGGGCCTTTACGCCATTGTCGATGTCGCGTTGCTGGATCATGCCGGCATTTCCTCAACCGGAATCATGTTGCCAAAATAGCCGGGGGCGGATTCGCGTTCCTTCTGCAGCCAGCGGCGGACGTGGGCCTTGCGCTCTTCCTCGCGCTCGATGCGGCGGCGGGTGATTTCATCCTCGCTGCAATTGGGATCCTTTACCCGGTCGCCAAATTCGAACCGGCGGCCGCCGGAATTGCGGTTGTCGACCATATCCGCCCGGCCATCGGGATAGGCGTTCATGAAGCCGCTATATTTTTCGAAGGTCGTCCGTTTGATCATGCATCCGGACAGCGCGCGATGGATGGCACTGTTGCCGATCACTTCCATCGAAAGCCTGGTCGGCGGGATCCGGTGCACGGTGAGATAGCGTTGCAGCCGGTTCTGAAATTCTTCCAGTTCCTGACCGGTTACCCAAAAGTCGCCGCGCGCGCTCATGACAGGCACCGTGCAACCCAGATCGCATGGATGGCGATCATCGCCGCGCCAAAGCCGGCAACGGCCATCCCGCGCATGGGAGATAGTTTAAACAGGGACATGGTCAGGGCCTTTCCTTCTTGTGAAACGGGTTTTCGAAGATCCAGCAATGCGCACGCTTGTCGCCGCCGGCGTTGACCGTCTTGGCGGCAATGAACTTGCGGGATTTGGAACTGCGCAGATGTTTTTTCAGTTCAGATATATTGATCGGTGTCAGGCCAAGCCCGCGCACCCGCTGATCAAAATGGTTCAAATTGATCGCAATTTCCTGGGGATTCAGGGATGAGTTTATGGGGTGCGTGGGATTGACTTCCCGGCTGCTGATAAATTCATATGCTTCCCAGAAATCGGCAACAATCGGATGATCGCTGCGCACCGCGTCCTGGCGATCGCGGGCCATTTGATCGACAAAGTCATGGGCCATATGGCGCCAGGCCTGCGAAATATCGAAAATAGCACCCAGCGCGGTTATCGCCGCGTGCAGCTGGGCATGATTTTTTATCAGGCGGCCGTTGCGCAATTCGGGAAATTTCTCGAGGCGCTTTTCGTGGACAGCAAAGGCATCGCGATAGGCCTTGAGATAGGTTTTTTCGCGCAATGTCGCCTGGATGATGAAACCGGATATCGGCTCGACCGGCCAATTTTCTATCCGGTTCGCGGCTTCCTTGGTCGCCTCGTTCCAATCCGCCTTGTCAAAGGCGATATGCAATATCCGTTCAAGGATTGCGGGCGAGGCATCGGTGTCGGCATTTTGCGAAATGACCAGGGCACCGCGAAACGGTTCCTCCATGGTTTCATTGCCGCCATTTTTGAAGGCGCGTGGCCGAAAGGAACGGCCGTTATAGAGATCCTTCAATTCATCGAAGTTGAACCGACGGTTGTGCGGGGTGTCCTGGTCGCGATCGCCCTCAAGCAATACGACTGGCAGATTGGAGACCTTGTTGAAATTCCGACCGACCGCCGCTGGGGTTGCTTTGGCCGGGTCGAATCCTTCATAGCCATCGCGGCCGCACAGCTTCCACAGAAACTCGATGATGGTTGATTTTCCGGTACCGGGGATGCCGACGGTTTCGAGAAAGGGTAAGGATTTTTGCTCCTTGCGGATCTGGACGGCAAAATAGCTTTGCACCCAGAAAGCCAGCACCACGAGACCTTTGGCACCCCATGCCGTCATCAGGTGCGGCAACCATTTCATATCCAGCTGATCCGGGTTCCATTCGATCGAGACCAGCTGTTCGGGCGAGCGCAATTTTGCGGCCTGGCTGCCAAAGTCGAAATAATCTTCGCTGTTCAGTTTGAAGACGCGGCCGCCGCGCACCGCATGTTTTGGAAACAGCCAGGCCTTGTGCCCTGGCGAATAGCCAAAATAGGCAATCGGTTCGACCGACTTCATGTCGCGGGTCTGGTTCTTGATGATCCGGTCGAGGGTGAATGTGCTGCCGGTGAACATGCCGGAAAAGGCGAACAGGCGTTTTTTGAAATCGGTGGCGCTGGTCATTGCGCCGTTGGAAAAGCGGCCCTTTACCGTCGGCTGCTTGCCGGGGAAATTCATCTGCAGAAAATAGTTGGTTTCATCGAGCGCTTCATCGCGTTCGCGGTACAATATCCGGAAGGTGCAATTGGCGATCTCGCGGATCTGCAGCGCCTGTTTGATGGCGGTTTCGTTGTCTGATCCTTGCTCTTCCGCCTTGGCGATCTCGGTCTTGTTGACGTCGACCCAGTAAGTGCGGGTCGCATGGGTGATCGAAAAGCTGAGCCCGCCGAACCGGTTGTAGATCAGGAAGGCCTTTTCGGCGGCGCTTTCGGCGATGGTGATTTTGCCGTTGTAGAGATAATCGTCGATATCGCTGTCGGTGAGCTTTTCCGACTGCAGCAGATCGTTCCAGTCCTGTTTGCTGCCCTCGCCATCGGAACGGACCTGGGCGGCGGTGGTGCTCCATCCTTCCTTGCGCGCGCGGATGACATATTGGCGGGTATAGCGGACGCCCGCTGCGCCCACGTCAAAGGCAAAGACCAGTTCCGGGGTGCGGCCGTCGGTCAGCGCATCGCGAAGCGCCTTCAGCGCATGTTCTGGCCAGACATTGACCGTCATGTTGGATATCGCGATATCTTCGGAGCACGTGTCTTTGGCGCTGGTCCGGAACGCCTGGTTCAGCGCCATGGCATCAAAAATGCCTTCGCAGATCCATATCCGCCGGGCCCGCGCCAGCGTTTCAAATGTGACCGCCGGCGGCAACCACCAATGGCCGCCCCATGACGAACCAAATTTGAACCGGGCCTTTTTGTCGAAACGCCCGGGCTGATCGATCAGCCGTTCCCACCAGGCATCATTGGGCAGCGCAAAGCGGATCGTCGCCGTTGTCTGGCCAGATTTCTTGTCGTGATATTGTTCCTGGCTGTAGCAACCGCGCAGCCCCTGTATATCGAGGCCCCGCCCGTGGCCCAGATAGGCGTCGGCGGCGGCATTGGGATCCTGTTCCGACTGTTCAAAGCGGTTGGACCAGCTGTCGAATATTTCGGGAAAGAGCGAGCGGACTGATGCTTCATAGCCGCAACGGTCGGCGCGGCCGCATTTCAGAACCTTTGGCGTTTCCGCATGGATAAAAAGTTCCTGCTTGCCGCACTCCGGACAGCGGCCTTGCTGGTACCATTTACCGGTGTCTTTTTTGAACGCAAATTCCTGTTTCAACCGGGATTGCACTTCTTTGATGATTTGTGAATCCACAATTACTCCGGATATATTTGTTGCATGGACCGCGACACGTTCGGGCCATGTCAGATTTCAAAATGATGCTGTCGATCTTCCGGCTTTGGTGCCGGGAGCGCCGGTTTGGGCACTTCGTACATCGGCAAATCGAGATCAGGCCGGGGACAGGCGCTGGGCGATATTCCATGAACCAGCGTCAGGGAGGCCTTCCAGCTGAACCCGCAGACGATATTCTGGCAAAGATAGTAGATGTCACGATAGGTGGGCGTGATCTGGGCCGAACTGCGGATCCGCGATTTGTGACCGCAATGCGGACAGATCATGTTCGGCAGATTCGGCGATGTATTCAATTCGCTCTGGCTGATCTCGCCTTCTGAAACGCTCTTGTCTCCCCCGGCCATGGTTCAATCATCCACCAGCTGCTTGAGCGCTTCGACCAGCCCGGCGGTGACGCGCAAAAGATCGAAACATTCGGTGATCGCGCCGCGCGCCTCGTCGCCGTCAATCGTGCCGTCGGCCAGCGCATCGAGAATATGCTTGCTGACATCGCCCAATTCCTTGGACATCGCGCCGATATATTTCATCAACTGCAGCGGACGGGGCTTCTCACCGGGCAGCTGCACCAGGACAAAGCCATTCTGGTTGGCCAGATAGCGGGTGATCAGCGGATGGCCGCCCTGCCCGACGGTGCGCTCTTCAAGCTTGCGCACGTCGCGCAGCGGGATGCTGTCGCGATCGTTCGGGCTTTGATAGCGGGCGATCTGGCTTTTGCTCTTGCCAGTGAAATAGGATGCGTTTTTCAGGCCGCCGACCTGTTCGACCAGCTTGCGGACCAGCTGCGCTTCATGCTGTTCCATCGGGGAGAGCGGTGAAATATCGCTCATGACTGCAGCAACCGGGACAGATATTTGGGATCAAGGCCGGTGAACTGGCCCAGCGCGTGCAGAAATTCATCGCGGATCATATCGCGCTGTTCCACGGCAACTTCATATTGATCGATCTTGGCCGGATCGACAAAGCATAGTCCGGCGCGGCTGTTCAGATAGCCGTTTGCCATTTCGAGCCTAAGCGCCGCGTGTTTCAACGCCGGTTTCAGGGCAGAAAGTGAAACCCGCGCCGTCATCGGGGAAGATGGTAATTCGGCGCGGGTTATCAGCGCGTCATGCTGCTGATCTGGTAAAAAGGAAAAGGGGCAACGGGTTTGGGGCGGCGATGCTGTGACAAAGGCGCGATCCGGATGAACCGTGCTGCAAGGCCGCCCTGCCCCGTCCGATGGAGTTCCTGGCGCAGTTGGTGCTGCACGTTCCCCGCCATCGAATTCGAAGTTCCAGGGCCGAACCGTGCCAAGGGGAAAAAATGCGAAAAATCCCCCTGACACGGCCCCGCCCCGTCGTTTAGTCCCAAAGTTGCAACCCGAAGGACCAGACGAAAAGGAATGAGATTGGATCATATGCCCGCCACCGGGGTGTCCATGTCGACCGCCAGAAAGCGTTCGCGCTGTTCCGGCGTCGGCGCGAGATCGACCGGATAGATGTCGGGTCGCAATTCATGGCGCGAAATGCCGAATAGCTTTTCAACCGTCAGGACATGTTCTGCCGGCAGCTTTTTCGATGACTGCAACCATTTCCAGACAGCGGGTTGAGAAACGCCCAGCTTCTTGGCAAAATTGCTTTGGGATCGGGCGGCGTTTACCGCGGCCTTCAGGGCTTCAAATGGGGTGTGTGTTTTCATGAGGCTATAACTATAGCTTTGGCTATAGCTGTCAATATCTTTTTTTGCAGACCCCTATAGGCCGCAGTTTTGTAAGGATTTTGCATGAACCTAGCGATGAGAATGAAAGCAAAGATGGATCGGAAGGGTATCAGCCAATCCGAACTCGCTAGACGTGTTGGCATATCGCAGCCGGTAATCTTCAAGTTATTGAAGGGTGAATCACAAGGCTCTTCCCATCTGCACAAAATTGCGCGAGAACTCGACACGACGGTCGAATATCTGACCGGTGAAATTGATGATCCGGATAGCGCCGCGCTTCGCGACAGCCGGCTGAAATATGTGCCGCAACCCGATGATCCGAAACTGCTTGCCGTGCCCAATCTGGCCGCGATCCCGCAACTGGACATCGCCTATTCAATGGGCGGCGGTGCGATCAATGAATTTGTCGAGCCGGTGGGCCAATGGTATTTTACCAAGGATATGTTGCGACCGTTGATGAAGGGCGGGATAGAACAATTGTTCGTGGTGCGGGCCAGCGGCGACAGTATGATTCCCACCATGATCAACGGCGATCTGTGTATTGTCGATCGGGCCCAGGACGACATCGATCAACAGGACCGGATCTGGGCGGTGGCCTATGGCGATCTGGGCATGATCAAACGGGTTCGCAAATTGCCCAATGCAGGCTATCAGCTGAATAGCGACAATGCTGCGGTTAGCCCGATCGAAGCCCATGATGGCGAAATGCATGTGATCGGGCGGGTGATCTGGATTGGGCGGGCAATGTGATCAGACATATAATAAACGGGCGCACTTCAATAACTTAAACAGGGGTTTTACCATGAAGAATATTGCTTTTGCGTTTGCGACTTTTGCACTTGTTTCGGCGTGCGGTGATCTGCCAGATGAAACGTCAAGCGAACCAGCTGGGCCGCCAATGGAGGTTTCCTCGGTTGATCTTGCGAAGGCCTATGAAGAAAATGAAGTTGCCGCCAAGGGCGTTTATGATGGCAACACGCTAATTGTTTCCGGTAAAATCCAATCGATCGAACTCGATATGTTTGATGAACCGGTAGTCAGCCTGCCCGGTGCGAATGAATATTCAAATGTACAGGCCAGTTTCTCCGATGAGTATGCGAAAAAAACAGCTGAGCTGAAAAAAGGACAGGATATCACAGTTTCTTGCACCTCGATCACCGAAGCGATGGGCACACCGATGCTCAGCAACTGCAGCTTCTGAGGTCATTCATGTTCATTTTTGCCGCCTCTAATGATGGCGAAATGCACCTGATAGGTCGGTTGATTTGGGTGGGGAGAAGGATGTGAGCTATTTTCTGTTTCTAATGTCGCTTGGTTCGGCGGATCAGCTTAAGCAGATTGATGATTGCAAAGCGGCTGTTTCCGGTAATCTTAGCGCTGCCGCGATAGCTTGTTCGACCGCCGATCAAACAGTCGACTTATGGAATCCCGATGCTTCCCATAGTGACGCCTGCATCGCTGCATTAAAGGCCGGTGAGATCGCGGGGCAGAACGGGCCGAAGCTTGCCGCTGTGTTTCGCGATGGTTTGATTAGAGACTTCAACAAGAAAATGGACCTTTGCGAGAATCCTGTACCGAAAGATGAACCGAAAAAGCGCGATATCATCCAATTGTGGGATTGATGGAACGCCGATTTTCCTTCGTTAACCCGCCGCTTCCAATATCAGCCTGGTCTTGAATCCGCCGCTGCCGTCCAGCGTATGCTGCACTTCATCGACCAGCCATTTCTGATTGCTGATTTCCGCCTTCATGCCCAGCACGGTCACTTTCTGATCCGGATAGATCTCGGCCATGCCCAGGGCCAGGCCATAATCCATCTGTGCAGCCGACCGCTTTATCCGCTTGTTTTCCGCTTCCACCGCGCGCCGGGCGTCCTGTTCATTGCCATATATTTTCTTCAGCCGCTTTGGATTCTTGGTGCCGCCGACGGTAACCAGGGTGCGCTTCGCCTTGTTCTGATCCCGATAATTGGCCTCGACCCCGTCATAATTGCGATTCCGGTCGGCGCGACGGTAGCTGAATGTATCATTGTCGCGCCGGGTCAGGGTGATCGCCGGGATTGCCTTGCCGGTGGCGGTGGTGCCCTGGCCGATCGGCGCAAAGATCAGCTTGCCATTTTTCACCGTGCCGACCGCGTCATGGCGGCGCGCCAGATTGCGGACAAACATCATGTCGCTGGTCGCCGCGGTTTCCTGCACCGGGATGATGATGCCGGCAAGCGTGGGATGCACGGCGGCGGTCAGGCCGTGATTGGCGGCAATTTCGCCGATGATCGCGCCGATGCTTTTGCCGATCCAGCTTTTGTCCCGGCGCTTGCGATATTTTTCGGTCAGGTCGGCCGAGCGGGCAATGATCGTGATCTTGTCCGGCGGGCCATCCATCGACACTTCATCGACCTTGTACTTGCCCTTGGCGACCAGCCCGGGCGTCACATCGCCGCCCTGTTTCCACCCCAGCGACAGATGAATGAAGACGCCGGCGCGTGGCAGCTCCATCTTGCCATCGGCATCATGCACGACAATGGTCAGTTCATCGCTTTTTTCGCTGCGCTTTTCGGTCAGGGATATCGATAGCAGCCGCGGCTGAATCGTGCTGGTCAGATCCTTGCCATCCAGCGTGACCTTCCAGGCGGCGATATTGTTGCGGATCTGCGAGGCCGGTTCAACCATCCACCCGGCCCAGCGTGATAGTGAAATCATTTTTGCGGGGCACGCCGTTGTCCAGAAAATTGCTTTGCGATTCCGCGACGCTGTTGATCGTGAAATTGCCGATCAATTCCCCGGTGCCCAGGATCAGGGCATGGGCATCGCCGGTATCGGCCATATCGTGCAGCGTGGGCAGCGCAGAGCGCGATCCGGCGATTTCGGGAACCAAAGTGCCGGTGATGGTGATCGTGTCCTCCCCAGGGCCCAGATACTGGTTTGCGGGCCGCGCGCCGAATCGTTCCTGTTTGCCGTGCCGCCAGCTGGCCGACCGCTCGATCTGGCTGAAGGCCAGGCTGTCCATGCCGAACGCGAAAAGGCCCAGTGCCAAAAGCTGCATCAGAATTCATCCTCATATTCGGATCGGCCCGCTATGCCCTTTTTCCGCTTGATCAGCTCCATGATCCGTTCGGCCAGCGCCTCGGCATCTTCGCCAGGCAGCTGCTTGATATGGAAATGATATTCATCGCCGGCCCGACCGGCACCCTGCCCGGCGCCCGGTCCGCCGGCGGGTGCCGCCCCTGCAGTCACCGGGGCCAGCGCGGCCATGCTGCCGGCCACGGCCATTTGACGGCCAACCCGCTTCAGGCTTTCAATCGGACGCTTGCCCCCGCGATCAAGCCCGATCGCCATGCCATCGGTCATATGGCCGCCCAGCTGCATGAACAGACGGGACGGGGACTTGATACCGAGAAAATTCTTGATGCCGTTTATGCCGCCCATCACGACGGATTTCAGGGCATTCCAGACACGCCCTGGCGCCGACAGGATGCCATTGACCAGCCCGGCGATCATCGCTGAACCATAGCTTTTGAATTGCCCTGGCAAGGTCTGAAACCATGCCATTGCAGACCAGAACGCCGCCTTTATCGTGTCCCAATGCTTGTAGGCCAGATAGGCCAGCCCCGCCAAAACAACCCCGATAAGGACAAGACCTGCGACCAGCGGATTCGTGAGCATCAAGATGCCGGCGCGCATCACACCGTTGGCGAGAAACATGACTGCAGTCCGGAGCACTCCGAACAGACGCGCGGCCCGGCTGACCCCGGCGAGGTTCGTAACCGAAAAGAATTTGAACAATTTCGCGCCGCTGGTCAGGAAACTGCCAAACAGGAATTGTGTGGCACCCAGGGCAATCTTGAAGGCCGCCAGGCCACCAACAACCATCAGCAACGTCTTTGCTGCCTTTGGGTTAGCATCCGCCCAGGCGCCGATGCTGGTGACGAATTTGGTGACCGATTGAAGACCCTGAGTGATCAATGGCAAAAGATGCGTGCCCAGCGTCGCCGCCGTACCTACCATTGCGCCTCTCATCGCTATCCAGTTTTGTGAACTGGTTTTAGACATGCGCAGAAATTCCTTTTCGGTCATCCCGCTGCTTTCCATCGCCGCCTTGCGAATTTCCGTATATTTTTCGATGTCTTGAACCAGAGCGCGGGCACCGGCGGCCGCCTGGGCGTCGCTGAAGATCAGGCCAATCTTGCTATTGTCGCCGCCGGTGGCCTTGTTGGTCAGCCTGGCGATTTCCTCGATCGGGCTTTTGCCCTTTTTCACCGCTTCCTTTAGCGATTTCTGGATGTCGATGCCGTATTTTTTGAACTTTTTAATGCCTTGTTCGGTACCGACAAAGCGCAGCATATTGTCCAGGTTGGTTGCGGCGGCCGCGCCGTCTCCGGTTTTTCCTTCCAGTACCTGCAGCGCCGCCGAAACATCGCCAACGGCCATCAGGCCCTTGCTGCCGAACACCGCCATCTGGCTGGTCAGTTTCGGGAAATGTTCGGCCATATCCTTGACCTCGAAACCGCCCTTCATGCCGGCAACGGCCATGATCTCGAGCCCGCGGGCGGTGTCTTGGATCGGCACTTTCAGCGACAGGAAATTGGCATAGGCGGCTTTCGATGCATCCACGACATTGGCATCCCAGGCGGTCCCGAATTTGCCGATAGCGGGCATCATCTTGGTCACGATATTGGTGCTCAGCCCCTTGCCGGTCAGGAAATCCGCGCCCTCGATGATGACGTCCGGCAATTGCTTGGCATCGCGGGCGGCTTGCATAAAGGCTTTGCCCACTCGCTTGGTTTGCTTTTCGGTCAGATCCCCTTTCTGGGCGATCAGCGCCAGTTGCTTGTCGAAATCCATCGCCGCCTTGCCGGCATAGATAAACGGGGCGAGCATGGCCGCGCCCTGGAAGACATTGTCCCGCCCCTTACTCTTGTAGCTTTCCCCCTTGCGCATCACCGCTTCGGCCTGGGCAATCCGGCGCAGACCCTTTTGCTGACCCTCGATCGCCCGGTTGGCCTTTGCCATGGCGGCTTCCAGTTCGCGTTCCCGCTGGACCAGGTGCGTGACGTTACCGGATGCGGCCGCCATTTCCTTGCGCACGCCGGTCAGTTCCCGGTCCAGCTTGCTCGCCTCGCGCTTCATATCGCGCAGCGCACCGGATCCTTTCTTGCCCAGGCCAATGATATTCTTCAGGAATCCGCCCAGCTGTCCCTGACCGGTGAAATCGACAACGAGATTGAGCTTGTTGCTGGACATTGCGGATCAGCCTTTCACGCCATTGACGCGGTGGAACCATTCGACCGCCTGCTTGTTCCACAAGGACAGCTCGGACAGTTCCATCGCCGCCATCTCCTGGTAAGACCAATGAAAGATGGCGGCGATTTCGGTCATCATTCGGACGACGTCCCCCGGATCATCTTGTTCATTGCCGCCCGTTCCTGGGCGTTCATAAAAAAACCGCTGATCGCACCGGAAAATTCAGCGATATCTTCGGCTTCCAGATTCTCCACTTCCTGATCAATCAGGGCCGGTTCCGAAATGCGCGGGATCAGGGCGATCACGCTGTTGACATCGCCGTTCATCAGATCCCGCGTGGTCAGGCCGCGCATCTCGCCGCCCTTGGGTTTGCGCAGGGTGACTTTGGTGATCGTGGTATCACCCCGCTTGATCGGGTTTTCCAGCGGCACTTCGACAAATCTGCGCTTGTCGTTCGCTGCAGCGGCAATTTCTTCTGCTGAACTGTCGTTTTTCGTGTCCATGCGGGTGGTTCCTTATCGAGCGGGTGTCCAAGTGCGCCGGCGCCAGCCCCACCCGCTAAGATAGGCTGGCGCCGAACCTGTTAGACGCTGACGATTCCGCCGATATCAAGGCTGACATCGAAACCGCCGCCGCCGATGCCGATGGCATTGCGGATCTCGGCCAGGCGATCGACGCCGCCGACCCGGAAAACCGCATTCATCACATCGATCTCGATGATGATTTCATTGTCGACAACCTCTTTATAATAGCTGCACGGCACCTTGTATTTGTGCTCGGTATCATCGCCCGGTTTGCCAGTGCCCCGGTCGATTTCCTCATAACGGCCGCGGCATACAATCTCGCATGCGCGGACCTTGCCGGTGTTGTCGTCCTGAAACGCACCAACATAGCGAAATTGGTGCGCATCGTGGGTGGTCGCACCAAAACCCTTGTCCAGGCGCGGTTCCAGGCCGCCCATGGTGAATTCAAGTTCCGGAATCTCGCCACCCATATCGGCCTTGATCGCCGCGTCCATGCCGCCGCCGCGCCATTCTTCCATCTTGCGGGCCAGCTTGGCCGGTGTGACCTCGGCAACCTTGCCAAAATAGTTGGCCCCGTTGACGAACAGGTTCATGTTTTTCAGTTTGGATGGAAGGCCCATGATGATTCTCCAAATAGTGCAGGTTAGGCAAGCAGCTCGGCAAAATTGCCATAGAAGCGATCGGTGATCCGCTGATTGAGGGTCAGATGCTCCATTGGCGCGGTCGGGGTGAATTCATAATCGATGACCAGCTTGCCGGCGGCCAGATCGACCGAGCTGTTGTTCTCGCCGCGATATTCGGCAACCCCGTCGATAATCAGGCCCTGGGCCTTTAACGAGCGGAACCGGCCATTGATCGTTTCCAGCATGTCGCGGACCAGCTGGGCGTTCAGCGGCATGTCGATGAAGGTGAACAGCCCCTGGGCAATTTCATCCTGCAGCACCTGAGATGTGCGCACGGCGCTTTCAAATTCGAATTCCGGCGCATCGCTGCAGGTGCGATTGCCCCAGAAACGATAGCCGTTCTGGCGAATGATGGTGGTCACATTGCCAGCGTTCAGCGTGCCGGCGGTGGTGCTGTCATCCACCAGATCAAAATCAACCGGCTTTTCCAGTCCGGTGACGCCATCCATGGCCACATTGGACAGGGTTTTGTTCCAGCCCTGCTGTTCATCGATGCGCGACCGCAGGCCCAGCGCGCGGGCTACCGCATCGCCGGTAAAGGCGTCATCGGTACCGGGCCAGATCAGCATCAGTTCCCGTGCCGAAAAGCCCGCTTTATAGACCAGGGCCGCCGCGGCATCGACGCCGATGGCACGGGCATAGACCATCGCGCGCAGCTTTTTGGCAATGGTCACCGCCTCGGTTGTGACATCCAGCGTATCGAGACCAGGTGCACCCAAGATGCGCGGGCGGATGCCGGTGGTTGACTGTGCCTCAAGCAAAGCCTTCATCCCGGTTCCCTTGCCGTCGACGATATCGCCGATGACCAGCAGATCCTGCGCATCCGGATCCACATCCTCGGCAACCCGGACAATGATCAATATCGGGCTGACCTGGTCCGCGATCGCATCGAGCGCCGGCTTCATGGTGCCGGTTGGCTCGGCCCCGACCAGGCTTTGCGCATCGCGGATATTGGTGACCAATACCGGCGTATCGAGCGGGAACGCGTCTGCATCGGCGGTGTCGCAGGTGACAACCAGGCCGATCACGGCCGTCGCAATCGCCGCGATCGGGCGGGCACCGGTTGTCAGTTCATTGACCTTGATTCCATGTTGGGTCGGCATGACGTGTCTCCTAAGCTAGCAAAATGGGCCGGTCGGGATTGCCCCGGATCGGGATGGAAAGCTGAACCAGTTCGTTGATGTCGGGCCGATCCGTGCGATATCCGCTCAGCAATATGGTGAAAGCCCCCGCTGACCCGCCCTGCCCCAGCTGGACCCGCTGCAGCTTGATGCGCGGTTCCCATTTTGCCAGGGCAATGGCGGTGGCGGCAAAGACCAATAGCCTGGTGACGGCGTTCATCGGCTGATCAATCAGTTCGAACAGCATCGATCCATAGTCACGGCGCATGACCCGGCTGCCGATCGGGGTCGACAATATGTCGCCGATCGATTGCGCCAGATGATCGTCGCCGGACAGCGCCTTGCCAGTGGAACGGGAAAGACCCAGCGTCATACCGGATCTCCGGTGTTGGCGCTGCCGGCGGTGACGCCTGAATGCTGATGTGCGGTCAACCGGATTCCGGCAGCCTCGACTTCGGTCGCGCTGCTGATCTGGCCGGTCACATCGAGCTTGCCCGTGATAGCGACATCACCGGTGATCTTCACCGTTTCGGCAATCAACCGGGCTTCGGAACCGGCGGGCAGCTCTGCGACCAGAACATGCGCCTCGGGATCATAGCTGATGATCGCGCCGTCCTTATATTTCAGGACTTCGGTCAGATCGGTGCCGGGCGCCGGGAAATTGTCACTGGACAGGCTGCCCAGCACAACCGCGCCGGAAATCTCTCCATCCGGGCACAGCAATACGACCTGCTCGCCAACCGTCGGCGGTGACCAGGTGCCGGTATCGCCGGACCGGCGCTCAAGCCATTTGATAGGCCCGGTTTCGCTTTCATCATCGATGCTGGCGACGCAAAGACCGTTCGCCAGATCGACGCTCTTTATCGTCGCCAGGCGGATCAATTGACCGGGATCGGTCGGCTTGTCTTCGGGTGAATTCATGACGGCCGTAATTCCGGCTGCCGACATTAAAGTCTATATGGCGGCGGTGTCATTGCAAAGCCGACAATGCGCAGAAAAACCAACTCAAAACCGTCATCACTCCGGCAGCCTATTCCCCAGCAGAAAAATTCAATTTATTGAGACACATCTATCTTTTGATTGAGCAGCTAAAATCTGAGAGCAAATAGTCTTAGACAAATCAGTGAGGGACGCCTCCCCCATTTCGCAAATGTCGCAATCCACATCTCGCAAAACCCACTATTTGCTCCTCGGAGAGGGGCAGTAAAGCGCCGGTCTGTCCCATGCTCTAGGAATCCCATTCTGTGCTAAGTAGAGTATATAATTGCCGATCTTTCTGCCAGACAATGATGATAATATATCATCCCCGCCAAACAATAATCGCGGGCGCTTCGGTGTAGGTTACTATCATCTGATCGCCCGGAGATAATGTATATTGTCCACTGACCGGCATCGGATCACCAGCAAAACGGCTCAATGCGACCTGTGAAACAGCCCCACCATATATCAGGACTTTCTCCTCGTTGCCGCTTTGGTTGGTGTAGGTATAGGGGCTGGCGCCAACCGGCAGTTCCATTCGCGCCCGTGGTGCATCATGCATTTTGTCTGCAGTTATATCATAAATATCGCGATACCGAATCTTGCTGTCTGGATCGATGATCGTGCCGCCTGCGAGATTATAGCCTGTGCCGATCATCCGAATATTTTTCGCGCCAGCGAGCCGCTCGATACTGTTGCAACGGCCGCCAAATAATGTGCCGCCATTTGCTGTTGCGCCAAATTGCATTCCTGATTGTAAATCACATCCATAAAATTGGGTCCGGCGCCCGTTGTCCAAAGCATCCAGCAAATTGCTTTCAAAATCCATCCCCCAGGCCTTGAGCTCCCAGGCATTCACCGTCGTTTCCAGACCCAAAATGCAATTTTGCACCGTCCCACGAAGGTTACCGCCCAATGCGCCGTCCATATAGATACCGGTCTGCAGGCCGGAAACCCGCACATAAACCTCGTTATAGCTGGTTTCCTGCTCTGCAGCACGCTGGGTCAAATGAATGCCTTTGAGAGGTTGACTATAGAAACCGCCTTCAAGATCGGTCACATCAAGATGCAAGGTGCTGTCAACCACCCATTCCATATAGACCCCCGCAGCGGCTGCACCAGCTCCTCGCACTCCAATATCGACAAAGCTGTTGTTCAGTCCCCGGACATAACAGCCGTGCGAGGAACCCGGCAAACCGTATAACTTCGGGTTACCCGTTAAACGGAACTTTTGAACGCCAGCCCCAACCTCGCCACCATCAAGTTCCAATGTCACTCCCGGGCCAGTGTTAATCAGCCAGACTTCACCTTCAAAATCCAGATTCAGGTAAGAGATTGCCAGATTGCCAATTTCCGATGACATATAGCGTCCCGGCTTAATGCGGATTTTTCCAGAATTTCCATCGAACGATCGCTCAGCCGCCCATTCGCGCAATTTTGTCCAGGCATCATCATTGATAGTCGAACCATCGCCAGAGCCACCAAAATCACCGAAATATACAAAATCATCAAATTTCGCTTTGGCCGGGCGCGGAACCGATCCAGTCGCGTCCAGCTTTGTAAAAATACTATCGAGACCTTGAGGAACCCAATATGTTCCAGGCGTCGAGGAACTTTCAATCGCCAGGCTGTTGGCGCTTTCATCAGTAGCGACCCGGTTATAGTCGATGCGAATGCCGCCCAAGACCAAAGTCGCCACTTCATTGGACACGTCTTGCGCCGCAAATTCGGTGATATCAGTATAGGTATTGAAAACCGGCCCGGTATCGCCCTTTGCCAAGTAGGTTAATAGCGGAACAAGCAATGTCGCCAAATCGTTTGTATTGGATTTGAAACTAGCGCCCGATTTCACGATCGGAAATAGTTCCGAGCCATTCAACGGCCCGCTATCTGTCAACGCGCTAATCTTGCTCATAAATAAGTGTCCTTAACTTGATAGAAAACCCATTATGCTTTCATGATGTAGGCAAGGGCGTAAAATGGCGGCAACACGGCTGCATCTTCGATGGTAAGGCCGTGATCATGCGCTTCGCCGCCACCGATTTCATTGGTGCGGCCGATATTGGGTTCAGCGGCATCGCCGCGCAGGATATATTCGGTATCGCCGCCTGCCGTCGTCTGTTCGCCAATGGAATTGCCAGCGGCGAGTGCCGCACCAAAACTGCCGCTGCGTGCGGTCAAGTGGCGATGGGCTGGTGTTTCCGGGATGGTCAGGACATGGCCTTCAACCGAGCCGTTATGGGCATGGGTATCGCTGCCGCCGGTGTCGCCGACTTCAAATGTGCCGCCCGCTCCAACAACGAACTTGTCGCGCAGATCCGGGGTGCCATTGGTACCGTCGCAAAGCAGCCAGCCCGTTGGCACGGGATCAAGCTCGCTTTCGGGGTACCAGGGGACAGGAACTCTGCGAGGAATAAATGTGCTGGCGATCGATTCTGCAAATGCCTGGATCAGCCGGTGCACCTGCTTGGGCGGCATGATATGCGTTTCATTTTCATCATCATCTGCCTCGGCATCATCGGCGATATAGGCCACACCCTTGACCAGCTTACTGGCGGGTGGATAGCTGAAAATGCTGGTACCAAAGGTGATATTGGCCGCATTGCTGTTATCGAAGCTGATATCCAGCGAAAACAGGCCCAGAGCCAACGCTGCCTTTGACAATACAGGATCTGCATCGGAACTATAGGCAGCGAACAATGTGCCATCGTCCAGAAACAGGCCAAATCCGGTGACATCGTAAATCTCTGGGCTGACATCATAGGCGGTCAGGTGGATGATATTTTCGCTCACCGCTTCGCCCGATATTGATGCCAGGCGCTTGAACTCGCCAGGCAGCGCGGTCAGCGTCGGCGCCATTACAAAAATCTGGTCGGTCAGGCCCAGTTCCGCGATGACGATATCATCGCTGCCGCCGCCTTCGGCATCGACCAGCGCGTCAAGCCCGGCATCAGTGATCGTCATCAACAGTCCAGCCATCAGCTTTCCTCCAACAATTGACCGTCCTCGGTTTCAAACGGCTCGCCATCTTCGGTCTGCAAATAGTTGCCCCAGATGGGGTCCGGATCATGGGCGGCGGCATAGTCATGGCGGGAATAGCTGCCGACCTGGGCCGAACTGACCAGATAGGCACCGGCCTGCGCCTCCAGATATTGAACAAAGGTGAAATGTTCGCGCAGCGGCTTTACCGACGCAACATCGCGGACGATCGCATCGACGGTTTCCTGATTCAAAAAGCTGGCGGGGATCAGATTGCCCGGCGCGCGCACTTCAAACGTATGCGGCGCAGCTTTGGGGTTCATCTGCCACCATTCCACCACTTCCAGAAGCGGATGAAAACGCTGCAACACCTCTTCGACAATCCCCCTGGTCCCCTTGCGCCGGTGGAAAGGGATGGCATCGGCGATCGCAGCGCGTTTTTCGGCCTCGGTCCAGCTGGCATCCCATTGCGCAATGGCCAGACCCCATGCCAGAAACGGCAGTATCGCCGCCGGACAGGTTTGCGGATCCCACAAGGTGCCGACGGCGGACAGGTCAACGTCCATGCGCAGCGCCGATTCCAGGGCATATTCCGGGGCTTCGCTATTGGGAGGAAGCAGGCTGTCGGGAACCTTTTCCATCATTCGGCCGTCCCGGCAATGGTGATGGTGATATTCACAGGATGGCCCGCCTGCAACAGGGTCAGAACAACATCATCGACGGGATCGATCAGATCCACCCGCTGCACGCCGGCGACATGCAGCGCCGCGATGATCGCCGACCGGGTGACATCGCGGCCCAGGCGCTTTGTGGTGGCAAGATATTTTTCAAGGGCGGCCGTCGCCGTTTGCAATATCAGCAAACTATCAGGGCCGGCAAACAGCCAAAGTTCCGCGTTGATATTAAATCCGACAATTTCGGCGCTTTGCACGGTGACGTCATCGCCCAATGGCCGGATCGCGTTGCTTTGAAGCAAGGTGTCGACTGCCGCAATGGTCCCGGCGGGTGCGGTGCCGTCACCGGTCCGCGATAGAATCGATATCAAAACTTCGCCGGGATTGGGCGATGTCGCGCTGGCATCCAGGACATCGGAGTCGGCGCGGCGCGCGTGATAGACATAGGCCAGTTCCGGCCCGGCTACCGAAAAGCTGTGCGGGGCGATCAGGATCCTTGCGCGATATTCGCTATCCGATTCCATCACCGCCGGATCGCCGGTCTCGAGATTGGCCGGGACCAGTTCAAGGCGCGCCACGTCCATCAGCGATCCCAGATGATCCAGCGCGCCGCCGGTGGCATAGGCCAGCAAAAGCGACCGGGCACTGTCGTTGAACGCCTGGGCAAGCAACATTTCATCATAGCTGTCGGCCTCGATCAGCTTGATCGCCGGGTCGCTTTCCAGCAAAGCATCAAATTCCGGGACCAGGCCGACCAGCGTCGCGATCTTTGCCGCCAGACGGGTTTCAAAGCTTGGCTGATCGATGATATCCGGCGCGGGAAGGCCCGACAGATCGACGGCGGGTGATGTGGCGATTGATGAAACCATGCGGCTGCATATCGACTGCGCCGCTCGCGTTTATCAATATGGCGATGCTGTCAGACGGGGCATGACAATGATCTTTCGCCCCGGCGATCGCCGCCGATCAGAGCCCGGCTTCCAGATGTTCGAGCGCGGCCGTCAATATCCCTTCGCGATCGGCATCGCTGATCCCCAGCAATTCGCGAGCCGGATAATCGGTCTTGATCGTCTTTCCATCCGGGGTTTTACCGACAAAGTCGCGCAATCCAAAATGATGAACTGCGGCCACGCGCGCGATCAGATTATTGGTATAGCCGATTTTCACCTGGTCCGGGCTGGCCTTGATCCGCAAGTTCCGTGCAGCGGCCATTTTCTGGAACATTTTTGCCGATCTGCGGATCTTGCCCGAATTTGACCTGACCTTTTCCCTGGGCTTGCGCTTTTCCATGCGGTCGCCGTCCGGTTCAACATTGGCGCGGATCCGTTTCGCGTTGTTGCGGCGCAGATCCCGTCCGATTGCCAGCGCCAGCTTGCGGCGGCCGCGCGGCTCCATCTGGGCCATCAAGCCGCCTACCCAGTCTTCCAGCGCTTCCAGTTCAGCCATCAGCTGTCTTCCGGATGCGGGATCAAGGGTTCATCGCCCCAAAAGATCGTGCCGAGATTCGCGGGCGGATCGGAAAGCGCCGGCCCTTCCAGCATTTCAGCGACATCGGGCGCGGCCAGGAAGGTTATTTCATCCCCGTCGTCGTCTTCATTGCGGGCGAGCTGGACCTGTTCGGTCAGTTGCAGCGTGAATTGCAGGTCGACCGCCTTGCTGTCGATGAAATCTGCCTGAAAACTGAACGCATCGGCACCGTGCCGCGCGATCAGATCCGGTTCATTGCGGCTGATCCAGTCGTTCAGCGCGATCATTGCGATGACATTGTGGCTCGTCCAGTTTAGAAAAATGACCTGCAGCTGATAATTGATCTGAAAATTGCGGTTGTTGATCCGGGCCCGCACAGCGCCCGATTCAATAAACATCTGCAGGTTGTCAGGCTTTTTTCCAAGCTGCGGGAATTGCGCGATCAGGTAGTCGCGAAGATCAGCGGGCTTTTGCATCTATTGTTGCAGTTCCGGACATTCAAAATCCAGCTTGGCGCCGTTATTTTTGGCCCAGCGGCAAATCCTGGCACCGGCGGCATGGATTGTCTCCCCCCATGTCTCGATAGCGATATCATGCAGGGCCGCCGCCTTTGCACTGGTCACAATTTCGGGCGGTGCGACAGGCTTAGGGGCTGTTAGCACTTTCAGGTCCGCAGACGGGGGGAAGATCGGCTGCAGCCGTTCCCTGGGCGCGCAGGCGCTTGCAGCCAAGCATGATGCGCACAGTATCAGGGATAGCATCCGGGGTCTCCGATATGGCATTGATCAATTCCTCTTCGTTACGGTCAATTCTCAGGGCATCCATGACCCTTTCTTCACTGGCCTGTTCGCGCGCTTCGCCATCGATGGCCATCGCCTTAACATTGGCCAGCGATCGGGCGGCTTCATATTTTGCAGTGGCACTGTCTTCGCCCTTGCAAAAACCAAGGGTCAGGCACAGTCCGCCAACCGCGACAAGATTGACGACTTGCTGCCAGTTTTTCGGGATGAAGCCCTTGGCCGTGGCCAGCGCGGTTGCGGCGGAAAACAAGGGCACTATTCCGGCTCCTTCGGTTCATCAGACATTCGGTCGATAATCTGATTTTTGTCCTGGCTGCTTTTCGATGTCGCAAAGTAAAATGCGATCGCTGTGGTGACCATTCCAGACAGCTGGCCCAGCATGTAGATCACCATATCCCGATTGGTCTCTGGAACGGTGAACTTGAACAGCGCCGCCAGGGCAACCTGAAACGAAAGGACCAGAAGGATGGCAAGAAAACCACGCATAAGATCTTTCGGGCGGGGCAAGGCGGGCAATCTTTCCATAATTATGACCATTGTCCTGCAATGATGGCCGATTGCATTTTGTCGGCATAATCGGCGACGTCATCGGCGCGGTCGACACCATTGATAATCGGCCTGGCTTTCATGAAATTGGCATGGCTTTCGCGCTCGTTTTTCAGATATCGCGCCAGATTTTTCCCGCTGTAGCGGCCAGTTTCCATCCCCGTCACCATTTCCCGGGCCGCGATATCGATATCAAGGATGAGATCCGGGTTAACCAAATAGGCCCCGCACAGGCCCATATCATCATCGGCCTTTTTGGCGTTACGCCGGCCAGTATTGTGGCACATCCCGCCGCCGCGATATTTCCAGCCATCTCCCGGCTGCACATTGCCAAGATAGGTGCGCCCAAATTCGCCACCATATACGATATTCGCTATGGCCTGTTGATCCGCCGGTCGGGTTTTGGTCCGGCCAAGATCACGGCATTGCTGGTCACTGATGCGGTGACGGCCAAATGTCCCCCGCAGACCGGCCACTGAATAGTTCATATTTTCGCGGTTCGGGGCCATCTTGCCGCCTGTTTCATGAAAGGCAGTCGCCAGTTCATAGGCCAGCCAGGAGATTGGATGATGTGATGCAGCGGCAAGGATGGCATCGATGCCCATTTTCTGATCATTCGATATGGAACCGCCAAACATCCTGCGCATCGCGGCCCAGAACGCTTCGGGATTACGCAGTTCATATTTTTGCGGGTTTGTCGCAACCGCCTCAGCAGGTACCGGACCGCGAGGCACGCCCAATCGATCAAGGCAATCGTCCAAGACCGCTATGCGCATATCATCCCATGGCTTCCCGCTCGCAGCTGCAACAGATGAAAATATCTCTTTTCTCATGGCAATTCCCTATTCCGGCAGATCATTGAGCGAGCATGGGCGCGTGATGGTGGGATGTTCCCGGAACAATGTGTCCAGGCTGCGCACGGTGCAGCCCAGAATGGGGCGGCGCTGTTTTGCGATCTGTTGGACGGCAGCCAATTGCAGTGCGTTCGAATTAGCCAGCGCGAGCGCTTTGCCAGCATCTTTCGAGGCATTTGTGATGGCATCCATTTGCGCCTGGGGCAGTTCGGCCTGCGTTGGTTGGGCTGAAAAAAACGCTGCTGTTCCGGCAAGCAGGGCCGCCAGTGAAGTCCCGATTGAGGTGATCAATTTGGATTTGGCTTCGATGATTTCAAATGTGCGACTGGCCATTCCATCAATCCCATAGCTGCACGACATCGCGGCTCTGAACCGCTTGGATGTCAATTTCCGGAAGGGTGACCAGCGTCCCGGCAGGGATCAGCGGACCATCAGCGGCGATACCCGGATTGAGTTCGAGCGCCTGTTCGGTCACCGCCTCCGACCGGCCCAGATGCCGCCAGCAGATCAGATCCAGGCTGTCACCGGGTTGTGAGACTATCTGCACTAGATCAGCTCCACTGCAGATTGGGTGACGCCGTATATCTGGCGAATGGCGATCGTTGCCTGGCGCTCATATTCGTCCGATGACAGTTGGTCATTGGTGGCCTTGCTCTGCCCGTCCGTGGTGGCGCTGATATCGCGGTGCAATTCCCAGATTTCGGACGAAGCCTGGAAACGAACCGCCCGCCGATACAGCATTTCAAGCCGGTTTTTCTGATTGACCATTCCCAGCGGCGCAACAGCGGCCATGGATGCAAAGCCTGCCTCTTCCTGCTCAGTGCGCCAGCTGGCGAGCTGTCCAGTCACATAGATGATCGCGCCTTCCACGGCCGCGACAAGCTGTTCATGGGTCACCGTGTCATCGATGCGCAACTCGCTGCGCATCGCATTGGCGTCGATATCGGGATAGAATCCGTCACCCAGGATCACCGCATCTTCCGGTGATGCTGGCCCCTGGGGCGTATTTATGACAAGATTTGCACCCATTTTCGATCCTATATTTGGGCGGGTGAAGGTTCAGATGACCGGGCAAACCGCTTTCATGGTTGATCGGTCACTGGCCTGCCCGCCCGGCGCGGTTGCGCAGCTCTTCAATCCTTGTTTTCGGCCTTTTCAGGCGTTTTGCTGTCCGGTTTCGCCTTGGCTTTTTTTGCGGCTGTCTTTTTGGCAGCCGGTTTCTTCTCCGGCTCTTTTTGCTCGGCCTTGCCGCCATCTTCATCGATCTTGGCAAGCAGTCGTTCCATCTCGCGGATGTCGGTTTTCACGCCGATCTTGTCCCCGCCCAGCTGCAGCGCCATTTGGCCTGCCTTGATCGCATTGCGCGCCAGCCCGGACTGCCCGGACGTTGGATTATCGGCAGCACCCGCGTCATAATTGGTCGCCTTGGCATGATAGGATTTGCAGATCGCCTTGAACAATTTGCCCTTGACGGGATCCAGCATATCCCACTTGCCCTTGTCGACCTGATCGAGCAATTCCATCAGATCCCCGTGGCTGACCGTGCTGTTTTCGGCCAGCGCGGCTTCGGAAATCTGTTCGACCAGCGCGGTTGCCGGGCCACGGGTAAAGTTTGGCGGCAGTGCCAGGCCATGTTTGATGATATGGGCGCCCATATTGATCGCCAGCGGATATTCAGCCAGATCGATGGCCCAGAACATCATCAGCGAGAAAATATCGTCCTGCACCGCTTCATCGGCTTTCAAGCGGGCCATGATGTGCGGCCGATAGGTTTCGAACATCGGTTTTTTTGCCTCGGCCTTCTTTTCGATCGATTCGATGGCTTTCAGCTTGCGGTTGTCCTCGGACAATTGCAGCCGCAACGCGGTATATGCCGGATCTTCATTGATCACCGCGGGCTTGCCCTCGGCATCAGCCGCCGCCTGTGCCAGCGCGTTGCGCTTGCGCAGCTGAAAGCTCTCTGCCGGCGACAAGGTACCGGTGTTGGCGGCGATCAGGCCTTCCTGTTTTGATGCTTCGCGGGTCAGACGTTCTGAACGGCTACGGCGGGCGCGGGCGATATTGGATCGCTGCTTTTCGGCCTTGGCCCTGGCTTCACTCGCCTGTTTTTCGAGCTTTGCCTGTTCCCGTTCCGCCGCTTTCGCCAGCGCATCGCGCTTGCGTTGCTGGATTTCCAGGGCACTGGTCGGCGCGGGTGCTTGGTCGGTCATGAAAAACTCCGGGAAGTGGATGGAAGTCTGTCTGGCGACTTCCATCCTGTTTCACGGGCCATATCCAGTATTCGGCCCTCTCTGGGTTGTGGCTTAGATAAAGACGATATTTTCAACCAGGACCGATGCTTCGACTTCCTCGATCACGAAGGCATCGTTGGATGACTGGAACGTGTCGATGCGATCCTTGGCAGGGTTATCCTTGACCTCACGCCGCAATTTACCGTCCTGATAATAGCGCGAGAGATTGTCAAAGCGGGAAATGAACACGCTGGTTGCCGGGAAATTGAGGGCGCGAGCCGCCTGCAGTCCGCCCAGCTGTTCGGTCGACAGGATGATATCGCGGGCAAGCTGGTTTTCCGGCGTATTGTCCTGATTGACGATCGGAAAATATTTCTTGTGGATCAGGCTATGGCCGACAAAGGCATGCATTTCCGGATCGCTGCGCACATTGGGGTGCAGCATCTGGACCGCATCATAGACCAGCGCATCGAGATTTTCATAATCGCCGCCGGCGCCCACCGTCACCTGGCCGGATGCCACAACAAATTCATCCATCACCTGGGCAGGTGCTTCGGTGCGCAGCTTTTCCAGCCAACCGATGTTGACATCCTGCAAAAGCGGATTGGCCACGCGATCGGTATCGGCCGCAACCGATGTACCGTTCCAGCCAATGGTGATGATGTCCCGTGCGATCTGGCGGACAATTTCATTGACCAGCAATTCCTGAAAATTGTCGAACTTTGCCCACATATCGAGCTTGGCATAGCGAATGAACGTATCATAATTGGTCTGTTCACAGCGATAGCCGCGGTCATCAAGACCGGTCGGATCAACCCCTTCGCGAACACCGCCACCGCTGGTATCGGTGCGACCGGCAATGGTCCCCGTGGCCGACAGGCCCAGCTTTTCGCCTTCCTGGTCAGGGACACCAGTATTGTTGATCATCGACAGAAAGGTGCTGTCTTCCTGAATCTTGCTTTCGATCGACTGCTGTACGCTTGGGCTGGCGACATATTGCTGAACCGAGAAACCGACGACGCTGACGCCCATCGCGCCGGCAAGCATCGTGGTATAGGCGCGAAGTGCATTGTTACCGCGTTCTGACAGAACATATTTTGACATTGATTGGATCCTTATATTTTGTTCAGCGGGTGCGGTTGGGTTGAAATATGGGTGGCAAAGGCCGGGCTACATGATCAGCCCGGAGCCCTGGTTTCCGGTGGCGGGTGTGCGAAAGACGTGGTTCCCTTCCGGCGTTTCTTCGGTCAGTTTCTTGAGCTCAGCCAGTTCCTTATCGGAATTGTCCAGGCGCTGGGTGATCGAGGCGGTTAGCGCGGTAATACCCGTCCCAATCGTTGTGATGCCTTCGGCCAGGGCAGCAAATTTGGCATCATCGCCGCCGCCATTGCCACCTGCAGCCGCATCGGCCGCCGCCTTTTCCGCGGCAATTTGTTCGGCGGTTTTCTCGGGTGGTTTGCTGGCAAAAATCGCGGTCATCTTGTCGATCCCGGCCTGAATGGTGTTGGCAAGACCCTTGATTTCGTTGTTGCCTTCCGATGCTTCGGAAAACTTCAGATCAAGATCGAGCGGCTTGCTGGCAACATTCGCCGGCTCTTTGGCTTTGGGATCGTTGCGATTGAAGGACAGGCGTTCGGTGGCCAGGCTGGCCGGGGTATCGGTCACCGCCATGCCCACGACATAGGCCGTGCCCTTGCCGGCAAAATCAGGCGCGAGCTCGATCGAACTGAATACTTTCTGATCTTTTTTGTTGATATCGAGAAGCTTTTCGTTGACTTCCAGGCGGGCCAACAGCGCGGTTCGCTTTTCGTCCTTGCCATCGATATTCAGGGTGATTTCTTCGGTTTTCAGCTCGACAATGTCGCCATAGGCCGGAAATGCGCTGTCTGCGCTCAGACCGGAAATATGATCGGAATTGATCCGCGCGGTATACAGGGCCGGATCATAATTGCCCGCTGCCTGGGTCAACCAGTTCGGATCGATGATGCGGCCGTCAATGGTCGATCCGGAAACGGCAATTCGGGTAAATTCGGTCAGCATTGGAAAGACTCCATCTTGGTTGGTTGGCGAGCAAGGCAGCACGTCTGATGGCCGCCAAGAGCATGAAAAACCCGCTACATTGCAATAGGTGCGCGCTGTCAGCAGGGAATTGACAACGGCAAAGCGTCACACAATATGGCGCAATGGCATATCGGTTGGGGCATGCCGGAAAAAACCCATGCCTGTTCCCCAAATCCGCTGGTCTATGCCGGCCCTTCGGTCTGTCGGCATTGTGGTGAAAAACAGCCGGTTTCGACACCGATCAACGCCCGGCAGCGGGCCAAAATTCTCTATTATGCCGGTTATGACCAGCAACAGATATCGGATGAGCTGGGCGTAAAATATCCCACAATCGGCACCTGGAAGCGGCGCGACAAATGGGAAAGCGCCAGCCTGTCAGAACGCAGCGAAGCTGCCGTCCATGTCCGCCATATCCTGCTAGTCAACAAGGAAGACAAGACCGGCAAGGATTTCAAGGAAATCGACCTGTTGGGCCGCGAGATCGAACGCTTTGCCCGGATCCGCAAATATGAAGAGCCCGGCGGTCACAAGGGCCATCTGAACCCGAAAATGCATGATGCTACGAAAAAGGCATCGCGGTCAAAGCAGGACAAGGCGAACCTGATCGATCAGAATGCACTCGCGCTGTTGCAGGCAGACCTTGATCAATGCCTGTTCAAGCATCAGGAAGACTGGCGCGCATCAACCAGCCTGCGCACCCGCTTCATCCTGAAATCACGCCAGATCGGTGCCACCTGGTATTTCGCCAGGGAACGCCTGATCCGGGCGCTGGAAACCGGCAATGATCAGATATTCATATCCGCCAGCAAGGCCCAAGCGCATGTTTTCCGCAATTTCATTATCGACTGGGTCGAAAATATTTGCGGAATCAAACTGACCGGTGCGAACCTTAAAATCAAGCGCGGCCGCGAAGATCCGGATGATGAGGAAAGCGAAACATTAAAGCCGGTCACCCTTTATTTCCTCGGCACCAATTATCGCAGCACGCAAAGCTATAGCGGCGATGTGATATTGGATGAAGCTTTCTGGGTCAGTGATTTTGCCAGGCTCTATGACGTGGCCTCGCCGATGGCATCCCATGATAAATATACGATCACCGTCTTTTCCACCCCGTCGATCCTCAATCATCAGGCCTATCCGCTTTGGTCCGGCGCGCGCTACAATGAAGGCCGCAACAAATCGGACCGGGTTCGCGTCGAGATCGATCATCAATCGCTCGCCAAGGGCAAGATGGGCAAGGACGGTATCTGGCGGCAGATCGTCACCCTGGAACAGGCCGTGGCCAAGGGCTTTGATCTGATCAGCGTCGATCAAAAGAAGATCGAATATAACCCAGAAAAATATGCCAACCTCTATGGCTGCGAATTCCTCGATGACAGCCAGTCTGCCTTTCCCTTCCAGATCCTGCGCGGATCCATGGTCGACAGCTGGGACGCCTGGGAAAAGGATTTTGATTATTATTTGCCGCGGCCGTTTGGCGATGGTGAATGCTGGCTGGGCTATGATCCGGATAGCGGTGGGGCCGATGGCGCAGTCATCGCCGTTCTGGCGGTACCCGAACAGCCAGGCGGGAAATTCCGGGTGCTTGAGAAAAAGCGCCTGACCGGCAAGGACTATCAGGATCAGGATCTGGAACTGCAGGCAATGGCCGATCGCTACAATATCACGCGGATTGGGATCAACACCAACGGTGCCGGCGATGCCGTCTATCAGCTGGTGACTGACTGGTTCCCCACAGCAACCCGCTTTGACTACAACGTCGCGCTGAAAATGCAGATGGTGATGAAGGCACAGAACGTCATGCGCAAAGGCCGCCTGGAGTTTGATGCAGGTGACAATGAGATTGTTCAAAGCTTCATCGCCATCCGCCCGACATCAACCAGGGCTGGCGGCCAGGTCACCTATGCCGCCCACCGCGGCGGCGATGTCGTTGGCCATGCCGAAGCCGCATGGGCCATCATGCATGCGCTGTTTTTCGAACCCCTGGACGCGGCAACGGTCGGCGGCAAAAAATCATCGATGGAGTTATTTGAGACATGACCAACGAACTTGTGAAAGTGGCGGAGCCCGAAAATGATATCGTCGATCAGGGCGGCGATGTCGTCACCTTTGCCTTTGGCGATGTCGAGCCGGTGCTCGATCGGGGACGAGTGTTTGACTATTTCGAGCTGTGGAGCAACGGCAAATGGTATGAACCGCCGGTCAGCCTGATTGGCCTCGAAAAAACCCTGCACGGATCCCCGCACCATGAAAGCGCGATCCGGTTGAAGGTCAACATGCTCAAGCGCTTTTTCAAGCCGTCGAAATTGCTGGGGATGAAGGAATTTGAACGCCTGGCGCTCGATCTCATCGTCTTTGGCTGCGCCTATCCGGAACGGATCGACAATATCGCCGGACGGCCAATGTCGCTGCAGCGCTCGCCAGCGTTGTGGACAAGGGTTGGCAAAGAGCCGGGGCAATATTTCTATCTGCCCAAGGGCAATTTGACCGATGTGCACGAATTCAAGGCCTTTCGCGTGTTGCAGATCCAGATCCCCGACACGAAACAGGAGATCTATGGCGTCCCCGAATATCTGGCTGCGCTCAATGCCATCTGGCTCAATGATGAAGCGACCATCTTCCGGATCAAATATTATCGCAATGGCAGCCACGCTGGTTACATTTTCTATGTTAATGAAGAGGGCTTCACCGACGAAGATGCAAAGTCGGTCAAAAAGGCGATGAAGGACAGCAAGGGGCCCGGCAATTTCCGCAACATGTTCCTGCACATTCCCAAGGGAAAGAAAGACGGCGTCCAGATCATCCCGATCAGTGAAGTCATGGCGAAGGATGAATTCAACAACATCAAATCGATCACCCGCGACGATATTCTGGCGGCGCACCGGGTACCGCCTCAGCTGCTTGGCATTGTGCCACAGAACGCCGGCGGCTTCGGATCTGCACTGCAGTCCGCATCGGTCTTCTTCGAACATGAAATCGAGCCGCTACAGCTGCGCATGCTCGAGATTAACGACTGGCTGGGACAGGAAGCGGTTGCGTTCCGCGATTATGTGCCGCCGACCACCGTTGGATCGGCTGCATCCAGCGGATAGAGATACCGGACCGGAGCCTTTCAACGGCCGATCAACGCGCGGCCGCGAAGGGCGACAAGCGGAAGTAACAAGGGGATTCCGGTCCGGATGTTCATATAATATCCCCGAATTGTCGTCAAAGCGGGCGGCGCTGGTAAGGCCGGCGCCGCTTTTTGCTTATGGTTCAGGGACGATTGATCTTCAGGCCGTGGTAGATGCCGTTCAATGTCCGGTTCATATCCTGGCTGCGGATTTTGGCATCAGGATCCCGCATCGCTTTCCAATAATCATCATAGGGCCAGCGCTCACCGCTCGAGACGCTGGCAAGATAGGCCAACGCAAGGGCTATGCCATGGCTGTGGGCCAGCGGCGCTGTGCGCCCTGACCGCAGGCCATCTTCCAGCACCGCCAGCGCCAGCGCCACCATCCTGGACTGTTGAACCGCCACCATGGACGCCAAATAGAACACAATAGGAACAAAACCAATATTTTTTGAGCGACCACCCCCCGGCACCCCCCGCGCCGCGCTAGCCCCCACGCCACGCCTTCTCCGTTTTTATGCCTTTTTTTTCGGATTTGGGCCAACCATTGCGGCCGCATTCACCCCGACCAAGCAGGGATTGGGCGGCGCGCGAGCAAGATCCGTGGGTGATATTCATGTTTCGCCTGAATCCGGCGAAATTCCGTTGCTAATCAGAGCAAGTTCCCCCCTGTATGCGGGAAACGTCTTACCTTTATTACCAAGCCGCCAATCATGGTCTAAGATATTGATATATATCAATATAAAAGTAATGGCGTCGGCATTACCGAACCTTACTATTTTAGGGCGCTCTCATTACCTCATTGTTTTATAACGATAATATATATCAAAAAGTAATAAACATATTTTCTAACTTAGTAAGATGAAAGTTAGATAAAAGTAATGCCTGAAACCCGCACAAAACTGCGAAAGTTAGAAAGGTAAGACGTTTCCCGCATAGCCAGAAAGCTAGTGTCAAATCTCAATCGACTGAAAAACATCATTGCCATCACTGATCTTCATCTGCTGATTTGGTGGTTTGCTGCGTGACAGCTAGCGTGACAATCTACGTGACACTCTGTGCCAATCTGTGCCAGTTTTGTTCGGTTTCAGTTGACCGACCGAACTATTGTGATTACCGGAAACGCGCAGAAAACATGATGTTTTTGGCAGTGCGCCCGTAGCTCATCTGGATAGAGCGCGAGACTTCTAATCTTGAGGCAGCAGGTTCGAGTCCTGCCGGGCGCACCATTTTCCCCTCAACATACGCACTGGCGTTCCGCCGCCTTGAAAGCAGATGCGCTGCCTTTACTCCGAATGGGCCAGGCCACCGCCAAGAGAAACGAAGAGAGTCGTGCTGTTCTGAAGAAACGCGCGCTGCGTGGTCAGCAATTGTTGCTGGGCCGAAAAAAGGCTTCGCTCCGCATCGAGCACAGCAAGATAGTCGGCCACGCCTTCCCGGTAGCGCAGGCGCGCCAGATGGGCGATATGTTCTTGTGCCTCCACGCCCTGTTTCTGCGCGGCCACCTGCTCCGCCAGCCAGCGGCGCCCTGCCAGTGCGTCGGACACTTCCCGGAAAGCGACCTGCACCGCCTTTTCGTATAACGCGACCTGTTCGACCTCGCGGGCCTTGGCGAGATCGAGATCGGACTGACGCGCACCCCAGTCGAAAATCGGCAGGGAAATCGACGGCCCGAATGACCAGGTGAAGCCATCTCCCTTGAACAGCCCGTCCAGATCGCGCGAAGCGAAACCTGCGCTTCCGGTCAGCGAGATGCTGGGAAAGAAAGCGGCACGCGCCGCGCCGATATTGGCGCGGGCAGCGCGAAGCTGTTCTTCGGCTGAGATAACATCGGGACGGACATACATAAGATCGGAAGGCAAGCCTGCGCTGAGCAGGACGCCGTTTTCCTGTGCCTCCATAGGCAGTCCGGACGGCAAGTCGGTCTGCGGCGAACCCCCGACCAGAACCGAAAGCTGGTTGCGGAGTCGGGCCTGGGACAATCGCTGGGCGGCCAGCTGTTGCTCAGCCGTCGTCAGCAGGGTCTCCGCCTGCCGGAATGGCAGCGCGGACGTCACGCCTGCATCAAGCCGGAGCTGCGCGATCCGCAAACCCGCCTGACGGCTTTCCAGTGTCGCTTGGGCAAGATCGATCTGTTCTCCCGCCTCCAGCAGTGCAAAATAGGTCGAAGCGACATCGGCGATCAGCGAAAGGTAGAACGCCCTCTGATTGGCTTCTGCGGCGAGATATTGCGCGCGAGCCGCATCCGAAAGATTGGCGATACGCCCCCAGAAATCCAGCTCGAAACTCGACACTCCGACACCCACTTCGAACCGGTCCGCGGTCGTGGAGCCGGAGGCCCCCGGCGCGACGGTCGCGAGCGGCGTGCGGCTCCGGCTGGCCGCAGCGTTCGCCACCGGGGTCGGCAACCTGCGGCTGTCCTGGATGCGATACTGCGCGCGGGCCTGTTCGATGCGCGCAGTCGCAGCCAGAAGATCGCGATTTTGCGTCAAAGCCGTGTCGACCAGCGCGACCAGACGTGGATCGCTGAACCATTCACGGTAGGACAGGCTGGCAGCGACAACTGTACCGTCTGGCCGCAATTGCGGGGCGTAGGCATTTGCGGTGGCAAGCGCGGGTCGCTCGTGGTCCGGCGCCATATTGACGCAACCCGAGAGCGCGAGCACGACCAAACCGGGGCCAATCATCCGTCTCATAGTTTTTCTCCGTCGAGATGTCCGGCCGGTGTCGGCTTGCGTCCGCCGATCCGCGTGCGGATCATCAGGTAGAGCAGCGGGATTATGAAAATGCCGATCGCCGTTGCAGCGATCATGCCGCCCATCACTCCGGTCCCCACGGCAATCCGGCTGGCGGCACCCGCACCGGAGGAAATCACCAGCGGGACCATGCCGAGAATGAAGGCGAGCGAAGTCATTATGATCGGTCTCAGTCTCAGCCGGGCTGCCGCCGTGACGGCCTGCAGAGGGGTCATGCCTTCCGCTTCTTCCTCGATCGCGAACTCGACGATCAGGATCGCATTTTTGGCGGCAAGACCGATAATCGTGATCAGGCCGACGTTAAAATAAATATCCGCCGAAAGACCGCGCAACATCGTGAAGACGACGGCACCCAGCATGCCCATGGGCACGATCAGCAGGACCGAGAACGGAACCGACCAGCTTTCATATAGCGCCGCCAGCACCAGAAAAACGATCAGGACCGACAGGCCGAGCAACAGCCCGATCTGGCCACCCGCCTGCTTTTCTTCATAGCTGATGCCGGTCCATTCAAACCCGATCCCGTCAGGCAACTCGGTCGCGAGCTGCTCCATTTCCTTCAGCGCGGCGCCTGATGACTCGCCAGACGCGGCAGTGCCGGAAATCGTCATGGCGGGATAGCCGTTGTAACGGGCAAGGCTCGGCGGACCGGCCGTCCATTCGGCGGTGGTGAAGGAACTGAACGGAACAAGAGCGCCCTCCGCGTTTGGAATACGGAGCGACAGCACATCTTCCGGTGTCATCCGATGCGGCGCGTCCGCCTGCACAAGGACCTGCAAGACGCGTCCTTCGCGGTTGAAGTCATTTGCATAGGCCGAGCCGAAATTGATCGACAATGCGTTGTTCACATCGTTCATGGAAAGGCCCATTGCACGCGCCTGGACGCGGTCGATTGCCACATGGAGTTGCGGCGCAGGCGGCTCGTCTTCCGGACGGATATTCTCCAGTATCTCGCTTTGCATTGCCATGCCGAGCAACTGATCCCGGGCAGCAACCAATTTCTCGCGCCCCAGGCCGACACGATCCTGCAGCTTCATGGTGAAACCACTCGCCTGGCCCAACGACTGGATCGCAGGGGGCTGGATGGCGAATGCGGTCGCATTGTCCATGGACATGAAGGTGCCCATCGCACGACCCACGAGCGCCTCTGCAGAACTGTCGGCGTCGCCGCGTTCGCTCCAGTCCTTGAACGGACTGAACATGGTGGCGTTGTTCTGACCCTGCCCGAAGAAGCTGAAGCCGCGGACCACGACGACGTGCTCCACCTCTTCCAGCGACGACCAGAATCCTTCGATCGGTGCGATGGCTTCGTTCAGCCGTTCCTGTGTAGAACCGGTCGGGGTCTGCACGACGGTGATGGCATAGCCCTGGTCCTCGGTCGGCAGAAACCCGCCGGGTAGTCGCGCAAACAGCAGAACGGTTACGCCGGCAAGCGCCAGAAACACCACAAGACCGCGCATCGGCCGATTGAGAATTTTGGTGTTGGCCCGCCCATATCTGTCGGTCATTCTGCCGAACCAGCGATTGAAACGGTTGAAGAAATGTCCGCTGTGATATCTCAACCGTTCCAGATAGCCGGGCAAGCCATCTTTATAATCGGGCTCCTGCTCGTTCTCCGTGCCGTCGTGGCTCTGGATATCCTCGCTTCGCAAGAAGGTGGCGCATAGGGCCGGCGTCAGCGACAGGGCAAGGACCGCCGAAAAGAAAATCGAGATGGCGAGGGTCACCGAAAACTGGCGATAAATGCCGCCCGTCGACCCGGGGAAGAACGCCATCGGCAGAAACACCGCAATCAGCACGAGCGTGATACCGATGATCGCGCCGGTGATCTGGTCCATCGCCTTGCGCGTTGCGGCGGGCGCATTCAGTCCTTCCTCGCGCATGATCCGCTCGACATTTTCGATCACGACGATGGCATCGTCCACCAGAATACCGATGGCCAGCACCATGCCGAACAGCGACAGCACATTGATTGAAAAACCAAACAGCCAGAGGCCGAAACAGGCTCCCGCCAGGGCGATCGGCACGACCAGCGTCGGGATCAGCGTCGCGCGCCAGTTCTGCAGGAACAGGAACATGACGAGGAAGACGAGAACCATCGCCTCGATCAGTGTCTTGGCCACTTCCTCGACGGAAATCTGCACGAAAGGCGTGGTATCATAGGGTATCGACCAGGTTACATCCTGCGGCAGTCTCGCGCCAAGCTCATCCATCCGCTGCTTCACCCCTTCGGCGGTGGCCAGCGCATTGGCACCGGTAGCAAGCTGCACCGCCATCCCGGCCATCGGCTGGCCGTCCAGCGTAGTGGAGGTGGCATAGCTTTGCGCACCGATTTCCACCCGCGCGACATCCGCGAGCCTGACCGTCGCTCCCCCGCGATCCGTGCGCAGGATGATCGAGCGGAACTGGTCTTCGGTCTGGAAGCGGCTCTCGGTCGTGATCGTGGCCGTGATCTCCTGCCCTTTCTGCAAGGGCAAGGCACCGATAGACCCGCCAGCGGTTTGCGCATTCTGCTCGCGGATTGCTGCTACCACGGCTGTGGGCGAGAGATTGTAGGAGGCCAGTTTTTCCGGATCCAGCCAGATGCGCATGGCATAGGCCGAGCCGAACAAAGTCACGTCACCGACACCGGAAACGCGGCGCAGTTCGTCGATCAGCTGGTTGGAGGCGACATTGCCGAGATCGGTGGAATCGAGCGAGCCGGACTCGGAGGTCACCGCGACGATCAGCAGAAAGCCGGGATTGGCCTGCCGCACGGTGATGCCCTGACGACGGACTTCTTCAGGCAGGCGCGCCTCAACCGTGCTGAGCCGGTTCTGGACCTCGGTTTGCGCAACATCGATATCGGTACCGGATTCGAAGGTCAGCGTGATCGAGGCGGTGCCGTTGGAAAGGCTGGACGAGGCCATGTAGAGGAATCCCTCCACCCCGGTCAGCTGCTGCTCGATCACCTGTGTGACATTTTGCTCAAGCGTTGCAGCATCGGCTCCGGGATAGACCACGCTGATTGCGAGCGACGGCGGGGCAACCTCGGGATATTGCTCGATCGGCAACGCACGCAGCGCGATGAAGCCGCACAGCAATATGGCCAGGGCAATGACCCATGCAAAGATCGGACGGTCGATGAAGAAGCGGGCCATGTTCAGTCTGCCTTCGCGCCAGCGGCGCCCTTTGCGGGTTTACGCCCGGTCGAGCTGTTAGCGATCCGCACCGCGGCGCCTGGCTGCAATTTCTGAAGGTTTGAAACGATAACCCGGTCTCCGGGAGCCAGCCCGCTCTTGATCACCCATTTGTCGTCCACGAGCTGGCCAAGCTTGACCTTGCGCAGGGCCGCCTTTCCACTCTTGTCGACGATCAAGACGGTCCCGCCGGACTGCGTCACGGTGATCGCACGTTGCGGGACGGCGACCACATTGGTGACCTTGCCGGCATAGATTCGTGCCTTGACGAATTCGCCGGACAGCAGGAGCCCGTCTGGATTGGGGAATTCCGCGCGCAGCTGTACGGTGCCGGTGGCCTCATCCACCGAGAAATCGAAAAACTGGATCAGGCCGGGTGGCGAATAGTCGGTGCCGTCGGCAAAACTCAGCCTTACTTCGACGGCATCTCCATCCTGCAGGTCGAGCGCGCCACTCGCCATTGCGCGCCTGATCTGAAGCACCTCTGTGGCGGACTGCGAAAATGACACATAGATGGGTGAAATTTGCTCGATCCGCGTCATCAGGGTTGCCTCGGACTGAGTTATCAGCGCCCCTTCCGTCACGGCAGCACGCCCGGCTCGTCCAGAAATCGGCGCACGGACGGTGGTATATCCCAGCTGCAGGGAGGCGGAACGAAGCTGGGCCCGCATTTGCGCCACATTCGCATTGGCTTCGCGCGCAGCGGCCTGTGCAGCGTCAAATTCCTGACCGCTTATCGCGTTTTCGGCGACAAGGGGGCGATACCGCTCGACGACCGCATTTGCATTGGCCGCTGTCGCGCGGGCCCGGTCAAGACTGGCCTGCGTCTGCGCATAGCTTGCCCTGAGCTCGGCCGGATCGATCCGGAACAGCGGCTGGCCCTGACGGACATCCGTCCCCTCTTCATAGAGCCGTTTCTGGACAATGCCTGTCACGCGGGCCCGCACTTCCGCGACGCGCACCGGCTCCACCCGTCCGGGCAGCTCGATAACATTGTCGAGGTCCGTTTCGCTGACGGTGATGGTCCGTACGGGAACGGGCTGGTCCTGCTGCGCGGTCTGCGATGCCGAGCAGGCACATAGCACGAAAACCAAGGCCCCGGCGAGCAGCTGGCGGATATATTTCATGAAATTTCCTTGCAGTGCGAATCACGCAACAATGATCAAATTTGATCAACATTTTGACGTTTTTAATACATATGTAAATTGACATTTTTGCATTAGATGTTAAATTTACTGCATGAAAGACAGAGAGTGTAAGATCGCGGCGGCCGGCTATGACGTGATCAGTCAATATGGCGTGAGACGCGTGACCATGGCGGACGTAGCGGAAGCGGCAGGCGTATCGCGGCAGACCGTCTACAATGTATTCCCCAACCGGGAGGCTCTGCTTGCCGCAGTGGTGCGCTATCATTTCAATTCGAAATGGAGCGCGATCCGCGATTGCATTACCCCTGATCTGGATCGCAAGCAGAGGTTCCAGGCGGTTCTGGACATACTTGTGATCGAATCCTGGCACTCCCTGCAGGCGATGCCCCATGCCGACGAGCTGGAATTTGAGATCGCCACGACGATCAAGGACGAGATCGGAGAAATCCACGCCGAGGCGCGGCGCAATATTTGTGAGTTCCTGCTTCCTTATCAGGACGCCTTAAATTCTCATGACATGACGGCAAACGGCTTGGGCAACCTGCTTCACCATTCGATCATGGGGCTCAAGCTCGGCTCCACGACCTTGGAAGAGATCAAGTGCGTGACCGCCGCGATGCTGGCCTGCCTCATGGCCGTGACCGAGCCGCGACACTGATACCGGCAACAGCGATCGCCAGTGCCGGCGTTTCTGGAAACCATTGCGAGCAGGTGCGGCTCTCGCCTGCCCTTACCGGATCAGGGCTTTATATCCCCGTGATCGCGTCAGGCAGGCCAGTGGCCTATTTTCTGAAACCGCGCTGAACCGCATCCATCGGCTCCGAGGTAATCGGATAGCCGATGCCTTCCGGTATGCACAGATGCTCTCCATCCTCGCGATTCTCCAGATGGGGTGAAACCATCACCACCGGATGCTGCTTCACATGGGCCAGCGCCTCGTCAAACGTCCCAAATTGCGCCAGCCGCTCCAGATTGCGCTTGGTCGGAAAAATGATCTTCACCTCCCCTGCCTCCGCGCGGTCGAGCACGGACTGGGCATTGCCCCAAAACAGGTTGTAATTCTCGGTCTCATCGACCGTGGCCTGCGCCTTGTGATCGTCGTGGGAAATCATGTAGAAGCGCGTGTCGAACACCCTCTTTTCCCCGAAGGGCGGGCACCAGCGAGTAAAAGGAACCAGCTTCTCCAGCTCCAGCTGCCAGTCAAACTGGTTGCAGATATCGGCCAGAATGGTTCCCTGATGCAGCGCCTCCCTGGCTTCGGACACGCGCCTGGCATCCAGATTGCCGTCCACCGCGACGGCAATGCCGGTTTCCTCGATCGATTCGCGGACCGCCGCGATACGGGCACCATATTCTTCAAAATCATCATGGCCGAGCGCCCGGGCATATTCGAAATCCGCATCATCGATCCGGCCGCCCGGAAAAACGGCAGCACCCGCAGCAAACACCATCTTGGCCGACCGCTCCACCATCAGCAGCTCGGGCGCATTGCTTCCCGGTTGATCGCGGAATATCACCAGTGTGGCGGCGGGAATGGGTTTCGGCATCGGCTTGCCGGTGATCGCATCCAGGGCGCCCGCTTCTCGGCTGCTGTTTGTTTCGCTCATATTTTTTATATGAACAGCAAGCATCGGCAATGCAAAGTGTTTTGACCGTTACATCGATCGGCAAAGCGAATTGCCAAATTTCCCCGTGCGTGGCAGGATCGGCGGATGGGAATTGTCGAGCTATTGGGGCTGGCCGGTAGCGTCAGCCTGATTGCCGGCTGGCGGCTCTATCTGACGGTCTTCATCACCGGCCTGGCAATGCGGCTGGGCTGGATCAGCCTGCCCGAACATCTGCAGCTGCTCGACGCTCTCGCCAATCCTTGGGTCCTGGCCATCAGCGCGCTGGGGGCATTGGCGGAATTTTTCGCGGACAAGATTCTCTGGCTCGATTCGATCTGGGATACGATCCACACCGTGATCCGGCCGCTCGGTGGCGCGCTGCTCGCGCTGGCCGTGGTCGATGCCGGCAATCCTGCCTGGCAGGTCGCGATATTTCTCCTCGGCGGCGGCGCGGCGCTGGTCAGTCATGGTGCCAAGGCCGGTGCCCGTGCTCTCGTCAACACCAGCCCGGAACCGGTCAGCAATGCAATGGTCTCGACCGGCGAGGATATCGCCACGGGCAGCTTGCTGTTCCTTGCCTTCGCCCATCCCGTCGCAGCCATGATCATCGCATCGCTGCTGCTGATCCTGTGCCTCGTTCTGGTCTACAAGGGCTACGGCCTGTGGCGGAAAATAGTGTCCAGCGGAAGCTAGTTCCGGCCCGGAGTGGACAGCAAAAGCGGCAGCGCAGATACAGAGAGAAGAAATGGTCGGGGAGACAAGATTCGAACTTGCGACCCCCTGTACCCAAAACAGGTGCGCTACCAGGCTGCGCCACTCCCCGACGCGCGCTTCCCCTAGGCGGTGGCTTTCGGAAAAGCAAAGGGTTTTTGATGCTTCTTTTTGCCACCGCCCAATCGGCGCGCTTTTCATGGCAAAAGAGGAAAATGGTGGGCCCGGAGGGACTCGAACCCCCGACCTAGCCGTTATGAGCGGCCAGCTCTAACCAACTGAGCTACAGGCCCGCACGAGCTGCTTTTTCAGGCAAATCTCATTGCGAGGGTCCGATAGCGGAAGCCATCATGATTTGGCAAGAAGGTTCATCGCGATTCGTGCCCCGGAGACAGATATTTGCTAGACGCCGGTCGCCGCCGTGATGAGCTGGTCGCTGCTGACGGGCTTCACATGGCGCATGGCCAGATGATCCAGCACGTCCCGCCACCAGTCATAAAAACCGTCCAGATCGGCCTCTGTCCGCACATAGGGCGTATGCCCGGGCGACAGCGAGGGCGAATGAAAGGAAAAGACCAGCAATTGCAGATCATCATCGAGAGCGACGTCGATGGCTTCCTTTGTTTCGCGCGCAGAAATGCCTTCGGGCGTCAGCGGAATCCGCTCCAGCATCTTGCTGCGGGAAAATAGCGCGTTGATCAGGGGGGACTGGTTCATGATTCCCGCCGCCAGCCCCGCCTGCTTGCGCAAAAGGCCGGAATAGACCGTGGTCAGCGGCACTTCGAGCAGCCCCCTGTCATCACCCCACCAGAAGGGCTCTGACCCAACTGCGAGAAAATCCGGCCCCCCTTCCCCGCTATAATCAAAGCGCGACCGGATACTGCTGTCCATGACAAAGCCATGTTTGCGCAGCAGCGCAGTGGTGTGCGGGCCGATGCCATAGCGTCCGGCGCGGTAGATCGTTGGCGTGATCCCGATTTTATCACGAATGGCATCGCGCAGCGCCACCAGTTTCTGTTCTTCCAGCTCTTTCGGCAAATTGCCCGCAAAACTATTATACCCGTTCACCTGCTCGTCGAACGGCGGGTTGATCCAGGGATGGAGATGAACCCCTATGTCGGCGGTCTTCTGCTCGGCCACGGTCCGGAGGAACGCCCCCGCCGCCTCGTCGGTGACAATCGAATAGTCGATAAAATAGGCAGGTTTGACCTGATATTTTTCGATGAATTCCTGAAATTTCCGCAGCATCGGGGCTGACACGGTCGTGTGGCCAGTCCGCTGGAACGGCGCATTCCAGTCAAATTCCTCTTCGGTGTCGATGGATATAAGGAAGCGCCTGCCAAAATTTTTCGGCCACTGGACATGACGATCCGGCTTCGCGAATTTCATCGGCTGATGTTCTTGTGCAGAAATTTCTGTCGCCCCCCATTTGCCCGAAATGACCGAAATCCGGGCCGCGAACAGGCTATTCCGTTTCCCGAATACTGATTTTGCTAGTCGTCGCTGCCGGGAGGGTCAAGGCAATGTTATCCTCGTTTATCGTCAGCGAGCCTCCGGCAGACTGCGCGAGATTTCGCACCAGCCGCAGGGAGAAACCAAGACCGAGCAGCGATGATTCGCCGCCTTCCCCGTCGATCCCCTGCGATGGATCCAGCAGGACACTTTCGGCTGTCTCCTTGATCCGGGAAGGCCGCGACAGGGTGAATCGGTTGGCCGGCTGCACACCGATACGGGTGCGCAGTTCGCCTTTCAGTATTTCGCCAGGTTCGCAGGAAATGATGGCTGCCGATAACAGGCGCGCAAAAATCCGCTCTACCGATTCGCCGTCCAGAGCAAACGACCGGACCGGCTCTGCCTTGCTGATATTGAGTTCGACGCCGTTGCTCTGGGTCAGCCCCTGCAGCCGCTGCGTCATCCGCTCAAACAGCCAGTCCGCCTTGGTGGTGCCGCTCGATTCCGGCAATTGGCCGGAATCGACTTTCACCGCGATATCCAGATCCTCAAAGCCAGCCAGCAACCGCCGTGCTTCATCCATGATATTACGGGCCAGCGAACGATATTCGTAGGAGGCGGGTCCAAACAGCTGCTGTTCGATAATCTCGCTAAACCCGATCACCGCGTTCAGCGGGGTTCTGAGTTCATGGATCAGTTGCTGGAGCTGCTCGCGGCGCTGGACATCAATCGTGCCCTGGCCAGCGTCCTCGGCCAGATTGGGCCGTCGCATGACTCCCCGATACCCCTCGAAGCGTCCGGTTTCCTCACTGAAATAGGGGACCGCGTTCATCCGCCAGTCGCCGGTAACAATCGCCGCTCCGCAGAGTCGCATCCGGGCATTTTCCATCGGCATCCGCTGGCGGAAGGCAGCCGCTCCATAGGCGTCAGGCCCCGGCCCGTCATCGAAGGCCGGCTGGGCGACAGAAACACCGACAATCGCTCCTTTGGGCGGCCCTTCGGTCCAGTTGATGGTGCCCGTCTCATCGGTTTCAAACCGGATGCTGTCGAGCGATTCCACGAAGAAGCTTGCATGGCCCTCGTCGTCGACCAGCATATGCTGCGGTTCGGCCGAGCGGTTCTTCTGATAGTCCGCAATTTTCTCAACCAGAGCGCTGATCTGGGATTCAGCCAGCTTTTCAGGCGCATCCACAGAATCTGCTGCCGGAGACCCCTTATCTTCTGCGGGAGATTCCTTTGCGGGTTCCTCATGGGCGCTGTCTTCGGGAGGCAATGCAGTTTCTTCGGTCAATGGCACCGGTGCTTCCGCAATGTCCTCCATGATCGCAAAGCCACGGGATTGCAGCCGTGCCCGCGCCCGCGGGGAAAGTCGTGGAAAAGCGTCCGCAAAAATTTCCGGGGTCAGGTCTGCGGCGTCTATCGCCGCGTCGCAGATCATGTCGGTATCCGCTGCCAGAAAGACCAGCAACGGAGCCGAACGCAATCGGCCTTTCAGCGACTGGACTGCGGCCAGGCGGTCCGCCTCGGAAACCCGGTCATGCAGATCCCGCAAGCGGGTCAAGCCTTCCTGTACATCCTGATTGGCAAGATTCCCCGGCTTCTGGGCCAGCAGGTCGATCACCTGCCGCCATTGCGTCGCCGCTCCCGGGCCTTCCGGCAGGCTCCCCTTGAGCACGGTGGTCAGGCGGTCATCGAAGCGCAATATTTGGATCCCGAAACTTGGATTATTCAATTGTTAATCCGGTGATAACCCTTTCAGCCGGCAACAGGAAGCGATGAAAATGTCGCGTCACAATGTGGGACATGGGAGAAAGCATTGCTTCGCTCCCTTATTATATTATAACAAGTAAATGATTCGCGAACGGATATTACACCTCTATGGCTGATACGAACTTGGATGAAATTGATCTCAAAATTCTTCAGCGCTTGCAAGAGGATGGGCGCATAACCAACGTGGAACTCGCCAACAGCGTCGGTCTGACGGCGCCGCCGTGCCTCCGCCGGATGCGGGCATTGGAAGAACAAGGCGTGATCAACTCCTACCATGCTGCGATCGATCCTGCCAAAATGGGTTATACTATCACCGTATTCGCGATGGTCAGCCTGAAAAGCCAGGCAGAAGCCGATTTGCAGGCTTTCGAAGAGCATGTCCAGAAGCTGCCCGAAGTGCGCGAATGCTATATGCTCAATGGCGAAATTGATTTTATCTTGAAGGTCGTTGCAAAAGATCTGCAGCAATTCCAGAGTTTCCTGACCAGCCAGTTGACCGCGGCTCCCAATGTGGCCAGCGTCAAAACATCGCTGACCATCCGCTCGGCCAAACATCTGCCCGGCGTTCCCATCCAGGGTTAAAAAAAGGGCGCCACCGGCGCCCTCTTTCTTGTTTGCATGTCGGTCGTGCCTAGCTGGCCGGTTCCTCGACGGCGGCTGCCGGTGCTGCTGTCGCCGGTGCCGATTGCTGAGCGATCCAGGTCTGCCACATCGAAGCGACGGGGGCACGGGTTCCGGAAACCTTCGCAAAAGCTTGTTTTGCCTGATCATAGTCGCCGGCATAGGCATGAGCGGTGCCAATGCCCATATAACCGCGGTTCATATCTGCACCAGGCTTCGTCAGGCCCGCTTCATAGAAGGACACGGCCTTGTCATAATCCTTGTAGCCCAGCCAGACATCGGCAAAATTCATCATCACCGAACTGCTGCCGGAACCACGCACGCCGGACGGCTGTGCCGGAAGGGACGCGCGGTCACCCGATACTTCGCGCTGAGCGGGCTGCAGGACCTCGACAAGAAGCGGATCGCCGGCCGCAATAACGCCCTTCTGCTTTCCTTCTTCCAGAACCGCGACCACCTCACCAAAAAGATTCTTGCGCTGCGCTTCTTCGGCATATTCCTTGTAGTCCCGCGTTGTCTTGAGCGAATCGGACGCCTTCATGAACCGCAGCACTTCCAGATTCTGGGCGCTGTCGCCCTGCGAGGTCGTGCGATTTGCGGCTACGGCATCGCCCCAGGAATCCCCGGAAGGATAAGCCGCGGCCCATTTCGTCGCCCATGCCGCGTAAAGATTCTTGTCCTTGCTGGCCAGCGCACGGTCGCGCGCCAGACGATACCAGGATTCCGGCGGCTGCTTGTCAGAAGCCTTGGCATTGTTCATGATTTCGTCCCACTTTGCCAGACCTTCGGCATACATGTTCCGCTTGAAATATGTTTCTGCCAGCAACGGCTCGATATTGTTTTCCCGGTAGCCCAGGTCATAGGCGGCCTGGAAATATTTCGCGGCGTCGGCCCAGCGTTCCGCACCATAGGCAAAATTACCGGCATAAAAGTTGAAGCCAGGCAATTGCTCGGGTCCGGTACGCCCGCTGTCGAGCGAGGCAAGAATGCCTTTTTCCTGCAACTGGGTGTCTTTCAGGGTGCCGCCGAGCTGAATGGCCAGCTGACCCGCCACGAAGCGGTCATCAGGAGCCAGGGTCTCGGCCAGCAAGGCTTCTACCAGGGGCTTCGCTGTCGCCGGGGTGTCGGTCGCCATAGCAGCCTGGATTGCTGCCACTTTCGGCCGCACTTCCTTGCTGATCTCGATTTCCGATCCTTTTTCCTTTTTCTTTTTCGCCGCCTGGGCGTCCTGCGGCAAAGCAGCCAGGGTCAGGCTACCGGCAGTAGCCAATGCGACGGCCATGGAAAGATGAGATAAAAAACGCATGAATATCCTCCGGATGATTGTTATGTGGGGGAGACGCGCTCCCCGGAATATGGTTGCACCACACACTCTTGGCCCTATTACCAAGCTTTGATCGCTTTTCTAGAGTGAATCCGCTGAATGAAGGTTGAACGGCTGCCAGGCCGCGGCTGCGGCGGGCAATCCCTATAGTGTAATGAGGTAAAATCGCGTGCTTGCAATTATTTCCCCCGCCAAATCGCTGGATTTTGATTCCGACATTCCCGACGTCGCCCCGTCCGATATCCGCTTTCCCGAAGAGACCGAACGACTGGCCAATGCGATCGGCAATCTGACCATCAGCAAGCTGAAGGCGATCATGCCGGTTTCTGACAATCTCATTGCTCTCAACCGGCAACGGTACAGCGACTTTTTCGCTCAGCCGGAACGGCCGGCCATCTATGCCTATAACGGCGACGTCTATACCGGCTTTGAGGCCAGCAGCATCGGCGACGAGGCGATGGCCTTTGCCCAGAACCATTTGCGGATATTGTCCGGCCTTTACGGATTGCTCCGTCCGCTCGACCCCATCCGCCCGCATCGTCTCGAAATGGGCACAAAATGGGCACCCCGCTACAGCAAACTGACCGATTTCTGGAAGGACAAGATCGCCAAGGCCGTGGCCGCCGACCTCGAAAGCACCGGCAGCGATGTCATCGTCAATCTGGCGAGCAATGAATATTGGGCATCGGTCAAGCCGCATGCCGCGAAGCTGTCGGCGCGGATCATCGAAGTCGACTTTCGCAAGGACAGCCCGGACGGGCCGAAGTTCATCAGCTTTGAGGCCAAGCGCGCTCGCGGCATGATGGCGCGCTATATTTGCGAAAACCATCTCACCGATCCGGAAATGCTCAAGGGCTTTGACTATGACGGCTACCGGTTCGACAGCGACAGCAGCACGGAAAACAGCTTGCGCTTCCTGCGTTCATGACGGGAAAAGCCGCGGTCATCTTCGGCGCCAATGGCGGGATTGGCTCGGCAATCGCCGACCAGCTGGAATTGGATAGCGGCTTTGCCAGCGTCATTCGCTTTTCCCGGTCGGAGAGCAGCCCGGTTCGGGTCGACCTGACATCGGAAGCAAGCATTCGCGATGCGGCGCAATGGGTCAAGGACCGCCATATCGCGCCCTCGATGCTGTTCGTCGCCACCGGCCTGCTCCACCATGACAAGCGGGGACCGGAAAAAAGCCTGCGCGAGCTCGATGCAGACTGGCTCTTGCAAAATTATCAGGTGAATGCGGTCGGGCCGGCGCTGATCGCCAAATATTTCCTGCCGCTGATGGACCGCCAGGAAATTTTCAGATTCGCCGCCCTCTCCGCCCGGGTTGGCAGCATTTCGGACAACCGGCTGGGCGGCTGGTACAGCTATCGCGCGTCCAAGGCGGCGCTCAACATGATGATCCGCAACCTGGCGATCGAGTGGTCGCGCAAGAATGACCGGTCGATCATCGTGGCGCTGCACCCCGGCACCGTCGACACTGAGCTGAGCCAACCGTTCCAGGGCAATGTTCCGCCCGGGAAACTGTTTGATTCCAGCCGCGCGGCACGGCAGCTGCTGGATGTGCTCGAGACGCTGCAACCGGCACAGAGCGGGAAAATTTTCGCGTGGGACGGAACCGAAATCCAGCCCTGATTCCGGCACTGTAATAATAATGTAAAACTGGCCCGAAAGGCTGGCTTTTGCTGCCCCCTTCCCCTAGAAGAATCGGCAAGAAAAAACCCATTAAAAAGGCCAGTTTGTGAACGAACAAACCTCTCCACCGTCGCCGTCCAACATCGAACCGATCGACATCGTCGACGAGATGAAAACCAGCTACATGGACTATGCCATGTCGGTCATCGTCAGCCGCGCGCTGCCCGATGTGCGCGATGGCCTGAAGCCGGTCCATCGCCGCATATTGTTCGCTGCCCAGGAAGGCGGCATGGTCGCCGGACGCCCCTATCGCAAATGCGCCAAGATCGTCGGCGACGTGATGGGCAACTATCACCCGCATGGCGACAGCGCGATCTACATGGCGCTCGCCCGGATGACCCAGGACTGGTCGATGCGGGTGCCGCTGATCGATGGCCAGGGCAATTTCGGCTCGATGGATCCGGACATGCCCGCGTCGATGCGTTACACCGAAGCACGGCTCAACAAGGTCGCCAATTTCCTGCTCAACGATCTCGACAAGGACACCGTCGATTTCATCCCCAATTATGACGGCAGCCGTCAGGAACCCAATGTCCTCCCGGCCCGCTTCCCCAACCTGCTGGTCAACGGTGCCGGCGGGATCGCGGTCGGCATGGCGACCAATATCCCGCCGCACAATCTCGGCGAGGTGATCAACGCCAGCCTCGCCTATATCGACAACCCCGGAATCACCGTCGACGAGCTGATCGAGATCGTTCCCGGCCCGGATTTCCCGACCGCGCCGCTGATCCTCGGCCAGTCCGGTGCCCGCGCCGCCTACAAGGACGGCCGCGGATCGATCATGATGCGCGCGCGCCATGTCATCGAGGAAGGCCGCGGCGACAAGCGCTCGATCGTTCTCACCTCCATTCCCTTCCAGGTCGGCAAGTCCGGTCTCGTCGAGAAGATCGCCGAAGCCGCAAAGGACAAGCGGATCGAGGGCGTCTCCGACATTCGCGACGAATCCAGCCGCGCCGGTGTCCGGGTGGTGATCGAGCTGAAGCGCGATGCCACGCCCGATGTCGTGCTCAACCAGATCTGGCGCTTCACCCCTGCCCAGTCCAGCTTTCCCGCCAATATGCTCGCCATTCGCGGCGGCCGGCCCGAAGTGCTCAATCTGCGCGACATCATCGAATCCTTCGTCAAGTTCCGCGAAGAGGTCATCACTCGCCGGACCAAGTTCGAGCTCAACAAGGCGCGCGAACGCGCCCATATCTTGCTCGGCCTGGTCGTCGCGGTTACCAATATGGACGAGGTCGTCCGCATCATCCGCGGATCGTCCACCCCTGCGGAAGCCCGCGAATCCCTGCTGCGGCGCGAATGGCCGATTGCCGAGATCGCTCCCTATATCCGGCTGGTCGAGGCGATGGAAACCGACGTCGAGGGCGACAGCTACAAATTGTCCGCCGTGCAGGTGAAGGCAATCCTCGACCTGCGTCTGCAGAAGCTGACCGCGCTCGGCCGCGAGGAAATTGCCGACGAGCTGAAGGAACTGGCCGCCGCGATCGAGGAATATCTCGCGATCCTGGCCGACCGCGCCAAGCTCTATGCCGTGATGCGCGAAGAACTCGAGGAAGTGCGCGACGAATTCGCCACCCCGCGTCTTTCGGAAATTACCGCCGCCTGGGACGGCCTCGAGGACGAGGACCTGATGGAACGCTCCGAAATGGTCGTCACCGTCACTCATGCCGGCTATATCAAGCGCACCCCGCTTGACACGTTCCGTGCCCAGCGCCGTGGCGGCAAGGGCCGCGCGGGCATGGCGACCAAGGACGAGGATGCGATCACCGAACTGTTCGTCACCTCGACCCACACGCCGGTTCTGTTTTTCTCGACCCACGGCAAGGTCTACCGGCTCAAGGTCTGGAAACTGCCGGAAGGCGGACCCCAGACCAAGGGCCGCCCGATGGTCAACCTGTTGCCGCTGGCGGACGGGGAAACCATTTCCACCGTCTTGCCATTGCCGGAAGACGAAGCCGAATGGGCCGATCTGCATGTCATGTTCGCCACCGCCAAGGGCGGCGTTCGGCGCAACAGCATGGACAGCTTCACCAATGTGCCGTCCAACGGCAAGTTCGCGATGAAATTTGAAGAGGGCAGCGATGACCGGCTGATCGGCGTCGAACTGTTGACCGACAATGACGATGTTCTGCTGGCGACGAAAAACGGCAAGGCTATCCGCTTTGCCGGCGACGCCGTGCGCTCCTTCCAGAGCCGCACCTCCACCGGCGTCCGCGGCATCGCGCTGAAGGGCGATGACGAGGTCATCTCGCTGTCCGTGCTGCGCGGCTTCGAAGCCTCCACCGAGGAACGCGACCAGTATCTCAAGGCCGCTCCGTGGAAAGACAATGAAAACGCGCCCGAACTGTCTCCGGAACGCATGGCGGAATTCAGCGAAACCGAGGATTTCATCCTCACCGTCTGCGCCAATGGCTATGGCAAGCGCTCAAGCGCCTATGAATATCGCCAGTCGGGTCGCGGTGGTCAGGGCATTCTCAATATCGACAATATCAAGCGCAATGGCACCGTCGTCGCCAGCTTCCGGGCAAGCGACGACGAGCAGCTCATGCTGGTCACCGATCAGGCCAAGCTGATCCGCATGAAGGTCGCGGATATGCGGGTCATCGGACGCAACAGCTCGGGCGTCAAATTGTTCGATGTTGCCAAGGGCGAACATGTTGTCGGCGCGGCCAAGATTGACGAGGAAGAGGAACCGGAAAACGAAGCGGAAGAAGCGGTCGTCGAGGAAATGGTCGAACAGGGCGTTTCCGACGGTGATGTCGCGGTACCCGATGCGCCGGAGGAGTCAGACGACACCAGCAATTAACCTGACGCCGTTCGTCCTGACCCTGTCGAAGGACATCTCAAGAGCAAAAACTGCACATGAGTTGACAGTGCTTCGACAAGCTCAGCGCGAACGGGATTGGATAGAGGGGCAAAGCAATGAAAGTCACTCCGTCACCGCAAGCCTGCGGCGCAGAGGTAACCGGCGTTGACCTCACCAAACCGCTTTCCAGAGAAACTGTTGCTGCTATCCGCTCGGCCTGGCTCGAGCATCATGTCCTCTCCTTCCCCGATCAGCCAATGTCCGACGATGATCTGGAGCAGTTCACTCTATATTTCGGCGACTTCGGTGATGATCCCTTCTTCGATCCGATTGAGGGCCACCAGCATATCGCCGCCATCCGCCGAGATGCCGACGAAAAAAGCCCGCTGTTCGCCGAAAACTGGCACAGCGACTGGAGCTTTCAGGCGCAGCCGCCAGCGGGCACCTGCCTTTTGGGCCTCACCATTCCGCCGGTCGGCGGCGACACATTGTTCGCCGACCAGCACAAGGCTCTGGACGCGATGCCGCCCGACATGCGCGCCCGCTATGAAGGCCTGATCGCGATCCACAGCGCCCGGATGGCCTACGCCCCGGACGGTGCCTATGGCGAAAAGGACGAGGGCCGCAGCATGGCGATCCGGCCGGACGAATCCGCGCGCGCCACCCAGACCCATCCGCTGATCCGCGAACATCCTGAAACCGGACGCCTCGGCCTGTTCAGCTGCCTGGGCTATATCATCGGCTTTGAAGGCATGGCGCAGGAAGACGCCCTGCCGCTGCTCCAGCAGCTATATGCCTGGCAAAGCCGCGAAGAATTTGTCTATCGTCACCAGTGGCAGCCGGACATGCTGATCATGTGGGACAATCGCTCGGTGCTGCACCGCGCGACCGGCGGCTATGACGGCCATGACCGGCTGCTCCACCGGACCACGATCGCCGCCTGTCAGGCGTGAACCGGGTCGGCGCTGTCTGCCGCCATTTCGTGCCGGAGCGTCCTGACGATCCCCGTGGCGATCATGAACTGGCCGAAATAATATAATGGCCAGACCAGCAGATCAGGGATCACGCTGGTCTCCAGCGGCCCCATCCGGGCAAAGATCAGCAGGTCCGAGATCAGGAAGAGGATCGCCCCCGCGCCGACCTGATAGCGCGAAAAGCGGCTCGTCCATGCCATCGCCGCCATCAGCGCCACCGACAGGCAATAGAATCCGATCATCACCGCCTGGGTCCGGTCGGCGGGCAAGGCCCAGGCAATCAGTACGGCCAGCGGCACCAGCAGGATCGCGAATATTTTCTGGCTGAACCCCAGCTTGTGGCGGCGAAAGCGGGAATAGAACAGGATCGCCAGCACATGGCCGAGCATGAACGCTGCCGCCCCTGCAACCATGTCGATTTCCAGGGCCATGTCGCCAATCGCCCCCAGCGCCATGATCGCGCCGACAATCTTGCCGTCGATCCGGTGCAGCCGGACCAGCGCATAAATCGCCAGAAAACCGACGCCGGCCCCTTTCCAGGCGATCAGGTACATGCCAGGAATGTTGCTGTCATTGACAAAGAAATAGCTGATCCCGAACAACAGGCTGAGCATCAGAAACGGCCGGGATTCGGCAAAGGCGCTTTTCATCGGAATATCATGGTCCCCTGTTCCGAATCGCCTGTATCATGCAACCAGCGCCACTGCCAGATTGACATTATAGTCTTACCACAACACTAAGGCGCCCATGACAGATGTACATATCATTGGCGGCGGACTCGCCGGATCGGAAGCAGCCTGGCAACTGGCGGAACAGGGCGCGAAAGTGCGTCTCTCCGAGATGCGCGGCAGCGGCGAAATGACGCCCGCCCACCAGACCGATGGCTTGGCCGAGCTGGTCTGTTCGAACAGCTTTCGCTCCGATGACGCGGAAAAAAATGCCGTTGGGCTGCTGCATCAGGAAATGCGCGATCTCCATTCGCTGATCATCGGCGAGGGCGACCAGCATCGCCTGCCTGCCGGTTCAGCGCTGGCCGTCGACCGCGATCATTTTTCTGCGGGCGTGACGCAGCGACTGACCGACCATCCCAATATCGAGATTGTCCGCGAGCGGATCGATCAGCTGCCCGAAAGCGGCCTGACCATCGTCGCCACCGGTCCCCTGACCGCGATGACCCTGGCGGAAAGCATCGGCGCAGCCACCGGCGAGGACTCGCTCGCCTTTTTCGATGCCATCGCGCCGATCGTCTACAAGGACAGCATCAACATGGACATCGCCTGGATGCAGTCGCGCTGGGACAAGGTCGGGCCGGAAGGCGACGGCAAGGATTATATCAACTGCCCGATGACCCGCGAGCAATATGAAGCCTTCATCCAGAGGCTGCTCGAGGGCGAGAAGACCGATTTCAAGCAATGGGAAAAGGACACGCCCTATTTCGAGGGCTGCATGCCGATCGAGGTCATGGCCTCGCGCGGACCCGAGACATTGCGCTTCGGCCCGATGAAACCGGTCGGCCTGACCAACGCCCATACCGGCGAAACCGCCTATGCCGTGGTCCAGCTGCGCCAGGACAATGCGCTCGGCACGCTGTGGAACATGGTCGGCTTCCAGACCAAGCTGAAATATGGCGCGCAGGCCGATCTGCTGAAGACCATTCCGGGCCTTGAAAACGCCGAATTCGCCCGCATGGGCGGCCTGCATCGCAATACCTTCATCAATGCGCCCAAATTGCTCGACAAGGAGATGCGCCTCAAAAAGGCACCCCATATCCGTTTCGCCGGCCAGATCACCGGCTGCGAGGGCTATGTCGAAAGCGCTGCAGTCGGGCTGATGGTCGGCCGGATGGTCGCTGCCGAGCTGCGCGGGGAGCCCTTCACTCTGCCCCCGCAGACCACCGCTTTCGGCGCCTTGCTGTCCCACATCACTGGCGGTGCGGATGCCCGCGACTATCAGCCGATGAATGTCAATTTCGGCCTCTTCCCGCCCTTCGAGCAACGCGTCAAGAAGAAGGAGCGCAAGGAGGCCTACACAACGAGAGCAAGGCAGGATTTTGCCGAGTGGCTGCAGCCGCTGTCGGCCAAGGGCCTGCAACTCGCCTAGCCTGACCGCCTAGCATTTGCAGCGCGGGGCCGAACGCTTCGGCCGCGTGCTCCGGAATTCGGTGCGGGTCAGCTGGCCGTTGCGGTCGCTGTCAGCCCCGACAAATTTGTCGCTGGTGGCCACCGCCCATTCCTCGAAGGTCAGCAGATTGTTCCCGTCGCGATCGAGCTTGCGGAAGGCATCGGTGCGGCTGCTCATCATCTCGAGGCGGGTGATGATCTCGTCACGATTGCGGTCGTAGCGGTTGAAGCGCAATTCCTCGCGCGATGCCTTGTAGGCCTTGGGCGGCGTCGGCGGCGCGGGACCGACCATCTCGTCATCGAGCACAGCTTCCGGCAAGGCGTCCGGTTCCGCGGGTTGCGGTGGTGGCGGCGCCGCGGGAATCGGGATATCCTGCCCCTGCGCCCCGATCCACAGGAACAGCCCGGCGGTCAGCAACAGCAAGATGCCCGCCGCTCCGGCGGCAAATTTCATCATCGGCAAAACCCGCGGCTCCGCGACCGCCGATCTAGCGCCCCGTCACCCCGTGCCAGATGATGCGCGCTGCGCTGGCCGGACTGTAGAGATCGGCGGTCAGTTGGCCCTGTTTAACATCGCGCCGCATCAGCTTGCAGAGGATAGAGAGCGGTCGTCCGCTTCTGTCAAAATCCGCCGGAGGCACCGCCCGGACAATCGCGGCGCAGCGGTCAAATGCAGACTGCCGCATGGCCGCATCGGAACAGTGGCGAGCAAAGTCCCACAGCGCCCAGGCCCTCGCCTGTTCTGCCTGCTGCGCGCTCAGGGACTTGCGGTCCGCCAGGGCAAATTGAAAAAAGCCGGGTCCGCGCGCATCGGCATAGCTGTCAAACTGCCGGTCATCCCAGGGAAAATCATCGAGCATCACTTCCCAGCCGTCCAGCAAGGTCAAAAGCGGCTCAAGCTTCTCCCCATGTTCCTCCAGCCGGTTGATGTTTTCGACCAGCGGCTCCCCGGTCGGCCGGTCGGCAGCGGACTTGGTTAAAATGTCCCGCCACCAGGTTAACCGCATCTGTCCAATCAATATTTCCGTTGTCGAACGAATGATATCGGCGAAGCGCGCATCCAGTGCAAACAACAGGCCATAGCGCGGACGATCAGCAGGTTTGGCGTAGGCCAGCACCAGCCTGTAAAACGGACTGAGGGGAACAACTGCGTCTCGCATGGTCCGCCCGTCAACGGTTTTCCCCCGAAAATCAAGGTAAACATCTTGTTAACCATGACCATTGGGCCAGCGCTAACCCTTTTTGGGCTACCCCCCGCCCAAGCGAAATTGGGAAAAGCCGCTGTTTGAGCGGGAATTATTCATAAGGCCAGAAGCATGTTTGACAACGCGAGGACCAGATCGGCCAAATCTTTTTTGCAGGAGTTGCGTTCCAATACCGCCGGTAACACGCTGGCCATGGCCGGAATGGCGCTCTTTCCCCTTACCGCCATGATCGGCGGCGGTGTGGATGTCAGCCGTATCTATCTGGTACAGACCCGCCTGCAACAGGCCTGCGACGCGGGTGCGCTGGCGGGCCGACGGCAAATGGCGGGCGGCAATTGGAATGCCAACAACAATGCGGCCAATACGGCGGCCCAGAACATGTTCCGGGCCAATTTTGATACCAATGCCTATGGCTCTTACGACGCAAATACCGCATTTACCGAAAATGCAGGAACCGTCACCGGCACCGCGACGGTAAAACTCGACATGGCCGTGATGCAGATGTTCGGCTATGACACCAAAACCGTGGCCGTCGAATGCGATGCCTCGATGGCGATCCCGAACACCGACGTGATGTTCGTCCTCGACACCACCGGCTCGATGAATTGCCCCGATACCGGCACATCCTATTGCGGCAATAATGGCAATGTCGAAGCGTGGAATGCCCGGATCAGGGGGCTGCGCTCGGCGGTAAAATGCTTTTATGAAACATTGGCAAAACGGAATAGCGACGAAGATTGCGGATCCACGCCGTCGGCGGGCAGCGAGAATACCGCCCATCTTCGCTTCGGGTTCGTGCCGTACAGCACCAACGTCAATGTCGGAAAACTCCTGCCCAATGATTTTCTGGCAGACAACTGGACCTATCAATCGCGCGAGGCGGTCACCAGGCTGGAAAATGTCGTGGTCGATTACACCCCCGGGACACCATATGTTTATAGCAATGAATTCTACTATCAAGGCTATTGGAGTTCCAACTCCACGGTAGAGACCCATTATAATGTGTGGAATTCAAATGAGTGCGATTCGCTCCAGCCCGAAGACTATGACGAGATGTCGGGCAATGAAGGGGCAAAATTTGATCAGGAATCGTGGACATCGGGCGGCAATCGGATCACTCGCTGGTATACCGATGAAACGGGCACCCGCTATGATTACAACACCAGCTACAGCAGTTGGCGGGATCGGTGTACCATCCGACTGAGAACGCGAACCCTTGTCCACACGCGGGAATATCGCCAGGTCGATTCGCCGGTTTATGAGCAGCAACAGGTCTTTTCCCATTATGATTATAAACCGGTCACCTTCAATATCAGCGGCCTGAAAGCTGGTGGATCATCCTGGAAAGATTCGCTTGATCTGCCGGTAGGAAATCAGGGTCTGGATACAGGCGTGCGCTGGGATGGCTGTATAGAGGAACGGCAAACGGTCAGAACCACCAATTTCGATCCGATACCGACGGCCGCATATGACCTTGACATAGATCTTATGCCGACAACCGGCAATCCCGCGACCCAATGGGGACCGCTGCTGGATCAAGCAGTGTGGGGCCGATATGGGGGCTATTATAACACGCAGACGACCGACACGGTTTCCACAACGAACAACCTCAGCCGCAACTTCAGCTATACCTGCGCCAATGAAGCGCGCAAGTTGCAGCGGTGGGACAATCCCGACGATTTTGACAGCTATCTGGATAATCTGGATGCCATCGGCAGCACCTATCATGACATTGGTCTGATCTGGGGCGCACGTTTGCTCTCTCCCACCGGAATTTTCGCCAGTGAAAATGCGACCACGGAAAACGGGGGTGCGATCGATCGCCATCTGATCTTCATGACCGATGGTGATACGGTGACCGACAGTTCACAATATACGTCTTACGGCGTTGAATGGTATGACCGTCGCCGGACCTCGGCCAATAGCGCACCATCGAACAGCGATCTCACGAGCCAGGTAAACAGCCGTTTTCTGGCGATGTGCAGAGCCATTAAAAACAAGAATATCACTTTATGGGTGGTTTCCTTCGGCAATGGTGTCAGTTCCAGCTCGATTACCAATTTGCAGAACTGCGCCACGTCCGGAAAATTCTACAATGCCAGCAACAGCGCCGAACTGCTGAATAATTTCCGCACCATCGCCAATGATATCTCGCAACTGCGACTGACCAACTGATGTCGAGATTGCTGGAAAAACTGCGCAGATTAAGAAAGAACGAGGCAGGCGCAGCGCTGGTTGAATTCGCCTTCGTCGCACCGGTCCTCATTCTTTTAATCATGGGCATGCTGGATGTCGGGCACCGCATCTATGCGACCGCTATTCTGCAGGGATCCGTTCAAAAGGCGGCTCGTGACGCAAGCCTTGACGACGGCGCCGCTAAGACAAGCACGATTGACGACCGGGTCAAGGAACTCATGCTGCCCGTTCTGCAAGAAGAACCGATTTCCCGCTTCGACTTTGAGCGCAAGAATTACAGCAGTTTTTCCGATGTTGCTCAACCCGAAGATTTTACCGACAGCAACAATGACGGCGAGTGCAATAACGGCGAACCTTATGATGACTCCAACGGCAATGACAGCTGGGACGAGGACAAGGGCATCGCCGGGCAAGGCAACGCCAAAGATGCCGTATTATATACGGTCACAGTCACCTATCCGCGGCTGTTTCCGATGGCCGGGCTGATCGGGCTGTCGCAAAATCAGATTATCGAAGCCAGCACTGTGCTGCGGAACCAACCCTTTGGTGGGCAAGGCGCTCGCGGAGAGGCAAAGACATGTACCTGATCCGGAAATTCGGCAGCCTGAAACGGACCCTGTCCAATCTTGCGGGCGATACCAGCGGTCTGGCGCTTATAGAATTGGCCTATTCGCTGCCTCTGTTGTTGGGAGTCGGCATGTATGGCGCCGAAGTCGCCAATGTTGCGATGGTGAAAATGCGCGTCAATCAGGTCTCGATGCACGCAGCCGACAATGCGTCCCGTATCGGTGAGGGCACCCTCCTATCGGTCAAGAAGATTTACGAGAACGAAATCAACGATCTTTTCATCGGTGCCCATCTTCAAGCCGGCGGCTATATTGACATTTTTGAACATGGCCGGATCATCATCAGCAGCCTCGAAAAGCATAGTGACGGCGACCAATATATCCATTGGCAGCGATGCAAGGGCAAAAAGGTCCATCCGTCGAGCTTCGGAACCGCTGGCGCAAATTCTCCTTCTCGCCCCGTCAATGGCATGGGCCCTGCCGGCGCGAAGGTGACCGCGCCCGATGGTCAGGCTGTGATTTTTGTCGAGATTTCCTACGACTATCAGCCGCTCATATCAGAGAAATTCACCAGTATTCGCACGATAAACGCGCACAGCGCCTTCAACGTGCGCGATCGGCGTGATCTGACGCAGATCTACAAACATAATTCCAGCGATCCGGTTTCGAATTGCTCCACCTATGATCGTCTCACCTGAGCGGCGAGAATATCAGCGGTAGCAAACCTTCTTCACCGCCGCGATGATCCGCGCGCTGTCGATCAGGGCCGCTTTCTCCAGATTGGCAGCATAAGGCAGCGGCACATCCTCGTTGGTCACTCGCGTCACCGGTGCATCCAGATCGTCGAAACCCTGCTCCATGCAAAGCGCGATAATCTCGCTGGAAATCGAACAGGTCGGCCAGCCTTCCTCGGCAACCACCATCCGGTTGGTCTTGGCAAGGCTCTTCAGCACCGTTTCCGTGTCCAGCGGCCGCAGCGTCCTGAGATCGATGACCTCTGCTTCGATGCCCTCGCCGGCCAGGCTGTCGGCTGCTTCCAGGGCCAGGCCAACCCCGATCGAATAGCTGACGATGGTGACATCGCTGCCTTCGCGAATGATCCGCGCCTTGCCGATCGGCAGCGTATAGTCTTCCAGTTCCGGCACATCAAAGGACCGGCCATAGAGCAGTTCATTCTCCAGAAACACTACCGGGTCTGGAGTCTGGATTGCCGCTTTCAGCAGCCCCTTGGCATCCGCCGCATCATAAGGCGCGATCACGATCAGGCCCGGCACCGATGCATACCACGGCCCGTAATTCTGGCTGTGCTGCGCGCCGACGCGGGACGCCGCGCCATTGGGACCGCGGAACACAACCGGGCAGCGCATCTGGCCGCCTGACATATAATTGGTCTTGGCCGCCGAATTGATGATCTGGTCGATCGCCTGCATGGCAAAGTTGAAGGTCATGAATTCGACGATCGGCTTCAGCCCGCCCATCGCGGCACCGGCGCCGATACCGGCAAAGCCATGTTCGGTGATCGGCGTATCGATCACCCGCTTGGCACCAAATTCCTCGAGCAGTCCCTGGGTCACCTTGTAGGCACCCTGATATTCCGCAACCTCTTCGCCCATCACAAAGACGGTGTCGTCCTTGCGCATTTCCTCCGCCATGGCGTCGCGCAACGCTTCCCGGACCGACAGCGACGCCATGCTGGTGCCCTCCGGCACGGACGGATCATCCGCCCGTGAAACCGGTGGTGGCGGTGCCTCTGCCATGATTTCCGGCTTCGCGTCTTCCGCATCCTTGGGCTCTGCGCTTTTCTCGCTTTCCTCTGCTTCTGCGGATTTCTCCTCGGCAGAAGCTGACGATTTCTCGCCGTCATCGGCCTCTTCGTCTTCTCCGGCCATTTCCGCAATGACGGTACCAACCGCCACTTCGTCGGTTCCGGCTTCAACCAGTATCTTGGTGATCACCCCTTCATCGACCGCTTCGAATTCCATCGTCGCCTTGTCGGTTTCAATCTCCGCCAGGATGTCGCCCGAACTGACTTCGTCGCCTTCCTTGACGAGCCATTTGGCAACCGTGCCGACTTCCATGGTCGGGGACAGGGCGGGCATTTTGAGTTGGATCGCCATCAATATTGCTCCACCAGCACGTTCGTATAGAGTTCGGACAGATCCGGTTCCGGCGATTCCTCGGCAAAGTCCGCCGCTTCCATCACTGTCTTGCGGACCTTCTTGTCCAGCGCTTTCAGATCTTCTTCCTCAACGCCCTTTTTCAGCAGCGCCACTTTCAGCCGCTCGATCGGATCGGATTTCTCGCGCACATCCTGCACCTCGTCGCGGCTGCGATATTTCGCCGGATCGGACATAGAGTGGCCGCGATAGCGATAGGTCTTCAGTTCCATCAGCACCGGTCCGCCACCGCCGCGCACATCCTTCAAGACTTCTTCCACGGCACCGCGCACCGCCAGCACGTCCATGCCATCGACCTGCACACCGGGAATGCGGAAGCTTTCGCCGCGCCGGTAGAGCTGGTCCTCTGCGGACGAGCGGTTGACGCTGGTGCCCATGGCATATTGGTTATTCTCGATCACGAAGATCACCGGCAGCTGCCACAGCTCGGCCATGTTGAAGCTTTCATAGACCTGTCCCTGGTTGGAGGCACCGTCGCCGAAATAGGCCAGACAGACACCGCCATCTTCCCTATATTTATGCGCAAAGGCGAGACCCGTGCCAAGCGACACCTGCGCGCCTACAATTCCGTGACCGCCGTAAAAGCCATGGTCGACCGAGAACATGTGCATCGAACCGCCCTTGCCTTTCGAAATGCCGGACGCGCGGCCGGTCAGTTCGGCCATCACGATATTCGGATCAATGCCGCAGGCCAGCATATGGCCATGATCGCGATAGCCGGTGATGACGCTGTCCTTGCCCGGGTTGATCGCCGATTGCAGCCCGGTGACGACCGCTTCCTGACCGATATAAAGATGGCAAAATCCGCCGATCAGGCCGAGGCCGTAAAGCTGCCCCGCCTTTTCCTCGAACCGGCGGATCAGCAGCATCTGCTCATAGAAGTCGAGCATCTCTTCCTTGCTTGCATCATATATCGGTGCCTTCAAGCCGCCGGTTGAATGGACAACCGCCTTGGACTTGGCAGGGGCACGCTTGGCCGGTGCTGGTTTCTTGGCTGGGGTGGTTTTCCGGGGAGCTTTTGCCACGCGAGCGGGATCCTTTTTTTTACGAGCCGGCAGCATAGCCAAAAGCTTGCCGTTACCCAAGCACTTAGACCATCGATTGTCTGGAAATGTTTGATTATCGGTCGAAACCGCCGCTGGTTATTTCAGCGGAACAATAATCTCGTCCGGATGCACGACATTCACTTTCTTGCGCAGCAATTCACCGATCAGATCGGGATCGGCGCCTTTGGGATCAAGTAGTTCCACCCGGTTTTTCAGCGCATCACGCTCGCTTTGCAACTTGGCCAGCTCGACGCCGCGTTTTTCCAGCTGCGCCTGATAGTCGCCCCAGGCCAGAATGCCGGTCGGACCCAGCACGGCATAGCCGGCAATCGCCAGCAGAGTCATCAGCGCAAATCCGGGGCCGAGGGCCGCCTTGATCAGATCAAATATTTTTTCCCGCTGCGCCATATATCCCTTGAATCAGAAAAGTGATTCGCTGGCAAGAGACTTAATGCGCAATCGCGGCGTTCAGCGCCAAAGCGCCCCGCAATCGGGAGGAGCGGGCTATGCTTTGAAGATTGATCGCCCGGCATAATGCGCAACCTGGCCAAGCTCTTCCTCGATCCGGATCAGCTGGTTATATTTGGCGAGCCGGTCCGAGCGGGCCAGACTTCCGGTTTTGATCTGACCGCAGTTGGTCGCAACCGCCAGATCCGCGATCGTGGAATCTTCCGTCTCGCCCGACCGGTGCGACATCACTGCCGTATAGGATGCATTATGCGCCATCCGCACCGCGGCCAGCGTTTCCGAAAGCGTGCCGATCTGGTTGACCTTGACGAGCAGCGAATTGGCCAGTCCGTCCTTGATCCCCATCGACAGACGCTCCGGATTGGTCACGAACAGATCGTCGCCGACCAGTTGCACCTTGTCCCCGACCGCATCGGTGATCAGCTTCCAGCCTTCGAAATCATCTTCCGACATGCCATCCTCGATCGACTTGATCGGATAGTCGCGGCACAGGTCAGCCAGATAGTCGGACATTTCCGCCGGGCTCAGCACCTTGCCTTCGCCGGAGATATGATATTTGCCGTCGCGGAAAAATTCGGTCGCGGCGCAGTCCAGCGCCAGCACGACCTCGTCGCCGACCTTGAACCCGGCCTTTTCGACCGACGCCATGATGAAATCGAGCGCCTCGCGCGTCGAACCAAGGTTCGGCGCAAAGCCGCCCTCGTCTCCCACCGCCGTGGCCAGCCCCTTTTCCGACAAGCCCTTTTTCAGCGTGTGAAAAATTTCCGAGCCCCAGCGCACCGCTTCCGACAGGCTGTCCGCTCCGACCGGCATCACCATGAATTCCTGGAAATCGATCGGATTGTCGGCATGCTCGCCGCCGTTGATGATGTTCATCATCGGCACCGGCAGCACATGCGCCGATACGCCGCCGACATAGCGATAGAGCGGCAGGCCCCGTGCGTCGGCGGCGGCCTTGGCAACCGCCAGGCTGACGCCCAGTATCGCGTTGGCGCCGAGCCGGCTCTTGTTCGCCGTACCGTCGAGGGCAATCATCACCGCGTCCAGCTCTTCCTGGTCTTCGGCATCGAGATCGGTCAGCGCATCCTTGATCTCGCCATTCACTGCTTCAATCGCCTTCAGCACACCCTTGCCGAGATATTTGCTCTTGTCGCCATCGCGCAGTTCCACCGCTTCATAGGCACCGGTCGAAGCGCCGGAAGGAACTGCGGCACGCCCGAAGCTGCCGTCCTCCAAAAGGATATCAACCTCAACCGTGGGGTTGCCGCGACTGTCCAGAATCTGGCGGGCGTGAAGGTCGATGATTGCAGTCATGGAAAAAGGCTCCGGAACAAGAGAAATGATGGCCACGGCCTTATCGCGATGACCGGCGTCTTGCAATCCATTGCACCGCTTTTATCGCCGCCTTCCCCCTTGATTCCAAAGCATATGATACCATGTCGAATGAATCGAGAACCACAAATGGAACGCTTTCGGCTTGTGGGGTGTTGGCAAGAGACAATGGAAGAAGGAATATCGATCATGGCAGATGTGAAGAAATCAACCGCAAAGACGCCGGCCAAGGCCGCCGCAAAGAAACCCGCCGCGAAAAAGGCCACAGCCACGAAAGACACGTCCGAAACCCGCACAACCACTGCGCAGAAAGCCGCGCCGCTGAAAGCCGGTGCCACCAAGGCGGCCGCAACCAGCCCGAAGGCGACCGGCGATTTCAAGGACCGTGCGCTGACCAAAGCCAAGTCCGCCGCCAGCCAGGGCAAGGAACGCACCGGCAGTGCGATCGAAAATCTGAGCCGGATGATCGAGGACAGCGCCCGGACGATCGACGACAATGTCGGCGAGAAATATGGCAATTATGCCCGCTCCGCCGCAGACGCCGTCTCCTCCTTCGCCGAAAAGCTGAACGCCAGGGAAATCGACGATATCGTCGAGGACGCGCGCGGCTTCGTCCGCAAGAGCCCCGCCGTGGCAATCGGCGCGGCTGCGGTAGTCGGATTCCTCATATCCCGTCTGATCAAATCAGGGATGGATGATAACGACGCATGAGTATAGCATGGCGCCAACCGGGCAACCGGGTGACGAATATTGCAGGACAAGGATATTTCGGTTTTGAATGAAGAGCGGGTTCCCGACGACGCCGCAACCCCGGGTGCGGACCAGCCGGAGGCGAAAACGCTGACATCGCAGGTCACCGACCTGATCGACGACGTGCGCCTGCTGGCCCAGGCCGAGGTCGAATATTACCGGGTAAAATTGTCGGTCAACATGGCGGCGACCAAGCGCATCATGACCCTGTTCGGGCTCGGCGTGATCTGCGCCAGCATGGCGGTGATCAGCCTGATCCTCGGTATGCTGCTGATCCTGTCGCGCTATCTCGGTCCGGTGGCGGCCACCGCGATTGTCACCGGGGCCGCTCTGCTGGTTGCGGCGGTGACCATCAACATGGCGATCAACCGCGCCAAAAAATTGCCGCTTGACGAAACTGATGCGTGAGAATGATGATGCCGAACAATAATGACGATATATTCAGCCTGCGGACCCTCGCGATGGAGCGCGATCTCGCTCGCCAGAATCTGAAACAGGATGCGCAGGAAGCCAGGATACGGTTCAAACCGTCCAATCTCCTGAACGAGGCAAAGCACAAGGCAGCAGACCGGATCGTCAGAGCCGGATCCGACGCGATCAGCGGCATCCGGGCCAATCCTGCCCTCTCTGCCACGGTCGCCGCGACCGCGACGCTGATCGCGATGCGAAAACCCATTGCCAAACTGATTGCCAGCCGTAAAATTTCGGAGCCGGATTCAATCGAGGAATAGATCATGAACAAGCTGACCGACAATATCGACAAAGCCCGCGCGGCCTCCCGGGAACGGCTGGAGACGGCGAGGGAAATCGCCACCGAAAGCACCGCGACAGCGCGCGAGAAAATGTCCGAAAGCAAGGCACGGGCGGCCGCCCTGCTTGGCGAAGGGCGCGAGAAAGCGGCCGAGGGCGTGGCGGCGAGCAAAGAAGCCGCCAAAAAAGCCAGGGCCAAATCCGAGGAAACCATTTCCAACAGCCCGCTGACGATTGTCGCCGGCGGTGCCGCTCTCGGCATTCTGATCGGGATGCTGCTGCCGAAAAGCAAGGCCGAGGGAAAATATGTCGCGGGCGCTGGCCGCAAGGTCAACGAAACCGTCAAGACCGCCTATCAGGCGGCAAAAGATGCCAGCCGCGAACAGATCGCGGAACTGGGCCTGAGCAACGACGGTTTGCGGACGCAGTTCAAACATCTGCTTGGCAAAGCGGTCGAGGCTGCTAAGACCGCGATCACCGCAGCACAGGATGCGGTCAAAGAAGATAATCAGGACAAGAAATGAGCGAACAGCGCAGCAAAATTCATCTGGTCATGGGCGGACGGGTCAAGGATCCGCGCGGCGTGGAATTCGTCAATCTTGACAAGATGGATCTGGTCGGCGTCTATCCCGACTATGAAACGGCGGAGGACGCCTGGCGTTCAAAAGCCCAGATGACGGTCGACGATGCCGAGATGAAATATGTCGTCGTCCACCTGCACAAACTGCTCGAGCCGGAGCTGCCCGAAGAGCTCTAGGCGCCGCGAAAGCGCCAGCCCAGCAGCGGCCGGGTCAGCAACAGGCCGGCGACAAATCCGCCGATATGCGCGAAGATCGCGATACCCTGCAGATTGCCGCTGGTCGCGACACCGATCATCAGCTGGATCGCGATCCAGGCCAGCGTCAGCCAGATGATCCGCACCACATGGCCGGGAATCGGTCCCACCGCATCGACCCGGTTGCGCGCAAAAAGCAGCGCATAGGCCCCCAATATCGCGGAAATCGCGCCGCTCGCCCCGACCATCGGGATCATCGAACTGCTGTCGGCAGCATATTGCGCGATCGCCGCCGCATAGGCTCCCACGACATAAAGGATCGCCATCAGCCCCGGCCCCATCGCCTGTTCGACAAAGCGGCCACAAAACAGCAGCATCAGCATGTTGAAAGCGAGATGGAGCAGACCGCTGTGCAGAAAGGCCGCCGACAGCGGCGTCAGCCAAGCCGGCACCAGCCAGCCATAAGCGGACAGGTCCAGCGCCTCGCCGCTCAGGCGAACCGGAAACATGCCGCCACGCAGCAGCGCCTGCTGCTCCCATCCGAAAATCCATATGACCAGATAGATCAATATATTGGCAATGATCAGGCCATTGGTGAATTTGCCGGCCGGCATGTGCATCGCTGCTAGATGAACTCGATCTTGTCGAGCAGGAAATATTTGTCGCCCGACGGCACCGTCACTTCGATCTCGTCGCCAACGCTGCGACCGATCAGGGCGCGGCCGATCGGCGAGTTATAGCTGATCTTGCCGGCCTTGGCATCGGCTTCCGCCTGCCCGACCAGCTGATATTTCACCCGCTTGTCATCTTCATCCAGCAGAGTCAGCGTCGCACCGAACACGGCCTTGTCGCCGGACAGGGTCTTGGGATCGATGATCTGTGCGCGGGACAATTTGTCCTCGAGATCTCCGATCGTCGCCTCGACCTGCCCCTGCCGTTCCTTGGCGGCGTGATATTCGGCATTTTCCGAAAGGTCGCCATGCGCCCGCGCGGTTTCGATCGCGTCGACAATGATCGGTCTCTCCGCCTTCAGCGCCTTGAGTTCGGCCTCCATCTTGGCATGGCCTTCGGCAAGCATTGGTACTTTTTCAACAGCCATATTCTTGGCCTTTCCTTACTGATGCGCCGCCGATTTCAGCCGTGCGGCGTCAAAAACAGTTTTCCGGCGCCCTCCTTGATCCGAAAGGCGCCCGCAGTTTGACGAAATGTCTGAAAATTAACGCTGCGAAGCCTTATAATAGGACTGTAGCGCGCGAACTTCAAGAGTCTCGTCGCGCAGCGCCTCAATCGCCCGCATCGCGGCATTGCTGGCAGTGGCTGTCGTAAAGATCGGAATCTTGCTTACCAGCGCCGCTGCCCGGATTGATTTGGAATCCTTCAGCGACTGCCAGCCCTCAGTCGTGTTAAAAATCAGATTAACGTCGCCGTCCTTGATCCGGTCGACGATATGCGGACGCCCCTCGGCGACCTTGTTGACCTTCTCGACCTTGATCCCCTTTTCCGTCAGATAATCCGCGGTCCCGGAGGTGGCGATCAACCGGAAACCAAGCTTGTCGGCCAGGCGCGCGGCGGGTTCGATCACCTTCTTGTCGGTTTCCTTGACCGAGATGAAAATCGTGCCGGCGTCCGGCAATATGTTGCCAGCCCCCAGCTGCGCCTTGGCAAAGGCGATCGCAAAGCTCTGGTCGATGCCCATGACCTCGCCGGTCGATTTCATCTCCGGCGACAGGACCGGGTCGATGCCGGGGAAGCGGCTGAACGGGAAGACCGCCTCTTTCACCGCGATATAGTCGATGTGCCGGTCGATCGGCGGCAGGTCCTTGAGCTTCTCGCCCGCCATCACCCGCGAGGCGATCTTGGCAATCGGCACGCCGATCGCCTTGGCGACGAACGGCACCGTCCGGCTGGCGCGCGGATTGACCTCGATCAGATAGACCTCGCCGTCCTTGACCGCGAACTGGATATTCATCAGCCCCTTGACCTTGAGCCCGAACGCCAGCGCTTCGGTCTGCCGCTCCATTTCGGCGATAATCTCGTCGCTGAGGCTATAAGGCGGGATCGAGCAGGCACTGTCCCCGGAATGGACTCCGGCTTCCTCGATATGCTGCAATACGCCACAGACCACGACCTCGTCGCCGTCGCAGATCGCGTCGACATCGACCTCGATCGCGTCGCGCAGATATTGGTCGACCAGCACCGGACTGTCGCCCGACACTTGCACCGCGGTGTTGATATAATCTTCCAGCTGCGCCGGTCCGTCGACAATCTCCATCGCCCGGCCGCCCAGCACAAAGCTTGGCCGCAGCAGCACCGGATAGCCGATCCGCTCGGCGATCTTGACCGCTTCGTCGCGGGTCCGGGCCATTCCATTGTCCGGCTGCTTCAGTTTGAGCTTGTGGACCAGCTTGGCAAAACGCTCCCGGTCCTCGGCCAGATCGATCGCGTCCGGCGAGGTGCCGAGGATCGGAATCCCGGCGTCTTCCAGCGCCTGCGCCAGTTTCAGCGGGGTCTGCCCGCCAAATTGCACGACCACGCCGACCAGTTCGCCCGACTGCTGCTCGACATGCAGGATTTCCAGCACATCTTCGGCCGTCAGCGGTTCGAAATAGAGCCGGTCGGATGTGTCATAGTCGGTCGATACGGTTTCCGGGTTGCAGTTGACCATGATCGTCTCATAGCCCGCGTCCGACAGCGCGAAACAGGCGTGGCAGCAGCAATAGTCAAACTCGATCCCCTGCCCGATCCGGTTAGGCCCGCCGCCCAATATCACGATCTTCTTGCGGTCCGACGGCTGCGCCTCGCATTCGGGCGCGCCAAAGATCGGCGCTTCATAGGTCGAATACATATAGGGGGTCTTGGCTTCAAATTCCGCCGCGCAGGTGTCGATCCGCTTGAACACCGGCCGCACGCCCAGCTTGTGGCGCAGCGCCCGCACTTCCGCTTCGGTCGTTGCCCCGGCCATCGCGGCCAGCGCATCATGCACCAGCCCGCCGCCGCTGGCGACGGCGCGCCCGGCACCGCCTGCGACATGGACCGAATCGATCGCCAGCTTGGCCAGCCGCTGGTCGGAAAAGCCCATTGCCTTCAGCTTGCGCAGCGCCTGCGCATCATTGGGCAGTCCCTTGTCGAGGATCGCCTGCTCGGCATCGACGATTTCGCGCACCCGCGCCAGGAACCACGGGTCAAAGCCGGCAATGCCATGGATCTCCGCGTCGCTGAACCCCTCGCGCATCGCCTGCGCTGCGACCAGCAGCCGGTCCGGGGTCGCCCGCGCCAGTTCCGCCGCGATTTCGTCCCGCGGCGCGCCGATCAGCTCGTGCACCCGGTTAAAGCCGTCGAGCCCGGTTTCCAGACCGCGCAGCGCCTTCTGCATCGATTCATGAATATTGCGGCCAATCGCCATCACTTCGCCGACCGACTTCATCGCGGTCGACAGCAAGGGCTCGGCGCCCTTGAACTTCTCAAAGGCAAAGCGCGGAATCTTGGTGACGATATAGTCGATCGTCGGCTCGAACGATGCCGGTGTGGCACCGGTAATATCATTGTCGATCTCGTCGAGCGTATAGCCGACCGCCAGCCGCGCCGCGACGCTGGCAATCGGGAAGCCAGTCGCCTTGGACGCGAGCGCCGAACTGCGCGAGACCCGCGGGTTCATCTCGATCACGACAAGCCGGCCATCCTTCGGATTGACCGCGAACTGTACGTTGGAACCCCCTGTTTCCACGCCAATTTCGCGCAGCACCGCGATGCTGGCGTTGCGCATGACCTGATATTCCTTGTCGGTCAGGGTCAGCGCCGGCGCGACGGTGATGCTGTCGCCGGTGTGCACGCCCATCGGATCGACATTCTCGATCGAGCAGATGATGATGCAATTGTCCTTCTTGTCGCGGACAACCTCCATCTCATATTCTTTCCAGCCGATCAGCGATTCGTCGATCAGCACCTCGTTGGTCGGCGAGGCCTCCAGCGAGGTCCGGACATAATGGACAAATTCCTCGCGGTTATAGGCGACGCCGCCACCGGTCCCGCCCATCGTGAAGCTCGGCCGCATGATCGCCGGCAGGCCGATATCCTCGAGAATTTCCAGCGCCTGTTCCTCGCTGTGCGCCACGGCGCTGCGCGGGCTGTCCAGCCCAATCTTGTCCATCGCCGCCTTGAACTTCTCGCGGTCCTCGGCCTTGTCGATCGCCTCGGCATCGGCACCGATCATCTGCACGCCATATTTTTCGAGCACGCCGCGCTTGTTCAGCGTCAGCGCCGTATTCAGCGCCGTCTGCCCGCCCATCGTCGGCAGGATCGCATCGGGCCGCTCTTTTTCGATGATCTTCTCGACAATTTCCGGCGTAATCGGCTCGATATAGGTCGCATCCGCCATTTCCGGATCGGTCATGATCGTCGCCGGGTTGGAGTTGACCAGGATGATCCGGTAACCCTCCTCCTTCAGCGCCTTGCACGCCTGCGTACCCGAGTAATCAAACTCGCAGGCCTGGCCGATAATGATCGGGCCAGCGCCGATGATAAGGATGGATTTTATGTCAGTTCTTTTGGGCATTAATAACCTTCATCGCCTTCTTTGATTGGATCGCCATTTACGTCGGTTTGATAAGCTTCGTTTCCAACAAATCCAAAATTCTGAATGTCACCTTTGGCTTGCGCATATATTACTGCCGCAATCAATCGACGATATTTCTCGGACAAAGTAAAAGAATCTAATTCCAGATCGTCCGGTTGGAAGGTCAGGCCACCTTCAACTTCTTTCAACACCGAACCCGCATCCAAGCCGCAGTGCACTTCAATCGCTTCTGCAAATTGCTTGTCATTTTTATATTTGGCTCTTTCAGGAAAACCTTCCAACAGCCCAACTTCCGCCAATCCATTTTTGGCGTATTCCAATATTTGTGGCCGAGCCAGTTCATTTGAAAAATTACGGTATTCCTCGCCCATTTGAGCGTCTTCAAACGTAACAAACTCCAATCCTAGCGCAGTATGAATACAAGGAAAATGTCCCACAGAAGCGTCAGCGTTCTTGCCAATCACAATCTCCCGTGCCTGCAACAATTCAGAATATTCGATCGAGAAACCTTTTTTATTCAAACCACAGTCAACCAACCGTTGTTCGATAACTTCAATAGATTGAATTTGTGGTTCCGGCGGCAAATCCATCACGCCGGGTTCTCGTCAGAAATTTCGCCATTCTCGTTACAGGCAAAACAGCCCCAGCCATCATGGTCGATATCATATTCGCTTTCGATCTCGAGGCATTTGCGGGTCAGTTCGCGGATCGTGTCGCGCTTCGTATCGAGATCGGTCTGCAGTTCGATCACCCACTCGTCATCCTCATTGACGACCGTCGCCGAGCGAAAGCCCCATTTCGCCGCATCATTCTTCAGCTTGTTGAGATCGGCAACCGCCCCGACAAATTGCACGTTAATTTCGCGCACCACATGCGACAAATCGCCGCCCGCTGCCATATTTTGCAGGATTTCGTCATCAATTGCCCATTCTTCAGCAAGATGCGCAGGATCAATCGGGCCGCTCATTAGCTCAAGCCCCCGACAAACTTCTCAAACAGATAGAAACTGTCCTGCGGGCCGGGACTCGCTTCCGGGTGATATTGCACGCCAAAGGCCCGCTTGCCGATAATCTCGATGCCGCAATTGCTGCCGTCGAACAGGCTCTTGTGGGTTTCGCGCACCGTGTCGGGCAGCGTCTCGCTGTCCACTGCAAAACCATGGTTCATGCTGGTAATCTCGACCAGCCCCTCGGTCGCATCCCAGGTGCCGCCGATGCGCTGCACCGGATGATTGGCGCCGCGATGGCCCTGATGCATCTTGACCGTCTTGGCGCCCGCCGCCAGCGCCAGCATCTGGTGCCCCAGACAGATACCGAACAGCGGCACATCCGCTTCCAGCAATTGCTGGATCACCGGAACCGCATAGTCACCGGTCGCCGCCGGATCGCCCGGTCCATTGGACAGAAAGACGCCCGCCGGCTTCAGCGCCATGATTTCATCAAAGGAGGTTTTAGCAGGAACAACAGTAACTTTTGCGCCAGCCTTCACAAGATTTCTGAAGATATTCCGCTTCGCACCATAATCAATCGCCACGACATGAGGACGCGCATTGGCCCGAACTTTGACGAACTTTGGATCCCCTCCGTTCGTCTCGAGCGAAGTCGAGAGACCCCGCCCCTCGCCATCCGGCCCCTCCCCGTTCGTCTCGAGCGAAGTCGAGAGACCCTGGCTCTCCCCATCCTGCGCCTCGACCGCGCTCGACGCGAACGGCGTTGAAGATGCCTCCAATTCTTCCATTTTGGCATAGCCATGACCCAGCTGCCAAGTACCGCCCTTCTCCCAGAGTTTGGTCTGATCCCCGGTCACATCCTTGGCCAGATCCATGCCTTCCAGCCCGGCCCAGGCCCGCGCCTTGGCAAGCAGCTCATCGACATCAAACTTGCCGTCGGGATCATAAGCGATCACCGCATTCGGCGCTCCGGCTTCCCGGATTCGCCGGGTCAAAGCCCTTGTATCGACACCGCTAATACCAATCCGGCCATTCTCCGCCATCCACTGGTCAAACGGCTTCTGGTCGCGAAAATTGGACGGCACAGTAATATCCTCGCGGACGATACAGCCCAGCGCATGCGGGCTGTCCGCCTCGACATCCTCGTCATTGGTCCCGACATTGCCGATATGGGGAAAGGTGAAGGTCACGATCTGCCCGGCATAGCTGGGGTCGGTCATCACTTCCTGGTATCCGGTCATCGCGGTATTGAAACAGACTTCGCCCACCGCCGATCCGGTCGCGCCAAAGCCCCTGCCCCAGACGATCGTGCCATCGGCCAACACCAATATCCCTGTTGCACCCTCGGGAGCGTCGGGATGATGGGCATTGGTCATGGGCTGTTCCTTTGGTCTGGCGTGGGCGCAAAATTTCATGGGACCTAGAACCAGATTTCTGGCGCCACAATCTATGAAAAACATTATCTTCCCGCTATGGTGGTCGCTTACTCCAAAAATATGAGGAATGCCATGATTCGCGAGACCGTGAAAGCCGCGCAAATTGCCGCCATGAAAGCCGGTGACAAGGACCGTACCGCCGCCACGCGCTCCATTCTGGCGAAGTTCAAGGACAAGGACATCGAACTGCGCACCAAGGATGATGCACGCGATGAAGACGCGATCCTGATCGATGTGCTGCAGAAAATGGCCAAACAGCGCCGCGAGTCGATCGACATGTTCGAAAGCGGCGGCCGCGCCGAACTGGCCGCGGCAGAGCAAAAGGAACTGGCGGTCATCGAGGAATTCCTCCCCGCCCAGCTGAGCGAAGCGGAAACCGCTGCGCTGATCGACGGCATCAAGACCGAACTCGGCGCCGACGGCATGAAGGACATGGGCCGGGTGATGGGCGAACTCAAAAAGCGCCACGGCACCGAAATCGACATGAGCAAGGCCAGTACCCTGGTAAAGGCGGCGCTTTCGTGAAGCAGGCATTCGCCCACTTCCGGAATCCGTCCCCAAGCCGTTCGTGTCGAGCGAAGTCGAGACACCTGGGAGGCGCGTAATTGGCCTTCTGGACCTACATGCTGTTGTGCGCAGATGGCAAGTTCTACACCGGTCACACGGATGATCTGGAACGCCGGGTCGCTGAACATGGCAGCGGTGGATATTGCAAGTTTACCAGCGAGCGACGACCGGTAGAATTGGTCTGGTCCGAGACTTTCCCGACTCGCGAAGAGGCTTTGTCAGCGGAGTTGACAGTCAAGAAATGGTCCCAGGCCAAAAAGCGCGCTCTGATTGAAGGTGACTGGAAAAAATTATCCTATTTCGCGAAGCCTCCGCAAGAACGTCTCTCGACTTCGCTCGAGACGAACGGAGAAAATAGCGCCCAAAAAACCGTTCGTAGCGAGCGAAAAACCGTTCGTGTCGAGCGAAGTCGAGACACCGAGATAACGCAATGACCCTCTCCCCGCAATGGCTCGAACAGCTGCGATCGCGGATCACGCTGTCGACGCTGATCGGGCGGACGGTGAAGGTGCAGAAGGCGGGCCGCGAATATAAGGCCTGCTGCCCGTTCCATAACGAGAAGACGCCAAGCTTCACGATCAACGACGAAAAGGGCTTCTACCATTGCTTCGGCTGCGGTGCCCATGGCGATGCGATCAGCTGGATGACCGAACAGCGCGGTCTCGGTTTCATTGACGCGGTCAAGGATCTGGCCGCCGAAGCGCAGATGGACGTCCCTGCCCCCGATCCGCGCGCGGCGCAGCGGCAGGAAGTGCGCGCCACTTTGCACGACGTGATGGCCGCAGCCCAGGACTGGTTCGTCACCCAGTTCAACAGCGTCGAGGGCGCCCATGCCCGGGACTATCTCAAAAACCGCGGCATCTCGGAGAAAACCATCCGCGAGTTCGGCTTCGGCTTCGCCCCGGATTCGCGCGGCCGGCTCAAGGAAGCGCTTTCCGTTCACGGGCTCGACCAGCTGATCGAGGCCGGCCTGCTGATCAAGGTCGACGACAAGGAGCCCTATGACCGGTTCCGCGGCCGGCTGATGATCCCGATCCGCGATCCGCGCGGCCGGGTGATTGCATTCGGTGGCCGGATCCTCGGCGATGGCGAGCCCAAATATCTCAACTCCCCCGATACGCCCTTGTTCGACAAGGGCCGCACTCTCTACAATCTCGACAAGGCCTCGCCCGCTTCGCGCCAGACCGGTCGCGTGCTGGTGGTCGAGGGCTATATGGATGCCATCGCTCTTGCCCAGGCCGGCTTCGCCGACGTCGTCGCGCCGCTCGGCACGGCGCTGACCGAGCATCAGATCGAGCGGATCTGGAAAATGGTCGAATCCCCGATCCTCTGTTTCGACGGCGACAGCGCCGGTCAGAAGGCTGCGATGCGCGCCGCCCTTCGCGCGCTGCCGATCCTGCGCCCTGCCCACAGCCTCAATTTCGTCTCGCTACCCGCCGGCCAGGACCCGGACGACCTGATCCGTTCCGAAGGAGCCCATGCCTTCGCCACGCTGATCGCGAAACCGCAGATGCTCGACGACAAGATATGGCAGGTCGAATATGATGCGGAACCGCTGAATACACCGGAGTCTAAGGCCGGGCTCAAGAAACGTCTCGCCGATCATGTCGGCGATATCGCCGATCAGGATATCGCCCGTCACTATCGGCAAGCCTTTGATGACCGCTATCAGGCCGCATTCTTCACCAAAAAGGATAATCGCTCGGAAGCGCGAAGCTTTCAGAATTCCAACCGCAAATTCTCCTCGAAATTTGTCTCCTACCAGCCGACGGAAGACACCAGGAGCTTTCTGATCGAGGGCTATGACCTGCAGATTGCCAAGGGCATTTTGGGCGGACTGATCCGGCATCCAGGGCAGATTTCCGGCCATTTTGAAGAGCTCAGCGCAATGAAGCTTGCCGATTCGCAGTTGCAGGCCTTGCTCGGCGAATTGATCAATGCCGCGATGAGCAAAGAAACGCTTGATATGCACGGCCTTCTTACCATATTGGAGAAGACAGATTGTTATAATGTCGCAAAAGGGCTGTTACGGGCCGATGCGCTGAATTTCACTTTCAACCGCAAACTGCCAGACGATGCCCCTTCGCTTTTGATCGAACGGGCGCATCGGGATTTGGCGGAAGCGATCAAGGTGGTGACGGCGCGTCCCGGACTGGAAGCGGCTCTCGCGGAGGCAACACGGCGCGTGCAGGACGATCTTACGGAAGAAAGTTATGCCGAGCAGCAGCGCCTTCGCAAAGCGAAGCAGTTATTTCACGAGCGGTTGGTCGAACTGACCCAGATCGACGACACAGTGTAGTTTTAAATTAGGGGCCTGAGCCATTGGCAAGCAAAGCAAAAAATTCCAGAGCTGAAGACGAACCGTTGATTGACCTGAACGACAGCGCCATCAAGAAATTGATCGCCCAGGCGAAAAAACGTGGTTATCTTACCATTGACGAATTGAACGAAGCCCTGCCCCAGGACCAGAACGAGCAGATCGAGGACGTGATGTCCGCCATCTCCGAAATGGGCGTCCGCATTGTCGAAAATGACGAGGAAGCTGCCGAGGAAATGGGCGGCGATGAAGTCGAGTCAATCGACGGCAAGGACAAGGACAAGAAAACCGCTGCCGCCGCTCCCAAAAAAGCCGCCGCCGACCGCACCGACGATCCGGTTCGCATGTATCTGCGCGAAATGGGCGCTGTCGAATTGCTCAGCCGCGAGGGCGAGATCGCCATTGCCAAGCGCATCGAGGCCGGCCGCGACACCATGATCTGGGGTCTGTGCGAAAGCCCGACCACCTTCAACGCGATCATCGAATGGTCGACCGCGCTCAACGACGGCGAAATGCAGTTGCGCGAGATTCTCGATCTCGACGCCATGCTCTCCAAGGATCCGGTTCCGGAAAATCTGGAAGACGGCGACGATGATGACGGCGAAATCAGCGAAAAAACGGCTGGCCCGTCCTTCAAGGATGACGACGAGGTCGAGGATGCCGAACCCGCCGATGGCGAGGATGATGACGAAGCCGAACTGACCGAACGCCGTACCAAGCGGGTGGTCGAGGAAGAAGAGGAAGACAACACCCTCTCCCTTGCCCAGATGGAAGAAACCCTGAAACCGGGCGCCTTGGAAAAATTCGCGCTGATCACCTCGGTGTTCAAGAAATTCTCGAAATTGCAGACAACCCGGCTGGAATCGCTGGCTGCCGGCAAGGATTTTCCGGCCGCTTCCGAGAAAAAATATCACGATTTGCGCGAAGAACTGACCGCTTTGGTCGAAAGTGTGCAGTTTCATGCCAACAAGATCGAATTTCTGGTCGACCAGCTTTACTCGTTCAACCGCCGGCTGACCACGCTCGGCGGCCAGATGCTCCGCCTCGCGGAGCGGCACAAGGTTCCCCGCCGCGCATTTCTGGAAAGCTATGTCGGCAACGAACTGGACGACAACTGGCTGGCCAGCATGGCCAAGACCGACAAGAAATGGGCGGCCTTTGTCGAAAAGGAAGCAGACGCCGTTGATCGCATCCGGTCCGAGATTTCCGACATCGCCAACGCCACCGGCACCTCGCTGGTAGAGTTCCGCCGCATCGTCAACATGGTGCAAAAGGGCGAACGCGAAGCACGCATCGCCAAAAAGGAAATGGTGGAAGCAAACCTTCGCCTGGTGATTTCGATCGCCAAGAAATATACCAACCGCGGCCTGCAGTTCCTCGATCTCATTCAGGAAGGCAATATCGGCCTGATGAAAGCGGTCGACAAGTTCGAATATCGTCGCGGCTACAAGTTCAGCACCTATGCGACCTGGTGGATTCGCCAGGCGATCACGCGGTCGATTGCCGATCAGGCCCGGACCATCCGTATTCCGGTTCACATGATCGAGACGATCAACAAGCTGGTCCGCACCAGCCGTCAGTTCCTGCACGAACAGGGCCGCGAGCCGACGCCGGAAGAAATGGCCGAACGCCTCTCCATGCCACTCGAAAAAGTGCGCAAGGTGATGAAGATCGCCAAGGAACCGATCAGTCTCGAAACGCCGATCGGCGACGAGGAAGACAGCCACCTAGGCGATTTCATCGAGGACAAGAATGCGATCATCCCGGTGGATGCCGCCATCCAGGCCAATCTGAAGGAAACCGTGACCCGCGTGCTCGCCAGCCTCACCCCTCGCGAAGAGCGCGTGCTACGCATGCGCTTCGGTATCGGCATGAACACCGATCATACGCTCGAGGAAGTGGGCCAGCAGTTCAGCGTGACCCGCGAGCGTATCCGGCAGATCGAGGCCAAGGCGCTCAGAAAATTGAAGCACCCGAGCCGCAGCCGCAAGATGCGCAGCTTCCTCGATCAATAATCGTCTGCTGCACGGCGAGCTGCTATGGTTTGCAAATCCTTAACAGGCGGTAAACCGACTCTTTAGCTATCGGTAGTATGTTCGAATCTCGGCGAAGATGATCAGTGCATCTTCGCAATCACATTCGGGATATCGAAACGCGATGCTAGGACAGAACGCACAACTCGTAACGCAGCCGGGCTTCGTTGGACAGATTGCGACATTTGGAAGCGATACCGCGCCTTATGTCCGGCTGATCGCCGAGGATTTTTCGCTGCTGTCCGGTGCGGATATGGCCGACATTGCGCATTTCCTGTGCACATTGCACGGCCGCCACCCCGGGGTTATCGATCATGCCGCCACCAAAACCACGGAAGATGCCGCGCGGGAATGGCTGTTGCAGGCGACCGAGGGTTTTGCAGCCGAACGCGCATTTCTGACCAAACTTACGGTCGCCGCCGGCCCGATCACAGGCGTCAGCACGGACGACCAGAGCAACGCCGCTGTTCTCGGCCAGCGCAAGGCTCTGGAAATGCTTTCCCAGTCGGACCGCAGCGGTTGTGCGATCGGCGCGGCCATTGCCTTGGCTGCGGACTGGCATTTCATCAGAAATATCCTGGAACGGATTGCCTTGCGGGTGGGCGTCGAAGCCAGAGCACCGATCCTGCCAACCATTGAAGAGACCGCAGACCTCCATAGCCAGCTGGCCACGACGGCCGCTCTGGAAAGGGCCCTGAATTTCGGTCGGGAACAGCTGCTGAATCAGCATCGCGGCCTCTGGCAGCTCCTGGAAGCGCGCCGGAATACACGCCTTTCCCGCTAGGCCCGTCCGCCGCCGCCGCAAAACTTAACTAAATGATTAACTTGCCTGGAATGTCAGATTTCCCTATCGCCTTTGCTTTGACGTTCACGGCAAGGAATAGAAAATCATGCGTTTTGACGGTACCAAAGACTATGTTGCAACCGACGATCTGAAGGTTGCTGTCAACGCTGCCATGACTCTCCGTCGCCCGCTCCTCGTCAAGGGTGAGCCCGGCACGGGCAAGACGGTTCTGGCTTATGAAATAGCCAAGGCGATGGGCACCCCGCTGATCGAATGGAACGTCAAGTCCACCACCAAAGCGCATCAGGGCCTGTATGAATATGATGCGGTCGCCCGCCTACGCGATGGCCAGCTCGGCGACGAACGCGTCCATGATATTTCCAACTATATCCGCAAGGGAAAATTGTGGGAGGCATTCACCGCTCCCGAACTCCCCGTTCTGCTGATCGACGAAATCGACAAGGCGGACATCGAATTTCCAAACGATCTGCTGCAGGAGCTCGACCGCATGGAATTCCATGTCTACGAGACGAAGGAGACGATCAAGGCCACAGAACGGCCGATCGTGATCATCACGTCGAATAACGAGAAGGAACTGCCCGACGCCTTCCTGCGCCGCTGCTTCTTTCACTATATCAAATTCCCCGACCGGGAGACGATGCAGGATATCATCAACGTCCATTTCCCCGATATCCAGGGCATATTGGTCAAGAAGGCGATGGATATCTTCTACGATGTCCGCGACGTTCCCGGCCTCAAGAAAAAACCGAGCACCAGCGAGTTGCTCGACTGGCTGAAACTCATTCTCAACGAGGACATGCCGCTGGAAGCCCTGCAGTCGAGCGATTCGAGCAAGGCGATTCCGCCGTTGCACGGTGCGCTGCTCAAGAACGAGCAGGACGTGATGCTGTTCGAACGCCTTGCATTCATGGCGAAACGCGAAGCGCGCTAAGCGAAGGCGGGTACGATGTTCTTTAACTTCATGGACGAACTCAGGGCGGCAGGGATTTCGGCTTCTCTCAAGGAGCATCTGGTCCTGCTCGAGGCGCTGGAAAAGGACGTTATCCGCCGCAGCCCTGAGGAATTCTATTATCTGTCCCGCGCGACCTTCGTAAAGGATGAAGGCCTGCTGGACCGTTTCGACCAGGTTTTCTCGAAGGTCTTCAAGGGCATCGAAACCAGCTACGGCACCCAGGAAGAGGATATTCCGCTCGACTGGCTGAAAGCGGTCGCCGAGAAATATCTGTCCGAGGAGGAAATGGAAAAGATCAAATCCCTCGGCAGTTGGGAAGAGATCATGGAGACGCTGAAAGAGCGTCTCGCAGAACAGGAAAAGCGGCACGAAGGCGGCAACAAATGGATCGGCACCGGCGGCACCTCGCCCTACGGCAATTCCGGCTATAATCCCGAAGGTGTGCGCATCGGTGGCGAAGGCGGCCAGAAAAAGGCGATCAAGGTCTGGGACAAGCGCGAGTTCCAGAATCTCGACAACACCAAGCTGCTGGGAACGCGCAATATCAAGGTGGCGCTCAGGCGCCTGCGCAAATTTGCTCGCGAAGGTGCCGCGGACGAGCTCGATATCGACCGGACGATCAATGGCACCGCCAAGCAGGGCTGGCTCGACATCCATATGCGGCCGGAACGGCATAATGCGGTGAAATTATTGCTTTTTCTGGATGTTGGCGGGTCCATGGATCCATTTATCAAGCTGTGCGAGGAACTGTTCAGCGCGGCAACATCGGAATTCAAGAATCTGGAGTTCTTCTATTTCCACAACTGCCCCTATGAGGGCCTGTGGAAGGACAATCGCCGCCGTTTTTCGGAACGGACCAACACCTGGGACGTGCTGCACAAATATGGTCACGATTATAAGCTGATCTTCGTCGGCGATGCGTCGATGAGCCCTTATGAGATCACGCACCCGGGCGGTTCAGTCGAACATTTCAACGAAGAAGCCGGGGTGACGTGGATGCACCGGCTGACCAACACCTATCCCGCAGCGGCCTGGCTCAATCCCGTTCCGGAAAAGCAATGGGGCTATTCGCAAAGCGTAAAAATCATCCGCGAACTGATGAATGGCCGCATGTACCCGCTGACCGTAGACGGGCTGGGCGATGCGATGAAGGAACTGACCCGTAAACAGGGCTGATCTCTACCCCTCTATCGCCAGCAAGGTTGTGCCTTCATATTTTTCGGCCGCCGGTTCGAAAATGTCCGACCGCTCAAAATGCAGGTCTTCGACGCGCACATCCTTGAGACCGGACAGCTTGAACGTGCCAAGCTTGATTTCCCGGGGCGGTTGCCCGTCTTTCTCCAGCGGAACCGCATCGACATACATTTCGTCGTGCCGCGTATAGAGAATATGCGGTGCCAGCTTGAAAATCGTATTGTTATAAGTCGCAGCCACGCATTTTTTCAGCGCGACGCCTTCGAATATTTCTTTGCTCGGTAACATTCGGCCAAATTATCAGATTTACCGCCAATTGCAATAAATATGTTGCAGTGCAGCATCTCAATAGAGCAGATGATCCTGCACCGATTCGCGCCACTCCCGCTCGTCGGGCCTGGCCACTGCTTCCAGGTCATCGGCATGGGCGGCGGGATCCTCAATCCATTCCCTCAGGCCCGGTCCGCCATTGATGACATCGAACGCCAGCTTTCCTTCCTCATATTCATAGGGAAAGTCCCGCCACAGTTCATATCCGGAATAAAGCGTTCCGATCGCCTTCAGGGCCAGCGCCTGCAGCCGCCAGGGACGAAAAGCCTGGTGGTCATAAAACGGCCCTTCCGCATGGATATGGACGCCGTTGCACAATTGTCCCTGATGCTTGTGAAAGGTCGGCTCGAACCAGATTTCCCGCAGGGCGCAGCCCTTGAGCCATTGCGGCGCCCTCCGCTGCATTTCCGCAATGACCGCCCTGGCTTCGATATCCGGCGCACCAAATAGCTCCAGCGGGCGCGTGGTCCCCCGCCCTTCCGAAAGCGTTGTCCCTTCCAGCATCACGGTTCCCGCATAGGCCCGGGCCATATTGACATTGGGGGCGTTGGGGCTGGGATTGATCCACAGGCGGTCTTCCGGCCAGCCATGGCCTGGACCTTCCGGCTGCCAGCCCTCCATCTCTATCACTTCATAATCGACGTCGATGTTAAAATGGGCGATCATCCAGCGCCCCATTTCACCCATGGTCATCCCGTGCCGCATCGGCATGGGCCCTGCCCCCACGAAGCTTTCCCATCCGGCCGTAAGAATGCTCCCCTCGACTGGCCTGCCCGCGGGATTCGGCCGGTCCAGCACCCAGACCGTCTTGCCATGCTCGGCAGCGGCTTCCAACATATAGCGCAATGTCGTGATGAACGTGTAGATTCGGCATCCCAGATCCTGAAGGTCTATCAGGATCACATCGAATGTGCCCATGGACTGGCCGGTGGGTCGGCGGACCTCCCCGTACAGGCTGAATACGGGTATGCCGTGGACGGGATCATCAAAGTTGGGCGACTCGATCATATTGTCCTGCTTGTCACCGCGCAAACCGTGTTGCGGGCCAAAAGCGGCTGTCAGATTGATATCATCAAGGGCCGACAACGCGTCAAGACTATGTACAAGATCGCGCGTCACCGAGGCCGGGTGCGCCAGCAACGCAACCCGTTTCCCCGCCAAAGGTCTGCGGAGCCCGGCGTCTTCGATCAGCCTGTCTATTCCAAATTTCATGACCTTCATGTTGCCTCTATTCTGAGCTGGAACCCATCCTGATGGTGAAAATCAGGCTTAGCTGCGGGATGCGTCAAAGCCCATAGGGATTTGTCGCCCGTGCGCATTTCCATGACCGCAGACAGTCCGGCATCGAGCTCATTGCGGATCCAGCTATCCGGCAAGCGGAAGCTCACTTCCAGGCCGATATGCGTGTCGCTGAAATCCAGGAATATTTCAGGTGCTTCCGGCAGCTCGAGCCGGGCCATGTCTGCACGATAGCCGGTGAAGTGATAAGCCGCCCAATGACCCGCCGGCGAGAAGTTGAACTCGCAATAGCGCTCTTTCCCCGGCTCTTTGAGGAACATTTCGAAACAGCTATTCTGCCACAGACCATCCCGACGCTCCGGCTGATCCCTGTCGTAGGGAAGCTTGACCTCCTCAACCTTGCCTTCGACATGATATCGCAACCAGACCACACCGCTTTCCGACATCGACCATTCGACCGTGATATGATCGATGGCGGACGCCGGCGTCGACGGATGGCATTGCAGGTTCAAACGCATATTGCGACTTTCGTGATCCCCATGTAACGCACCCATCCATGACCCATTATCAATCCGATCTGCTGCGTCTACTGAATGATCGCGGCTATATCCACCAGTTAACCGATGCCCAGGCACTGGATTCTCTTGCCGCGAAGAGCATCCTTCCCGGCTATATCGGCTTTGACGTGACCGCGGATTCGCTGCACGTTGGGAATCTGGTCCAGATCATGCTTCTCCGTCGCCTGCAGCAATCGGGGCACAAGCCGATTGTTGTCATGGGCGGCGGCACCACCAAGGTCGGAGACCCCTCCGGCAAGGATGAAATGCGCAAATTGCTGGATGACGAGGGAATTGCGTCAAATTTTGCCAAAATCCGTGGCAGTTTCGAAAATTTTCTGACCTTCGGCGATGGCCCGACCGATGCGATCATGGTCAACAATGACGACTGGCTCGGTCAGCTCGAATATATCCCCTTTTTGCGCGATGTTGGCCGTCATTTCACCATCAATCGCATGCTGGCCTTTGATTCGGTCAAACTCAGACTGGAACGCGAACAGCCGCTGACTTTCCTCGAATTCAACTATATGATCCTGCAGGCCTACGATTTTCTGGAACTCTCGCGCCAATATGGCTGCAAGTTGCAAATGGGCGGATCAGACCAGTGGGGCAATATTGTCAACGGTATTGAACTCGCCCGCCGCATGGACGGTGCCGAATTGTTCGGCGTCACCACTCCCCTGATTACCAAGGCTGACGGCTCGAAAATGGGCAAGTCCGTTGATGGCGCGATCTGGCTGAACGCTGACCGGCTATCTCCTTATGACTACTGGCAATTCTGGCGCAATACCGACGACCGCGATGTCGGCAGGTTCATGCGGCTGTTCACCGATATTGATCTGGACGAGGTCGCCCGGCTGGAAGCGCTGGAGGGATCAGAGATCAACGAAGCCAAAAAGCGTCTCGCTGACGCAGCGACGGCCATGGCCCATGGCCAAGGCGCTGCCGAAGAGGCCGCCAAAACCGCACAGCAGACCTTTGAGCAGGGCGCGGCGGGGAGCAATTTGCCGGTGCTCGAGATATCGGCCCCCCAGATTGCTTTGCTTGATGCTCTGGTGGGAATCGGATTCTGTGCGTCGAAAGGCGAAGCGAAGCGCCTTGTCGCGGGCGGCGGCGCGCGCATTGATGACGAACCCGTTGGCGATGCTTCTGCAACCATCGATTTGTCGGATAGCGACAAGAAAATATCTGCCGGCAAGAAAAAGCACGGGCTGCTTCGCAAGATCTAGCTTTCTCGCGTAACTGCTGGCCCGCGTTTACCATTTATTTTCCATAGATTGTTATAATTGCTCCAAACCAACCATGGAGCTCGAGAGACATGACGACCGTATCGCCCGAAATGTCACCTGATCCGCGCCGTGCGACGCGTTTCCCCGTCGATTTTGAAACCGTTTGCGAAATACAGCCGGATCAGGAAATGCAGATTCATATCGCGAACATTTCCGCTCACGGCATGATGCTAACGGACCCGATCGAAATGGAAAAGGGAGACCGCATCACGGTTCGCCTGCCCGTAACCGGACGTATCGAAGCCTATCTTGTGTGGTCGCATCAGGGGCGCCACGGCTTCGAATTCGAGCGGGTCATTCGGCAGCCGGATTTCGTCAGGATGCTGGACAAGATGAAAAACCCCTAACCGCTCCGCAGCAGACTGACACCCCAATCCCGTTCAAACAGATAGAGCGCTATCCGCGCCGCCTGCCCTCGCTCGCTGGCCAATCCGCCATCGCGATCAAGTAACAACCGCGCATCATCCGTAGCCGGTACAATCAGCTCATTGACCTGGGCTGGAGTCGCTACCCGGAAGCCCGCATCCCCCGATTGCCGTGTGCCCAGCAATTCACCGGCTCCGCGCAGGCGGAGATCTTCCTCGGCAATCCGAAAGCCATCATTTGTCTCGCGCATAAGAGTAAGACGTGCGCGAGCCGTTTCGCTCAGTGTTTCACTGCGGATCAGCAGACAGTTGGATTTTACGCTGCCGCGACCGACCCGTCCGCGCAGCTGGTGCAGCTGGGCAAGACCGAAACGGTCCGCGGCCTCAATCACCATCAGGCTGGCATTCGGCACATCCACGCCGACTTCGATCACCGTCGTGGCGACAAGCACCTTGATTTCGTTCCGCTGAAAGCGACTCATCACCAGATCCTTTTCCGGCCCCTTCATCCGGCCGTGCACCAATCCGACCTGATCGCCAAATCGTGCTTGCAGCAGAGCGGCGCGGTCTTCGGCAGCGGCCAGATCGCTCTTTTCGCTTTCGTCAATCAGCGGACAAACCCAGTAGGCCTGCGCCCCGGCGGCGATATGGCGGGCAAGCCCCTCGACCACATCCGGCAAGCGGGCCTCGGAAATCACGCTGGTTTCGATGGTTTGCCGCCCCGGGGGAAGCTCATCGATACGCGACACATCCATTTCGCCAAACTGGCTGAGCGTCAGTGTCCGCGGAATCGGCGTCGCGGTCATAGCCAGCAAATGCGGTGTCCGCTCAGCCTTCTGCGTGAGCATCAGCCGCTGGGAAACGCCAAATTTATGCTGTTCGTCAATAACCGCCACTGCAAGATTCCGGTACCGGACATGCTCCTGAAAAATGGCATGGGTGCCGATCAATATATCGATCGATCCATCCATCAGCCCCATCAGCGTGGCCTCGCGGACTTTGCCCTTGTCACGGCCGGTCAGTATCGCGAGATTGACCGGAACCCCGGCCAGCAATTTCTGCAGCCCTTCAAAATGCTGCCGGGCCAGAATTTCGGTCGGTGCCAGAAAGGCTCCCTGATATCCCGCTTCCACTGCCGCCAGCAGCGCCATCACGGCTACCAGGGTCTTGCCCGACCCGACATCCCCCTGAAGCAGGCGCAGCATCGGCGCGCTTTGCGCAAGATCGCCTTCAATCTCTGCGATACAGCGCGTCTGGGCATTGGTGAGTGCAAACGGCAGTTTCAGATGACCCCGAAGCCTGCCATCTCCGTGGATAGGAATGCCTTTCTTGCTCTTGTTGCTGGCCCGAACCAGCATGAAAGCGAGCTGGTTGGCAAAAACCTCGTCATAGGCGAGCCTGTCAGTGGCATCCCCGCTCTCCGCGCCGTGCAGGGCGAATATACTATCCTTCCAGCTCTTCCATTTTTTCGCGGCAAGCTGGCTGGGTTCGATCCATTCCGGCAGCGACGGCGCCAGTGCCAGGGACTGTTCGACCAGCTGGCGCATGCGCGCATTGCCGAGTCCCTCTGCCAGGGGATAAATGGGTTCCACCAACGCTATCGAGTCGGCCTTGTCCGGTTCGAGCACCTGATCCGGGTGGACCATCTGCAGCTCGTCGCCATAGCGCTCCAGCTTGCCGGAAATAATCTTCGGTTCCCCCAGCGGCAGCAGCTTTTTCGGCCAGCCCGGATTTCGCCCGAAAAAGGTCAGGCTGATATAATTGCCGACCTTGTCCGTTGCATGCACGCGCAGCGGGCTCCGCGGACCGCCGGTACGGTAATCGACCGGCGTCACTTCGATAATGATTGTCTCGCCCACATCGATTTCATCCAGCACATCCACGCGCTTGCGGTGCATCCAGTAGCTGGGCTTGTGATAGAGCAGATCCTTGACCCGGGTCAGGCGCAGCTTCTCGAGCGGCTTGGCCAGCACCTTGCCGACGCCCTTGAGCGACTGGGTTTCACCAAATAATGGATTGAGTATGTCGGGGCGCATGTCTATCCGCCTTTATACCGTCGCTGGCACATTATGCCAGCCAAGTTGGAGCAGCTAATATGGACCGCGAAACAAAGCTGAAAAGGCTGCAATTTCGTGCATGGCATCGCGGAACCAGAGAGGCCGATTTTCTGATCGGCGGTTTTTTTGATCGCTATGGCCCGAAGTGGTCAGAGGAAGAGATTGACTGGTTTGACCGGCTGCTTGCCGAGGAAGACGTGGATATCATGGCCTGGGCGATCGGAACCCTGCCGGTTCCCCCCGGTTTTTGTGGGCCGCAGATGGATGCCATGCAGCAACTCGATTATATTGACGCCACAAAATAATATCCCTGTCCTATATCCAAAAGCGATTTTGCGTGCCCTATCTAGATAAATTACTGACCTCTGAAACAGGCATGACGCTGGCTGGCGTGCCGGTCGGCTATCGTCCGCTGTTTCTGTCCGAAATCGCGGTCCAGTCGGGTCGGCGAACCATGTTTGTCGCCACCGACGATGCGGCGATGAGCGCCATCGTCGAAGCCGCTCGCTTTTTCGCGCCCGACCTCGACATCGTCGAGTTTCCTGCCTGGGACTGCCTGCCCTATGACCGCGCGTCCCCGGCGCTGCACACCACTTCGGATCGACTGGCGGCCCTGGCCAGGCTTGCCACGCCACTCAGCGGCTCGCAGCTGGTCGTCACGACCGTCAACGCGGTCACGCAGCGGGTTCTGGAACCACAGCGGATAAAGGAATTTGTCACCCACCTCGCACCGGGAACGACGGTCGAGCAGGAAAAGCTGATCTCCTTCCTTTACGCGAACGGATTCGTGCGCGTGGACACGGTCGCTGACAGCGGCGAATTTGCTGCGCGCGGCGGGCTGATCGATCTGTTTCCTCCGGGCGCCGAACGTCCCATCCGGATCGACCTATTTGGCGATGAAATTGAAAGCTTGCGCGAATTCGATCCCGCCGACCAGCGCACTGTGGGCAATATCGACAGCCTGGATCTGCTTCCGGTATCTGAATTTCTGCTTGATGCGGACAGCATAACCCGTTTCCGCACCCGCTACCGCGATCTTTTCGGTGCTGTTTCGACCAGCGACCCGCTCTACCAATCGATCTCTGACGGGCGGCGGCTGGCCGGCATGGAACATTGGCTGCCCCTGCTCGAGGAGAGGCTGGCAACGATTTTTGACTATGTCGGGGGTGATTGCATTATCCTGCGCGATGCAGCCGGAGCGGCTGCGGCAGAAGCGCAATTTTCCGCCATCGCCGACTATCACAAGAACCGGGTGGAAGCCGATAAGGCCAATCTGTCCAGTTACCGGCCGCTACCGCCCGAGATGCTCTATCTGACACCAGAGGAATGGCGGTCCCGCGAGAACGATGCGCCGATCCATATTCTCAGCGAATTTGACGAACCGGAATCGGACAAGGTCCTGTCGATGTCGGTTTCATCGCCCCGGGATTTTTCTCCCGAGCGGGCGCGCAACGAGAATATTTACCGGGCACTGGGTTCCCATCTTAACAGCCTGACAAAAGCCGGAAGCACGGCGATTGTGGCCAGCTACAGCAAAGGTTCGCGGGCACGCATTTTTGACCTGCTCAAGGACCATGACGTAAAGACGACCGTGCTCTGTGACGACTGGAAAGCCTGCCTATCGGCCGGACCGGGGGTGGCATTGACCATCTTGCCGCTATCGTCCGGATTCCGGACAGAAAGCCTGTCCCTGCTCACCGAGCAGGATATTTTCGGCGACCGGCTGGTCCGCAAGTCCAAGCGGCGCAAGAGCAGTGATGCCTTTATCGAGGAATTGTCCGCGCTCAGCCAGGGCGATCTGGTGGTCCATCTGGAACATGGCATCGGGCTGTATGAAGGCATCGTCTCGATACCGGTCGGCACCAGCCCGCATGACTGCGTGCATCTGAAATATGCCGGCGGTGACAAGCTCTATGTGCCGGTCGAAAATATCGACGTGCTCAGCCGCTATGGCGAAGGGGGCGACAGCGTGGTGCTGGACCGCCTCGGCGGTGAAGGCTGGCAGCGGCGCAAATCGAAGCTGAAGGAACGGATCCGGGCAATTGCCCACGAGTTGCTCCGGACCGCCGCTGCGCGGGCGCTGCAACCGGCGACCGCTGCCCGCGTGCAGCCATCCGAAATGGCGGGCTTTGTTGATCGCTTCCCCTATCAGGAAACCGATGACCAGCAGCAGGCGATCGAGGAAGTGCTGAATGACATGGCATCTGGCAAGGCGATGGACCGTCTGGTCTGCGGCGATGTCGGCTTCGGTAAGACCGAGGTCGCGATGCGTGCTGCCTTTGCCGCCGCCATGGCCGGGATGCAGGTTGCCATCATCGCACCGACGACGCTGCTCGCTCGTCAGCATTTCAACAATTTCGAGGAGCGCTTCCGCCCTTTCCCCGTGAAGATCGGCAGACTGTCACGGCTGGTAGCGCCCGCCGAGGCCAAAAAAACCAAGGAAGGCCTCGCCAACGGGGATGTCGATATTGTTATCGGCACCCACGCCCTGCTGGCCAAATCGATAGAATTCCAGCGGCTCGGCCTGATCATCATCGACGAGGAGCAGCGCTTTGGCGTGACCCACAAGGAACGGCTGAAGGCGATGAAGGCGGACGTGCATGTGCTGACGCTGACCGCGACGCCGATCCCGCGAACATTGCAAATGGCCATGACCGGCATGCGCGAACTGTCCGTCATCCAGACACCGCCGGTCGACCGGCTCGCCGTGCGCACCTATGTCATGCCATGGGATCCCGTGCCGCTCCGCGAGGCGCTGCTGCGCGAACATTATCGCGGCGGCCAGTCCTTCATCGTCGTGCCGCGGATCGCCGACATCCCCGATATCGAGGATTTCCTCAAGAAGCATGCGCCCGAACTGACTTATGTCGTTGCCCATGGCCAGATGGCCCCGGCTACCGTGGAAGAGCGGATGTCGGCCTTCTACGACCGCAATTATGACGTGCTGCTGTCGACGACGATTGTCGAGAGCGGTCTCGACATCCCCAGCGCCAATACGCTGATCATTCACCGCGCCGATCGCTTTGGTCTGGCGCAGCTCTATCAGCTGAGGGGCCGCGTCGGCCGGTCAAAAACGCGCGCTTATGCCTATATGGTGACCCCAAAGGACCGGATCATCACCGAAAAAGCAGAAAAACGGCTCAAAATCCTGGGCGATCTGGACAGCCTGGGCGCGGGATTCGAACTCGCCAGCCACGATCTCGACATTCGCGGTGCGGGCAATCTGCTGGGCGACGAACAGTCCGGGCATATCAAGGAAGTGGGTTTCGAACTCTACCAGTCGATGCTGGAAGACGCGATCCTGGAAGCCAAGGCTAAAGGGTCCGGCATGCCGGTACAGACCGACAGCTTCTCTCCCCAGATCACCGTCGACGCGCCTATTCTCATTCCGGAAGAATATGTGCCCGACCTGTCGCTCCGGATGGGCCTCTATCGCCGCATGAACGGCCTCAAGACCCTTGCCGAAATCGAATCCTTCGCGGCCGAAATGATCGACCGGTTCGGCGACCTGCCCATCCAGACGGATAATCTGCTGAAGCTCATGCATATCAAGATGAACTGCGTGAAGGCCCAGATTGCGAAGATCGAAATGGGACCGCGCGGTGCCCTGGTCACCTTCCGCGACGACAGTTTCCCCAATGTTCCCGGTCTGCTCGAATATGTCGAACGGCTGAAGGGAACGGCCCGTATCCGGCCCGACAATAAACTGTTCATCGAACGCAAATGGCGCGATCCCAAGTCCCGTCTGCATGGGCTGACCCAGTTGACGACCGGCCTGTCAAAACTTGCGCAACGCGTAACCGGCTAGTTGCTGCGCAGCGCAAAGGCCTCAAATTCGTCGGGTGAAAGCGGTCCGGAACGCAGAAAGCCCTGAAAAAACTCGCAGCCCTGTTCTTTCAGAGTTTTCAGTTGCGCTTCGGTTTCCACGCCTTCGGCAATCACACCAAGATTGAGGCTGTGCGCCATGTCGATAATCGACCGCACCACCACCTGATCCTTTTCAGAGCCACTGATGTCGCCGGTCAGACCGCTATCGATCTTCAGATAATCGACCGGCAGTTCCTTCAGATAGGACAGGCTGCTGTAGCCGGTTCCGAAGTCGTCGATTGCTATGCCTATCCCCGCTCTCCGCAAGCGGTGCAACTTGTCAGCGGACTCCGAGAGATTGCCGATCAGTTCGGATTCGGTGATTTCGAGGGTCAAGCGATCCGGGTCGAAACCCGCAATATCAACCTGCCGCAGCATGTCCTTGTCAAATCCAGATGTCGCGAGATCCCCCGCAGTGACATTGATCGACAGGCGCAGGAAACCGAGACTGTCCGGCCAAGCTGCAGCCAGCGTCAACGCCTGCTTGTGGATCTGGGGCGACAGCGATTCCATGGCACCGGCGCGCTCCGCGACCGAGAACAGGGTAAATGCGCCCAACAGGCCATATTCAGGATGTTCCCAACGCGCCAGTGCCTCCGCACCAACCAGTTGCCCTGTGTCGACCCGGATCTGCGGCTGGAAAGCGATGACAATTTCGCCGCGCCCCATCGCCCCTGCCAGTTCACGCTCCAGCACCTCTTCCAGATGAACATCGGCCTCGGACACCGTGCTGAAATGGATCGGCACGGCATCCGCCGCCGTGGCTTCCGCCAGCGCAAGCACCGCTTTGCGGATCAGGGTTTTCTCGCTCGAATTGCTGTCCCCGATCGCGACACCGGCGCGAACAGCCGGATTGATCGGCCGGCCCTCCAGCAGCAAGTTACTGAAAATGCTGCCAATCAGATCATTGGCAAAATCCGAAACACGGTCTTCCTCGATATCTGCAAGGGCGATCAGGAAATTCTGGCCATCCAGACGGGCCACCAGATTCGGCCCCCTATAATGGCGCTCTGTATACTCCATCAGCCTGCGCCCGACGATCCGCAGCAATTGGTCCCCGGCGTGCCTGCCGAACGCTGCGTTGATCATCCGGAAATTTTTGATACTGATCGCGATAAGCGTCAATTGGCTTCCGCCTGCCAATTTGTCCTGAATCCACGACCGGGTAGACGCGCTGTTTTGCAAGCCGGACAGCAGGTCCCGCTCGGTCCAGTCATCCGCTTCCTCGCCCTTCGCCAGATATTCTATTCTGCCGAAAATCCGGCCGTCCGCTTCGTGAAGGTGGTGCAGCACCGGCCGGCCGTTGAAACGGTGCGGGATGGCCGCCTGACGCGCACCGTCGCGCAATCGTCCCATGGCACCGCGCGCGCGCTTCTTTTCTTCGCGCGACAGCGCTCGGTAGATGCCGGTTACAGGATATTTCCTGAGATCGATCTCGCCAGCGGCAGCCAGCAGGTTTTCGCTGATCCAGTAATCGGTGCCCGATCCCAGGCTTGCCGACCATTGCAGATCCGCCGATGTCAGCAGCGACTGCTCTTGAATCGCCCGGTCCGCCCCGCCGCGGAAATTTTCGACAAACCGGTAGGCATATTTGATCGCCTGCCCCAGGTCCGCAGCGACATTGGCGAAATCCAGATAATGGGTGGCGCCTGCATCGAAACATTGACCGACGATTGCCCTGTCCTGACCGCTGTCGACCAGCGCCAGTATCGCTATACCGCCTTCGGCGGCGCTTCGGGAAAGCTCTGCTATCGCCTTCAAGCCCTGCGCTTCGGCCTTGCGGACGTCGATCACGGCGATCAGCGCACCGGCCGAGAAGAAGCGGCTTCTCAGATTGTCGAGTCGGCGGGCAGAATGCACCCGCCAGCCGAACGATGTAATTTCGGCAGCCAATGGATCGCGCTGGTGAAACGAAAGCAGGAACAGATTCCTGAATTCGACCGACTGCCCTGTCGAGATAGCAGATTCCTGGACTTCAAAACTCCTTGAACGGGGCAGCCAAACCGCCGGTTTTCCGACCAGCCACCTATCTTTTTCCGTAGCAGCGAAACCTTTATAGGGCGTTGCCTGCACTTACCAAAATCGCTAGCTCTATGTCCTTCGATTAACAAGAGGCGCCCTATGCAAGACGGTTTCGGACGCAAAATTGACTATCTGCGGATATCGGTGACGGATCGCTGCAATTTCCGCTGCCAATATTGCATGTCCGAGAAGATGAGCTTCATGCCGAAGGCGCAGTTGCTGACGCTCGAGGAGATCAGCCTGATCGCCGAGCGGTTCATCGGCCACGGCATCCGCAAGATCCGGCTGACCGGCGGCGAACCGCTGGTCCGGCGCGACATGAAGGACGTCATCCAGCGGCTTGGTCGAAAGGTCGCTTCCGGCGAGCTCGAGGAGCTGACGCTGACCACCAACGGATCCTTGCTCAGCGAATATGCCGATCATCTCGGGGCCCATGGCGTGCGGCGAATCAATGTCAGCATGGATACGCTGGATCCAGGCCGCTTTTCCGAGATCACGCGCGGTGCCGATGTGAACGTCGTGCTCGATGGCATCAAGGCGGCGACGGCAGCGGGCATCCGGGTCAAGATCAACATGGTCGCGCTGCGCGATTTCAATGAAGCCGACCTGCTGCCGATGGTCGAATATTGCGCGCGGAACGGCCATGATCTGACGGTCATCGAGACCATGCCGCTGGGCGATGTCGGTGCCGACCGCAAGCTGGCCCATATTTCCGCCGATGAATTCCTCCGTCCGCTGCACCATCATTATGCCCTTGCCCCGATTGCCCATCGCAGTGCCGGGCCGGCGCGCTATGTGTCGGTCGAGCCGCTCGGCCTGCGCCTTGGCCTGATTACGCCGCTCAGCAACAATTTCTGCGACGATTGCAACCGGTTGCGGCTGACCACCGACGGCAAGATATTCATGTGCCTCGGCCACCATGCCCATGTCGACCTCCGCGCCGCCGTGCGCAAGGACGGCATCGCTGCGGTTGACCAGCTGCTCCAGCAGGCTCTAAGGCTCAAACCGCTGCGGCATGATTTCAATGCCCAGCTCGATGGGTCCGCGGAGATATTGGAGCGTCACATGAACGTCACCGGCGGATGACCAAGAAGAAATGGGCACTGATCGTGTCGCCGACCGAGCCAGCGCGGGAAGCGGCTGAAAAACTCAAGCCGATGATCGACTGGGTGCCGCTGGAAGAAGCGGACCGCGCCGTGGTTCTGGGCGGCGACGGCTTCATGCTGCAGACCCTGCACCAGATGCTCAACCGGGGTTCTATCATGCCAGTTTACGGCATGAACCTGGGCACCGTGGGCTTCCTGATGAACAACTGGCATATGGAAGACCTCAGCGAACGCCTGTCCAAAGCCCGTGCATTCAAGGTCAAGCCGCTGAAAATGGAGGTCGAGACCATCTCCGGCGCCCATTTCACCCTGCCCGCGATCAACGAGGTGTCGCTGCTCCGCGAAACCCGGCAGACCGCGAAGCTGGAGATCGAGATCAACGGCCGGGTGATGATGGAGGAACTGGTCTGCGACGGCGTGCTGATCGCCACCCCGGCCGGCTCCACCGCCTATAATCTGTCGGCCAATGGTCCAATTCTGCCGCTGACCTGCAATCTGCTGGCGCTGACCCCGATCAGCCCGTTCCGCCCGCGCCGCTGGAAAGGCGCGATTCTGCCGGACAAGATGGAGATCAGCATCCGCGTGCTCAACCCCGAAAAACGGCCGGTTAGCGCGGTTGGAGACCAGCAGGAAGTCCGCGATGTCAGCCGCGTCAAGGTCGCCGTCGACCGCAGCCAGGCGCTGACCATGCTGTTCGATCCGGAACATGCGCTCGACGAACGCATCGCCATGGAACAATTTGTTGTTTGATGGCTTGCCGGACGCAAATGACATTGTTATAGGCGCGCTTCACCACGAAAGGCTCGGTGCAGAATCGAGCATGTTCCCCGATAGCTCAGTGGTAGAGCATTCGACTGTTAATCGAATGGCCGTTGGTTCGAATCCAACTCGGGGAGCCACCTTTTCTTCTAAGTGACTGTTTTGGCGTGGCTTTTAGTCAACCACTAGGCATCGCCCGCCCTTCAACCTGCCCTTAGATTTCAGCCTATTTATATTTTCAGATATTTTGCTTTGCTGGGGCATATGATATGCACCGTGGCCATGAATCCGCACCTTAAAGGCTTTATTCTCGCTTGGCCGCTGGTCGGCGCGCTGGGCTGGATTCTCTATTTTCTAACGTAAATACCATTTTCTAGATTAAAGAAATCGGGAAAAAAATGGAACCTAGCCGATGACTGACGAAACTAAGATTTGTCCTGATTGTGCTGAAACCGTGAAGGCCGCAGCTAAGAAATGCCGCTACTGTGGTCATGCGTTTTCGGAACCGGGCCTGTTTGGAAAGGCTGCTGCGGCTGGCATGAAGGCCGCAACTGAATCCGCAACTGCCCAAGCGGAAAAGGCAAAGGGCCGAAGCCCGGAAAACATCAAGAAAACCAACATTGGGTGCTCTATCGCGCTTGTGGCGGTCTTAGGAATTGCAATTGTGGGGTCTTGGAGTGACGGTGATAAAAATCGCGCTGCCGATGTAAAGTCCAGTGCGGTAGATGCTGAGCAAAGGCAAAAGGGCTTCCACTGCCTTTCGCAATGGGACGGGTCTAATCGTTCAACTGCGCAACAAGTCAAAGCCACGCTGCGCAATCCTGATAGTTTTGAACATATCGAGACCAAAATTACTCCGCTCGATAAAGCGACAGGCGAACATCACCTTGCCATGAAATATCGCGCACAGAATGGTTTTGGCGGCATGAACGTCGAACAGGTTTATGCACGGATCAATAACGGCACTTGCGACGCCAGGATTTTATAACCAATTTCAGGTGTGTCATTTTGCACCCCCTGATTTCGCTTTCCCATTCGTTCTCTTTCTGTTCTCATGCCGCTATGGGCTCCAACAACAACCGACCGATTCTTCCAAAGGCATATAGCACGGTCGGGCAAATGCGCCTTAATGGCGTCAATATCAAAGCCCACTGCGAGAAGTGCCGCAATTCGTTCCGCGTTGACCTGGTGGCCCTGATAATGGTCAAGGGGCCGGATTATAGCCTGATAGGCCAGCACCCGCCGTGCAGAATAATTGATTGCCAGGGGCGGTGTAGCTTTTTGGTTTCAGCTGGTAAGAATACGCCGATGATTACCCTAGATCGGTGGGAATCGGAGTAACTTAGCTAGTCTGCCAGCCCATATGGTAGAAAAATAAAAGGGCCAACCCGAAGGTTTAGCCCTTTTTTCCGGTTTGTCGAAACGTACCGGGTGGATATGTATTGTATATATAAACCGAATGGTTAAGTCAACGTGAACATGACGATTGTTCGAATCTACTTTGACGGTTTTAACTTGTATCACGCCATCGACAAGTTAGGAAACCCGACTCTAAAATGGTTGAACTTTAACGCTCTCGCAAAGAGCCTTTTAAGAGATGGTGAAAGCCTAGGGGACGTAAATTTTTTTACTGCGGTTTGGCCATATGAAGCCACGAAACAAAAACGGCATGAAAACTTTATTGCGGCACAAGAATACTATGGCGTGAAGGTCCACCGTGGAAAATTTTCAAAGCCCAAGCGATGGTGCGAGAACCACCAGCGATATTGTCCGTTCAGGGAGGAAAAGCAGACAGACGTGGCAATCGCTGTCAAAATGCTATCGGATGCTGCTGATGGCAATACCCAAAGAATGATTTTAGTTACTGCCGATAGTGACCAAATACCGACTGTCCGCGCTCTGTTGGGATTATCGAATGTGTCGTTAACTCTGGCGTTTCCTCCAGGTCGCAGTGGTGAAGCACGAGAACTCGGGTCATTAGTCCCAGACCGGTTGGAACTGAAACCGCAGCGTTTGCTAACTTGTAAATTACCTAGAACAGTTCAAGATGAAGGCAATGTAATCGCGACGATGCCAGCAATTTACGGTGGAGAAGCCTAGCGTAAATTGTCGTTTGGCCTTTATGATGCTGAGAGCGCTATCCGCTCGCCAATTGAGTCCGCATTCGTCAAATAGACTCTTTCGAGGTTCGCTGCTAGGTTTCTGCTTTTAGCGGGGGATATTATGGCAAACTTTGACTTGATTCATATTAAATGTGTCGGGCTAACCGATAGCGGCTTGCACTGTTGCAACGTAAGGCTCGGTTTCTGGGATGATGATTTATCTGTGAGTCCAGAGATCGATGTGACTGTTTATATCGAAGCAGACCTAGACGCTTCGCTTCGTGAACTGCGAGAGCAAGCCAAGGTTGCCGCCTTAAGTTTTCTCCAGAAAGCTGGGAAGCTGCTTGAACAACACTCAACAGATGAACTGCATCAAGCCGCAAAAGATCAGAGCGCTCGACAAGACGAATTGGAAAACAAGCGGGGTCAGGAGCAGCTTGCGCGATCGCTAGAGGATGCCGGTCTTGGTTAGCCATTATTGAACCTTTCGGGCATTGGCCTTCCCCCTCAAAAAATAGAATTGGGTGCGCGTGGGAACCCTCAAACACGCGCACCCGTCCCGGTGAGGAAATTCGAAAAAACGCACCGGAATTTTGTTAGTAGCTGTCATGTCGCAACTCGGGCAGTTCAGGAGCGTCTACGCCCATTTCCCGCGCCGCCGCTTCTGCATCGGCATGTCGGGCTCGCAACGTCCGCCGCAACTCGACGCACCGGGCATGGGCAAGCATATCGGCCTTGGCCTGCAAATGCCGCTCCTCTGCCTCTGACAATTCGCTCAATTCCGCAACATGACTGTCACAGATCGTTTTATATCGATTGAGCCGCCCCTGTAGCTGGCGCTCGTCCCGGCCAGCCTGAAGCGTTTTGTTCTGTTCCTCTGCGGCATCCAGTTTGCGAAGCCAGCCCCGAATATGAGTTGATTCAACAATCCGGCTTGCAAAGCCGCCGGAATCAGAAAGCGCCCTATTCAGGCCGGCATAGCCAAGAGCAGTAAAGCGGGCAATTTTTCCGCTCCCTACGCCGGGTTCTATCACGCTGAAATAACGAGAAATCGCGTCCTCAGTTTCTGCCTTTGTCGGTTTCCGCAATGTCGCGTCCTTACCGTGCAAGGCGGCAATATGATTGGCTAGAACAGCTTCCGCATCTTCCTTGGTAGGGGGAAGCCCTTGCAGCGAGCCGCCTGTCGAATACGGCCAATCCGGGCAATCGGTCGGTTCTGGCCAAATATCAGCCGGATCGCGCAATAGCGTAAGGTCAGGCAATGCCTTTTGATCGGTCACTGGTTATTCCTCCATCATGGCGTTTAGATCGACGTCCGAAAAATCCTCGGTCGCAGCATAATGGGCGTTCGCAATCTGCTCTTTTTCCATGAGCGCAGCCTCGGCGCGCAACGGGCGGATCGCCTTTTCAACCTCGAACTTGATTCGCTCGGGTGTCAGGGTTGACTTGATCCGCTTAACCTCTTGCGTGAGCCGCGCAAATTCCGCGTCTTGGTCGAACGGCTTGCCGCCCAGCGATGCCATAACAGATCGCCGTTTTTGCTCGTCTGCGAACGAGGGGTGAATATTGTGAATGAATGTTTGGGTCATTGTCTTTCCTTTCTTTTGGGCATTGCCCGGTTATGCGGCAACGCGCCGATTTCGTTTCCTCAGGATCATTGCGACGTTCGCCTTTCGCTGGGTCATATGAGCCACCACGCCCGCAACCGCGTTGGCGCGGTCATCATGGCCACCGGGGGGATGGTCTATGCTGTCGCGTCCCGATCGGCTTGTGCGCCGCTCTAGGCTGGCAAATTGTCGCTTGGTTTTCTCGCAAGGTGGCAATTCGACTTGCCCCGAATTGAGCGCCGCCAAAGATTCCAGATAAAGCGCACTGCGGTCCAGTTCGGAAACCTCGTAATCAATCTCATGACGGTTAAATTCATCACGCGGCCACCTTCCAGCGTAACGGTCACCAGATACTGTTCGGATGCCGTAATTTTGCAATATTCGCGCATATTCTGCGACAATTTCAGCCGGTGAACCTTTACGGCCTCGCACAAGGTCAATGACTGTGCAAAGCCCCTCTTTATGGCCAATGCTCAGGGTAAACTCGTCTGCACCGCCGCCAGCCGGATCGACAAAGGCCCTATAATCGCTATTTCTTGCAGGTGGCAGTTCAAGAGGCTTTGGCCTTGTGCATTGCTCAAGCAATTCAACGTCTAGGAATGAGGATATATCACCACGGAATTGAGCGAGATATTCGGCTTTAGCTGCCTCGCGGTCTTCTTCTAGCGCCTGTTCAACAATCGCCGGGTCAAGCGAGGGATTCATTATCAGGGTCGGTGCTTGTGCCACCAATACCCGCTTGTCAGCGGTCGCGAAGTAACGCTTGTATGCGGCCCATAATATCCCGCGCTTTGCATAGGGAGACGATAGCGCAACCAGCTTGCCCTTGAGCGTTGCCAATGCAGGACGCAAGGCGGTCACAATGTCTTTATCAGGGTTAGCGCCCTCGACGTGCCAGAAAGCGCATTCGTCCATTATTACAATGGCCAGGGTGTAGCCTCGCACCGCTTTGTGACTTGCCGTATGGACCTCAATCACGGTGCTGTTGTCGAACTCGATAGCTTCCGAGTTTTGATGCACGACCATTGCGCTCAACATCGGGTTATTATCGACCATGCCAGTAATGTAGCGCATGACTGCCCGCGCCTGTTTACGGTCGGCTGCAATCACCATGCATGTTGCGACTTCACCCGGCGCAAGCTTTGCCCGGTGGTCTTTGAATGGTCCCTCATAGAGCGCCAAGAGCGCCGCCGTTAGTGACTTGCCACCACGCCTGCCGATAGGTAGCCAAAGTTCATCAAATGGGCCTGTAGGAGCTTCTGTGCGCTGCGTTAGAAGGGTGAACGTTTCTTGCTCTGCTTCCGATAGCTCAAGGCCATAGAAGCCCGCTAAGAGCGCGCGCCAAGCTGCGAAGCTATCAGCCCCGAATTGAGCGCCAAATAGATTGTCATCGGTCATGGCTTGGCGAATATCGATCATGCCGCTTGGCTCGCGATGTAATCTGATAGACGGGGGGTTATGTCCCTAGCCCGGCGCTCTAGCCCTAGATCGGACAGCAAGCGGCGCAAGGTATTGGTTGCGGTCGTGTATGCAGATACGTCAAGCTCGCCACCGTTTGCCTGTTCAATGTCAGCTGCCTCACACCAGACTGAGAGCGCAGCGGCCCGCTTAATGATTGTAAGCTGTGGCGCGGTCGCGTCATTGCCAAGGTGGTGAACCAGATCGGCGCATAGTTCCTTATATCGCCGCCCGCCGTGAGTCCGCATATCGACGCCTTGCAAGACCGTCCCTTGCGTTCCCATCCGGGTGCTGGCTTGCGGCTTTGGCCTGTCTATCGTCTTTCTATTATCGCTCATAATTTCTAACTTAAGGGCAGATTAGAGGGCAGTATATCACCGGAATTGATCGCAAACCATTGCTTATACTGTATCATTCTGTAGATTAGGCTCCTGCTATAGGAGCCAATCTCGGGTTTGGATCGCCTAGCCAGAAAAAAGGCTGGCAAGGGGTGAGATTTTCGGCGGGTTCCCAAGTCATATGCAGCCGGTCTGCAATGTCACTGGACAACGTTCTAAACCCCCTGCCCTGTCTCACAGGTGGTGCGCGCTCCACCACCACCACTCCACCCCTATAAAGGGGTGGTGGTGGCGCAGTGTTTCGGGATGGTTGCGACACCTTGCGCCGCTCCACTGTTTTGAGGTGGCGCAGTCTCATATTGCTACCTCGCCAACTGCTACAAAAGGACGGTCTTTCCGGTTGCCGTCTTTGCGGATTTCAGTCTTGAATCTGCCGTTGGCTTCCCATGTTTTGAATATCGCCTTGGCTTTCTTTTTGTCCGCTTGGTCATCAACATCTAATCCGATGATTTCGGCAACGACATTGCCCACCCAGTCTTTCGCCTGTTCACTGGTCCGATAATCTCCATCGGCAACTAGGGCCTGAACCTGTCGCAAATGGTCTATGGTTACGTTGTCGAAGGGGTCGGGTGGCGTCCATGCGGTGACTGCGCCAACGTAGTCTGACGGTCTCGATGCAGTGGCGTTGCCAAGTTCTACAGATACGATTTTGAACCATTGAGCGTTACCGGCTGGGGAACGGTTTGATTTGCCATTATCAACCCGGAATATTGCCCTGCGTTCGGCCTGTTCTTTGATCCCGCATCCATCGGCCTCTTTTGTTGTCATCCGGTTTAGCGTCAACCCTATGCGGGCTGCGTTCAATAGGGCGCTTGCCCCTCGGGCATCTTCCACGGTGGTTTCGCCGTTGCCGTTCTTTCGGCTGTGGTGAACCAATACAATCGCGCATCCTGCATCAATCGCCAGACGCTTCCAACGCTTGGCCACGGCATCAATCTTTACGTTGTCATTTTCCGAGATTTCATGGCTGGAAACAAATGGATCGACCACTAGGACGTCAATGCGCTTCTCTGATATTTCCTGCTTTAGCGAGGCATAGATAGGCTCGTGGATGATTAGGCCCTTGTCGGTTTCGCTCGCCGTGCAAAGTCTCGTATCCAGCCCGCTATCGACAAATAGCCGGTCGCCGCAATCGGCTGCTGTAATGCCGTGCTGCAAGGCACCCGCTGCAATCTGCCGGTCAAGTTCCGTGCGGTCATCCTCCAGATTCCAAAGCCAAACGCGCTTTGCTCCTGTCCAAAGTTCCAGACCTAGGAAAGCGTTACCGGATGCACTGGAAAGGGCCGTGGCAACTAACAGGCTGGATTTACCGACGCCGCCTGGAGCAATTATAGCGGAAATTTCGCCGCGCAAGATCCAACGCCCTGCAATCCAGTCACGCAAGGCCAAGGCTGACGGGTCAAGCCAAACATATGGTGTTGCCTTAATCGCACCCGCTGGCTGTTCATAGTCTGGGATGGTCGATTTTAGGTCACGCTGCATTGCGCTGGGTCTCTCTTGCTGTGATTTCGGGGAAGCAAACGGGTTTCATCAAAGCGCCCCTAAGCTGGCGAGCAATTGCCGGTTCCGCTGTTATGGATTTGACGCGCAATAGCGTCCTGATTTCAGGCGCGGACCAGTTCAAAACGCAAAGCCCGGTTGCGGCGCCCCTAAGCCAATCAAGAGGTGTTGCGTCGATTGCTAGCGGCGCATCGGTCCAACTGCTCGCCTCGATAGCGTCAACGCCAAGCGCCCACGCCGCCCCCGTTCGCCATAGCCATGCTGTCGGGTCATTGGTTCGCCATGCGACTAGATCAATCAGGCATCCGTCATCATAAATGGGCTGCACGATTGCGGGAATCGCCCCGCCTGGTTGGAATATGCCGCCGCCGATATTATCGACCTCCATAACGCCGAATGGCGCTTGAACATGCCCTAGGGTGGCAATCGTCGTGCTTGTGACGCCTAAGGCCCTGATCCGGTCTAAATGGGCTTGCTTGACGCGCCTACAGGCGTTTTCAATCTCTTCGCTAAGTTCGCGCTCATTCATGGAGCCACCGCCAACAGATCGAGAATTTCTAATCCTGTGGCCTTTGATAGCCAGCCCGCCGCCTGCCTCGCTGCAATCGGTCCAGCGTAGGACTCTGGCCTAGCTATCGATCCGTGTATTTCCTGAGGCGGAACAATCTGGACGCGATAAAGCGGCCCATCCTTGCGGATATGGATAGCCGGAGCCTCGCATTTGAATTGTAATTTGAGAGTTTTTCGTCTAGGGCTTGCATCATCACCGCCACAGTGATTGCAGCCCGCCCGGTTCCCCCGGTGCGGGTTTTTGCTTGCCACTAGGCGTTTTCCACCTGCTTGGCATCCCAGTCTTGAAGGTCCGAAAGTCTCCAGAAATTTTGACGGTTTATGATGATCGGCTTAGGGAACCTGACCGCCTCGTCCTTCATCCATCGCAGAATTGTAAACCGGCTGGTGTCGTATCGTTTTTGAACCTTTGCGCCGCGTAAAAAACGCTCGGTTTCATCGTGGGGACTAACTGCTCTTTCTTGCATGTAACACCTATGTTGTTCGTGGTGCTCATGCTGTGGCAGGAAACAACATACAAACTCAAAGGAACTAAATCTGCAAGAATTTAATTCCGGGCTAGCGCCAATAGAATTGGCAGTTTTACCGCAAAGTGGGTAGATAAAATGTTCGGGAATGGGGTGGCTAAACTAGACGTTAATTGGGTAACTAAACTGGACGCGATCCCGATATCAATACCAACTTCTTTCATCTGCTCACTGAGCTTTTTGCTAGAGGTAATATAATCGGAACGTTTTTTCCCGCTGCCTAGATGCCTTCTAACTCTGGACAGCCTAATGCGGATATTCTTCTCGGTTTCGGCGAGGATGTCAGCAATCTCGTCTTTGGCTTCTTTTGGCAACTTTGCCTCGAACTTGCAGAGATAAAAATATGCATCCCATACCGCTAAATCTATATCGTTATTGTCTTCAAATTTCCCTTTAATTGGAGTCCGTCCGTTCTTGGATTGACTTCCACGCTTGCGGCCCGGTGCCAATTTGTGTTCGCCTAGCAAATGGCCTGCAAGCCACACTCGCTCGCGTTCAGTTATTGAACCAGATTTTAACCGCATTGCAATGGGAGCAAGGTCTCCATCAGTAGCCGCAACCATCGCCGCGTGTCCTTCGACTAGGTCTTTAAAGTCTGTCACGACGCGGCTCCAATCGACACAACATTATCAGGCTCGACACCCTCTAGAAAGTCACTCCAAACGGCCATCATGTGCCGCCGCTTCTCGATCATTTCGCTTCTGTCATAAGCCTGCTGCACCTTGTTTCCGACTTTGTGGAAAAGAGCAATTTCGGCCATATCGCCGTCAAAGTTTGTGCGCTCCGCAACCCATGTTCGGAACGTCGATCGCAAGCCATGTGGCACGGCTCGCTCGCCTGTCGCGGCATCCACAAATCCAGCCTTACCAGCATTTATCTCGGCTTCATGGATTGATCGCATGGCCTTACCCAAGGTGGCATCCGACAAAGCGCCGCCCCTATCTGCCCAAAATACATAATTTGAGCCTTCTAGGCGTGGTAGGGCCTTCAATAGATCGATCATGGCATCCGTGAGGGGTATGCGCCTTGGCTTGGCGTTCTTTAGCACCTTAGATGCTTTCCGGCCGGGTTGGATTGTCCATGTTCGCGCCTCTAGGTCGATTTCATCCCATGTTGCGAAACGGATCGCACCGGAACGGGTGGCGGTCATTGCTTGGAACTCTAGAGCTCTAGCGCCCATGCCTTCACGCTCTCTAACCAGTTCAAACCAGCGGCCTGCATCCTTCAATTGCAAAGATGGGTAGTTTTTGGCTGGTGCAATCTTGTTCGGCGCTGCCAGTAAGTATTTGAGATTGCCTTTCCACTGTGCGGGATTTTCGCCGCTGCGATAACGCTTCGTAGTGGCATGGCCCAGCACGTCCTCAATCTTTTGGCGCAGCTTGCTGGCTGTCTCGGTCTTATCGTGCCATATCGGCTCTAGGACGGCTAAAACATCGTCCAGACCTATGGCATCAATCGGCATATCGCCAAGCGCCGGGAAGGCGTATTGCTCCACCGCCCTGCGCCATTGCTTTTTATATTTTTCTGTCGAAAATTCTTTCGTCTTTTCCGCTGCATATTCGTTGAACACTTTGGCAAACGTCCGCCGTTGCCGATTGAACACGGCATCTTGTGCTTCGCGGGCTGCTTTCCTTTCGGCAATAGGGTCAACGCCAGCTCGTATCTGACGTTTTAACTCGCGGGCCTTGTCGCGGGCCTCTCCCGGCAAAATTTCGGGATATTCGCCAAGCCCGATTTCGCGCTTCTTACGTCCGCGCTGTTCCTGCCCCTTGTAGGTTCGGGCCTTATCCCATTCACCAAAGCGGCCACGCAACACCCAGGATTTCGCATTGCTAGGAGCGATTTGAATATACAGACCGGAGATACCACCCACCGCCACCTTGACGGGGTAGCCCTTGTCGCCGGGGTGCTTCAATGCCTTGATTTGAGTTGGTGTTAGTTCTTTTGCGCGCCTTGGCATATTATGCCCTTCTATCTGCCCTTAATTCTGCTCTGCCAAGTAACGGTTTGCAACACGTTAAGCAAGCATATTTGACATAATCGCTAATTTTCTGGGGTTTTCCGAACAGATTGCCCCACAATGCAACGCTTGGTTGCGTCCAACTCGGGGAGCCATTTTTCGCGGTGCTATTTTCCGCAATTTTGTCCAGACCGCCGCCGAGCGAAGATCGGCTGTGCATCGCGCCGTCAATTTCTGTTCAGATAAGTCTCCTTTTTCCTGATAAACTTTACAATCTTTACAGGGTTATTAGGTGAAATGCGGTCGAGTGGAGTGTGGGCGGAGACAAGCAGGCGAGGCCGGGCTTTCGCGGCGTCTCACCATCGCCTGCTGCAGAAAGCGTTCCAGTGGAGCTCTGGGGCCTGTCTTCGGGGTCTGCCGAGGCGGTGTTGGCTAAATAAGCGTTCATGATGCCAATATAGCGGATCCCAGCTGCTGTAGGACAGCGGTTTTTGATCGATGGCTTTTGGTGGTCGATCCGGCTGTCAACGCAACCGGGCTTTGTTTCGCGTGCCATATTGGACTCGCACGAAGCCGCGAAGACACGAAGGGATGGCGTGCAGTTTCTCCGCCTTCGTGGCTTTGTGGGAGTCCGATTCATTCCGCGGCGAAAACTTTACAGAAAACACCGCTATTATTTTCCGTAACCTTTGCCTCAAAACCGCAGGTTTTCAGCTTTTCCGAGCCGCCAGCCCGGCTCCTAGTGTAAACTTCCAGATTCCCCGCCAAGTCGACCCGGAAAATATTCAAACAGCAGTCAGCGCCCGGATCCAGTCCAGATTGTCAAAGAGCCTGTCCCGCGCCTGGCGAGGAACCGGCGGAGATATTAAGCGAACAGTGCGGTGTAGGACAGCGGTTTTTGGCGGATGGAATTGGGGCATGGTCAGTTACCGTCACGGATCGGGGATTGTTGCGACTGTCACCGGAATTCCTTTGTTAGTCAGATGGCTTCCGCTTCCCAGGCGGGCGTTATCGTTGTCAATCGATATGATCGGAACGTGGACTGGAATACCATCCCGCTGGTCGATCGAGCGGGTGTGTGGACAGGGCGTAAGGCGGCTGAAATCGAACAATACGGTCAGTCTTTCTTGGACCAGAATCCCCTCGTTAATGTTAGCCTGAATGTTGCGTCGCTGACGCTGACCGTGGCAGGAGGGCCAATAAAATACGGCCTTGGGCTGGCTTATGATGAGGCCAAAGGAACGATCCAATCAGCGGTAGCGGCAGGCTATTCCAATGCCGGATGGGATGCCGAGAACTCGGCTTTGGGTGCAAAGGGTGTTGTACTGGCCGGCGGCATCCTGCTGTCGGGGATGGGGGCGCTAAAACTATCTGTTGCCGCAGAAAGTGTACCGCTTAGTGGGCCGCGATTGTTGGCGACCGAAGGCAATATCGGCACCTATCGCGATCTAATTCGGGCAGGCGCGCCGGGCGATAACATCACGCCCAACCACATCCCGTCTGCAAATCGCATGGCGCGCGAGGGCGTCTCGAAAGGCGACGGTATCGCCATCAATATGGAACAGCCGGTGCCCGGCGTCGGTGGGCGGCATCGCGCTACCTTCACCTATGGAACGCAGGCGGACATCAATATGAGCGCCCGCGACGCGCTTGCCGCAGGGGTCTGGGACTCTCGTCAAATTTACCGGAGGGACGGCCTTTATGCGCCAGAAATCCGTGGCGGCTTGCAGGAACTGATACGAATGAATAAGACCCATCATCCTGATATTTTTAGAAAGCCGGGGCAGTGAGCGAAATGTATGACAATGAACTTCAAGCTCTTCGTTGCGAGATCGAAACAGGAGGCGCGAGACCGTCGGTAATCGACGATCGTGTTGACGCTTTGTTGACCGAAGGCGGCGCTAATTTAGCCGAGGATTTGCTGGCACTGCTGTCCGACAAGGCTGAATATGATGAGGGCATGTTCTCCATCATCCACGCAGTCGAATCGCTAGATGAAACCCCTTACGGATCATACGTGTCGGCATTGCTGTCGGTATTCCCGACGCTCTCAGCGTCGTCGCCGCGTTGGGCTTCCATCGTTCTCATGCGCGTGATGAATAGCGATGCGAGCCGACACGAGCTGGTGCGTCAGCTTCGCAATGCTCCGGCGCCAACCAAGGAATCGGTGCGCATCATGTGTGAGCGGATCAACGAGGTCAGTCCGGAGTTTTTGAACAGGACTGTGCCGGTCACGATAGCTGCGGCGTGATTTTGTTGAAAAATCACGATGCAATTACCGCAATTACCGTGACAGTTGCAACAATCCCCGATCTCTGACCGTAACTGTGATTACCGTGATTACCGTGACAGTTGCAACAATCCCCGATCTGTGACCGTAACTGGCAAGACGCTTTTATTTACGAAACTGACAGTGGCAGCTATTCTGTCTGGATGGCCCGTCTTCCCCGCATCGTTATTCCGGGCATAGCCCATCATGTGACCCAGCGCGGCAATCGCCGGGAGCAGACGTTTTTTGAAGATGGCGACTATCAATTATATCTTGATTTGCTGGCCGATGCCTCGCGTCAGGCGCATTGCGAAATCTGGTCTTATTGCCTGATGCCCAATCATGTGCACATCATCATTGTTCCGTCCGACGAAGATGGTTTGTGGCGCACATTTCGAAAGGTTCATCGTCACTATACCGGCTATGTAAACGCCCGGATGCGGGTGACCGTACATTTGTGGCAGGGGCGCTTTGGGTCGGTGGCGATGGACGAGGCGCATCTTGTCAATGCGCTGCGCTATGTCGCGTTAAACCCGGTCAGGGCGCAGCTGGCCGAGCGCGCACAGGATTGGCAATGGTCGGGTACCCGGGCGCTGATGGAAGAACAGGACACGGATCTGGTTTCGGTCGGGCCATCGCTGGAACGGGTCGGGAATTTTGCATCGTTTCTTGATGAACAATTTGACGAGGATCGGGCCTATGCCGCCTTGCGCAAAGCCGAACGCACCGGTCGCCCGATAGGATCGGCCCGATGGCTTGAAGATATGCAGGGGAGAATCGGACAAAGATTGATAGTCGACAAGCCTGGCCCTAAAGTTCGGGGATTGTTGCAACCGTCACGGTAATTCGTCACGGTAATTCGTCACGGTAATTCACGGTAATTCGAACTGTCACGGTAATTCGGTCACTGTCTATGACCGCAAGACGCAGGAACTGGTGCCCAATGACCGGCACAAATATCTGGTCAGCGACAATAGCGAGGGGCTGGTCGTCGGCGAGGACGGTTCGGTTACCATCACCTTCTCGCGCGAAGCGAAGGGGGTCAATGCCATCCCGATACCGGATGGCGGCTTCTATCTTGCCCTGCGCGCCCAGGGTCCGCGGCGTGAGATGATGCAAGGGACATGGCAGCTAACGCCGGTGCAAAAATTGCCGCGTTAGAAAGCAGCCGTTTCAGCCTATTGCGGGGTGTCGCCGCTTGTTTGCAGCTTTGCCTTTTCAGCAGCGATAAATTCCTCCATCTTGGCTTCCATCACCGGCAATGGCACCGCACCCATTGCAAGATAGGCGTCGTGGAACGGCCTTTGGTCAAAGGCGGTGCCCAGTTCCGCCTCGGCCTGGGCGCGCAGTTTGCGGATGCTCATCTCGCCGAGCTTGTAGGCCAGCGCCTGCGCCGGCCATGAGATATAGCGGTCGACTTCGGTTTCGACATCACGCTGGGCCAGCGCGGTGTGGCTGGCCAGATAATCGATCGCCTTTTGCCGGCTCCAGCCCTTGCTGTGGATACCGGTATCGATCACCAGTCGCACGGCGCGCCACATTTCAAAGGTTTGCCGACCAAATTCCTCGTAAGGGGTTTCGTACATGCCGAGCCTGGTGCCGAGCCATTCGGTGTACAGCCCCCAGCCTTCGCCATAGCCGGAGAAGTAGATATCCTTGCGAAATTCCGGCCGGTCGGGCGCTTCGAGCGCCACCGCTGCCTGGAAGCTGTGGCCCGGGATACATTCGTGCAGCGCCAGCGCGGTGAGATTGTAGAGCGGCCGCGATGGCAGGTCATAGGTATTGAACAGGCAGCTCTCCAGCCCGCCACGCCCCGAGGTGTAGACCGGCGCGATCGCGTCCGGCACCGGCCGGATGGTGAAGCGATAGCGCGGCAGCAGGTTGAAACTGTCCTTGAGCTTGCCATCCATTTTCTTGGTGACATAGGCGGCATAGGACAGGAGTTCGCGCGGGGTCTTGGCGTAGAACTGAGGGTCGGTGCGCATGAATTTCAGAAACTCGGGGAAGGTCCCGGCAAAGCCGGTTTTCTTCATCGTCGCCTTCATGTCTGCGTCGATCCGGGCCACTTCCTTCAGGCCAATCTGGTGGATTTGCTCAGGGGTCAGGTCGAGCGTGGTGTAGAGACGGATCTGGTCCCGATAGAAGCGTTTGCCGTCCGGCAGTGCATAGGCATCGATCGACGTTCGCGCGCGCGGCATATAATCCTCGCGCATGAAGCGGAGCAGCGCGGCATAAGCCGGAGCAACCTCTGTCTCGATGATCTGCAGCGCCTCCTTGCGCATCGCCGCCTGTTGCTTTGCGGGGATGGAATCGGGCATATTGCGAAAGGCATCGTAAAAGGGATTGTCTTCGCCGGTCACGGTATAGGCTTCGATGGTCGTGTCGCGCCCCTCGATACCGACCCTTGGCACCGTATAGCCGCGCGCCAGTCCGGCCTTCATATTGGCAATATTCTCGTCAAAATAGCGGGGGATATCCTGCATCCGCCCGAGATAATCCCGGTAGCGAGCCGCGCTGGAAAAACCGGTTCGCGGGTTCAGGCCGCCCCAGAAGAACGTGTCGCTGTTGAACGGTGCCTCGTAGGTCTTGTACTCGAGGCTGTTAACCTGCTCCCAGATCATCTGGCGGAACACGGCGGCATTGACCTGTTCCTCGGCCGACAGCTGGTCGAGCGGAATGGCGTCGAGCTGGCGCAGCACGTCCTGCCAATAGGCCAGACGTTTCGCCTGCGTTTCGGCGGTTTCGCTGGGAAAGCGATTGCCCTGCACCCAGCGATCGTCCTGCTTGACGAGATGGAATTCCTGGTGCCGCCATTCGGTTTCGGCCTCGTAGAGCGCGCGCAATTTGGCGTCCATTGGCCCCGCTTCGGGTGCAGAGGGCGTTTCGGCGGCGGTTTCCTGAGCGAAAACCGAGGGTGTCAAACTGAGGCTGGCGGCGCCGAGCAACAGAGAAAAACCAATGCGTGATATTGTCATGATGCGGCCCCTGATCCAGATATTTGATCAGCATCGAGGCAGGGCAGTCCGCTCAGGTCAAGCCTTCGCCACCATCGCGGTGCAAGTTTCCTTGCCGCGAGACGTCAGACCAGCAATATGCGCAGCGCCACATAGAGGATCAGCAGCGCGGTCAGCCGCCGGATCCAGATTTCCGGCAGGGCCCTGCTGGCCAATATGCTGCCGATCTGGCCGCCGAGCAGCACACCGACAAACAGCGGCCAATAAGCGAGGACGGCCTCGCCGCCGCTGTTCAGCCCTGACTTTGCCAGTTGCCCGCCGAGACCGGCGATCGAGTTGACCAGGATGAAGACGCTGGCGGTGGCGGCGATGCGGCGGCTGTCGGACCAGCGGGTAAGCAGCAGGATCGGCGCGAGAAAGATGCCGCCGCCGATGCCGACCATGCCGGAAAGAAAGCCGATGCCGGTGCCGATCGCTGGCGCGAACAGCCGGTGGCCCGTCCAGCGCCGGTCGCGGGGTTCACTGCCCCCTGCCCGCTTGATAAACGGCTCGACGAGCAGCAACAGACCGGCTGCGGCGAGCGACAGGCCGAGCAGCAGCAGAAAACTGTCCTTGTCCAGCACCAGCCGCCCGCCGAGCCAGGCCGCCGGCACCGACAGGATCAGGATCGGCCAGATTCGCGGCCAGTCGATCAGGCCGCGCGACTGAAAGCGCAGGGTGCCGCCGGTGACGACGATGATATTGCACAACAGCGCGATTACCGGCAGCGCCCGATAATCGAGCGCGGCCAGCGCCAGCAGGGCGATATAGGTCGATCCGCCGCCGAAGCCGACGCTGGCGTAAAGCGCTGCCGTCAGGGCAAACAGCAGAGCGAGGCCAACAATGCTGATGGTCATTTCACTGCTCGCCCGCTTCGCAATTCAGGTCAGAATTTGCCGTGACAATGCTTGTACTTGCGGCCCGAACCACAGGGGCAAGGCGCGTTGCGGCTGACCTTGCTGCCATCGAACGCGTCGTTGGGATTGTCCATCTGTCCCGACTGGCGCGGTGGCAGGGAGGTCGAAACCGTACCCAAAGTGCCGCCGTCGATATCATTGCTGTTATCTTCGCCGGTCAGCGGATCGATATGCGTGGTGAGGAAGTCCGGCAGTTCCGGCAATTCCGGCACGGCCAGCTCTTCCGGCCGCTGGAACTGGCTGATCGCGATCGTCTTGGTCACGCCTTCGCGAATGATTTCCAGCATCCGCTCGAACAGGCCAAAGGCTTCCTGCTTATATTCGTCGAGCGGCTTTTTCTGGGCATAGGCGCGCAGGAAAACGACCTGGCGCAGCGCATCGAGCGTCGCCAGATGCTCCTTCCAGTGATGGTCGAGCAGTTCGAGCAGGATCGATTTTTCGATCTGCTGCCAGACACCGGGGTTCTCGGCTTCGACCGCTGCCATTTTGGCTTCGAAATCGGCATCGGCCAGGTCGGAGATACGGGTTTCGATGATTTCCGGTTCCAGCGCGTCTTCCTGCATCCAGCTGTCGAAATCCGGCTCCAGGTTGAGCACGTCCTTCACGCGGGTCCTCAGGCCCTCGATATCCCACTGCTCGGGATAGCTGCCGGGCGGGCAGGAGTCGGCGACAATCGAATTGACGGTTTCGTGGCGCATGTCCTCGACGACATCGCCAACCGTTTCGGCATCCATGATTTCCGCACGCTGTTCATAGATGACCTTGCGTTGCTCGTTCATCACGTCATCATATTCGACGACCTGCTTGCGCGCCTCGTAATTGCGGGCCTCGACCTTTTTCTGCGCGGTTTCGATGGCTTTCGACAGCCATTTGCCACCGATCGCCTCGCCATCCTCGAGATTCTTGTTCATCATCTTGGCGAACATCGTCTCGGTGCCGAAGATGCGCAGCAGGTCATCCTCGAGGCAGAGATAGAAGCGGCTGAGGCCGGGATCGCCCTGGCGACCGGAACGGCCGCGCAGCTGGTTGTCGATCCGCCGGCTTTCGTGCCGTTCGGTGCCGAGCACGAACAGGCCGCCGGCTTCCCTCACCCGTTCGCGCAGGGCGCGGACTTCTTCCTCGATCTTGGCAATCGCCTTGTCCTTTTCCGGACCGGCTTCCATTTCCGACAGTTCGTCCTCGATGCGGAAGTCGATATTGCCACCGAGCTGAATATCGGTGCCGCGGCCGGCCATGTTGGTCGCAATCGTCACCGCGCCGGGCGAACCGGCCTGGGCCACGATATGCGCTTCCTGTTCGTGAAAGCGGGCGTTGAGGACGCTGTGCTTGACGCCTTCCTTGTTGAGGAAGTCGGACAGCAGTTCGGATTTTTCAATCGACACGGTACCGACGAGAACCGGCTGGCCCTTGTCGCTATGCTCCTTGACGGTCTTGGCAATGGCGGCGAACTTGTCGAGCGTGTTCTTGTAGAATTCGTCATTCTCGTCGATCCGCTGCACCGGCTTGTTGGTCGGGATGGTGACGACATTCATCTTGTAGATTTCGAAAAATTCCGCCGCTTCGGTTTCCGCGGTGCCGGTCATGCCGGACAGTTTCGGATACATGCGGAAATAATTCTGGAAGGTGATCGACGCCATGGTCTGGTTTTCCGGCTCGATCTGCACGCCTTCCTTGGCCTCGACCGCCTGGTGCAGGCCGTTCGACCAGCGCCGTCCGTCCATCATCCGGCCGGTGAATTCGTCGATGATGATGACCTTGCCATCCTTGACGATATAGTCGGTGTCGCGCTTGCGCATGACATTGGCCATCAAAGCCTGGTTGAGATGGTGGACCACTTGGGTATTCTCGAAATCGTAGAGATTGCTGCCGACCAGCAGACCCGCTTCCTCGAGCAGCCGTTCGGCCTTTTCGGTGCCGTCTTCGGTCAGCGAAATGTTGCGTGTCTTCTCGTCCTTCTCATAATCCTCTTCGGTGATATTCTGAACCACAGCGTTGACCGTCAGATAGAGGTCGGACTTGTCATCGGTCGGTCCGGAAATGATCAGCGGGGTCCGGGCTTCATCGATCAGGATCGAGTCGACTTCATCGACAATCGCGAAATTGAAGGGGCGCTGCACCATCTGGGCGCGCTCGTGCTTCATATTGTCGCGGAGATAGTCAAAGCCGAATTCGTTGTTGGTGCCGTAGGTAATGTCCGCCGCATAGGCAGCGCGGCGCTTTTCCTCGCCGAGATTGGGGACGATCACGCCGACTTCCAGACCGAGAAAATTATAGACCTGGCTCATCCATTCTGCGTCGCGGCGAGCAAGATAGTCGTTGACGGTGACGACATGGACGCCCTTGCCGTCGATCGCATTGAGATAGCAGGCGAGCGTGGCGACTAGGGTTTTACCTTCACCGGTCCGCATTTCGGCGATTTCGCCACGATGGAGCACGATACCGCCGATCAGCTGCACATCATAATGGCGCTGCCCGAGCGTCCGCTTGGCGGCTTCGCGGACAACCGCAAAGGCTTCCGGCAAGATATCGTCGAGCGTTTCGCCGCCAGCGACCCGTTCCTTGAACGCGACCGTTTTGGCAGCAAGTTCGGCGTCAGAAAGGACTTCGACCGATGGTTCGAAAGAATTGATCGCGTCGACCACTTTCTGCATGGATTTGACGTATCGGTCATTGGCTGACCCGAAGATGGATTTGGCTAAACCGCCGAGCATGACATTTTCCAATTTATAGATTTTTTCAGGCTGTAAACAGCCGGGAAGAGTGTGGATTTAGGGTGATTTGCCCGCCGTTCAATAGCGGCGGGGCCGGCAGCCGCTAGGGCGCGCCTTCTTCATGTTCCAGCTTGTCGCCGGTGTCGGAGCGCATCGTCACGAAGGCCCGGGCCGGCTTGCGGCCTGCGGGCGAAACGGCAGCAAGACTGATCGAAAGCGGCGCAGCGGCCACTCCCACAAATGCCTGATCCGCCAAGGCCGCGACGGATGATTCGATGACCATGGCTTGGCTGGCGACTTCTGCATCGGCCAGCTTGCCCGCGCTTCCCAGGTCGGGTATCATGTGCTCTTCTGCCGCTGCAGACGCTGGCACGGCGAGGCCGACAGCGTTGAATAGCAGCAACATAAAACTTGCAATATATGCGTTCATGGACAAGGCACCCGTCAATATGAGCGCGTTCTATCAAAACATCGGATAAAGGCAAGTTAAGTGTCGGACAAACTTTCTCCCCTGGCCCCAGCGCAATCCCCCGCATTGCCGGACATTCCGGGCGTCACCTGCCGGGTCGCCCGGGCCCGCTACAAGGAATGGGATCGCTGCGATCTGACCTTCGTCGAACTGGCAGCGGGAACGGCGGTCGCCGGCGTTCTGACCCAGAGCAAATGCCCCTCGCCGGAAGTCGAATGGTGCCGCGAAGCGCTGCAGGGCGGAAAGGCCCGCGGCCTTGTGGTGAATGCTGGCAATGCCAATGCCTTTACCGGCGCGCGCGGCAAGGAAGCGGTGCAGCTGATATTGTCGCTGGCGAGCGATCATCTGGGCTGTGCCGAGAATGAAATCCTTGTGTCTTCCACCGGCGTCATTGGCGTGCCATTGCCGACCGACAAGGCGAAGGCGGGCTTGAAAGAGGCTTTCGCTGCCCAGCCCTGCGGTTGGCAAGAGGCCGCAGCCACGATCATGACCACCGATACCTTTCCCAAAATGGCGACCACCAGCGCTGTCGTTGGCGGAACGACGGTTCATCTCAACGGTATCATCAAGGGGTCGGGGATGATTGCGCCGGACATGGCGACGATGCTCGGCTATATTTTCACCGATGCGGCGGTTGACGCTGCGTTTCTGCAGCAGATGCTGATCGCGGCGACGGCCAGGAGCTTCAACTGCATCACCGTCGACAGCGACACCTCGACCAGCGACACGGTGCTGGCCTTTGCCACCGGGCAGAGCAACACCCCTGCCCTGACCTCGTTCGATGATGATGGCGCCGATGCCTTTCAGGCGGCGCTGAGCGATCTGTGTATGCAACTTGCCCATCTGGTGGTGCGCGACGGCGAAGGCGCGAGCAAATTTATCGAAATTGCGGTGAGCGGAGCGGAGAGCGATGCCAGTGCCAAGCGCATAGCCCTGTCGATCGCCAATTCGCCGCTGGTCAAGACCGCGATTGCCGGCGAGGATGCCAACTGGGGCCGCGTCGTGATGGCGGTCGGCAAGGCCGGCGAACCGGCCGATCGCGACCGGCTGGCAATCGGCTTTGGCGGCGTCACCGTGGCCCGCGACGGGCTGGTCGTGCCGGATTATGACGAGGCGCCGGTCGCGGCCCATCTCAGGGGCAGCGAGATCGATATTGCCGTCGATATCGGGCTGGGCGATGGCAATGCCAAGGTCTGGACCTGCGATCTGACCCACGGCTATATCGATATCAACGCCGACTACCGGAGCTGAAGGCATGCACCGGCTCTATCAGCCCGTTCTGGAAATATTGGAGGCATCTTCGCGCGATATCGTGCTGCCTTATTACCAGAATCTGCAATCGCACGAAGTCGACGAGAAGACGCCAGGCGATCTGGTGACCGTCGCCGACAAGCTTAGCGAGGAATTTATCAGCGAGGCGCTAACCGCGCTGACGCCGGATGCGAAGCTGGTCGGAGAGGAAGCTTTTGCCGCCGATCCGGCGGTTATGGATCAGATAGCCGAAGGTCAGGTCTGGATCGTCGACCCGATCGACGGGACCGGCAATTATGCAGCCGGAAAGCCGCCCTTCGGGATATTGATCGCTCTGGCCGAGCATAACAGGACGGTGGCAGGCTGGCTTTACGACCCGCTGACCGGACGAATCTGTCATGCGGTCAAGAATGGCGGCGCTTTCATGAACGGAGCACCGATCGCTGTGCCCGAGGATCATCCGGACCGTCCGGTGGCGGCGCTGGCGACCGGATTCATGACCGTCGAGCAGCAGGAAAGACTGCTGGACGATGCGGAACCCTTTTATCAGATTGTCGATATCCCGCGCTGCGCCGCTGAGCAATATCCCCGGCTGGTGCTGGGCACCAACCATATTTCGGTTTTTCACCGCACCCTGCCCTGGGACCATGCCGCGGGGATATTGTTCCTCAATGAAGCGGGTGGCAAATGCGCGCGCTGGGACGGGTCTTCCTACCGGCCGGCGGACCGCAAGAAAGGCCTGCTCGGGGCCTCATCGCCGAAATTGTGGGACGAGGCCGCCGAGCGGCTTGGGGACATATTCAGGATTTAGGCAGGCAGGCTGGATTCGAGCCAGGATTTCAGCTGGCTTTTCGGAGCCGCGCCGACCTTGGTTTCGACCGGTTCGCCGTTGTTGAACAGGATCATGGTCGGAATGCCGCGCACCCCATATTTCGCCGGCGCATCCGGACTGTCGTCGATGTTGAGCTTGGCGATCGTCACCTGTCCCGCCAGTTCGTCGCTGATTTCCTCCAGCGCGGGGCCGATCATCTTGCACGGGCCGCACCATTCTGCCCAGAAATCGACCAGAACCGGCCCATCAGCCTTCAGAACGTCGCCTTCAAAACTTTCGTCGGTAATTGCCTTGGTAGCCATAACGAATCTCCAATTGTTTGAACCCTATCTAGGTATGCTGGCCGCCGCGCTCAAGCGCATTGGCGCAAAGCTTTTTCATGCCGGCTCAAAGCCGGGCTTGTGCTCTTCGATCAGAGCGGTCGAAAGCTCCAGCATTTGCGGGCCGTGCGAGTAGAGCAGTCCGGCGCGGATCGGACGTCCCGGGAAGATTTTTTCCAGCGCCACGACATAGGCGGCCATCTGCCGCAAATAGGCGACCGGGGCGTGCTCGGCGCTGGCGGGCACCTGCCGCCCGGTCTTGAAATCCACGACATGGATGGCCTCGTCCTCGATCAGCAGCCGGTCGACGGTGCCGGAGATCACATGCTCTCCGACCACCGCGGCAATAGGCGCTTCTGCCAGGCTCTCGGGCGCAAACAGCGCTGACCATTGCGGATTGTCCATCACCGCCAGAACCGTGCCGACAATCTCCGCACGGCGGGCCGCATCGGCAATCTGCTTCTGCTTTTCCAGCCAGCGGTCGGCAACATCCGCCCGGCGTTCGGCAGCGATATCCGGCAATCGCTGGAACAGGCTGTGCAGCAATATGCCGCGCTCGGCGGCATCGCGCATGGTCAGGTCTGGCGGTGGATTGCTGGCATCATCGGGGCCAAGGTGAGAGGGGGTGAGCGGGCGCGGCGGGCGCGATTCTTCCGGTGCCGGGCGGAACAGCCAGCCGGGCACCGGCGCTTCGGCCTCCACCGGACCGTTCCCGCCATCGCCAGCAGGCAAGGTGTCGGGCCGGTTGCGGCGGTCGATCCGATAGTCACGCACCGCAAACCAGTCCGGGTCTTCCCGCCATTCCGAGCCCAGCGCGATGAGACCGCGCTCGATCGCTGCAAACCAGCTCAGTTCCGGGACCTCGCCTTTTGCCCTCGGCCCCAGCACCCCGGCGACGACGAGATGCTCCTCGGCCCGTGTCATCGCGACATAGAGCAGCCGCCAATGTTCCTCCATCGCGATCTTGTCCGCATGGGCCGCATGTTCGGCGAGAATGCCGACCCGCTCCGCCTTGCGCACCGGCACCACCGGATATTCCAGTTCGCGATCGGTGCCCTCGCCCAGCTTGATCGCAAAGCCGCCGCTTTTCTTGCTCGACGGATCGAAGGTGGCATTGGCCAGGATCACCAGCGGCGCCTGCAGCCCCTTGGCGCCGTGCACGGTCATCAGGCGGACCTCATTGCCGCCCTCGACCTGCTCGCGCTTGATCTCGACATCGCCGCGGTCGAACCAGTCGAGAAAGCCCTGCAGCGTCGGGATATGGTCGCGCTCGAAGGCCAATGCCGTGGCCAGCAGCTCATCGAGCGGATCGACCGCGGCATGGCTGAGCCGTGCCAACAACTTGCTGCGGCCCTGCATCGGTCCCGACAGGATCGTCTCGAGAAACTGATAGGGCGTGTTGAAATCGGCCATCGCCAGCAATTGCTGCAGCGGTTTTATCTGCTCGCCGAGCCCGTCCTGCCGCCGCAAAAATTCCCAGAGGCTCTTTTCCGCATGATCCTTGCCGCGATAGCCGCGCTCGAGAAGATCGTCCTGAGTCCAGCCGAGCAGCGGCGAGACCAGCAGACTGGCGAGACTGAGATCATCGTTCGGCTGCAGCACGAAGCGGATGGCGGCGAGCAGGTCCTGCACCACCAGCGGCTGGTTGAGCCGGATGCGGTCGATACCGGCCACCGGTACCTGCTCCGCGAAAAGCCGCGCCACGATGAGCGCGCTGAGATCGTCGCGTTTGCTAACCAGGATCAGGATATCCCGGGGTTCCAGCGCCCGGTTTTCGCGGTCCAGCCAGAGTGGATTGTCCGGCGACAGCCACTGCTTGATCTGCAGCGCCAGCTGCTGGGCAAAGACCCGTTTCTCTTCGCTGGCCCAGCTTTCCTCATCCTCGTCATCGGCCTCGCTGCCATTGGCAATCGGCTTCCACAATGTGACGCTGCCGCTGGCGTCGAGATAATTGCTGCGATGTTCGGGGACACGATGATCCAGCCCCAGCTGCTCGTGGCCGAGCTGTTCCAGCGTGGCATCGACGACATTCAGGATCGGCGGGGTCGAGCGGAAGCTGCGGTCCAGCGACAGGTCGCCGAAGCCCTGTTCCGATGCATCGGCCAGCGCGAAGAACTCGGTCCGGGCATTGGCATAATTGTGCGGGCTGGTGCCCTGGAAGCCGAAGATCGCTTGCTTGAAGTCGCCGACGGTGAACAGCGTCCTGTGGCGGTCCGGATCGGCACCCAGCCCGGCAAAAAATTCGCCGGCCAGCGCCCGGACGATCTCCCATTGCGCGAGATTGGTATCCTGGGCCTCGTCGATCAGGATATGGTCGGTGCGCTGGTCGAGCTTGTAGCGGATCCAGGCCGCCATATCGCTTTTCTGCAACAATCGGGCGGTCATCCGGATCATATCGTCGAAATCGACGACGCCGTGCAGTTTTTTGGCATCCGCATAGCGATGATAGAAGGCGCGGCCGGCTGCCAGTGCCCCGGCGAACAGATCGGCATATTCGAACAGCGCCGCCTTCTCGAGCAGGCCGTTGCTCCATTCGAACAGCGAGCCGGCGATGAAATCATAGTCCGGCAGGGCTTTCAGCAAGCCCTTGGTCGCCTTGGGCGGCGCGCCGGTGGTCTTGGTTGCCCAGGCGAGATGGACATCCGGCAGGGCAGCCGCCCGCTCCTCCGGCTTCAGGTTCAGCCAGAGTCGGATCGCCAGCTGCCGCTCCTGTTCCTTCTTGCCGCCAAATTCCGCCATCGCATCGCGCAGCAGGGTGATCGCGCGCAGGTCGATCGCCTCGTCGGTGCAACGATCCGCCAGCCAGGATATCGCGTCGCCGTCGATCGGCAATCCCAGCAGGCCGCGGGCAAAGGGAAGCACGCCGCTCGGCAGTCCTTCCATCGCATCGGCCTTGGCGGCGCAGTCCATCAGAAACTGTTCGGTGGCTTCCTCTCCCATGCGCACGCTCAGCTGCTGGATCGCCTGGATGATCTCCGGACGGCCGCTATGTTCTTCCTCGAGCAGCAGATCGCCCAGCGCGTCGCGCGCCAGGATCTTCTGGTCGCGCTGCTCGATCGGCTTGAACATCGAAGCGATGCCGGCCTCTTCCGGGAAGGAGGCGAGCAGCGACTGGCAGAAGCCGTGGATCGTCATGATCCGCAAGCCCCCGCCCTGCGCATCGAGCACGCGGGCAAACAGGGTGCGGGCGCGGTTCCGGGTTTCCGGCCCGGTGGAAGCGCCGATCGCGGCCAGGTCGCTGGCCAGACTCGTATCGTCCATCCGCACCCAGGCGGCGAGCTGCCGGTTGATTCGCTCCGCCATCTCGGCAGCTCCCGCCTTGGTGAAGGTCAGGCAGAGAATATGCTCGGGATCGACTTGCTCGGTCAGCAGCAGGCGGAAGACCCGCGCAGTCAGTACCTGCGTCTTGCCGGTGCCTGCAGACGCGCTGAGCCAGATGTGGTTCTCCGGCTCCACCGCATCAATCTGCCGATCCTTGAGCGGGAAGATTTTCGGCTTGGCGCTACTCATGATCCGCTGCCTCCGCCGGAGAGCGCCCGTACCATTCCTCGAGCCGCATCAGCTGATCATAATCGGCATAGCGGGCATATTCCGGATGCAGCTTGGCGGTCATTGGCTCGCTGCCCTTGAGATAGAGGTCGGCCGTGTCGTTGAACCGGGCGACGGCATGATCAACCATCGCGTCGGCAGCGATGATATTGTCGGCGCGCCCCTTAGTCGGGGATCGGACATGGCCGAAACTGTCCGCGCCACTTTTTTTCGCCAGCGACCAATATTCGAAGGCGACCGCTTCGCCTGCGATATCCTTGAAGCCGCCGAGTTCGGCAATCGCAGCGAGCAGGCCGAGCTGCAGATTATAGCCCTCGATCACCGCCCGGTTGCTGGGCGCGCCACCGGTCTTGTAGTCGACCACGGCAAGCCCGCCGTCCGGCATCCGGTCAATGCGGTCGGCGATGCCGGACAGTTCGACCCCGGCGATCTCGGTCTTGCCATAGATTTCCGCCTCCAGCGGTTCGCGGCCGGCCTTGCGGTTTTTGGCGAGGGTCTGGGCTATCCAGTCCAGCCCCTCGAGCAGCCGGGGCGCCCACAGGCTGCGCATCAGCGGATGCAGGCCGGGGTCCTGCAGAAACGCCTGCGCCCGTTCGCGCAAGGCACCGGGGGCATAATCATCCTGCTTGGCCCATTGATCGAGAATGTCGTGAATGATCGTGCCGCGCCAGGCCGCGCTCGGATCTTCGTCGATCCGGTCGAGCGAGGCAAAGCCCATGATCTTGTTGGCGTAGAAGGCGTAGGGGTCGGCAACCAGCCGGTCGACCTGGGTGACCGAGATCGGGATATGGCGCTGTTCCGGGCTGGGCATCGGTGCGGGGCGGGTATAAGGGACCGGCTCGGTTTCCGGCTGGTCGAGCGCCGCCAGCCAGGCCCGCGCTTGCGGATGATCCTTGAGATTGTCGCCGCACATGCCCTTCAGCCGGAGCAGGAAGCGGGAGGCAATGGCGGGGCCGGAATCGTCGCGCCGGGCGCGGGAAAGAATGACCCTTTTCGCGCCCATCGCTCCGACCAGATCATGGGCGGACAGGCCGATCTGTCTTTCCTGCGCCGGCAGGCCGAGCGACTTACGGATCATCGGTGCCAGCCACGGGTCGGGGGTAATCGCCTGCGGCCAGCTGCCCTCGTTGAGGCCGCAGCAGATCACCAGCTCGGATTGCTGCAGGCGCGCTTCCAGCAGGCCGTAGAGCGCGATCCGCGGGTGGCCGCCATAAGGCGGGCGCACCGATATTTCAGCCATCAGCGTCTCGAAATAGCCGGCCAGCTCGTTGCCGGCGATGCGGAGTGGGCCCATATCAGCGCGGATTTCCAGCTTGGTCAGCAGTTCGGCCAGTTCGCGGCCGCCCGGCCCTGCCCAGATGGCACCATCGGTCAGCGTCTGCGCCAGCTGCCGCAGCTGGTCGAGCAGCCGGGGCCAGTCGAGCGGCGGCGCGAACAGATTGTCCGTGCCGGCGAACATGGTGCGGATCGACTGCCACCAGGGGGTTATCGCTTCGCGCAGTTTCTTCGTCCGGTGATTGTCCGCCCGCAGCAGCGCCTCGATACCCGCCAGTCCCGGTGCCGGGCGCGGGCCGCGCAGCAGCAGGTCGAGCTTGCGGACATTGTCGAGCCAGGCCAGCCGGCCCTCCCCCCGCTGGACCAGCGGATGCTTGAGCAAGGCGAGAAATTCGGCTGGCGGAAAGCCGTCGGCGACCGCTGCCAGCAGGTTGAGGAAGAACACGCCTTCCGGCAGTTTCGCCAGCGGCTGGCCGGCGGTATCGTCGACCTGGACTTCCCATCGCTTGAGATGGGCCGAGATACGTGTCGCCAGCGACCGGTCCGGGGTGACGATCGCCACCCGTTGATCGGGATCTTCCAACGCTTCGCGCGCCAGCAGGGCGATGATCTGGGCTTCTTCGGCGCTGTTGCCGGCCTCGACCGTCTGCACCCCGGCGAGGCTGCGTTCCTGGCTTTCCAGTGTCTGCCAGCGCACGGTCAGTTTCGGGATTGCAAAGGCATTGCTGAGCGCGCGGCTGCGCCTCGCCGCCGCACCGCTATCGCCAGTGCGCGGCCAGCGCATCACCTCGCCGCGCGCGATCGACATCCGGTCGAGCAGCAATTTCATATGATATTGCGGATGGGTTTCCTGCGCACGACCGATATGGCCGCTTTCGGGATCGGGCTGGAACGGCCCCAGCAGATCCCATTCCTCGTCCGGCATGATCAGGTCGAGATCGGGCAGCACCACCATGCCGGAGGGCATGAAGGATATGGTCTGGAGAAAGCGGGCAATGGCGGGCGCGGAGGTGGTGACACCGGCGGCGACCACGAAATGCTCGGGCGGTGATATTTTCCAGCTTTGCGCGATATGGTCGAACAGCGCATTGCGGCGCACAGCCTGGTCTACTCGCTGCCATTTTTGCAGCTGCTGCTGCCATTTTTCGGCAATGATCAGGAAGAAGCGATAGGAATCCTGCCAGTGGCTCGACAGGTCGAGACTGTCCGGCTCCGTCTTCATCAGGTCGGCAAGCGAGATTTCCTCGATATTGAGCTGGTCGAGCGTCCGGGCAAATTCGCGGGCCAGGCGCAGCGCATCCTTGGCCAGGATCGCATTGTCGCGCAGCCCGAATTCCTTCTGGATCATCTGCGCGAGAGTGAGCAGCCGGTCCATCGAGTCGACGGCCGGCGGGATGTCGAGCGCCAGTTCGCCGGAATCGAGCGCGACACCGATTGATTCGTCGAGATCGAGGTCGCCGATCACGGCCATCTGCGGCAGCAGCAGCCCATCCTCGCTGAGCCGGACAAAGGCTTCCTGCAGCGCGCGCTGGGCACGATTGTTGGGCAGGATAACGAGACCGCGGGCCAGTCCGAACGCGTCCCTGGCAAAGCGGTCGATCAGTCCCTGCGCCAGCGCATCGGCAAAGCCGCCGTGCGCGGCGATATTGTAGATGGATGGCCGGCGGCGGTCAGGCATCCGCCAGCGCGGCTTCGGTCGGCGCGATCGCCTCCGGCGAGCCGACCTCGAACCATTCGCCCTGATGGACCGACCCGAACAGACGCCCCTCGCCGATCGCGCGTTCCCACAGGATATTGGTCGAAAAGGGCCCCTCTGGCGGGTCACGCAACAGACGCTTGGACAGCAGCTGGATACCGGAATAGATCATGGGAGCCTCCTGGCCGGGACGCTTCCGGGAAATCCGCTTTTCCCCGTCGAGGTGGAAATCGCCCGAACCCTTGTAATTATGGGCAGTGATACGCGGAACGAGAAGCAGCAAGGCATCCATCCGGTCCTCGTCCCATGCCTCGGCCAACTGGTGCAGGCTGTTGGCCGGGCCGTCGATCCAGATATTGTCGCTGTTGATGCAGAAGAAATTGTCTTCCGCAATCAGCGGCTCGGCCTGCACCAGCCCGCCGCCGGTCTCCATCAGCCGGGCGCGCTCGTCGGAAATGCGAATCGCGACCGGATAGGACAAGGCAGCAAGATGGGCTTCCAGCATGTCGGCCATATAGTGCACATTGACCACGGCCTTGCCTATGCCGGCCGCGGCAAGCTTGTCGAAACAATGGTCGATCATCGCCTTTCCGGCCACCTCGACCAGCGGTTTCGGCCGCGTGTCGGTCAGCGGACGCATGCGATTGCCCAGTCCGGCAGCCATGATCATCGCGGTTTCAACTTTGCTCATGGGGCGGTTTTCGCCATCGGAATCGGCCGGTGCCGGACATTTTCTGGAATATTCTCGTCAAACCAGTGCGCCATCGGTGCGAGCGCCGGATGCTGCAGGTCCTTCTCCAGCAGACGCCACATTCTGGGCATGAAATCCAGATAGCGCTGCTTGCCATCACGCACCGACAGCCGGGTAAAAATGCCGATGATCTTGGTATTCCTCTGCGCCCCCAGAATGGCATATTGGCTGCGAAACTCTTCAGCCTCTTTCTGACTGTGACCGCTCAGATAATAAGCGAGCATCTTCTCTTCCACATCATCCGAAACATCGCGGCGGGCATCCTGCAGCATCGACACCAGATCATAGCCGGGATGTCCGACCAGCGCATCCTGGAAATCGAGCAGACCGAAGCCGCCATTTTCGAGCAGCATGATATTCTCGGCATGATAGTCGCGCATCACCGTGACCGGCGGATGTTGCGCAGCGATGACCGGTTCGAGAAGCGTCCGCCAGATCGCATCAAAGCGGTCGGCATCCACGTCCAGCTGCTGCGCCGGGCAATACCATTCCGTCAGCAAATGCGCTTCCCGCAGATATTGCGCTTCGTCATAAGGCGCTATCGAGGCGGCCGGCACCTTATGCAGGTCGCGCAACAGGTCGACGGCCTGACGATAAATCGCGTCCTCGTCTTCGGGATGATAGTCGAGATGTTCGCGCATCCGCTGATCGCCGAAATCTTCCAGCAGCACCAGACCGCTCTCCAGATCGCGGGCAAAAATCTCTGGCGCGGCGAAGCCGGAATTCTTCAGATATTCTGCGATATGGATGAAGGGCCTCGAATCTTCGTGCGGCGGGGGCGCGTCCATCAGGATCGCCCGGCGATCGCCCTCGCGGACCCGAAAATAGCGGCGGAACGAGGCATCGCCTGCGACCGGAGACAGCTGCGCATCTCCCCATCCGTGCTGGTGTAAAAATTCTGCCGCGGCGGCAGGCGGTTTCATGTCAGTGGCCATCGATCGTTCCAAGCGTTCCCCGCCTGCCAAGTCAACCGGCGATTGCCCTCGGCGGTTATTTCGAGCGTCAGGTTGAGCGCATCCTGCCAGAAACCGTCCGGCATCCGGTCCGGCCATTCGACGACCATCGCTCCGTCGATCAGCATCTCTTCCAGACCGAGTTCGGGAATTTCCTCGGGATCCTCGATTCGGTACAGGTCGATATGGGCCACCGGAATCCGGGTTTCCGGCGGCTCATAGGGCTGGACAATCGCGAAGGTCGGGCTGGGCACTTCGCCGCGATAGCCCAGCCCTTCCAGCAGACCTCTCGCCAGTGTCGTCTTGCCGGCGCCGAGCGTGCCCGTCAGCGCAATCTTGTCTCCTGCGCGGAGCAGGGTCCCGAGCTTGCGTCCGACATCCAGGGTCGCGTCCTCATTCTCCAGCATCATCATTGCGTCATTGCCTGGGCAGAGTGAGGGTTACCAGCGTGCCCTGCCCCGGTTCGGAAGTCAGGGTCAGGTCACCGCCATGAGCGCGCACCAGCTGGCGTGCCAGCGGCAGGCCAAGACCACCGGATTTTTCATTGGCTTTCTGATCCCGCGAACGGGCAAAACTGTCGAAGACCTTGGACTGTTCGCCAGCGGTCATTCCGGGGCCATTGTCTGAAATATGGATCATCGCCTGCTTTACATTGCCCGATCCGTGAATCAGCAATCGCCCGCCTTCGCCGGTATATTTGATCGCATTGTCGACGATCTGGGAAATCGCCTGGCGGAGCCGTTTCTTGTCGGCCATCGCCGATCCCAGCTTTTCGTCCAGCTGCAACTCCACATCAATCGATTTTTGCCTCGCGTCATCGGCGAAATGCGCTGCGATATCCTCGATCATCTTGTTCAGATTGACCTTTTCCTTGGCAATCGGCAGCGCGCCGGCTTCGCTCTGGCTGAGGTCAAGGACATTTTCGATCTGGTTGCCCAGACGTTTTACCGACTGAAGGATCGCGCGGACATATTCATGACCACGCTCGGTCAGCGGCCCGGCGATACCCTGATCCAGCAGCTCGGCAAAGCCGCCGATCGAGGTCAGCGGCGTCCGGAATTCATAGCTCATATTGGACAGGAACCGCCCCTTGATTGAGTCCGCCTCGACCAGCGCCTCGTTGCGTTCGCGCAGCGCCTGTTCGATCCGGTAGCTGTCCGAAATATCCAGCATGGTGAACAGGGCGTTGCCATCGGGCAGCGGGATCGCGGCAAATTCATAGCGCCGTCCGTCAGCGAAGTTGAGCCGCCCGCCTTTCTGTTCGCGCTCGGTCGTTGCGCTGCGCACCATGTCGCGTATCTCCGAGATGCGGGCCGGTTGTTTCAGCTGAACGGCCATTCTCTGCATCAGCGAATCCACCCGCGGATGCTTGCCCAATTCCTCCTCGTCGAGACCCCAGTTCTTGGCAAACTGATGGTTCCAGATATTCAGCTTGCCGTCGGCGGCGAAAACCGCAAGCGATTCAAACAGATTGTCGAATGTCGCGGTCCTGACCCTGAGCAGCGTGTCGCGCGCGCTTGCCAGTTGCACCTGTTCGGTCCGGTCTTCGAAGATCACCAGCAAGCCGCCATCCGGGGTCGGATTGGCGAGCACCCTCAAATGAGTCCCGTCGGCCAGCAGCCAGTTTTCCTCGCTCGCCTTGGTGGCCTGGAACCAGCCCGTGCGCTCCTCGCGCCATTCGGGAAAATCGCGCACCTCCGGGATCCGGTTCATCTCGCGCATCCGGTCGAGCACGCGCGGAAATTCCGGCCGGTCCGCTATCCACTGCTGGCGCAGCGAAAAGATCCGCTGGAACGGCAGGTTGCAGAATTTCAGCGATTTGTCGGCGTCAAACTGGGCGACACCGGCAGAGATTCTGTCGAGCATGTCGCGCTGCGATTCCCCGAAACGGCGCTGCTCCCGCCGCGCGTCTTCCAGTTCCTGGATATCGATCGCATAGCCGGCGATACCGGACTCGCCCAGCGGCACATCGACGACATGGGTCATGCGCCGTTCACCGCCGACGGTCGTTGCGACCACGCGCTCGAACGGCTCGCCTTTCTCTTTCGCCCGGGCAGCGGCATCGACCGGGCTAAATCGGTCGACCGTTTCCACCAGCTCGATGCGGTCGGCGATCACCTGTTCGCCATTTCTGGCATCGACGGCCGCGACATAGGCGCTGTTGACCAGGGTCAGACGCAGATCGGGGGAGCGGTGCCACATCGGCACCGGCGCCGCCTCGATCAAGGCGGACAGCGCATTGAAGGCCGCGCGGGCCGCTTCATTTTCATCGCGCAATTTGGCGATCTGGCCTTCGCTGTCGGTCGCGTCGAAAATCCAAAGCAGCGCACTGCCATTGGGAGCGATTTTCTGGTCCGCCAGCCCGCCGCGGATCAGCAGCGCCTTGTCCGAACCGCTGACCTTTATCGCGCGCACGAAGCTGCTGCCGGTTTTCTGCGCCAGCGTCACATCCTGCATCAGCCCGTCGAGATCCGACCGAACCATCCCCCGGGATCCCTCGTGCAGTTCCGAAATATGCGCAGGCAGATGGTCGAAGCCGAGCCAGTGCATCAGCCGCTGCGAGGCCTCCAGCTTGCCGTCGGATCGAACCAGCAAGGGCAAGGCGGGAGAAGTTTCCAGCAACCGTCCCAATCGGCCGGATTGCCGCAGCACGGTCTCCGCCTTGTTTTTCATCGCCAGGCCGGTCCAGATCGCCCAAGTAGCCGCACCCAGCCATGCCGCAAGGATGAGACCCAATATGACAGCAGTGAGATCCGGGACGTTTGACATTGACTAACCCGATTAGACCGATAGTTAACCCGCGAAAACCCCTATTCTTTATGACCTGGAAAAGCGGTATAAGCCAGGCTATTCCCGGGGTCGCGACCAAGCGGAGAGCCATCATGCCCATTGACGAGTCCAGAAGCTTCAAACCGATCAATATTTCCCTGCTGACCGTCTCCGACACGCGCAGCCGGAAAGAGGATACGTCCGGGGACATTCTGGCCGAACGGATCGAGCGGAAAGGCCATCAGCTAGTCTATCGCAATCTTCTGCGGGACGACAAATCGGCCCTGGTCGCGCAACTCCATCAATGGATCGACGACGAGCAGGTCGATGTCATCATCACCACCGGCGGCACCGGTCTTACCGGGCGGGATATCACGCCTGAATCGCTGAACGCGGTCAAGGACAAGGATATTCCCGGCTTCGGTGAATTGTTCCGCTATCTCAGCCTCGCCAAGATCGGCACATCCACGGTACAGTCTCGCGCCTGCGCGGTGGTCGCGCGCGGCACTTTTATATTCGCTTTGCCCGGTTCCAACGGGGCAGTGAAGGACGGCTGGGACGGTATCCTCGACACCCAGCTCGACAGCCGGCACCGTCCGTGCAATTTTGTCGAACTGATCCCGAGACTGCTTGAAAAATAGCGATTCAATCCATTTGTTCTTTTTATGTTCTCATAGTATGAAGAGCAAATGCGTTCCAGAAACGGTCAATATCCAGAGGCTCGAAGCGGCCGGGGGGCGCCATCCAATGCGGTGCCGCAGCGATTCAACCTGCAGGATCGCGAGGTGGATGGCGACTGGCTGGACGAACGCGAGCGGATCGACGACGCCGCAGCGAAGCTGAAGACCGAGGTCACGATCGAATTTCCCAAGTCGATCATCACCTATAACAGCTCCCCCGACCTGCCCTTTGACCGCTCGATCAACGCCTATCGCGGCTGCGAACATGGCTGCGTCTATTGCTATGCGCGGCCCACCCATGCCTATCATGACCTGTCACCGGGACTGGATTTCGAAAGCAAATTGTTCGCCAAGCCCGATGCCCCCGACCTGCTCCGCCGGACCCTGGCCAAGCCCAATTACCAGCCGGCCAGCATCGCCATCGGGACCAACACCGACCCCTATCAGCCGATCGAAAAAGACTATCGGATCACTCGGCAGATATTGGAAGTGATGCTGGAAACGCGGCATCCGGTCGTGATCACCACCAAATCCAACCGGGTGGTCGAGGATATCGACTTGCTGGCGCCGCTGGCGGTGCTTGACCTCACTGCGGTGGCGGTCTCGGTCACCTCGCTCGATCCCCGGACCGCTCGCCTGCTGGAACCCAGGGCACCGACCCCGGCCCGGCGCCTGGAGGCGGTGCAGAAGCTGAGCGAAGCGGGCATATATGTGCATGTCAATATTGCGCCGGTTGTTCCCGGCATCACCGATCATGAGATTGAGGCGATTGTGGCCGCGGCGGCGGAGCGCGGAGCCAGCAGCATTTCCTTCATTCCGATGCGGCTGCCGCACGAGGTCGCACCGCTGTTTGAACAATGGCTGGACAATCACTATCCCGACCGCAAGGCGAAGGTGATGAGCATCGTCCGGCAGATGCGCGGCGGCAGGCGCAACGATCCCGCCTTCCACAGCCGGATGCGCGGACAGGGCCCGTGGGCCGATCTGATCCGTAGCCGTCTCATTATCGCCTCGCGCAAGGCTGGCCTGAAAAAGGGCAAGCTTGCGCTCAGAACCGATCTCTTCCGGCGTCCGCAAATCCGCGGCAGCCAGCTGGAGCTGTTCTAGGCCTCGACCAGGCTTTTCAGCTGATAGTCCTTATATTCGTCGCGCAGGGCCCGCTTCAGGATCTTTCCGGTCGCGGTGTGTGGCAGTTCATCGACGAATTTCACTTCATCCGGCAACCACCATTTGGCGACCCTGCCGGACAGATAATCAATCACGTCGGCCTCGGAAATATCGCTGCCGGCCTTGCGAATCACCAGCAGCAACGGTCGCTCGTCCCATTTTGGATGGTGAACGCCGACAGCCGCCGCTTCGGCAACACCCGGACAGCCGACTGCCTCATTTTCCAGCTCGATCGAGCTGATCCACTCGCCACCCGACTTGATTACGTCCTTCGCCCGGTCGGTAATCTGCATCGTGCCATCGGGATGCAAGACCGCGACGTCGCCGGTATCAAACCAGCCGTCATCCTCGACCGCGTCTTCATCGGCGCGATAATAGCGCTTGATGATCCACGGCCCGCGGACTTCCAGGACCCCGCTGGTCTTGCCGTCGCGCGGCGCGACATCGCCATTCTCGTCGATGACGCGCAGTTCCACGCCAAAAGGCGGGCGGCCCTGTTTGGATACAACGTCAACCTTCTGCTCGAAATTCAGATCGTCCCAGTTGGCCGGCAGCGCCCCGGTCGTGCCGATCGGCGAGGTTTCGGTCATGCCCCAGGCATGGGCAACGCGAATGCCGTTCTTCATCAGCCGCTCGATCATCGAACGGGGACAGGCCGAGCCGCCGATCACCACCACGCTCAGGTCGCCATAATCCCCGCCATTGGCGTCCATATCGGCAAACATCGACAGCCAGACGGTCGGAACGCCGGCGCTGTGCGTCACACCTTCCTCACGAATCAGCTTCCACAAAACCTGCGCGTCGTTGCTCGCGGAGAAAACCATCTTGGCACCGACCGTCGCACAGGCAAAAGGCAATCCCCAGGCATTGGCGTGGAACATCGGCACCACCGGCAGCATCACCGAGCGGGTGGACAGGTCCATGACATCGGGCTGCACTTCGGTAATCGCGTGCAGGACATTGGATCGATGCTCGTAGAGCACGCCCTTGGGATTGCCGGTCGTGCCGCTGGTGTAGCACAGGCCGCAGGGATCATTCTCGTCAACCTCGATCCAGTCAAAATCGCCGTCCTCGGCATCGAGCAGCTCCCGGAACGTGGTGTAATCCCCCTTCTCGCCGTCAAACTGGATATAATGTTCGATCGTTTTCAGCTGCGGCTTGAGCAGTTCGATGATCGGAGTGAACATCTTGTCAAACAGCAGCACCCGGTCTTCGGCGTGGTTGAGAATATAGACCAGTTGCTCCTCGAACAGCCGCGGATTGACGGTGTGCAGGATGCTGCCGATACCGGCCGACCCGTACCAGCTGATCAGATGATGGGCATGGTTCATCGCGATGGTGGCGATCCGGTCGCCCTTTTTCATCCCCAGCCGCTGCATCGCCTGAGAGAATTTGCGCGAGTCCCGTCCGATCTCGGCCCAGTTGCTGCGCGAGATAGTGCCGTCTGCCCAGTAGCTGACAATCTCGCGGGTACCATGCTCGCGCTCGGCATGATCGATCAGATTGGTGATCTTGAGCGAAGTCGCTTGCATTGCACCGGCCATATATTCTCTCCAAACATTTACTATTTGGCCGGTTTCTGATTTGTTTCGGCCTAGCTGACAAGCCTTAATTTGGGTTTCGCCACCCGCATCGGCCGTGCCGGGCCCAGGCGGACAGCGGATATCCCGTTAACCCGTTGCAGCGTCTCGACCGTTTCGGCATCGAGACGGAAGGATCGTCCGAGGCAGACCCTGACCGGGTCGCCTTCGGGTCCGGCCATGATTGCCACCAGTTCGCTCTGGCCGCCGACCACCGGTGCGACCAGATTGGTCAGCTCATGCAGTCCCGCGATGTCATGGATTTCAAGCTCCATTCTTGTCCTCGTGGTCTTTTCCAGTCCCTCGAGCGGCTGCACTCGCCGGATGGCAACGCGCGGACTTTCGTCATCCGACCGCTGGTCCAGTTCGACATGGAGAAGCGCGCAACCGCCATGGCTGGCCAGTTCCTCCAGAATCTTGCACTGCTCCTCTTCGAAGCAACTCGCGGAAAACTGACCGCTGCTGTCGGACAGGTCGGCGAGCGCAAAGCGTTTGCCGCGGCGGCTGTCGCGCCAGCGGACCTTCTCGATCAGCGCCGCCATCACCGCCGGCTTGCGCACCCCTTCACCGATCGGGCCTTCGCTGCACAGCGCCGCATGGGTCAGCGCGCCGAGCGATGCGGTCACCGCCTGGAACTGAGAAACCGGGTGGGCCGAAAAGTAAAATCCGAAGGCGTCGCGTTCCCGCACCATGATCTCGCCGAGCGACCAGTGGCTGTTCTCTGGCAAACGGATCGCCTGCATTTCGCCGCCTGCGCTGCCTTCCCCAAACAGACCGCCCTGCCCGCTTTCCCGCGCATCGGCGGCGCTATTGGCGACCGAAAGGATCATGTCCGCTCCGTCATAAATGGCGGCGCGATTGGGTTCCAGCTCGTCAAAGGCCCCGGCCGAGGCCAAGCTTTCCAGCTGGCGCTTGTTCAGACCCCGGGGATCGATCCGGTTGGCCAGATCCTCGATCGAGGAAAACGGGCCTTTCTCGGCCCGTTCGGCAACCACCGACTGCATCGCCTTTTCCCCGACATTTTTGAGACCCGCCAGGGCATAGCGCACGGCGAGCAGCGCACCGGGCTGTTCCTCGACCGAGAAATTGGGCCGGCTCTTGTTGATCGCCGGCCCGAGGACGGTGACACCGAGGCGCTTCATATCGTCGACGAAAATGCTGAGCTTGTCGGACTGGTGCATGTCGAAGCACATCGAGGCGGCGTAAAATTCGTGCGGATGATGCGCTTTCAGCCAGGCGGTCTGATAGGCAAGCAGCGCATAGGCCGCCGCGTGGCTCTTGTTGAAACCATAGCCGGCGAACTTGTCGATCAAGTCGAACAGCTCGTTCGCCTGTTCGCTGTTCAGGCCATTGTCTGCCGCACCGGACACAAACCGGCTGCGCTGGGTATCCATTTCGGCCTGGATTTTCTTGCCCATCGCGCGGCGCAGCAAATCTGCTTCGCCCAGCGAGTAGCCGGCGATGATCTGGGCCGCCTGCATCACCTGTTCCTGATAGACGAAAATCCCGTAGGTTTCCTTCAGGATGTCCTGCAGCAAGGGGTGCGGATAGGCGATCTCGGCGCGGCCGTTCTTGCGGTCGCCGAACAGCGGGATATTGTCCATCGGACCAGGCCGGTATAGCGAGACCAGCGCGATAATGTCGCCGAAATTGGTCGGTTTCACTGCCGCCAGCGTGCGCCGCATGCCTTCCGATTCCAGCTGGAACACGCCGACGGTTTCACCGCGCTGGAGCAGTTCGAAGACCTTCTCGTCTTTCCAGCTCAGCCCGTCCAGATCGACATGGATGCCGCGTTCGGCGAGCAGCTCGACGGCCTTCTTCAGCACCGACAGCGTTTTCAGGCCCAAAAAGTCGAATTTCACCAGGCCGGCTTTTTCAACATATTTCATGTCGAACTGGGTCACCGGCAAGTCCGACCGGGGGTCGCGGTAGAGCGGCACCAGCTGGTCCAGCGGCCGGTCACCGATCACCACGCCGGCAGCGTGCGTGGAACTGTGGCGCGGCAGGCCTTCGAGCTTCATCGCCAGATCGAACAATCGCTTCACATCGGACTGTTTATATTCCTGCGCCAGCTCCGAAATACCGTTGAGCGAGCGCCTCAAATCCCACGGATCGGTGGGATGGTTGGGAATCAATTTGGTCAGCCGGTCGACCTGCCCGTAAGGCATTTGCAGCACCCGTCCGACATCGCGCAGCACCGCGCGCGATTTCAGTTTCCCGAAGGTGATGATCTGAGCGACCTGCCGGTTGCCGTATTTTTCCTGCACATAGCGGATCACCTCGCCGCGGCGGGTTTCGCAGAAGTCGATATCGAAATCCGGCATCGACACACGTTCCGGGTTGAGGAACCGCTCGAACAGCAGGCCCAGCTTGATCGGATCAAGATCGGTGATGGTCAGCGCCCAGGCGACCACTGAGCCGGCGCCCGAACCACGACCCGGCCCGACCGGAATATCATGGTCTTTTGCCCATTTGATAAAATCGGCAACGATCAGGAAATAGCCGGGAAATCCCATGCTGACGATCACATCCAGCTCGAATGCCAGTCGGTCGAAATAGACTTTCCGCTCGTCCTCGTCGGCGATGTCGAGCAGCGCCAACCGCCGTTCCAGCCCTGCCGTGGCATCCCGGCGCAACTGCTCGATCTCCCCCGCCAGGTCACCAGCAAGGCTGGGCAGAATCGGATCTCGCTTGGGCGGCGAAAAGGCGCATCTCTGCGCGATGACGAGCGTATTCTGCAGGGCCTCCGGAATATCGGAAAACAGGTCCTCCATCACCAGCGCGCTTTTCATCCACAGATGCCTGGACGGCTTCTCGCGGTCATCATTCTCGACATAGGCAGACTGGGCGATACATTTCATCGCATCATGCGCTTCGTGAAATTCGGGCTCGGAGAAACAGCTGGGATTGGTGGCAACCAGCGGAATGTCCCGTTCCATGGCCAGCGCGATCAAGCCCGCTTCGGCCGCCATTTCGACCGGGTCTTCCCGGCGCGACAGTTCGATATAGAGGCGTCCCGGGAAATACTGCTGCAACAGGGACAGATAAGCGTCCGCTTCGCCCTGCTGTTCTTCCGCAATGAGGCGGGCCAGAGCCCCTTCCCCGCCACCGGTCAGAGCGATCAGCCCGGCGCTGTGGTCCCGCAGAAAATCCATCCCGACATGGGCTTCCAGCTCGCTGGGCCGGTCGAGATGAGAGGCGGACACGAGCTTGCAGAGATTTTCATATCCCTCGGCGTCCTGCGCAAAGAGCGCAAGCCAGTCGAGAACCGGCCTCGCCGGATCGGCGGTGCCCGGGCGCGCAACTCTCAGGAAGCATCCGGTAATGGGCTGAATGCCATGGGCCCGGCACCCGTCATCAAACGCCATCGAGGCAAACAGGCCAATCCGGTCGCACAGCGCAACCGCCGGAAAGCCGCGTTCTTTTGCCGCAGGCCCGATCGCTGCAGGCTCCATCGCGCCGTCCAATATCGTATAGGCAGAAAAGGTGCGAAGATGGACGAAGGGTGTCTGGGCCATGGCGTCAGACTAGCGCACCAATCGGGCTTTGCATATGCTGCGATGTCGGGAATGGGAACTATCGACCATTTGTCCACAGGCTATTTGTCACGAGCGGCCATGGCGCCCACTTGAGCGCCGCTAGAGCAGCGCTTCAATCTCGTTTTTCAGCTGGTCGGGTTTTACGGCGGGACCGAAACGGCCAACCACATTGCCCTCCCGGTCGACCAGGAATTTGGTGAAATTCCATTTGATGCGGGACCCAAGCAGGCCCGATTTTTCCGATTTCAGATATTTCCACAGCGGATCGGCATCATTGCCATTGACGTCAATCTTGCCCATGAGCGGAAAGCTGACATCATAGTTGAGCGAACAGAAATTGCGGATTTCCTCGGCATTGCCGGGTTCCTGATTGCCAAACTGATTGCAGGGGAAAGCCAGTATTTCCAGCCCCTTGCCCCCATATTCCTGATAAAGTTTTTCAAGCCCCTCATATTGCGGGGTGAAGCCGCATTTCGATGCGGTGTTCACGATCAGCAAAACCTTGCCCTTGTGAACGGACAGATCCTGAAGGGAGCCATCCGCTTGCTTTACCTGGAATTCCGTAACCTTCATATGCGCCCCGCAATGTTCAATTTTCTAGGTCGTGCCGATGGCACAGATTGATACTCGCACCGAAAAAGTCAAAGCCATTCTCGTTCCGGGTTGAAATACCTAGGTTAAAACACCCTCGTGGAGCCGGACGACTCGATCCATTTTGGCGGCCAGACGCTCATTATGGGTGGCGATCAGTCCGGAACTGCCTTCCTGTCTCACCAGCCCGATAAATTCCGCGAGCACCAGATCGGCTGTTGCTTCATCCAGGTTGCCGGTCGGCTCATCTGCCAGAACCAGTTTTGGGGCGTTGGCCAGAGCGCGAGCGACCGCGACGCGCTGCTGCTCCCCGCCGGACAATTTGCTCGGCTTGTGATCGAGGCGCTCGCCCAGCCCAAGGCTGCGGAGCAGCGTTTCCGCTCTCACTTCCGCCGCCTTCTGGCTGACGCCCGCAATCAGCTGCGGCATCACGACATTTTCCAAGGCGGAAAAGTCGGGCAGCAGATGATGGAACTGATAGACGAAGCCCAGCAAGTCCCGCCGGATCCGCGTATGGCCGCTGGCCGGCAACTGGGCCGTTTCCTCGCCGGCAAGCTTGATTGATCCTTCAAAGCCGCCCTCGAGCAAGCCAACCGCCTGCAGCAGCGTCGACTTGCCCGAACCGGACGGCCCGAGAAGCGCGACAATTTCATTGGCATGAATGTCGAGATTGACGCCGCGAAGCACCTCGATCACGACATCGCCTTGCACAAAGCTGCGCTTCACATTGCGCAATTCGACAGTCTTCCCGATCATATTGTCACTCATAGCGGAGCACCTGAACCGGATCGGTGCTGGCGGCCTTGTAGGCAGGGTAAAGGGTGGCCAGGAAACTGAACAGAAGCGCCAGCCCGGCAATTCCGACCACTTCCATCGGATCGGTGCGCGCCGGCAGCTCGGTCAGAAAGCGGATCGACGGATCCCAGAGATTTTGTCCGGTGATGATCTGGACAAAATTGATGATATTCTGCCGGAAATAGATGGCGATCAGCCCGAGAATGATGCCGGCCGCGATCCCGAGCATGCCGATCGAAGTGCCGACGGTCACAAAAATCCGCAGCAGTGAGGCCCGCGAGGCACCCATCGTCCGCAAGATCGCAATATCGCGGGTTTTTGCCCGGACCAGCATGATCAGCGACGATAATATGTTGAACACGGCAACCAGAATGATGATCGAGAGAATGACGAACATCACCACCCGCTCGACCTGAAGCGTCTCGAACAGCGAGGCATTCATCGTCTGCCAGTCGGTGATGATCCCGCGATCCGCCACCTTGGGTACCAGCGGATCCAGTATGTTGCGCACATTGTCGGCATCATTGGTCTTGATTTCGATCATCCCGATCTGGTCACCGAGCAACAGCAAGGTCTGCGCGTCTTCCATCGGCATGATCACAAAGGCCTTGTCATAGTCATAGACACCGACTTCAAAGATCGCAGCCACGTCATAGGCGATCTCGCGCGGGACCGTCCCGAACGGCGTGGATCGCCCCTGCGGGTTGATGATCGTGATTCGGCTGCCAACCTGTGCCCCGAGCGTGGTCGCCAGCCGGCTGCCGATTCCGACCCGCCCCGCCCCCGGCTCCAGCCGCGCCAGATCACCGGCCACGGTCTTTCCGTCGAGCGTTTCATTGTTCAATATGTCCGGCACCAGCATGCCCCGGACCAGCACCGCCTCGACCCGGCCGTTGAAGGTGGTCAGCAATGGCTGCTCGATCAGCGGCGAGGCCGAGACCACGCCCTTGGTCTCGCGGGTTTCCTCGAGCAGCTCTCGCCAATCGGGGATGCGTCCGCCATAGCCCTGGATCACCGCATGGCCGTTGAGGCCGACAATCTTGTCGAACAGCTCTGCGCGGAAGCCGTTCATGACGCTCATCACCACAATCAGGGCTGCCACACCGAGCATGACCGCCACGAGGCTGATGCTGGCAACGAGGAAAATGAATCCCTCCCCCTTGCCCGGCAACAGATAGCGTTTAGCGATGACCCATTCATAACGGGATAGGAGCATATTGGCAGCGACTTCCTTGGATCGGGTTTCCCTGCCTTTACGGGTGCTGATCCGGGCAGGCAAGTGGGATGGTGGCTAATCTGCTGTTGCCGATATGACACAAGTGGCGACCAATATTTGCAATAGGTGAAATTTACCATGACAAATTTATGTCATTCGATCAGACATGGTCACAGAATCAAACATCTCGATTAACGGGTCATGGTTCAGGGATCCCTTCCGGTTCCGCCAAATGTTGGGGGACAAGCGGCGTTGAATAGGACGGGAAAACAGGGGACGAATTAGTTCGTCACCATTTTTCGCCCGGGTGCTTAGCGGCATCCGGGCGTTTTTTGCCCTAAAAATTTTTCGAGACCCTGTAAATTCGCTCTTTTCTGACTCTTGAAATCAGGCAATTTAATCATATCTTGGTTTATGTGAAACGCCGTCAGGGTTTCGCATCAACGAACCGGATGCCGCATGTGCGGGTCCAGATTTACATTGCTCAATTGAAGAGGATATAGAGATGAATCGTTTTGACTTTACCCCCTACCGCCGCTCAACCGTGGGATTTGACCGGCTGTTCGACCTTCTTGAAAATAATGCTCGCGCGCAGCAATCCGAAAATTATCCGCCGTTCAACATCGAACGCAGCGGTGAAGACCAATATCGGATCACGCTTGCCGTCGCCGGCTTCAAGGATGACGAAATCGAAATTACCGCCCAGCAGAATATGCTGCTCGTCGCCGGCAACAAGCAAGCCGAAAATAATGAAGGAAAGCAGTTCCTGCATATGGGAATCGCCAACCGCAACTTTGAACGGCGCTTCGAACTAGCGGATTTTGTTCGCGTCGAGAATGCCGCGCTCGCCGATGGCCTGCTGGTCATTGATCTGGTCCGGGAAATTCCGGAAGCGATGCGCCCGCAGACAATCGCCATCAACAAGGGCGACAATGTCACCAAGATCGCGGACAAGCGGGACAAGAAAGAAGACAAGGCCGCCTGAGCCTGTCCTGAAACCAAAAAGCGGAGGCAGCCAGAGCAATCTGGCTGCCTTTTTTAATGGTCAAATGAAATGGGGCAGCCGGATGAGGATCCGACTGCCCCTGACACCCGCATGGTGTCACTCTCGACGACATTTGGCCCGGGTCGCAAAAGGCCCAATGCCGTCAAGAATCTGCTTCGGCAATGTGGGAGAGCATTGCATGATCCAATATCCGGATCTTCCCGCTCTCAACCGCCACGATCCCGCCTTCCGACCAGGCGGACAGTTGCCGATTAATATGTTCACGCGACATGCCGGCAAAATTGCCGAGTTCGCTCTGGCTCAGGTCCAGCTTCAGTCGTCCTTCATTTGCGCCTGCCACAGACAGCCTGAGCAGATAGCGGGCCAGCCGCGGTCCAGACGTATAAGCGCGATCCCCCTCGATCATGCTGTTTGCCGTCCGGATGCGTTTCGCCATGACTTTCAGCAAACGCAGCGCCATATTCTTGTGCTTGGCCAAAATATCTTCAAAAGCGGCGCGCGTGATCGAAAGAGCGGAGGTTGGCTCGATGGCAGTGACGCTGGCGGTCCGCTCGCCACCGTCCAGCAGCGCGATTTCGCCCAGAACCTGTCCGGCTTCGGCATAATCAAGAACCACTTCATTGCCATTGCTGGCGATCATGCTGGTACGCGCATTGCCCGATAATAATATCAGCAGCGAGTTGCCGGGATCGCCCTGCATGATCAATTCATCCGCTTTCTTATATTGCACAAAATGCCCACGCAATATCAGGTCAGCCAGCTCGGCTTCGTCACAATCAGCAAACAGGCTATGCTCAGCCAGTATATTTGCCAGTTCCTCAGCGTTCACTTTTCATATTCCCCAAACCGCCTGGGAAGTTTTGGTCACCCTTCCTCCGCGATATTCTCGTAACCTTAATCACATTTCCGGCAATGGATTGGACAGATTCGACATCTGCGCGAATCACCCAATTTTATTAGGCCTATATGCCTAGACCAGGCGGCTCTGCTGCAAGGCTGCGGCAATGAACGACGCAAAAAGCGGATGCGGATCAAAGGGCTTGCTCTTCAGCTCAGGGTGGAACTGGACACCGATAAACCAGCTGTGGTCCGGCCGTTCCACCGTTTCCGGCAATTCGCCATCCGGTGACATGCCGGAGAAGATCAGACCGGTCTGTTCCAGTCGTTCGACATAGCCCTTGTTCACCTCATAACGGTGGCGATGGCGTTCGCTGATTTCGCTGGAACCGTAAATTTCGGCGATTTTCGAACCATTCTGCAGCACCGCATCATAGGCGCCGAGTCGCATGGTACCGCCCAGATCGCCGCCGGCTTCCCGCTTCTGCAGGCCTTCCTGGGTCATCCATTCCGTGATCAGGCCGACCACCGGCTCAGCGGTATCGCCAAATTCGGTCGTCGATGCCGCATCTATCCCGGCCAGATTGCGGGCCGCTTCGATACAGGCCATTTGCATGCCCAGGCAGATGCCGAAAAAGGGAATATTATTCTCGCGGGCAAATTTGACCGATCCGATCTTGCCTTCGCTGCCCCGTTCACCAAAGCCGCCGGGTACCAATATCGCGTGGAGCGGTTCCAGCTTGGCCGCCAGATCTTCTTCATTTTCAAACAGTTCCGCATCCAGCCAGCGCACCTGCACCTTGACCCGGTTGGCCAGCCCGCCGTGGAACAGCGCTTCCTGCAGCGATTTATAGGCATCCTGCAGCCCGACATATTTGCCGACCACGCCGACGATGACTTCGCCTTCGGGATGCTCGATCCGCTCCATGACATCATACCAGCGAGACAAATCCGGTTCCGGTGCGTCTTTGATGCCAAAGGCACCCAGAACCACATTGTCCAGACCTTCCTGATGATATTGCAGCGGCACATTATAGATATTGCTCGCATCGAGAGCCGGAATCACCGATTCCTTGCTGACGTTGCAGAACTGGGCGATCTTGGCCCGTTCCGTATCGGGCAGCGGATGCTCGCAGCGGCACAGCAGGATATCCGGCTGGATGCCCAGCGAGGTCAATTCCCTGACGCTGTGCTGGGTCGGTTTGGTTTTCAGCTCACCCGCAGCTGCAATATAGGGCACCAGAGTGACATGAACGGAAATGGCGTTGTCGCGGCCGACCTTGTTGCGCAGCTGACGAATCGCCTCGATGAACGGCAGGCTTTCGATATCGCCGACGGTCCCGCCAATCTCGCACAGCACGAAATCAATGCCGTCGAGCTTGTCTTCGGCAAATTCCTGGATGGCGTCGGTCACGTGCGGAATCACCTGCACCGTGGCACCGAGATAGTCGCCGCGGCGTTCCTTGGTGATGATCGACTGGTAAATCCGGCCCGATGTCACATTGTCGGACTGCAGCGATGGCACGCCGGTAAAGCGCTCATAATGGCCAAGATCGAGGTCGGTCTCGGCCCCGTCGTCGGTCACATAGACTTCGCCGTGCTGATAGGGCGACATCGTGCCCGGATCAACGTTGAGATAGGGGTCAAGTTTCCGGATTCGCACGGAATATCCGCGAGCCTGCAAAAGCGCGCCGAGGCTTGCCGCCATCAGACCTTTGCCAAGAGAGGAAACCACACCGCCGGTAATGAAAATATATCGCGCCATGGGAGGAGAGGCTTAAGGCGTTATCACCGCAATTGGCAATCCCACGAATCCGGAAAAGCGAAATAAATATTATTCTGACCGGGCAATTCTAACGTGCCGAGATTCGACGCGGCCGGAAGCTACCAGCGAAAGCCGCAAAATTGCGTAATGGAGACCCGGTTCGCGGTCGCGGCGTTTTTTATTGATCGAGCGGAACGGAACTGCTTGCCGGCGCTTCCTCGTCCGCCGCAGCGGCTGCCGCTGCGAGCGGATCATCACCAGCCAGCGGCACGTCGTCAGCAGGTGCCGAAACCGGTGCGCTGTTGTCGCGTTGCAGACTTTGGTCGATCGTCTCTATCTTGCCTTCCGCAGCGGCCATGACCGCCAGGGTAATCGACAGGATGACGAACAAAGCTGCCAGGATCGACGTCGTCCGGGTCAGGAGATCTGCAGCCCCGCGTGCCGACATCATGCCGGATGGCGAACCGCCAACACCCAGTCCGCCGCCTTCGGATTTCTGCATCAATATGACGCCCACCAGCATCGCGGCAACTATGGCTTGAAGGACAGTGACAAAAAGAAACATGGGATTTCCGAACTAATAAGGCGAGCATGCGCTCTGACGTGCAGCGCACATAGCGATTGGCCGGTCCGAGTTCAAGCGATGAAAATAGCCACTGCATGATAGGGCGGAACCGGGCGATCGCGAAAATTCAGAGGATTCGGAGTTCCGGCACGAATCAGGATCTGCCCGACGCCCGAAAAACATCTCCTCCTCGCCTGGCTCAACAGGCAGCGGCGGCCTCGATAATCGGTCCGAATTTGGCGGCCGTCAGACTGGCACCACCGACGAGCCCGCCATCGACATTGGGCACCGCCAGCAATTCGGCTGCATTGCTGCCATTCATCGATCCGCCATAGAGAATGCGGACATCATCGCTGCCCTGCCCCATCAGTTCTCCCAGTTTTTTGCGGATCGCTGCGTGCATTTCCGCGACATCGCTGGCCTCGGGGACCCGGCCAGTGCCGATCGCCCAGACCGGCTCATAGGCGATGGTCAGCCAGTCGGGACTGGCTTTCGCCGGAAACGACCGGGCAAGCTGCACCGTAACGATTTCGATCGCCTGCCCGGCATCGCGCTCCTCTTCGGTTTCGCCGACGCAGATGATCGCCCCCATCCCGACTGCATGCACCGCCTCTGCCTTGGCTTTCACTTCGGCATCATCTTCCTGCTGATCGGCCCGGCGTTCGCTGTGGCCAAGAATCGAATAGGTGGCACCGGCTTCCTTGAGCATCGCCGCAGACAGGCAGCCGGTATGCGCGCCGCTCTCGGCATAGTGGCAATCCTGTGCACCGATGGCAAAGCCGGGATTGGCCTGCGCGGCCGCAGCAATCAGCGTGGCCGGCGGGCAGATACCGACGTCGGCCGAGTCATGACTCGCGGCGATCGCGGCAATGGCTGCAATATCGGACAGCTGCGCGCGCAGCCCGTTCATTTTCCAGTTGCCGACAATATATTTGCGGTTTGCCATAATGTGCTGAGCCTTTTTCATTTTTTCCAATCATCCTGCGCTAACAAATATCGATCCGCTTGCCAATTTCCTTCGGCAGTCTTTTGCTTGAACCGCAAAGCCAAGCCGCCTAAAGCAGGGCCAAATCCCACTCCCGCAATGGAACCTCTCTTTCATGATCAGCTTTTTCCGCCGTATCTTTTCTTCGAAACTGGGGCTTTTCCTGACCTTCTGCTTTATCGGGCTGATCGCCCTTGCCTTCGCCACGGCGGATGTATCGAGCAGCGGCACATTTGGCGGCGTCACAGGTTCCGGCACCGCTGCCAAGGTTGGTGACAGCAAGCTGACCACGGCCGAGCTCAGCCAGTCGGTCAACAATGCCTTTCGCACCGAACAACATGAGAATACGGGCCTCGATCTGAAAACCTATATCAACGGCGGCGGCTTTGACGACGTATTGGAACGGCTGATCAACAGCTTTGCCATTGCCGATTTCGGCAGCAAATATGGTATGGCCGCCGGCAAACGGCTGGTGGACGGAGAAATTGCCAATATCGGCGCATTCCAGGGCGCGGACGGGCAGTTCAGCGAGGAAAATTTCCGGCGCGCGCTGCAGCAGCAGGGTATCAGCGAGAGCCAGTTGCGCGACGATTTTACCCGCAACCTGCTCGCCGACCAGCTGTTGACGACTGCCAGCTTTGGCGCAGCCGTCCCTCAGAAGCTGGTCGTTCCTTACGCGTCGCTGTTGCTGGAATCGCGCGAGGGACAGATAGCAACCATTCCCTCGGTGGCCTTCATTGATGATGTAAAGCCGGCGAAAGCTTCGATTGAAGCCTTTTATGCCAAAAATGCCTCGCGCTACACCATCCCAGAACGCCGGACGATCCGCTATGCGCTCTTCGCAAAATCGCGGTTCAACGACAAAATCAAGCCGACGGAAAAGGAAATCGCGGGCTATTATAATCTCAACGAGACCCGCTACGCGGCCAGCGAGACCCGCAATCTCAATCAGGTGATCCTCCCGACCGAAGCGGCAGCCAAGGCGCTGGCCGACAAGATCAAGGCCGGCTCCTCGCTGGAGCAAGCCGCTCAGTCGGTTGGCCTGTCTGCCGCCGAAGTGGGATCGATCAACAAGACGGACTTCGCCAATAACGCGTCGCAGGCCGTCGCCAACGCCGCTTTCTCTGTTCGTTCGGGCGATATCGCAGGGCCGGCGCAAAGCGCGCTTGGCTGGCACATCGTAAAGGTCGAAGGGGTCAAGCAGATTCCCGCTCGCTCACTGGAACAGGTCCGCGCGGAGATCGTCAACGAACTGACCCGCACAAAGGTCGAAGAGGCGATGGCGGAACTGACGGTCCGGATGGAGGATGAATTTGCCGATGGCGCCACGCTGGCCGATATCGCGAAAGCGGAAAAGCTGAAAGTGGAGTCCACACCCGCTCTGCTTGCCAATGGCCAGAATCCGAACGACCAGAATTACCGGCCAATTCCGGAGATGCAGAAAATCCTGCCGATCGCCTTTGCGGTGGAAGCGGAATCCGAACCGCAGGTCGTCGAAATCATTCCCGGCCAGCAATATGCCGTGGTCGACGTCACCGATATCACCGAAGCCGCACCACCGCCGCTGAAGCAAATCGAACAACTCGTCACCCGTGACTATATGCTGGAGCAGGGATCGAAAAAAGCCAAGGCGGTCGCAGACAAGATCGCAAAAGCGGTCAGCAGCGGCACCTCGCTGTCCAAGGCGGTCGCCGATGCCGGGGTCAAACTGCCCGGCGTTCAGAAAATCTCTTCAAGCCGGGCAGATCTGGCCCGACAGAGCCAGCAGGGACAGGTCCCGCCACCCCTCAGCCTGATGTTCAGCATGGCGCAGGGCACCGCAAAATCTCTCGCCGCACCGCGCGACCAGGGATGGTTCGTGGTCGTCCTCGACAAGCTCAACCGCGGTGATGCGTCCAAGCGGGAAGACTTGCTGACAGCCACCAAGGCCCAGTTCAAGCAGGTGTTCGGCAACGAATATACCGCCCAGTTCATCAATGCGATGAAGGCCGATATCGGGGTCAAGCGCAACGAGGATTCGCTTACCGCGCTGAAAAATCAGCTGCTCGGCGGCAATTAACCGGTCGATGGCGGGCAGTTTCGGCATCGAAGCGGCGCGTGCGGCTCTGGGCGATGGCAAGCCGGCGCTGATCTGGCGCCGCCAGGTCGCGGACACCGAAACGCCTGTGTCCGCAGCGCTCAAGCTGATGGAAGAAGGGCGAGGCGACTATCTGCTGGAATCAGTCGAGGGCGGCGAGACCAGAGGCCGGCACAGCATGATCGGACTGGCACCGGATCTGGTGTTCCGCGCCGATGGCACGGAAGCCGCGATCAATCGCACATGGCTGAAGGACCGGGACGCTTTCATTCCGGAAGGTGGCGACAGCCTTGCTGCGCTGCGCAACCTGGTCAAGGCCTGCCGGATGAACGTGCCGGAAGAACTGCCCCGGGCGCTGGCCTGTCTGGTCGGCTATTTCGGCTATGAGACCATCGGGCTGGTCGAGAAGCTGCCGCGCGCGCCGCAATCGGAGCTGGATCTGCCCGACATGCTGTTTGTCCGGCCGACGGTGATCCTGATCTTTGACCGGCTGGCCGACGAGCTGTTTCTGGTCGCGCCGGTCTGGCCGGAAAGCGATGGCGATGCCGGCACGAAAATTGCCACGGCGGAAGAAAGGCTGGACGAAGCGCAGCGCGGCCTCGCCGCCCCCGTTCGTCCCGAGCTTGTCGAAAGACGATTGGTCGACAAAGGAGAGGCTGGCTTCGACGGGCTCGGCCCGGACGGAGTAGAGTTCACTGCGCAGCTTCGACCGGAAAAATATGCGGATATGGTGCTGCGCGCCAAGGATTATATCGAGGCCGGTGATATCTTCCAGGTGGTGCTGGCGCAGCGCTTCACCGCGCCTTTCACCCTGCCCCCGATCGAGCTCTATCGCGCGCTGCGCCGGATCAACCCCTCGCCCTTCCTCTTCTTTCTCGACCTGCCCGGCTTTGCGCTGACCGGCTCGAGCCCGGAAATCCTCGTCCGGGCGCGCGATGGCGAGGTCACCATCCGGCCAATTGCCGGCACCCGCCCGCGCGGCAAGAATGCTGCCGAGGACAAGGCCAACCGCGACAGTCTGCTCGCCGATCCCAAGGAACGGGCCGAGCATCTGATGCTGCTCGATCTCGGCCGCAACGATGTCGGCCGGGTGGCCAGCGCGCACAGCGTCGAGGTCACCGACAGCTATACCGTCGAATTTTACAGCCATGTCATGCATATCGTGTCCAATGTCGTCGGCCAGCTGGCCCCCGGCAGGGACGCGCTCGACGCGCTGTTCGCCGGTTTTCCCGCCGGTACGGTGAGCGGCGCGCCGAAAGTGCGCGCCTGCCAGATCATCGCCGAACTCGAACCCGAAACCCGCGGTGCCTATGCCGGCGGCGTCGGCTATTTTTCTCCAGATGGCAGCATGGACAGCTGCATCGTGCTCCGGACCGGGATTGTGAAGGACGGCATGCTGCATGTGCAGGCCGGCGCGGGCATCGTCGCGGACAGCGTTCCCGCCTATGAGCAAGCCGAATGCGAGGCCAAGGCCGGGGCGTTGCTGGCAGCGGCGAAAGAAGCGGTGAAGCGGGCGCGGGGTGTGGGCTTTGGGCAGTGATCCGAGAGCCTGCGCTGAGCGCCGAGACGGACAGCGCACCAGCGGACACTGGATCTGACGGCTTCCCCTGCTCGTACGTTTTTATGCTGTCGGGAAATTTGAGCGGGTACGATTTGCAAATGCCACCAGCGACAACATTACCGGAACTTCGACGAGAACGCCCACGACCGTAGCCAGCGCGGCACCGCTCCCCAGTCCGAAAACACCGATCGCCACTGCTACCGCCAGCTCAAAAAAATTGGATGTGCCGATCAAGGCACATGGTGCCGCCACATTGTGCGGCACCTTCCACGCCCAGGCAGCGGCGTAGCTGACAAAAAATATGCCGTAACTCTGGATAAGGATTGGGACGGCAATAAGCGCGATCAGCAATGGCTGTGTCACAATCGTCTGCGCTTGAAAGGCGAACAGCAATATAACCGTCAGCAACAGCCCGAGGACGGAAAGCGGTTTGATGCGTCCCGTGAATGCAGTGATCGCAGTCTCGTCCCCATCTGAACGAGCGAGCAGAGTCCGGCGCGTCAGCGCACCGGCGAGGAGCGGAATAACCACATATAGCGCTACCGACAGCAGCAATGTCGCCCACGGCACGACGATATCGGTGACACCGAGCAAGAGGGCAACGATCGGCGCAAATGCAAATATCATGATGATGTCGTTCACCGATACCTGCAAAAGCGTATAAGCGGGGTCGCCCTTGGTCATTTGTGACCAGACGAATACCATAGCGGTGCAAGGCGCTGCACCAAGCAGGATGAGTCCCGCTATATATTGCTCCGCATCACCCGGTAAAATCAGGCCTGCGAACATATTTTTGAAAAACAGCACGCCCAATGCAGCCATGGTAAACGGCTTGATGAACCAGTTGACGACAACCGTTATGACCAGGCCCTTGGGCTTGTCGCCAATATGCCTGAGGCTGGCAAAATCCACGCCGACCATCATCGGATAGATCATTGCCCAGATCAGAACAGCCACCACCAGATTGACCGAAGCATATTCCAGTCCCGCAAGAATCGCCACGGTATCAGGAGCGACATTGCCGATAAGGATGCCAGCGAATATGGCAGCGGCGACCCAGATGGACAGCCATTTTTCAAAGACACCAAGCCCTGCATCGGCAGATGTCTCAAGATGAGGCGTTGCCATGTCTCAAGCCTCGGCTTTCTGTGCGCCAATATCCCTGAGGCGGCTTTGCAGACTCATCTTGTCTATGCTTTCGAGCGGCAAGGCCAGAAACAGGCTGATGCGATTCAGCATCATCCGATAGGCTTCGGTGAAGGCTGCCCGTTTTCTGCCTCGCTACCTGTTACCGCCGCTGGATCGGGAATGCCCCAATGGGCAGTAATCGGTTGTCCGGGCCAGACAGGACAGGTCTCGCCAGCAGCATTGTCGCAAACGGTAAAAACGAAATCGAGCTTCGGCGCATCCGGACCTGAAAACTCTTCCCAGTTTTTGGACCGCAAGTTCTCTGTCGGATGATCCATCAATGCGAGCAGATCGAGCGAATAGGGGTGGACCCTGCCCGCAGGGTTGCTCCCCGCACTATAGGCCTTGAAACGCCCCTTGCCTTCGCGGCTCAATATCGCTTCTGCCAATATGGAACGCGCCGAATTGCCCGTGCAAAGAAACAGGACGTTGTAAACGCGCTCGCTCATGACATGCTCGCGTTCGATGGAGCGCAGCAGCTTGTTTCCGCAGCATTTTTCGAAACAGCAGATAATGTGGGGTCATCGCCATATACGACAGACTCTCCGCTGGTGTAAAAGGCTTCCCACACTACGCCGTCCGGATCGGACACCCAGCTCTTTTCGGACCTGGCATAGCAGCAAGTGGTCTGCCCCACTTCGAGCAGGGGCGCATCGGCTTTGCGAAGGCGGGTAAAGACTTCCTGCAATTCGTCCGGGCTTTCGGCCTGAATGCCAAGATGCTCGATACCTTTGGCTGCATGGTTTTCAGACGATATGGCGAAATTGACGCGGGGGTCATCCAGCATCCACTTGGCATAGTCGTCCTTCGTCACCGCTGGTTCGGCATCAAATAGCGTGGAATAAAATCTTATCGAGGCATCAAGATTTTCCACCCCGACGTGAATATGCATGCGTTTCATTGGCAGAGCCTTTCCAGCTGGTTGGCAATGGGAGCGCAATCTTCACCGGAACAACAATTCTCCAGCATGAAGGCCATCAGGGCATTCATGGTCGCGAGATTGGCGCGATAAATAATGAGACGACTTTGGCGCTTTGACGTTACAAGATCAGCACGCGACAATATCGACAGGTGAGAGGACATCGTATTCGGCGGTACATCCAGCCGTTTTGCAATCTCGCCAGCGGGCATGCCTGCAGGCTCATGCCGAACCAACAGTTTAAAAACATCCAGCCGGGTGTTTTGAGCGAGTGAGCCGAGCGCTTCTATTGCTTTTATCGAATCCATATATCCATAATAATCGAAATATGGATTGGTTGGGAAGCTTTTTTTTCGGCTGGCATACGGAGCGCGATTCAGGATTTTTCTGCGGGCCGGCCTCTGTCCGTTTTCCGGACCAATTCGCTCCCTCTGCCAGCACGCCTTAACGATCGTCTCTCGCCCCGCTGCTGCCGACAAAAATGACCTGCGCCGAGGTCGTTCCGCAGCTTAAAGCGATCCCGACCAGCCGCGCTCACTCCAGCATTTTCGGCGCTTCCTTCTGAAGCTTCGCCTTGATCTTGTTGGCGAACATCGCGAGCATCGGCGGCAGATCGAACAGCGCGTAAACCTCTTCTTCCCGGACATGCATGTCCGCGACGATCCGCTGGCCGATCGCCTCCAGCGTGAAATGGAGATGATCCCCTTCCCAGCGATGATCGGTCATCGCGGCGCCGGGGATGATATCGCTGAGCGTGTGGATGCCGCTGCCGATCCGGCTCTTGGCTTCTTCCAGCCCCAGCTGGTGCGGGATATTGACGGTGACGGGTTCGCTCATATCGCTGCCTACCAGATTTTCACGCGTTTTTCAGGCGGAATATACATCGCGCTGTCGGGCGTGATGTTGAACGCCTTGTACCAGGCGTCGATATTCGGAACGACGCCGTCGACTCGATATTCCGGCGGGCTGTGCGGATCGGTCAGCAACTGCTCGCGCAGCGCGTTTTCGCGGGACTTGGCGCGCCAGACTTGCGCCCAGGCGAGGAAGAAGCGCTGATCGCCCGTCAGACCGTCGAGCACCGGCTGCTCGCCATGGCTGGCGACATAGCGGCGATAGGCGGAATAGGCCATTTCAAGGCCGCCGAGATCGCCGATATTTTCGCCCATGGTCAGCTTGCCGTTGACATGCACGCCCGGGATCGGTTCGAACTTGTCATAGGCCTCGCCGAGCTGTTTCGTCCGCGCCTCGAACTTCTCTGCGGATTCCTTGGTCCACCAGTCGCGAATCTTGCCGGTGCCATCAAACTGGCGGCCCTGATCGTCGAAGCCGTGGCCAATTTCATGGCCAATCACGCCACCGATCGCCCCATAATTGACGGCCGGGTCGGCGTTGGGATCGAAAAAGGGCGGCTGCAATATGGCCGCCGGGAATGTGATCTGGTTGAGCAGCGGATTATAATAGGCATTCACCGTCTGCGGGTTCATTTCCCACAGCTCGCGATCGACCGGATGGGGCAAGCGGGCCAGATCGATATCAAAGGCAAATTGCCGGGCCCGCTGCACATTGCCGAGCAGATCGTCCCGCTTCACAACCAGCGGCGAATAGTCGATCCACTTGGACGGGTAGCCGACCCGCGGTTCAAAGGCGTCGAGCTTCTTCTGCGCCTCGCTGCGGGTCGCTTCATCCATCCAGTCGCTCTTGCTGATCCGTTCGCCCAGGGCGGCCGTCAGATTGCTGACCAGTTCGGTCATCTGCCGCTGGCTTTCGGCGGGATAGTGACGGTCGACATATTTCTGGCCGACCGCCTCGCCGATATGGTTGTTGACCAGATCAACACCTCGCTTCCAGCGCTCTTTCTGAACCGGGATGTCGCGCAGCGTTTTGCTGAAGAAATCGAATTTTGCCTCGTCAAACGCCTGCGGCAGATAGGATGCATTGTCGCTGATGAAATGCGCCGCCAGATAGTCTTTCCAGGTGCTGAGCGGCACGCTTTCCAGCAAATCGCCACTCGCTGCGATGGCGGTGGTTTCCGAAGCGATGATCGTGTCGACCTTGCCGAATCCGATGCCGTCGAGCCAGCTCGTCCAGTTAAATTCCGGTGCCAGCTCCATCAACTGCTCACGGTTCATCGGATTGTAGACTTGCTTGATATCGCGCTGCCGCTCGGGCGCCCACTGTTCCTTGGCGAGCGCGGTTTCGAGGGCAATGATCCGGTCTGCTTTCGCCGCAGCATCGCTGATCCCGGCAAGCGTCTGGATCTTGATCAGATAATCGCGATAGGCAGCGCGAAACTTGTCATATTCTGCGCCCTCCTTGAGATAATAGTCGCGATTGGGCATGCCCAGACCGCTTTGCCCTGCGGCCACAATATAACGGGTGGGATTGGCCGGATCGGGCAGGATGCCGACGCCAACCGGCGAGGCATAGCCAACGGTTCCGAACAATTCCAGCAGGCCGGCCCGGTCGTCGACGGCCTTGATTTTTGCGAGATAGGGCTCGAGCGGTCTGGTGCCCTGCTTTTCGATGGTCGCCTGATCCATCCAGGCGCCGTAAAAGGCACCGACTTTCTGATCCAGCGCACCGGCCTCGTCGCCTTGCGCCGCAAGATCGTCAAGGATCGCGTGAATCTGGTCGTCGGACCGTTCGCGCAATATGTCGAACGAGCCGTAGCGCGACCGGTCCTCCGGGATCTCCACGGTATCGAGCCAATGGCCGTTGGCATAACGGAAAAAGTCCGCACCCGGCTTGACCGAAAGATCGCGGGCGTCGAGTTCGATACCCCAGGCACCGAGCTCGGGCTTGGCGGACTCCGTCGCCGCTGCATCATCCGCCACCGTCGATGACCGTTCTTTCGCCAAGCCCGGCATAGCCGCCGAAAGAGCAAGAAGAGAAGCGGCAGCTGACAGAAAGAGATGGCGGGATTTCATCGACGAACAGTCCTTTTTGGTTACGAATGATATCGAGATGGGCCGCATGGCGCTCGATTTCAATCATTATCGAGCGGGAAAACAGGCCTTTCCCGAATTTCCCCAGTCATTAACCGGCACCGCGTGCGATATTCCTCTTGGCCGCTTATCGCTGCGCCGTTAGACCCCGTTCATGATTCTGGTTATCGACAATTATGACAGCTTCACCTTCAATCTGGTCCATTATCTGATGGAACTGGGCGCCGAGGTGCGAGTGGAGCGCAACGATGCGCTGACCGCCGGCGATGCCCTGCGCACGGGCGCGCAGGCTTTCCTGATTTCGCCCGGACCCTGCACGCCGAATGAAGCGGGCATCTCGCTCGATCTGGTCGCGGCCTGCGCCGATGCGGGCAAACCGCTGCTCGGTGTCTGTCTGGGACACCAGAGCATCGGCCAGCATTTCGGCGGCAAGGTGGTGCGCGGCGGGCTGATGCACGGCAAGACATCGCCGGTGACCCATGACGGCAGCGGCGTCTTTGCCGGCCTGCCCTCGCCTTATATCGCGACCCGCTATCATTCGCTGATTGTCGAGGATATACCCGCCTGCCTGCCAGTCAACGCGACCGCCGACGACGGCTCGGTGATGGGCTTTCGCCATGAAAGCCTGCCGATCCACGGCGTGCAATTCCACCCCGAGAGTATCGCCACCGAACATGGCCACAAGCTGCTGGCCAATTTCATGGCGCTTGCGGGGATCGAAGCGAAGGAAGCGGCATGACCCTTCCCGATCCGGTCAGTCCGCTGTCCGAAGCGGCGGCTCGCCAGGCCTTTTCCGCGATATTCGACGGCAATTGTTCGGCAGAGGAAATCACCGCATTTCTGATCGCCCTCGCCGACCGGGGCGAGACCGCCACCGAAATTGCTGCTGCCGCCGCCGAAATGCGTCTCCGGATGATCGGCATCGATGGCCCGGAAAATGCCATCGATGTCTGCGGCACCGGTGGCGATGGCAGCCACAGCCTGAATATTTCGACCGCCACTGCGCTGGTCGTTGCTGCCTGCGATATACCGATGGCAAAGCATGGCAACCGCGCTGCCTCCAGCAAATCGGGCGCTGCGGATACGCTGGAGGCCCTTGGTCTCGATCTCGCCAAAGCCGCAACGAGGGCGGAGCAGAATCTGCGCGAGATCGGCATCGGTTTTTTCTTTGCCCCCAACCATCATCCGGCGCTTGGTCCGCTGGCGCCGATCCGCAAGGCGATCGGCCGCCGGACGATCTTCAATCTTCTGGGACCGCTGTGCAATCCGGCAAAGGTAAAGCGCCAGCTGATCGGCGTCGCCTCACCCGATCTGGTAGAGCGCTATGCCGAAGCGGCCGCGCAGCTGGGCTATGACAGGGCAATGATCGTTTCCGGCGAGGAAGGACTGGACGAACTCAGCATTTCCGGGCCCAGCCGGGTGGCGATAATCGACAAGCAAAGCGTCACGATCAGCCGGATCAGTCCGGAAGACGTCGGCCTGAGCCGCCATCCGGCGGAAGCGATCAGGGGCGGCGATCCTGCCTATAATGCCGCTGCGCTCAACGCGCTGCTGCAGGGCGAAAAATCCGCCTATCGCGATGCCGTGCTGCTCAACAGCGCGGCAGCGCTGATGGTCGCCGGCGAGGTCGACAGCTGGGAAGCCGGAGTCGAGGAAGCCGGCGAAGTGATCGACAAGGGCCTTGCCAATGCCATGCTCAACTGCTGGATCGCCAACCAATGAACAAGCTCGAAGAAATTTGCGCGGCAAAACGCGATCATGTGGCGCAGCAGCGGACGATCCTGACCGATGCGGTGCTGCGCGATGCCATTGATCGCCAGGACCCCGCGCGCGGTTTTGCCGCGGCGATCCGGGAGAAAGCCGCTAGCGGCTTTGCCCTGATCGCCGAGATCAAGAAGGCCAGCCCGTCCAAGGGCCTGATTCGCGAGGATTTCGATCCCCCGGCTCATGCCTGCGCCTATCAGGCCGGCGGTGCCGCCTGCCTGTCGGTGCTGACCGATGCGCCCTATTTCCAGGGCCAGGACGACTATCTGGTCGCTGCCCGCGCCGCCGTCACTCTGCCCTGCCTGCGCAAGGATTTCATGGTCGATCCCTGGCAGGTCGCCGAATCGCGAGCGCTGGGGGCCGATGCGATCCTGATCATCATGGCGGTACTCGACGATGCGCTGGCCGCCGCAATCGAGGCGGAGGCGCTGGCGCTGGGCATGGATGCGCTGATCGAGGTGCATGACGAGGCGGAGCTGGAACGGGCGCTGAAACTGACGTCGCCCTTGCTCGGCATCAATAACCGCAATCTCAAGACCTTTGAAACCAGCCTCGACCAGACCGAGCGGCTGGCGAAGCTGGTGCCCGAAGACCGGATCATGATATCGGAAAGCGGCATTTTCACCCATGAGGACTGCCAGCGGCTGTCGCAGTCCGGTGCCCGCGCCTTTTTGGTAGGTGAATCCCTTATGCGACAGGATAATGTGGAGACCGCAACCCGCGCCCTGCTGACAGGGCAAGAATGAGCAAATTGACCCATATCGACGGCGATGGCGCGGCCCATATGGTCGATGTCGGCGACAAGGCGGACAGCGTCCGCGAAGCCCGGGCCGAGGGCCGGATCGCGATGAAGATGGAACTATTGGAAGCAATAAAAGCCAATGCGATAAAGAAGGGCGATGTGCTGGCCACCGCCCGCATCGCCGGGATCATGGCGGCCAAGAAGACCAGCGACCTGATCCCCCTCTGCCACCCGCTGGCGCTAACCAAGGTAGCGGTCGATTTCGACTTTCTGGACGACGGCATCATGGTCCGTTCTGTGGCCCGGCTGACCGGCAAGACTGGCGTGGAAATGGAAGCATTGACAGCCTGTTCCGTCGCACTCCTCACAATCTATGACATGTCCAAGGCGATGCAGAAGGATATGGTGATCCGCGATATCCGGCTGGTCAGCAAGACCGGCGGCAAGTCGGGAGACTGGACAGCGGGATGAGCGCGCTTCTGCCTCTGGATCAGGCGCAGCAGCGACTGATCGCACTGGCGTCTCGCCTGCCCGCCGAAACCCTTGCCATTGATGCCGCGCTCGGCCGCTATCTCGCCGCAGACCTGATCGCCCGGCGCGAGCAGCCCGCTGCCGATATGTCGGCGATGGACGGCTATGCCATCCGTTTCGCGGACCGCGATGGCCCCTGGACATTGGTCGGCGAATGCAGGGCCGGCAGCCCGCCCTGCGCCGCGCTCAAACCAGGGGAGACCGCCCGGATCTTTACCGGTGCCCTGCTGCCCGAGGGCGCCGATACCGTGGTGATGCAGGAAAATGTCGCAGCCGATGGCAGCACCATCCGGCTGACGGCCGACCCGTCCCCAGAAAAGGGCCGTCACGTCCGGCACAGGGGCAGCGATTTTGCGCGAGGCAGCATCGACCTGCCCGCCGGCAGCCTGCTCAATCCGGCGGCGCTCGGCCATGCGGTAATCGCCGGCCATGGTGAACTTTCGGTCGGCCAGCGGCCCCGCGTGGCGCTGGTCTCGACCGGCGATGAACTGGTCGCGCCGGGCAGTGACACCCTGCCCCACCAGATCCCGGCCAGCAATGACGTCATGCTGTCAGCGATGCTGTCCGGCCTGACCAGCGAAACCCGCAGCCTGAGCCGGATTCCGGATGATATGGATATATTGTGCGAGGCGCTGGCCAGCGCCCGCGATTGCGATCTGATCGTCACCATCGGCGGTGCCTCGGTCGGCGACCATGATCTGGTCGGCCCCGCCTTCCGCCAGCTCGGTGCCGAAATCGATTTTTACAAGATCGCGATGAAGCCGGGCAAACCGGTGATGGCGGGGAAATGGGGCGAGACGGTGATTCTGGCCCTGCCCGGCAACCCCGCCTCCGCCTTTGTCTCTGCGACTGTGCTGCTGCTGCCGCTGCTGCGCTATATGGCTGGCGCCGCACACTGCCTGCCCGTCTATCAGAGCGCTCCGACCACCGAAGCCCTGCCCGCAGTCGGCCCCCGCGCGCAATTTCTGCGCTCCAGGGTCGATTCGTCCGGAATCACGCCTTTCCCCAGCCAGGACAGCGCCAAGCTTTCGGTGCTCGCTGCTGCAAATGCACTGCTGTACCGTCCGGCCGATGCCGACGGGACTGAGGCGGGTGCGATGGTGCCCTATATCGCGATATAAGGACCTAAGCCACTGAAAATATTATTGAATAACAGTTGTTTAAACATGATTATTCAGACTTCTTATCAGATCGTTTCAGGCCGTCCGCTGTTCATCCACCGGAAAAGCAACTTCTATCGCTTTCGCCGCAATCTTCACATGTACGGGCGTGCTCGCCAGCACTTCGCCATCGATTGAAATTTTGAGCTTCGGCCTGGTATCCAGCTGAAAGGATGTTCCGGCAAATTCACGCGTATTGGCGTCCCGGTCCCTCAGCTTAAGCGCTTTTGCATACCAGTCCCACGCGAGCTGGAATTTGCTCTTCCCGACCACAGCCTGGATCACGATCTCCCCACTGTCGATTTCCGCATTGTCGGACAGTTCCAGACCGCCATGATAGGATCCGTTCAATATCCGCACTTCGGTCGACCACAGCCTGTGCTTTTCCGCGCCATCATCGATCATCAGCCGGAACGGCCGGAAACCGACGAGGCACTTCATCGCCCAGAACAGATAGCCGAAACGGCCGAGATAGCGTTTCAGTTCATTCGGCACCGTTTCCCCGATGATCGGTGAAAGCCCCAAAGATGCCGCATTCACGAAATAATCCTCGTCGATCATGCCAAGATCGATCGACTTGCGCTTGCCATTGGCGATAACGTCAATGGCCCCGTCCAGATCGAGCGGGATCCCCATCGTCCGTGCCGAACTGTTGGCGGTACCGAGCGGCAATATGGCAAAGACGCAATCCTTGCCGACAAATTCGTCGACCACGCCGGACAGCGAACCATCGCCGCCGCCGACGATGACCATCGGCGCGTCCCGGATCGCCTGGCGCACGATCTCGCGAATATTTTCGGGGTTCTCGACGTCCACCGAGTCGACCAAATTGATACCCGCTTCGGTGAGCTTTGTTTTCGCCTCTTCGAACAGGTCGTCTCCCTTGCGGGATCCGGCGTTAATCACAAGAATGGCATCCCGAGGGAGATTATTGGTTTTCATGATGAGACTACGCTGCGATGGATAATTGGATGCACGATGAAACTTGTTTAGGATTCAACCGTTAAACTATAATGGCACGGATCGCACATTTATCAGACATTCATTTTGGCGCAAATGACCCGGACATCGTCGCAGCAACGATCGACTGGCTGAAAGAGAAACAGCCCGATCTCGTTATCATCAGCGGTGACCTGACCCAGCGCGCGCGCGAAAAACAGTTTCGGGATGCGGCCAGTTATCTTGGCGCCCTGCGCGACAACGGCCACCGGCTGCTGGTCGTCCCCGGCAATCATGACGTACCCCTCTATGATGTGATCCGGCGCTTCGCCTCACCGCTTGGTCGCTACAAACGGCATATCGCACAGGATCTGTGCCCATGGATGGAAACGGACGAGGCCGCGATATTGGGAATCAATACCGCCCGGTCGCTCACCATCAAGGACGGCCGGATCAACGAGGAGCAGATGCAGCTCATTCGCCAGCGGTTCAACGGCGTTGCGCCCAGCAAGACACGCATTCTGGTAACCCACCATCCGCTGTTCGCACTGCCGATCGGCCAGGGCAACGAGCTGAGCGAAGCGGTGGGCCGGCACAAGGATGCCCTGCAGGCGATCATCGATGCGGGGATCCATGTGACGCTGGCGGGCCATTTTCACCGCACCTATGCCGAGGCCGCCCGCAAGATGGTCGCCGAGGCCGGACCGACGCTGGTCATCCAGGCGGGAACCGCGACATCGACCCGGCTGCGCAACCGCGAACCGCAAAGCTTCAACTGGCTGCATGTCGAGCGGGGCAACCGCATGGAATTGCAGGTAATCGTCTGGAATGGCGAAAAATTCGAGCGCGCCAGCCATGTCGGCTTTTCGCTCGACGGGGAGGAATGGCATTCGCAGCCGCTGTCCGAGCAGGACATGGTCGCAGGCGATTTTATCGCGGCGGGCACGTAGCGGGCGGGCGTTGTTTGTTGGTGGTCCGCGGGATTAGCGAGCGCACCATCAACTTGTTCCAGCGGGATCAGGACAAAAAGGTGCTGCCCTGATGGGAACGAAAGCGGCGCCAGTGGCTTGTATTTATATCGAGTGGTTGGAGTGTCCACATTCGCGCCGCATTTGCGGGCAAGTTTGATTTTTAAGTCGGTAGGAGATTCTCATGTATGGATGGGCTTTGACGTTTGCGATTGTTGCATTGATCGCTGCAATTCTGGGATTTGGCGGATTGGCAGGAAGTCTGGCTAATATTGCGCTGATAATCTTCGTGCTGGCACTGATCGGGACTCTGATATTTTTTGTGCTTGGCTGGAAAGCTGCCAAAAAAATCGTTGGGTGAAGCTAACCGTCAGGTGTCCGTCCGGCGAAGAGCAGAGCCGCAGGAAGACCGCGATGAGTTGCGGAACGGCAGCTTTTAGTTTTCCTGCGAGGAGGCCTAATGGCTTTAACTGGGTGGTTAGGCGACAGGCAGCTTTCGGGTTCGGCATGGTGGAAAGCTACCCTTCGCCCAGTGTCACAACCGTTCGGTTCTGACACTGGGCGCATCATCGCCGCTCGCGCCCCATTTCGGCCGTTCATTCGGTCAGCATGCGTTCCCAAAACCGGCCGTTCAAACCGCTCATCCAATGCCCGTTTTCCCATGTCCGACCGGCAATTTCGGGAACATCCAATCTTGAACAGATTTCGGGAAAGCGTAACCCGGAAGAAACGCGCAGCGCGTGTATCAACGGCCTTGTCCTGTTTGACCTTCCTAATTGGGAAAGCGGTATCGGCGCATGTTTATCTGCGTCCAGCGGATGAGAGTCAGGCCTCAGCGCTGTCGGGCATCGACAGATATCCAAGCACGGCGCGGCGAACCCGCATTATGAGTTGTGCCTGTCGCTCCTCGCCGCGTTCGCCTGCGGCATCGATCATTCCCCGGATAATCGCTAGAACATCGCCCGTAGCGGATGCCGTGTCAGACTGGTGGGGAAGGTCCGGCCGGGCAAGAATGTCTGCCAGAAGGGTGACGATCCTGGCCCTTACAAACTGAGTGTCGGCATCAAGAGGCAGGCGGCCTTCCTCGAAATCGAGCAGTCGTGCCAGGCAAGGGCGACGCATTTGGTGTCGAACAGCGGCTTCAATCACGCCATTTAGAGCGCCCCGCCCGGCAACTACGATACTCGCGGCCTCAACCTCCTCGACAAGACGGGATGTTTCCCGAGCAATCAACGCACCGAGCAGCGCATCCTTGTCAGGGAAGTACTGGTACAGCGTGCCAATGCTGGTGCCGGCTAATTCAGCCACCGCATTTGTGGTGAAGCCACCGTGCCCCTGCTCCTCCAAAATGCGAGCAGAGGCTTCGATGATCGCAGCCACGGTGTGCTGCGCACGCGCCTGCCTTGGCTGTTTCCGTGGGCGCGTGCGTTGGTCTTGAGGCTGTGCAGTCATGGTGGCCAATGCGAGTAGCTAAAGTGAGCGTATGCTCGCATCATAATGGCGTCAATCAACTACGCAAGGATACATCATGGACGCCCAACCCACTCAGTTCGAGACCGCACTCACGACCTTCTTTATGGTTAAGACCTCGCCGGAATGGCTAGGCTTCACGTTCGAGACGCGACTGGCTCATGCCCGAGACACCTTCCAGCCCATCCTTGATGAGTTCAAGGGGCGGGTCCGCCTTAAGTGGTACGATGTTGAGTTCTACACGGCGAAGATCAGCGATATCTGGATGATCGAATCAAAGGACCATCAAAGCTATCAACTCTTCTGCGAGAAGCTGCGCGAGACGCCGTTCTGGGACCGCTTCTTTCTCGTTCACGACATTTTTCCAGGTGAGCTGAACGCGTGGGCCAAGAACTACGAGGTAGAAGCTCTCCAGTCTTGAAATATCAACGGGCGGCGTAAGCCCGCTCGGTGGCACTGCTCCGCTCCACACCCTTTGCGGGTGGAGCGGAAGGCCAGCGTTTTTCATGCCGCCTCTGGCGGCCGTTCCCAAAACAGCATCCTTTTCGAGAATGCGGGCAGTGTCACAACCGGTCGGTTGTGAAGCTGCCGCAGGCCCCACGCATTTTTGCGCCACGAGAAGTGTCAGAACCCCGGTTCGAAATGTCCGCTTTCAGGAGCGACCGATTTTGCTAGCTATGACCGACTTTGGGGCGTGCGCCGAACGGCAGCTTTTCAAGGGAAAACCGGAATAGCCGCCATCGAACGCGCGATGCCATCTGTCCCTTCCCGCCCGCCATTCTGCCAAGGGGATAATCACTTCCCGCTTGACTTCCCCCCTTTTGTTTCATAATTGTTCCTTATTCGTTCCCAGAACAGGACACTGGACATGCTCACGCAAAAGCAACATGAATTGCTCTGCTTCATCGACGACCGGCTCAAGGACAGCGGCGTTTCCCCCTCGTTCGAGGAAATGAAGGAGGCGCTGGGCCTGAAGTCCAAGTCGGGCATTCACCGGCTGATCAGCGCGCTCGAGGAAAGGCACTTCATTCGCCGCCTGCCCAACCGGGCGCGGGCGCTGGAAGTGCTGAAGCTGCCGGAAGGCGGCGTGCACGAGGCCGAGGCGTCCAACGTCGTGTCGCTGCACCCCGAAACGCCGGTGCGCGAGGTGATGTCCAACCCGGCTCCGGCGGCCAATAATGATGTGCTGGAAATTCCGCTACACGGCCGGATCGCCGCCGGCGCGCCGATCGAGGCGCTGGAGGGCCAGTCGGCGCTCAGCGTGCCCGCCGCGCTGCTCGGTCCCGGCGAACATTATGCGCTGGAAGTATCCGGCGATTCGATGATCGAGGCCGGTATTCTCGACGGCGACTACGCGCTGATCCAGAAGACCGAGGTGGCGCGCGACGGCGAGATTGTCGTGGCGCTGATCCACGAAGAGGAAGCGACGCTCAAATATCTGCGCAAGGACGGGGCGCGCATCCGCCTTGACCCCGCCAATGCGGCCTATGCGCCGCAAATCTATGGCGCGGGCGAAGTGCGGATTCAGGGCAAGATGGCCGGATTGCTGCGCCGCTACTAGATCCTGTCGGTTGAGTGGAAATCGTCGTCAACTGAGAAGCCCCTCCTTTTCAAAAGATTGAGGTCGATCAGTCCCCCGGACTGATCTGAAACCGGGTCGGGGTGCTTCGCGGTTCCTGAGCGTGTGTCTCTCTTCTCCCGTGAGGGAGAAGGATACAGAGCCTTATCGCTTTAGCGATTAGGCGGCGTTGGATGAGGGTGTTCAGACGATAGTTGGGCACACCTCTCTAGCGGCAGAACACCCTCATCCAGCTGCGACTAGGCAATAAATTGCCAAGTCTTCGCATCCTTCTCCCTCGCGGGAGAAGCGCCTGGGGAGACGAGTCTGCTCCTCATTCGTCTGTTCGCTATTCAAGCCTGCTAGCGACATTCCTGTCATCACGATGGGGCGGACCGACGCCGCCTGTCCCCGAGCGATAACGGGTCCATCGATGATCGCCGGTCCGGTTTCGCGCGGTGGCTATGCGCTGATTTTCCAGATCGATGGTCATGCCGCCGACCTGCGACAATAGCGCGCGGTCGATCTTCAGCCAGCGCGGCTGGCAGGCTTGCGGCAACCAGCGTTCGCTGACCACAATATCCGCCCGGCGGCAGGCCGCGGCCAAAGCCAGCAACGGGATATGGTGGCGGCTGCGGGTCGCCAATATCCGCCAGTCGCGCTTGCCGCGGCGCAGGCTGACCACACAGGAATCCGCATTGCAAGCCGCATCGGGCCTTGCATCCAGCGCCTGCAGATCCCCCTCGACCCCGGCATTTTCCCGGATCATGTCGCGAATGAAATCCCCGCCCCGGCTGCGCAGCATCGCCAGCTGGCCCCGCTCGTCGCGGATCGCAACATGGCGGCCATCGCCGGTGATATAGAGATCGGGCGCCCGGGTCGCGACCACCATCAACAGGCCGGCCAGCACCGGCACCAGCCCGAGCGCTCGCCAGCGCTCCCGCCACAGGCAGAGCCACAGCCCGCCGAGCAACAGCAGAGCAAAGGCCGGCACCGGCATGGTCGGCAACATCGTCACCGCACCGGGTCGGCTCGCGACAAAATGCGCCAGCCCGATCAGCCCGGCCAGCGCCTGCTCGCACAGCCACCAGACCGGCGCGCCCAGCCCGACACCATCGAGCAACAGCGCCAGCGCTTCCAGCGGCATGATCAGAAATGTCGTCAGCGGGATCGCGATGATATTGGCCAGCGCGCCGTAAAGCCCTGCCTTGTGGAAATGATAGAGCGCGATCGGCATCAGCGCGATTTCCACCACCAGTCCGGTGACGAACAGCGACAGGATGAAACGCCCTGCCCGGCGCAGCCAGGGTTCCTCGCGCAGCATGAATTTAGCCTTGATCCGCGGATGGTCGTGCAGCGCGATGATCGCGGTGACCGCCGCGAAGCTGAGCTGGAAGCTCGGCCCGACCAGCGATTCGGGCCAGAAGACCAGCACGAACAAAGCCCCCGCCGCAACCATCCGCAGGGTGATCGCGCTGCGCCCCATCATCAGCGCCACCAGCACCAGCAGCGCCGCGACACAGGCCCGGATCGTCGGCACCTCGGCTCCGGTCAGCAACGTATAGGATAGCGCCGCCAGGGCCGCGCAGGCCGCCGCCACGACCGGCAGCCGGAACCGCAGCGCCAGCACCTGCGACAGCGCCAGCAGTCGGAGAACCAGCAGATAGACGGCGCCAACCACCGCAGTGACATGCAGACCGCTGATCGACAGCAGATGGGCGAGGCCGCTGCGCCGCATCGCCTCGGCATCCGCTTCGGCGATCGCGCCGCGATCCCCCGTCGCCAGTGTCGCCCCGATCGCTCCCGCAGCGTCCGGCATCCGCGAGCGGACGTGGTCCGAAAGCCGCTGGCGATAGCGTGCCAGTGCGAAGACCGGATCGGCCTGGCGCAAGACCCTGATCTCCCCCAGAGCCTGCCCGGTCGCGCCCAGACCCTGGAACCAGGCGCGCTCGGCGAAGTCATAGGCACCGGGCAGCGCCGGCATCGCTGGCGGCATCAGCCGCGCCCGCAGCTGGATCAGCGCCCCGTCCTGCAAATCCGCATCCGCCTGTTCCAGCGGCACATTGACCCGCACCCTGGGCGGGACCTCCGGATGGTCGCCGGTGCGCAGCGTCAGCCGCACCATATTGCGCGCCAGCAACGGCTCGACATGTTCAATCTCCGCATTGAAGATCGTCACCACTGGCCGCTCCAGCACCGGCGCCGCGACGCTCCAAGAGCGGCACCAGATCAGGGCGCAGCCGATAGCGGCCAGCAGGGCAAAGCAGAACAGCGCCCTGCCCGTTCGCCGCTGCCGTCCCGCGGTGATCGCAAACAGAGCCACGGCACCGCACAGGCTAACAAAGGCCAGCCACCAGGCCGGATTGGCCAGACGGAACCAGGCCGCGATCCCGCAGCCCAGCGCCACCGGCACCCACAAGGCGAGCTGGTCCCGCTCCCGCTCGAGCCAGATTTCCAGTTTTTCCAGCGGCTGTCGATCTTGCCAGTATTCAGGCAATTGTCGCGGGTCGAACAGCATGCTAAGGGCGACGGCAATTGGTCCGGAACCGGTGCCTCTGGCGCTCTTCGGGCTCACTCTATCCCGCATTCCAAAAAACTATCACAGGGACAAAGCCAGCGTGAATTCAAAAGACACCGAACAGCCGAAACAGACAAATGCGGTGGTCACCCGCTTTGCCCCCTCGCCGACCGGATTCCTCCATATCGGCGGTGCCCGTACCGCGATGTTCAACTGGCTGTTCGCTCGCCATCATGGCGGCAAGGCTTTGCTCAGGATCGAGGATACCGACAAGGCGCGGTCGACGCAGGAAGCGATCGACGCGATCCTTGAAGGGCTCGACTGGCTCGGGCTCGACTGGGACGACGAGCCGGTCTTCCAGTCGGCCCGCGCCGACCGCCACGCGGAGGTTGCGCATCAACTGCTGGCTTCCGGCAATGCCTATAAATGTTTTGCGACCTCCGAAGAGCTGACCGTGATGCGCGAGCAGCAACGGGCCGAAAAGAAGCCGATGCGCTATGACGGCCGCTGGCGTGACCGCGATCCGTCGGAGGCTCCCGAAGGCGCGCCTTATGCGATCCGCCTGAAAACGGAAACCGCCGGCAAGGTGACGATTGCCGACAAGGTCCAGGGCGATGTCTCCGTCCAGAACAGCGAAATCGACGATTTCATCCTGCTGCGTTCGGACGGCTCGCCGACCTATATGCTGGCAGTGGTGGTCGATGACCATGACATGGGCGTGACCCATCTGATCCGCGGCGACGACCATCTCAACAATGCCTTCCGCCAGCTGGCGCTGATCCGGGCGATGGGCTGGGCCGAACCGGTCTATGCCCATATCCCGCTGATCCACGGCAATGACGGCGCAAAATTGTCCAAGCGGCACGGTGCGCTGGGCGTCGACGCCTATCGCGACATGGGCATATTGCCGGACGCGATGTTCAACTATCTGCTGCGGCTCGGCTGGGGCCATGGTGATGACGAGATCATCTCGCGCGAGCAGGCGACCGAGTGGTTTGCGCTGGAAGGCGTCGGCAAGTCGCCCTCGCGTTTCGATACCAAGAAGCTGCAGAATCTGAACGGCCATTATATGCGCGACGCCGATGACGCGGCGCTGGTACGGCTGGCCACGCCCTGGATCGAAAAGGATCTCGGCCGTGCACTGTCAGATGCGGACAGCCAATTGCTGGGCCAGGCAATGCCGGTTTTGAAGAGCCGCGCCAAAAATCTGATCGAATTGGCCGACTCCAGTCTTTTTCTCTTTAAAAAACGCCCACTTGTTCTCGACGAACGGGCAGAAAATCTGCTAGATGATGATACACGGACACTGCTTAAATCGATTCACCTTGCCCTGAACGATCTGGATGACTGGACGCTCGAGGCAACGGAAGAAGTCATAAAAGCGATCGCGGAGTCTGCCGAATTGGGGTTGGGAAAGCTCGCACAACCTATGCGCGCGGCACTGACAGGAAGCACCAGTTCACCCGGAATTTTTGACGTCCTGATTCTTCTTGGCAAAGAGGAATCATTGGGACGCCTTGCAGATCAAATAGAAAAAACCTGAGCATCAGGAGCAGAAAGGACAATATCGTGGGCGATAACGCAAAATTCAGCATCAATGGGGAAAATTACGAATATCCTGTTCTGACGGGCACCGAAGGTCCGGACGTCGTCGATATCCGCAAATTATACGGCCAGACCGGAGCGTTCACCTATGATCCCGGCTTCACCTCGACCGCCAGCTGCGAATCCGAGCTGACCTTCATCGACGGCAGCGAAGGCGTCTTGCTGCACCGCGGCTATCCGATCGAACAGCTTGCCGAGAACAGCAGCTTCATGGAAGTCGCCCATCTGCTGCTGCGCGGCGAATTGCCGACGGCGGATGAATTTTCCGATTTCAACAATACGATCACGCGCCACACGATGGTCCATGAACAGCTGCGCGGCTTCTATCAGGGCTTCCGCCGCGATGCTCATCCGATGGCGATCATGTGCGGCGTGGTCGGCGCGCTGTCAGCTTTCTATCATGACAGCACCGACATCAACGATCCCGCCCAGCGGATGATCGCGAGCCACCGTCTGGTTGCCAAGATGCCGACGATTGCCGCCATGGCCTATAAATATTCGATCGGTCAGCCGTTCGTCTATCCGGACAATGACCTGTCCTATACCGGCAATTTCCTGCGCATGACCTTCGGCGTTCCGGCCGAGGAATATGAAGTGAACCCGGCGATCGAAAAGGCGATGGACCGGATTTTCATCCTCCATGCCGACCATGAGCAAAATGCGTCGACCTCGACCGTCCGCCTGGCCGGTTCCTCCGGTGCCAATCCCTTTGCCTGCATCGCGGCCGGCATTGCCTGCCTCTGGGGTCCCGCGCATGGCGGCGCTAATGAAGCGGCGCTCAACATGCTGCACGAAATCGGCCATCCCGACCGCATTCCGGAATATATCAAGCGCGCCAAGGACAAGGATGATCCGTTCCGCCTGATGGGTTTCGGCCACCGCGTCTACAAGAATTACGACCCGCGCGCCTCGGTGATGCAGGAAACGGTCCGCGAAGTGTTCGAAACGCTGAAGGTCAAGGATCCGGTCTTCGAAGTGGCGCTGCAGCTCGAGGAAATGGCGCTCAACGATCCCTATTTCATCGACAAGAAGCTGTTCCCGAACGTCGACTTCTATTCCGGCATCATCCTGTCGGCGATCGGCTTCCCGACCTCGATGTTCACCGTATTGTTCGCCCTCGCCCGCACCGTCGGCTGGGTCGCCCAGTGGAACGAGATGATTTCCGATCCGGGCCAGCGCATCGGCCGGCCGCGCCAGCTGTACACCGGCCCGACCAAGCGCGACTATGTGCCGATCGACAAGCGCTAGAAGCGACCGATATTGAGCGAAAGGGGAGCCATTGCGCTCCCCTTTTTTATGGGGTTTTTCGGGCCGGCAGCGACAGGGTGAAGGTCGAACCCTGATCAGCCGCGCTCTCCACGGCCAGGCTGCCGCCCATCGCCCGCGCCAGCCGGCGGGAGATGAACAGGCCGAGGCCGCTGCCACCATCGCCGGACCGGCCGAGACGTTCAAATTTCTCGAAAATCCGTTCCTGGTCTTCCTCGGCAATACCGGAACCCTGGTCGCTGACCGAAATCCGGGCAAAGCCCTGGTCAGCGGACACGCTGAGGCTGATGACCGAACCATCGGGCGAATAGCGGATGGCGTTGCCGATCAGGTTCACGAGAATTTGCAGCGACCGGCGAAATTCGCCGCTGGCGGGCATTTTCTGTTCCTTGTCCGGCAGCTCCAGCCGGATCTGGTGATCCGCTGCCTTGACGGCAAGCAGGCCTGCAGCCCGATGCGCCAGATCAACCAGGTCGATATCGTCGCCCGCCACGGTGAAGTCGGGACGCTCGATCGCCTCCAGATCGGACAGATCATTGACCAGGTCGAGCAGATGCCGGCCGGCGGAAGCAATGTCCTTGGCATAGCTGGCATAGTCACCGCGTAGCGGGCCTTCCAATTTGGTACTGATCGTTTCAGCATTGGCGATGATCTTGCCCAGCGGCTGGCGCAGGGCCGGACCCAGCTGCATGCCGAACAGGCTGTCGCTGATCAGCTTTCCGCTGGCCTGCCGCGCATCTTTGACCGGAGGCTCGGGATCATCCAGTGCCGCCGCAAACCGGTAGCCGGCGAACAGGCCGGCCTTGTCGATCAGCGGTTCGCCCTGCATCACAAACAGCCGCTGAGCGCCGGTTTTCTCTCGCATCCGCTGATTGCGGATCGGTTGACGCTCCGCCACCGCCTCGAGCAGTTTCGCGTGCGCCGATGGCGGGATCACATCATAGATATCGATCAGCGACTGGCCGATGGCGCCAAAGTTCCGCGCCGCCTTCCCTGGCATTTGCTTGGCAATGATCCGCAACGCCGCGTCGGTCCGGATCGCACCCCGTCCCTCCAGCCGGTCAAAGTCACGATCACGGGCCGGATCGGCCTTGTCACTCTCGTCGTGCGAATATTCTTTCCAGTCGATGATCGATAGGGCCAGCGGTTGATCCCGCTCCGGGGAAGAAAGGCGTGTTTCCACCCACATTTCGATGCGGCTGTCATCGTCCGATGCATGGACCGGGCGGGACAGGTTCATCCTCAGCCGCCGGCTGAGCCGACACAGCGCCGCCAGTTCGGGCACCGCGAGCGGCCCGCCTTCCTTGCCGCCGCAACGCAAATGGAGCCGCATCAGCAGCGGATCCGCCGACAGCAGCAAGCCATCGGCATCAACCTGTCCGCGAACCGGCTCTGCAAGTTTGAGGGCGTTGTTCATGGACGGTCTTCGCCCAGATAATCACGAGAAAGGGTGCGCTCGGCATCCTGATAGGCATCCGGAGCGGCCCAGCCGGACACCAGCGCCACACAACGGTCCCGGTCCAGCTCGCCATAAGTCGCAGCGGTGAGAATATGGTCGCCGCTGTCGAGCGCCGCATAGATCGAAAGGGCTTCCTGGACCGGATAATCGGCGGCGCGCAGCACGATGATGAACCGGGCCATTTCTGGCTCGGCGGTAAAGGTGACAATCTGGTCGCTGCTCAGGCCGGATTGCCGCGCGAGCCGCGCGACAAACAGGGCCAGGCCGTCCTTCATCGGGTGGGGAACCGGATTTGTTTCCGTCCTGGTCTGTTCGAGCAATTGGGCCAGGCGCTCCGCCTTGCGCGCGACGCCGGCGCTCTCGTCATGTTCAGCGAGCAACCGTTCGGCGGCCTGCTGCAACCGTACACCCGGGGAGCCGGACAGACGGACGAGCGCCGCCGTTGCCGGCCAAGCGATCGCATAGACAATTTCCGGCGGCAGGTCCGCAAGACAGGCTTCTATTGCGCTTGCCACGCCGGTCGCTCTGGATTGCGCGACCAGCAGCCCCATCGCGGCCTGGGCAACGGCAGGATCGTCATGATCGAGATGCCGGGTCAGCGTGGATTCAAGATCCTCCTGGGAAATTTTCTGCAGCAATCGCGCGGCCAGCTCGTTTTGCTGGGTCTTGACCAGAAGATGCTGCACGATCTCCGGCTTGTTGAGCAGGCCGCTGGGCTGCAGCAAGGCAAAGCTCTGATCGCCGCCTTCCTCCGCTATCGAAAGCAGCAGCTGGTGGGTCACCCCGAGATCGCGGGTTGCAATCTGGCATATCCGCTGTGTGATCTGGCTGACGGCCCGCCGCAGATATTGCAGGGCATGGGACCGCATCCGGTCGTTGAAAACAACGTCCGTTCTCGGGAAAAGGGCCTGGGCAAAATCGTCAGCCACGAAGGAAGCCTTGTCCGCCATCGCCCGCGCGCGCCGGATAATATCATTCTGCTTTGTTCGATCCATCGGAGAAACTCGCTCTGCCATATCAAGGCCGTACCCTAATGTGGTTAACAAGCCGCTAAGTCGAATTTTTAGCCAATAATCCGCAAGCGATCAGCTTTTCGGCGCATTTTGCGCAAAATAGCGGTCCAGAACAAGCGTCAGGCCGGAATATAGCAACGCAGCAAAAATACCATAGCTAATCGGGCCGAACATAGTCGCCAAGAGCATGATCAGGAGAATCAGTCGCGAATCCGGCCTTATCAGCGCAAGACGGGGTTCGCCTGCCCCGCTCCGCAACAGCAGCAGATGCGCCAGCAGCACCAGGAAGATCACCAGATTGGGCACGAAGGTCATGGTACTGGAGGTCTTGACCAACAGGATGGCCACTGCGGTTCCGGCAAATATGTCCAGAGCAAGGCCGGTCCAGTCCCGGCCCGCCGCGGCATGCGCAAATTGTGCCATCGACGCCCGGGTGAATTGCGCGATACTGCCAAGCAAGAGCAGGCCGAGAGCGGCGACAGAATAGCCGAAAACCGCCGTCCCGATACCTGCCAAACCGGCGAGCAGAATGAATATCCCAAGATATTGCGAGGCCGATTCTTTCGTCCACAGCATCGGCAGGCTCCGCTTGACCAGCGGCCGCAGCAGAAAGCGGTTGAGGAAATTGTCCTTTTTGCCGGGCATGTCTCTCAGCTTGCGCCGGGTAAATTGCGCGGCGCTGAGTTCGCTCTGGATATGCGCAATCGCGCCGGCACCCATCCGGCGGTCAGAGATGATCGCCCGCGGACAATCGGCCTGTACCGCAGTTCTCAGCAGCGCCGAGCCAATCTCCCATTCGTCCGGGATATCGATCATCGCGACCAGACGCGAGGCGTTGAGCGAGACGATCCCGAGCCAGCGCTGGTTGAGATCGATCCGCTCGAATTCCTGATATTCCTCGGCCTGCAGCACCGTGAACAGCAGTTCCTGCGGCGGTCCGCTCAGCTGGCCGACAATTTCGTCATTCGGCACGATGCCGTCGGCGATATAGACGATATGATCCTGCTCGCTGGCATATTGCACCAGATCGCTGGGGCTGCGGACATATTCCGCATCCAGACCCTGCTGCTTCATCGCATCGATTTTCTGCAGCAGCGCGCCATGGGTGACCGGGCAGAGGAAGATATATTTCTCGCAGCCGAACCGTTGCGCCGCCTGAATCTGCAAATCGAGCAGCGTACCGGCAAACAGCGGCAGCAGCGCAATCGGGCCGTTGCCGTCGAGATCGTCTTTTGCCAGGGAAATCAGTGCCAGTTTCACGAATATGGGGGTCCCGAACGATGAAGAGGAATGTCGGTCCTATCCATAGAGGGTCGCATCCGGTCAAGCCAAGCGATATTCTGCCAATGAAGGCGCGCTGGGCACGCCTGATCCCGTCGTTCAGTCCCGATGGGCCTCGACAGCAGAGACCGCGCGTTGCAGCTTGCGCAAGATCACCGGATCGCCCGGTGCCGAACGGGCTGCCTCATCGGCCAGCTGCAGGATTCTGGTAGCGGAAAAGCTGGCCGCCAGTCCCTTGAGACGCCAGGCGGCATATTCCCAATTGGCGTCGCAGCGCGCCCGCCCGAGCAGGTCGACCTGCCGTTTCGCGCTTTCCAGAAAGGCCGCGCGCAATTCCGCGATCAGGGGTTGATCATCCCCCACAGCGGCCGTCAGAGCGGCATCCAGAGCCCCATAATCAAATGACATTTCACCCACTTACGCTTGATATGGTTAAGTTATGGTTTCTATGATCTGATATTGTGGTAAATAGTCTTATGGCAGGAGAATCTAAGATAATCGGGATGTGGCGCGATCGGGATGATAATTCCGGCGAAGACCAGAAAGAATCAACCATGGATGCGGCGAGCGAAGCACCCTCCGAAGGAGCCGAGCAGCAGGATTTTCCCGATGAAAATCAGGAAAATAGCACCGAATCTGCGGATGACGACTGGAGCCACTATTCGGACGAGGGATCGCCTGCCCCTGCCCGCTTTCGCTTCTGGCCGCCGCTGTTGCTGGCCATCGCCGCTGCTTGCTGGACCGGATTTTTCCTGTGGGCCAACCGCGACATTTTTACCACTATGCCCACCGCCCGGGCCGGGGTCGAGCTGCTGACGCAATGGTGTCTGCCGATCGCCACGCTGAGCATCTTCTATCTGCTCTATATGCGCAACAGCACCCGCGAAGCGCATCGCTTTGCCGACGTTGCCCATTCCCTGCGCAGCGAGTCCGAATTGCTCGAAACCCGGCTGCAAACGGTCAACAATGAACTCAGCATGGCGCGCGAATTTCTCAGCCAGGAGAGCCGGGAACTGGAATCGCTGGGCAGCCAGTCGTCCGGCAAGCTGACGACCGCCGCCGGCCTGATCCGCAAATCGCTCGACGACGGTCTCGGCAAGATGCAGAAACTGGATGATGTCGGGGGCACCGCCTATCGCAATCTCGAACAGCTGCGCGAACATCTGCCGGTGGTGATCAGCACCGCCAAGGATGTGACCAACCAGATCGGCAATGCTGGCCGCACCGCCCAGTCGGAAATGTCCGCCATGGTGTCGACGCTCGGCAAGATCCGCGACGTGGGCGCCGCTGCCCAGCAGAGCCTGGCGGACCTGACCGACAAATCCACTCGGTCCGTCGATCATCTCGCTGCCGAAGCCGAGCAGATCAGGGCCAGCCTCGCGGAACAGCTTCAGGTAGCGGAAAGCGCCTCCGGCGAACTGACCAGCCTGTTGCGGACGACGACGGCGGAAACCGTCACGGCCATTCACAAAAGCCGGGCAGAGCTGGCCACCGAAGCGTCGGAATCGACGCTGGCGATACGGGCGGACCTCGATGCGCTGGAAGCCGCGCTGGCGAGCCTCGGCGAGATTGCCGATGCAGAAGAGCAAAGGTTGCAGGCGCTGGCGGTCACGCTCAATCAGAATATCGACGACATCACCGAAAATGTGAAGAATCTGGACAATGAAAGCGGCGAGAAAACCGCAAAACTGGCCTTTGCCATGTCGGCGATGGAACAGAATAGCGCTGCCCTGCGACAAACGCTCGAAAATGGCTATGGCGCCGCCGATGGCATGATCGAGCGGGTCGAAAAACTGCTGGTCGCGCTCGACAGCAGCGCCCGCGAAATGGACGAGACCCTGCCGATCGCCTTTGAACGGGTGTCGGAGAAATCGAAGGAAAGCCTGGCGCTCTATGGCCAGATCGCCAGCCAGGCGCGCAAGGCGCAGGAAGATGCCGGCAGAGTGGCCCAGCAGGTTGCGCAAACCGACCATTCGATCAGCAAGCAACAGGAACATCTCCGCAAGCTGCGCGACCAGGGCGACGAGGCGAGCCAGTCGGTTGTCGAGCAAATTGCCGATATTTCCCGAGCCATAGAGGATGTCCGGGAGCAGAATGAAGCGCTGACCGAGAGCGCTGGCGAGAAGATGATCACTGCGCTGCTGCGAGTCAGGGAGACCGCGAAACAGGCGTCCGAATATTCCCGCGAAGCGTTGGAAAATTCGATCGCCGGTTCAACCGACGCGTTCGAGAAAGTGAGCGAGGAAGCGCTGAACCGGATTATCGACGACAAGATCGCCTCGATCGCACCAAAGCTCGAACAGGCGGTGGCCAGCGCGGTTGCCACCACCCAGTCAACCGCCGCCCATCTCACCGATCAGTTGGCCGCGATCGAGGAAATGACCAAGAATCTCGAGCAGCGCATCCTCTTTGCCAAGGAAAAGGCCGAGCAGAGCAGCGACGAGAATTTTACCCGGCGCGTTGCCCAGCTGACCGAATCGCTCAACTCCATTTCCATCGATGTCGGCAAGATTCTGTCCAACGATGTCACGGATACCGAATGGGCCGCCTATCTGAAGGGCGACCGCGGGATTTTTACGCGCCGCGCCGTTCGCCTGCTCGACAGCCGGGAAGTGCGCGAAATCCTGGCACAATATTCCGGCAACGACGAATTCCGCGAGCATGTAAACCGCTATATACATGACTTCGAGGCGATGCTGCGCGGCGTGCTGGCCACTCGCGATGGCAGTGCGATCAGCGTGACCCTGCTGTCATCCGATGTCGGCAAGCTCTACGTCGCTCTCGCCCAGGCGATCGAACGCCTGCGCAACTAGAGTCAGACGTCTTTCATCCGTTCCCGGCTATGGAAAAAATCGATCGTGTCCATATCGATCCAGCCATAGACATAGTTGAGATAGAATAGACCGAAAGCAGCCGTCGCCAGCAGCGTGGTCAGCAACAATATCCGCCACGGCCGGAAATTGGCCGGTGCGCCCTCATCCTGCCCCTCGATCATCTTCGCCCCCGTTTCATGGTGGCTGCGGATGCCGATCGGCAAGACGATGAACGCCGCTGTCACCCAGAACAGCACATAGATCGCGAACACGGAGTAGAGTTGCATGGCCTTATGCCTCTATGGTCAGCACCGATACGATTGGTTTCTTGCCCGTCCACTCGGTGGCGCTCCGGCGGACCAGCAGGCGGATTGCCTCGTTGAACTTCTCGATATCGCCGACGGGCTTGGAATAATTTCTGACGATCTTGTCGACCACTTCATCGAGAAAATCTTCCTCATCCTCTTCCAGCGGCACGCCGTGCATTTTCAGAACAGGCTGACCGAAGATCTTGCCCTTGTGATCGAGGCCGATCGCCACTGAAATCATGCCGTTATGAGCGGTCTTGCGCCGGTCGTTCAGCGTTTTGCCGTCGGCGGGAATGATGACATCGCCGTCCACGACCAGACGGCCGGTGCGCTCCTGCCCCAATATTTTCGGGCCATTGGGCGCCAGTCGCACGACATCGCCATTCTGCTGGAAGATCGCCTTGGGCACGCCCTGCTCGAGACCGAAGCGAACCTGGGTTTTCATATGGCGGATTTCGCCATGGACCGGCACCAGGATTTCCGGTTTGATCCATTTATACATTTGCGCCAGTTCCGGCTGGCCGGGGTGACCGGAGACGTGGATATCCTCCTGCCGTTCGGTGATCATCACCACGCCCTTTGCCGCCAGCTGGTTCTGGATCCGGCCAATCGCGATTTCATTGCCGGGAATCTGTTTCGACGAAAACAGCACATGATCGCCTTCGGACAATTTGATCTGGTGGCTGTCGCCAGCGATCCGGCCCAGCGCTGCCCTCGCCTCGCCCTGGCCGCCGGTGGCGATGATCATCACCTCGCCGCGTGGCAGGCTCATCGCTTCCTGGAAATCTACCGTCGGCGGGAAATCCTTGAGATAGCCGTTTTCCTTGCAATTTTCGATGATCCGGTCGAGCGAGCGGCCTGCGACGCAGAGTTTGCGGCCGGCATGAATGGCGACTTCGCCCAGCGTCTGCAGCCGGGCGGCGTTGGACGCGAAGGTCGTGACCACGATCCGCGTGTCGATTTCGTCGACCACTCGCATCAGGTTGCGCCGCACCTCGCCTTCCGATCCGGACGCCTTCTCGTTGAAGACATTGGTCGAATCGCAGACCATGGCAAGAATGCCCTCGTCGCCGATTTTCTGCAGCTCTTCCGGCGTCGATGGCACGCCCAGCACCGGCTCGTCATCCAACTTCCAGTCGCCGGTATGGAATATGCGGCCATAAGGCGTGTCGATCAGCATCGCATTGCCTTCGGCAATGGAGTGCGCGATCGGCAGATAGCGGAAGCCGAACGGGCCGAGATCAAAACTGCCTTCATTCGGAATGATATTGAGCGTGACTTCGCGTTCCAGACCGACTTCTTCCAGCTTGCGACGGATCAGGCCAGCGGTGAACGGCGTCGCGAACAGCGGCACGTCCAGATCAGCAGCAAAATAGGGAACGGCTCCGATATGGTCCTCATGACCATGAGTCAGCACGATGCCGAGCAGATCCTTGCGGTTCTTCTCGATAAATTCGAGATCAGGCAGAATCAGGTCGATACCCGGATAGCTGGGATCGGCAAAGGTCATGCCGAGATCGACCATCACCCATTTGCCGTCGCAGCCGTACAGGTTGACATTCATGCCGATTTCGCCCGAGCCGCCGAGGGCCAGGAAGAGAAGTTCTTTTTTTGCTTTTGTCATGAAGCGTGTGTTGCTCGCTGATAGAGGAAATGCAGGCCCTGAAGGGTCAGGTCCGCTTCCAGATGATCAAATACATCTGTATGTTCGTCAAAAAGTACGGCTAGTCCGCCGGTAGCAATGATCTTTGTCGGCCGGCCGATTTGCGCTTTCGTGCGCTCCACTAGACCTTCGATCATCGCAACATAACCCCAAAAAATGCCGATCAGCATCTGGCTTTCGGTGGTTGTTCCGATGACATTGTCATCTTCCGGCGATTCCAGTGCGATACGCGGCAGTTGCGCGGTTTTGCCGACCAGCGCATCGAGCGAAAGATTGATCCCGGGGGCGATGACACCGCCCTTGTAGGCACCCTGATAATCGGCGACGTCGAACGTAGTGGCGGTGCCGAAATCGATGATGACGATATCCTGTTTATATTTTTGATGCGCCGCGATCACGTTGAGCACCCGGTCGGCACCGACGCTGTCCGGCTGCTCGACATCCAGAGCAATGCCCCATGCGGCATCACCGCGACCCGCGATCATCGGCATGACGCCAAAATATTTCTCGGCCAGAACCGTCAGATTATGGAGCGCGCGCGGAACAACCGTGCCGATGATCACGGCATCAACCGAGCTCAGTTCAAGCTCTTCCAGCTCCAGAAGCTGTCTCAGCCAGACCACATATTCATCGGCCGTGCGGCGCGCATCTGTGGCAATCCGCCAGCGCGCGCGGATATCATCGCCGTCGAACAGGGCAAACACGACATTGGTGTTACCAGCGTCAATGGCTAGCAGCATGACTTCGACCTTTCATTCATCCGGCAGCTCGCTGGTCCATTTCCACATCGCCAGCATGGAGCACGATAAGCGTTCCATCCGCCTTTCTCAAGCGCAGCGCGCCGTCCCCGGTAACGCCCTGATATTCTCCGTGAATCTTTTCCCCGCTGGGATCGGACACGGACAGACCGCTGCCCGGTCTGTGTGCAACGGCCGTCCAGTCCTGCAGGATGGACGGAAAACCCGATATCCGCCACTGTTTCAGCCGTTTTTCGAAGCGCGGAATCAGATCGGCCAATATTTGCGATGCATCATGCTCATTTTCGGCATTGGCCGCTCGCAAGGATATCGTCGCCCGGTCCGGCACCTCCGGCGCACTGACGATATTGACGCCGATCCCGACCACCACTTTATCCGCGACTCGCTCCAGCAATATGCCGCAGATCTTGGCGTCGCTGACCAATATGTCATTCGGCCATTTCAGCAGGACCGGCGTATCGGCGGACAGCTGGCCCCTGAGCATGTCATGAACCGCCAGCGCCGTCACAAAGGACAGGCTGGACGGAGCCGGGTCGCCGGGCCGGACATCGACCACCGTGCTGCAATAGAGATTGCCGGGCGGGCTTTGCCATTTTCGGCCAAGGCGACCGACGCCCCCAACCTGCTTTTCGGCACGCAGCCAGAAGCCTTCGGCGGCGCCGTTCTGCGCCACCAGCAGCTTGACATCCGCATTGGTCGATGCGGTTTCGGCAACGGTCGTAACGGAACTGGTCAGAAGAGCGCGCCTGCCGCTGCCGCCGTAATCGGCGCGACGAACGGGATCGCCAGATAGCCGAGCGGCGATACGATCAGCGCCAGCAGCGCGATAAGGATATTTTCGGCCTTGTGGCCGGTGACCACGACCTCGTTGGCAGGCTCGTCAAAATAGATGATCTTGACCACCTTGATATAGTAAAAGGCGCCGATCACCGAAGCGGCGATACCGATCACTGCCAGCGGCAGCATGCCTGCGGCAACCGCTGCATCAAACACCAGGAACTTGCCCCAGAAACCGAACAGCGGCGGGATACCGGCCAGCGAGAACATGAAGACCGCAAAAGCCGCAGCAAGGCCCGGACGCGTCTGCGACAGGCCGGCAAGACTCGACAGGCTCTCCAGCGGCTTGCCATCCCGGTCGCGCATTTCCAGCACGCAGATAAAGCTGCCCAGCGTCATCGCGACATAAATCGCCAGATAGAACATCATCGCCGAAATGCCCTGCGCCGTGCCGGTCGCGAGACCGATCAGCAGGAAGCCGACATTGTTGATCGAGCTATATGCGAGCAGCCGCTTGATATTCTGCTGCCCGATCGCGGCCACCGCGCCGAGAATGATCGAGGCGAGCGCGACAAAGACGATGATCTGCTGCCAGGCCGAGGTCTGGCCACCGAAGGCGTCGATGATCACCCGCGCGGTCAAGGCCACGGCGGCCACTTTCGGCGCGCTGGCAAAGAAAGCGCTGACCGGGGTCGGTGCGCCCTCATAGACGTCGGGTGTCCACATATGGAACGGCACGGCGCTGATCTTGAACGCCAGGCCGGAAAGCACCAGCACCAGTCCGATCAGCGGACCGGTCGACAGATCGCCGCTCAACGTTTCGCCGATCACCGCAAAGCTGGTCGAGCCGGCAAAGCCGTAGACCAGCGAAATGCCGAACAGCAGCATACCGCTCGCCAGTGCGCCGAGCACGAAATATTTGAGGCCCGCTTCCGACGAGCGGATATCCGTCCGGATGAAGCTCGCCAGCACATAGGCCGACAGGCTGTTCAGCTCGAGACCGATATAAAGCGTCATCATGTCGGTCGCCGAGACCATCATCCCCATGCCGATCGTGGCAAAGAGGATCAGCACCGGATATTCCGAGCGATATTTGCCGCCATCCTGGAAGAAGCGCGGCGCGACGATCAGCGACAGGATTGCCGCGAGATAGATCAGGAACTTGGCAGTGCTGCCGAACGCATCCATCCGGTAGAGGCCGTCAAACGCGTCTGCCCCGCCCTTGAAATCGGGATTGTGCGACAGGGCCATCAGCAGTGTCGAAGCGCCGAACAGCGCCGCCACCGCCAGGATGGTGATCAGGCGCGCGGCCTTTTCCTCGCTCCAGGCGGAGACCAGCAGCAGGATCAGGCTCGAGACCGAGAGGAACAGTTCCGGCGATACCAGCCAGAGAGACGATGCAAGGTTCATTAGTGCGCCTCCCCATGGGCTTCATCTTGGATTGCCGGTTTCGCTTTGCCCATTTTCAGATGCGCGTCACCTTCCGGTGCGGCCCGGTCAATCCGTGCCACCAGTGCGCCAACATCACCGCGAATTGGCGCCATGAAGCTTTCCGGATAGACACCCATCCATAGCACGGCCGCAGCAATCGGCGCGAGCAGCGCCATTTCGCGCGCCGACAGGTCGGGCATTGCCTTCACGTCCTCGTGCACCAGTTCGCCAAAGGCGACCCGGCGGTAGAGATAGAGCATATAGCCCGCGCCGAGAATGATACCCGTGGTGGCAACCAGCGTCACCCAGCTGTTGACCTCGTACAGGCCGATCAGCGACAGAAATTCACCGACAAAGCCGCTGGTGCCCGGCAGGCCGATTGAGGCCATGGTGAACAGCAGGAACAGGATCGCATATTTCGGCATGTTGATCGCCAGCCCGCCGTAACGGCTGATTTCACGAGTGTGCAGTCGGTCGTAGATCACGCCGACGCAGAGAAACAGCGCCGCTGATACAAGCCCGTGGCTCAGCATCACGATGATCGAGCCCTCGATGCCCTGCCGGTTGAAGGCGAACAGGCCGAGCGTCACGATCGCCATATGGGCGACCGACGAGTAAGCGATCAGCTTCTTCATGTCCTGCTGCACCAGTGCCACCAGCGAGGTATAGACCACCGCCACCATCGACAGGCCGAAGATCAGCCATATGAACTGCTCGGAAGCTTCCGGGAACATCGGCAGCGAGAAGCGCAGGAAGCCATAGCCACCCATCTTCAGCAGCACGCCGGCCAGAATGACCGAACCCGCGGTCGGTGCCTGCACATGGGCGTCGGGCAGCCAGGTATGCACCGGCCACATCGGCATCTTCACCGCGAAGCTGGCGAAGAAGGCCAGCCACAGCCAGGTCTGCGCCTCGGGGGCAAAATCATAGTTGAGCAAAGTCGGGATATCGCTGGTGCCGGCATCCTGCACCATCCACAGCATCGCGATCAGCATCACCACCGAGCCGAGCAGAGTGTAGAGGAAGAATTTATAGCTGGCGTAAATCCGGTTCGCCCCGCCCCAGATGCCGATGATCAGATACATCGGGATCAGGCCGGCCTCGAACAATATGTAGAACAGGAAGATATCCTGCGCCGCGAACACGCCGATCATCAGCACTTCCATGAACAGGAAGGCCGCCATATATTCGCCGACCCTTGTCTGGATCGCTTCCCAGCTCGCGCCGATGCAGATCGGCATCAGGAACACGGTCAGCATGATCAGCATCATCGAGATGCCATCGATGCCCAGCGCCCAGGCAAAATTGCCGAACAGTTCGGCCCGCTCGACATATTGCCATTGCGCCCCGCCGATATCGTAATTGGCCCACAGCACCACACCGAGCACGAACAGCACAAAAGTCGTCGCCAGCGCCAGCCAGCGCGCCGCCTGGGCATTGAGGAACAGGCAAATTATCGCTGCCAGCATCGGCAGCCCCATCATCACGGACAGGATCGGGAAATCAAGCTGGTTCATTAGCTGGCTCCCTGCACAATGATCCAGGTCGCGGCAGCGGCAAGGCCGAGCAGCATGACCAGGGCATAAGTATATAGATATCCGCTCTGGAAGCGCTTCATAACGCCCGAGCCGCTGGCGACCACCGAGGCGATGCCATTGGGACCGAAGCGGTCAATCGTGCCCTCGTCACCGGTTTTCCAGAACAGCCGGCCCAGCCAGAAGGCAGGACGGATGAAGATGAGATTGTAGAGCTCGTCGAAATACCATTTGTTGAAGAAAAACTGGTACAGCGGGCTGAACGTCGCGGCGAGGCGCGCCGGACGGTCCTTGCCAAAGAAATACATGAAGATCGCGGTACCCAGACCGGTCAGCATCGCCACCGTCGAGGACAGTTTCACCCAAAGCGGCACTTCATGGATCGCGTGCATCAGATGCTCGTCAAAGGCCAGGCTTCCGGCCCAGAAGGTGGCTCCTTCTGCGGCTTCGACAAATTTGTGGTGGAACAGGAAACCGGCCAATACGGCACCGGTCGCCAGAACGATCAACGGGATCAGCATGGTCAGCGGACTTTCGTGCGGATGATAGCCGCCGGTGCCGGGCAGATGATGCTCGGCACCATGCGCATGGGCAGAGCTGCCGTGGCCGGCATCTTCCTGCGCCGGCGGATTGCCCGCGCCGGCTTCCTCGTGGCCATGGGTGTCGTGCTCGGCATCGTCATGATGGCCGTGCAGCGCGTGCTGGATATGCTCGCTGTCGGTCCAGCGCGGCGTGCCCCAGAAGGTCAGGAACATCAGCCGCCAGCTGTAGAAGCTGGTCAGCAAGGCCGCGAGCACACCGATGAAGAAGGCGAACTGGCCGACCTCGGTGCCGCTGGCAAAGGCGACCTCGATGATCGCATCTTTCGAATAGAAACCGGCAAAGCCGCCCAGCCCGACGATTCCGACACCGGTAATCGCCAGCGTTCCGGCCATCATCGCCCAGAAGGTCAGCGGGATATGTTTCCTGAGACCACCGTAGAAACGCATGTCCTGTTCGTGATGCATCGCATGGATCACCGAACCGGCACCAAGGAACAAAAGCGCCTTGAAGAAGGCGTGGGTGAACAGGTGGAACATCGCCGCGCTATAGGCACCGACGCCAGCGGCAAAGAACATGTAACCGAGCTGCGAACAGGTCGAATAGGCGATCACCCGCTTGATATCATGCTGCACCAGGCCAACCGTCGCGGCAAAAATCGCAGTCGACGCACCGACAATGGTCACCACCGTCAGGGCAACCGGGCTGGTTTCGAACATCGGCGACAGGCGGCAGACCATGAACACGCCCGCGGTCACCATCGTCGCGGCGTGGATCAGCGCCGACACCGGGGTCGGACCTTCCATCGCGTCCGGCAGCCAGGTGTGCAGGCCAAGCTGCGCCGACTTGCCCATCGCGCCGACGAACAGCAGCAGGCAGAGGATCGTCATCGTGTCGAGACGCATGCCGGCAAAGGTGATGGTCGATCCGGCCATCGCTGGCGCGGCTTCGAGAATTTCGGGGATCGACACCGTGCCGAACACCAGGAACGTGCCGAAGATACCGAGCATGAAACCGAGATCGCCAACCCGGTTGACGACAAAGGCCTTGATCGCGGCGGCATTGGCGCTCGGTTTCTTGAACCAGAAACCGATCAGCAGATAGGAGGCAAGCCCCACGCCTTCCCAGCCAAAGAACATCTGCACCAGATTGTTCGCGGTCACCAGCATCAGCATCGCGAAGGTGAACAGCGACAGATAGGCAAAGAAGCGCGGCTGATCCGGATCTTCATCCATATAGCCCCAGCTGTAGAGATGGACGAGCGCGGACACGGTGGTCACAACCACCAGCATCACGGCGGTCAACGCATCGACGCGCAGCGCCCAGTCGAAATTGAGATCCCCGGAGACGATCCAGGTCAGCACTGGTACGACTTCGGCGCTGCTGGTTCCGCCCAGAAAACCGATGAACACCGGCCAGCTCAGCGCACAGGACGCAAACAGCGCGCCCGTGGTCACGACCTTGGCCGGCACATTGCCGATGATCCGGTTGCCGAAACCCGCGACAATGGCTGCCAGCAAGGGCAGGAAAACTATGAGTATAATGTTCACGCTTACCCCCGGAGCCGTTCGTGCTGAGCTTGTCGAAACTGGAGCGGCGTGCGCTGCCCCTGCCCGCCGACAGGCTCAGGGCCAACGGTATTTTTAGACGAACGCATGCTCACCCCTTCATCCGGTTGACATCATCAACGGCAATGGTGCCGCGCTGACGGAAATAGATCACGAGTATCGCGAGGCCGATGGCGGCCTCGCCGGCGGCCACGGTCAGGATGAACATCGCGAACACCTGTCCGGTCATGTCGCCGATAAAGGCGCTGAACGCGACGAAATTGAGGTTCACGGCCAGCAGGATCAGTTCGATCGCCATCAGGATGATGATGATGTTTTTCCGGTTCAGGAAAATGCCGAGCATGCCCATCACGAACAGGATCGAGCTGACCACCAGATAATGTTCAATGCCGATCATGACATCTCCCCCGCTGTTGAATGGATGATCGAGATTTTCTCCGTTCGTGCTGAGCCTGTCGAAGCACATCGATCGGCAGGTCGGCGCTCTGACTGAACCAGTCCTTCGACAGGCTCAGGACGAACGGTGTTTGCAGTGGATGAATAGCGCATCACAATTCCACTCCCTTGCCGACTTCGGGCTGCGTGTTGCGCGTCGAATCCTCTGGCCGGCGAGCGACCTGGTCGGCGATATTCTGTCTGCGGACACCGCCGCGGGCGCGATGCGTCAGCACGATTGCGCCCACCATCGCGACCAGCAGGATCATGCCTGCGGCCTCGAACAGGAAGACATATTTGGTGTAGAGCAAGGCGCCAAGCTGCTCGATATTGGACGGCGCACCCGCCGGCGGTCCGACCGCCGCGGTCGCCTCGCCCATGCCCGACGACTGCCATGCACCAACGCCGAAGATGATTTCCACCACCAGCACCAGAGCCAGCAGCAGGCCAAGCGGCAGATTCTTCATGAAGCCCGCCCGAAGCTCGGCAAAGTCGATATCCAGCATCATCACGACAAACAGGAACAATACCGCCACGGCACCGACATAGACGATCACCAGCAGCGCCGCGATAAATTCGGCGCCGACCAGCACCATCAGGCCCGCCGCGTTGAAAAAGGCCAGGATCAGCCACAGCACGCTGTGCACCGGGTTACGCGCAAAAATGCAGAACGCACCGCTGGCCAGCACGATGGCGGCAAAAAGATAGAAAGCGAAGATTTGCATTATACACATCCTCCCTGAAGCGAAGCTTCGGGGAGGTGGCGCGCCGAAGGCGTGACAGAGGGGCCGAACGCAGCGAGGACGGCGCGGCGCGCGCCCACCAACCTTCGGTCGGTCCCCCTCCCTATGCTCCGCACAGGGAGGAAAAGTTCAGCGTTTTTTCGCACAATTTTCCGCATCTGAATCATGTCAGTCGCCTTACCGATAGGGCGCATCGGCGGCAAGGTTTGCCGCGATTGCCCGCTCCCATTTGTCACCATTTTCGAGCAACTTCGACTTGTCGTAGATCAGCTCTTCGCGCGTTTCCGTCGCATATTCGAAATTCGGCCCCTCGACGATCGCATCGACCGGGCAGGCTTCCTGGCAGAAACCGCAATAGATGCACTTGGTCATGTCGATGTCATAGCGGGTGGTCCGGCGCGAGCCGTCCTCGCGCGGTTCGGCCTCGATGGTGATCGCCAGCGCCGGGCAGACCGCCTCGCACAGCTTGCAGGCGATGCAGCGTTCCTCGCCATTGGGATAGCGGCGCAGCGCATGCTCGCCTCGGAACCGCGGCGAAATCGGGTTCTTTTCATAGGGATAGTTTATCGTCTTCTTCGCCTTGAAGAAATATTTCAGCGTCAGCATATGCGCGCCGATAAATTCGAACAGGGTAAAGGCCTTGATGGTTTGTGCGATACTCATGCGTTTTTCCCGGTCACGTCATTGCGAGGAGCGCCAGCGACGCGACAATCCAGAACTGCGAGCGCACTGGATTGGTTGACCTCCGGTCGCCTGCGGCCCGCTGCGCTCGCAATGACGGTGAAGAGTGTGATGGTTTGTAACATGGTCATGCTGAATATCTCGTCAGCATTAGAAAGCCGCTGACCAGGAACACCCAGAACAGCGAGACCGGCAGGAATATCTTCCAGCCCAGACGCATCAGCTGGTCATAGCGGTAGCGCGGCACCGTCGCCTTGACCCAGCTGAAGATGAAGAAGAAGAAGAATATCTTGGCGAACAGCCAGATGATGCCGGGCACCATGTAGAGCGGTTCCCAGTCAATCGGCGGCAGCCAGCCACCCCAGAACAGGATCGCGTTGAGCGTGCACATCAGCAGCACATTGGCATATTCGCCGAGCCAGAACAGCGCGAAGGACATCGACGAATATTCGGTCTGGTAACCGGCAACCAGCTCGCTTTCGGCCTCGGTCAGATCGAACGGGGTGCGCGCGGTTTCGGCGAGCGAGGAGATCAGGAACATCACCGCCATCGGGAACAGCAGCGGATTGATGCCATAAGCGTTGATCCCGAGCAGATGCGACTTCTGGCCGATGATGATGTCCTGCAGATTGAAGCTGCCGGCGAACAGCACCACCGAGATGATGATGAAGCCGATCGAGACTTCGTAGCTGATCATCTGCGCCGCGGCGCGCATCGCCGAAAAGAAGGGATATTTCGAGTTGCTGGCCCAGCCCGCGATGACCACGCCGTAGACGCCCAGCGAGCTGACCGCGAGAATGTAGAGAAGGCCGATATTGATATTGGCCAGCACCATATTCTCGCCGAACGGGATCACCGCCCAGGCGAGCAGGGCCACGGTAAAGGTGATGATCGGCGCGAGCAGGAACAGGCCCTTGTTGGCCCCCGAGGGAATGATCGTTTCCTGCAGGAACACTTTCAGGCCATCGGCAAAGCTCTGCAGCAGACCAAAGGGACCAACGACATTCGGTCCCTTGCGCAGCGCCATCGCCGCCCAGATCTTGCGATCGGCATAGATGATCATCGCCACCGCGAGCATCAGCGGGAAAGCGATCAGCAGCACCAGCGCCAGCGTGCCGACGAACCAGCCGGCTTCGTAGCCGAGAACGGATTGCAGATAGGCGGTCATCTAATATCCTCCCTGAAGCGCAGCTTTGGGGAGGTGGCGCGCGCCGAAGCCTTGGCGCAGGCGCGTGACGGAGGGGCCCAACGCAGTGAGGATAGCGCGTGGCCCCTCCACCGCTTCGCGGTCCACCTCCCCGTGCTTCGCACAGGGAGGAAAAAAGACAGGAGCACCGTTCGTGCTGAGCTTGTCGAAGTATGAACGGTGTGCGCGCAGGCTGTCCTTCGACAGGCTCAGGACGAACGGCATCTTGGTCATTGTCACTCCGCTGCCTCCATCATTTCGTCATCGGCATGCAGCAATTCCGCAGAACAGCGCTGCATCGTCGCGCTGGCGCGGGCGATGCTGTTGGTCAGGTAGAAATCCTTGATCGGATGCACGCCCTGCCCCTTCGGTGCGCTCGACAGACCCTTGGGCGGTGCCCAGTCGAAGGCCACCAGGCCCGTTTCGGCCAGTTCGGGATGGTCCAGCGACATTTTCATGCGCAATTCCTCGAAACTGTCAAACGGCAATGTCTTGCCCATCACATCGGACAGCGCCCGCAAGATACTCCAGTCCTCGCGCGCATCGCCCGGCGCAAAGATCGCCTTGTTGGAGCGCTGCACCCGGCCTTCGAGATTGACATAGGTGCCGTTTTTCTCGGTATAGGCGGCGCCCGGCAGGATCACATCCGCCGCATGCGCGCCGGCATCGCCATGATGGCCGATGAAAACCTTGAAACTGTCGCTGAACAGTCCGTAATCCATTTCGTCAGCGCCCAGCGCGAACAGCAATTTCGGTTTCTTTTCCGCAATCGCCTTGATGCCGCCATCATGGGCATAGCCGAGCATCAGCCCGCCGGTGCGCGAAGCGCCGACATGCAGGACATTGAAGCCGTTCCAGCCATCGCGAACCAGCTTGAACTTGCTTGCCAGCTTGAGCGCCGCGCCATGCGCGCCGTCGATGCTGAGCGCGCCGCCGCCGAGAATGATCGCGGGCCGCTCGGCGCCTTTCAATGCTTCGGTCAGGGCCTTGGGCAATTTGCCAAGCAGGCCCATGTCGTCGCCCAGCCACTCGACCGGATAGGTCTGGTCTGCTTCGGGTCCGATACCGAACACCTTCGCTCCGCCCTTGCGCACGGCCTTGCGGATGCGGGTATTGACCAGCGACGCTTCCCAGCGCGGATTGGTCGAGACCAGCAGGATCACATCCGCTTCCTCGATACCGGCGATGGTGCTGTTGAAATTCACTGCGGCCAGATTGCTGACATCATAGGAAAGCCCGGTCTGCCGGCCTTCCAGCATCTCCGATCCCATTGATTTCAGCAGCGTCTTCGCCGCATACATGGTTTCGCAATCGACCAGATCACCGGCGATCGCAGCAACCGAACTGCCTGCGTTCACATCGGCAATCGCCTGAAACGCCTCGTTCCAGGTCGCGGCTTCCAGCTTGCCGTTGCGGCGCACATAAGGCTTGTCGAGTCGGCGCTTCATCAGGCCGTCGATCGCATGGCGGGTCTTGTCGGTCGCCCATTCCTCGTTCACATCGTCATTGACCCGCGGCAGAGCGCGCAGCACTTCGCGACCGCGTGAATCGATCCGGATATTGGTGCCGACCCCGTCCATCACGTCGATGCCGAGTGTCTTCGTCAGCTCCCAGGGCCGCGCTTCGAACGCATAAGGCTTGCTGGTCAGCGCGCCGACCGGGCAGAGATCGACGACATTGCCGCTCAGCTCGCTGTGCACCGCGCCCTCGAGATAGGAAGTGATCTGCATGCTCTCGCCGCGGCCAACCGCGCCGATTTCCTCGACGCCAGCGACTTCCTCGGCAAAGCGCACGCAGCGCGTGCAGTGGATGCAGCGAGTCATCGCGGTCTTGATCACCGGCCCCATATATTTCTCGGTAACCGCGCGCTTGTTCTCTTCGTAGCGCGAGCCGCCCTTGCCATAGGCCATCGCCTGGTCCTGCAGGTCGCATTCGCCGCCCTGATCGCAGATCGGGCAGTCGAGCGGGTGGTTGATCAGCAGAAATTCCATCACCCCTTCGCGCGCCTTCTTGACCATTTCGCTGTCGGTGCGGATTTCCTGGCCATCGGCGGCCGGCAGCGCACAGCTGGCCTGCGGCTTTGGCGGCCCCGGCTTGACCTCGACCAGACACATGCGGCAATTGCCGGCGATGCTCAGCCGCTCGTGGTAGCAGAAGCGCGGAATTTCCTTTCCCGCAAGCTCGGCAGCCTGCAGCACGGTCGCGCCCTGCGGCACTTCAATTTCGATGCCATCTACGGTGACTTTAGGCATGGATGGTCTCCAAAAAACATTCGTCATGCTGAACTTGTTTCAGCATCCCGTGCGGAAGGAGCGCTATTGCCCGAGGGAGGTCCTGAAACAAGTTCAGGATGACGGGAGCAGTTGAAATCGCCATCACTCCGCCGCCTCCATCACTTCGGACGTGCTTTCGACGCCATTATGCTCGCGAATGCGCCGCTCCATCTCGGGCCGGAAATGCCGGATCAGCCCCTGGATCGGCCAGGCCGCTGCATCGCCGAGCGCGCAGATCGTGTGCCCCTCGACCTGCTTGGTCACTTCGTACAGCGTGTCGATATCCTCGATATCGGCATCGCCGTCGCGCATCTTCTCCATCACCCGCCACATCCAGCCGGTGCCCTCGCGGCATGGCGTGCACTGGCCGCAGCTTTCATGCTTGTAGAAATAGGCCAGCCGGGAAATGGCGCGGACAATGTCGGTCGACTTGTCCATCACGATCACCGCCGCCGTGCCCAGCCCCGAGCCGAGATCCTTGAGCCCGTCGAAATCCATCGGCGCGTCCATGATCTGCGCCGCCGGCACCAGCGGCACCGAGGAGCCGCCCGGAATCACCGCCAGCAGATTGTTCCAGCCGCCCGTGATGCCGCCGCAATGTTTCTCGATCATGTCCCTGAACGGGATCGACATGGCTTCTTCAAACACCGCCGGCTTCTCGACATGGCCGGACACCTGGAACAGTTTCGTGCCGTGGTTATTCTCGCGGCCAAAGCTCGCGAACCAGGCCGCGCCGCGCCGCAGGATCGTTGGCACGACCGCGATCGATTCGACATTGTTGACCGTCGTCGGGCAGCCATAGAGACCGGCACCCGCCGGGAATGGCGGTTTCAGCCGCGGCTGGCCCTTCTTGCCCTCGAGGCTCTCGATCATCGCGGTTTCCTCGCCGCAGATATAGGCGCCGGCGCCGCGGTGGATGAAGACGTCGAAATCATAGCCGGACTTGGCGGCATTCTTGCCGATCAGGCCCGCGTCATAGGCTTCCTTGACGGCCGCCTCCATGACCTTGGCTTCGAAGATATACTCGCCCCGGATATAGATATAGGCGGCCCGCGCGCGCATCGCGAAACCGGCGATCAGCGCGCCCTCGATCAGCTTGTGCGGATCGTTGCGTAGGATTTCGCGGTCCTTGCACGAACCCGGCTCGGATTCGTCGGCGTTGATGACGAGAAAGCTCGGCCGCGGATTGCCCTGGCTGTCCTTGGGCGCTTCCTTGGGCATGAACGACCATTTCAGGCCGGTCGGAAAGCCCGCCCCACCGCGACCACGCAGGCCGCTGGCCTTCATCTCCTCGATGATCTTGTCATTGCCGCGCTTGATGATGTCGGCAGTCTTGTCCCAGTCGCCACGCTTCTGCGCTGCCTTCAGATCCCATGACTGGAAGCCGTAGACATTGGTGAAGATCCGGTCCTTGTCCTGGAGAAAATCAAACGCCATTATTTTTTCCTCCAGCGGCCCATGATCCCGCCGATGATGCCAATGGCAACCACCGCGAGCGCGATCCAGCCTGCATATCCGTCGAGCAACATGGCATTAATATCCTCCCTGGTGCGCAGCAACGGGGAGGTGGCGCGCCGCAGGCGTGACGGAGGGGCGACTGGTCGAGGCGTTGGCCCCTCCACCACGCTTCGCGCGGTCCACCTCCCCATGCTTCGCACAGGGAGGAAAAAATGAAAAACCCATCACCATTCGTTCCTGTAGTCGTGATTTTCCTCGACCATCGCCTGCAGGTTCGTCGGACCACCCGCGGCCTCGCTGGTCTTGCGACCGATTTGCGAACCGACCTTGATATCCTTGCCCGCCGCCAGATCCTCAAGGATCCTGGTCATGATGTCATAGTCGAGATCTTCGTAATTGTCGTCGTTGATCTGGACCATCGGCGCGTTCGAGCAATTGCCCATGCACTCGACCTCGGTCAGCGTGAACAGCCCGTCGGGCGTGGTCTTGCCCTTGTTGAGGCCCTTGTTCTTGCACGCCGCCATCACATCGTCGCTGCCGCGCAGCATGCAGGGCGTGGTGCCGCAGACCTGCACATGATAGCGGCCAACCGGCGCGAGATTATACATGGTGTAGAAGGTCGCGACCTCATAAGCCCGCATATAGGGCATATCGAGATAGGCGGCGACATATTCGATCACCGGCACCGGCAGCCAGCCTTGCGTCTGGGTGTCCGCACCGACCTGCCGCTGGGCCAGGTCGAGCAACGCCATGACCGCCGATTTCTGGCGGCCGGCCGGATATTTCGCAATCTGCCATTTCGCCAGCTTTTCGTTTTCCGGCGTAAACGCAAAATCGCCCCATTTGGCGCGGGTTTCGATTTCGTCGGGGATGTTGGGGGCGTCAGCCATTAACGGTCTCCCGTCATTGCGAGGAGCGCAGCGACGCGGCAATCCAGGGCGTCTGCGAGCGCCGCTCTAGATTGCTTCGCTTCGCTCGCAATGACGTTATGTGAGTTGTCCAAGATCACCGGTCACACTCCCCGAACACGATATCGATCGCGCCCAAAATGGCGGTGGCATCCGGCAGCATATGGCCCTTGCACATGAAGTCCATCGCCTGCAGATGCGAGAAAGCGGTCGGCCGGATCTTGCAGCGATAGGGCTTGTTGGTGCCGTCGCTGACCAGATAGACGCCGAATTCGCCCTTCGGACTTTCGGTTGCGACATAGACTTCGCCGGCGGGCACGTGGAAGCCCTCGGTGTACAGCTTGAAATGGTGGATCAACGCTTCCATCGACTGCTTCATCTCGGCGCGTTTCGGCGGGACGATCTTGCGGTCGGTGGACGACACCGGCCCATCGGGCATTTCGTTCAGGCACTGGCGCATGATCTTCGCGCTCTGGCGAACTTCCTCGACCCGGACCATGAACCGGTCATAGCAATCGCCGCTGGTGCCGACCGGAACGTCAAATTCCATCCGGTCATAGACATCATAAGGCTGCGACTTGCGCAGGTCCCAGGCGACGCCGCTGCCGCGCAGCACCGGACCGGAAAAGCCCCAGCGCACTGCGTCGTCCTTGGACACGGTGGCGATATTGACGTTGCGCTGCTTGAAGATGCGGTTGTCGACCACCAGGCTCATCGCATCCTCGAACAGCGTCGGGAATTCGTCGAGCCAGTCGGCGATATCGGTGAGCAGCTTCAGCGGCACGTCCTGATGCACGCCGCCGGGCCGGAACCAGGCGCTGTGCATACGGGCACCGCTGGCGCGTTCGAAAAATTCCAGGCACTGCTCGCGAATTTCGAACACCCAGATATTCGGCGTCATCGCGCCGACATCCATGACATGCGCGCCGAGATTGAGCATATGGTTGCAGATCCGGGTCAGCTCGGCGAACAAGACCCGCAGATATTGACCGCGCAGCGGCACCTCGAGATCGAGCAATTTCTCGATCGCCAGCACATAGCTATATTCCATCGCCAGCGGCGAGCAATAATCAAGCCGGTCGAAATAGGGCAGCGCCTGCAAATAGGTCTTGTGCTCGATCAGTTTCTCGGTGCCGCGGTGCAGCAGACCGACATGCGGGTCGACCCGTTCGACGATCTCGCCGTCCAGTTCCATCACCATGCGCAGCACGCCATGCGCCGCGGGATGCTGCGGACCGAAGTTGATCGTGAAATTCTGGATCTCGAGATCACCGGTCGTCGGATCGGCCGCGTCGGCGAGATGGTCCATTTCTTCGAGATAGTCAGACATGCTGTACCTCCGATTCAATGCCGTTCGGGCTGAGCTTGTCGAAGCCCAGCTTGCCAGACACCATGTCCTTCGACAAGCTCAGGACGAACGGGTTTGCGGGCCAGAGAATCACTTGCCCTCCCCCTTCTTCTGTGTACCCGACTTGGTCCGCTTAGGCGCCGGTTTCCTGGCCTTCGCCTCGTCACGCCTCGACGGCTTGGCAGCCTTATCGTTGGCCTTGTCGCCAGCGCCGGTATCGTTTGTCTTCTCGGTCGTTTTCGGCACCGGCGGCGGCGCCACGCCCTCGACTTTTTCATCCCCCGGCAGAATATAGTCCGCGCCTTCCCAGGGAGACATGAAGTCGAAGCTGCGGAAATCCTGGGCGAGTTTCACCGGCTCGTACACCACGCGCTTGGCTTCCTCGGAATAGCGCATCTCGACATAGCCCGTCAGCGGGAAATCCTTGCGGAACGGGTGGCCCTGGAACCCGTAATCGGTCAGGATCCGGCGCAGATCGGTATTGCCGTCGAACAATACGCCATACATGTCGAACACTTCGCGTTCGAGCCAGCCGGCGACTTCCCAGATATGGGTAACGCTTGGCACCGGCATATCCTCGTCGGTCGAGACCTTGACCCGGATGCGGTGGTTTTTCGTCAGGCTGAGCAGATGATAGCAGACCTCGAACCGCTCGGGGCGATCGGGATAGTCAACGCCAGCAATCTCGACCAGCTGCTGATATTCATGCTTGTCGCGCAGCTTTTCCAGCACCGTGGCCAGCTTGGCCCGCTGCACGGTAAAACTGATTTCGCCATAGGCTTCGACAGTATCGATCAGCGCAGCGCCGATCGCCTTGCCAAGCCTGGCGGCGACGCCCTCGTTGCTGGAGATCGCGGGTGCGGAATGGGCCATCAGATCCCTCCGTTCGTCTCGAGCGAAGTCGAGAGACGGTTAGTGGAGTTGCCGTTCGTGGATATGCCGTTAGTCCTGAGCTTGTCGAAGGACGCCTCAAGACCACAAACACACTTCGACAAGCTCAGTGCTAACGGATTCAGTTTACCGACCATGCTCACCGTTCAAATGTCCCGATACGGCGAATTTTCCGCTGCAATTGCATCACCCCGTAGAGCAAGGCTTCTGCCGTTGGCGGGCATCCGGGCACATAAATATCCACCGGTACGATCCGGTCACAGCCGCGAACAACCGAATAGCTGTAATGATAATAGCCGCCGCCATTGGCGCAGCTTCCCATCGAGATCACATATTTCGGATCGGACATCTGGTCATAGACCTTGCGCAGCGCCGGGGCCATTTTGTTGCACAATGTTCCGGCGACGATCATCACGTCGGACTGGCGCGGGCTGGCGCGCGGGGCAGCGCCAAAGCGCTCCATGTCGTAGCGCGGCATGTTGACGTGAATCATTTCAACCGCGCAGCAGGCCAGACCAAAGGTCATCCACCAGAGCGAGCCGGTTCTGGCCCACTGGAACAATTCCTCGGTCGATGTGACCAGGAATCCCTTGTCATTCACTTCCGAATTGAGATCCTTGAAAAAGCCCTCGTCAGGCTCCTGCGCGGCGCGCATCGGCGTACCGTCAGCGTTCAGGATCGCCGATCCGCTATTATTGGGTTCTAGTCCCATTCCAGCGCTCCCACCTTCCAGGCATAAGCGAAACCGATGATCAGTTCTGCCAGAAATACCATCATTGTTGTCCAGCCGACCCAGCCGGTCAGTTCCAGCGAAACCGCCCAGGGGAAGAGAAATGCCGCTTCCAGATCGAAGATGATGAACAGGATCGCGACCAGATAGAAACGCACGTCAAACTGGCTGCGCGAATCCTCGAACGCGGGAAAGCCGCACTCATATTCCGAGAGCTTCTCGGCGCTCGGATTATGGGTTCCGGTCAGCCGGGAAACACCCATCGGCAGAAACACGAAGGCTGTCGACAGCCCTACGGCTACAAACAGGAACAATAATATCGGTGCATATTCGGAAAGATCGACCACAGATGACTCGTTTCGCTAATATTGGGGCCGCTTTTAGGGAGTGGCTCCCGATGCCGCAAGGGTGAAGTCGCTTAAAATCTTGGCCTTTTGCGAGGCGTTCGCAGTTACAGCAGCGACTTCGCCAATATCCGATGCAGCTTGCTGTGCAGCGCCTCGTTTGCGGCCAATATTTCGCGCTGTCCGATCGGCTGATCACCGCCGGTATAGTCAGTGACAAAGCCGCCGGCTTCCCGCACCATCAGGATGCCCGCTGCCACATCCCAGACCTGCAGACCCGCTTCCCAGAAGCCGTCATAGCGACCGGCAGCCAGCCAGGCGAGATCGAGAGCAGCGGATCCGTTGCGCCGGATACCGGCGACCTGCGGCGCAACCGCGCCGAAAATCCGGGCCCATTCGCTGAGATCGCCGTGGCCCTTGAACGGGATGCCGGTGGCAATCAGCGATTCGGACAGATCGCGGCGCGCGGACACGCGCAGCCGCCGTTCGCCGAGCCATGCCCCCTTGTCCATTTCCGCCCACCAGGTCAGGTCGGTCAGCGGTTCATAGATCAGGCCGCTGGTAATCTTGCCCCAGCCGCGCCCGTCGAGCGAACGCTCCTGCACTGCAATCGAAATCGCGAAATGCGGAATGCCGTGGAGAAAATTGCTGGTGCCGTCGAGCGGATCGATGATCCAGCGCGGCTTGCCTTCCTCGCCCTCGATCATGCCACCCTCTTCCAGCACGAAGCCCCAGCCGGGCCGGACCTTCAGCAGTTCGTCATAGAGAATCCGCTCGGAGCGCATGTCGGCCTTGGACACAAAGTCTGCCGGGCCTTTTTTGGAAACCTGCAAATGCTCGACTTCGCCAAAGTCGCGGCGCAGGCGCGACCCCGCCTTGCGCGCAGCGCGTTCCATGACAGTGATCAGGGCGGAATGTGCAGGCATTTTATTTATCTCCCCCCTCCCGTGTACGGGAGGGGCCGGGGGTGGGTCTATCTGTTTTTCAAAGAGCGGGCGAGCAGCATCGCCATGCCCGCGCCTTATCCCTCCCGCAAGCGGGAGGGGAATGGATCAGTTGGCCTTGCCGACATATTCGCGGGCGTAGACATCGACGATGATCTTGGTACCGGCTGAAATGAACGGTGGCACCATGACGCGAACGCCATTGTCGAGAATCGCCGGCTTGTAGCTGGACGAGGCCGTCTGGCCCTTGACCACGGCATCGGCCTCGACAATCACGGCTTCAATCTGGTCGGGCAGAGCGACGGAAATAGGCTTTTCGTCATACAGCTCGAGCTGGACGTCCATGCCGTCCTGCAGAAATTCCGCGGCATCGCCCAGCAGGTCGGCCGGCAGCGTGATCTGCTCGTAATTTTCCTTGTCCATGAAGGTCAGCATGTCGCCGTCGGCGAACAGATATTGAAACGTCTTGGTGTCCAGACGGACTTTCTCGAGCGTGTCGGCGCTGCGGAAGCGGACATTGGTCTTGCGACCGTCCACGAGATTCTTCATCTCAACCTGCATATAGGCGCCGCCCTTGCCCGGCTGGGTATGCTGGATCTTGGCAACCTTCCACAGGCCACCTTCATATTCCAATATATTGCCCGGACGGATATCCACACCGCTGATCTTCATCGCTTGTCTCGCTCGATAGATTGTTTGATTGAGCGGCGCTGTAATCTGCTGGCGGATAATAGGCAAGCCCGGTGACGATCAAAGACTGTGCGCGGGCGCACAGGTCCATTTCATACAATACGGCTGATCACCCTTCCGCTAGCAGCCAATCATGACCGAGATACAGTTTCCACACCGGCACGGCAACGCGACCGATATTGCACCAAATGGCAAGACCGTGCCCGCCGCCGGCCTGTTCGGATTTGCCATTCATGCCGGGCAGCTACACTCGTTCAAGGCAACCGAGGGCTATTTGCGGGACATGGAGCAGATGCCCCATTTTGCGCCGCCTTCGGTCAGCAATTTCGTCGCTCACTATCTCGCTTCGAATATCGGCAAGACGCACAGTTCGTCCTAGCCAGTCGAGCCGCTGTCCATGATATCGGCAAATTTGCGCACCGCTGCAGCTGGCCCCGCCGGATCGTTCCACACCGCCCCGGATACGGCCAGAAAATCGGCACCCGCATCGATCAGCGGCCGGCAATTGTCCGGCGTGATCCCGCCAATGGCGACGCAGGGGATTTCCATCATTTCGGCCCACCACTGAACGATGTCGAGCTCCGGCTTGTACTGCGTTTCCTTGGTCTCGGTCGGGAAAAAGGCGCCGAAGGCGACATAATTGGCGCCGCCCTCGCCCGCTTCCATCGCCAGATGGCGGCTGTCGTGGCAGGTGATGCCGATCTGGACATCCTTGCCCAGCGCCGCCCGGGCGTTTTTCAGGCTCTCGTCACCCTGCCCCAGATGGACGCCGTCCGCGCCCAGCCGCTGGGCCAGCGCGACATCGTCGTTGACGATGAAGGCAACATCAAATTCGTCGCAGATCGCCTTCAGCGGCTCGGCCAGCCGCGCTGCCTCCTCCGGATCGATATCCTTGACGCGAAACTGGAAAGCGGCAACCGGTCCGGCTTCAAGCGCCTGCCTCAGACGCTGTGGAAAATCGCCGCCCACGTCGAGCGGCGAGATCAGATAGAGCTGGCAGGGCGCAATTTCAGTCATAGGCCGGTCGCCGGCTGCCTTCGAGTTCGACCTGCATATCCGCGGCAATCGCCAGCGAGTCCGGGTCGTCGGTCTCCGCCTGCAACGCGACGATGCGCTTGCGCAATTGCGCCTTGCGCAGTTCCGCGGGCAACAGGCTGATCGCGGCATATTCCTTCACCGCCTTCACCCATAGCGCATCTTCGCCAGCCACGTCTTCGGCATCACGCGAAAATGCGCTGCGAAACGGCACAAGCGCGCCGCTGTCATCGCGCTCCAGGAACAGCACCAACTTCATGCCTGGTGCGAAGACATAGCGGACGCAGCCGCCGATCAGGGCATCCGGATTAGGTGCCCGCAATTCCTGCGGCGAGCTGACCGTCGCCTGCATCTGCGCACTCTTTTCCAGCCACGCGCCGGCAAGTTCGACCGCAGGCGGCAGTGTTGCGCCCTTGAGCAGCACGGTCGGCTGGGCCACAACCCTGTTGTCATATTCATCGGCGCCGGCACGCTCGCCCGTCACCTCGGCGATGACGATCACATCGGCCGCTTCGGCCAGCTCCAGATTGGTCGGTACCTTGTAGGATGGCACGACCGAACAGGCATGGCCGGGGCTCGCCGCGACCGTCACGGTCGCCAGCAACGCCGCCGCCATCCGCGAGACCATCCGGGCAACCATCACCAGCCGCCCTGCCGCTGTACCGCTCTAGGCAATCGAGGCACGGTAGATCTGGTCGATCGCTCCGCCGAGCACCGCGTCAAATTCCTCGTCGCTCTGCGAAACCCTTAGGTCCTGCAGCAGGCCGCGGCTGAAGCTGGCAATCATGCCTTCATTCTTGGCCAGTTCCTCGCAGGCCTCTTCGGTCGAATAGCCGCCGGACAGCGCCACCAGCCGGATGACCTTCGAGTGGTCGATCAGCGGCTTGTAGAGATTCGCCTCGACCGGGATCGACAGTTTCAGCATCACCCTCTGGTCATCGCCGAGCTGGTCCAGCTGCTTGGTCAGTTCCCCGAGCAGAATCTTGTCGCATTCCGCGCGCTCGTCGCTCTTGATATTCACTTCCGGCTCGATGATCGGCACCAGCCCGTGGCCCAGGATCTGCTTGCCGAAATCGAACTGCTGCTCGACCACGGCGGCAATGCCCTTGGCATTGGCCTTGTTGATTACCGACCGCATCTTGGTCCCGAACACGCCCTTGGCCAGCGCCTGCTTGCACTGCGCGTCAAGATCCGGGATCGGTTTCATCAGCTGCACGCCGTTTTCCTCGTCCTGCAGCCCCTTGTCGACCTTCAGGAACGGCACCACGCCGCGATCCCAGAGCGCTTCCGGCACCGGCTTGCCGCCAGCGTCACCGTTCATCGTCTTCTCGAACAGGATCGCGCCGATCACCTTGCCGTTGCCGAAGCTGGGCGAGGTGATGATGCGGCTGCGCATCTTGTGGATCAGCGCAAACATCTCGTCTTCATTGGAGAATGAATCCTCGCCGATGCCATAGCCGGCCAGCGCCTTTGGTGTGGAGCCGCCGCTCTGGTCCAGCGCGGCAATGAAACCCTGCCCGTTTTCGATCTTGTTCAACATTTCCCTATTGGCCATTTCTTTTTCCCTGACATATTCGATAATTCCCGGTGCGCCCGTGCGCTTATTTGGTGAGCGCTTCGACGCCAGGCAAGGGCTTGCCTTCCATCCATTCCAGAAACGCGCCCCCTGCGGTCGATACAAAGCTGAAATCATCGGCCACGCCGGCATGGTGTAGCGCCGCCACTGTGTCGCCGCCGCCGGCCACCGAAAGCAGCTGGCCTTCCTTGGTCAGCGCTGCAGCGGTTCGCGCCAGCGCAACCGTCGCCTGGTCGAACGGCGGGGTCTCGAACGCGCCCAGCGGGCCGTTCCAGACCAGCGTCTTGCAGGTCTTGAGCACATCGGACAGCGCTTCCACCGCAGCCGGCCCGATATCGAGAATCATCTCGTCGGCCGCCACTTCATGGACATTGACCGTCCGCGTCTCCGCATTCGCCCGGAATTCCTTCGCCACCACCACGTCATAGGGCAGATGCACGGTGCAGTCGGCCTTGTCAGCGGCTTCCAGTATCGCATTGGCGGTATCGGCCAGATCATGTTCGCACAGGGACTTGCCGACATCGACGCCCCGCGCCGCAAGGAAGGTATTGGCCATGCCGCCGCCGATGATCAGATGATCCACCTTCTCAACCATCTGCCGCAACACATCGAGTTTGCTTGAAACTTTCGCTCCGCCGACCACAGCCGCCACGGGATGCTCGGGATTGCCGAGCGCCTTGTCGAGCGCCGTCAGTTCGCGTTCCATCGAACGGCCGGCATAAGACGGCAGAAGATGGGCCAGCCCCTCGGTCGTGACATGCGCCCGGTGCGCGGCCGAAAAGGCGTCATTGACGTAGAAATCGCCATAGGCAGCGATCGCCTTGGCCATCGCCGGATCATTTTTTTCTTCGCCCGGTGCAAAACGGCTGTTTTCCAGCACGACGATACTGCCATCGGGCAAGGCGTCGATCGCCGCCTGGTCCGGCTTCGGCATGAATTTCACGTCACGGCCAAGCACCGCCGCGAGCGGCTCTACCACGGGCTCCAGCGAATATTCCGGCTTATATTCCCCCTTCGGGCGCCCGAAATGGGCCAGAAGCAGCAGCTTCGCTCCCTTGTCGGCCAGTTCGGTCACCGTCGGCAGCAGGGCCCTGAGCCTCGTGTCGTCGGTCACCTTGCCATCCGCCATCGGGACGTTCAGGTCAACGCGGACCAGGCCGCATTTCCCCCGAACATCACCGATATCATCAAGCGTTTTAAAACTGTTAGCCGACATGATTCAGAACCCTTCTCGCTTAGAGAAAACGCGCCATGACCTTGGCGGTATCGATCATGCGGTTGGAGAAGCCCCATTCATTGTCATACCAGCTGACCACGCGGACCAGCTTGCCGTCCATCACCGTGGTTTCGAGGCTGTCGACCGAGCTGCTCGCCGGCTGATGGTTGAAGTCGCTCGACACCAGCGGCTTATCCTCAAACACCAGAACGCCCTTCATCGGACCTTCAGCAGCGGCCTTCAGCGCGCCGTTGATTTCCTCGACGCTGGTATCGCGGCCGGGCGTGAACACCAGGTCGACCAGGCTGACATTGGGGGTCGGCACGCGGATCGAAGAACCGTCCAGCTTGCCGTTCAGTTCCGGCAGCACCAGACCGACCGCGCGCGCCGCACCGGTGGTGGTCGGGATCATGTTGACCGCACCCGCACGCGCCCGGCGCATGTCGCTGTGAATCTGGTCGAGCATCCGCTGGTCATTGGTATAGCTGTGGACCGTGGTCATGAAACCGCGCTCGATACCGACCGTGTCGTTCAGCACCTTGGCGACCGGGGCAAGACAGTTGGTCGTGCAGGACGCATTGGAAACAATGATATCCTCTGCCGTCAGCACCTCGTGATTGACGCCGAAGACCACGGTTTTCAGATCGCCCTTGGCCGGAGCCGAGATCAGCACGCGTTTCGCGCCGGCATCGATATGCGGCTGCGAAGCGTCTTTCGACTGGAAGAAACCGGTGCACTCGAGCACGATATCCACGCCCATCTCGCCATGCGGCAGATCGCCGGGATTGCGTTCCGAGGTCACGGCAATTTTCTTTCCGTTGACCATGATATGATCGCCATGCGCGGTCACTTCGCCGGGAAAGCGGCCATGGACGCTGTCATAGGCAAAAAGCAGCGCATTGGATTCCGCGTCGGCGAGATCGTTGATCGCGACCAGCTCGAATTCGTCATCGTCGCGTTCGAGGATCGCGCGGGCAACCAGCCGGCCGATCCGGCCAAATCCGTTAATTGCTACTTTTGTCATCGCTATTGCTCCTTTGAATTTGATCAGTGTGGCTTTTTTAGCCGATTTTCTTAATGATTTGGGGGGTAATCGCATCAACGGTCAGACCGAAATGGGCGTAAAGATCTTCAATCGGGGCAGACGCTCCGAAACTGTCGATACCGAAGCGCAGGCCGTCGAGCCCGGTATAGCGCTCCCAGCCGAATGTGGTCCCGGCCTCGATCGACACCCGCAGGACGCCGTCGCTTCCCAGCAGTTCCTGCCGATAGTCGGCGCTCTGCGCATCGAACAATTCGGTGCACGGCATCGACACGACATCCGCACCATGGCCGGCGGCTTCCAGCTTGGCCGCAATATCCATCGCCAGAGAGACTTCGGAACCCGTGGCAATCAGCACGACGCGCTTTTCGGCGTCCGCCGCCTTCAGACGATATCCGCCTTTTTCACAAAGGTTTACACTGACGTCGTGACGCAACGGCGGCAGCCCCTGACGGGTCAGCGCGAGGGTCGAGGGACCATCGGCCCGCTTGATCGCCAGCGCCCAGCATTCCGCCGTTTCGATCGCATCGGCAGGGCGGAAGACCTGCATGTTCGGCATCAGCCGCAGACTCTGGACATGCTCGATCGGCTGGTGGGTCGGCCCGTCTTCGCCAAGACCGATACTGTCATGGGTCATCACGTAGACGACGCGGGCGTTCTGGATCGCGGACAGCCGCATCGCGCCACGGCAATAGTCGGTGAACACCAGGAAGGTGCCGCCATAGGGGATGATCCCGCCGTGCAGCGCCATGCCGTTCATCGCCGCAGCCATGCCGAACTCGCGGATGCCGTAATAGATATAGCGCCCCGAATAATCATCTTTTGTCAAAGGCTTGGTGGATGAAGTTTTGGTGTTGTTTGAACCGGTCAGATCGGCGCTGCCGCCGAGCATTTCGGGCAGCGCTTCGGTAATCGCGCCCAGCGCCATTTCGGACGCCTTGCGCGTCGCCACTTTCGGAGGATCCTTGGCCAGGCTTTCAAGATAATCCTGCATCGCCCTGCCGTCCGGCAGCTCGCCAGCCATACGCCGCTGAAATTCGCCAGCCTGCGCATGACCGCTCACCCGCTTGTCCCACTCGGCGTGAGCCGCAGCCCCCTTTTCGCCCAGTTGCCGCCATGACGCCAATATATCTTCCGGGATCACAAAGGGATCATGGTCCCAGCCCAGCGCCGCGCGGGTGCCGGCAATTTCCTCGTCACCGAGCGGAGCACCATGGGTGGCCGAAGTGCCCTGTTTGGTTGGTGCACCATAGCCGATGATCGTCTTGCACGCGACCAGCGAAGGCCGCGGATCGGCTTCGGCTTCGCTCAGCGCCTTGCGGATATCGGCAAAATCATGGCCATCGCAGGACACGACATGCCAACCGGACGCCCGGTAGCGCGCCGGAACATCTTCGCTCGTCGACAAATCCGTTTTGCCATCGATAGTTATGCCATTATCATCCCAAAGAACATTAAGTCTTCCGAGACCCAGATGACCGGCCAGACCGACCGCTTCGTGATTGATGCCCTCCATCAGGCAGCCGTCACCGGCAATCACCCAGGTCTTGTGGTCGACCAGATCGTCGCCAAACAGCGCATTGAGATGGCGTTCGGCCACGGCCATGCCGACGGCGGTTGCAAAGCCCTGCCCGAGCGGCCCGGTGGTCGTCTCGACGCCCTCGAGCTTGAAATTTTCGGGATGCCCTGCGCAGGGCGAGCTGAGTTGGCGGAAATTTCTGATATCCTCCAGCGTCGGCCGCGCATAGCCGGTCAGATGCAGCAGCGAATAGATCAGCATCGAGCCATGGCCGGCCGACAGCACGAAACGGTCGCGATCAGCCCATTTCGGTGCCTTCGGATCGAACTTCAGAAAATCACTGAACAGCACGGTGGCGACATCGGCCATGCCCATGGGCATACCGGGATGGCCGCTGTTGGCAGCTTCCACCGCATCCATGGCAAGCGCTCTTATGGCGTTTGCCATATGTTTTTCGGAAACGGTCATTGCTAGTCTGATCCCCCGGATTGGCAAATGTCAAAAACGAAACAAAATGCTTCGATTCGCTATTTGCCCCCTCCTTTGATGATCCAGCAAGGCGGCGTCAAGGTTCGCTTTTCACGATCCAGTGTTTACGCCACCGGAATAGATTGATAGCAACGAAACACGGGTTCTTACCTGTCGGAAACAAGCTATGGAAAATGTACATGGACAATGAACGGCTCATTCTTGCTATCGGACGGATAGAGCGCGCGCTCAGTCGCATAGAAACGGCCAGCAGCACATTGAACACCAGTGCCGACGAAGCCCTGGAGGCCCGTCACCAGGCCCTGAAAGAGGAAATGAAACAGGCGATCCGGACGATCGACAGCCTGATCGAGCGGCAGGAGCAGTAACATGGCACAGATGAAACTGGAAATCGGGGGCCGTTCGTTCATGGTCACCTGCCAGGATGGCGAGGAATCGCATCTGACAAGGCTGGCGGCGATGGTCGATGGCAAAGCCCGGGAATCGGGAGATCCGGCAGGACTGAACGAAAGCCGCATGCTGCTGTTCACCTCGCTGCTGCTGGCGGATGAACTGCACAGCGCCCGCGCCGCGCAGGACGAGGCGAGCAAGGCCAGCGCCCCTGCCTCGGCCGATCCGATGGACGAACAGTCCATTGCTGCACTGGAAAAACTGGCCGACCGTGCGGAGCAACTGGCGAACAGCCTTGAGTAACGCTGCCATCGTGCCTAGATAGGGTCTGACGGGTACTGTCTGGCACGAGCTTGATACGAACATCCCTGAGGCGATATAACTTCCTAGGGAGCTGTCCCTGCCCGGATTGCGGACTGTTTGGCAGTCGGGTCCGATGCATATGGCGCCCACCTGACGTAATAGGCGTCAGAGGATTTTCCGGCAAACGACCAAGATGGTCCCGTCACTTTTCTTCAGAAAGAACAATTCTTTGAGTGGTTTAGACGATAAAAAGAAGAAACTACGCGAAGAGTATAGGCGGCGGCGGGATGCCTTTTACAGCCAGCTGGACATGGCCACCCGCGGCCTCGCTTTCCGGCGCCCGCCCTCTCCTCTCGCCCGGTTGATCGAGCGGAGCGAGATCATCGCTCTGTACAGCGCCATCGGCTCCGAAGCCCCGACCTCCCGGCTGGCGGATTATCTCGCCGAGATCGGCAAGACCGTAGCTTTTCCGGTGTGCACCGGAGACAGGCCGCTGGAATTTCGCAAGGTTGACAATATCGCGCTGCTGGAATCGGGCTTTCGCAACATATCCGAGCCCGGTGCGGACTGTCCGCTGGTCTCTCCCGACCTGATTATCGCGCCGATGCTGGCCTTTGACCGTTCGATGCACCGGCTCGGTCAGGGCGGTGGCCATTATGACCGCAGTTTTGCCCAATATCCGGACGCCCCGCGGATCGGGCTGGCCTGGTCGGTCCAGGAGACCGATAGCGTTCCGGTGCAGCCGCACGACATCACCCTGGATATGATCGTGACCGAATCCGAAATAATTCAAAGAGATAAACTGACGTCATGACTGCAGACCCGGAGCAAAACACCCCCCACAATCCGCCGGATCCACCGAACTGGCGCCAACCCTTTGGCATGATCGTGATTTTGCTTATGATTCTGCTGTGGAGCGGATTCGTGCTCGGCATGATCGACCGGATCAGCGAACTGAACTTCTGGTTGCAGCTGCCAATCTACATATTTGCAGGGATTGCGTGGATATTTCCGCTGAAACCGCTTCTGATCTGGATGAACACCGGAAAATTCCGGTCCTGAGGCGCCATTTCCCTCTGCAATGGGGGAAATGGCGCGAGTGACGAGACTTGAACTCGCGACCTCCGGCGTGACAGGCCGGCGCTCTAACCAACTGAGCTACACCCGCATATGCACCTGCATGGGCGGTGAAGCAGCGCAAGTAGAAGAGCTCTGCATTTCTGTCAACTACACTCTTGCGATTATTCCACATATTTCTGATCCGCGTCGCTCGGGGCCGGATTTTCCGGCCGCTTGCCGCCTGCTGGCGGTGGTTGATCCGCTGGTCGCAGAACCTTCCGGCCGCGTCCCACCCCTGCCAGATATGGCAGAAGTCCCGGCGAGCATCCTGTTACAGGCACGGAGCAGCTGCGGGATACTATATATCGGAAAATCGCTGTTTTCGGTTATTTCTGAGAAAATGAGACGCGAAATATAATTTATGCTGCGTTTACCAAATATTGAATTTTCGCCGTCATTAGGCGCAGCATGGAATTCGCAGAGACACATATTATCAGATGCCGTACGCATCGGAGCGCCCCGTTCACCTTCGGCCGCCTGCTGGCCGTGGGAGCGAGTACCGCAGCCCTGGCTCTGGCGCCTTCACCAGCCCGGGCAGCGGGTACGGTTGCCGGCACCGATATCGTCAATATGGCCCAGGCCACCTATGAAACGCCGGGCAGCAGCACACCGGTCACGATCGAATCGAACAGCGTAACCATCAAGGTTGACGAGCTGCTTGATGTCACGGTCGTTTCGAGCGATCCGGGCGACGTCAGCGTCGGCAAGGGATGGACCGCTCAGGTTCTGACCTATCAGCTCACCAACAGTGGCAACGGGTCCGAGGCCTTCACCCTGTCCGCCGATACGGCCAGGCCAGGCGACGAATTCGACACGACCTTTGAAATGGTCATTCTCGATAGCAACGACAACGGCGTCTATGATCCGGGTGTCGACACCATCTATACGCCCGGCGCCAACGATCCGCTGCTCGCACCGGATGAAAGCGTCAGGCTGTTCGTCCTTTCGGCGATTCCCGATTCGGTCGGTGACGCCGCCCGCGCCGAGATCGCGCTCGCCGCCGTCGCCAACAGCGGCAGCGGCGCGCCAGGCACACTGTTTGCCGGCAAGGGCGATGGCGGCGGCGATGCGGTTGTCGGTTCCACCGGTGCCCGCAGCGCGGCCAGCGGCTTTTTCAAGGTTCAGGCCTCTGATGTCACGCTCGTCAAGAGCGCGACCGTCAGCGACCCCTTCGGCGGTACAGAGCCGGTACCGGGCGCCGTCATCCTCTATCAGCTGGTGGCGACCACGACCGGAACGGGCGATCTCGCCAATCTGGCGATCCACGACGATATTCCGGCCGACACCACCTACCGGAAAGAGAGCATCACGCTCGACGGCAAGCCGCTGAGCGACGCCGCGAGCGATGCTGACGGCGGTTCGTTTGGCGATCGCTCGATCGCCGTCGCTCTCGGCACCGTACCGGGCGGACAGACCCGCACCATCACCTTCCAGGTCACCATCGACTGAACATAAATAATCGGGGGCATAGCAGCATGATAAAACGACTTTTTCTCGCGATAGCGCTGATTCTGCCGGGCACCGCCATGGCCGCCAATAATGTCAGCCTGTCGAGCGATGTGTTCGTCGAGCGGAAAGTGGCCAGACCCAATGGCACCACCGCTCTCGTGCTCGAACAGCCGGGGACCGTCACCCCCGGCGACCGGCTGGTGTTTGTCGTCAATTACAAGAATGTCGGCCGCGCGCCGGCCACGGATTTCTCTGTCACCAATCCGCTTCCCAAAGCGGTGGCGTTCGAAGGAACGTCTGATGGCACAGAAATTGTCTCCGTTGACGGAGGCAAAAGCTGGGGACCACTTTCGTCCCTCTCCTATCAGAGCGAAAATGGCGAGATCCGCCCCGCCCTGATGACCGATGTAACGCACGTGAAATGGAAATTTAATCGTTCCCTTTCAGCAGGTTCGGGAGGGAAATTGGTTTTCCGCGGCACTGTGAAGTGACCGCAACCGTACCGGATCGCTGCGGGGTTAGGCGATCCACATAAGTGAAACAGGAGTCAGTTATGACCAGTATACTGAAACTTCTCGTTGCCACTAGTACCATTTCTGTAGCGGCGCTGGGTGCAAACCCGGCGTTCGCTGCAGATCTGGGCACTGATGCAGGAACGAGTATTACGAATAATGTAAGCGTTGCCTATAGCGTCGGGGGAACCGCACAGACCGCGGAAACCGACAGCGATATCTTTGTCGTCGACCGCGAGGTCAATCTCGTCATTGCCAAGAGCGATGCCGTCAACACCGTGGTCGCACCAGGGTCCACCCAGCAAGCGGTGACCTATACGGTTAGCAACCAGACCAACGATACGATCGACGTCCTGCTGACATCACAGCAGCTGGGCACCGACGATTTCGATGTCACCGGCACCATCACCTATTATCTCGATGATGGGTCTACCGCCGGCGTGTTTGACGGTAACGACACGCAGATCACCTATATCGACAACCTGGCGGAAGACACGAGCGTGACGATTCACGCCGTGGCCAATATTCCGACCGGCGTTTCCACGGGCAAGCTCGCGGACATCGTCCTGATCGGTCAGGCGGCCAGCCATGGCGGCACCGGCCTTCCGGCTAGCGGTGTCGGCGTTCAGGGTACCGCCCTGACCGACGATTCCGGCGATGCCGACGATCCGACCGTGGTACAGAACGTATTTGCCGATGCGGCCGGTAGCGGCACGTCCGACAATGCGGCTGACGGTTATCACAGCGCCACCGACACTTTTGAAGTGAGCGCTGCCGATATCTCGGTATCCAAAACCAGTAAGATATTATGGGATCCGGTCAACGGAAGCACCAAGCCGAAAGCCATTCCCGGCGCGATTGTCGAATATTGCATCGCCGTCGCCAATGCTGCCGGTGGTGCAACCGCGACAGGGGTCGCCATCTCGGATACGATTCCGGCCAATCTGACCTATTACAGCAGCCTCGCCACCGGGCCGGCAACTGTACCGGCGGTGATTGGCGTGGTAACCGAAGGCACGGTAACCGGCTCGACCTGCAATGCAGATGGCACGGGGACCGGCGCACAGGCTGCCGGCGTCGTATCGGGCAATCTCGGCACCGTGGCTGCGGGCGCGACCGAAACCCTGATTTTCCGCGTAATCGTAGACTAGACTGCTCGGAATTTGGCGGCAAGCCGGCAGATGCCGGTTTGCCGCCCGGATTCCGGTCATGGCTATGGATATGATGACAAAATTTGTCAGGCCGTTCGGCCTGGCCCTGGCTGCGTGCGCGCTGACTGCGCCTGCTGCAACGGCCCTGGCTCAACCCGGGTTTGCCGAGCAGCAGCCGCAGCGGCCTGATTTTGCCGAAAATCAGCCGCAATTTCATCCGCTGATCCGCAATGTTGCGCGGGCGGAATGGGATATCGGCAGCCGGCGACAGCAGAAATCGTCCAATGCCGTTGATATTCAGGTGGTTCCTCTACCGACGCTGCCGCTGGAGATCGAGATTTTCCACTTCGCGGTCCCGGCAGGAGCCGAAAAGCTGCCGATCGCCGACACGATGTGCCGCGGCCTCCAGGGCGATGTTCCGATCCTGCTCGGCGGTGCCTTTGCGGACATGCAGACCCGTCCGGCCTCGGTCTCGCCGACCGATCATATCCGGGCCGGCGAACCGCTGATCATCTCGGTCCTCGCCGCCGACCGCAATCTGGATCCGCGGGCAATCGACAGCGTGAACCTGTCCATCAGCACCCCCACCGGCGACTTCGAGCAGATCAATATCACCGAAACCGCGGTCGACAGCGGCCGGTTCGTTGGCATCATCAACACGGCAGCGGTGCCCCCGATACCCGTGAAGAGCAATTGTATCCTCTCGGTCAAACGCGGTGAGAAATTCGATATCACGGTCCGTGAAATCGAAAGCAATGCCATCGGCATTGCCAAGGTCGACATCCTCGTCGATCCCTTTGGCGAGATTTTCGACAGCGAGGACGGCAGCCTGGTTGCCGGAACCCGCGTCACCCTGATCGATGCAGACACCGGCCTGCCGGCCGAGGTGTTTGGTGACGACGCTGTTTCCGCCTATCCCAGCACGGTGATCGCAGGCGGCAGCGTGACCGACAGCGGCGGCACCGTCTATGATTTCCGGGACGGCTTCTACCGCTTCCCTTTCGCGCGGCCAGGCCGCTATCGCCTGCAGGTCGAGCCGCCGGAACCCTATCGGTTCGCCTCGACTGCCACGCCCGAGCAGATCGCTCCCCTGCGCCGGTCCGACGGACTTCCCTTTACCATTGTCGACGGGTCCTACGGGGGCATCATCATATTGAACGATCCCGCCCCGGTGCGCGTCGATGTGCCGCTCGACCGGCCCGGAGCGCCGCTCGCCATCACCAAGACCGCGTCCACGGCCCGCGCGGCCCTCGGCGATGCCGTTCAATATCGGATAACGGTGCAAAACACCGATGCGGTGCGCAACACCGGCCAGATTACGATATCCGACAAGCTGCCAGCCGCCATGCGCCTCAAAAGCAGCACCGTCCGCTATAATGGCGCCCCGATCACGCCGACCATCGCCGCCAATGGCCGCGATTTCAGCGTCGACGCACCGCCCCTGCCCCCGTCCGGCAGCGCCCTGCTGACCTATATTGTGGAAGTGCGCCAGGACGCCCGGCCAGGCGATGCGGTCAATAGCGCTTCGGCCCGTGACAATCGCGGCGCCACCAGCCCGGCTACCGATGCGGTGGTTCGGATCGAACGCGACGGCATTTCCGAACGGTTCACCCTTGTCGGCCGGGTCACCGATGGCGGCTGCGAAGCCGATCCCCGAAAAGCCTCCGGAATTGGCGGCATTCGCATCATGCTGCAGGACGGGTCCTATACCGTCACCGACAGCGACGGGCGCTATCATTTCGAGGGGCTTCGTCCCGGCCTGCATGTGGTTCAGGTCGACCCCTCCACATTTCCCGCCGATCTGGCGCCCGCTGATTGCGCGCAAAATACGCGCAGCGCCGGTAGCGCCATTTCCCGCTTTGTCGAAGGCCGCGGCGGCGCCCTGAAACGCGCCGATTTCCGGGCGAAAAAAGTCGCACCGAGAGACATGCGCGTTTCGGAAACCTTTCAGAAACCCGATATCATGTCCGATCCGGAAGCCGCAGGAGCCGGACGCGACTGGGTCAGCGGCGAGCAGCCCGGCATCGGCTGGCTGTTCCCGGCGGAAGATCATAATCCGCGGGTCAAGGCGCTGCGCGTCGCCATCAAGCATCAACCCGGCCAGACGGTCGAACTTTCGGTCAATGGTCAGGCGGTCAATCCGCTTGCCTTTGACGGGACAAAAAAGAGCGCCGACGGCCAGGTCCGGGTCAGCACCTGGCGCGGCATCGAAATTGAGGACCGGACCAATATTCTGGAGGCCCGCGTCCTCGATGCCGGCGGAAAGCTGGTCCAGCAACTCGAACGCACAGTGCATTATGCCGGCAGCCCGCTCCACGCCGAGCTGCTCAGGGACCGCTCCATTCTGGTCGCTGACGGAGTCACCCGGCCGGTTATCGCGGTCCGGCTGACCGACCGGGACGGCAAACCGGCCCGCCATGGCATGGTCGGCGACTTTGCGGTGCCCGCGCCTTATGCCCCGGCGATTGAAATCGACGCCCAGCAGGCCAATCAGCTCGCCGGTCTGGAACGCGGCAAGCCGGTCTGGCGGGTCGAGGGTGAAGAGGGCATCGCCTATATTGAACTGGCACCGACCACCGCTTCCGGCTCGCTCAGCATATCCTTTCCGTTTCGCGATGGCGAGGTCGAACGGACCCAGCGGATCGCGACCTGGCTTGATCCCGGCGCACGGCCCTGGACGGTGGTCGGCTTTGCTGCCGGAACCATTGGTTTCAACACGCTCGACGAGCGGCTGGAAGACTTGGTCGACGAGGAAGACAATATCAATGTCGATGGCCGGGTCGCGCTTTATGCCAAGGGCCGCGTGACCGGCAAATGGCTGATGACGCTGGCCTATGACAGCGACAAGCAAGAGGACGAAACCCGTTTTCAGGGCGTCATTGATCCGCGTCGCTATTATACCGTCTATGCCGACCGCAGCGAACAGCGCTATGACGCCGCTTCCGTCCGCCGCCTCTATCTCAAGCTCGAACGACCGCAATTTTATGCGCTGTTCGGCGATTATGAGACCGGAATCGATGAGCCGGTTCTGGCCCGCTACCAGCGCGCCTTCAACGGCATCAAGGCGGAATATCGCAGCGAGCAGGTGCATCTCAACGCCTTTGGCGCGGACTCGCCCAACCGGTTCCGCCGCGAGGAAATCCAGGGCAATGGCCTTTCCGGCCCCTATGCCCTGTCGACGCGCGATATTCTCGCCAACAGCGAGCGGATCAGGCTGGAAACACGCGATCGCTTCCGCTCCGACCGGATCGTCCAGACCCGGCAGCTGACCCGGCATATCGACTATGATATCGACTATCTCGCCGGCACGCTCCGGTTCCGCGAGCCCATCCTCAGCCGCAGCAGCGGTCTGGATCCCCAGTTCATCATCGCCGAATATGAAGTTCTGGGCGTCGGCGACCGCAATCTGAATGCCGGCGGACGGGCCACCTATCAGAGCGCTGACCAGAGGATCAAGATCGGCGCGACGGCGGTGCATGACGAGGATCAAAGCGTGAAAACCGAGATGCTCGGGGTAGACGTCCGCTATCAGCCGGACCTCAGGACCGAAATACGCGCCGAACTGGCCGTCACCGATAATCAGGCGAAAGCCGCGACGGCGACCGCTTCCGGACAGGCGGCAACCGCCTGGCTGGTTGAGGCAGAACATCACGGATCGAAATTCGATCTGCTGGCCTATGTCCGCCGCCAGGCCTCGGGCTATGGCCTGGGACAGATCAACGCGGCGGAAAATGGCACCCGCAAATTCGGCATCGACGGCCGGGTCCGCATCCGCGAAAATCTCTCGCTCGCTGTCACCAGCTATCAGGAAAATTTCCTCGCGACCGACGCACGCCGCCGCGCCGGGACGGCAGAACTGGAATATCGCACCCACGGCACATCCTTCCGCGCCGGCATGGTCTATGCCAATGACCGGCTGTCCGATGGCACGATCAACCAGTCCACTCTCGTCCGCCTCGGCGCCACCCAGCGGCTGTTTGACGGCAAGCTGGAACTGGATGCCCAAACCGAATTCGCTCTGGGCGGCCAGGACGAAAGCATCGACTTCCCTGCCCGGCACAGCGTCTCCGCTCGCTATGCGGTGACCGAGGATATCAAGATCATCGGCACCTATGAAATCGCGGATGGCGAAAATATCGATGCCCGCACCGCCCGCATCGGCGTCGACGTCAGCCCCTGGGATGGCGCGCGCATCGTCAGCAGCATGAACCAGCAGGAAATTACCGAATATGGCCCGCGCACCTTTGCCGCCTACGGCCTGACCCAGAGCATCCCGATCGGCGACAAATGGACGGTCGATTTCTCGCTCGATGGCAACGAAACGCTCGGCGGCTTTGACCGCAGCGATGTCATCAATAATCAGCATCCGGTCGCATCGGGCGGTTTTCTGGGCAATGGCGCGACTCTCACCGAAGATTTTGTCGCGGTCACCGCCGGTGCCACCTATCGCAATGCGGACTGGAGCTGGACCGGCCGGGCGGAATATCGCGACGGCGATACCAGCACCCGCTACGGGCTGACCACTGCGCTGCTCAAGCAAATCGGTGAAGGCAGCGCGCTCGGCGCGCTCGCTAACCTGTTCATTGCCGAAGACCAGAGCGGCGTCAGCACCCGCGTGATCGAGGCCGAAGCAAGCTGGGCCCATCGCCCCGCCGACAGCCAATGGTCCTGGCTGCAAAAGCTGGAATTGCGGGAAGACCGCGTGCGCAACGCCGTTGCCGGAGCCACCGGCCCGATCGGCGGTGCACCGTTGCTGGTCAGTGGCGACGTCACCTCGCGGCGGATCATCAACAGTCTCAGCGTCAACTATACGCCAGTGGATGCACAGGACGGCCTGTTCACCCAGGCCGGGGAATATAGTTTCTTCTGGGGCAGCCGCTATGTGTTCGACCGGTTCGGCGAAGATGATGTCGAGGGCTGGAGCAATGTCGTCGGTGCCGACGTCAAGTTCGACCTGTCCGACACGCTCGATGTCGGTGCCCAGGGCACCGCCCGCGTCGGCAAGAATTTCGACAGCATAGCCTATAGCGGCGGACCGACGGTCGGCATCACGCCGTTCAAAAATGCCTATATTTCGATCGGCTATAATGTCGTCGGCTTCGCCGACCGCGACTTCGAGGAAAGCCGCTACACCCGCGACGGCCCGTTCATCACCTTCCGCCTGAAATTCGACCAGGAGAGCCTCGGAAGTTTAGGGCTGTAGGGGTGCGGGGCAGACCAATCCCTTCTCCCGTGAGGGAGAAGGATACATAGCCTTATGAGCAAAGCGAATTAGGCGGCGTTGGATGAGGGTGTTCTGCCCTCTGAAGCGCAGAACACCCTCATCCAGCTACGACTAGGCAGCAAGCTGCCAAGTCTTCGCATCCTTCTCCCTCACGGGAAAAGAAAGAATTGGGTGACCACTGGGCTATTTAATCAGCAAACAGCAGCACCGGCGTTTCCAGAAAATGTTTCAGCGCCTGCACATAGCTGGCGGCATCATAGCCATCGACCACCCGGTGATCGCAGGAGATCGACAGGTTCATCAGCTTGCGCGCATGAATCTCGCCATCGATGATCACTGGCCGCTCGACAATCTTGTTGGGCCCGATGATTGCCACTTCCGGCCGGTTGATGACCGGGGTCGTCGCGATCCCGCCCAATGGTCCCAGCGAGGTAAGAGTCAGCGTCGATCCCGACAGGTCCGCCGCCTTTGCCGAACCATCACGGGCGGAAGCCGACAACCGGCTGATCTCGGATGCCAGCTGCCAGATATTCATATCCTGCGCATTCTTCAGCACCGGCACCATCAGCCCCTGGTCGGTCTGTGTCGCCATGCCCAGATGCACCGCGCCGTGCCGGGTGACCACGCCCGCTTCGTCGTCAAAAGTGGCATTCAACATGGGAAAATCGGGCAAGGATTTGCAGATTGCGGCAATGATCAGCGGCAAAATGGTCAGTTTCGGACGATTGCCGCGGTTGCTGTTGAGATCGGCGCGCATATCCTCGATCTCCGTCATGTCGATTTCGTCGACATAGGAAAAATGCGGAATATTGCGCTTCGATTCCGCCATATTCTGCGCAATCTTGCGGCGCATGCCGATGACCTTGATCACTTCATCATCGCGTTTTTGCGAACCGCCGGAGGGCCGGTAGCCCTGGCCCGAACCATAGTTGAGATAGGCATCAAGATCGCTGTGCCGGATATGGTCGCCCTGCGCCTTCACCTGGCTGAGATCGACGCCCAGATCGGACGCACGCTTGCGCACCGCCGGCGTCGCCAGCACCTTCTGGCGTCCCTCATCCGACGGCTTGGCCTCCGTTTTTTCTGTATCGGTTGCAGGCAATTCTTCAGACTCTTTCTGAACTTCAGAAAGGGCGCTTTCTTTCGGCTTTTCTTCTTTTATTTCAGTATCTTGCGCCGACTTCGCCGAGGCACGCTCGGGCTTGTCGCTGTTCCCGTCAGATGCTTCCAGTTCTTCCAGTTCCTCAAGATCGACATCCCCCTCGACCTCGATCTCGACCAGCATCGAACCGATCGAGAGAATATCCCCTTCCTCGCCAGCGATCGCCGTGATCGTGCCGGAAACCGGCGCTTCCATCTCGACCGTCGCCTTGTCGGTCATCACATCGGCCAGCTGGTCATCCTCCGCGACAACATCGCCAACTTTGACATGCCACTTGACGATTTCCGCCTCGGCAATGCCCTCGCCAATGTCAGGCAGGTTGAATATATATTTGCTCATGATTTCAGATCCCTGACAATTTTTTCCAGCGCTTCCCCGATCCTGACCGGTCCCGGGAAATAGGCCCATTCCAGGCTGTGCGGATAGGGCGTGTCAAATCCGGTTACCCGCTCGATCGGCGCTTCCAGATGATAGAAACAGCGTTCCTGCACCAGCGCCGACAGCTCTGCGCCAAAGCCGCTGGTCCGGGTCGCCTCGTGCACGATCATGCAGCGGCCGGTTTTTTTGACTGACTTTTCAATCGTTTCGATATCGACCGGCACCAGAGTACGCAGATCAATGACCTCCGCGTTTATGCCATGTTCCTCGACCACCGCCTTGGCAACATGCACCATCGTGCCATAGGTCAGAACCGTCACCGCATCGCCCTCGCGCACGATTTTGGCCTTGCCCAGCGGCACGGTATAATGGCCCTCGGGCACTTCGGCCTCGGCAAATTTCGACCATGGCGCCACCGGATTGTCATAATAGCCAGTAAACGGACCATTGTAGATCCGCTTCGGCTCCAGGAAGAGCACCGGATCATTGTCCTCGATCGAGGCGATCAGCAAACCCTTGGCATCATAAGGGGTCGACGGGATCACCGTCTTCAGGCCGGATACATGGGTGAACATGGCTTCGGGCGACTGGCTGTGCGTCTGCCCGCCAAAAATCCCGCCGCCCACCGGCGATCGGACCGTCAGCGGAGCGGTAAACTCGCCGGCCGAACGATAGCGCAGCCGCGCCGCTTCGGAGATCAGCTGGTCCATGCCCGGATAGATATAGTCAGCAAACTGGATTTCCGGCACCGGCCGCAACCCATAGGCACACATGCCTACTGCCGCGCCGATAATGCCGCATTCCGAAATCGGCGTATCGAAGCAGCGGGTCTTGCCATATTTTTCCTGAAGGCCAGCCGTTGCACGGAAAACGCCGCCGAAATAACCGACGTCCTCGCCCATAATCACGACATTGTCGTCACGCTGCAGCATCGTATCGAGGGCGTTGTTGATCGCCTCTATCATGTTCATGACGGCCATTTGATTTCCCGCTCTTTATTGGCTTGCGCGGCTTGTTCCTTGAGATGCCAGGGCATTTCTTCAAACACATCCTGGAACATCGTCTCGAAAGGCTGGTGCAGGCCGTGGCCCAAAATACCGTTCTTGGCCGCCTCGGTGACCGCCTCCTTGACCGCTTGCAGACATTCCGCATCCAGCTGTTCCTGCTGCTCGACGCTCCAGACACCCCGCTTGATCAGATGTTTGTTGAGCCGCATGATCGGATCGCCAAGCGGCCATTCCTCCCGCTCCTGCGCGCTGCGATAGGCGGTTGGATCGTCCGAGGTGCTATGGGCATCCGCTCGATAGGTAAAATGTTCGATCAGGGTCGGGCCCTGGTTGGTCCGCGCCCGTTCCGCTGCCCATCTTGTAGCGGCATAAACCGCCAGCGGATCATTGCCGTCAACGCGCAGCGCCGCAATGCCATAGCCGGCTCCGCGCGCGGCAAAAGTGGTCCGCTCCGCACCGGCAAAGCCGGAGAAGGATGATATTGCCCACTGGTTGTTGACCACATTCATGATCACCGGCGCATTATAGACCGCAGCAAAGGTCATCGCGGCATGAAAATCGCCCTCGGCGGTCGACCCTTCACCGCACCATACCGCGGCAATCCGGCTGTCGCCCTTGCTGGCGCTGGCCATCGCCCAGCCTACGGCCTGCGGATATTGGGTGGTCAGATTGCCGGATACGGAGAAGAAATTCAGTTCCCGCGAACTGTACATGATGGGCAACTGGCGTCCCTTGAGCTTGTCCGCCTTGTTCGAGAAAATCTGGTTGACCATATCGACCATCGGATAGCCACGCACAAACAGAATGCCTTGCTGGCGATAGCTCGGGAAACACATGTCGTCCCCGTGCAATGCCATCGTGGCGGCAACCGATGTCGCCTCCTCGCCCGTGCATTTCATGTAAAAACTGGTTTTGCCCTGCCTTTGCTGCCGATGCAGCCGGTCATCGAAGGTGCGAACCTGCACCATGGTGCGGAGCATCTTGAGCAGCGTCTCGTCATCCAGCTTGGGATTCCATGGGCCGACCGCCTGGTCATCATCATCCAGCACCCGGATCATGTCATAGACCATGTCGCGCATATCTTTGGGAGCGGTATGGATATCCGGTCGTGCCTGCGCCCCGGCCTTGGGAATCGCCAGGTCGCTATAATCAACCTTGTCGCCCGGCCGGAATCTCGGCTCCGGCACGTGCAGGCTCAGCGGCGGCAAATTGCTTTTGTCTTTTTCCTCAGCCATCAGGCCTCTCCAGCAAGAATCGCGCAATATTGCGCTGCAATATTCGTTCAACCTACTGTTACAATATTACGAATATCGACTTAGGTCAATCTCGCTGCCCTATTTTCTGAATCATACTGCCACAGGCGCAGAGATATGGGATTGAGGATCATAGTCCAGAACCTCGAAATCTTTAATGTCATAATGAAAAATGGATTCAGGCCTTCGAAGAATCTTCAGTTTGGGTAAGCCGCCGGGCTGCCGCGCAAGCTGCTGTTCGACCAGATCCGCATGATTGAGATAGAGATGGACATCCCCCCCGTTCCAAACCAGTTCACCGGGCTCGAGATCGCATTGCTGCGCGATCATCCGTATCAGCAGGGCCGCCGAAAAAACATTGAACGCAAAGCCGAGCCCGAGATCGCAGCTGCGCTGATAGAGCAGCCCCGACAATTTGCCTTTAGAGACATAGAATTGATAGGTTTTGTGACAGGGCGGCAAGGCCATCTGGTCCAGTTCGGCAACATTCCATCCGGTGAAAATATGGCGCCGGGAACCGGGGTTGGTTTTAATACCGTCGATCAGCGCGGCGATCTGGTTGATGCCTTTCTCCTCGCGCCGAAAAAGCCCCTCGCCTGTCGGAGTATAGCGCGGCCAGTCGACCCATTGCTTGCCATATACCGGACCGAGATCTCCCCACTGCTTCGCAAATTCCTCATCCTCTATGATCCGTTGCTCGAAGGTCTCCCGGTCGATCTGCTCGCCGGTTTCCTTGCGAAACTTGTCGAGCGGCCAGTCGGTCCAGATATGCACCTTCTGCCTCACCAGTTCACGGATATTGGTGTCTCCGGTCAGGAACCAGAGCATTTCCCGTGTCGCCGTTTTCCAGAACACGCGTTTGGTGGTGAGCAGCGGGATCACATCTTCGGCGAGATCGAACCGCATCGTCGCGCCAAAAACAGCGCGCGTCCCTACGCCGGTGCGGTCGACACGCTCGTCTCCATGCGTCCAGATTTGGCGCATCAGGTCGAGATATTGCTGCTCATAATGCTGTTCGGGAATCAAGCGATCATTCTCCAATCAAATACTGGCCGATGCTAGACCTCTCCGCCCCCATGCTCAACCGGCTCTGGTAAATTGGATTCAAATTTAAACCCGTTCTGCTCCGGTTTTTCAGGACTTGGCAGCCACCAGGGTCTTGAACCGCACTTCGCTCTGCCATATAGACGTTCCCACATCCTTTGTGCGTAAAAATGCAAACGGATCGGGAAGTAGCTCAGCCTGGTAGAGTACTGCGTTCGGGACGCAGGGGCCGGAGGTTCGAATCCTCTCTTCCCGACCAACATTTTCCATCATTGCCTGCTAAGGGACAACACGGTTGGTAACCATCTGAAAGCCAGCCGGATCGGTTGAAGTCTGTTTCGCCGGATACAGCCAGTACAGTAAGCCCAGCTTGCTGTCTGATGCGCTTTGGCCATAGCCGCAGCACCACAGCGGCTCGGTCCAAGCAGTTTGAAGCTGGTATTTTATGGTATCGATCGGCGTTAACCTTATCTTGAACATCCGCATGTAGTTGATTCAGCTATGAGCACACGTGTCTTGATAGTCGATGATCGACCCACCAATCTGAGAATCTACGCTCAGTTTGTGACGTTGATGGGGGAAAAATATTCCGCCATCACTTTTGCCGATCCTGTCGAAGCGCTGGATTGGTTGCGCGACAACCGCGCGGACCTTATGGTTGTTGACTATCGCATGCCCCAGATGAACGGGGCGGAATTCATCCGCAAAGTCCGGATGATGCCGGGCGCCAGCGAGATTCCCGCGATTGTCATAACAGCGCATCAGGACCGCGAGTGCCGACTGACCGCACTCGACGCCGGCGCCACCGATTTCCTGCAAAGCCCGGTTTCCCATGTCGAATTCTGCAGTCGCGCGTTGTCCCTGCTGACCAAAAGCAAAAGGGCCGTGAGCCTGCGCAAGCGTGCATCGGAAATCGGTCGCAAGCATGGGGGTTTCAAGGAAACGGGGTCAAGCGAAGGTACCTCCGGCAAAAGCATGCTGGAACAGATTATCGACACGATTCCGATCATGATCAATGCGACGGATCGCTCAGGAAAATGCCTGTTTACGAACGCCTATCAATCTGCCCTGTTTGACAAAGACCCGGATGAAATGGTCGGAACGGATTTTGCCGATAATTTCGAGCCCGCGCTCGCCGCAAATACCCGCAGACGGGATGCTATGGTTCTCAAATCAAGCCTCGCCATTCCTCATTACGAAGAAAAAATCACGAGCGATGGCGTCGATCTCATTTTTCATTGCAACAAATCTCCGCTGCTCAATCACAAGGGTGAAACGATCGGCGTCCTGACGACCGCCGTTGATATCACCGCCCGAAAGTTTGCCGAAGAACATAGAACGCACTTGGCCTTGCACGACATGCTGACGGGTCTTCCCAATCGGGTATTGCTCGCAGAGAATGTCAAAACGACTATTGAAAATTGCAGGAAGAGAAACAGCGAAGCCGCCCTGCTGTTGCTGGATCTGGATCGCTTCAAAGTTATCAATGACACGCGCGGTCATCACAGCGGCGACGCGCTGTTGCGGGAAGTCGCCAACCGGATTTCCAAGGTCATCGGCCCAGAGGATTTTGCCGCGCGTATCGGTGGCGACGAATTTGCGATCATTTTCAACAGGTTCGAAAATATCGATTCGATCAATTCCCGCTGCTCCAAAATTCTGAAAGCGATCAACGAGCCCTATGCAATCAGCGGTGTCGGCCAGATTATCAGTGCGTCGATCGGCGTCAGCCTGATCCCCCGTGACGGCGACGAATATGAGGAAGTCCTGCGCATGGCGGATCTTGCCATGTATGATGCCAAGGCAAATGGCCGAAATTGTCACCGGTTCTTCTCGGAAGACATGAACGAAATCGCCCAAGCGGATGCCGCGCTGGAAAGCGAATTGCGCGACGCATTCAACGACAACCAGTTTGCTCTCGAATATCAGCCCATTGTCGACGCCAAATCCCTGGAATATGTGGGCCTGGAAGCCCTTATCAGATGGGATCATCCTCGCCGGGGGCGGTTGCTGCCGATCCAGTTCATCCGGGTGGCCGACGAGAGCGGGTTGATGGACATTCTCGGCAACTGGGTGATCAGCCAAGTATGCCGGGAAATCAAATCCTATGCCGACCGGGGCATTGATTTGCCACGCGTCGCGATCAATGTTTCGCCCAGACAATTTCAGAATCAGAATATATGCGACGAGCTGCTCGCAAGCATAGAAGCCAACGGCATTGATCCATCAAAGATAACCATCGAAATTACCGAAGAGTTGCTGATCGACAATAATGAAGGGGTCAGAGCGACGCTTCAGCGGATTCGCAGCCACGGCGTCGGCATATCCATTGATGATTTCGGGACCGGCTATTCCTCTCTGCAATATCTGAGAGACCTTCCGGCCAATTGCCTCAAAATCGATCGCACGTTCATTTCCAGGATCGAACATAGCGCGGCGGACCGCGCGATCATCGGAACCATTGCCCATCTGGCGCATTCGCTGGGCATGCGGGTCGTCGCCGAAGGTGTCGAAAATGACGCGCAACTGGATTTGCTGCGCGTATCGGGATGCGACGAGATTCAGGGCTTCAAGATCGCGCGTCCTCAACGTGCCGAAGATCTCGGCAAATTATTTGACGCTCGGAAAGATGATCCTCCCAGTCGTGCTGCGGAAGGGTAAGCCTCTTGTTCTTCCGAAAATCTGGCACCCCGGCTAAGTCGTACCACCACAATCGACATCCGAGACATGGCATGGACGGTCAGGCCCGTGACCGTGAACATGAAATGATCAAGAACCGGATCATTTTGATCATTCTCGCATGGTCGTCCTTTGCCATCCTCGGCGCTTCTTCGGGGCTGATCATCGGCTTTGGCGTTTATTTCTTTGTCAGCATCGCGGTGGCGGTGGCCTATCGCCTGCATCCCAGACCCTCGAATCCGCGCAGGTTGATAGGCCTTTGCATAGATTTCGGCGCGGCTGCGTTTCTCTTCCAGATCGGCGGCGAGAGCTTTGCGGCGGTATATCCTGCCCTGCTGTGGGTCATTCTGGGCAACGGCTTCCGCTTTGGCGTGAAATGGCTGTATCTGGCCTCGGCAATGGCCGCCATTTCATTCGGCTGGACAATTTATCACGTTGACTATTGGCGCGACAGCCCTTCGCTCTCGATCGGCCTGCTCGTCGGCCTGATAGTGATACCGGCATATTGCTCAACGCTGATCACCAAAATCTCGCAAGCGAAGGAAGAAGCCGAGGCGGCGAACAAGGCCAAAAGCCTGTTTCTTGCCAGCATCAGTCACGAATTGCGAACCCCGCTGAACGCGATCATCGGCTACGGAACCCACTTGCTGGATATGAAACTGCCAGAGAAGCAGCACCACATGGTTGCCACTAGCGTATCTGCTGGTCGTCACCTGCTACATCTCATCAACCAGCTGCTCAGCTTCGCGCATTCTGAAACGCGTGATGCGCTGCCCGACCCGAAACCATTTTCTGTCGTCAGCATTCTGTCAGAGGTTCGGGATATCATGCAGATTTCGGCCGAAGAGAAGGACCTTAAAATCATTCTGCAGGCGGAACCGGGCAGCGACAGGCTTGTTTCCGGACAGGTCGACTATATCCGCAATATCCTTCTCAATCTGACCAGCAATGCCGTGAAATTTACTCAAACCGGATCGATCACGCTCAGATGTGGATTTACCTCAGCCAATGGCCATCACCAGATTTGGATTTCTGTAACCGATACCGGGCCCGGCATAGCGGACAATGCACAGCGGAAAATCTTCGATGTATTTCAGCAAGCCGATGACAGGATCGCCAGTGAATTCGGGGGAACAGGGCTAGGACTGGCGATTTGCCGCCAACAGGCGCGTCAGCTGGGCGGGTCTGTTTCGGTAGAGAGCAAGCTTGGCGCTGGCAGTACATTCACCCTGTCATTCCCCGCAGACGTTGTGGAAGCGGAAGAACGGGGCACTGAGGACCATGGCCTCAGAATTCTGTCGCTGACCCGGCAAGCCGAAGCTCCCGTTATTTGCAACGACAACGATCAACCAATCCGGATAGACCATATCCAGTGTCACGCGTCAGAGGACATCTGCAATATTCTCGATCGCCGCAATCTTGGCCTTTATGATATTGCATTGCTGGATGAAGCCATCGCGAGTGATCATGATGATCTCTCGCCGTTGTGGTCCGCCTTCCGGGCAGCCAAACTCCCACCGGTGCTGTTGGCCGAAGGAAAACAGAAGAATCTCAAAGACCTGCAATTGCGAGCGGCTTTCGCCACTTTGCTGCCAGCCGGGTCCGATTTCAGCACAATCCGCAGCGCCGTCCAGATCGGTTGTTCCTTTGTCGGTTCCGGTGCCGAAAAACCGTTGCAGACGAGCGACATTGAAAGGTCACCCCAAACAGGCACGCTGCGGGTGCTTATCGCCGATGACAACCGGACAAACCGGATGGTTCTGGAAACGATCCTGTCCAATGCCGGGCACGAGGTCATAGTGGTGGTCGACGGGGAAAAAGCGCTCGAAAAACTCGAGCAGGATGCGTTTGACATCGTTTTTATGGATGTGAACATGCCGGTCATGGGCGGAATCGAGTGCTGCAAGCTGTGGCGCCAGATCGAGGGACCCAGAAAACATGTTCCCATCATCGGTTTGACCGCCGATTCCACTGCGGACACCGAGAAAAAATGCCTGGACGCCGGAATGGACCTGAGGCTCACAAAGCCTATCGAGGCCACCGAGCTGTTGGCCGTTATCGCCGCGCAGACGCACCACCGCTCGGATCAGGCCGAAATCCGGCTCGGGTCCGATCCGCTGGGCGTGGTTAGCAATATCGAAGACCGCATGCGCAAGGCGGAGCCGCCAGCGGTTGATCCTGCCCAACTGGATTATCTGCTCTCAATCGGCGATGAAGCTTTTATACAGTCGATAATCGAAGCCTATCTGGACGACGCCGATGAAATCCTGATCGCACTAAAGAAATCGGTCGTCGAGGGATCGGTCGACGACTTCCGCTTCCACGCCCATGCGTTCAAAAGCGGAGCGGCAAATATTGGCGCGAACCGTCTGGCTGAACTCTGCTCGAAGCTGGAAGTGATCAGCGAGCCGGAATTCAGCGATCGACGGTTCGACTATCTTGCGAAAGTGGAGCGGCAGGTCGATCAGATTCGCGTCTGTCTCGAGGAAGTCGCGACAGCGAGCCACGACAAGCCACCTTCCGAAAAAGTCGCCCTGATCTAGGAAATTATCAAACGGCCTGAAGAGACCGAATAATACGGCGATCCTGCGCTGACGCCAACCGCTCCATTTTCCGCACGTCCGCTTCTCCAAGATAGAGAGCCGTTTCAGCCCATGTATCGGTAATTTCCAGCAGTTCTTCCAGACTAACCGGATCGGCAATTTTTCGGGCCTGGTAGACCGCGCGTTCTGCATGAAAGCGGCTGCGGTTTTCCTTCGTATATTCTATAATTGCGGCCTCGCCCTGCCCGTCTTCTGCAAGAAGATCGACGACACCCATGTCATATAATTCGGTTGCCGAGAATAATTTACCCTCGAGAATGAACCGCTCCGTATCCTTCCGGCCAAGGCGCTGCCGCAGAAAGCTATAGGCCCCCATGCCCGGAAACAGATTGAACAATATTTCCGGCAGCCCCATCCGTGCGCTTTTCTCGGCTACCAATATGTCAAAAGCCAGCGCATGTTCAAAACCGCCGCCCAGGGCGTCTCCCTGAACCAGCGCCATGGTGATGATCGGCGCGCCAAAAGCCGTGCTATTCTCATATTGCATGTGGACACAGGTACGAGCGTATTTTTTCAGGGCTCCGAGATCACGACGACGGATGCAATCGGCGAAATGCTTCAGATCGCCGCCAAGATTGTAAATGCCGGGGGTTCTGGAACCGCACACGAAATAGCGCAAGGGGTCTGAGTTTTTCGAGCCTTCCCGCGCGTAAGTGGAGTGAATCCAGTCTTGTACCTGCTGAATCTCTTCGCCCAGCTCATAGGTGTAGCTCGGACGCGACTTCTGATTCATGTAGCACCAGAATATTTCGTCGGAGCGATCGAACCGCAGTTCGATCTCGCGAAACTGTTTGGAAAAAATATCAGGCTCTGAAATGTGTGGTGCGTGGACCATCATATCATCCGCCCCGATCGATATATTCCGATCCAGCTCATTGGCGGCACGACTACGAAAGTCCATATGATACTCCATGTCTGGCGAAGGTGTGTGGCGTTACTCAGCCTAACAAAATCCAAAGCCTTTCATATAAAATTTTATGGCATGCCCCATTTCAATGCAAGTAAAACCGGGATGATTGCGTAACATGCTTAATTGATTCAGAAATTTTCTTACATTAGAGGCATTTGGACGAAAATATTTCTGTAAAACGTGCCGATATCGGACAGGCTCTGACAAATTCTTCGTCAGCCCCTTAAATCTTGGCGCTGATTTCGGTCATCTGTCACAAAAATGACTATTTTCATCCGGCGTCTGATTCCGCGCCAGCAGATTGATTCACCAGTCCGCGGAACGCCCGGACGGCCGACCGGTGGCCCTTGGTAACTTCGAACACATCCTCGGCTATCGGCATCGCCACCCCGTATTTTTTCGCCAGAGCAATGACAGTGGGCGCACTTTTCACCCCTTCGGCCACCATATGCATTTCCTCGATGATCTCATCAATAGGCCGTCCCTTGCCCAGTTCGACCCCGACATGCCGGTTGCGGCTCAGCGGACTCGTACAGGTTGCGATCATGTCTCCCATGCCGGTCAGACCGGCGAAAGTTTCTGGCTTGCCGCCCATCGCGACGCCGAGGCGCGTGATCTCGGCGAGCCCTCTGGTAATCAGCGCAGACCGGGTGTTGTCCCCCGCGCCCAGCCCATCACCCATGCCGACGGCGATGGCGATGATATTCTTGAGAACGCCTCCCAGTTCGCATCCCAGGAGATCGGTATTGGTATAGACACGAAACAGGCCGGAGTGGAAAAGTTGCTGCAGCTGCTTCACGATAATCTCGTCTTCCATCGAAATCACGCTGGCAGCAGCCTGACCCGCCATGATTTCACGGGCCAGATTGGGACCGGTCAAAACGCCGACCGGATGGCCGGGAAGGACTTCTTCGATCACCTCGGTCATCCGTTTGCTGGTCGCAAGCTCGAGACCCTTGGTAAGACTGATAACCGGAACCCAGGGACGCAAATGCGGCTTGGCCTCCTCCAGAACGGCGCGAAAATTACTGGAGGGTATGCCCATGACCAGTACGTCGGCGCCTGACACCGCTTCGCCGATCTCGGATGTGGCCACCAAAGCGGGCGGCAGTTTGATGTCGGGCAAATATTTGCTGTTACGATGATTCTTATTGATATCGTCGACGGTTTCCGCGTCGCGCGCCCAGAGCTTTATCGGTGCGTTGCGCGAAACCAATGACGCGACGGTGGTTCCCCATGAGCCGCCGCCGAGCAGTCCAACCTTCAATTCCATACATACCCTCCATCAGCAACTCCTCTACCGGGAGTGCATCTGTTCAAACTGAAGGGGATTTCAGTGTTTGGCAAGAAACTCGAGATGCCTGGCCGCAGTTTCCTTCGGTTTTTCGATCATCGGCACATGGCCGGCATCCTCAAAAATGATAGATTCCGCGTTCGGGATGCCGTCTTTCAGCACCTTGACGCAGCTGACGTCGATCAGCTGGTCATGACGCCCCCAGATGATCAGCGTGGGCGCCGTCACCTCGCCCAGCCTGTCATTCAACGCTCTGACCGTCCCATCTTCCACCAGATTCCAGAATATCTTGTCGAGCAGTTCGCGGTGGGCGGCAAAATCTTCGTAAAATATCTTCCGGAACTGGCCCGGGACCTTCATCGGCTTGTGGGCGACAAATGCCATCATTCGCTTGACGTCATCCGCGCTGTGGATCTCCAGCGGGTTTTTCCCTGCCAGCGCTTCTTTTTGGAGCTCGCTTTCCTGTGTCCCGACGACGCCGGCATTATTGAACAGGGTCATCGAGAGCAAGCGTTCGGGATAGTCCAGCGCGAACCGCAGCGCTACAAATCCGCCCATGCTGTTGCCGCCAATATGGCATTTATCAATACCCATCGCATCGAGAAAATCACGAACGCGCGACGCCTGCGTGGCCATATCATAATCACGCCCGGCCTCCCGGATATTATCTCCAAAACCCGGCAGATCAGGCGCAATCAGCCGATATTTTTCCACCATTTCGGGGGCGTACATCGCCCAGTTATCCTTGTCGCCGCCAAAGCCATGCAACAGCACCAGGGGTTCGCCATCCGCGGGACCGCCTTCGAGATAGGGCCAGGCCAGATCGCCAACCTTGACCAACTTTTCCTTCAGCTTGCCTTTTCGCCGCAGGGCGTTGCGCAAGAATCCATACAGGCTGCGCGGAAAAAACGCATAGACCGCGATCAGTGCCAGCACCAGAATGCCTAAAAGGGTCAGAATTATTTCTATTGCTTGCACCTTATATTCCTCTCGCCGCTACGTGTCGGTCCAACCATTCGGTCATGTCGGTCAGCACCGCGTCTTTCTCCGGTTCGTTGAATATCTCGTGAAACAGTTCCGGATAAAGAATGAGCGTCTTGTCGGACGAGGCGATATGGCGGTCCAGAAATTTCGAACCGTCGGCTGACGCCAGACTGTCTTTTTCACCATGCAGGAGGAGTATCGGCAGGGAAATCTTTTCGGCATTTTGCTGAATATGGATCATGTTGTTAAGCATTTCCGCCGCCAGCCGGGCACCCATCTTGCCGTTATAAACCAGGGGGTCAGCCAGATAATCAGCGACCACCTGCGGATCGCGACTGACGCCGTTCGGATCCAGTTCGACGACCCCAAGTTTGGGGAAAAAACGGGACAGAAAGCCACTGACAGCCTTCAAAAATGCAGAGGGCTCCTCTGCGGCCTTGATCGCTGGACCCGATAGCACGCAGGCAGCAAATTTGGACTGGTTGGCGAGCAGATAGGTGGCGCTGATCAACCCCCCCATGCTATGGCCCACCAGCATAACCGGCAGTTCCGGAAAATCGTGCCTGGCACAGGCCCACAGCTGGTCAAGGCCATCATGAAACACCGAAAAGTCCGGAACATATCCCGGCACGCCGTCGGAACGGCCGTGGCCCCAGTGATCCAGAGCAAACACCGCATATCCCCTGTCCACGCAATGTTCGGCAAAATATTGATAGCGTCCACTATGTTCGGCATAGCCGTGAACCAGCAAGATTATCGCCTTGGCTTGCCCCTCAGGAAGCCATTTCCGGAGATGGAGCTTTGCTCCGGCGGCTTTCGATCCGCTCGGCAGCGTTAACGTCCCGTCTTGCTGTTTCAAGCGATCTTCCTTTTCATCGCCAGTTCATGGTCATGGGCCAGTTCATTTTCATATTCGAACAGGATGCGATCCAGTGTCTGGCTGATCTTGGTCTGCGTGCGCACCATCTCGATCTTTGGCCAGGTCGTACGCTCGCCCAGCTGAATCAGTTCCGCAATATCCTCGACCGGCAAGTTGCTCAAAATCTTGGCAGGCCCCCAGAACATCGTCGGGCGGATGATGTTGATATCGCCTGTATAGTCCTGATTGATCACCGAAAGCGCCATATTGGCCATGCTGTTGAGACGCGGGAAATAGGACAGCGGCTTCTGCATGATTTCGACATTGGCATTCAGCCAGGCTTTCATCGTCGCTGTGGTCGCATTGCGGATCGAGGACAGCGGGTTGCGGACCTGGCTAAAATCGGTGGCAAAGGGCGTGATCAACGGATTGGCCTGACTGACGATATGGTGGTTCACGCCATAGAGCCTAGCGAGCCGCTTTACCGGCAAGTCATGCGTCACAGATCCGTCCACCCATTTGCGGTTGGGCAGATAAGGCACGCGTTCGCCGCGATGATCTTTCGCCGCCAGCGTTACCGGTGGATAGATGCCCGGCACGGCGCAAGAAGCCAGTACCGCTTCGCGAATATAGACGTTGGGCGAGGCAATGGCATTTAACAGTCGGGATGTCTGATGCTTTTCTGCCGGAGCGATCGACACATTGAGATGGCGGCCGGTGAGTTCATAGGCCTCCTGAAAGGTCAGATCGGGCAGCAGGTCAGTGAGCCGCTGGCGAATTTCATCCGCCCGCATTTGCCGCGGCCCGCCCAGCAGACCAGTCTGTCCATCGACCTCCTGATCGGGGCCAAGAACAAGATTTTCTGGCTTGAAAAAGGGCGGAATTTCATCGTCGGTCCGTGTGCTGATCAACGCTCCGACCACCGAACCGCCACTGGACCCGGACATGATATGGGGCAACAATCCCTGCTCCCAGAGCGCTTTCACCACTCCGACATGGAAATAAAGATAGGCCCCGGACCCGCTCATCAGAAAGGCCGAGCGGCCATAGCAATGTTGCGCCCGCCGGAAGAAATCGAGCTTCTCCTCAAACGGGATATCGGTCACTTTGGCGCTGGCAAGATATTCCAGCGAATTTACGATCGCATCGACATAGTCCTGGATCAGCTGCTTCGTACCGAATTTCGCTTTCTGATACAGCCGAGCATGCCCCATGCCATCCATATTTCCGTGGATGCCCTCATTCAGCGCGTACAGAAGGCCTGCGTTATCCTGCGACTTCCACAATGTCGAGAGGCGTTTGAGGCGGCGGCGGATCGACTTATAGTCAAAATGCTTGCTTTCGTCAGTTTCCTTCCATTTGTCGACCCCGGTGGATTGGTCGTGGGCCTTCGCCGCTTTCGACCATTCGGAATAGCTGTTGGCCTGCGCCATGGCTTTTTCCATTTTCAAAGTCGTGGTCAGGATCATGTTCGGTTCACTCTTTCGCCAAAAAATATACAAGATCGCATCCGCCTTCCGGGAACCGGTCGGCGTGCAAACTATCCGCTCCCTATTTCACTTTCGGCTTGTTTCCGCCGATTGCCCTTGATCCAGGAGCTCTGGGCTTTTTGGCCACCCGCCGATACATCACCGAACCGTCGCTGGGTGTTGCCGGCTTTTTTGGTGCCGCCGCCGTCTTTTTGGTCAAGCCCGCGTCAGCACTTGGCTTGGCGTCCTTCAGTTCATCAAACGCTCTTTGCAGGCATTCTCGGAAAAACTCAATATCGGGCATCATTTTGCGATCGGAGATGATGCTGAAGGAAATAGTTCCATTATAGCTCGGCGTGGCAATGAATAGCCCCATCCCGTGGGCCAAAGGTGCCAGCCCATATTGATGCGTCAGCTTTGCACCGTTCATGTAGAGCTGAATCTGCGGGCCGGGAACGTTGGATACCATCAGATTGCTCATCCGTGGGGCAAAGCGTTCGTCGGTCAACAGGCGCGCCACACCCGCCATCGTCACACCCGGAATATGCCTGGTAAGGTCGGTCATGATCCGCGCACTGAGGCCCGATTTCGCCGCTTTGGTTTCGCGGGTCGTATCCTTGATCGCCTCCAGACGCTTGACAGGATCGGGGATATTGGACCAGATTTTTATCGTCATTGCCGACAGATTATTGCCCGGATTGGCTTCATCACCCGAACGGCTGCGGGCATTGACCGGGGCAACGGCCACCAGGGATTCCTTCGGGAGTTCCTTGTGCTTGTTCAGATAGTGGCGAAGCGCGCCGCTGCAAATGGCCAGCACCACGTCATTGATGGTCGCATCCCTGACCTTGAGACGCATTTTCTTGAGCTCTTCTAGATCGAATGTCACCGCATCGAACATTTTATGGGGCGTGACCGCAGCGTTGAAGCGGGTTTGCGGAACACCTGTGTCGGTTGTTTCGTCACCACCCTTCAGACTTTTCTGCGCCGTGGAAAGAAGCGCCGGCGTAAATTTCAGCAGCGCCTGAGTCAGTTTCACCGGCGAAGTGACGGTACTGTTCCACGCCCGGTTCAATATCTCGGTGGCCGTTGGCAGCTTGTTGGCTGCAGAGGGTCCTTCCGGCAGCGGGATGGCTGGCGTGCCGTTGACATCCTTGTCGGATATAGCGGCGAAAAAATGGGCGCCGGACACGCCATCGATGGTGGAGTGGTGGATTCGGGTCAAAATGGCGTAGCTGCCCTTGGCATAGCCGGGAATATTGTCGAGCCCCTCGACCACATACATGTCCCAGAGTGGCCGGGTCATATCCAGAGGCTTGCTGTGATGGCGAGCCACATGAATACAAAATTGCCGCCAGTCCCCCGGTTCCGGAAGGCGGCTGTGCGAAATATGCGCTTCCAGATCGAAATGCTCGTCTTCAACCCAATAGGGATGATCGATGTCCAGCGGCAGCCGATAGAGTTTCCGCCGGAACATCGGCGACACGTCCATCCGCTTTCGCATATGTTCGATAATATCCTTGAACCTCACCTTCCCGCCCGGAGCGGTCGACGGATCATAGATATAGACGGCCATCAAATGCGTGAGATTGGTCGCTGACTGAATGTAAAGAAACTGGGCATCCTGTGCGCTCAACTGGCTAATATGGGTCTGCTCGGTCATCCATCATGTCCTTTCGACAGCGCTATCAATCAAATATCTTGTCAGCGAGCGCAAGCACTTCGAGCCGCGATCTTTCCATCCGCCGCGAAAGCGCCCGGAATTTGCGCAGCAGGGCCTTCCGCTCGGCAATCTTCCCCGCGTTCGTTTCACCGGTCAGACCCAGTCCTGCCGCCATCTTGAAGCCATTTTCAAACAGGATTTTCCCGATCGATGCCTCGCTGGTAATGCGGCGCAGCAGATAGGCTTGCCGGCCTTCCTTCAGCGCGGTTTCCACGCAGCTTCTCTTGTCGATCGCATCGCCGGGTTCCATTCGCGACAGAATTTCCAGAATGACGGTATAGGCTTCCACGAAGGGCAGGAACACCGAATGGCCCACCAATGGCTGAAGGCGGTTGGTAAGGCTGATCAGCTTGATGCCACCCTCTTCCAGCTTGATCTGCCATTCCGGATCACACCGCTGCAGTTCCGCTTTCAGATTATCGCGATATTGCTGTTTTTCGGGATAGAAAAACTCGAACTTGAACAGATCACGAAGCCGGTCCGTCTCTTCCCAGAAGACGTCAGCCGCGTCTCGGTCGTTCACCTCCCGGGCCTTCAGGATCGACAGTTCGATGATCGCCTTGTCGAGAAAATGGTGGATGATGGAGTTGCGATAATAGCTGGCAATCGGATGCTGATCCGGCTCGATCGCATACACCAGCGTCGACCCCTTGTCATAGCGCACAACCAGGCCGTTATTGACCAGAGTCTCGACGACGCGCTGGACGCCCTCGAGATTCTTGTCAGTCAGATCCTCGCTCATCCGAATGCCGCGCTCCCGCGCCCAGCCAACCAGAAAATTTATCGCGGCCCGCAATTCTCCTTCGGTCATCGCTCGCGGAGCCGTACCCAGCAGGCAAAGACACATCAGCGAGGTCAGCGTCAGCGGCGTTGCTCGGTTGGCCTGCACGGCGACCTCGAAAGCCATTTTCGACAGGGCCAGCCGGTCATTCGGATTGGGTGCCTTTTTGACAATCACCGGCTCACCGAAGTCGACGTAGACCTTGCCCATCGGTTCGCGCAGGCTACGCAGATAGCCGATGAACCAGCTCAGCGACTCCGGCTTCTTGATCCGGCCCGTCTGTTCGCTGGCATATTCCTCTACATCCCGGATCAGATCAAAACTGGTCACCACCGGAATGATGTGCACATTTTCGATTTCGTTGCTGTGCGCGCTGTCCATCACATATTTGAGCAGACCATAGCGCGGCGGCATCAGCTTGCCGAGCCGCGAGCGTGTTCCCTCGAATGCCCAGGTCATCGGGAAGCGCTTCTCGAGCAGATAACTGACATAATAGCGCAGCACGAGCTTGTAGACCGGATTATTCTCGAAACTCCGGCGAATGAAAATCGTGCCGGCCCGGCGCAGCATGAAACCGAGACCGAAAAAATCCAGATTGATGCCACCAAAAACATGAATGAGCGGCAAGTCATTCTGATAAGCCAGGTCAGTGGCAGTCACACCGTCTATATAGGTTTTGTGCGTAAACAGCAGCAGCGTCGGATGTTCCCGCATGGTCTTGCGCAGCCGGGTCAGCTCCTTGCGGTCAAAGACGACCTCGTCTTCATAGCCCTGCGACAGCATGAACCGGTCGAGCTTGGCCTTCATGTCGATAAACAGAGGGCTGGGCCGGGCGATCAGTTCCTTCATATATTTGGCGGCTTGCTCGTACAGTGCCGTTTCGCTTTGCCCGGTATCGCTGGAAAGCCTGGTCATGGCGGCACGAAATCGCGCATCGCTGCGCAGGCCGTCGGCGACATGCCGCGGTACCTTGTAGCGACGGCCCCGCAGTCCGCGCTCGGCAATATCCAGCACCAGGCCAGCCTGTCGCACCACGAAGGCAGCAAATTCGGTATTGTCGGTCTGGGTATAATCCTTGCTGAGCTCGGCAAAGCTCTGTTCCAGTTCGCCGATCGTAGCGGGTTGACCGGTCAGGCAATGAGCCCGACGCTTGTCCCGCAACAAAATCGACCAGGCCCGAAAACTGCCCGGATTTCGGGGATCGCCGAATATGACATGGCGCATCCTTACTGCTCGGCTTTTTTCGAAATCCGGAATTCGCCAGGCAATGCGAACCGGCACCACCAGCGTGTCGGAACTTCCTTTCAATTTTTCGGCTAGACGGTCGAGGCGAATTCTGGCCCGTTCGTCGGATATCGGCAGGCTCACCCAGTTCAGTTTCCCGCCGGGGCCGCCCTCGGCCATGGATGTGTGAAGCCAGTCGAGAAGATAGCGCCGCTCGACACCGTTGCGGGCATCTATCACAAATAGCTTCGGGCCTTGCGCGAGCAGCGGTCCTGAATTTGCTATCTGCTTCGCTTCGTCCATCCCCGCTCCCCGATTACTGTCTATTTCGCCGCTTCCATCGCTGGTGTCTCTGCGGCTGCGGATTTGCTATTCGGGGTAGATCGCTTCACGGACGGCTTTGCAACGGCTTTTTTTGTTACTGTTTTCTTGGGACTTGCCTTCTGGGCCTCTGCCTTCTTTCGCGACGCGGTCTTTTTCGTGGCCGGTTTTTTCGGTTTGGCCGATGCGCGTGCAGGCGGGCCACCGCCGGTCTTGTTCCCCGGTGTCTGCTCTTCGTTGACCAGCGCTTCGAGCGCTTCCTCTTCTTCCGCCTGCCCCAGCGCCTCGAGGAACATCCCGCGCACTTCCGCGACATGCTGGTTCATCGTCCGCGCCGACCATTTGCTGGTGTCCACCGCCGGGAGAACATCCACCCGGACCTTCGCAGGACGCATCAGAAATTCATTTTTCGGCGCTACGTCGCCGGCATTGTGAATGACGATCGGCACGATCGGCACCCCCGCCTGGATCGCCATGTGAAAGGCCCCTTTTTTGAAGGGGCCCAGTTTCGGCGAAAGGGTCCGCGTACCCTCCGGCGCGATGACGATCGATTTTCCGTCATTTTTAACCGCGTCGATCAGCGGTGCCATCGCCTTTATCGCGCTCCCTGCGTTGGCCCGGTCGATAAACACGGTGCCAGCCAGTTCCATCAGCTTGCCGATGATCGGCGTATCCCGAACCTCCTTCTTGGCGACGCCGCCCATGTCCCGCCGGATCAGCTTGGCGAGGATCATCACGTCCGCCTTGCTCTGATGGTTGAACACAAAGATGCACGGCCGCGATGTCCAGAGATTCTCTTCGCCAGTGACCTCCAGTTCGCAGCCGGTCAGCGCAGTGGCAATATCGCCGAACAGGCCGGTGGAGAAATTCATCGCCTCCCGCTGCGATCCGGTGAGCGCCCAGATCGGCAGCGACGCGATCGCCGACCCGATCAGCGAGCCGGTGGCATAAATCGTGCGAATATAGTCTACCGGCTTGCCCTGCCCCCGGCTCTCATATTTTTCGAGCGGCCAGCCATGTTCCCGCGCCGCCTCGCGCAATTTCGTGTTCGGATTCAGCGGCCTCGGCTTGCCGACCCGTTCGAGCAATTCGATATCGTCATAACTGTCCGAATAAAAATAGCTCTGGTCCAGATCCAGACCATAATCGGCCGCGAGATTTTCCGCGGCGAGGACCTTACCCTCGCCAAAGCAGAGCGGGCGAATGATATTGCCGGTAAACTCGCCATTCTCCACTTCATATTGCGAACACAGCACATGCTCGATATCGAGATCCCGTGCCGTTGGCTCGATCTGGTAGATCGTGGCGGACGAGACAATCGCGATCGTATGGCCCTTGGCCCGATGGGCTTCGATCAGCGCCCGCGCCTCCGGGAAGACTTTGCGCGCGATATGCTTTTCGTACAATTCTTCACCAAATTCGAAATAGCTTTCTTCGGTCACGCCTTTCATGAATTTCGCAGCGCCGGTCATCAGCCCGGAAAAACCCATATTGCCGGTGCTATATTGTGCCATCACGTTGATCGTTTCGACCACTTCTTCGGCGGTCATTTCCCGCCGCTTGATTTTCTCCCACAGCATTGCGGTTGCAGAATAGCCGGCAATGATGGTGCCATCGAAATCGAACAGGGCCGCAATATGTGCTCCCTCCGGAGCGGCCAGTACGTCCTGCAGATGCGATCGATATGCGGTGATTTTCTTCTTGGTCATGCAGATGTCCCTTGCCCGATGCCCATCGTGCCAAAAAACCACGGCATTTCCCAGCTATTATTGGCGATAAGTGCGATTCACCCGGCAAGGAGTACCCGAAGCGCCCTCAGGGTTTGAGTCAAATGAAAGGATAAGGATTTTCGATTCGAGGAAATGAACCGAAACAGCAAAAGGCGCGCCGGGAATTTCCGGCACGCCTCCCGATGAAAATGGTGCAACGAACGGGGTCAGATTATCAACACCATTTCCAAGAACTGGCTATTCGGTGGGCTCGCCTTGCGGCGCGTTGTTTCCTGCCTGCGATGCCTTCTTGATTTCACCCTTGCTCATCGCGGTCACCAGGACATTCCCCGATCCCGCAAAATTGGCTGCAGGCAGTTCTGCCGTCCGGTTTCCGGATTCAACAATCACCGATCGCACAACTCCGGCACCCGACTGACGGACCGACTGGACATGGCCGATGACCCGGCCCTTGGGGTCCTGAATGGGCATGCCCGGTTCGACCGCGAACATGCCACCGGCATTTGCGGCGGTACTGCCCGAGGCAGCCAGTTGACCGAGATTGCCCATTGCCATGGCGCTTCCGCTACCGGCCGCGCTTCCCGCCAATGAGCCAACACCCGATGCGCGATTGGCGACATTGGACAGCGCGCCATTTGCGGTCGACCGTGCGCGTCCCGCCGTATTGCGAGCGGTGCCGACGACTTGACCGGCGGTCGAACGGACCGCATCGGTACCGATGAGACTGGCACTGGCGTTGCCCTTTGCCGAACTTGACGCGGAACCGTCGACAGAGCCGCTGACCGCATTGTCCGGCAAATCAGCCGTTCCGATCAGGGAACCATTGGCGGTCGAGCTGCTATCGGCGCTGGCGTCAATTTTGCCTGACCGGGTGTCGATTTTACGGTCAAGCCGCGTTGAATTGCTAATGTCACTCTGGCCAGTGATGGTGCCCGCTGTGCGACCGATAGGGTCAGCGCCCAAGGCGCCGCCCAGCGCGCCGCCTACACCGCCGCTGCCACCGAGCAGCTGTGCCGACGCAGGCGTTGCGGTGATCAATACGATGGTCAATGTGCTTGCGATAAGGTTTTTCATGGTCTTTCTCCTTGCAGGACGATGATATTTTCGTCGTCTGGTAGGAGAACGATGCGGCCTTGCGGTTTAATCCGTGAAGCGCGAAATATTTTTTTTGAAAGATCAGCGGATTCCGCACTTTCCGCAGATCAGGCCATGGCCATAGATTTTATCGGCACCCTTCTTTCCCAGGTCTTTTGCCTCATCGATCAGTCCCGTGACCGCTGGCTCGATCCGGCTGATATTTACCGCCGGATAATGGGATAAGAGCCGGGCAGCTACAAGCGGCACAGCAAAGGATGTGCCACGCAGCGCAACCAGCTTTCCCTCCGGTGAGGCACCCTTGATCCCGGCACCCGGAGCCGCGAAATCGACCGGCGTTGCGGTCCCGGCTTCCGGCAGGGCGTGTTCGTGCTGATCTACACCGGTCACTCCAATCACCCCTTTATAGCCTGCGGGATAGCGCGGCGGTGCAGCGGGACCGTCGTTGCCCACCGCAGCGACGATCAGCATGCCTTGCCCCTGAGCCGCCTTGATGGCGCGCGACAACAGGCCATTATCGGGGCCGACCAGGCTGATCGCGACAACCGGAACATGTCTCTGCGCCATCCAGCCCAATGCCCGGGCAATGGCGCTGGCGTTGCCGCCCGCCGGATCGCTGCCATAGATATCGGCCGCCAAAAGACCGCGCGGACCGGCTTGCAGACTGATGGAGATCAGCGATGCAATCGCGGTGGCATGGCTGCTCGCTTTTGGTGCGCCCCTGGCAAATCCGCGCTGCTCGACCGGCATTGTAATTGCGCTATGCCGGGCCACACCACCGTCGATCAATCCCATGGCGCCTGACCGCACCGCACTATTTGCCAACAGCGCAGCGTTGGACGCGAGCGGACTGGAACCACTGGCAAAGTAAATATTGTCGGCGCTGATTTCGGCTTCACCGGCCAGCTTTTGCAATCGCTTTTGCTCCGACTTCAGCGATTTTCCCGGCCGGGTGGCGAATTTTACATAGCTGAGATCAAGTCCCTCGATTTCGCTGCGCTCCAATATCCGAAAACCCGCTTGCTCCGCCCGTTCAAGGGATGACGCGGATATACCGGTGGCGATCAGGACGCCGCGAACGGCCGGATCGCCGTTGCGATCGCGCTCGACATAATCGCCATTCTGGCGGACAAACTGGTTGAGCAGGTCAATCCGGAGCTGTTTCAGCACGCTCCTGAGCTCTGAGGGGGTCAATCGGTCAAGAACACTTCCATCCACCATCCCGCTGACCGGATCGATAAAGGGATCGGTCATGCCGTCAAGTCGCTGATCGGGAAGCCGGAGGACGGGACCGACAGTGGGCAATGCGAGTTGCGGAAAGGCAGCGGCAGGCACAATCAGGAGCAGTGCAGCGGCGATCCATTTGACCGTGATTTTCATGTCTGCCTCCTTATGTACCGGAACCGGTTTGGCAATCGCAAGCGGATTGCATTTATTTTGCATTCGTGGATGAAACGAGCCAGACGCATCGTTTCATCCAAAGACCATCAATAAAGGATATCCGCTCTGAATGGCCTTTGAACAGGATCTGCTGGAGTTACTCCCGCGATTGCGGCGTTTTGCCCGCAGCCTGACGCGCGATATCAATGACGCAGATGACCTGTGCCAGATGGCCCTGGAACGCGCCCTGAACAAGCGCGACCAGTGGCAGGCAGGAACGAGACTGGATAGCTGGATGTATAGAATTACCCGTAATATTTGGATCGATACGGTGCGCGCCGCGGGCCGCCGCGAGCATGTCGCCAATGACGAGGACGCGATGGCGAATGTCGCTGGCGATGACCATCGGCGCATGGAAAGCCGGATGGAACTCCGCGACGTCGACCGGGCGATGGATCGCCTGCCGATGGAGCAGCGCGAGGCCGTCTCCCTCGTTCTGGTGGAAGGCTTCGCCTACAAGGAAGCCGCCGCCTTACTCGATATTCCGATCGGCACTCTGACCTCACGTCTGGTGCGCGGTCGCGAAGCCCTTCAGCGCGAACTGGGAGAAGCCGCATGACCTTCGATCAACAGACCATCATGGCCTATGTCGACGGCGAGTGTGATGCGGTCACCGCCAAGCGCATCGAGAAAGCAATGGCGAGCGATGCCATGCTGGCCGAACAGATTGGCCGGGAACGCGCGCTGCGGGAAAAACTGGCAGCCCATTATGCGCCGGTTATCAGCGAGGAGATTCCAGACCGTCTGACGGCGATGCTGGCGTCCGCCGCGGCACCCAATGTGGACCACAGCTTCGCAGGGCGGAAAGCCGGGCGGGCACACAACAACCAGCGGCGCAGCTTCGGCGTGGCCCAATGGGGCGCGATGGCAGCGACGCTGGCGCTGGGCGTCATCGTCGGTCAATTTGGCCTGGATGGCGGCTCGGAAACCCCTTTCACGCAACAGGGCCAGGCCCTCATTGCCAGCGGCCCATTGGAACAGGCGCTGGACAAGCAACTCGCGTCGGCACAGGCTGACGACAGCGATTTCCGTATCGGCCTGACCTTCCGCGCCAAGAGCGGCACCATATGCCGCAGCTTCAGCGGCGAGGCCGTCTCCGGCATCGGCTGCCGCGACGGGCAACATTGGAAGATGGTCAGCACCCTGCCTGGCAGCGAGCAGAGCGACTATCGCCAAGCTTCCAGCAGCGCGATCAACGCTGCCGCTTCTGAGTTGATGGCCAATGGGCCGATGGATGCTGATGCCGAACGCAAGGCCCTGGAATCAGGCTGGCAATAAGCCAGTGAACGATGATCGGCTCCGGTTATAGCTCTATCTCGGGCACAAAAAAGGCGGGATTCAATCCCGCCTTTTTCTTTGCTTGGCAGTGAGCCTAGTTGCCGATTGTCACACGACCGACAACATAGTTGCGTTCCCGCATTTCCTTGACATAATCCTTGTCGGCATCGACCATCTCATGCTCATATTCTTCCCAGGCATCGCGCGTATCCTCTTTGTCCGTTGCCCGGCGCAGATCGCTCTTCAGCTCCTTGTCGGCCTCAAGAACATCGGCCAGATAATTAAACCAGAATTTGTTATAGACGCCGGCAATCGGCTCGCTGCGCACCACAGCATGGGTTTCCGCATCATAATGAGCAATAGCGGGAACTGTCGCTGTGCCAGCGACAGCCAGACATAGAAACATCGATAATTTGCGCATTGTCACGTCTCCTTTTCTTGTTGCTGACAGGACAACGATACCGCCGCGTCTTTTCATCCAAAAAAGATGAATTTTTCTGTTCCATGCTTTTTGCCCCGGAATCCTGAGGCGGACGGCCGATGGCCTCACCCTGCCTCCCCCCATTCGCCATGCAATTTTTATCAGGCCCCGATATGGGTTGCAGCACCGAGCGATGATCGCTACATGCTGCCCCGTCTATGAGGTGCGTTGGCTGAGTGGTCGAAAGCGCCGCACTCGAAATGCGGTATGCCAGCAATGGTATCTAGGGTTCGAATCCCTAACGCACCTCCACAGACATCAGGACACCGGACTGTGGGACCGGTGGCACTGAACAGGCGCGCAAGCACCCTTATTTTCCGGAATAACGCAATATATTCGCTGCGGACGGATCATGTCTCCCGCGCCAGTGTACCACCGTGCGGTAAGGAAAAGAGGTTGCTCGCCACAAATAGCGCAGCGGCGATCTATCCCGCAGCGCTTTTCGGGACCTTGTGCTCGCTATCTTGATCTTCGGAAGGCGAATCGGGTTCGCCAACAATTTTCAGATTCTCAATATCATAACCGCCAGCCACCAGAGCGATCTGCGGGAGCAATTTTATCAGTTCCTCCTTGGAGGTCGCGCGCCCGTAAAGCCAGCCCTGCCCGTCCATCGAGCCGATTTCGTCGAGATAGCCCCGCATTTCATCGGATTCGATGCCTTCCGCAGTGATCGGCACGTTGAGCGAGGTCGCAAGCGACGCGATCGATTTCACGATTGCAGCGCTTTCGTCATTGTCCAGCATCGAAAATACGAAGCTGCGGTCGATTTTGATGCGATCGAACGGAAAGGCTTTCAACTGGGTCATCGAGGAATAGCCCGTGCCGAAATCATCCAGCGAGATCCTGATGCCCAGCGCTTTCAGGCTGGTGATTGTCCTGAGGACGAGCGGCGTATCCTCGAGCAGGCTGCTTTCGGTAATCTCCAGCTCCAGTCTTTGAGCCGGGAAGCCTGTTTCCGCGAGTATCTTCATGATCTGCTTGTCGAGATGTGGGTCCGTCAGCTGGACCGGAGAGATGTTCACCGCCAGCACCAGCGAATGATCCCACTGTTTCGCGTCGGCAAAGGCCTGACGCATCACCGAAAAGGAGAGCGGCGAGATCATCCCTGTCGCTTCGGCAAGCGGGATAAAGTCCGTCGGCTCTATCAGGTCGCCGCTGGGATGATTCCACCGGGCCAACACTTCAAACCCGACAAGATTGGAGCCGCGAATGCCATATTGTGGCTGGTAGAAAGGCACGAATTCCCCATTGGGAATACCCTCTCTCATATCGGCTTCCATTTTGTAACGCTGCTGCACTTGGGCTTCCATCGCCGGTTCGAAGCGAACTATGCGTGCGCCGCCGGCCTTTTTTGCCTCATACATCGCGATATCGCTGCGCCGGAAAATATCCGCGATAGCCGAACCGGGCTGCACTTGGTCATATATGCCCATAGATGCACTGATCTCGGTGATGGTCCCACAAACGGAAACGGGCTCGCCAAAGGCTTTCTGGATATCATTGGCGATAGCCCGGGTATTTTCCGGTCTGGCAGCCTCTCCGCTGAGCAAGACGGCAAATTCGTCACCGCCGAGCCGCGCACAAGAATGGTCAGGCGTCACGGCAACCAGACGGTCGGCAACCTCTTTCAACGTTATGTCGCCCGTTTCATGCCCATAAAGGTCATTGATTTTTTTGAAATTGTCGAGATCCAGATTGATCAGAGAGATATTTTCTCCGACGTCCAGCTTCTCTCCAATGATCGCGCTTATGCCCGGCCGATTCAGCAGTCCTGTGGCATAGTCCTGAACGGCGACCATGCCGACCTCACGCTGCGCATCGTCCGCAACCTGTGCTTGCCGGGAGAGAACTTGAGAACCACGCCAGATCAGCAATATCAGGGCAATATTGAGCAAAAGAGCGGCGCTGAGGGTCTCATCAAGGAAGGTTGCGGCACCAAAAATTTTTGCCACCGCCTGCGGCAGAAGCCAGCCGCTCAGGCCAACGAATACAGCGACAGCTCCCGATAGCGCTACCATATTCAGCAGGCCTCGCCTGCCTCCCGATTTATGTTCTGGCCGTCTCGTCGCTTGCATGTTCACTATCCCAAAATAGACAAACAGACTAACAGCTGACCGTTTCAATAAGATTAAGGAAAGATATACTTTAGGCATGCAATTGAGACCACGATAAGGATAGATTTACCCGCACCATTTCTTAGCAGAGCGACGCCACAAGCGGATGGGCATCGTCCTTATAAAGGCCGCGAACGCACCGGATCAGTCCGCTTGCGTGCTGGCTATCGCCTGCTTTATGTCCTGCTCCGAATAGGGCTTGCGGATGATGGGAGCCCCCTCGAGATCCTCATAATCAAAGCGCGAACCAAATCCTGTTGTAAAAAACCAGGGAATATCATTCTGTCGAAGCATCCGGGCAACCGGCAGGGTCAGTTCGCCGTTGAGATCCACGTCGAGAAACACAAGCGAGAAGCGCTTGCCCTCCGCGATTTGCAAGGCTCCGGGCAGATCGAAGGCAAATTCTAGATTGGTGTGCCCCAGTTTGCGCAGGATATCTTCCATCGCAAGCGAAAGCATTGCATCGTCTTCGACAACCAGGATGGAAAATTCAGGCACAGCATGACTTTCAATTCGTGTTTCATTCGACCGGGAAAGAACATTTGAAAATCACACCGGATGGCGGATATTCAACAGCAGTCTCTCCTTGCATCTCTGAAGCCAACGCGCGCTCTATCAAAGTCGTTCCAAAACCTTTTCGTTGCGGGGGAGAAACTTCCGGCCCGCCGCTTTCCTGCCACTTTAATTCGAGCTGGCTCTTCTCCGTCTCCGGTGTGAAATGCCAGTAGATATCGATCGCTCCCTGATCACCGCTCAATGCGCCATATTTCACTGCATTGGTGCCCAGTTCATTCAGCGCCATGGAGAGAGCAAGCGATGTCCGTGACGACAGTCTGCAGTCCGGACCCGAGGCCGTGATCCGGCCGCCTTCCGTCCCGCCGAAAGGATGAATGGCCTGTTCCACGATGTCCGAGATAGCCGCACCCGACCAATTCTGTGCAAGCAGCAAATCGTGAGACCGGCTGAGCGCAAGTATGCGGGAGACAAAGGCTTCCTTGCCAGCCGTATCATCGGGCAATGACATCCTGGCAATCGCCTGCACGGTCGCCAGTGTATTTTTCACCCGGTGCTGAAGCTCCCCGGCCATGATATCGAGATGCTGCTGATGCTCTTTCACGCGGGTGATATCCTCCACCACCGCGATGCAAAATTCCATCTCGCCCGAACCGTTTTTCTGGGACGAGGTGGTAAGCCGTACCCAGATCAGCTTCCCGTCCTTGCGATAATATCGTTTTTCCAGATTATAGCCGCTGATTTCCCCGCTCTTCAGCTTTTCATATAATTCAAGATCGCCGCTCAGATCGTCAGGATGGGTGATGTCCTGAAAAGTCATCGTCAGCAGTTCCTCGCGCGGATAGCCGACGATGGCGCATAATCTGTCATTGATCCGCAGCCAGCTGCCGTCATGCCCGACATGGGCGATGCCGACGGCTGCATTGTCAAAAGTTTTCGCCAGCAGCGCTTTTTCGCGTTCCCGCTCGCGGGCAATCGCCCGTTTCTTGGCCAGGCCGTGCACTTCTATCACCTTGCCGACAAGATTGCCGTCTTCAATGATGGGGCTGGAGGTATAGGACACCGGATAAAAGCTGCCGTCGGCGTGAACAAAAATCTCCTCGCCCTGCTCGCGCGAATTTGCTGGCAGGCCACTGTCCAAAGGACATTCAGAAATAGGATATTTGCTTCCGTCAGGGCGGCTATGGTGGATAAGATCGTGAAGCCTCTGGCCTATCAATTCCCGGGCCTTGAAGCCGGTCAGTGTTTCCGCAGCCGGATTCGCATAGATGCACTGTTGCTTGGCATCGATCACGAACAGCGCCGCTGTCGCATTTTCACATATCGCCTTGAAAGAGGCAGCAATATTATATTCGTGTAGTGGCATTCGGCATCGAGTTACACCGTTCGCCAAAAAGCACAACTAATCTATGTTAATTGCGCTTTTCTTTCGACAACAATTCTATTGGCGCGGACGCCCATGGCCGCCTGTATGGCATTGCAGGAATCTATACTTTCACAGGCAGCTCGGCACCGACGGCAGGCGAAGCTCGGAAAATCGGTCAAAAAAGCCGCTGATTTGCCCTTTGGACCGGTCATACAGCAGATCGGCGCCCATCCTGCCACTGTGTCAGAAGAGACAGGCAAGCTCCGGCTCGCAGCATTTATGACGAGAAAGCCGTTCAAGCCGGCAAAGAAGGATCCAGAAAAATTTGCCCTTCACGGGAACCAACACGCCTTGTCGACCGTTGATTGCGTAACCCCAACACAAAGGAGACACCATATGAACGAGAACACAATCAAGGGAAACTGGGAACAGGTCAAAGGCAACGTCCAGAAGAAATGGGGCGAACTGACCAATGACGAGTTGGACCAGATCAACGGAAACCGCAAAATCCTTGCCGGAAAGATCCAGGAAAAATATGGCCGCGCGCAGGATGAAGCGGAACGTGAAATTGACGAGTTCGAAAAGAGCTACTGATCCGCTCGGTTTCATCGTCTAATAGCGATCAGCCCCGTGCCCTCGGCACGGGGCTTTTCTTGTGCTCAATCGCATTCAAGGACCTGAAGAACAACAGCAAGGCAAAACCATCTGCCCCGGAATTTCCGGCCCACCCTCTTCATTTCCCGCAGCCAAATCCCGATGCGGCGCTTGCATATCACCCCAATGCGCCTAAATTGGCACTATGAATACAGCTGATCCTTTCAAATCCGGCAATCCCCTGCCACCCGACACGCCGTTCATTCTCGATGCGCGTTTCGCCATTGGCGATGTGGTGCGTCACCGGATTTTTGACTTTCGCGGCGTGATCTATGACATTGATCCCGTTTTCGCCAATAGCGAAGAATGGTATGAGGCGATCCCGAAGGATTTGCAGCCGTCAAGGGACCAGCCTTTCTACCATCTTTTCGCGGAAAATGCCGACGGCAGTTATATTGCCTATGTCAGTCAGCAGAATCTATTGCCCGATGACAGCGGCGAGCCGATCGGTCATCCCGATGTCGCTCGGCTGTTTCAGGCAACCGAGGCCGGCAAGTACAAGCTGCACCAGATTCACCGGCACTAGCGCCGAACTGGTCAGGACTTGATCTTCCAGCCCGATTTCAGCAGCAGATAGCAGATCAGCGCCAGGCCGATATTGATCGCCAGCAAAACCAGCGCGCCGACTATGATCGGCGAATCCGCTACCCCCAGAAAACCATAGCGGAATCCGGAAATCGCGTAGAAAAAGGGATTGGCGTGGCTGATCGCCTGAAACGTTGGCGCCAGGCGGTCGATCGAGTAGAATGTGCCGGACAGCAGAGCCAGCGGCGCGACCACGAAATTGGTAACGGCCGCGGCATGGTCGAATTTTTCCGCCCAGATCGAGGTCAGCACGCCCAGAAAAGAAAGCATCGCTGCGCCCATGGTCCCGAACCACAGCACCGCCCACCAATGCTCCACCCCGACATGCACGCCCGGCCAGATAAACATTGCGAGCCAGACCGCAAAGCCGACCAGCGCCGCTCTGGTCATGGAAGCAGCAACCAGTGCCGCTAGCAATTCGCCCACCGAGAGCGGCGGGGTCAGATAATCGATAATCGTGCCCTGGATCTTGCCGACCAGCATCGAAAAGCTGCTGTTGGCGAAAGCATTTTGCAGCATGCCCATGCAGATCAGTCCGGGGGCGATAAAATCGGCAAAGGGCGCGCCCATGACACTGCGGTCGCCGCGGCCCATGGCCACCGTGAATATCACCAGGAACAGGAGCGTGGTGATCGAGGGAGCCCAGACGGTCTGCAGCTGGACCTTGAAAAAACGCCGGACTTCTTTCCAGTAAAGCGCCGAAAACCCGCCCCAGTTCACGCCGCGAATGATCGGCACGCCGGGTTCGGCAAAGCGCGTGGCACCGGTCGGCAAGCCGCTTGTCTGGTCTTTTTTGGTTTGGTCGAGCATAGGAATCCGCCTATCGGCTCCCGGCACCAATCACAACCCCATATCGCGCGAATCACGCGCCATTCGTGGTTGTATAATGACCCCGGCGACCCTATATCGCCCCTAACTCAAGATGATTAGGACTTTGCATGGCTTGGACGGATGAGCGAATCGATTCGCTGAAAAATATGTGGGAAAAAGGCCTGACCGCCAGCCAGATCGCGGAAGAACTGGGCGGCGTCAGCCGCAATGCCGTGATCGGCAAGGCGCATCGCCTTGGCCTGAAGTCGCGCCCCTCCCCGGTCAAGGCCAAGCCACAAGCCAAAAAGGGTGCGAAGCCTGCGCCCAAGGCGAAAAAGCCGCCCGCGAAAACCGGCGCCGCTCCCAAGCCAAAGGAAGAGCATGTTGCGCGGCGGGCTATGCCGCCCCCAACGCCAGCTGCCCGGACCCATGCCGCACAACAGGCCCGTCAGCCCAAGCATGACGGCCCGAAGGTCGTGTCCGTCGGTCCCGGCGGATTCCTGCGCCAGGGTCCCGGCGACCAGCAGGCGCCGATTCCGCCAGCGCCGCCGCGCCGCTTGGTCCCGGCCAAGCCGAGCGACGAGATTGCCGACAAGACCAGCCTGCTCGACCTCAATGACAAGATCTGCCGCTGGCCGATCAATCATCCGGGCGAACCGGATTTCCATTTCTGTGGTGAAGAAGTGAACCCTGGCTTTCCCTATTGCGTCGAACATTGCGGCCGTGCGTTCCAGGCACAACTGCCGCGTGGAGCCCGTCGGGCTCCGCCACCGCTGCCCTTTGGTGGCCCGCGGGTTCGCTAGGCGACACGCCAAATTGCGAGAATTTTCAATGCTCTGGCAAGAGACGTCATAAGTCTCTTGCCAGTGTGACTCCTGCGCTCTTATAGGGTCGATCATGTCTGATGATCTGTTCGGTTCCAACCCGCCAAGCCAATCCAAACCCGGTGACTATGATGCCTCGGCGATCGAGGTTCTGGAAGGGCTGGAGCCCGTCCGCAAGCGGCCCGGCATGTATATCGGCGGGGTCGACGAGCGGGCGCTCCATCATCTCGCGGCAGAAGTCATCGATAACAGCATGGACGAAGCGGTCGCTGGCCATGCCAGCCGGATCGAGATCACGCTGGATGCCGACAACCGTCTGACCGTCAGCGACAATGGCCGCGGCATTCCGGTCGACCCGCACCCGAAATTTCCTGGGAAATCGGCGCTCGAAGTGATCATGACGACGCTCCACTCGGGCGGCAAATTCTCCGACAAGGCTTATGCCACGTCTGGCGGCCTGCACGGCGTCGGCGTCTCCGTGGTCAATGCCCTCTCTTCCGATACGGTGGTCGAGGTAGCGCGCAACAAGACCCTCTATCGGCAAACCTTTTCCCAGGGTCTCGCGACCTCGAAACTCGAGGAAGTGGGCACCACTCCGAACCGCCGCGGAACCAGCATATCCTTCATCCCCGATGTCGAGATTTTCGGTGAGGGCAACAAGTTCAAACCGGCGCGCCTGTTCAAGCTCGCGCGCTCCAAGGCCTATCTTTACGCCGGTGTCGAGATCCGCTGGAAATGCGACGAGAGCCAGGCCAGCGACGATGTGCCGGCCGAGGCCACCTTCCAGTTTCCCGGCGGACTGTCCGATCATCTCCGCGAACAGCTCGGCGGGCGCGAATGCGTCACCACCGATTTCTTTGCCGGCAACCAGGACTTCCCCGATAAACAGGGCCGGGTCGAATGGGCGATCACCTGGCCGATATGGACCGACGGCAGCTACAGCTGGTATTGCAACACCATCCCGACACCCAATGGCGGCACCCACGAGGCCGGCCTGCGCAACGCGCTGGTCCGCGGCCTCCGCGCCTTTGGCGAGCTGGTGCAGATCAAGAAGGCATCCCAACTGACCGCCGATGACATTGTTTCAGGCGGCGAAATGCTGCTGTCCGTCTTCATCCGCGATCCCCAGTTCCAGAGCCAGACCAAGGATCGGCTGACCTCTCCCGAAGCGACAAAATTTGTCGAAAATGCGGTGCGCGACCATTTTGACCATTTCCTGACCGATAATATGGACCGCGGAAAGGCGCTGCTCGGTTTCGTCATGGAGCGGATGGACGAGCGGCTGAAGCGGAAGGCCGAACGCGAGGTCAAGCGCAAGACCGCCACCTCGGGCCGCAAGGTCCGCCTGCCCGGCAAGCTGACCGACTGTTCGGGCAATGATCCGGCCGGCACCGAGATATTCATCGTCGAAGGCGACAGCGCTGGCGGCTCTGCGAAGCAGGCGCGTGACCGCAAGACCCAGGCGATCCTGCCGATCCGCGGCAAGATTCTTAATGTTGCCTCGGCGAACAGCGCCAAGATATTTGCCAACAGCGAAATTGCCGATCTGATCCTCGCGCTCGGCTGCGGCACGCGCAAGGACTGCGATCCCGACAATCTGCGCTACGAGCGGGTGATCATCATGACCGACGCCGATGTCGACGGTGCCCATATTGCGACGCTGCTGATGACCTTCTTCTTCCAGGAAATGCCTGAACTGGTCCGCCAGGGCCATCTGTTTCTCGCTCGCCCGCCGCTGTATCGCATCAGCGCTGGCGGCAAGAGCCACTATGCGCAGGATGAAAGCGCCCGCGTCGCAATCGAAAACGGCCCGTTCAAGGGCAAGAAAGTCGAGGTCAGCCGTTTCAAGGGCCTGGGCGAGATGAATCCGAACCAGCTCAAGGAAACAACCATGGACCCGGAAACGCGGTCCCTGTTCCGGGTGACACTGCCCCAGGAATATGAGCAGCGCGCCGGAGTGAAGGATCTGGTCGATCGGCTGATGGGCAAGAATCCGGAACATCGCTTCAATTTCATCCAGCAAAATGCCGCCTCTCTTGATGAGGATGTGATCGACGCCTAACAGATCAAGCCAATCCAGCTACGGTTGTGGGAGATTATCATGCGCTTCCTTTACGCTTTTCTACTTTGCCTGTTGTGCGGTTCCCTGATGTCTATCTCCCAACCCGCCGAAGCACAGAGTGCAGCCGGCATTTCCGAGCAGCTTTCGATGCGCGCCAATGATGTGCTCCGCCTGCTGCAGGGCGAAGAAATCGAGGCCGAGGTGTTCGATGAAAATTTCCGCAATGCCGTCCCCCCTGCCCAGTTTCGTGCCATTTCCCGACAAGTCACCGCGCAACAGGGAGAGCCACGCTCGATAGTGTCGATCAGTCCGCGAAACGCCAATTCCGCGACCCTCAAGATAGGCTTTGAAAAATCGATCGGCACGGTCAGTCTGGATCTCGAAACCGCTGCTCCGCACCGTATTTCCGGACTGCAACTGACCGGTTTCGAGGCCGCAGGCGATTCGGTGGCTGACGTCCTCGCCGCGATCGATGCTCTGCCGGGCCGTCAGGGGGTTCTCGTCCAGCAACTGCAGGCAGGGGACCTGCCACCGGCGGCAGCGCTGGACCCCGACGGACGTTATGCCATCGCGTCGGCATTCAAACTCTATATCCTGGCCGAACTCGACCGATCGGTACAGGCCGGCGAGCGGCAATGGTCCGATGTCGTCACGCTCGGCCCGAAATCCCACCCCTCCGGGATCAGCCAGAACTGGCCCGACGAAGCGCCGGTCACGCTGCACACGCTGGCCACCCTGATGATCTCGATCAGCGACAATAGCGCCACGGATACCTTTATCCGGATCATCGGGCAGGACGGGCTCGCCCAAATGGTCCGCGCCACCGGCCATCATCAGCCGGATGACCTGCTCCCCTTTTTGATGACACGTCAGGCCTCGGCTTTGAAAATGCCGGTCCATGCCGAGCGACGGCGCCGGTTTCTGTCCGCCAGTAGGACGGAACGGGAAAAGCTGCTGGCGGATTTCGACAAGGATTTGACACTAGACAGCCTCGATTCTCGCCTGTTGACCAGCAAACCGGCTTTTATCGATCAGCTGGAATGGTTCGCAACCCCGCAGGACATGATCAAGCTGCTTGCCTATCTCGACCGCCATGCCAGTCCCGAAGCGCTGGCCATTCTCGCCATCAACCCCGGCATCGGTCAGGATGCGGCAGGAAAATGGGGCTATTTCGGCTATAAGGGTGGCTCGGAACCCGGCGTTCTTTCCTTTAATTTCCTGCTGCGATCAAAGGCCGGGAAACACCATGCGGTCTCGGTCAACTGGAACAACGAGCAACAGTCTCTGCAGGAAAATGAACTGCTTGCGCTCACCACCCGGCTGATCAATCTGCTGGCAGAGCAATAGTCCGGCTCTTGCCGCCCGGCCTATGCCGCGGCCAGAGCCTCGACCAGCGCCTTCACCTTCTGCTGCCGCCACTGTGGCAGCGGTGCCATCAGCCAATAGCCGCGCGACGATACGCTGTCCTCGCCGATAACCTCGACCCTGCCGGCAGCAAGATCGCGCTGGACCAGCATTTTCGGGACCCAGGCATAGCCGAAACCATTGGCCGCGGCCTCGATGGCAAGACCGCCGTCGGCAACCCGCATCAGGCTGTCTTCGCCCTCCGAAATCGGACAACCGGGCCAGTCTATCTTGTTTCCGTCGTTCGAGCCTGGCGCAGCGACTTTCACGAACACCGTATCACCGAGCATCTTGCCTTCATGCTGACCCGGCCCGTCACCAAGCCAGATCGCCACGTCGAGATTGGCTTCCGTGAAATCGATTTCATTATCGGCAGCGACCAGCGCAAAACTGGTGTCGGGATGGTCGGCCGAAAAGCGGGAGAGCCTTTCGTTCAGCCATTTCTGGGTGAAATCGCGCGGCGCGGCGATGGTCAGCTTGTGCGAGGACTGGCCGGACTGCATCGCCCGCACCGCTTCTTCAAATTGCAGAAAACCGGAGCGCAGTGCATCCAGTCCCGCGGATGCCTCGTCGGTCAGCTCGAGCCCTTTCGGGGTCCGGCGAAACATCACGACGCCGAGCATGTCCTCAAGCGCGCGAATTTGCTGGCCAACCGCAGCCGGCGTAACCGCAAGCTCGTCGGCCGCCTTGGTGAAGCTGAGATGACGAGCGGCGGCATCGAGCACGCGCAGCCCGTTCAGCGGCAAATGGGTCCGCTTCATTGCCCGACGGTCGGTTCGGACAGAGGGAAATGGGGAATACGGACCTGAAAGGCGGGTGGCGTCGTTCCTACCATGACAAAATGCCCTTCCATGGAACCGTTCGGCGTGTTGAGCGGACATCCCGAGACATAATCATGCGATTTGCCCGGCTGGATCACCGGCTGTTCGCCAATCACCCCATCCCCGTCGACCATCTGGAGCCCGCCGCGCTCGTCATGGATTCGCCAGTGCCGGGTCAGCAGCTGTACCGGCGTGTCGCGATGGTTCTCGATCCGGATATGATAGGCCCAGAACCAGCGCTTGCTGTCGATATCCGACTGCTCCGGCAGAAAGGTCACCGATACCCGAACGGTGACTCCGTCCGTGGTCTCAGCGAAGGGAAAGAATGATTCCATCTTCATGATATAGAGTTAAAGCCCCACGGACGAAAGGGCCTGATCCAGGTCCTCGATCAAATCGATCGGATCTTCCAGACCGACATTGATCCGGAGCATGTCTTCGGTGATCCCGATCTCCAGTCTCGCCTCTTCCCCCAGCCCGTGATGGGTCGTCGAGGCCGGATGACACATGAGCGAACGGCTGTCGCCGATATTGTTCGAAATATCGATCAGTTTCAGGCCGTTGAGAAGCCCGTGCGCCTGCTTGCGCCCGCCGCCGACATAGAGCGAGAAGATTGGTCCGGCGGCCTCCATCTGGCTCATCGCCAGATTGTGCTGCGGGTGGCTGGGCAGACCCGGGTGCAGGACTTTTTCGACCCTTTGCTCCAGAAACTTGCCGACTTCGACTGCATTGTTGCTCTGTCGGCGGATCCGCAGGTCCAGCGTCTCCAGCCCCTTGAGCACGACCCAGGCATTGAACGCGCTGAGCGTCGGCCCCGTGTTGCGAGTGAAGGAAAGCAGGGTTTCCTCGATAAATTCTTCGGTCCCGCAGACCGCGCCGGCCAGCACCCGTCCCTGCCCGTCCATCATCTTGGTGGCGCTATAAGCAACCACATCGGCCCCATATTCCATCGGCCGCTGCAGCACATTGGTGGCGAACGCATTGTCGATCACGCTGGTGATGCCCTTGGCCCGCGCGAGATCGCAGACGCTCCGGATATCAATCACATCCATGGTCGGATTGGCCGGGGTCTCGAAGAAGAACACCTTGGTCTTGGGGGTGATCGCCCGCTCCCAGTTTTCCAGTTCCCGACCGTCGATCACGGTTGTCTCAATCCCGAATTTGGGCAGCAGGCTGTCAGTCAGCCAGCGGCAGGACCCGAACAGAGCGCGGCTGGCGACGACATGATCGCCGGCCTCGAGCTGGCAAAGCAGCGCCGCGGTCATCGCCGCCATGCCCGATGCGGTGGCGCGACAGGCCTCAGCGCCTTCCATGACTGCGATCCGTTCTTCCAGCATCCGCACCGTCGGATTCTGCAGGCGGCTGTAGGTCATGCCGTCCTGCTCGCCGGCAAAACGCGCGGCGGCATCTTCGGCGCAGTCATAGCTGTAGCCGGAGGTCAGGAACAGCGCCTCTGAAGTCTCCCCGAATTCGCTGCGCATCGTCCCGCTGCGAACCGCCTGGGTGGCGGAGCGCCATTTCTTGGTAATCTCGCGATCTTGGCCAGTGTTTCTTTTCATCTGTCTTTCCTACCTGCCTGTCAGCTGCGCGACAATAGCGTCGCCGATTTCCCTGGTGGATGCGTTGCCGCCCAGATCATGGCCGAGCACGCCCTGCGCCAGCACCGCCGCAACCGCCGCCTCGATCCGGCTGGCTTCCGCCTCCATCCCGAAACTGTGCCGCAGCATCATTGCCGCAGACAATATCATCGCAGACGGATTGGCAATTCCCTGCCCGGCAATATCCGGTGCTGACCCATGAATGGGTTCATAGAGCCCCTTGGTCCCCTCACCCAGCGAAGCGGAGGCCAGCAGGCCGATCGAACCGACGCACATGCTCGCCTGATCGGAGAGAATATCGCCGAACAGATTGCCGGTCACGACAACATCGAACTGGCCGGGATTGCGCACCAGCTGCATCGCGGCATTGTCGACATACATATGGCTGAGCTCGACCTCGGGATATTCGGCAGACACCTCTATCACCACGTCACGCCACAATTGCGACGTTTCCAGCACATTGGCCTTGTCCACGGAACACAGCCGCTTGTCGCGCCCCATGGCGGTCTTGAACGCAACATGGGCAATGCGCCGGACCTCGCTCTCGTCATAGGACATGATATCATAGCCCTCGCGCAGCCCATCCGCCGTCTTGCGCATGCCCTTTTCGCCAAAATAGACATCGCCGTTCAATTCGCGGACGATGACAATATCGATGGTCCGCGCGATTTCGGGCTTGAGGCCGGACGCATCTTCCATGCCGGGAAACATCTTGGCCGGTCGCAGATTGGCGAAGGTCTGCATTTCCGTGCGCAGGCCCAGCACCGCCTGTTCCGGGCGTAAATGGCGCTCCAGATGGTCGCAGGAAGGGTCACCGACCGCACCGAACAGCACCGCATCGGCGGATTTGGCCAGCGCGACCGTTTCCGGCGGCAGCGGATGGCCATGGTTCCGATAGGCCACGCCCCCCACATCGGCCTGCTCGAGGCGCAGGTCCGGCAAGTCCATGGCCTCCAGCACGCGCAACGCCTCGACCATGATTTCCTGACCAATACCGTCGCCGGCGAGCACTGCAATATGCATGAAATATCCTTCCTGTAAGCGCGCCGCTTCCTGCCGAGAATTGCGCCGTTACGCAACCACCCTTTTCAGCCGGTCGACCAATACCGACCGTGCCGCCATCACGTCCCGGCGCCGGTCTTCGAAGAAATGGCGTTTCAGGAAAAAACCGGTGACGCGGAGTCCGTCGAATATGTCATCCCATTCGGGTGTGACCGGCTCTTTCAGGAACGCGGGGAGCGGCAACAGACGTTCCTTATATTCCTGGCCTGCAAAAGCGCTGACCGCCGTTGCGCTCTTCGGACTGATATAGACCAGATCATCCGCGGAGCCGGTCACCGCGCATTTATCCAGCGTCAGTCCAAAACCCAGTTCCGAGAGCAGCAGCAACTCATAGCGGACCAGAGCGAGCGACCAGCCCTTCGCCGACGGCGCACTGCAAATGGCGTCGAGCAAGGCGGACAGGGCCGAATGCAGCTGCGGATAGCTATGTTCTTCTGGCAGCACCGCAGCGGTCAGCGCCGTCACCCAGTCCAGCGCCGCGCTGGCCAGCGGTTCTCCCAGAAACGCCCCGCGGCTGAGCTGCAATTCGGCTGTCATTGACGCCAGCTGATCCGCGGTCCGCGCGCGATAGTCAGCCTGCACGACATTGGACGGGATCAGGATCGGCCGCATCACCCGCGAATGGGCGCCCCGCACATAGCCGGTGACCAGACCATTTTCAGGGGTGAGCGAACGCACCACCGCGCCATGCTCGCCATGCGACTTGACCGAACAGATGATCGCGGAGGTGCGGAGATGGGGCAAATCATTCGACCGACGGATAATTTCGACTGGCATGCAATATGGCTTCGATCAGAACGTGATCCGGTGTTCCGCCAAACCCAAGAGGATAAACCACTACATAGGGGAGTCCGCTTACTGACAACTCGAACGTGTGTTCAATTCTGCCAACTTTTCCCAGCCGGGGAAAGTCAGCCAATATTTCGATATTTTGTCGCAGTCGGGTTATGATCCGCAAGGCGGTTGCTGGACTGTCTTTCGTGATCCAGTCGAATATATCTTTAAGGTCTCTAAGTGCGCCGGATGAAAATTCAATCATCTAGGCCAAGTGCATTCCATACTTCTTCCGCTGGATAAATTTTGGCGCCCCTGTCTGTCTCATCCATCGATTTTTTTACTTTTGTATGGAACCAGGCATCATAGCCCGCATTCGGTTTTTCGCCAGTGATCGTGGCCTTTACAGCATCAGTCTTCCGTTGCTCGTTCATGTTTGGAATAATATCATGACATCTCGATTGTGGCAACAAACTCCACTATCCATGGAAAAAATCGTAGATTTTCTGCGCCACTGTCGCCGACACACCCGGCGCGCCCTGCAGATCATCAAGCGACGCATTCTTTACCGCCCGCGCGGTACCGAAATGCAGCAGCAGCGCTTTTTTGCGCGCAGGCCCGATGCCGGGCACATCATCCAGCGAACTGTGACCCACCGCTTTGGCGCGTCTGGTCCGGTGCGCACCAATGGCGAAGCGATGCGCCTCATCTCGCAGGCGCTGGAGATAGAAAAGCACCGGACTGTTCGGCGGCAAATTGACCATCCGGCCATCGGGCAAATGGAAGGTTTCCCGCCCGGCGTTGCGGTCCGGCCCTTTTGAAACGCCGATCATCACCACATCCTCGACCCCGATTTCGGCCAGCGCCTGCCGCGCCGCGCTCATCTGTCCCTTGCCGCCGTCGATCAGCACCAGATCCGGCCATTCTCCCTTGTCGCGATCGGGGTCCTCTTTCTGCGCCCGCGCAAAGCGCCGCTCGAGCACCTCGCGCATCATGGCAAAATCATCGCCAGGCGCGATAGCGGGATTTTTGATATTGAACTTGCGATAGGCGTTCTTGCGGAAGCCCTCCGGCCCGGCAACAACCATGCCGCCGACCATATTGGTGCCCTGGATATGGCTGTTGTCATAAATCTCGATCCGATCCGGCACCGCGTCCAGCTCCAGCAGGTTGACCATCTCTCGCATGATCTTCGCCTGGGTGGAAGTCTCCGCCAGCCGCCGCTGGAGCGCTTCCTCCGCATTGCGGCTGGCTTGTGTGAGCAGCTTCCGGCGATCGCCCCGCTGCGGTTTCGACACGCTGACGCGATAGTCCGCCTGTGTGCTCAGCGCCTCGGCCAGCAGTTCCGCATCGGGCAATTCCCGGTCGAGCAGCACAAGCTTGGGCGGCGGCATCTGATCGTAAAACTGCATCAGAAAGCTGGAAAAAACCTCGTCAATCTCGACATTGCTGGTGTGGGCCGGAAAGAAGCTGCGATGCCCCCAGTTCTGCCCGCCACGGATGAAGAAGGCCTGGATGCAGACCGTCGATCCCTCCGCCGCCAGCGCAAAAATATCCGCGTCCGGCAGACCTGCTGCATTGATCGCCTGATTGCCCTGAATGAAGGTCAGCGCCCGCAGCCGGTCGCGATAGACCGCTGCCATCTCGAAATCGAGATTCTCCGCCGCCTGCTCCATCGCGCCGCCCAGCTTTTGCTGGACGTCGGTCGACTTGCCGGAGAGAAAGTCCCGCGCGTCCTCGACCAGTTCGGCATAATCATCCTTGCTGATCCGGTCGACGCAGGGCGCCGAGCAGCGCTTGATTTGATACAGCAGGCACGGCCGCGAACGGTTGTTGAAAAAACTGTCCGTGCACGAACGCAGCAGGAACAGCTTCTGCAGCGCATTGATCGTGCGGTTCACCGACCCGGCGCTGGCGAATGGCCCGAAATATTGTCCCTTCACGCGCTGGGCGCCGCGATGCTTGGTGATCCGCGGGAATTCATGCCCCTCGCGCAGCAGAATGAACGGGAAGCTCTTGTCGTCGCGCAGCAGCACATTATAGGCCGGCCGGAATTTCTTGATCAGCTGCGCCTCGAGCAGCAGCGCCTCGGCTTCGCTGCCGGTGGTGACAATGGTCATCGAACGGGTCTGCGCCACCATCCGCAGCAGCCGGTGCGGCAGCCGGTTCATCTGCACATAGGCGCTCACCCGGCTCTTCAGCGACCGCGCCTTGCCGACATAGAGCACATCGCCGCGCTTGTCCTGCATCCGGTAGACACCGGGCCGGGTCGGCAGCGTGTTCAGCACTTCCCGGATCGCCGCCATGCCGGCCTCGAGATCGGGCGCATCGCCCTCGCCGCGCACGGCATAGGTCGCCTTGTCCTCGTTGAAACGGGACGCGGCGTTGGGATGATCGGGACGGTCGGCCTTGGACATGGAACTTATCTAAGCGCGCTAGGGGAGCAATGCCAGAATCAATCGTTCCGGCATTCCCGCCTGGGCGGGAGCCGGAATGTTGATCGAATATTCAAATTGTAATAAGCGGATTAAGCCAGTGTCACCGCTTGCACCGCGACACCGTGCAAGATCAGTTGATCGTCTTGCCGATCTCGCCAATCGCTTTGTCGACCAGAGCCTTGTCGGCGGCCGAATCATGGCGTGCGGCAATCAGCGCCTCCGCGGCCTGCGTCGCTGCCGTTGCCGCCTTGGCCCGGACTTCTGCAATAGCCGCCCGTTCCGCTGCGCCGATTTTTTCCTCAGCCATTTTCTTCCGCCGGGCGATCAGCGCCTTGGTGTCGGCCTGGGCCTGTTCCACCAGCGTGGCCGCTTCAACTTCCGCTCTTTCCATCAGCGATTCAATTTCTGCCTGGGCGCCCGCAGTCTTTGCTTCATATTCCGCTTTCAGCGCTTCCGCTTCCTTGCGAAGATTGGCCGCTTCATCCAGATTCTGCCTGATTTCGGCGATCTGCCTGTCGAGTATGCCGGCAATGATCGCCGGGACCTTGGTCCACAGCATGATGCCGAACACAATCAGAACGCCAACCGCAACCCAGCCGGTTGCCGTCAGTCCCAGTGCGCTGGCTTCAGCGCCTTCTGCCAAAATCGTCAATAGCATGGTCTATCTCCTTCAGCAGGCGCTAGAAAGCGGCCTTGACCGCCTTTTTGGCTTCAGTGGCCGTGACCTTGGCACCGGAAACCGTCTTCACGATCGCCTGTGCGGCCTCGGCAGCCACCGCTTCGATTTCTTTCATTGCACTGCTCTGGGCAGCCTTGAGCTCGGCATCCGCCTCGTCAGCTTTCTTCCCGATTGCAGTCTCTGCGCGTTTGATCGCAGCCTCGTTTTTCAAGGCCACCTTGGCTTTTGCTTCATTGACAAAATCAATCGCAGCAGCCCGCGCCTCGTTGATGCTGGTCCGATAATCGGATTCGATCTGCTCGGCCTTGTCCTGCCCCGCCTGTGCTGCGGCAAGATCGTCGGTGATCCGCTTTTGACGGTCATCCACGGTCTTGCTGATCTTCGGGACCATATTTCGGGCAATGCCGAAATAGATGATGCCGATGACGATCAGCAGCCAGAAAAACTGGCCGAGATAGACTTCCATGAGCTGGCTAATTTGAGGCATTATTCACCTGACAGTTCAAAACGCAAAATCGGAAAACAGGGGCGGGCCGGCATTGCCGACCCGCTCTGATATTATTCAGCCGGTGCTTCTACCGGTGCTTCCATTGCAGCTGGAGCGTCAGCCACAACGGCTTCGGCAGCAATAACTTCAACCGGTGCTTCAGCTGGTGGAGCGTAGAGGATCATCATCGCAACAGCAAAAGCGATCAGGCCGAGCAATTCGGCAGCAGCAAAGCCGATGAACAGACGTCCCTGCTGGCCGTCAGCCGCAGATGGGTTGCGCAGAGCGCCTTCGAGGAAGGATGCGAAAACATTACCAACACCGGCAGCAGAAACGCCGATACCAATGGCAGCAAGGCCAGCGCCGATTACTTGTGCAGAAGCGAGATTCATTTTTTAACTCCGTATTGAAAAATTGGGATTGAAAGTGACTTAGTGAAGATTTTCCGCATCGTTTATATACAATGTAGTGAGAAGCGCAAAAACATAGGCTTGGATGGCACAGACGAGAAGCTCGAGTGCGCTAACGAAGGCGATGAAGATGATGCTCAGCAGCGCGATAATCCAGCTTGCGCCCCCCGCATCAATAGCCTGGATAACAAAGCTTGCGAACACCTTGATCAGGATATGACCGGCGATCATCGCGACGAACAACCGCAATGCCAGGCTGAACGGGCGCACCAGGAACGAGAGCACTTCCACCATGAAAATCAGCGGAATCATCGGCAGCGGCGTTCCGTGCGGAATAAACAGGCTGAAGAATTTGAACCCGTGCTTCCAGAAGCCGACGATCAGAACGATGGAAAAGCTGATCGCTGCAAGCAGGCCGGTAACCGTGAACTGGCTGGTGACCGTGAACGGATGGATCCCCGGAATAATACCAAAGGGCATCATGCCAAGCAGGTTGGAAAACAGGATGAACATGAACAGGGTAAAGATCCACGGCGTATATTTCTTGCCGTTGGGACCGATGCTGTTGAGGATCAGATTATCGATAAATCCGACAATCCCCTCAACCATGACCTGCCAGCGGCCCGGGACGAGCTCGCGCTTCATTCCGCCTGCCATGAACACATAAAGCAGGCCCAGGACCACAAACATCCATAGCGCGCTGTTCGTGAAACTGATCTGCTGCCCGAATAAAGTGAAACCATCAAAGATGGGTTGCACTTCAAACTGGTGCATCGGGTCAATTTTGCCTTCGGTAGCCACTGGTTAAACCCCTGATCGTCAATCGTCATCTTCTGGTAGCGCCGTACCGATGTCCTTCACCGGCGGGCTCGAAATCACATAAATTTTCCTGAACGCCACTCCCACTCCGAGGAAGAAGAACAGCAACAGGAACAAAGGCGTCGTTCCAAGCCAGGTGTCGAATATCCACCCGAGAATGAAACCGCCAGCCACGCCCCCGATCAAATAGCTTAGCACCCGCCCGCCGAGCCGCTGACTTTCGTCTGGCCCTTTGTTTCGGTGCCCTGCTTTGATCCGCTCCCGATTTTGTGCTGATATCAGTCGCTCATCCAGCGACGAAACCCGCACATCCTCTTCGAGGGGATCCTGATCAGATTCGCTTGCTGCCATTATAGCCCCTATAAAAGCCCCGAAGAGCGCCAGAAAGAGCCACAAACAACAGCAGGCTGACCCGCCAAGGCGCGGCCCGTTTAGGAAAGCAACGTGCCCAAGTCAACAGCAATGCTGCAACGCGGAAAATGGCGCGGATTCAAGCGCAGATTCGCCCGGTAAACCGCTCGACGGCCACGGATTTGGTGGCGATCTTCATCAAATGCTTCGCACCGGATTGACTCGCCCGCGCTTTCCCTCTGAAATCGGTTTTGACCTGTGACGGTATAGAGCCCCTGCCTTTTCCGGCGACCGTAGCCGCAGATTTCGATCATATGCCATGCAAAGGACCAGCCAATGACTCTCCAGCTAGACCGCAGCCAGAATATTCTGACCGTCACCATAGACAGGCCTGACCGCAGAAACGCCGTCGATGCCGACACGGCCAGAGCATTATACGACGCATTCACCGATTTTGACCGGGACGACAGCCTGAGCGTCGCCATCCTGACCGGGTCCGGCGGCAATTTCTGCGCCGGTGCCGACCTGAAAGCGGTGTCGCAGGGCAAGGGCAACCCTGTACTGGCTGATGGCGACATGGCTCCGATGGGTCCGGGCCGCCTGCGCCTGTCAAAGCCGGTGATCGCGGCAATCGAGGGTTTTGCCGTCGCCGGCGGCCTGGAGCTGGCCTTGTGGTGCGACCTCAGAGTTGCAGCACAATCCGCTTCGTTCGGCGTCTTCTGCCGTCGCTGGGGCGTGCCGCTGATCGATCTCGGAACCATCCGCCTGCCCCGCCTGATCGGCCAGTCGCGCGCGACCGACATGATTCTGACCGGCCGCGAGGTGCAAGCGGACGAAGCGCTCTCTTTCGGTCTGGTCAACCGGCTGGTGCCCGATGGCGAAGCGCTGGCAGAAGCCAGAAAGCTCGCTGCCGGGATCGCTGCCTTTCCCCAGCGCTGCCTGCGCAGCGATCGCCGGTCGATGCTTGACCAATGGGATCTAAGCGAAGCGGACGCAATCAGGCATGAAGTGCAACTGGGGCTGGAGACGATACAGTCGGGCGAGACCCGCGAAGGCGCCATCGCTTTCGCCAGGGGCCGTGGCCGCCATGGCGAATTTGGCGACTAGTTCGGCAACCGCCCAAGACCGACCCGAAGGCAAATGAAGGTCGGACAAATAGAAAAGGCGCGCCAGACTGGCCGGCACGCCTTTCCAAAATCATCAATGTCGCTGTCGGCTCAGGGGCAACGCGAATCCCGTACCGGCGCGGAACTGTCGCGCGTGTTCCAGGTGCCGCTCGGCGTCTGATATTTCTCGCCCGGCACCGTGCGCATGATCAGGTTACAGCCCGAGGTGAAGGCAAATTGCTCCACCGTCGAATTGGTTTCCTGCGCCTTGCGGGTATAGGCCGCCTTGCGCTTGATATTGATATCCTCGACCACCGCCTTGATCGCCGGCGATGGCGACGTCACATAGCCAAGATAGCCGTCAGGCTTCTCGCCGATCTTCCCGGATGCCCGCGCCGCTTCATAGGCTGGGTCGCGCTGTGCCATCACTGGCACGGCAACTGCCGCAGTCAAGATCACTCCGCCGATAAGGGCCAGGGCCTTGTTTTTCTTTACATGTTCAAACATTAGAAAATATCCGCTTCCTTGTTGATCAGGTCTTTTGCATCTCCATCGAGGCGATACACCACTTCCTGCTTGATATTGATATTGAGGTTGATGACGATCGGCTTGTCCGGCGCACTCACCTGTACGCAGGCCGAAAGCCCGGTCAATGCCCCGAAAATCAGGCCGGCGGTGGCTAAGCTCCTCATTCTGCGACGAATCGCATCATATCTCCGATCCGTCAATTGACTTGTCTGATACATCATCATCGCTTTCCCCCGGCTGAATGGATTATTCATCATCTTCAAGCGCCTCCGCCGCGTCCTTGGCGCGCGCTTCCTGCGCCCGCAACAGCGCCGGCAGATTCTGCCCGACCAGCAGTTCCGGCTCATAATAGGATTTTGCGCTGCTTATCAATTGCATGAACGGTGCCTGGATACGGACGTTGAACTGGATCGGAATACGCGCCAGCTGCTTGGTGAGAAAATTGCGGCTCGCATCCTTGCCCTGCTGCAAGCCGTCAAATTTCACTTCAGTAATGATTTCGCCAGCAATATCGCCGTTCATCCCGATGGTCAGATTGCGATACTGGATCGACTTCAGCGCGTTGAACGCAAAATTGGCCATCGTGCCCATATCTTCATAGCTCAGCTCTCCGACATAGGCGAGCGAGCCGCCGCCCTCGCGCGCCACCAGATAACCGCCGACCACCCGCCCGCCATCCTGGTCGAAGACCATCGGCAGCTTGCCGTCGAATACACCCGTCGCGGTGAGATTCTCGAAATCGAACTGGGTCAGGAACTGGGCCGCATCGACGCCTTCCACGGTGAATTGCAGCCGCCGTTCGGCTTCCTCGCTGAGATCGAGAATCGTCGGCTCGAGATAGAGTTTGCCGCCGGCAAACGGCCATTGGCCCCCTTCAACCTGCATTTTGTAATCCGGCAACAGGCGGTAGCGGATCCGTCCGCCAAAAACGGCAACGCCGGGATTGACCTCGGACAGGGTCACGACCTGCCCCGGACCCGTTTCCAGCGCCAGCAGATCGGAAAATTTGATCTCTCCCGCCAGGCCCGTCACTGGCCCAAAGGCAGCCGCCAGATTGATTCCGTTGGTCCGGAAGGCTCCGGTACTCTTGATGCCCTTTCCCGAACCATCCCAGTCAATCCGGCCCGACCCGGATATTTCCCCGTCGACATTGGCAATCACACCAAGCGTCAGCGGAGTCAGCAGCTCCGGCTGGAACCGTTCGGTGAACGTCAACGACGGCACCTCGATCAGCGCCCTCCCCTCGCTGTTCCCCAGGCGATGGCGGATATCGATCGTCGCAACGGCGGTCAGGGTTTCCGGCTCGCGGATCCGGCCTGTGGCGGTGATATCGGTGCCGTCAAAGCGCAATGCGACATCATTGCTGACCATCGGCCGGAACCGTTCCACCGGCTGCTCGTCGCGGACCAGCAGGCTGGCATCGGCCAGAAATTCACCATTTTCATAACGCCAGTCGCCTTCGATCTTTTCCATCAGCAGCGGCACATTGGCAACCTGTCCGGACGCGCCCTCGATCCGCCCCCCGATTGTCCGGCCAAACCCCGCGCTCAGCACGGCCATGTCCAATCGCGTCATGCTGCCGGGCGTGCCCAGCCTGATCGCGACATTTTGCGCGGTCAGACCTTTGGCGCGCGAAAAGCCCAGCGCTCCACTGGAAATGGCGAGCGGTGTGCTGCCGACCTTCCCGTTCAGTTTGAGCGAAGGCGCATTGGCTGCGATATTCACATTCGAACCGCTGCCCGACAGGATAGCATTGCCCTGCGGACATAGTCGCGCGCTGGTCGGACCGGCGGTCAACGACGCGGTGCGCAGGCTGGCAAATCGCAGATCGATACACTGGCGGAACAGCGCGAAATTTCCGTTGCGGGCGACAAAGCCGCTGACCGGTATCTGCAGCCCGGTGATCTGGCCATCGCCAAGCGGGCCGGTCAGGATGATCCGTCCGTCAATATTGGTTCCGCCCTGACGGGTCGGCGAAAACGCCAGCGCCGGAATCTTCAGCTGCGCCGAACCGGCCTGATAATTGGCCATTTCGAGCCGTCCGGAAAATCCGCGGGACAGGCTGCCGTCGTCGAGCACCAGCCGGACATCGGGAAAACCGCCGCCTTCAAGACTGATATTGCCATCGGCGAGCATCCGGACATTCTTGTCGGTAAAGGCCAGCAGCAAGGGGTCGCTCAGGCGAAGCGTCGCGCCGGACCGCGATCGGGCCCCAAGCGCGTTGAGCGACAGCGTCGTCCGGCTTGTTCCCTTGGTGAACTTGATATCGCTGGAAATGTCGAACTGGCTTCCGGCCTGCTGCACCGCTTTCGCAAAGCGGTCCGCAAGCGGCCCGACCGGAGTGCCGGCAACCGATGCCGACAGGCGGCGTGCTTCTTGCAACAGTTTTTTATTGGCATGGGCACCATGAATTTCCGGTAGCCCGGCAAAGCTTGCCGTCATCTGCGCCCCGCCATAGCCAAGCGTGAACGGGCCCTCGATGCGGGAACGGTCGGCGGTGCCATAGGGGGACCGCAATCCGCTGGCGGTCAGATCAATATCGCCGCTGCTCTGCTTGAGATCGCCAGCCAGTTGCAGGGTCGCATTGATCTTCTGGCTGCTATAATCGGCATATTCGATCGGACCACCCGTCAGATCGATATTTCCGGACCAGCTCGCCATATCCGCTCCGAGATCAAGCGAAAGTTGCGCCGCAGTGGCACCTGCGGCCAGGTCCAGATTGCTGCACTCTACCGAAGACAGCCTCAGCGGCCCCTCCAGATGCGGCTTCTTGCCGCGAATCGCAACCGTGCCGAAAAAGGACGGCTTGTCTAGGCTACAGCCGCCGGCCGCCAGATTCTCGCTGATCGCCGCAATTTCTCCGCTGAACCCGTTGTGCAGCTCGCCCCGACCGTTGATCGAAAGCCCGATGGCGCCATAATCGCTGTCGATCCGCAATTTTGCATCGGACAGGCCCAGCCACAGGTCGGGCAATGCCAGCGGACTGTCATCATTCGGATCGGTAAACTTGTCGAGCTCGCCGAAGCTCAGCTTGCCATTTTCCAGCCGCCCGAACAGCTTCACTCCGCTGGCCCGGACCCAGTTGATGCCGACCCCGCCCAGGCTCAGGCTGTTGCCAACCTCAACCAGATCGGCGGTCAGGTCAGGATGGTCGGGATCACCAATGACCAGATTGCGAATGACCTGCTCGCGAAGACCGATATTATCGATCTCGTAACTGGCTTTGACATTCATCTGATCCAGCTCGGACTGGATGATATTGTCTGCCAGCGTCGTGCGGCTGATCCACAAAGCGATCAATCCGAGCAGCAGCAAAACGAGCAAAACCCCGCCATACAGTCGAAACCGGGAGTTGCGACCGACGGGGTCTTTGGCGATTTCTTCATCCATCGCGGTTGAAATGCAGAAGTCTGCCTTAAGTTGCAATGTACAAGTGTCCGAGAGGACGAGTTTTAAGCGATAAAATCGATATTGGACATTTCCGGACGGTTTTGCGGTTAACGGCACCGTTCCTGATTTGTTCTGATTATAGGGACGCAATGTCCAGCGGGAAGGAAGTCCGGTCAGACCTGTCCAGCCATCGAAGCGGCCATCGCGCCCGGCTTCGGCACCGCATATTGACCGGTCAGGGCAATGGCCTGCACGACCATGAATTGGTCGAATATCTGCTCGCCCTGGCGATTCCGCGGCGGGACACGAAGCCGCTGGCCAGCCAGTTGATCGAGGAATTCGGCGGCTTTGCGCGTCTCCTGATCACCGACGCCGATGCCCTTCAAAATTTCCCCGGTATGGGAGAAACCAGCGTCGCCGCACTCAAGATCGTCCAGATCGCCGCCCTCCGCCTGATCTCCGAGCCGGTACGGACGCAGCCGATTCTCGGCAGCTGGCAGGCGCTGCTGGACTATCTGCGCGCCGATATGGCGCATCTGGCCCACGAACGGGTGCGGGTTCTGCATCTCGACAGCAAGAACCGGCTGATCCGGGACGAACTGGTCAGTGAAGGCTCGGTGGACCAGGCCGCCATCTATACGCGCGAAGTGATCAAGCGGGCCTTGGCCCTCGGAACGGCGGCGATCATCCTGGTCCACAACCACCCCAGCGGCGACAGCACGCCCAGCCGTCAGGATATCGCCATCACCAGGGATATATGCGCCGCCGGTCGCACGCTGGGGATCACCGTCCACGATCATATCATTATCGGTCGCGACGGCCACACATCCTTTCGTTCGAAAGGATTGATCTAGGGTCTATGCCTCTCTGACCCGGTCAGTAGAGAAACATCGGCATGTCTTCGACCTGGATCAGGCTGGCACGATACTGGTTGGCATCGTAGAGGCCCGATACATTGACCCCCTTGGTTTCTTCCAGCAGCGTGCCGATGGGTACCGTGCTGTAATTGCCGTCCGCCAGACACACCATATTGGCCATCCGGTCCTGCTCGATCAGCTGCACCGCCAGCGCACCAAAGGCAAAGCCGACCATCCGGTCCATCGCGTCCGGCTCCCCCGCGCGCATCAGATAGGCCAGTTCCTGCACGATCGTCCGCTGGTCGCTGCGCGCCTCGATTTCCCGTGCCAGCTGCGTGCCGATATTGAGGCCATCTCGATTGGTGTTCGACTTGTTGATCTCATCGACAAAATTGGTGGCACCGGAAAGCTTGGCTCCTTCGGACACCAGGCAGATCGCATAGGATTCGGGATTGGCTTTCTTGTCGCCGAGCAGCAAGGGCAACAGCACATCCATATCGGCGGGCACTTCGGCAATTACCGTCCGGTCGGCCTGCGACAGAAAACCGGAAAGCAGCGCCGTTTCGCCCGATCGCCTTCCGAACAGTTCGATCACCGCGATCCGCTCATGGCTCGCCGCCGTGGTCCTGAGCGCATTGATCGCCTGTACCGAGCGGGTAACGGCGGTCGAGAAACCGATGCAATAGTCGGTACCATGGACATCATTGTCCATTGTCTTGGGAACGGAGATCACGTTACGGCCCAGGCTCGACAGATGGGCCGAGAAACGCAGCGTGCCGTCGCCACCGAGCGTGATCAGCGCATCAACCTCCAGCGCATCCAGCACATCCAGCACCTTTTGCGTCTGGTCACCCTCCGCCGTCACCCGGGGGTCGCAGCGCGAGCTGTGCAATATCGTGCCACCCTGGCGGTCAATGCCGCGCACCCGGTTCCGGTCGAGCATCATCACGCTGTTTTCCGATGCCCAGGGATCGGCGGGATCGATTTCCAGCACGCCTTCCCAGCCGCGCCTCAGACCGACCACATCCCAGCCGCGCTGCCAGGCCGATGTTGCGACCGACTGGATACAGGGATTGAGGCCAGGGACATCGCCGCCGCCGGTGAGTATAGCCAGACGCATTTTATTCTCCCTGTTTCCGCCGCTGCATTGCCGACTCATTTCGTAGGTGCTAGCGGGACGGGAAATCAAGGCCCATCATTGCCGTAATCAATCTCTTTGTCCAAGGACCAATCATGATTCCACGCTATTCCCGCCCCGAAATGACCGCCATCTGGGAGCCCGAATCGAAATTCCAGATCTGGTTCGAAATCGAGGCCCATGCTACCGACGCGCTGGCCGAACTGGGCGTGGTGCCAAAGGAAGCGGCCGAAGCCATCTGGGCCAAGGGCAAGTTCGATGTCGAGCGGATCGACGAGATCGAGCGCGAAGTGAAGCATGATGTGATCGCCTTCCTGACCAATGTTGCGGAAAATGTCGGCGAGGAAGCCCGTTTCATGCACCAGGGCATGACCTCCAGCGATGTGCTCGACACCTGCCTCGCCGTGCAGCTCGCACGCGCCTCAGACATCCTGCTCGCCGATATCGACGCGCTGCTCGCCGCGATCAAGAAGCGCGCCTATGAGCACAAGTTCACGCCGACGATCGGCCGCAGCCACGGCATCCACGGCGAGCCGGTGACCTTCGGTCTGAAACTGGCGCAGGCCTATGCCGAATTCGAGCGCAACCGCGAACGGCTGGTCGCCGCGCGCAAGGAAATCGCCACCTGTGCCATCTCCGGCGCGGTCGGTACCTTCGCCAATATCGACCCAAGAGTCGAAGAGCATGTCGCCGCAAAGCTTGGCCTCGCCGTCGAGCCGGTTTCGACCCAGGTCATCCCGCGCGACCGTCATGCCCAATTTTTTGCGACCCTCGGCGTGATCGCCTCCTCGGTCGAGCGCCTCGCCGTCGAAGTCCGCCATCTGCAGCGCACCGAGGTGCTCGAGGCGGAAGAATATTTCTCGCCGGGCCAGAAGGGCTCCAGCGCGATGCCGCACAAGCGCAATCCCATCCTTACCGAAAATCTGACCGGCCTTGCCCGCATGGTCCGCAGCTACGCCCTGCCCGCGATGGAAAATGTCGCGCTGTGGCACGAGCGCGATATCTCGCACAGCTCGGTCGAGCGGATGATCGGCCCCGATGCGACGATCACCCTCGACTTTTCGCTCGCTCGCCTGACCGGCGTGATCGAAAAGCTGCTGATCTATCCGGAACGGATGCAGAAGAATCTCGACCGCATGGGCGGCCTGGTTCATTCGCAGCGCGTGCTGCTCGCCCTCACCCAGGCCGGAATCAGCCGCGAGGATGCCTATCGCATCGTCCAGCGCAACGCGATGAAGGTCTGGGAATCCGACGGCCAGATCGCCCTGCTCGACCTTCTCAAGGCCGACCCCGATGTCTCGGCAAAACTGTCCGACGCCGAGCTGGAGGAGCGGTTCAACCTCGACTATCATTTCAAGCATGTCGACACGATCTTCGCTCGGGTATTCGGCGAATAGGCCGGTTTTCGTCCCCGTTGCATAGCATCTGGCCACCCGCTGTTTTTCGGGCTAGGATGGCCTCCACATGAAAAGAGGGTGAAACATGCAATTTATCAAAATCCTGTTCTGGGTTCTTCTGCTTGTCGCAACCTTCATCTTCTGGTGGACCAATGAAGCGCGGGCCTCGCTTGATCTCGGTGCCGCGGTCGTAGAAGCGCGGGTTTCGACCTTTGTTGTCGGCGCGTTCCTGCTCGGCTTCGTGCCCACATGGCTGCTCCTGCGCGGATCGAAATGGCGGCTTTCCCGCCGGATCAAGACGCTGGAAGAGGCCGCGAAACCGGCTCCCGTTCCGACCCGTCCCGCCAGCCGCCCGGCAAATCCGGCACCTGCTGCCCAACCCGCCCCCGCGGTTTCCCCGGTCGACAGCCCGAAGACACCGGGCCTGTGAGCAACCCGATCTTCGTCGCGCTCGACACGCCCGATCTCGACCGGGCGCTCGAGATTGCAAATTCGGTCAAGGGCCATGTCGGCGGGCTCAAGCTCGGCCTCGAATTTTTCTGCGCCCATGGCCATCACGGTGTCCACGAAATCCAGAAGCTCGGCCTGCCGATCTTTCTTGATCTCAAGCTGCACGATATCCCCAACACCGTCGCCAAGGCGATGCAGGCAATCAACGTGCTGGAACCGGCGATCGTCACGGTCCACGCCTCCGGCGGCCGGGCGATGATGGAAGATGCCAAGGCCGCAGCGAACGGCAATACCAAAATTGTCGGCGTCACATTGCTGACCTCGCTGGATGAGCGCGATATGGGCCGGATCGGCTATAGCGGCACCCCGCATGACCAGGTCGAACGGCTCGCTGGCCTCGCTCAGGAAGCCGGCCTCGACGGCATCGTCTGCTCCGGCAATGAAGTGAAAGCCGCGCACAAGATCTGGAAAGACGGCTTTTTCGTCGTCCCCGGTCTGCGCCCCAAGGGCGGCGCCTTGGGCGACCAGAAGCGCGCGGTGACACCGGCGCAGGCGCGCGACAATGGCGCCAGCGTGCTGGTCATCGGCCGGCCGATCACCGGCGCGGAAGATCCCAACGCTGCGGCGCGCGCGATTGAGGCGACGCTTTAAGGCACGCTCAGGGCAACAGATTCGTCATCCTGAACTTGTTTCAGGATCTCTTCCGGTACAGCATAATCGGCCGGGGTCCTGAAACAAGTTCAGGATGACGAATATTGTTTGTTCCGCTAGTAGCCGCCCCATGAAAACCCAAATCAAGATCTGCGGCCTGTCCACCGAAGCCAGTATCGATGCTGCTATCGAATCGGGCGCGACCCATATCGGCCTCGTCCATTTCGAGAAAAGCCCCCGTCATGTCTCGCTGGAACGCGCCGCACAGCTGCGCGCCCATGCCGGCGACCGGATCAAGACGGTGCTGCTGCTGGTCAATGCCGATCCCAAACTGACCGGCAAGGCGATTGGTGATGTCAAACCCGATGTCGTGCAATTCCACGGCAGCGAGACGCCCGAATGGCTGAAACTGGTGGCCGACAACAGCGGCCTGGAAATCTGGAAGGCTCTGGGGGTAAAGGATGCGCCGACGCTGGCCAAGTCCGATCGCTATATCGGCGCGGCGGATCGGCTGCTGTTCGACGCCCCGGCCAAGGCCTTGCCCGGTGGCACCGGCACGTCCTTTGACTGGTCGCTGCTCGCCGGTCACGATCACCAGATCGCCTGGGGACTCGCTGGCGGCCTCGATCCCGACAATGTAAAAGACGCCCTGACCGCCACCCACGCGCCGCTGGTCGATGTCTCCTCCGGCGTTGAAACCGCTCCCGGCGTCAAACAGGTGGACAGAATCGCCGCCTTTTGCCAAGCGGTGCGGGAATTTGACGCGTCACTTCGTTAGCAGGCCGTTAGCACTGAGCTTGTCGAAGTGCGCTTTGCGACGAGAGGCGTCCTTCGACAGGCTCAGGACTAACGGATAAACCCATGAACGACACACCCAACAGCTTCCGCAACCAGCCAGACGAGCGCGGCCATTTCGGCGAATTTGGCGGCCGCTATGTCGCCGAAACGCTGATGCCGCTGATTCTCGATCTGGAAAAACATTATCGCGCCGCCCAGGCCGACCCGGCGTTCGAGGAAGAATTCAACGACCTGCTCGAACATTATGTCGGCCGCCCCAGCCCGCTCTATTTTGCCGAGCGGCTCACCGACCATGTTCGCGAAACGGCCCCCGAGGGCAAAGGCGCGCAAATCTGGTTCAAGCGCGACGAGCTCAACCATACCGGCGCGCACAAGATCAACAATTGCATCGGCCAGATCCTGCTCGCGATCCGCATGGGCAAGACCAGAATCATCGCCGAAACCGGCGCTGGCCAGCATGGCGTCGCCACCGCAACCGTCTGCGCCCGCTTCAACCTGCCCTGCACCATCTTCATGGGCGCGACCGATATCGAACGGCAAAAGCCGAATATCTTCCGGATGAAATTGCTCGGCGCAGAAGTCGTCTCGGTGACCAGCGGCGCGGCGACGCTCAAGGACGCGATGAACGAGGCGCTGCGCGACTGGGTCGCCAATGTCCACGACACTTTCTACATCATCGGCACCGCCGCCGGCCCCCATCCCTATCCCGAGCTGGTCCGCGACTTCCAGAGCGTGATCGGCAAGGAAGCACGCGCCCAGATGCTCGACCGGATCGGCCGCCTGCCCGACCTTTTGGTGGCGGCGATCGGCGGCGGCTCCAATGCGATCGGCCTGTTCCATCCGTTTCTCGACGATCCGGACGTCAGGATGCTCGGCATCGAGGCAGCCGGCCACGGCCTCGACAAACAACATGCCGCGAGCCTCGCCGGCGGCGGCCCCGGCATCTTGCACGGCAACAAGACCTATCTGCTGCAGGACGAAGACGGCCAGATCACCGAAGCCCATTCGATCAGCGCCGGCCTCGACTATCCCGGCATCGGCCCCGAGCACAGCTGGCTCAAGGAATCCGGCCGCGTCGACTATGACAGCGCCACCGACACCGAAGCGCTCGACGCCTTCCAGCTGCTCTGCCGCACCGAAGGCATCATCCCTGCGCTCGAACCGGCCCACGCCATCGCCGCCGTCACCCGCGAAGCGGTAAAGATGGACCGCGACCAGATCATCCTCGCCAATCTCTGCGGCCGCGGCGACAAGGATATTTTCACGGTCGCCGAGGCTCTGGGGACGGAAATATGACGGTGAAAGCACAAACCTTCTCCCGTGAGGGAGAAGGATACGAAGCCTTGCTGAGGAACGAAGCTAGGCGCAGTTGGATGAGGGTGTTCTGCTATCGAGAGCGGGTAAACCCTCACCCAGCTCCAACTAGGCAGCAAGCGGCCAAGTTTGCGCAACCAGTTTGGTTCGGTTTCAGGCCGAAGCGATCCTCCGGATCACTTCTAAAACATGCTGGGAGCATGTTTTACCTGAAACCGAACCAAACTCCCTTGCGGGAGAGGGCATCATGACTCGTCTCTCCCAATCCTTCCCCGCCAACCGCGCAGCGCTCGTCGCCTTCGTCACCGCTGGCGATCCGACCCCTGCCGATACCGGTGCGATTCTTGATGCCCTCGTCGAAGGCGGAGCCGACATCATCGAACTCGGTATGCCGTTCACGGATCCGATGGCTGACGGCCCCTCGATCCAGGAAGCGGATATCCGCAGCCTCGCTGCCGGCACGAAAACCGCCGATATCTTCCGGATCGCGACCGAATTCCGCCAGCGTCACCCGGACACCCCGCTGGTGCTGATGGGCTATGCCAATCCGATGACGATCAGAGGTTCCGAGTGGTTCGCCAATGCCTGCGTCGACGCCGGTGTCGATGCGGTGATCTGCGTCGATATTCCGGTCGAGGAAGACGAAAGCCTCGGCGATGCCCTGCGCGCCAAGGATGTTGCGGTCATCCGCCTTGCCACGCCGACCACCGATGCCGAGCGCCTGCCCACCATATTGAACAACGCGTCCGGCTTTCTCTATTATGTCTCGGTCGCCGGCATTACCGGCCAGCAACAGGCGGCACAGGCCAGCATCGAGGAAGCGGTCACCCGGCTGAAGGCCGGCACCGATCTGCCCGTAGCCGTCGGCTTTGGCGTGCGCACGCCCGAACAGGCTGCGGCTATCGCCCGCGTCGCCGATGGCGTGGTCGTCGGCTCGGCGATTGTCGAAATCGTCGGCCAATATGGCAAGGATGCCGGCCCGCACGTCCGGGACTATGTAAAGTCGCTTTCCGATGCTATCAGGGCGGCTAGAGAAGGTTGAATCCAGACCCGTTCGTGTCGAGCGCAGTCGAGACACAGGCCGCCAGACCCGGCATCTCGACTGCGCTCGATGCGAACGGAATAGAGGAATGATTCTATGAGTTGGCTAACCAATGTCCGCAACAAGATCGCGTCGATCACCAAGCGCGAAACGCCCGAGAATCTCTGGCACAAGTGCAAGAAATGCGAAGCGATGGTATTCCTCAAGGAATATCAGGAAAACATGTATATCTGCCCGAAATGCGAGCATCACGGCCGCATCGGCCCGATGGTCCGCTTCGCCCAGATCATGGATGACGACAGCTGGAAGCTGATTCCCTGGGCCCAGGTCCAGGAAGACCCGCTCAAGTTCAAGGACCAGAAAAAATATATCGACCGGCTCAAGGACGCGCGGACGAAGACGGGCGAGCAGGATGCGCTGATCAACGTCAAGGGTACAATCGAGAGCATTCCCTGCGTCGTCGGCGTACAGGATTTTTCTTTCATGGGCGGCTCGATGGGCCTCGCCGTGGGTCAGGCCTTTGTCGACGGCGCCAAGCGCGCGCTCAAGGACCAGTGTCCCTATATCATCTTCACCGCCGCCGGCGGTGCGCGGATGCAGGAAGGCATATTGTCGCTGATGCAGATGCCGAAGACCACGGTCGCCATCTCGATGCTGCGCGAGGCCGGCATCCCGTTCGTCGTCGTGCTGACCGATCCGACCACTGGTGGCGTGACCGCCAGCTATGCAATGCTCGGCGACATCCATATTTCCGAACCCGGCGCGATGATCGGCTTTGCCGGCCAGCGGGTGATCGAGAATACCATTCGCGAGAAACTGCCCGACGGCTTCCAGACCGCCGAATATCTGCTCGAGCACGGCATGATCGATATGGTCGTTCACCGCAGGGAATTGCGCGCAACCCTGGCCCGGGTAATGGGCTATATGATGGCATGGAAAGACGCGGCTTGAATCCCCCTCCCGCCTGCGGGAGGGGCCAGGGGTGGGCACATCATCCATGATCAAAGCTGTGATTTCGAACTTGCAGACCCACCCCCTACCCCTCCCGCAAGCGGGAGGGGCGTAGATGGCCGACGGCGCCCGTTCCGATCATCCCGCGGTCCAGAAACAGCTCGACCGCCTTGAGTTGCTCTCGCCCGGCCGCGATATATTGGGGCTCGACCGAATCCGCGAGGTCCTCGGTCGCCTCGACAATCCGCAGGACAGGCTCCCGCCGGTTTTCCACGTCGCCGGCACCAACGGCAAGGGTTCGACCTGCGCCTTCCTGCGCGCCGCGATTGAGGCGGAAGGCCTCAAGGCCCATGTCTATACCAGCCCGCATCTGGTCCGGTTCAACGAGCGGATAAGGCTGGCGGGCAAGCTGATCGAGGATGACTATCTCGCCGAACTGCTGGCGCGGGTGCTCGATATCAGCGCCGATATCAATCCCAGCTTCTTCGAGGCGACCACTGCCGTCGCCCTGCTCGCCTTCGCGGAAACGCCGGCCGATGCCTGCATATTGGAAGTCGGCCTGGGCGGCAGGCTCGATGCGACCAACGTCATTGACCGCCCGGTTGCGACCGGCATCGCCGAACTGGGGATCGACCACGAAGCCTTTCTGCTCAGTCCGGAGGAAGGCACGCCCAACGATCCGCTGGTCCGCATCGCCTGGGAGAAAGCCGGCATCGCGAAACAGAACGCGCCCTTGCTCACGCAAAAATATGCTGCGAATATGCTGCACGTCATTGCCGACCATGCTGCAGATATTGGGGCGCAGCATTTTCCGCGCGGCGAGGAATGGGATGCGGCGATTTACGAGGGCCAGCTGCACTACAAGGACGAGACCGGCAAGCTCAACCTCCCCCTGCCCGCGCTGGTAGGCGCGCATCAGGCGGACAATGCCGCGCTCGCCATCGCGATGATGCGCCACCAGGATGCCGTCAAAATCTCGGATGCTGCGCTCAAGGCGGCCATGGGCTGGGCGCAGTGGCCGGGGCGGATGCATTTCCTGATCGCCGGACCGCTCACCCATTTGCTGCCCGCCGACGCCGAAGTCTGGGTCGACGGCGGCCATAATGTCAGCGCCGGCCTCGCGCTGGCCAAGCATTTCGCCGACTATGAAGCCGGGTCGATCGATCTGGTCATCGGCATGCTGGCCAACAAGGACCCCGCCGCGATCATCACCCCGCTGCACGAGAAGCTGGCCAGCGTCACGGTGATCCCGGTTCCGGGCCACGAATCGCATGCTCCTGGAGACTATCCGGCGGCAGATGCGCCAATGTCGCAAGCCAGCGATATCAGCGCGGCGCTGCGCTCGCTGAGACCGGGCGCGGGCAAGACCGTGTTAATTGCCGGCTCGCTCTATCTGGCGGGCGAAGTACTCAGGCTGAACGAGCAGGTCCCCGACTAGAGACTATTGTGCCCCGGCGCAGGCCGGGGCCCAGAACAGTCCTGTCCTCCACTACCTGCGCAATGCCAGCGGATACACACCGCCCGGAATCCCTCCTGATCAGCCAGGCGTCCCCGCTTCCGTCTCGTCACTATGCACCGACCCCGCGGTTCCCAGCGAGCGATCCACCAGACCATAGCGAATCATCAGCCAGAACATGATCACGCCCGGCAGCGCCGCCACCGTGGTCAGCAGATAGAAATTCACATAACCCATAGCCTCGATCAGCGATCCCGCCGTGGTCCCGGTCAGGAAGCGGCCGAGGATGCTGGCCGCTGCCGACAGCAGCGCAAACTGGGTCCCGGTAAACTGCAGATTGCACAGCGCGGACAGATAGGCAACCACCGCCACGCCGCCGACACCGCTGGCGAAATTCTCGAAGCCGATCGCCCCCGCCATGCCCCAGTTGCTGTGTCCGGCAGCGGCCAGCCCGGCAAAGGACAGATTGCTGACCGCCATCAGGATCAGGCTCAGCATCACCGCCTTTTTCATGCCCAGCCGCGAATAGACGATACCGCCGACGAATATGCCGATCAGAAAGGCGAAAAAGCCCAGGCTGACATCGTAGAAGGCGATCTCGTCATTGCTGAAGCCGAGATCCTCGAACAAGAGCCGGAAGGTCAGATTGGCCAGCGTGTCGCCGATCTTGTGGACCAGAACGAACAATAGCACCAGCAGCGCACCCGACCGTTTGAAAAATTCCATCAGTGGGCTGACATAGGCTTTTGCCGCTTCCAGCGGGCCTTTCAGCGCCATCGGTTCCTGCCGCCGGCTCGGCTCGCGCATGATCAGGCCGACGATCACAGCGAACAGGGCGAACAGAGAGCAGACATAATAAGCGATCGACCAGTTAGTCCGCGCCGCCACCACCAGCGCCACCGCGCCGGCCGTCGCCGCACCGATCCGCCAGCCATATTGCGACATGCCGGACCCGACGCCCAGCTGCTCGGGCTCGAGCAATTCGATGCGATAGGCATCGATCACCACGTCAAAGGTTGCCCCGGCAACCCCGACCATGATTGCTGCCACCGCGACGGCAGCAATATCCTTGGCCGGATCCAGCGAGCCGAGATAGATGATCGCGAGCATCGCCAGTGCCGCCGTGATAATCAGCCAGGACAGTCGCTGGCCGACCCGGCCGATAATCGGCAGCTTGATCACATCGATAATCGGCGCCCACAGCCATTTGAAATTATAGGCAAGAAAGGTCAGCGCAAAGGCAGTGACGGTGGATTTCTCGATCCCCGCCTGCGCCAGACGGGTGGTCAGCGTTGCCGCGATCATGGTCAGCGGCAGCGCCGAGGATACGCCCAGAAAAAGCGCCGCCAGGGGGGCCGCCTCGCTATAGGGGCGAACGCCGGCGGGAAGATATCCGCGCCATCCCAAATCTGCCGATTGACTACTCACGCAACATTCTCCCTCGAACCGGAGGAATGTTTAGCGCCTATTCGCCTGAATGCCACCTTGATTTTGAAGCACTTCAGATATTGATGAGCTTCGCCGCGACGATCGGCCCGGCGCCGGGCCGCTGCACGACAATCGCATATTTGTCCGCCCCGCTTGTCTTCAAAAAGGACGCCGAAACCGTAAATTTCTGACGCTCGCCGCGCCAGCTGCCCATAACATGTTCGGCTCGCACAACATTGGTGAAATGAAGCGTCCGCCCGCCATTCTCGCCGCGCCCGATACGCACGGTTTCGGACGAGCTGAGGGCGACAAGGGAGACGCTGGCCAGATAGTCCGACTTGCCGCTGACGGTGACCGTCATGCCGCCCTTGGCGTGGGTGGCAGCCGTAATCCGGGGCCCCGAACGGTCGGCTCGCCGGACCAGCGAGCGGATATCCCCTTCCCGCGATCCCACCGCCGCGCCATCGCCATTGACCACGATCTGCGGCGTATACACGCCGGCCCCTTCGCCGCCCTTTGCGGCATAAGCGCGCTGCAGCTGCGTATTCTCCTCCCGCGCCAGCGTGTCCTTCCACCCCAGCCGGTCCCAGTAGGTCACCGGCCGGGTGATCACCAGCAGCGACGGGTCCTTTGCCAGCCGCCGGGCCAGCATGTCTGCGGGGGGACAGGAGGAACATCCCTGGCTGGTGAACAGCTCGATCACGACCGGCTGGCCCGACCGGGCGGTCTCGGTCGTCACCCGGGCAGAGCCGGCCTCGGCCGAAGCGGCAAATTGCAGACCGGCAAAGGCGGCCAGGGCCGCTCCGGAAAGCACCAGACAGGGGATGATCTTGCGCATTCTTTACTCCACCAGGGTGACACTAGCGGTTCGGGCGCGCAAAGCCAAAGGTTACAGATTGCAGCGCAGCTGTTTTTCCGCCATGGAACCGGCCCATGACCGAAGAAAAACCAGCCAAGATCTATCGCGCAAAACCGACCCCGGGTGCGAAAGCCCCCGCCGCGCCCAAGGCAGCCGCCGGCGATAACCGCGAAGGCCAGCGCATCGCCAAATTGCTGGCCCGCGCCGGCGTCGCCTCGCGCCGCGAAATCGAACGGATGATCGAAGCCGGGCGGATCGCGCTCAATGGCGACCCCGTCGAACATCCTTCGCTGCTGCTGAAGAATCTGACCGGCATCACCGTCGATGGCAATCCGGTAGCCGAACCGTCCCCTGCCAAGCTGTTCCGCTTTCACAAGCCCAACGGCTATCTGACCGCGGAACGCGACTTTTCCGGCAAGAAGACGATCTACGACGTGCTCCCCAAGGACATGGAACGGATCATGCCGATCGGCCGGCTCGACATGAACACCGAGGGCCTGCTGCTGATGACCACCGACGGCGAGTTCAAGCGCCAGATGGAACTGCCGAAAAATGGCATCGAGCGCACCTATCGCGCGCGAACCTTCGGCGATATCAGCCAGAACCAGCTGGAAGAACTCTATCGCGGCATCACCATAGAGGGCATGCATTACAGCCCGATCACCGCCAATCTCGAACGGCGCACCGGCCGCAACCAGTGGATCGAGATGACCCTGACCGAAGGCAAGAATCGCGAAGTCCGCAAGGTGCTGGAACATTTCGGCCTCGAGGTCTCCCGCCTGATCCGGACCCGCTACGGCCCGTTCGTGCTCGGCGACCTGCAAAAGGGCGAGATCGACCAGGTCCGCCAGCATGACCTGGTGCAGTTCAGAAAATCGCTAAAATGACTGGCCGCGTTCTCGTTACAGAATCCGTTCGTGCTGAGCTTGTCGAAGCACGCCTCTGGAAGGATAGATGTCCTTCGACAGGCTCAGGACGAACGGCCAACTTGGCAGTGAAGAAGTTTTTCTCCGTCAGTGGTGAGCAGTTTCCGTTCGTGCTGAGCCTGTCGAACCATGCCTCGCGAACGAGAGATGCCCTTCGACAAGCTCAGGGCGAACGGCAGGTTTCTCAATGAACAACCGTTTTCCGATCAGTGGTGAGCCTGTGTCCGTTCGTGGTGGGCCTGTGTCCGTTTGTGGTGAGCCTGTGTCCGTTCGTGGTGAGCCTGTGTCCGTTCGTGGTGAGCCTGTGTCCGTTCGTGGTGAGCCTGTCGAACCACGCCTCTCATCCACGAGCCATCCTTTGGCAAGTTCGGGATGGACGGTCTAAAATGCGCATAATCGCAGGCAAATGGCGCGGGCGGAAAATCGTCGCACCCAAGGGCGAAACCACCCGCCCGACCGCCGACCGCACCCGCGAGCGGCTGTTCTCGATGCTGACCAGCCGTCTCGGCGATTTTGAGGATCTGCAGATACTCGACCTCTTCTCCGGTTCCGGCGCGCTCGGCCTGGAAGCCTTGTCCCGCGGCGCGGCGCACTGCACCTTCGTCGAACAGGACAAGGATGCACTCAGGGCGCTGGAAAAAAATGTGGAAACGCTAGCGGCCGACGCGGATATCCGGGTCGGCTCGGTTCTGCATCTCGGCCAGGCCCGCAAGCCCTATGATCTGATCCTGATGGACCCGCCTTATGATTCGGGAGCCGGTGCCGTTGCTCTGGACAAGCTGGGCCGTCACGGCTGGTTCGCGCCGTCCAGCTGGATCGCGATCGAAACCGCGCGCCATGAAAATGTCGATGTGAAGGGTTTCGATCTTGATTGCACGCGCGACAGCGGCAAGGCGCGGCTTCATATTCTGCGCCCGGTGGCGCTTTAGCCGCCCATCAGGACCGTACGCGATGCGCTTTCCTGCCGGTCCAGTTGCGCCGTGCTGTAAAAGGTGGTGGCCATCATCAGAAGGGTCGCGATAATCGCGCTCGTGGTCAGTCGCTTGCTCATGTCATACTCCGTTGGGGGCGCTATGCTGTCGATTGCTTAACAAATGGTGCACTGCAACATAGTTTTCAACCTGTCCCTTGGGGCAAAAGCAAAAAAGGCGGGGCATGGCCTCGCCTTTTTCACTGTTCACAACGAACCTGAATGATTATTTCTCGCTGGCAGGCTTGCCCGGCCAGTAGTCAAGCGCCCGGTTGCCGAACTTCAGCCCGGCTTCGCGCGGATTGATGCAGCCGTCGGTGACGTCGCCGCCGCACACCTTATATTCCTTGCCGTTCAGCATGACCGTCTGGGCGCGGCCATTGGCGCCCTTGTCCACCACGGTCGCCTTCGGATCGGCTTTCGCCCCGTCCGGCATTTCGTTCTGGGCATGAGCGACACCTGCCAGTGCCATTGATGCTGCCATTATCGTGCTTGCCATTGCTATCTTACGCATATCAGCCTCCAAATATTTGTTCCTGCTCTGATAACCCCCGAACCCCCTCATGGTTCCGGCGCGGTTCCTTCGGGCGGAAGCCAGAGAAGATAAAAGCGCGATTGGCCTCTTGCTCCGCTCGCAGATGTTCCCTAACTGTTCACCTGTGACCGATACTGTCAATATACCGCAAGAGAGCGACCCGCCCTATGTGCGCGGCCTCAATCCGCCGCAGCGCCAGGCCGTGCTGACCACCGACGGCCCGGTGCTGGTCCTCGCCGGTGCCGGCACCGGCAAGACCGCTGCCCTCACTCGCCGACTCGCCCATATCGTCTTCTCGCGCAAGGCCTGGCCCAGCGAAATTCTCGCCGTGACCTTCACCAACAAGGCCGCCCGCGAGATGAAGGAACGGATCGCCTCGATCGTCGGCGAGAGCTTCGAGGGGATGCCGTGGCTCGGCACCTTCCACAGCATCGGCGCGAAAATGCTGCGCCAGCACGCCGAACTGGTCGGCCTGCAGAGCAATTTCACCATTCTCGACACCGATGACCAGCTGCGCCTGCTCAAGCAGCTGATCCAGGCCGCAGAAATCGACGAGAAACGCTGGCCGCCGCGGATGCTTGCCGGCCTGATCGACCAGTGGAAGAATCGCGGTCTCAACCCCGCCGATCTCGATGCCAACGAGAATGAACGCTACGCCAATGGCCGCGGCCAGGAATTTTACGCGGCCTATCAGGCCCGCCTGATCGCGCTCAACGCCTGCGACTTCGGCGACCTGCTGCTGCATATCCTCAACCTCTTGAAGACCAACCGCGAAATCCTGCAGCGCTACCAGCAGCGGTTCAAATATATCCTGGTCGACGAATATCAGGACACCAACAGCTCGCAATATCTCTGGCTGCGCCTGCTCGCGCAGAGCCGCAAGAACATCTGCTGCGTCGGCGACGATGACCAGTCGATCTATTCGTGGCGCGGCGCGGAAGTCGCCAATATCCTGCGCTTCGAAAAGGATTTTCCCGAAGCCACGGTGGTCAAGCTCGAGCAGAATTATCGCTCCACCCCGCATATTCTCGCCGCCGCCTCCGGCCTGATCGACCATAACAGCGGCCGCCTCGGCAAGACGCTGTGGACCGAGGAAACCGAGGGCGACAAGGTGCAGGTGATCGGCGTCTGGGACGGCCCGGAAGAAGCCCGCCGCACCGGCGACGAGATCGAGGCGCTGCAACAGCTCCATCAGGTGTCGCTCAACGATGTCGCGATTCTGGTCCGCGCCCAGTTCCAGACCCGCGAGTTCGAAGACCGCTTCATCTCGATCGGCATGCCCTACAAGATTATCGGCGGCTTCCGCTTCTACGAGCGCGCCGAAATCCGCGACGCCCTCGCCTATCTGCGGGTGATTGCCCAGCCCTCGGACGATCTCGCCTTCGAGCGCATAGTCAACACACCCAAGCGCGGCCTCGGCGACAAGACGATCGAGAAGGTCCATCGCCTCGCCCGCGCTCAGGGCATCGCGCTGGCAGCAGCGGCCTATACGATCTGCGACACCGACGAACTGCCGCCCAGAGCGCGCAATACATTGCTCGAACTGATGCGCAATTTCGCTCGCTGGCGGGAAATGGCGGCCGACACCGACCATGCCGAACTCGCCCGGATCGTGCTCGACGAGAGTGGCTACACGACGATGCTGCAGGCGGACCGCTCGACCGAAGCCGCTGGCCGCCTAGAAAACCTCACCGAACTCGCCCGCGCGATGGAGGAATATGAAACGCTCGGCGATTTTCTGGAACATGTCAGCCTGGTCATGGACAATGACGCGCGCGACGACGAAGCCAAGGTCACGATCATGACCATGCACGGCGCCAAGGGCCTGGAATATGACCATGTCTTCTGCGCCGGCTGGGAGGAAGGCGTCTTCCCCTCGCAGCGCAGCCTCGACGAGGGCGGCAACGCCAGCCTCGAGGAGGAACGCCGCCTCGCCTATGTCGCGATCACCCGCGCCAAGACGAAATGTACCATCTTCCACGCCGCCAACCGCCGCATCTACGGCCAGTGGACCAGCTCGATCCCGTCCCGCTTCATCGGCGAACTGCCCGACGAGCATGTCACCCATGAAAGCAGCATGAGCGGCGGCGAAAGCCTGTGGCGCGCCAACTGGAGCGAGCAGAGCGATCCCTTCGCCCATCTCGCCGCCGCCAACGCCACCCGCGCCGGCCAGCGCGGCCCCGGCTGGCAACGTGCCGCATCAACAGGCGGCTTCGACAAAAACCCCCGCACGATCAAGGAAGCCCGCCGCAGCGCCGTCTCCCTCGGCAACAAGGGCCGCGCCGACGTCACCGTCGGCATGCGCGTCTTCCACAGCAAATTCGGCTATGGCGAGGTCAAGGTGAAGGAAGGCAACAAGCTGGAGATCGCGTTTGAAAAGAGTGGGGACAAGCGGGTGCTGGATAGTTTTGTCGAGGTGGCCTGAGCGCGGGGCGTTCATGACAAGCATTCCCGTTCGTCCTGAGCCTGTCGAGCCAAAAGCCAGCGAGCATCCGTTCGCACTGAGCCTGTCGAGCCGAAAGCCAGCGAGTCTCCGTTCGTCCTGAGCTTGTCGAAGGACACCTATCGGCGAGAGGCGCGGTTCGACAGGCTCACCACGAACGGACACATCCCCACCCCCCTTCCTTTCGAGGGAGGGGATCAAGGGGTGGGATATTCGGGAATTGGTTCGATGCCAATTCCCGAATTGGCGAGTGAGGACAGGCCCCACCCAACCCCTCCCCTAAAGGAGAGGGGCAAGATGGAGAGGTTTTGTTAGGTGCGCTTTTGCAGCATAGAAATCGATGTGTCGATCTTTCGAATCTGTTGTCTCAATGGTGCGCAATCGGGATAATATTGTATTAACTTGGATTTAATCTTCTCCAAAATTCCGATTACGCCTGAGTAAGTTTTCGCCATTTTAATGTATGGAGATTGCTTGTCGACTTCGTGATAGTACACGTCGAAAAACTCAGGCCCCTGCAGGCCGCGATTCCCCACTTCCAATCCCAACCAATCTTCCAAATTAGAGCGCAGTGAATTCATCCGGCGGCAAACACCATAAGGTCGAGTATCCGATTCAATGATTGATTTTATCATCTGACCCACGTCCACATGCTCCTCAACAGGCATCGTCGCATTTGGCCGTCGCTCTGAACCTCCATAGCTCGAATAAGGAACCGTGGTTTTGGAAGGTTGAGAATACATCAAGCATTTCGGCTTGGCTCTGCGGCGGTCCTGCTTCGTCGTCGCCTTCGGGCTATAAAATACCTCAAGTCCGCTAGCAGAGACCCCCGACCAGTTGTCCACGGTAAGTGGTGGAGGCATCTTTTCTATTTTCTCTTTTACCTCTTCCTTGGTCGAGTTTTTTAAATTGGGGCCAAATAGAAACATGTCACAACTGTATGGATAATACAGTCCAGGCCAATTTAATTTCACCAAATACCAATCGTGCCGAATTGCCCAATTTTTCCTTTCTTCCATGTGATGTACCGCAGCAGGTTCGTAGGGCTCATCTAAGAAAAAGTTTTCACCCGTTTTTGGATCGTACCACTCTGAAAAATGATCCCTTCCCGGCAACCTATTTTGGTGATTCCGATCAGGATCAACCGCTTGAAAATCATTGAGCGGCTTCAAACCAGTGACATCCATAAAGCATATTGCTCTACCAACCTTACAAATCAGATTTTGAGCCTCTCGCTGTGAAGATGCAAAAGTATCAGAAATCAAATGGTCTGCAGCGACCAAGCGCATGAATCCGAGCGACCTGACATGCTTCATCTGGTTTCGATTACAAATTTTGTTAATTGGCCGAGAAACTTCTATTTGAAGTGTCTCGTGCCCCCAGCGAAGTGGCTCTTTTTCTGTCCAGTACACTGTGAGATAAAGCGTTGCGTCCCGTTTGTTAAAATCGCTAGCCCCTTTTAGGATCTTTCTAGCGTGCGCAAAATTCTGACATCCCGCTCTTTGTGAGGCGAAATCGAGTGCCTGTGTATACGAAAGATCGGTTTCTTTCCTAGTTTGCTTAGCTAGTCGTTTGATTGACGTAATTGTTGACGGAACAATATTGTCCTGTTGCATCTTAATTCTCCTGACTCTTTCATCCACGTCATTCGCAAACCGTAGGAAAAAGTCCGAACAAGATGTTGGACACAAGACTAGTAAACCGCAGTGCTGTCAACAGCTTCGCTAAAGCGAATGGCATGCTCCTGCTTCGAGCAGTTCCATCAATACAATGATTTGAGGAAATTGAAAAGATGAAAACGACTACTCTTTTTGAAAGCTCGCCCTCACCCAACCACCGACATCTTAACCCCCAGCGCCTTTAAAATCGCCAGCAGCGTATCCAGCGTCGGATTGCCGCCCTCGCCCAGCGCCTTGTACAGCGCCGAACGGGAAAGCCCGGTTTGCCTTTGCAAATCGGACATCCCGCGCGCGCGGGCGACATCATTGAGCGCGACGCGGATCAGTTCCGCATCGCCCTCCTCGAAAACCACCGCCAGATATTCGGCGATCATCTCTTCGCTATCGAGATATTCGGTGACGTCCCAGGGTTTCAGTTCGATTTTCCCAGCCATTGCAATACTCACAGTTTTTTCGCCATTTCCCTTGCCCGGGCGATATCGGCGCCTTGCCTTTGCTTGGTGCCGCCGCACAGCAGAATTACGATCTCGCCGCTTTGCCGGCGCGTGAAATAGAGCCGATAGCCCGGCCCATGGTCGATCCGGACCTCGCTCACTCCTCCGCCAACGGACTTCACATCGCCAAATTTGCCAAGCGATAGCTTGCGAATAGCGACCGAGAGGCGAGCTACCGCGTTCCGGTCCTTCAGTTTCCGAGCCCAGCGCTCGTAAACGTCTGTGCGAACGATCTGAACCATCTCGTCAATATTATCGGAAACGGCCCCGCTGCCTACTATAGTAGACAAAAAGACCGTAGGTGTCAATTTTCCGGAAGCTTTGTCCTGCCCTGCACAACCCCGCCATGCTTCAGCGCAAGACTACTAGCCCCGACCCGCTTCCAGCACGGATCCGGTCCGGACGGGGCTAGCGATTCTCAAAAACTTCGTCTAGCGGCCTTGCACCACACCAGGCAGCCTCTACCAATTGCCCCCGCGCCGCGCCTTGCCCTTCTTCCGGACCATGAAAATCAGCGTGCCCAGGCCGCTAATCAGCAGGGCGATCAAGCTGTAAGCGATCATTAAGCGTGTTTCCATTCTAGTTCCCGTCCTCGTCGGCTTCGCTTTCCTCGGCGAATTCCCGCGTAATTTCCGCATCCAGCTTGTCGCGCGGGCTCAGGTGACCGGCCTCGCGTTTTTCCGCTTGGATCGCTTCGATGCCCCAGGCCTTGGCCGCAGCGGCCGCAACCCTGCGCCGGCTTTCGAGCGGATCATTGGTCGCCAGATCGCGCTGGCGCGCTTCCTGCTCGCGGCAGGTGGAGGCCTTTACCCGCATGGCATTGCCCTTTCCCGTCCGGTCATTTGCCGCGCCCGGTTTTCATATGCTCGAGACCGACAACCACGCCAGCCTTGTCCGACGGGTTGGATGCGTTGGTCTTCACCTTCGCAGCCTTCGGCTTGCGGATTTCCTTGTTGGATTTCTTCTGTGACTTGGCCATGATATTGTCCTCTCGGGTTGGAACGGATGAAGGCAGCGACCAGCGGACCCGCCAAAACTTGCGGAATGAGGGTAGCATGCGTTGCGAGGCGAGGTTCGGCGTAACAGGCGGATCGGCAAAGGCGCGGCTGTTTTTCATTCCGGCAAGAGCAATCCGGACCAGTCCGGATTGCAGAAGAAATCACCTTTAACAGGGCGATTATGCGAGCACAGCCGCTCTCCTCCCATATAGGGACGAGGCGGCCAGATTGTAAGGCAGGAACGGTTGCCCGGCGTATTTGACAATTCAGGCCATCATGGGTGAGGGGTCCCTTTTTTACACGCCGCCTGTCGTGACACAGTCATGCCCATGACCGAGTCCCGCGATGGCATCGATTTCACACCCGCGCCCTGCAAGCGCCACAACGGCTGGACCGCCGAACGCCAGCGGGATTTTATCTATCATCTTGGCCGCATCGGTCTGGTCGCGCCGGCTGCCCGGGCCGTCGGCATGAGCCGCCAGACCGCCTATCTGCTGCGCCAGAAACCGGGCGCGGAAAGCTTCGCTGCTGCCTGGGATCGGGCGCTCGAGATGGGGCTGGACAATGCCGAGGATCATGCGATCACCCGCGCGCTGGAAGGCTATGAGGTCCCCTATTTTTACGGCGGGCGACAGCGCGGCACGATCCGCCGCTATGACCATCGCTTGCTGCTTGCCGCGCTCGCGCACAGTGACCGGCGAGAAGAGAAAGGGCGGAACGCCGATGGCTAGACGTTGCGTCTCATCGCCCCTGCGCCTCTACTGATCCGAATTTTCCCTCGTTCTGGTGACATATGTGTCAGCTTTCCCTGAACGTTGCTGCTGGCCTTGGAAGCGGTTGCGCGGATATTCTGAACGGATATAGAAATAGCATGGCCCTGACCGCATCCGAATCCGAAAAGCTGCGCACCGACGCGATCATCCATCTGCGGGCCGGCGATGCCCGTAAGGCGCGGGAGATGCTGGAACAGATTTGCGCCCCGGGCAGCGGTGTAGCGCCCCCCTGGCTGCTGCTCGCCCATGCCTGCCGGATGCTGCGCGATGATGCCGGCGAGCAGGCTGCGCTGCAACGCCTGCTGATGATCGACAAGCGCAATCTGGTTGCGCTGTTGCTGATGGGCGAGCTAAAGGCCCGGACCGATGACGACCGGGCCGCAACCAGTTTTTACAAGGCGGCGCTGAACATAGTCAGCGCGGGGGCAGCGATCTCGGCGGACCTGCGGCCCAAGCTGGAACAGGCGCAGGATTTTCTTGCCGGAGCGCATGGCCGCTTTGAAGCCTTTCTGCTCCGCAGGCTGGATGAAGCTGGCTTGGCCGGCAATGATACGCCAATCCCCGTGCGCCACGCGCTGGACCTGCTAATGGGCCGCAAGGAAATCCACTACCAGAAACCATCGCTCTTCTACTATCCCGGCATGCCGCAACGGGAGTTTTACGAGCGATCCGAATTCCCCTGGCTGGCCGAAATGGAGGCCGCGATTCCCGCCATGCAGGAGGAATTGCGCGGCGTGATAGCCCGGACGCAGGCGTTCACCCCCTATGTCCAGAACCATCCAGACCGGCCGCGGCCCAACAACCCGCTGCTCGATGATCCGAGCTGGGGCGCGCATTATTTCTGGAAAGACGGCGTCGAAGTCACCGAAAATTCGGTCCATTGCCCCAAAACGATGGCGGCGCTCGCCGCCGCGCCGATTCCGATTATTCAGGAACGCTCGCCGATGGCGCTCTACTCCGTGCTCGAACCGGACACTCATATCGCCCCGCATTACGGGATGCTCAACACCCGGCTGATTTGCCATATACCGCTGATTTTGCCACCCGATTGCGCGATACGCGTCGGTGGCGAGACGCGCCCCTGGCAAGAAGGGCAAGCGCTCATCTTCGATGACAGTTTCGAGCATGAAGCTTGGAACCGCAGCAATCAGCGGCGCGTGATCCTGTTGTTCGAAATCTGGCGGCCGGAAATTTCCGATACGGAACGGGCCGCGCTGACAACCATCTTCGAAGCAATCAATGAATATCAGAAACCGGTCGAGATATAGGTCCCGGCGAACGGTCTGCCGCGCCGCGACCTACAGGATCGCGTCGCCCATGCCGAGCATCTTGCCGTTGGTGACGATCACCCGGTCGCCCAGCTTGGCCTGCTCGAACAGCCGCCGCGCAAATTCCAGCGGCACGCCGATGCAGCCGCGCGTGCCCCAGCCCCATTTGACGTCCGAAGCATGAATCGCGACGCCATCATTGGTCAGGCGCAGCATGTAAGGCATCGGCGAGCCATAGATATTCGAGACATGGTCCGCGTCCTTCTGGCTGATCGGGAAGACACCGGTCGGCGTCGGCTTTTCGGAATCGCCAAAGGTGATTACCGCCGCCCCGATTTCATAGCCGGCGCGGAACACGGAAATGCTCTCGGCCTTGAGATCGACGGTCACGACCAGCTCGCCGTCCGGCACCCCCTCGTCGTCCCATTTATAATAGCCGTGCACGAAAGGCTCGTCGATCTGCAGGATGCGCTTGACCACGAATGTGTCGCTGAGCGGCAATTTGTCGATGATATCGTCCGTATTGTCGGCAATCGGTTCAACCGCGGCAATATCCTCGACTGGCGGCGCTACGGCACTGTTCGCGGCCATCGCCTGCTCCTGTGCAGCAGACGAACCGGCGTCGGCGCGGGTCAGGCCCATAGCTAGCAAGGCCACGATCGCAAGCGCCGCCACCAGCAAAACCGTCGCGCTTATCCGATAGGCTATTTTCTCGACCATGACTCACACTCCATCCGTTAACGAAGTGTTTACCATGGATTTGCGGCGAGAAATGGCCAATATTTGCGTCGTCCCGCTGCGGCACGATGGCATATCACAGGTTAAGAGGCAGCGTTAACGGGCGCAACCGCCCATCGACGCGGGTCAGCGCGCCAGCTTCTGGTCGCCCCTGTGCGGAAACGCCGGCCGGCCGGCGGAAACCAGGCCTAAAAGACCGCTTTCGCCTCGGCTTCCTTCATCATCGCCTTGCGCACCAGCGGAATCGGCGGTCCGCCATAGCCCAGGAACTCGTCGTGAAACGCCTTCCAGCCTGCCATCGCTCCCCCGTCCTGGCTCTTCTGCTCGGGATAATTGGCGCTGGTCCAGTCTTCCCGCAGCTTGCGGATCATCAGCTTGCCCATCGTATAGTTGAGATAGGCCGGATCATAGGTGCCGCGCGCTGCCTGCTGGTCGGCATTGCCTTCATCCTGATAGCATTGCTCAAGGAACATTTTCTTCGAATCGGCCACGCTCATCCCCTGCGCATGCAGACCGATGGCGGACAGGAACCGGCAGTCGCGCAGCAGCGCGTTGGACAGCTGGCCGATGTGGGTTTCCTCGTCGCCGTCGTTGAGGCCGGCCTCCCACATCATCTCCTCGCTATAATGCGCCCAGCCCTCGGCAAAGGCATAGCCGACGAACAATTTGCCGAAGATCGACTTGGCGCGGTTGCTGTGCAGGAAATTGAGGAAATGCCCCGGCCATACTTCGTGCACTGAGGTGAACAAGAGATCCTTCGTGCCCGGAATATAGGCCTGCCGCTTGGCTTCATCCCAGGACGGATCGGGCGGCGAGATATAATAGACGCTCGGCAGGCCCTGTTCATAGGGTCCGGGAATATCGATATAGGCGCTGTTCTGCCGATTATAGGGCGGCGATTCCTCTACCTTCGCTTCCTCGGTGCCGGGGATCGAGACGATATCCTTGTCGATCAGAAAGGCGCGGAGTTCGGGCAACTGCCGCCGGGCTTCCTCGACCGGACCGTCTTTCGGCTTGTCGCTGCCCATTTTCGCCATGCAGGCGTTGATGCTGGCGCCGGGAGCAAAAGTGCCACAGGCCTTGACCAGCGCCGTCTGGTTGCGCTGCAGGTCTGCCCGGCCAATCGCCTCAAGCTCACCCAGCGATATGTTGACGCCCTCGGTCTTGCTGATCATCGCGGCAAATTTGTCGGCGCCGAGCGCATAGCCATCCTTGGTCGCCGGAACCGACCCGATATGGCCGGCCAGGTCCTTCATCGCAGCGGCAGCGGCGTTGGCAGCGACATCAAATTGTTCCTGAAGCGCGGAATCCTTGACCTCGGCAAAGGCCGCCTTGGCATCGCCAGTGAAATAATCAGCAAAACCGCCAAAGCCGGCCTGGCCATATTTGACATAGCTTTCGGGCAGCGGCAGCTTCAGGTTCGCCTTGATCTGCGCCGCAGCGACCGGCACGTTTTCGGCATATTTGATAAAGGCCTTCATCCGCGTGGTCGCGTCGGCATAGGGCCGCGCGATATAGACATTGGGGTCCAGCGCACCGATATAATAAGCCGGATTCTTGTGCGGAAAGTCGGCGTCTTCCAGCCAGAACAGCTCGCCCTGCATTACATTGACCAGATAGTCGCGCTCGAACAGCTCGGCCTCGCTCAAATCCGCCGGATCAATCGCCTCCGCGTCCGCTATCGCCTGCTTGCGAACGGCGATCATTTTCTCCAGACCCTCCGCGCTCCAGTCCGGCAGCTGGCCGTCAAATTCATGCTTGCCCTGATAAACGGCGAAGGTCGGATTGACCGGAAAATAGCTGTCCAGGAAGCCGGAGAGATAACCGCCCCACACGCTGCTGCTGTCGATTGCCATCGCAGCGACCGGCTCATCCTCGACCTTCTTGCAACCGGTGACGGTCAAGGCCGCCAGCGATACCGCCAGCATCAGATTGCGAATCTTCATTTCTGTCTCCCTGGGGAATATTCCATTCGGCTGCTGCCGTTGCCCCAGACTGCACAGCCAGGGGCCGCTTGGCCAGCCTTATTCGACGAACCGCTATTGGCCAAAAGCTCTGGTGCGCGCATGAAATGATTGCAGCTGCTGGCGTCCATCGCTAGCAGCTATCCGGTGATCAGTACCGCCCCCCATCCCTTCACGATAGCCAATTATCGCTATCTCTGGTTCTCCCGACTGGCTTCGATGTTCGCGCTTTATGCGATGATGCTGATCCTAGGCTGGCAGGCCTATAATCTGGCCCGTGAGGACATGGGGATCAGCGCCTCTGCAGGCATCCTGGGTCTGCTGGGCCTCCTGCAATTCGTGCCCCTGTTCCTGTTGACGCCGGTGGTCGGCTGGGTCGCCGATCATATGGATCGCCGCTGGATTGCGCGCATCGTTCTCGCAGCACAGGCCCTGATCGCGCTGGTCCTGGGGCTGATGACAGCGTCCGGCGCAATCACGCTCTGGTCGATCTATATCATTGCCATATTGCTGGGCATCTGCCGCGCATTCCTCGGACCGGCGGTCAGTTCGCTGGCCCCCAATCTTGTGCCAAAGGCCTCGATTCCCCGCGCCATCGCCCTGTCGACCATCGCGTGGCAGGTCGGCGTGATCGCCGGTCCCGGCATGGCCGGACCGCTCTACAAGGTTGACGCGGCCCTGCCCTATTTCGTCTGCGCCGGCCTCTATGCGCTGGCCACGCTGGCGATTTTCCTGATCGGGCCAGTCCCGCGCCCGGCGGCGGACAAGACAAAGGCGCCCCTGCAACAGGTCAGCGAAGGCATGGCCTATGTCTGGAGCAACAAGCTGGTGCTCGGCGCGATCACGCTTGATCTTCTGGTCATGTTCCTGGCCGGCGCGACCGCGATGATCCCGGTCTTTGCGAGGGACATCCTGCACGCCGGTGAAATCGGCCTGTCGCTGCTCGCCGCCTCGCCGGCCGTCGGCGCGGTGATTGTCGCAGTCATCTTCTCCTTTGCTCCGCTCAGCAAGAATGTCGGCAACAGCATGCTGGTGGCGATGGCCGTGTTTGGACTCGGCACGATCGGATTCGGGCTCAGCACCAATCTTTACCTCTCGATGGCCTGTCTCGGCGTCTGCGGCGCCGCCGACATGTTCGGCGTCTATGTCCGCGGGTCGCTGATCCAGCTGCACACGCCGGACGCCAAGCGCGGCCGCGTCGGCGCGGTCAGCCAGATGACGATCAGCGCCTCGAACGAACTGGGCGATGCCCTGTCCGGCGGCCTTGCCGTTCTGGTCGGACCGATTGCCGCCATTGTCGCCGGCGGCGCGGGTGCTATAGTGGTCACAGGATTATGGTCGCGCCTCTTCCCCCAGCTGGGCGCTGCCAGGACTTTTGATCCGCCGGAGGGGCTGGAACCGGCAGAAAAAGAACAGACCAACAGGAGTGCAGGATAATGATTGCCAATACTATTCTCGAAACCATTGGAAACACACCGCATATCAAGATGCAGCGCCTGTTCGGCGATGCCAATGTCTGGATCAAGTCTGAACGCGCCAATCCCGGCGGATCGATCAAGGACCGAATCGGCCTGGCGATGATCGAGGCAGCGGAGAAATCCGGCGCGCTCAAGCCCGGCGGGACGATCATCGAACCGACCTCCGGCAATACCGGCGTGGGCCTGGCAATGGTCGCTGCGGTCAAGGGCTATACGCTGGTGCTGGTTATGCCCGAGTCGATGTCGCTCGAACGCCGCCGGCTGATGCTGGCCTATGGCGCAACCTTCGACCTCAGCCCGAAGGAAAAGGGCATGAAGGGCGCGATCGAGCGGGCCCAGGAACTGGTCGACCAGACCCCCGGTGCCTGGATGCCGCAGCAATTTGAAAATCCGGCCAATTTCGAAGTGCACAAGCGCACCACCGCGATCGAGATTCTGAATGACTTCAAGGACAATCCGCTGGACGCGATCATCACCGGCGTCGGTACCGGCGGTCATATCACCGGCGTCGCAGAGGTGCTGAAGGAACATTGGAGCCATCTGAAAGTCTATGCAGTCGAACCGACCTCCTCGCCGGTGATCAGCGGCGGCCAGCCTGGCCCACACCCGATCCAGGGCATTGGCGCCGGCTTCATCCCGGGCAATCTGCATACCAAGAGTATCGATGGCGCGATCCAGGTCGAACCCGCCGATGCCAAGGCGATGGCGCTGAGGGCAGCGAAGGAAGAAGGCATGCTGGTTGGCATCTCCTCCGGTGCCACGCTGGCAGCCATTGCCCAGAAACTGCCCGAACTGGGCGACGGGGCGAAGGTCCTTGGCTTCAACTATGACACCGGCGAACGCTATCTGTCCGTGCCCGAGTTCCTGCCCGAAGAATGAGTTCCATCGAAGTCCAGCAGTTCACGTATCGGCACGGCGATGTGGAATTGGCTGGCTATCTTGCCCAGCCCAGCCGCTATCCGCGCGCCGGTATCCTGATCGTGCCGACCATCGTCGGCCCGACCCAGCTGATGTTTGACCGCGCCCGGTGGCTGGCCTCTCTGGGCTATAGCGCGATGGTCTGCGATCTTTACGGCGCCGGCGTTATCAGGGACATGCACGAAGCGCGCAAGCGAGCCGACGCTTTGCGCGCCGACCCCCAATATTACCGCGAGCGGTTCCGCTGTGCGCTGGACGAATTGCGGACGCGTTCAAAACTGGCGAACAGCCGGATTGGCGCGATCGGCTATTGCATGGGTGGCGAGATTGTTCTGGAAATGGCGCGCAGCGGGGAAGATATCGCTCTGGTGGTCAGTTTTCACGGGCTGCTCGCGACACCCGAGCCGGCGAGGCGCGGGGTCATCAAGGCCCGGATATTGGTCTGTCATGGCAGAGCCGATCCCCTGGTTCCGCCCAAGCAGGTGCGCGCCTTTCTTGAAGAAATGGATCTGGCCGGTGCCGATTGCCACATGCATATCTATTCCGGCGTCCTGCATGGTTTTACGGACCCGGGCAGCGATGCAAGGTCGGTTTCAGCGGTTCGCTATAACGCGTCGGCCGACCGGCAGAGCAAGGCTGCCATGCTCAGCATGTTTGACGAGATGTTTCAAACCCGGAAAACACCGGACCATGGCTAGGTCCGGTGTTCTGAAGGCAAGCAAGCTGCTCGTTTATTCGGGCTGACTGTCCTCGTCCGGCGTGTCTGGCTGTCCATCGCCGTCATCGTCGGCCAGATCGGGCTTGCCGTCGCCATTGCTGTCCCAGGCATCGGCCTGACCGTCCTCGTTCCGGTCCCACGCATCCGTTGTCCCGTCGCCATTGCTGTCGATGGTAGCAGCCGGAACTTCGGACTGCATCTCGTCCGAAGTTTCGGGTTGTGCGGCATAGGCCGGAATCGACAGCCCCAGTCCCAGTCCGAGGGTGATCAGATAGGGCGTGATCCGCTGCATGGGATTTGAGCTTTTTTTGGAATGCATTGCATATACTCCTTATGCATATCATTCCCCTGTCACGTTCCTTTTGACCGGTCCGCTCTCATTGGTCCAGCACCCTTCGACCATAGGAGCCCGGAGAAGGCCAAGCCGCTGATTTCCGGCGTTTACCTACCAATATGCACGATTTGACGCAACCGGATGGCTCTTCCTGTCATTGACAGATTGCCGGCTTTTGTTTGTCGAAATATGGTCACATTTCATGCTATAATCGGCAATGCGGGTCGGGGTGAATTCAACTGAAAGGTTGCGTGTCATGACCATGAAACCCTCTCCGCCACATGCCGCCAATGACGGCCGTCCTCTGATCATTCGTATGGGCAAGCGCCTGCGCGGCACGATCAACCGGCTTTCCACGGCCCAGTCCATCATACCGACCGAGCCGGTGCTGCGCCCGGACTTTTTCGACTGGACCGAGCGTCTGGCGAACAACTGGCAGACCATTGCCGGCGAAGCGGCGGCGATCCTGCGCCATCGTGATGCCGTGCCCCCGCTCAGGGACATTTCTCCCGATCACGCACGCATTGCCGGCGATGGCAACTGGCGCTCCTTCTTTCTGATCGGCTATGGCTATGAAGTTCCCGAAAACTGCGCCCGCGCGCCCGAAACGGCGGCTTTGGTTCGCGACATTCCGGATCTCAACTCGGCCTTTTTCTCGATTCTGGAGCCCGGTGCCACCATACCCCGCCATCGCGGCGTGACGCGAGGTCTGGTGACCTGTCATCTCGGACTGATCGTCCCCGATCAAGCGCAACAATGCGTGATGCAGGTCGAGGATACAGAGCTGTTCTGGGAAGCGGGGAAATGGCTGGTCTTCGACGACAGCTGTTTTCACGAAGTCCACAACCGCACCGACCAGCGGCGTGTCATCCTGCTGGTGCAGGTGAAGCGGCCGATGCGCCTGCTCGGGCGGATCACGAATGATCTGGCCCTGTGGGGCATTCGCCGGTCACCCTTTGTGCAGGATGCCCGGCGAAACCTCGGCATGTGGGAAGAGGCTTATCGACAGGCGGAACGCAATGAAGCCGCCTGACCGAAACCCCTGATCGGCCCTCAGGCGACCGCGAACATCTCGGGGTCCAGCGCCATGATCGACTCGCTGCCGCCCTCGATCTTGCGCCGCAGCGATCCGGTATCCGGCAGGAAACGTTCGGCAAAATATTGCGCCGTCACCAGCTTGGCCTCGTAATATTTCGGATTGTCGGTGCCGGCGTCCAGCGCAGCCTGGGCCGCCTTGCTCATCCTGAGCCACATCAGGCCGAGCGACACGATGCCCATCAGCTGCATATAGTGATAGGCACCCGCTCCGGCATTGTTCGGATTGGTCATCGCATTCTGCATGAACCACATGGTTGCTTTCTGCAGCTCGCCATTCGCCTTTTCCAGCGCGTCGGCAAAGGTCGACAATTTGTCGTGGCCCTTGGCTTCGGCAAGCTCGTCGGCAACCACCTTGAAAAAGGCCTGCACAGCCCGACCACCGTTCTGGCCCAGCTTCCGCCCGACCAGATCCATCGCCTGGATGCCGTTAGTGCCTTCATAGATCATGGCAATCCGCGCATCGCGCACGAACTGCTCCATGCCCCATTCCTTGATATAGCCGTGGCCGCCATAGACCTGCTGCGATTCGGTGCAGATGTCATAGCCCTTGGCCGTGCCATAGCCCTTGATCACCGGCGTCAACAGGCTGACAAGATCGTTCGCCAGCTGGCGCTCTTCCTCGCCCTCTGCCTTGTCGGCCAGATCGACCTGCAGCGCCCCCCACAGCACCAGCGCCCGCATCGACTCGGTAAAGGCCTTGCCGTCCATCAGCATCCGGCGCACGTCCGGGTGGACGAACAGAAGGTCGGCATTATGGTCCGGATCCTTGGCACCGGTCAGCGCCCGGCCCTGCCGGCGGTCGCCGGCATAGATGACCGCGTTCTGATAGGCGATTTCGCCCTGTGCCAGCCCCTGCAGGCCGACCCCCAGTCGCGCCGCGTTCATCATGATGAACATCGCGCGCAGGCCCTTGTTCTCTTCGCCGACCATATAGCCGGTGGCGCCGTCATAGTTCATCACGCAGGTCGCGTTGCCGTGGATACCCATTTTTTCCTCAATCGAGCCACAGCTCACGCCATTGCGCTCGCCCAGCGACCCGTCCTCGTTGACCAGGAACTTGGGTACGATGAACAGCGAGATGCCCTTGGAACTGTCCGGCGCACCCGGCGTCTTCGCCAGCACCAGATGGATGATATTCTCCGCCAGATCATGCTCTCCGGCCGAAATGAAAATCTTCTGGCCGGTGATCGCATAGCTGCCCCCCGGCATCGGTTCTGCCTTGGTCCGGATCAGGCCGAGATCGGTGCCGCAATGCGCTTCGGTCAGGTTCATCGTCCCGGTCCATTTGCCGGCAATCATCTGCGTCGCATATGTCTGTTTCTGTTCTTCGCTGCCTTCGGTCAGGATCGACGCAATCGCACCCTGGGTCAGGCCGGTGTACATTTCCAGCGCCTGGTTGGCCGAGACCATGAATTCCATCACCGCATTGCCGACCACGCGCGGCAGGCCCTGCCCGCCATATTCCTCGGGCGATGACAGGGTGGTCCAGCCGCCCTCGGTCAGTTTCTGATAGGCTTCCTTGAACCCCTTGGGCGTGGTCACCGATCCGTCTTCATCACGGGTGCAGCCTTCCTCGTCACCCGACTGGTTGAGCGGATGCAGCACTTCCGTCGAAAACTTGCCTGCCTCGGTCAGGATAGCGTCGACCATTTCCGGCGTCGCGTTTTCGAAACCGGCGAGGTTCGAATATTTCTCGAGGTTGAGAACCTCGTTGAGGATGAACCGGACTTCGCCGATAGGAGCGGTATAACTGGGCATGATCTGTTACTTTCTAGTCAAGGGGGGAACCGGATCGAACCGGCAACTATCCTCTATGATTGCTGCGCTTTTGCGTCCGCCATGGCGGCCTGCACAGTCTTTATGAAACCGGTCAGTTCCTTGATCGAACTGTCAATATCGGCCCGCTGTTTCTTCAGCGTATCGACCTTTTCCTGACATTTCTCGACGGTGACCTGCATTTGTGTCTGCCTGCCATCGCCCACATCATAAAGATCGATCATCTCGCGAATCTCGACCAGGCTGAACCCGACATTTTTTGCCCGCATGATCCAGGCAAGACGGGCCCGGTCGCGCTTGGTATAGATGCGCGACAGCCCTTTGCGATGGGGAGCGATCAGCCCTTCGTCCTCGTAGAAACGCAGGGCCCGGGCGGTGACGCCAAATTCTTCCGACAGGTCGGATATCGTATAGGTTTCCCGATTCTTCAGGTCCGGGGTGTCGAGTTCGGCATGGTTGGGCGGCTTGGACATGCAGCTCATATAGCTTACGCTAACGTAAACGTCAATCCTATCCGCCGGGGCACAGATCCTCGAAATCCCGGCCGCTGGTCGACCGGGCCACCGCATCGCCCTCACCGATGATATAGAAGCTCACTCCTTCAAAGCCGGCGCGCGGGCTGCAATAGCTTGCGCAACTCGCCGGCAGCTCGCCCGGCAGTTGCAGCTCAACCCCGTCGAACCGCGCCGTAAAGCTGCATTCTTCCTCGCTGTTCAGGGTGATCCGGACCGTCTCGCCCTCGCGCTCCGCCTCGCCCAGCCCTTCGCATTTCGAGGCTGGTCCGAACACCGCAATCATCCCGATCTGATAGCCGTTTTCGTCATTGCCAACCGCACAGAATCGGTCAGTGCCCAGATCGCTGCGGCGTTCATAGGCTCCGGCCAGCGACATGCTGCGGACATCCGGGATGACACCGGCATCGATCGCGGCTTGCTCGAGCGGCGACAGCTCCTCTGACACCTTCTCGCGACTCGAAGGCCCCTGCCCGCAGGCCGCCAGGAAAAGGGCAAGAACCAGCGCCCCCCTGTATTTCATCCAACCGGCTCCAGCTTGCCGTCCACGATCTTGCGATAGAAACAGCTCGTCCGGCCCGTGTGGCAGGCGGGGCCCGCCGGCACGGCCTTGATCCACAGCGCATCCTGGTCGCAATCGATCCGCATCTCGGTCACCGACAGGATATTGCCGGAGGTTTCCCCCTTCTTCCACAGGCTCTGCCGGCTGCGCGAGAAAAAATGCGCGACGCCGCTATCCTGCGTAAGCTGCAGCGCCTCGGCATTCATATGCGCCAGCATCAACAGCTCGCCGGTCGAGTCATCGGTCACGACCGCAGTGATCAGGCCATTCGAATCATATTTCGGCTGGAGCAGGCTTCCGGTCTCGGGATCATTTTCGCTTTTTGTCATAAGCCGGGATTAAGGCCCGATCCGGTGCCGCGCAACGGCTAATGGCGCAATCGCTGCCGCCTCCCCCTGCCCCGTCGCGCAATATTATGATTTTATGACATTGGGTGCAGACAAAGCTCCCTTTGATACCTATATGGGCGACATTCCCCGCCGGACCATTAACAAGCCAGGTGCGATATGCTGACAACCCACCCGTTTGATGACGACAAGCTGCGGGAAGAGTGTGGCGTTTTTGGAGTCGCCGGCATTGAAGATGCCGCCGCCATGGTGGCGCTCGGCCTGCATGCCCTGCAGCATCGCGGTCAGGAAGCCGCCGGCATCAGCTGCCGCAACGGCAAGGAATTCTACAGCCATCGCGCCCTAGGTCCGGTCGCCGGCAATTTCGACAGCGAAGAGGTGATCAACCGGCTGCGCGGCGATTCCGCCTGCGGCCACGTCCGCTATTCGACCACCGGCGCGGGCACCTTGCGCAATATCCAGCCGCTCGAAGCCGACCTCGCGTCCGGCGGCTTTGCCATTGCCCATAACGGCAATATCTCCAACGCCATGACCTTGCGCGATGAACTGGTACGCCATGGTTCGATCTTCCAGTCGACCAGCGATACCGAGGTGATCATTCATCTGCTGGCGACCTCCAAATATCGCACCCTGCTCGACAAGTTCATCGACGCGCTGAAACAGGTCGAGGGCGCCTATTCGCTGATCTGCATGACCGCCGAAGGCATGATCGCCTGCCGCGATCCGCTGGGTATCCGGCCCCTGGTGATGGGCCGGATCGGCGATGCCTATGTCTTCTCCTCCGAAACCGTCGCGCTCGATCTGGTCGGCGCCGAATATGTCCGCAGCGTCGAACCCGGCGAACTGATCGTGGTGACCAACGGGGAATTGCGCTCGCATCGCCCCTTTGCCGATGCCAAGGCCAGACCCTGCATCTTCGAACATGTCTATTTTTCCCGCCCCGACTCGATCGTCGACGGCGTTTCGGTCTATAGCGTGCGCAAGCAGATCGGCGCCCAGCTGGCGATCGAAAGCCCGGTGGACGCCGATATCGTGATCCCGGTGCCCGACAGCGGCACGCCGGCTGCGCTGGGCTTCGCCGAACAGTCGGGAATCCCGTTCGAACTCGGCATCATCCGCTCGCATTATGTCGGCCGCACCTTCATCCAGCCGGGTGACGGCGTCCGCCATCTTGGCGTCAAGCTCAAGCACAATGCCAACCGGCCCTTGGTCAACGGCAAGAAAATCGTGCTGGTCGACGACTCGATTGTCCGCGGCACCACCAGCATGAAGATCGTCCAGATGATGCGTGAAGCCGGCGCGGCAGAGGTCCATATGCGGATCGCCAGCCCGCCGACCATGCACAGCTGCTTTTACGGGGTGAACACGCCGAAGCGGGAAAAATTGCTCGCCGCCCGCAAATCGGTCGATGAAATGTGCGAATTCATCCAGGCGGATAGCCTGGCCTTCGTCTCGATCGACGGCCTCTACCGCGCCGCCGGTGAGGATACCCGCCACGATCTGCAGCCGCAATATTGCGATGCCTGTTTCACCGGCGCCTATCCGACGGTGCTGACCGACCGCGACGGCGAGGAAGAACCCGACCAGCTGACCATGCTCAACGAGCGGCTGGACAGCTCGGGATCGCAGCGCAAGGACATACCGTCCGGCGATCTGCCGCGCATCAAGCAAACAGCGAGCTGAACATGAAATTTGAAGGTCAACTGGCGCTCGTCACGGGCGCGAGCCGCGGCATCGGTGCGGCAACCGCCCTCGCACTGGCCAAAGAGGGCGCGCATGTCGTGATCACCGCCCGCAGCGCAGACGGTCTGGAAAAGCTCGAAGAGCAGATTCATCTCGCTGGCGGCCATGCCACGATTGCCCCGCTCGACCTGACCGATGGCGACAGTATCGGACGGCTGGCCACGGCCATCGGCGGTCGTTGGGACGCTCTCGACATATTGGTGCTGAACGCCGCCATGCTCGGCTCGCTGGCACCGGTGCCGGCCATCGACGGCAAGGAATTCAACAAGCTCCTCACTCTCAATCTGATCGCCCAGCAGGCCCTGATCGCCGGATTTGATCCGATGCTGCGCAAGAGCGACGACGCCCGGCTGCTCGCGATGACCAGCAGCGTCGGCCGGAAACCCCGTGCATTTTGGGGTGCTTATGGTGCATCAAAAGCCGCATTGGAGACACTTGTGCTCAGTTATGGCGAAGAAATGCACAATTTGGGCAAGATTCGTACCGCCATTGTCGACCCCGGCCGCACCCGCACCGAAATGCGGGCCCGCGCCTATCCCGGCGAGGATCCAGCCAGCGTCAAGCTGCCCTCGGTCGTCGCGGATCGTCTGGTCGAGATATTGGCCAGCGATTTCGAAACCGGCGAACGGTTCGAAATCAGCTAGTTCTGCGCCCCGGCGGGCGCGCTTTCGTCCTTTGCCGGCGCATTTTTGTCTTCTGCTGGCGCGGCTTCGCTGTCCAGATAGGCCTGAATCGCCCGGTAGAACGCATTGCGCTCATTCTTCTTCTCTTCCGGTGTCGCGCTCGGCCAATTGCCATTGCCGGCAATTACCAGCTTCCGCTTGGGGTCGATGAAAATGCCCTGGCCGAAAATGCCCTGGGCAGCGAAACTGCCATCATCAAAGGTCCACCACTGATAGCCATAGCCGGCACCCGGCTGACGGATATCCGCCTGTTTCGTGCCTGCCTGGGCAAACCAGTCCTCCGGAACGACATATTTGTCACCAATCTTGCCGCCATTCATCGCAAACTGGCCAAACAGGGCGAAATCGCGCGTGGTTGCGGAGATGCAGCAGCCGCCGATCTCCTTGCCACCATCGTTCAGGATCCAGACCGCGTCATTGGCCATGCCATAAGGCTTCCAGATTTTCTCCGACAGATATTCGGACAGCGACTTGCCCGTCGCCTTGGCCACCAGCACCCCGATCAGATTGGTTTCGCCGGTATTATATTGCCAGCGCGTCCCCGGCTTCGCTTCATTGACCAGCGTCTTCATATAGAGGATCACCGGATCGACTCCGTCTTTCGACTTGGTGTTGTTGAACCGGGCAACATCGCTGCCCTTGTCGCCATAATCCTCGTTCCATTTCACGCCGGAGGTCATGGTCAGCAATTGTTTGACGGTCACGCCGTCATAGCCGCTGCCTTTGAGTTCCGGAATATAGTCGGTCAGGGGATCATCGAGCGACTTGATAAAGCCGTCCTTGATCGCCGCGCCGACCAGCGAGGAAACCAGTGACTTGGCAACAGAGAAGCTGGTCCAGCGGTGGTTCCGGTCGAAATCCATCCGATATTCTTCCAGCCGGATCTTGCCATCCTGCAGAATGACCAGCCCGGCGAGCCGCTGGCTGGCCATATAGGCGTCGATGCTCAGATCGCCATGCTCCGTTTTCAGCGTGTCCGGCAGGGGTTCGCCGGCTTCCAGCTTCCGAATATTGTTGCCCGCTTCAATCGTTCGCGTGGTGGTCAGCACCTCCATCTGGCGAAACGCATTGTCGCGTTGGTCCTGGGTCCAGAACAGCACGTTCTCGTCAGTCGGCAGACCGGCAGCGGAGGCCGCGACCTTCTGCGCCTTTTCGCATGCCGTCAGGCTGATGCAGGCAGCGCCCAGCATTACCAGTTTTCCAAAAGTCCTCATGGCCCTGCTCTCCCTCGTTCATGCTTCTCTTATCATGGTCACTTGCGCCACATCAATCCCGCCGCCGCGAAAACCGCCTTCGCAATAGGTCAGATAATAACGCCACAGCCTTACGAATTTCTCGTCGAAACCGGCTGGCAACGCGCCCCGCTCGACCACCGCGTCAAACCGCTCGCGCCACAATTTCAGCGTCTGCGCATAATCGACGCCGAAATTTCTCTGGTCCGTCCATTGCAGTCCCCGCGCCTCGGCAAGCGCCCGGAAGCGGCTTTCGGACAGCAGCATTCCGCCAGGGAATATATAGGTCTGGATGAAATCGGCGCTGGCGGCATAATCTTCAAAAATATCGTCGGCGATGCTGATATATTGCAGCGCCGCCCGGCCGCCGGGCTTGAGATTGCGGGCGATGCAGTCGAGAAAATCGGGCCAGTATTTCTGGCCCACCGCTTCCACCATTTCGACGCTGGCAATCGCGTCATATTGGCCGTCGACATCCCGGTAATCCTGGATCAGAAACTGCGCCTCGGGATGATGCTCGCGCGCCCATGCGGTCTGCTCGTCAGACAGCGAGATACCGGTCAGCTTCAGCCCATGGTCACGCGCCAGCGTTCCCGACAGATGCCCCCAGCCACAGCCAATTTCCAGCACGCTGTCGCCCGGCTTCGTCCCCAGCCGACCAGCGATCGCGGCAATCTTGGCCTTTTGCGCTTCTTCAAGCTCTGTCTTAACAGTCTCAAATATCGCGCTGGAATAGCTCATGGTTTCATCAAGCCACAGCGCATAGAAATCATTGCCCAGATCATAATGATATTGAATATTCTGCCGCGCCCGCAGCTTGTCATTATTCCGGCGGCTGTGCCGCATCCGGGCGATCAGCCGAAACAGGCCGCCGGCCCGGCCGGTGTCCTTGAGGCCCGCGCGATTGCGGGTGAACAGGTCGAACAGTTCGACCAGATCGGGGCTGTCCCACTCGCCCTTTTCCCAGGCGCGATACCAGCCGATCGAGCCGGAATTGACCAGCCGCAGCAGTGCGTTCCAGCTGTGCAGCGTGATCCGCGCCGTCGGGCCCTCGCCACGCCCGCCAATGATCCGGGTGGTGCCGTCGGGCAACCGTCCTTCAAACGTGCCATGGTCGAGTCCCGCGTCGATCCGGTCCAGGATCCGGTGAAATCCGGGCGCCGTCAGCCGCGCGAGCCAGCCGCCGCCAGTGCCGAAACGCTTGCGCGCATCAAGCAGATGCTTGCCTCTTTTGGGTGCCTGCGCATTCATGAGGCCATAATGGACGACCGGCAAGTGCTTGGCAATGCGGAACTATCCGTAAAACGCCTTTGATCGGGCCTCAGTCCGCCTGTCCGGGCGCGGCCGCCGAACCCGCCAGAATCCCGCCATCGATATTCAGCTCCGAACCAGTGATATAGGTCGCTTCGTCGGATGCCAGCAGGACCGCAATTGCCGCCACTTCGCTGACCTCGCCAAAGCGCCGCAAGGGCGTGTCCTTGACTAGCGCCGCTTCCGACGCGGCGCGCGCCTCGCCCTCGCCCAGCATCGGCTCCCACATCGGCGTCATGATTGCGGCGGGATGGATCGAGTTGCAGCGGATTTGCCAGCCCTGTTGTGCACAATAGAGCGCGACCGACTTGCTGTGATTGCGAATCGCCGCCTTCGAGGAGGCATAGGCGGCGGCACCGGGAATCCCGACCAGCCCGGACCGGGACGAGATATTGATAATCGACCCGCTGCCCTTGTCCTTCATCGCCTTGATCGCATAGCGGCAGCCCAGAAAGGTCCCGTCTAGATTGATCCGGTGCACGGCGCGCCAGTCTTCCAGCGAGGCATGTTCGGGATCATGCGCGACAACGCCCTGCTCAAAACCGGTAACCCCCGCATTGTTGACGACCACATCCGCAACCGGATGCAGGGCGGCCAGCCGCTCCCAGCCCGATTCCTCCTGCACATCCAGGACCAGGGTTTCGCAGCCCAGTTCCTTGCCGGCTGCCATCAGGGTTTGCGCCTCATAGTCGGTCAGCAGCACCGTTGCCCCTTCATCGACGAAGGCTTTTGCAATGGCCTTGCCGATCCCGCGCGCGGCGCCGGTCACCACGCAATATTTGCCGGTCATCCGCTCGGTCATTATTTTACCTCCTTATAGGCAGCCAGCGCCCTTTCGCGCCCTTCCCGATGGCCGATGATCTTGGCCGGATAGGAGCGAGGCCGGCATCCGGAATCTTCCGGATCATGAATATAGGGGTCATCAATATCCGCCAGTTCGGGCACCCATTGGCGGATATAGTCGCCGGCATCGAATTTCTCCGACTGGGTCAGTGGCGCCATGATCCGCACGAACATATTGCTGTCGACCCCGGTCCCCGCGACCCACTGCCAGTTGACGCTGTTGGAGCCATAATCGGCATCGACCAGCGTGTCCCAGAACCATTGTTCGCCCTCGCGCCAGTCGATCAGCAGATGCTTGACCAGAAAGCTCGCGGTGATCATCCGCACCCTGTTGTGCATCCATCCGGTCGCCCAGAGTTCGCGCATGCCGGCATCGACAATCGGATAGCCGGTATTGCCCTGGCACCAGGCTTCGAAATCACTCTTCACGCCGTCGTCGTCCATGTCACGCCACGGCAAAGCCCGCATCTTCTCGCGATAGCTCTCGCCGCCATACTGCGGGAACTGGAAGATCACATTCTGTGCATAATCGCGCCAGACCAGCTCCTTGAGATAGGTCTCGACCTTGCTGCCCTGCCCGGCCAGCCGGTTCCAGACGGTCGCCGGGCTGATCTCGCCGAAGTGCAGATGCGGCGACAAGCGAGAGACCAGTTCCTCGGAAGGCAGATTCCGGCCTTCGTCATATCGCGCTGCCTTATCGACAAAATCCTCGAGATTGGCCTCTGCCCCCGCTGATCCGGGCTGCCAGTAATCGCCGAAACCAGCGGCCCAGTCCGGGTTGGTAGGCAGCAGCCCCCAGTCGTCGAGACTGTCACTATCCGGCCAGCTATCCGGCGAAGAAAGCTTGTCCGGCGCCGGTCTGGCCTCCGCTGGCGGCATATGCTGGCGCAGCGCCTTCCAGAACGGCGTATAGATCTTGTAGGGATCACCGGAGCCGGTGGTCACCGTCCCGGGCGGCAGCAGATAATTGCCATCATGCAGGATCAGCCGGGCGTCATCCCCCAGCGATTTTTCCAACATCCGCTCCGCATTGCGCCACCACGGCTCATAATGATGCAGCGCATGCACTTCATCCGCGCCGGTCGATTTGACAATTTCGGCCAAATGCTCTGCAGCCGGCCCCCGACGCAGGATCAGCCGCGACCCCAAATCCTGCAAACATGCTTCCAGTTCTTCCAGCGACCGGTGCAGCCACCAGCGCGAAGCCCCGCCCATCATGCGGTGTTTCGGCGTTTCATCGTCCAGAATATAGACCGGAATGACGGGACCGCTTGAGGCGGCAGCGGCGACAGCAGCCTGATCGGCCAGACGCAGATCGCGGCGGAACCAGATGATGGTGGGTTTTGTCATAGCCCTGCCATGACTCAGGGAACGGCTCGTTCCAACCTGTCTTTGTGGACATTGACCCGAACAGTGAACCGGTCGCCCATCAGCGGGTTCATGAAGCGCTGATCTCTAACCGTGACCCGATCGCCGACCGCCGTCACCACCGGCATCCTCGCCCAGAACAGAAAAGCGGCCCCATCCTTGCTCGACCGCGCCACTTCGGCCGCCAGGAAGTCGGCGTTGCCCCGAATCTCGTGTTCCGGCCCCAGTTCGACATGGCCAAACAGGTCGAACGCCCCGGACCCGTAGGCAGAGCGATCGCGCCATAAGATTTCGCGTTGCCAGAACAGCACCGGAACCGGGTTAGCCACCACCACCGCATCGCGCCGCTGCACAACCTCGGCAAGCCCCGCCCCGGCGGCGCGCTCGACCAGCAGATGCTTCGTCTCCGCTTCGGCCTTGCCGGTGATCAGGCCATTGGCAAAAATATAGGCGCAGACCGCAGCAAAGCTGATCCACGCCGGACGCCGCCAGTCGCTGGCACCACGCCTCTCCCGCCGCCGGGAGACCCAGACACCCGCAATCAGCGCCACCCAGAGCCAGAGATCAATGATGAAGATGCTGTCGCCATAAAACCATTGCGAGGAAAAGGGTTCGAGCAGGCGGATGCCGTAGCTGTTCAGCCAGTCCAGCGCCGGATGGCTCAGGCAGCCAAGATAGGCCAGCGCCAGCAGCCAGCCCCTGTGAATCGGCAACCGGTCCGCCGGCCGCTTGCCGCGCTTCTCCTGCCAGCGATCAAACCAGATCATGATCCCGGTCAGCACCAGCGGCAGCAGCAGCATTGCAATCGGCCCATGCGTAATCCCGCGCCGGATCGCCAGATGCTGCACCCCGCCCAGCAAGGTCGCCACCGCATCAATATCGGGAATATTCGCGGCGATGATCAGCGTCGCCATACCCAGACCGGTTTTTGTCTTCAGCCCCATCTGGCCGAGAACAGCACCGGCGAGGCTGTGGGTTAGATTGTCCAAAATTTATCTCGCACGAAGCCACGAAGGCACAAAGAAAGTTTCGACCTAATCGGCATAATATTGATTGGCTAGTCGCTTCACGCCATCTTTGAAAGTGGCTGCGCCAAAGTTCATCAGGAATCCCAGTGGCAAATCCATCAAACGCAAATAAGTGATCACCTGTTTGGCATGAACAGGAGCGTATCGTTCGGTAGACTTGAGTTCAATCAGGATCTGGTTTTCAACGACCAAGTCGGCACGAAAGGCCTCTTCCAGAACTCGACCTTTGAAGGTGATGGGAATGATCTTCTGTCTTTCGACAGAAAGACCTTTTTCTTTCAAACTCTCGAAAAGCAATGTCTCATAGACGGATTCGAGCAGGCCGGGCCCAATATCCCTGTGCAGGTGAAACCCGCAGTCAACAGAGATTTTGGCAATATCCTCAAGAGCTTTCACACTCCCATCTTAGTGCCTTCGTGTCTTCGTGCGAGTCCCCAACCTTTACAGTTCCGGCCCATCCTCGGTCACCGTCCAGGTCTGCCCCTTGTTCAGCAGGCCCTGCAAATCCGGCTTCTTGCCCGCCGATGACGCAATATTCTGCGCCACCACTGCCGCCTCGAAGGTTGGCCGCGGATCGTCATAGAGCACGCCGAGCGCCATCGGGAATTCGCCGAACTGCATCTCGACCAGCATATGCGCTACCGAACGGTTGGTCACATCATGGACGATCACGCCCGCCGCCTGCCAGTCCCCGTCGGACACATCGACCACTTCCAGCTGCAATGTCTGGGTATTGAGAGCAAGGCCCTTCTCACCCTTGGCGAACAGCATCGGTTCGCCGTCAACGAGATGCAACTGGGTATCGGCCGCCGTCTTCTTCGCCGCAAATTCCTCGAACACATCCTTGTTATAGACAATGCAATTCTGGAAAATCTCGATAAACGACGCGCCCTTGTGCGCATGCGCAGCTTTCAGCACATCGGACAGATTCTTGTGAATATCGATGCCGCGCGCAACAAAGCGAGCACCGGCACCCAGAGCAAAAGCGCAGGGTGAAGCCGGCCGGTCGACCGAACCATAAGGCGTCGAGGGACTATGCGTACCCTGCCGGCTGGTCGGCGAATATTGGCCCTTGGTCAGGCCGTAAATCTCGTTGTTGAACAGCATCACCTGGCAATCCAGATTGCGGCGCAGCAGGTGCATAGTATGATTGCCGCCGATCGACAGCGCGTCGCCGTCGCCGGTGATGATCCACACATCCAGTTCCGGATTGGCCAGCTTCACACCGGTCGCAATCGCCGGGGCCCGTCCGTGGATCGTGTGGAAACCGTAAGTCTCCATATAATAAGGAAAACGCGAGGAGCAGCCAATGCCGCTGATGAACACCGTCTTAGACGGATCGGCACCAAGATCGGGCATGGTCCGCTGCACCGCCTTGAGGATCGCATAATCGCCGCAACCCGGGCACCAGCGCACTTCCTGATCGGTTTCCCAGTCTTTCAGCGTCGTCGTGATTTTGGTCATCTCGTTCATGACAGATTCTCCTCGATCACCGCGGCAATTTCGGCGATGGTAAATGGCTGGCCGGACACCTTGTTGACCGGCTTGGCATCGACCAGATACTGGTCGCGCAGGATCGTCTTCAGCTGTCCGGTGTTCATTTCCGGCACGATGATCCGGTCAAAGCTCTTCAGCAGTTCGCCGAGATTCTTCGGCAATGGCCAGATATTGCGGATATGGACATGCGCCACATCCTTGCCGTCCGCGCCGGCGCGCGCCACCGCCTGATGGATCGGACCATAGGTCGAACCCCAGCCGACAACGCACAATTTGGCACCGGCCTTGCCGAATGCCAGTTCCTGGTCGGGCAGGCTGTCAGCGACGCCGAGTATCTTGTCGCGCCGGATCTCGGTCATCACCTGGTGGTTCGCCGGACCATATTCGATATGGCCAGTGTCGACGCCCTTCTCGATACCGCCAATGCGGTGCATCAGGCCCGGTGTACCCGGCTTGATCCACGGCCGCTTCAGCTTTTCATCGCGGCTATAGGGCAGCAATGGCCCCTCGGGCTTGTCGGTCATGAAGCTGACCGGGAAGCGCTCCAGCGTATCGACGTCGGGAATCTTCCACGGCTCCGCGGCATTCGCGATATAGCCGTCGGTCAGCAGCATCACCGGAGTCATATATTGCACCGCAATCCGCACCGCCTCGATCGCGCAGTAGAAGGCGTCTTCGGGCGAACGCGCAGCGATCACCGGCATCGGCGCATCGCCGTTGCGGCCATAGACCGCCTGATAGAGATCGGACTGTTCGGTCTTGGTCGGCAGGCCGGTCGACGGACCACCGCGCTGCGAGTTGACGATCACCAGCGGCAGTTCGGTCATGATCGCCAGTCCCATGGCCTCGCCCTTCAGGGCGATGCCCGGACCGGAAGAGGATGTGATGCCCAGACTGCCGGCATAGCTGGCACCGATCGCGGCGGTAATCGCGGCGATCTCGTCCTCGGCCTGGAAGGTGGTGACGCCAAATTCCTTGAGCCGCGCCAGATGATGCAGGATCGCGGAAGCCGGTGTGATCGGATAGCCGCCGAAGAACATCGGCAGCTCCGCCAGACGCGCGCCTGCCACCAGCCCCAGCGACAGCGATTCTGCGCCCGATACGGTCCGATAGGTGCCCGGGTCTGCCGGAGCGGCCGCAATCTTGTGATGCTGCAGATGACCGCCGCCCAGCCCGTCGCCGGAAATCTCGGCCGTTTCGCCATAGGCATGGCCGGCGTTGAGTGCGGCGATATTCGCCTCGGCAATATCCGGCAATTTGGCGAACTTGCTTTTCAGCCACTGCACTACCGGTTCGCGGTCGCGCTCGAACATCCACAGCGCAAGGCCGAGCGTCCACATATTCTTGCAGCGCAGCGCTTCCTTGTTGCCGAGGCCGAACGGCTTGACCGCATCCAGCGTCAGTTGCGAAATATTGAGCTTGAGCAGCTGCCATTTGGCCAGCGACCCGTCTTCCAGGGGATTGCTCTCATAATGGGCCTTGTCGAGATTGCGCTTTCCGAACTCGCCTTCGTCGGCAATCACCAGACCGCCGGGCCGAACCGCCTGGACATTGGTTTTGAGAGCCGCCGGATTCATCGCGATCAGCACATCCGGCTGGTCACCGGCGGTCTCGATGGCACGCGATCCGAAATTGATCTGGAACGCGGACACGCCAAAAAGCGTGCCCTGCGGCGCGCGAATTTCCGCGGGAAAATCCGGGAAAGTGGCAAGGTCATTGCCTGCCAGCGCCGTCGAGAGCGTGAACTGCCCTCCAGTGAGCTGCATCCCGTCGCCGCTGTCGCCGGCGAAACGCACGACGACATTTTCGGCGCCTTCGGGGCTGGGGTTATTCGGTTCTTCCTGCTTCAACGCGGTGGCCATGATTGAATTTCCGTGCCTTTGTTATGATGCAAACCGCTCTAGAGCAGCAATGCAAGGCGCTTCAAACCACAAAAACTAATAGGGATAAAGCATTTGTTTGGGCGCCCTGGCCCGATTAGCACTTGCCTACTGAACCCGGCCTGATCTAATCCGCCGGATAGCTGGCTGGAGAAGAGACATGACTGACACCTACGTCCGCCCCGATGTACAAATGATTCTGACGATGATGGAGCAATCCGATCAGCCGTTGATGTCGGAAGTCGAGCCTGCTGCCGCCCGCCAAATGTATAATATGATGGCAGCAATGCTTGAGGCCGATGCCGTCGAACTGCCGCGGATAGAGGATCTGTCCTGCCCCGGCCCGGCGGGTGACATCGCCCTTCGTCTCTATGACAGTCAGGCACAGCGCAACGCGGAAACGCCAGTCATCCTCTTCTATCATGGTGGCGGCTTTGTGATCGGCGACCTCGAATCGCATCACAGCTTCTGCACCTATATCGCCCGCGAGATGGATTTACCCGTCATTGCGGTCGACTACCGGCTGGCTCCCGAAGCGCCCTTCCCTGCAGCACCCGAAGACTCTCTGGCCGCCACGCGATGGGTTGCGGACCATCAGGAACAGCTCAAACTCGACATCAGCGGCTTGATTCCCTGTGGGGACAGCGCGGGCGGAAATCTCGCATTGGTGGTCGGGCAGGCGCTGGCGACCGACCCAGCTTCTGTTCCTGTCATCGCGCAATTTCCGATCTATCCCGCCACGCGCATGGATGCCGAGGGCGGATCGATGGACGAATTTGCCGAAGGCTTCCTGCTCACCAGGGAGAGCATGGAATATTTCGACCGCCATTATGCACCAAAGGACGACGACCTTCTCGTGTCTCCCTATCTCGGCGATCTTTCACGCTCACCGCCAACGGTATTGGTTACCGCCGGCCTTGATCCGCTGCGCGACCAGGGACGCGAATATGCCGCCGACCTGATCCGGCACGGCGTGAGTGCGACTTTTTTGGAAATGCCCGGAAACGTCCATGGCTTTATCAATATCCGCAAGGCGGTGCCGTCCGCGGCGCAGGATGTGGACAAGATGATTGCCGCCTGGAAAAGCCTGATCGCATCGCTGCAATCATGATGGCGAGCGTCACCGAAACTCCCAGAAAGGCTCTGTAAGATCGATTATAGCAAACTCCCCTACCGCCCCTGCGCCGGTATCATGCTCGCCAACCGTGAAGGTCTGGTGTTCGTTGGCCAGCGGCTCGACGCCGCCGAGAGCCTCTATCCGGACGCATGGCAAATGCCGCAGGGCGGAATCGACGAGGACGAGGATGCCGAAGCCGCCGCTCTGCGCGAATTGTGGGAAGAAACCGGCGTGATTGCCGATCATGTCCAGATCATAGGGCGGACAAAGGAGGAATATTTCTATGATCTTCCGGACGATCTGCTCGGCAAGATATGGAAGGGCAAATATCGCGGGCAGCGGCAAAGCTGGTTCCTGATGCGTTTTACCGGTGAGGATCATCATATCGACATCCAGACCGATCATCCCGAATTCACCAAATGGAAATGGGCCGATCCTGCGGGATTGCCAGATATTATCGTACCTTTCAAACGCGACCTGTATCGCGCCGTTCTGAACGAATTCCAGCCACTGATCTGACCCCCAGGATTAGAGAATTTTTATGTACCGAACAGCATGGACCACCGCCCTTATCGGTGCTGCAGGCTTGTCCACTCCGGCCGTCGCCGCATTGCCCGAGCCGGTCAAAGCGATGATCGATGCCGCCATCGCATCTGGCAACAAGCAGGACGTGCTCGCAATTGTCAAAATTGCAAAAACGACCAACCCGGATGACGTCGCCGAAATTGACTCGATGCTGGCGAGTTATAACCACAATCAGGCAAAGCTTGCTGAGGTGGCGCTGCGCGAAAAGCAGGAAGCAGGCTTCTTCGAGAACTGGAAGGGACAGGGCGAACTGGGAGGATTCCGTTCGACAGGCAATACCAGAAACCTCGGTCTTTCCGGCGGCATCAAGCTTGTAAAGGATGCAGTCAAATGGCGGCTGAATTTTCAGGCCCGTGCCGACTATGAGCGCAACAAGAGCAAGACCACGCGCGATCAGCTAAGCGCGACCATCGAGCCGAATTATAAATTCGACCAGAAACTTTACGCCTACGGGCTCGCGCAGTTTGAACGCGACCGCCTCCAGGGATTTTCCGCCCGCTATACGATATCCGGCGGACTGGGCTATGAACTGGTCAAGACCAGCGATTTGCGGCTTGCCATCAAGGCTGGGCCGGCGTTCCGCGTCACCAATTTCGCCAGTGGAAAGTCCGAAAGCAGCCTTGCCGCTCTGGCCGGACTCGATTTTGACTGGAAGATTGCCGACAATCTCAAATTTTCACAGGATGCTGGCGGGACCTGGGCGAGCGATGCACAAGGCTACACCTCGGCGGTTGCGATTATCGACAGCGACAACGCCACTTTTCAGGCCACGTCCGCACTGGATGCCAAATTGATCGGCAGTCTTTCGGCGCGCTTTTCCTATACGATCGAACATGAAACAAACCCGCCGGTCGGCCGGTTCAAGACGGATACGCTCAGCCGCGCCTCGCTGGTCTACGATTTTTAGCCCGGACTGCAGAACCGACTGTCAGGGAGTTTCGCTTTCCGGTTCCTCGTCACCGATTCTGGGCTTCGGTGTCACCGCTTCAGCCGACAGGACCGGCTTCTTCTCCGCCAGCTTGATCGCCGATGCCAGCTCGTCATTTTGCGCGCAGCGCGACCGGCACAGGGTTTCGATCCGCGACAGATTGACTTTCGCCTTCTCCAGCGCGCCGCGCTGGATCAGCGCTTCGCCCTGCCCGGCCAGCGCATCCAGATTGTTCGGATCGACAATCAGCGCCTCGCGATACAGGCGGATGGCCTTGCCCGGCAGCTGCTGCACGCGGGCGATTTGAGCGAGAGCAATGAACGCTGAACTGTTGCGCGGGTCCACCGCCAGCGATGTTTCATACAGATCGGCGGCCAGATCCAGCTCGCCGCGCTTCTGCGCTGCTTCGCCCAGGCGGAGATATTCAACCGACCGCTGCTTGATCTCGATATCGGCAGACTGGCCAAAACCGGCACTGGAAACCGTGGCGAAAACGAGGGACAAGGCAACAACAGCCGGGGAAAAACGCATAATCAGCTCCAATAAACTATCGCGACCATAGCCAGACTCAGCTGCATGCTGGCTTAACATGATTTGCTATCACAATTTTTCGAGGCAGGTAAAATAAAAGCCATCCGTTCCGTCATGATACGGGGAAAGAAGAATGCCTTTACGATATGGGCGGCCAATCGGCAAATCAATCGATTTTTCCTGCCACCCGGTGTGGCGCTCAAGGAATTTCTCGGCCTGGTCCCCGCCTTCCGCATCCAGCAGAGAACAGACGGCATAGACGAGCCTTCCGCCCGGCTTGACCATCTCGCTGCCAAGATCGATCAGCCGCTGCTGCAATTCTGTTGTGTGCTCGAGACGTTTTGGCGTCATCCGCCAGCGCAACTCGGGATTGCGTCGCCAGGTGCCGGTGCCGCTGCATGGTGCATCGACCAGAACCAGATCGCAACGGCCTTTGAGATGCTCGAGCGAATCCGTTTCTTTGCCAGGCGCAAGCAGGATCGTCTCGATATTCCGGGCGCTGGCGCGCCGCTTGCGCGGGTCTATCCGGCTGAGCCGTCCTCGATCCGTATCCGTCGCGATAATCTCGCTTTCGGAAGAGAGCATCGCGGCCAGGGCCAGTGTCTTGCCGCCTGCACCGGCGCAGAGATCGAGGACCAGCTTCGGATCACCGGCAGCGCTTGCCATTGCAATCGCCTGACTGCCGAGATCCTGTATTTCGACGGCCCCGTCGTGGTGCAGCGTCTGGCCCTCCAGCTGGGTTCCGGCCGGAAGCTCGTAGGCGTTTGGCAAAGCCAGCGCGACCGCCTCCGGCCAGGCAGAGCGAACTTCCATGTCCGTGGAGCGCTGCCCGTTGACCCGGATATGCAAGGGCGCGCGGTCAAACAGCGCCTCGCGCTCGGGTTCATCGATCAGACTGGCGAACCCGTTTGTCAGCCATTCGGGTATTTGCCCGCCGCTGACGACCGGTTCATCCGCTTCAATTGCGGCAGGCCCATAGTTGGAGCCACTGAAATGCTCGCGCAATTCGGGCTGCTCGGCGACCAGTCCGAGCATAGCCTGCCTGCCGCTTTCCGGCCGGTCTCCCCAGCGCCGGATGGCGGCATAGACCAGCTCGCGGATGGCGCGCCGGTCGCCAGACCCAGCATAGCGCCGTTCCTTGAAAAATTTTTTCGCGATATTGTCCGCAGACGCCCCGTTGTCGCGTGCAGCGGCAATGATCCAGTCCAGCATCTCGATGGCCGCCTGCAGTCTTGCCGGGGGAGTCACGTCTCCGCGCGATCAGTGGCCCGCACTGCGTCCACCCACGCCCCGGCGCAGACAGGCCTCAGCAACAATACACGGGCTTCAATCACGTGATGCCTCCAGCGTCTCTATCGGGTCGGATAATTGGGCGCTTCCCGGGTAATGGATACATCGTGGACGTGGCTTTCCTGCAATCCGGCATTGGTGATGCGGATGAATTCGGCCCGTTCCCGCAGATCTTCCAGCGTCTCCGATCCCGTATAACCCATCGCGGCTTTCACCCCGCCAACCAGTTGATGAATGACATCGCGCGCCGGTCCCTTGAAAGGCACCTGCCCTTCAATTCCTTCCGGCACCAGTTTGAGCTGGTCGGTGATATCCTGCTGAAAATAGCGATCCGCCGATCCGCGGGCCATCGCGCCGACAGACCCCATACCGCGATAGCTCTTGTATGCCCGGCCCTGGTAGAGGAAGGTCTCGCCCGGTGCCTCTTCGGTCCCCGCCAGCAGGGAACCGATCATCACGGCGGATGCGCCGGCCGCCAGAGCCTTTGCGACATCGCCCGATGTCCGCAGTCCACCATCCGCAATAACCGGAATGCCGGATTTTTCCGCTTCTTCCGCACATTCTATGATAGCGGTCAGCTGCGGAACACCGACGCCCGCGACCACCCGCGTGGTGCAGATCGAACCGGGTCCAATACCGACCTTGATTCCGTCGGCACCCGCGTCGATCAGGGCCCTGGTTGCCGCAGCAGTAGCGACATTGCCGGCAATGACCTGAGTGCTGTTCGACCGCTTTTTGACCTCTTCAACCGCCCGCGCGACCATCGCGCTATGACCGTGGGCCGTATCGATCACGATCAGATCGCATTCCGCGTCGATCAGCGCCTGGGTCCGCTCTAGTCCGCTCTCACCCACGGTCGAGGCCGCCGCAACGCGCAACCGGCCGGAGGCATCCTTTGTGGCGTTGGGATAAGTCACGGCCTTTTCAATATCCTTGACCGTAATCAGTCCGACGCAATGATAATTGTCATCAACGACCAGCAATTTTTCGATCCGCCGCTGGTGCAGCGTGCGCCGCGCCTCTTCCTGACTGACGCCAGCTGGAACCGTTGCCAGATTGTCCTTGGTCATCAGCTCGGAAATCTTCTGTTTCGGATTTTCCGCAAAGCGAACGTCGCGATTCGTCAATATGCCGACCAGTTTCCCTGATTTCTCGACCACCGGAATCCCGGATATGCGGTTCTGCGCCATCGTCTCCTGCGCTTCCGCCAATGTCGCATCCGGGGCAATCGTGATCGGATTGACCACCATGCCGGATTCAAAGCGCTTCACCTGCCGTACGGCGGCGGTCTGCTGTTCCAGTGTAAGATTCCGGTGCAAGACGCCGATTCCGCCCATTTGCGCCATGACGATCGCCATATCCGACTCGGTCACCGTATCCATGGCGGACGAAAGGATCGGAATGTTCAGGCCGATAAGTTTGGAAATACGGGTCTTGGTATTGGCCTGGCTGGGCACGATCTCGGACGCGGCGGGCCGCAGGAGGACGTCGTCAAACGTCAGTCCCAATCGAATATCTGTATGCTTGCCTGGCCTGCTCATGATCGCCACTTTCCGATGTCGTGAATGTGATTCTGTGGCGGCCCATGTAATCAGTTATCCGCCCCGCCGCTAGGGGCTTTTCCCGGATATCTTGCAGTCGAGCCGAAATAGCGCCCCAGCGCCACATGGAAATTGGCATCCGCAGCCGCTCCGGTCAGCAGCAGAGTGTCATTCACCTCATCGCTGACATCGTGATAGGGGCCATCGAGGTAGGCCTTGAGCCGTGCCGCATCGGCAAATGCGCTGCTAATCATATAGGTGGGGATAGCGCGCTCGAGGAATATATAGCCATCCTGGCGTGCGAGATAGGGGTCCGCAGTACCGCTACGGTCAATCTCGCGCCCCTCCTGAGCAGCGACAGCCCCTATTTCCTGGTCGAGACCCGCCCGCCCCAGACCGATAACCGCAATTTTCTCCCCATCATCCGAAAGCGCAATGGTGTCGGCATTGAAGGCAACAACCAACCCGTCAAGGGCGACGGAAGGATTTTCGATAAACGCCCGCGCGCCGAGCAGACCTTTTTCTTCTGCGGTAGTCGCCAGAAAATAGATGTCCCGATCAAGATCCTCTTTCGCCAGCCGGTTTGCCACCTCGATAAGCAGGGAAATCCCGCTGGCATTGTCCACCGCACCGTTGCAGATCCGGTCCTTTCCGGGGTCCCGGGGATCCTCGATCCGGCATATCCCGAAATGGTCCCAATGGCCCATGAACAGAAGGGCACCGCTGTCGGGCCTGGTACCGGGAATCTTTCCCACCACATTGTGCGAGATATAGGTGCGGACGGCAGTTTCGGCCTGGGCATCCGCGACCATCCCGAGCGCTAGGACAGAAATATCATCCCGATCGGCCAGCAACGCGTTCGCATCCAGACCCGATTGAGCGAGCAGTTTGCTGAACTGGTCAAGGCTGATCAATCCTTCGAGCGGTGCATGATTTTCCGGCCCGGAGAGCTCGGTCGACGGGCGCTGAAAAAACCGCCGGAAAGCGGACCAACGGTCCTGCCGGTCAATGATCGTCAGCACGCCAATCGCGCCGTCTTTGATCAGCTGCCGCTTGCGCGCCTGGAAACTTGCGATGGCGTCGCTGTCTTCCAGCGGTGCGCGCGGTATCAGCACCAGTTTTCCCGCAACCGCCTCTCCTCCGGGCTCGACCTGCGCAAATCCGGCGAACACAACCGGCATTTGGGCTTGTGAGAAGGACGTGCTTCGACCGCGCAGAATGATCTCGTCCGGCTTGATGCGAGCTGATTTGCCTCCTGCCCGACTGGAGAAGGAGAGACGATAGCTTTCCGGCCGTCGCTCGACCAGCGCAACCGGCGCATACCAGGACCCCTTCTCGCCAGCCGGACGCAGCCCGGACCGCGCCCATTGCGTGGCGATATAATTGACCGTTCTGTTTTCGCCGACCGTGCCCGGCTCCCGCCCCTCGAAAGCGTCGCTCGCCAATATTTTGATATGTCTGAGCAGATCCGCCTCACCAATCGGCTCGGCTCGGGCCGCTTCGGAACAGAACAGACAGGAGGCAATCAAAAATGCAATAAAACGCATTGCGGAAACAACCCTTCAACAGAGGCAGTATTGCGCTTTTCCCTTGGCATTATCCTGCAAATAATCAATGCTAATGAGACAGGTCGCGAGGGAGAATGGAAATGGGTGTTTCACTGTTGCTGCTGGTACTGCTGGTCACGATCATCTATCTTTTTGCGAGTATCAAGATCGTCCGCCAGGGCTATCATTACACCATCGAATATTTTGGTCGCTTTACCACCACCGCTCAGCCGGGCTTCAATTTCTATCCCGCATTTCTTTATCGCGTCGGCCGCAAGGTCAACATGATGGAGCAGGTTCTCGATATTCCCGGACAGGAAATCATCACCAAGGACAATGCGATGATTTCCACCGACGGAGTCGTCTTCTTTCAGGTGCTGGATGCCTCGAAAGCGGCCTATGAGGTCAACGACCTCTATAACGCGATCCTCAATCTGGTTACGACCAACCTGCGTACCGTGATGGGGTCTATGGATCTCGACGAGACTTTGTCAAAGCGCGACGAAATCAATGCCCGTCTGCTGGTGGTGATTGACGACGCGACCACGCCTTGGGGGATCAAGATTACCCGCGTGGAAATCAAGGATATCCGGCCGCCACAGGATATCGTCAATGCGATGGCCCGGCAGATGAAGGCCGAACGCGAAAAACGCGCCAATATCCTCGACGCGGAAGGCGCGCGTGCCTCCGAAATCCTTCGCTCCGAAGGCGAGAAGCAGGGACAGATCCTGCAGGCCGAAGGCCGCAAGGAAGCGGCCTTTCTCGACGCCGAGGCGCGCGAGCGCGAGGCCCAGGCCGAAGCCAAGGCCACCGAACTGGTGTCCCAGGCGATCGCCGGCGGCAACGCCCAGGCGATCAACTATTTTATCGCCCAGGACTATGTGAAGGCGGTCGAAAAATTCGCGACCTCGCCCAATGCAAAAACCATTTTGTTCCCGGTCGAAGCGACCCAGTTGATCGGCACGCTCGGCGGTATCGGCGCCCTCGCCAAGGAAGCGCTCGGCGAAAACAGCCAGACCTTTGCGCCGCCGCCCAAGCGCAAGGGCCCGTTCGACAATCAGAGCGAGTAGCAACAGGATTCAGAGGAATAGCGACCGTGGATGATTTCTCTATCAGCAATCCCGAATATCTCTGGCTGGGCCTGGCAGCCTTGCTGGCTCTGGCGGAACTGTTCGTGCCAGGCGTCTTCCTGATCTGGGTGGCCGCTGCGGCGGCGGTGACCGGGATTCTGTCGCTGTTCATCGACCTGACCGTGGCTGGCCAGCTGACACTATTTGGACTGGCGACCATATTGGCGGTGCTGGGTGGACGCCGCTGGTATCTCACCCATGAAGTCGAAAGCGAAAATCCGCTGCTCAACAATCGCGCCGCCCAGCTGGTTGGACGAACCGTGACCGTGGTCGCGACGATTTCTGCGACGAGCGGACGGGTCAAGGTCGGCGACGGCGAATGGCCCGCAAAAGGCCCGGATATGCGAATAGGATCGGTCGCAAAGGTAGCGGCGGTGGAAAGCGGGGTCCTCCGTCTGGAGAAACCGGAAGGCAGCACAGCACTGGACGCCCAGCCTGTTTCTTGACGCAGCCGCTCTCCGGACCGCTCAACTCGTTCAGCAGCGGGCCTCCGGTCTTTCAGCTGTTCCGCTGAACGGCTAACGGATGAGCTTGCCGGCCATACCGATCATGTCATCCAGTGCATTGCCGTCACCGTTCAGATCGAGCAGCGAGCCGATACCATCGGCGGAAGACGCATCGTTGCCGCCCCCCAGCAGACCGCCTATCAAGCCGCCCAGCCCGCCGCCGTTGCCAGCGCTCTCACCCCCCTGCTTGGCCATATATCCGGACACCATCATCGCCACATAGGGGAGCATTTGTTTGAGCAGTTCGCTGCTGATTCCCGTCTGCTGTTCGGCGCCAGCGGCGACGGTCCGGCTCACGACCTTGGAACCGAATATCTGGCCGAGCACGGCATCGCCCTTGGCCACCGGCGTCGGCTGCGGGTCCGCAACACTGTCGAACAGCCCACCCCCGCCGAGCTGGTCGAGCAATCTCCCCAGACCATCGATACCGCCGGACCGTGCCTGAGCCGTCTTCTTGAATCCCCCCAATATCGGCGGCAGCAATGCCGCGGTGCCAGTCTCTGCAACGCTTTTGCTGACGCCCAGTTCGCTGGCCATCCTTTCCAGACCCCCGGCTTGCTGCAATACGTCCATCATGTTCATCGTCTACATCCTTCTTCGCGAGGCCAGCAGACCCACGGTTTCTGGGCTTTCGACCCTTGGTATCATTCCGCTCCGCATTCGTGTGCTCCGCTATTCTCCAAGCATTGCAACGATATGGGAAGCGGTTGCTCCGCAGTTCATGTGGAGCCATATCCCTGTTCGCTCACAGAGCGCAGTCGACAATATTATCCGGCTGCACCGGCAGTTCATAGACAAGAACGCCGGAGCGGAGGGAAACGTTCCGGTCAGGTAGAGAACTAATCTTCTGGACCACCCTCCGGTTTGAAATTAGGCGGGACCGGTGAGCGTTCATGGCCCCCTTTCCTCCGCCGAAGCACCGAAAGGCTGTCGTCGCTGTCCCCGGCTGGCGGGACTGCGCAAATCCCTGCGCAAGGACCATCCCGACTGGTGGAACGCTCCGGTTCCCGCTTTTGGTGATCCCGACGCCTGGCTTGCGATCATAGGCCTGGCCCCGGGCAAGGAAGGTGCTCACCGTACCGGCAGGCCGTTCACCGGGGACGCATCTGGCGAAATGCTCTTTGCTACCTTGACCGACTTCGGTTTCGTGAACGGCACATTCGCCAATGATCCCGACGACGGCATCGCGCTGGCCGGTGCGATCATCCTCAACGCTGTCAAATGTCTGCCACCAGAAAACAAGCCAACCGGACCAGAAATCACCAACTGCCGCCCCTATCTCGGAAAGGCGCTGTCCGCCCTCCCCAATCTGCAAATCATTCTGGCGCTGGGCAAGGTCGCCCATGACAGCATCATCCGCCTGTCCGGCGCGCGCCTGGTCGATCACAAATTTTCCCACGGCGCAGCACATCAACTGTCCGATGGACGAACGCTAATCGACAGCTATCATTGCAGCCGTTACAATGTGAACACCGGGCGGCTTACGGCGACGATGTTCGAGCAAGTTTTTGAACAGGCCGTCTATTTGTCTTCGGTCAGCCGACCATAAAGCTCCGGCCGCCGATCCCGGAAAAAACCCATGCCCGCGCGATGCGTACGCGCCTCTTCCAGATCGAACGATGTGACCAGTACACCGGTTTCGTCCGAACCATATTCCGCGATCAGATCGCCCCACTGATTGGTGATGAAGCTGTGCCCGTAGAAGGCCTGCTCATCTTCCAACCCGATGCGGTTGCTCGCCACCACCGGCATGCAATTGCTCACCGCATGGCCCTGCATCGCCCGCCGCCACATCCGGCTGGTGTCAAGATCGGCATCATAGGGTTCCGAGCCAATCGCGGTGGGATAGAATAATATTTCGGCTCCCATCAGCGCCATCGCGCGCGCGCTTTCGGGATACCATTGGTCCCAGCAGATGCCGACGCCGATCCGCGTGCCGAACAGGTCCCAGGTCCTGAAACCGGTGTTGCCGGGGCGAAAATAATATTTTTCCTCATAGCCGGGCCCGTCGGGAATATGACTTTTCCGGTATACACCCATGATCTCGCCATCCGGGCCAATCATCGCCAGACTGTTGTAATGATGCGGACCGTCGCGTTCGAAAAAGCTGGCAGGGATGGCGACCCCATATTGTTTCGCCAGCTTCTGCATGGCGAGCACCGGGGTGCTTTCGCTCACCGGCTGCGCCAGCGCAAACAGTTCCTCATCCTCGGTCTTGCAGAAATAGGGGCTGGCAAACAGCTCCGGCGGCAGGATGATCTGGGCACCCTGCTCCGCCGCCTCTGCAACCAGGCCGCTCACTGCAAAGATATTGTCCCGTTCATCACCGCCGAGAGGCAGTTGCAGGGCCGCTACGCATATATTGGTCATAGCGGCCCTGATAGCGGTCTAGTCGCGCTTCTTAAACAACAAAGTCATCCGGTCGGATTCACCGATCGCTTCATATCTGGCTTTGTCCGTATCCCCCGAAGCAAGAACCGGCGGCAGGGTCCAGACCCCACCGGGATAATTGGCCATATCCTTTGGATTGGCATTGATCTCCGACTCGCTCACCAGTTCAAAGCCGTTCAGCTCGAACAACGCCACGACCGAAGCCTGCTTCAGATAGCCCTTGCTGCCGTTGGACATCGCATAAGATGCGTCTGGCTTGGCGCGATGCTGCACCACACCGACCCTTCCGTCATCAGCCAGCATTTCCCGCAGCGCGCGCAGTTCGGAGTCCGCCCGGTTGCCGTTGAGCAACCCGTGCAATGACCGGAAAATCAAGACCCGGTCGACCTTGCCCTTCATGTCATCCGGCAGCTCGTCGCTTTCGAAAGCCAGAATCTTTTCCGCATTCACCCCGGTCCATTTCGCTGCCGTCTCGGGGAAGCTTTCGGGCCAGCCCTTGCTGCGGGCTTCGCGCGCACGGTCTGGGAAATTGGTGGCTGAGCTGTCCGCGTTGATCGCAACATATTTCCCGTTGTCGGCCAAATATGGGACCAGTACGCGCGTGTACCAGCCACCTCCTGGTGCATATTCGACGACCGTCTGATCCGGCTTTACGCCGAAGAACATTAGCGTCTCGGCAGGATGGCGATAGATATCCCGGGCCTTGTCGTCAGAGCGGCTCTCATCATCGAGAATCGCCTGCAGACCGGCGTCCGACATCTCGACACCGTCTTTCTTATGGTGCTTGGCGGCAGCTGGAACAGCGCCTGCCAGCATCGCCAGCGCCGCGCTCGCCATCAGCAATTTCTTCATCATTCATTCCTCTCAGATTTTCAGGATCGTTTTTTCTTGCCTGAATACCTACCCAATGCATGACCCGGTACAACATGTATTATCGGGCATGTCTGATAGACAGCTTATATCGCGGCCCAAGCTGGGACCGGGGATAGGGTTTATCAATTGCCGAGCAGACTAAGGAACCAGCGGAATTTGTTGAGAAATGCAGTGGAAGCTTCCGCCGCCCCGCAGCAGCGCCTGGCTGGACAAGCCGATCACTTTGCGATCCGGGAAAAGGGTCGCGATTTGCTCGACTGCTCTGGCATCATTCGCAGCGCCATATTGCGGGACAGCGACCACCGTATTGCCGATATAGAAGTTCATATAGCTGGCAGGCGCAATATCATCGTCGATTTCATATCGCCCCACCGAAGGCAAGCGGACCACCTTCAGTCCTGATGACTGCGCACACTGTGCGGCCTGATCAAAAATCTCTCTATTGGGATCATCGCCAGCCCCCGCCTCCGGAATCGCGACCGTGTCCGGCGCGACAAAGCGGGCGAGATTGTCGACATGACCGTCTGTATGATCCGCAACCAGCCCGTCACCAAGCCAGCAGATATGCTCCGCTGCGAGAGCCTGTCCAAGCCAGGCTTCCGCCTGTTCGCTGGAAAGCCCGGCATTGCGATTATTGTTGAGCACGCATTGCCGGGTGGTGATAAGCCGACCGGCGCCGTCGCTATCGATCGCGCCGCCTTCCAATATCCAGTCGCGCTCATGGATCGCCAAGCCAAAGCGCCTTGCCAGCCGCTCACCGATATCCTGATCCCCGGCCATCGCAAATTTTCCGCCCCAGCCGTTGAAGCCGAAATTCTGGCCAACCAAGCCATCAGACCCAGCAACGAAAATCGGAGCGGAATCGCGCAGCCAGATGTCGCCAAACGGTTCGACCACTATATCGACAGCGGCCTCAGCAAGCTCCCGCGCAATGTCAGCATCGGCGGCTGTCCTGCAGACCAGAATGACGGTCTCTCCACTCCCCTGGTCCGCTACGGCATTGGCAAAGGCAGCGACTTCCCGCTGTGCTTGCGCCAGTCCGACCGGCCATTCCGCCGGATCACCGGGAAAGCCGATCCAAACATCCCGGTGCGGCTCCCACTCTGCGGGCCATCTCATGTCGCGGGTCGCCGATCCGGATCAGTTGCTGGCGCGGCTTTGGTCGCGAATGGCGCGGAATTCGTCGCCCTCGTTCCAGTTCGGCCAGTCCTCGGTCATCGCCATCATCCGGCCAACTGTATAATAGACCTTCAGGTCGCCCAGCACACCGGTCCAGTCCCAGTTCGGATCATATTCATCCTTCGGACCATGATAGCGATCATCGGTATAATCTTTCGCTGCCGCCTCGCCGGCTTCCCGACCACCATCGACCAGATCGTCACCGCCCTCGAAATAGATCATCGGCACGCCCAGCTTGGCGAAGCTGAAATGGTCTGACCGGTAATAATAGCCTTTTTCCGGCGTCGGCTCGGCTTCGGCCACGCGACCGTCACTTTTTAGGGCCGCTTCCAGATAGGCATCCAGCTCGGACTTGCCCTTACCGACCACCACGACATTTTTCGCCGGACCGGCCATCGCAAAGGCATCCATGTTCACGCCGCCCACCGTCTGGCTGAGCGGATAGATCGGATTCTCCGCATAATATTTGGATCCGAGCAATCCGGATTCTTCGGCTGTCACCGCCAGAAAAATAACGCTCCGATCCGGCGCTCCGGCCTTCACATAGGCCTCGGCCAGCGCCACCAGCGCAGCCGTGCCCGTGGCGTTGTCAATGGCACCATTGCAGATATCGTCGCCATCGGGTGCAGGCTTGCAACGACCAAGATGATCCCAGTGGGCGGTATAGATGACATATTCGTCGGGACGGGTCTTGCCCTTCAGGATACCGACGACATTCTTGCTGTCGGTCTTCTTGATATCATTTTCCAGCGCAACTGTTGCTTTCTGCTTCAGGTCCACTGCCTTGAAGCCCTTTTTCTTGGCAGCTTCCATCTGCGCGGTCATGTCCTGACCGGCAGCCGCAAAAATCTTCGCTGCCGCCTCTTTCTGAATCCAGCCGTTCAATTTGGTCTGGTCAGCACCGCCATTGGCCGACTGGGCGTAAAATTGCTCGCCAGTCCAGCTCGACTCGACAACATTCCAGCCATAGGCGGCCGGCTCCGTATCATGGATGATCAGCGCAGCCGCGGCACCCTGCCGTGCGGCTTCCTCATATTTGTAGGTCCAGCGCCCGTAATAGGTCATAGCCCGGCCGCCGAATTCGCCTTCCAGACTTTCGGTTCCAAAATCGGGGTCATTCACCAGTATGACGACTGTCTTGCCCTTCACATCGATACCGGCATAATCGTTCCAGCCGCGCTCCGGTGCGTTGATGCCATAGCCGACAAAGACCATGTCGCTGTTCGTCACTTCGACTTTCGGCTGTTCCTGATAGCTCGCGGCAACATAATCGCTGCCATATGTGAAGGACAAATCGCTCTTCCCCCCGCTGATTTTCAGAGGTGACGTATTCTTGGCGGTGATGCCGACCAGCGGCACATCCTGGAACCAGCTGTCGCCATTGCCCGGCGCCAGCCCGGCTTCGGCAAATTTTTCGGAGATCAGCTTGGTCGCCTTCTCTTCACCGGCAGTACCGGGCGCACGGCCTTCATAGGCGTCGGAGGAAAGCTCTTCCGTGATCGATTTCATGGTCTCGACGGAAAGATCCGGCGCCGCGACTTCGGGAAGCGCGAGCCCCGCATTTTCCTCTTCAATCTTCGTGCATCCAGCCAAGACCAGCGACGGGAAGACAAATATCAACAGCGACCGTTTTATCATATTGCATTACCTTCTGAAATGTTCAGTTTCGCAAATCGTTGCCTACCCAATGGCATGCGACTTTGGGCAAGGCAAGCTGCGTCACGGTAGAAAGTCTGAAGGACCCGCCCACTACAGAACGGCTTTACGACGCGTTCTTCGGTATGGAGCCAGTCAAAGGAACAAAAAAAAGGCGGCTCTCGCGAGCCACCTTTTTTTCAAACTTTCGAAAAATCAATCAGCGCGAATAGAATTCGACGACCAGATTGGGTTCCATCGTCACCGGATAAGGGACCTCGTCCAGAGTCGGGATTCGGACATAGGTTACCTTGTCCGTGCCATCAGGCGTTACATATTCAGGAATATCGCGCTCTGGCAGGCTCTGCGCTTCGATCACCAGCAGCATTTCCTGGGCCTTGGCGCTCAGCGAGATCACGTCGCCCGGTACAACCTTGCGCGAGGCAACGTTGCACTTGACGCCGTTGACGCGAATATGGCCGTGGCTGACCAGCTGACGGGCAGCAAAGATGGTCGGGGTGAACTTGGCGCGATAGACAACCATGTCGAGACGCTGCTCGAGCAGGCCGATCAGATTCTGGCTGGTATCGCCTTTCATCGCAGCGGCTTCCTTGTAAGCGCGGCGGAACTGTTTTTCCGTCACATCGCCATAGTAGCCCTTGAGCTTCTGCTTGGCGCGCAGCTGGATACCATAGTCGGAGAGCTTGCCCTTGCGGCGCTGACCGTGCTGGCCCGGGCCATAGTCGCGACGATTGACAGGAGATTTGGGACGGCCCCAGATATTCTCGCCCATGCGGCGATCAAGCTTATATTTGGAACTGGTACGTTTGGTCATGTCAATGACTCCTCATTTGCTGTTTCTAGTCTTCCCGGAGCGCACCATCAGAACACTCGTTCTGATGCGGCCTCCGCTTCACCGGGGTGCGGGGCCAATTGCAAGAGCGCGCCTATGGCGAGCAAAGCAGCCATTGTCAACCGTCTTGGCCTGCGAAAATCGCGCGACAATAGTCAACAGGCCTCGACTCTCTCTGCCACGGCGATTAATGCCCTGGCATGACCGAAACCAAGCCCTTGCCGCCCATGGAAACCATGACCGATGTCCGCCAGCAAGTGGACCGCATTGACGCGGAAATCATCGCCCTGATGGCGCAGCGCTTCGCCTGCATGGATGCCGCTGCCCGCATCAAGCAGGACCGCAACATCGTGCGGGACGAGACACGCAAGGCGGCAGTGCTGCAAAATGTCAAGAAACTGGCTGAGGAAGCGAAAATCCCCGTACCCCTGATGGCGGCCATCTGGGAAATGCTGGTGGAGACATCGATCAGCTACGAACTGCAAAAATGGGATCAAATCCGCAAATAACCGATTCTATTACGATTTTTCGGCCTTGTCCTTGCGCGGTGGCCGCTCCAGCGACGATATCACGCCGCGCCATGTCTTGACCTCCTCATTCGTCCAGGCAGGCTTGGTCACCATGTTGCGAAGCGTCACTTTGGTCGCTGCCGCCCGTTCCGCCGGATAGAAATATCCATTCTTGTCCAGTGCCCGCTCCAGATGCTCATAGAACATGTCCAGCTCTCGCTGCGGTGCCGGTTCAGCCAATTTCTTTTCCAGCGTCGGCTGAACATTGGCGGCGCTATCCAGTTTCGACAGTTCATAAGCCACCAGGATCACGGCCTGCGCCAGGTTGAGCGAACCGAATTCGGGATTGATCGGTACCGTGATGATCTTCCGCGCAAGCTCGACATCGACGACTTCCAGTCCGGCGCGTTCCGGTCCGAACAGGATCGCGCATTTGCCGCTGGCCTGCGCCATATCCTCTGCGGCTTGCCAGGGCGTCAGCACCGTCTTCGTCATACCCCGTTTGCGCACGGTCGTAGCATAGACATGGGAACAGTCCGCCACTGCCTCCGCTGTGGTTTCGAAAATCTGGGCCTGTTCCAGGACCTGGTCGGCCCCCGAAGCTGAAGGTCCGGCGGCCGGATTGGGCCAGCCGTCCCTCGGCTTGACGATACGCATTTCGGTCAGCCCGAAATTGAGCATCGCGCGCGCGGCTTTACCGATATTTTCCCCGAGTTGCGGATTAACCAATATGATTGCGGGCTGGTTGCTCACGCTCCGCCGACATCTTTCACGCTGCCGGCAAATTCCTTGAAGTCCTTGGCTTCGGTGAAATCCTTGTAGACCGAGGCAAAGCGGATATAGGCGACACTGTCCAGGGCCTTCAAACCATCCATCACCATCTCGCCGATCTTCTTCGACGGAATTTCGCTTTCGCCGCTGGTTTCGAGCTGACGCTGGATCCCGGAAACCAGCTGATCCATCTGCTCCTGCTTTAGACCACGCTTGCGGCAAGCGAGGGAGACCGACAGGTCGATCTTTGACCGGTCGAATGGCTCCTTGCGGTCCTCGCTCTTCACCACCGTGATTTCCCGCAACTGCACGCGTTCAAAAGTCGTGAAGCGGGCCCCACAGCCTTCGCACTGACGGCGACGCCGAATCGTCGTATTGTCCTCGGTCGGACGGCTGTCCTTGACCTGGCTGTCGTCGTGAGCACAAAATGGGCAACGCATTGATTAGTTTCCTGTCTATACCGGATATATCGGGAAACGATCGCACAGCGCCTGGACACGCCCGCGCACGTCCGCTTCCACGGACGGGTCACCGCCCTCGCCCTTCTCCCGCAGTCCGTCCAGTACATCGGCCACCATGTCACCGATTAACCGGAATTCGGCGGGGCCAAAGCCGCGAGTGGTGCCTGCAGGCGAGCCAACCCGGATACCGCTGGTCTTCATCGGCGGCTGCGGATCGTTCGGGATGCTGTTCTTGTTGCAGGTGATGCCGGCGCGTTCCAGCGCTTCATCGGCATCGCGTCCGGTGATGCCGAGCGGCGACAGGTCGATCAGGGCTAGATGCGTGTCGGTGCCGCCGGCGACGACATCCGCTCCGCGTTCCTTGAGCGTGGCCGCCAGAATCTTGGCATTCTCAATCACTGCGGCCGAATAGCTCTTGAATTCGGGACGCAGTGCCTCACCAAAGGCAACCGCCTTGGCAGCGATCACGTGCATTAGCGGGCCGCCCTGCAATCCCGGAAATACCGCCGAGTTGATTTTCTTGGCAATGGCTTCGTCATTGGTCAGGATCATGCCGCCGCGGGGACCGCGCAGGGTCTTGTGCGTCGTGGTCGTCACAACATGCGCATGGTCCAGCGGGCTGGGATGCAGCCCAGCCGCAACCAGACCGGCAAAGTGGGCCATGTCGACCATGAAGATCGCACCGACGGCATCGGCAATAGCCCGGAATTTGGCAAAATCGATCTGCCGCGGATAGGCGGAGCCGCCGGCGATGATCAGTTTCGGCTGATGCTCCTTCGCCAATGCTTCCACTTCTGCATAGTTGATCAGATGATCGTCATCATTGACGCCATATTGGATCGCGTTGAACCATTTGCCCGACTGGGCCGGCTTCGCACCGTGGGTAAGATGGCCGCCGGCATCAAGCGACATGCCCAGGATCGTATCGCCCGGTTTGACCAGCGCCAGCATCACTGCGCCATTGGCCTGCGCGCCCGAATGGGGCTGCACATTGGCAAAACCACAGTTGAACAATTGCTTGGCGCGTTCGATTGCCAGCGTCTCGACATCATCCGAAGGCGCACAGCCCTGATAATAGCGGCGACCGGGATAGCCTTCGGCATATTTGTTGGTGAAGACAGAACCCTGCGCCTGCAACACGGCGCGGGACACGATATTTTCCGACGCGATCAGCTCGATCTGGTTCTGCTGCCGCGACAGCTCCGAATTGATTGCACCGGCAACCGCCGGATCGCTCTCGTCGACCGAGAAATCAAAAAAACCGGTCTGTCTGATCTCCTGCATATCTGCCACGTTGCTCATGCGTTTGCTCCTTCAATGGATGGTGCGGACAATTTATCGACCCGGCGTTGATGCCGGTCACCGCCAAATTCAGTCTTCAGAAAAACGTCGAGACAGTCTTTCGCTATCTCTATGCCAACCAGACGCGCACCCATGGCCAGAACGTTTGCGTCATTATGCTCGCGTGCCAATTTTGCCGAAAGGCCCTCAGATACAAGCGCGCAGCGACAGGCCGGATGGCGATTGACAGCCATGGAAATGCCGATGCCCGATCCACAAAGCGCGACGCCCCGCTCGACACGCCCGGAGGCCACTTCGCTGGCCAGCTTGTAACCGTAGTCGGGATAGTCAACGCTGTCGGCGGTCATCGGCCCCAGATCAGTCACCTCATGCCCCGCCTGCTGCAACCAATCCACCAGCGCGGCCTTCATTTCAAGGGCGGCATGATCGGAGGCTATGGCGATGCGCATGGGCTGTTCCCGTGGTTAGAATCGATGGGCCGCTATTTAGTAGAGAGTCCCGTGATAGGCCACCAAATATTTGACGCGCCACGTCATGCGCAGCGTGACGAAGCGTCAACCCCGGCGCAGGCCGGGGTCCCTCTCCGTCCAAACGATATTGGGAGTATCAAACAAGCGGAATATGAACTGAATTGACCAACGGCAAGATACCGGTGACTTTTTCGACCGTCAAATTTCCATCTGACTGCCCAGTTCCACCACGCGATTGGTCGGCAGCTTGAAAAACTCCATGGCCGTCGCCGCATTGCGCAGCATCCAGGCGAAAAGTTTTTCCCGCCAGATCATCATTTCCGGCTTTTTTGACGGCAGCAACGTCTGACGCGAAAGGAAGAAACTGGTGGTCATCATGTCGAATTCCATCCCACACCCCTTGACCGTTTTCAGCGCCTCGGGAACATCGGTTTCCTGCATGAAGCCAAAATGGAGAATGAGCCGGTAAAAGCCGTGTCCCAGATCCTTCACTTCACACCGCTTATCCGGATTCACGGTCGGAACATCCCTGATGTTGACCGTGAGGATAACAACCCGCTCGTGAATGACCTTGTTATGCTTGATATTGTGGAGCAGCGCCGACGGTACACCGGCCGAGGATGACGCCATGAAAATGGCGGTTCCCTGGACTCGGGTCGCACTATTGGCGGCAGATTTCGTGAAAATTTCGATGGGCATGGCGGCCTCGGCCATATTCTTACGCATGATCTGGCGACCCTTGGCCCAGGTCGTCAGGATGATGAAAGCCACTCCGCCAACCGCCAGCGGGAACCAGCCACCATCCGGAATCTTGGTCAGATTGGCAGCAAAATAGGCGCCCTCGACAATGAAGAAAACCGCCAGCAGAGGGGCTGCAGCCCATAGCTTCCATTTCCACAGCACCAAGATCACGATGGTCAGCAAACAGGTGTCGATGAACATCGCGCCAGTCACGGCGATCCCATAGGCCGCGGCAAGATTACTCGAGTTCTGGAAGGTCAGAACCAGCAGGATAACGCCGATCATGATCGCCCAATTAACAAACGGAATATAGATTTGCCCCGCTTCGGACGCACTGGTGTGCTTGATCGTCAGGCGCGGAATGAACCCCAGCTGGATCGCCTGATGCGTGACCGAAAAAGAACCCGAAATCACGGCCTGACTGGCGATGAATGTTGCCATCGTGGCCAGGATCACGAGAGGCAAACGCAGCACCTCAGGTGCCATGAAGAAGAACGGGCTCTCGATGGCTGCAGCTGCCCCTGCCGCATCAAGCGACAGGATCATCGCACCCTGTCCGAAATAGTTGCACAGCAGGGCCGGCATGACAAAGCCGTACCAGGCCACCCGCATCGGCTTGCGGCCGAAATGCCCCATGTCGGCAAACAGCGCTTCGGAACCGGTCACGGCCAGGACGACCGAACCCAGCGCCAGGAATGCCTTGACCCCGTCTGTCAGGAAGAATTGCACTGCATACCAGGGGTTGAAGGCCAGGAGTATGCTGGGATGCAGCACAATCTGGATGATACCCAGCGTACCGATGGTGGCAAAATAGACGAGCATAACAGGCGCGAACAAGGCGCCGATCTTGGCGGTGCCGCGAGACTGGAGAAGGAACAGGAATATTAGCAGGCCAAGCGCGATCGGAATGACCAGATGTTCCAACCCGGGCTGGACAACGGTCAGGCCCTCCACTGCGGAGAGCACCGAAATCGCCGGGGTGATCATGCTGTCGCCGTAAAACAGCGCCGTGGCAAAAACCCCAAGCAATATCGCCAGCCAGCCAAATTTCGAGCGTCGCATCACCCCGGAAATCAGCGCTACAAGCGCAAGACTACCGCCCTGCCCCTTATTGTCGGCACGCATGGTGATGGTTACATATTGGAGCGTCACGACCAGCGTCATCGACCAGAAGATCAGGCTGACCACGCCAAGCACATGAATCCGATCCAGTTCGAGAGGATGCGCGCCGATGAACGTTTCGCGAAAGGCGTAGAGCGGACTCGTACCAATGTCGCCGAACACGATACCAATCGCACCCGCAGCCAGTTTGGCGATCGCAATATTGCGCTGCGGCGTACCATGGGTTTGCACCGCGTGGCCGGACGCTTCCGCGTTTTGAGTTGGTTCTGCAGACATTGATTGGCCGTTCAGGCGTACCCCCGATCAATTTTTAAAACAGGCGGATTATTGACACTCTTTTCAGCAAGCGCGGGCGCTTAGCACGGCCCCTTAGCAGGTGCAACAAATCGCCGAGAGTGAACATCAACCCACTTATATCCCTCGATTTTTACCGTTCAGGGGGACTGGCGGGCTGCACAGGCAGCGATGGTTGCACCCGTTCGATCGCCGCCAGTCTCGATTCGAGATCTGACCGCCACGGAGCATCTTCACTGCTTCTCGCCAGCAATTCGGTCCAGATTTCCCTGGCCTGATCGATCTTTCCCGACTGTGCATAGGCAAGGCCAAGGAAAAAAGGTGGTCCCGGATGTTCCGGCGACAGATCGGCGGCTTTCTGGAAAGCAAATTGGGCGGCTGGCGTGACTACCCCATTCGCATGTATGACCAGCGCGTTGCCCAGCCCCACCCAGAGATCAGGATCATCCGGATGTTCTTTCACACCATTGCGCAGATAATTGGCCGCCGCTCCATGTTTTCCGGCGCGATTGAGGGAATCGGAAAAAATCAGCCACTCGCGCGCTGTACCGAACCGTTCGCCCATCTCGTCGCGCGTATCAATCGTATCTTCATCGAAACTGCCGGGCTTTTCAGCTGGCTCAATCGAGACTCCAGCCATGCCGGGATGGCCCTGCCACGCGTAACCGGCGACACCGATCAGGAGCGCCGCTGCTGTAATTTCATAAGTGGCACGAGACAATTTACCCAGTTTGATCAGCGCTGCCGCACAGATCAACACAAGCAGGAGAAGTATGATCCAGCCCATCATTCATCATCCTTTGATTGGCGGAAACGTCCGCGGGCCAGCCACAGGGCGGCAAGCAGCAGAATGATGGGCGCGAACCAGAGCGGCCAGGTCACCGCAGAATCAATCGGCGGATTATAGGATACCCAGTTGCCATAGCGCTCGATCAGCCAGCTTCGCACCTCTTCCGGGCTTTCTCCGGCAGCGATTCTTTCTCTGACCTGGCTGCGCATGTCGCCCGCCATCGGTGCATTGCTGTCGGCGATCGACTGGCTCTGGCATTTCAGACAGCGCAATTCCTCCATCAGATCGCGCGCGGCGGCCTCCTGTCGCGGGTCGTCCAATTGACGGTCTGCATAAGGCGCTGGCGGCAGGCCGGTCTGCGCGGCCACCGGTGCCGCAACACAGAAGAGTAGCAGGGAGAGGAACCGCTTCATTCCGCTTCCTCCAGCAATTCCAGCAGCTTCGGTACATCCTCAGGGCGGATTTCGCCGATATGCTGATAAACGATAACGCCATTGCCATCGATGACGAAGGTTTCCGGCACCCCGGACGAGCCGACAGCCAGTTGCACCCTGCTGGTCGTGTCGGTTCCGATCCGTCTGTAGGGATTGCCCCACCGGTTCAGGAAATTGGCCACATCTTCCGGCGTATCGCGGCTGGCGATGGCGTTGATTTCGACTCCCGCCTGCTGCAATGCAAGCAGCTGCGGCGCTTCCGCGATGCAAGGCACGCACCAGCTGGCGAAGATATTGAGCAGCGTAGGCTTACCCTGTTTGATATCGGCACTGCTCAGCGCCGGCCGCTGCTCGATCGCAGCGGGCAAGGCAAAGGCCGGCATCGGCTTGCCGACCATCTTGCTCTCTATGATATTATCCTTCGGTATCATCAGGCCGACGGCAACGGCCGCGAAAAACATACCGAACAGCACAAGCGGCAGCCAGAGCAACCAGCGGTTCATAGCATCGCCTCGACAAATTCCCGCTGCTTGCGCTGCTTATAGCCGCGCCGCAGGCGTCCGATCATTGCCAGAAACCCGCCAAGCGCCACCAATATTCCGCCGAGCCAGATCAAGGTGACAAACGGCTTCCACCAGACGCGTACCTGCCAGCGCCCTTCATTGTCTCCGTCCCCCAGGACGACATATAGTTGGCCGTTCCAGCGGGTCAGCAGCGCGGCTTCGCTGGTCTGGGTCTGGGCTGTCGGGAACATGCGATTCTGAGGCTGAATCTCATGAACGGCACCATCGCCATATTGCGCTGTCATCCGCGCTTCGAGCGCAGTCCAGTTCGGTCCGGCCACCGGTTCGATCGCTTCAAATTTGAGCTTCCACTGGTTCACCGAGATTTCGTCGCCCGGCTTGGCCGCGACCAGCCGTTCTTCAGTAAAGCTGCTCTCGCTTGCCATGCCGACAAGAGCCACCGCGATGCCGAAATGGGCAATGATCATGCCGTAAGTATGGATCGGGGTGCGGCGCAGGTTGCGTTTCCACAGCGGCGCGAAACTGGCGACCCCGACACCGGCGGCCAGTGCCAGACCGAGCAGCGCCAGAACCGACATACCGGTGGTAAACAAGGCGAGCGCAAACAGGGCAGCGGCCGCGACCAATATCGGAATCGAAATCCGGTTCAGCAAAGCCTTCGCATTGTCCCGTCGCCAGCGCAGCAAGGGTCCCGCTGCCATGACCGCCGCCAGCAGCAGCGCCAGCGGTCCGGTTGCCAGATTGAAATAGGGCGGCCCCACCGACAGTTTTTCCCCGGTCAAGGCTTCCACCAGCAAGGGATAGAGCGTGCCGATGAAGACCAGCGCCAGAATGACCGACAGCAGAAGATTATTGGCCACCAGTGCGCCTTCCCTGCTGACCAATTCGAACCGTGACCCTTCTTTTACCGTACCGACGCGGAGCGCGAACAAAGCCATCGCGCCGCCGATATAGATCGCGAGCAGTGCCAGGATGAAACTGCCCCGTTCGGGGTCCACGGCAAAGGCATGCACGCTGGTCAATATTCCGGACCGGACCAGGAAGGTACCGATCATCGACATCGAAAAGGCGACCACGGCCAGCATCAGCGTCCAGGCGCGCAGTCCGTCGCGCGTCGCCAGCACCGTCACCGAATGCAGCAAAGCCGTCGCTGCCAGCCAGGGCATCAGCGATGCATTTTCTACCGGATCCCAGAACCACCAGCCCCCCCAGCCAAGCTCGTAATAGGCCCAATAGCTGCCAGCGGTAATGCCGAGCGTCAGGAATATCCAGGCACCCAGCACCCAGGGCCGCATCGCCTTGGCGAACGCCGCCCCGACATCGCGGGTGATCATCGCCCCAACCGCGAAAGAAAAGGCCACCGACAGCCCGACATAGCCGAAATAGAGCGTAGGCGGATGAAAGGCGAGACCAGGGTCCTGCAAGAGCGGATTGAGTCCCTGCCCTTCCGCCGGAACCGGGAATATCCGCTCGAACGGGTTGGAGGAAATCAACAGGAAAGCATAAAAGCCGAGACTGATGAACGCCTGCGCCGCCAGCGTCGCAACCAGAGTTTCCCGCTTCAGCGAGCGCTCGAACAGCGCGATAAAGGCACCGGCCAGACCCATGACGGTGACCCAGAGCAGCATCGACCCTTCATGATTGCCCCAGGTTCCGGCAAATTTGTAGAGCAGCGGCTTTACCGAAGCACTGTTCATCACCACCAGCCGGACCGACAGATCCGAACGCAGAAATAGCCAGATCAACAGCAGGAAGGACAAAGTGACAAACAGGCCCTGGGCGACGGCGACCGGGCGGATCGCGGCGAAATAGTCCTCCCGCTCCGCGCGCAGACCGATCGCGCCCAGCGCAAACTGCAGGAGCGCGAGCGAGGCGGCAAGCCAGAGCGCGATCAGGCCGGTTTCGGCGATCATTGGACAAGCGTCTCCGTCTTGTGCTTGCCCGAGGTCATATCAATGCCCTCCAGTTCGCGGGGAATGTAATTTTCATCATGCTTGGCGAGCAGCGTGTCGGCGACAAACAGGCCGTTGGCGTCCAGCCGGCCATCGGCAACCACGCCCGACCCTTCGACAAACAGGTCCGGGGTGATACCGGTATAGGTAACCCGCTGCTGCGCCGTGCCGTCCTGCACGATGAATTGCACGGTCACGCCATCGGCGGATCGCTGGATCGAGCCTTTCTCCACCATGCCGCCCAGGCGGATTGCCTGTCCTGCCTCGGGCTTGCGTTCCGAAATGTCGGACGGCGTATAGAAATAGCTCGCCTGATCCTGCAGCGCATAAGCCGCCAGCAGCCCCGCGCCGATCAGAGCCACCATCGCCAGCAGGACCAGAGTCAATCGTTGGTGCTTCGCCTTCATTTTCGCTTGCTCAACTGTTCAGCCTTGCTTTCCGCCTTGCGCATGACTGCAAAACTATGGACGACAACCGCTACGGTCGACAGCAGCACGATGACATAGGAAGCAAGAACGAAAGGCCAGTGGTTCATTCGGCTGCCATCCTTTTCAGTCGCGCTTCGACCTTGGTCTCCGCCAGGATGCCGCGCATCCGCATCAGCACGATTGCACCGAACAGCAGGCTGAAGCCAGCCACATTCACCATCAACGGCCATAGAAACGCACTATCGATCGACGAGCCGCTGACGGTGATGCTGGCGGGCTGATGCAGGCTGTTCCACCACACAACCGAACGGTTGATAATCGGAATGTTGATGGCTCCCACGATACCAAAAATGGCCGTGACCCGAGATACTCCGCCTTTTTCGCTGCTGGCATTGGCCAGCGCGATATAGGCAAGATAGAGAAAGAACAGGACCAGCACCGATGTCACTCGCCCGTCCCAGACCCACCAGGTCCCCCAGGTCGGTCGCGCCCAGATAGAGCCGGTGATCAGCCCGAGGGCGGTAAAGACAGCACCCGGCACCGCGATCGCACGGGCGGCCACGGCCGCTAGCGGATGCCGCCAGACAATCTGCATGATGCTGGCAATCGCGATTCCCGTCCAGCCGCCCATCGCCAGCCATACAGTCGGCACGTGAATATAGAGAATGCGGACACTGTCCCCCATCAGGCGATCCGCCGGTGCATAGAGCAGCCCGTAGACCGAACCGAAAATGGCCAGCGCCAGCCCTGCGACCAAAAGCCAACGGGTTAACGGTCTGGCGAGCGCCAGAAAACGTGTGGGATTTGCATAAGCGTGCATGGATTGAGCGGTGATTGCCTCGAGCTAGATCGCGTCCGGTGTCGTTCGCCGAATTCGATGGCAGAAGCGTGGCGCATCGACAAGTGTTTTTGCGAATTTCAGCCTCACCGGACCCGCAAAGCCAGGGCCCGGTGCGCTTTCAAAAGGGGATGGACAATACCGCATCAGAAACAGGCGATGATCAACTGGCCAGGGTCAATTCTCGGGCAAGCTTCAGCGCGGACCGATAATCGCCTTTAAAGTTAATTCCTGGCTGATCACTGGACAGGCCAACGCGGGTCAGCATTTCTCTTGGCTGGTTCTGAACACCCGACAATATTATCTCGGTTCCAGACAGTCTGGCCTGGTCGATAAATTCCTTGATCATCGTTACACCGCTGGCATCGAGCATCGGTACCAGCCGCATACGGAGGATGATCACCTTGGGTGTTCGGCCGATCTTGCGCATGGCATCCAGCAATTCACCCGCCACGCCGAAGAAGACAGGACCGCTGATCCGGAACACTTCCACGTCTTTCGGCAAGTCATCGCGTTGTCCCGGATCCTCCCCTTCGCGTTCCGGATCGCTATTCGGTGATTGTCCGTTTTCCAGCTGCACGGTATCGCTCATGCGCGCCATGAACAGGAGCGATGCCAGCGTCACACCGACGCCGATCGCGACCGTCAAATCCACCAGAACCGTCAGGCCGAAGGTCAGCAACAATACCGCTCTGTCGCTATTGGGCATCCGTAGCAACACGACGAACCGGTCAAATTCACTCATGCCCCATGCGACCACAAACAATATCGCTGCCAGCGCCGCCATCGGCACATATGCCATGAAATCGCTGGCAAACAGAATGAACAGCAGCAGGAAAAGAGCGTGCATCATCCCTGACACTGGGGTCTTTCCACCGGCCTTTATATTGGTCGCAGTGCGCGCGATCGCGCCGGTCGCGGGCAAGCCGCCGAACAGGACCGAACCGAGATTAGCAACGCCCTGGCCGATCAATTCCTGGTTCGACCGGTGCCGGGTACCGGTCATGCCATCCGCAACGACAGCAGAAAGCAGCGCTTCGATACCAGCGAGAAAGGCGATCGTGAATGCAGCAGGCAGCAATTCGGTGGTTTTTGCCCAGGTCAAATCCGGCAGTGACGGCGTCGGCAACCCGGTTGCCATATCGGGAAACCGCGTGCCGATCGTTTCGACCGGCAGCTGCAACAATGCAACCGTCAGCGAGGCAAACACGATCGCAACCAGAAATCCGGGCAACTTGGGAGCAAATTTTTTCAGTGCAACAATTACGCAAAGTGCACCAAGGCCGACCAGAAAAGTCGCGATATGCACCGAGGTCATCGCTCCAAAATAAGCTTGCCACTTGGGCAAGAACGCGGCCGGCACATTCTCGAGCGAAAGTCCCAGAAAATCCTTCACCTGACTCGAAGCGATGATGAGAGCGATCCCGGCAGTAAAGCCCGTGACCACCGGATGCGGAATGAACTTGATCAGTCGGCCGACCCTGAACGCTCCGGCCGCGATCAGGATGAGTCCAGCCAGGAATGTGGCGATGAGCAGGCCGTCATAGCCATGTTCGGCAATCACGTTGAAGACGACCACGACAAAGGCCCCGGTGGGACCACCGATCTGGACCCGCGACCCGCCGAGGAACGAGATCAGAAATCCAGCGATTACAGCTGTGACCAGCCCCTTGTCGGGCGATGCGCCGCTGGCGATGGCCAGTGCCATGGACAGGGGCAGCGCAACGATCGCCACCGTCAGACCGGCGACAGAGTCCGATCTGAACAGACTAAAATTATAGCCCTCACGCATGGTGGTGATGAATTTGGGTGTAAAGCCTTGCACGGGGCGGCGCTCGTTATCCGGCCTCCGGCTTCGCCTGGTCGAACAATATCGACCCGACGTTGCGCGCCGGCCTGCCATCCATCGTTTCGCGCAAACGCACGCCGCGCCCGATACCGATGCTCGAGGCATTTTCGCCAATCAATTCAATCCCGCTCTCTTCAAGAGCGGTGATGATCTTCACCAGCGTATCAATGACTCCTCGTACCTGTCCGTCCGAAGCTTCCATGCGCTGGATCGTGGGCAGCGAGAGCCCCGCCATTTCCGCCAGCTGTCGCTGATCAATGCCGAGCAAGGCGCGCGCCGCCCGCAATTGTTGAGACGTGATCATTTTAACATCTCCAATGATATATTAAACATCATAATTCAGTATTAACAATTTATTCAAATGCTGTATAGTGCATTTTCAGCCGAGGCAATTGGCTGGTGTAGGTTCGGACAAGGTTCACCGCGGCAATGATAGCAACGCCTGGAGTGGCGGTTTGTCACAGGCGTTCGCTTGATCACCCGCGTCCACCATCAGCAGCCCGCTGTCATGAACGCAGCCCATATTTCAACAACAAGAAGCAGGACAAGACGAATGGCCGGATTTGATACTCTGCTGGACAGAATCGTCGATGATATGCGCAGCGACGATCATGCTGGCGCTGAAGACCCGGACAAATCCATCCGTTCCGCTTTGCCGCAAACCGCATGGCAGGCGGCGGCGCGGGGCCTGCGGGGTCGATGCCCAAGCTGTGGTGAAGGCCGCATGTTCACTCGGCTTCTCAAGCCGTTCACGCATTGCCCAAAATGTGGCCAGGACTGGACCGCTCAGCAGGCGGATGATTTTCCCGCCTATGTGGCGATCATTCTGACCGGCCATATCATGGCGCCGATCATCATCTTCATGGTCAATGAAACCAATTTTTCCATGTGGACGAATCTGGCGATCATGCTTTGCCTGTCGCTAATGCTGATCGGCGCGTTGTTGCAGCCCGCCAAAGGAGCGATCATAGCCCTGCAATGGTGGATGGGATTGAACGGTTTTGAAAAGCCGGCACGCCCGGAGGGCCTGCTATCGCCGGGCGATGCAAAGAAATAGGCTGAAGGGACCGGAATAAAGCCAGCCCCCCTCAACCGACTAGCATGAGCTATCGTCCGATCAAGGCCATGGCCATATTGTCCGCGACATCGGAGTCGGGCAGGTTCTGCGCGGCACTGCGTGCCCATATCTCGGTCAGTCTTTCGGGAATCATCGCAACTCGGCGATTGACTTCGCTGACATCGCCATCGCCGAGATATTCCAGGCCAACGCTTATGATACCGCCCGAATTGATCACATAATCCGGAGCAAAGAGGATATTGCGGTCAAAGATCCGCTGTCCGTCTTCGGGCGTCGCCAGCTGATTATTGGCACCACCCGCGACGATCGGCACATTGAGATGAGCGATCGAGACCTTGTCCAGTATCGCGCCCAGGGCATTGGGGCTGAACACATCTGCTTCGATCCGCATGACTTCGTCGAGCCCTACAACCGTCGCTCCGATTTCCTCGCCCAGGACAGCGGCATGTTCCTTGTTGATATCGGCGATGCTCAGTCTGGCGCCATCCTTGGCGAGCAGACGGGCAAGACCGCCGCCAACGCTGCCCACACCCTGGATCGCAACATGAATGCCTTCCATAGAGTCACGCCCCAGCTTGTGCGCAACCGCCGCCTTGACTCCCAGATACACGCCCATGGCGGTAAACGGACCCGGATCGCCGCCGGCCTCGCCGCTTTTGCTGACGGGCAGACCGGAGACATATTTGGTCTCCTTGGTCAAGGCGACCATGTCTGCAGCAGTGATTCCGACGTCTTCTGCAGTGATATATTTCCCGCCAAGCGACTCGATCATGCGTCCAAACGCGGCAAGCATCTCCGGCGTCTTGGTGCGATTGCGGTCAGCAAGAATCACTGCCTTGCCACCGCCCAGTGGCAGGCCAGCCATCGCATTCTTGAAACTCATGCCACGCGACAGGCGCAGCGCGTCGGTCACTGCAGTTTCGCGATTTTCGTAATGCCAGAACCGTGTACCGCCCGCGCCGGGGCCCAGATGCGTGCTGTGCAGCGCGATGATTGCGCTGAGTCCGGTCTCGATATCATGGAAAAAATGGACCGCTTCATGGTCGTCAAAATCCGGCAAATCCCACATCGCGCTCATACTGTGTTTCCTGACAGGTTGGTGTAATTAAAAATCTCATAGCTGTAATTAAATTACAAATAAAGAAAGATTTTCCGGCACGGCCAGGTGGTGATGACCTTGTGCTTCGGCAGCTGTTCAGGAGAAAAAAATGGGGCGATCGAGGGGTCTTGAACCCCCGACCTCCGGTACCACAAACCGGCGCTCTAACCAACTGAGCTACGATCGCCACAGGCCGCGCGCTATAAAGCCGCATTGCGCCGCGGTGCATAGGGACAGGGAGTGGCAATCGTCAAGTATTTAGCGGGGCAAATCGGAATTAAAACGCATCCCCCCTCTGCCGATGGACCAACCGGGCCGGTTGCCGGGCGGCGTCAATCAGCGCTCGTTCCTCGACCAGCGCGCTTTGCATCTCCACCGCCAGGTCGACGCGGAACCAGCGCGTCGTCAGCTTGACCTGACTTTGGACTTCTGGCGAGGCCCCCAGACTGGCGGGATAGGATTGCTTCCAGAAATCATTCAGGCTGGCATATCCCAGTTCCGGCCGCCTGCCGAGAAATTGACGCGCTGGCGTGAGATCCGAAGGCAGTGCACCGAGCATCGCCAGCAGAATCGCCTGCTCCGGTCGCAGCGTATTAATATTGATGGGCGAGAGATCGGTGCTTGGCAGGGCACAGACCCAGGGAGCGAGGCGGACAAAAACGTCATCGGTTACGCCCTTCACGGTCCGCAATTCGCTGACATCGACGATCAGGGCATTGGCGGTGCGATAGGGATTGTCGTGCTGCAGATAATGTTGATCCTCTGCCCCGCGAGGGGATGCAACGGTGTCACTGTCGATCCAGTCCGCAACCGATTCCGCGATGTCGGCGGCGTCTCCGTCCAATATGCCCAGCATCACCATCAGCCGCGAAAATTGCGCAAGCCCTTCCGGTCGCGCCGACAGCCTGTCTTCCTGCTGGGTGACAAGGCTGTTGATATTGAAGCAATTGCCTCTGTCGGCAAGCGTGGCGGCGATAATTCCTCCGGGCACGGGAAATTTCTGCTCCGCACCATTCCAGCCGCCCACATTGATCGTCCGTCCCGGCGACGCGGAAACAATCTGCTCGGCCGACTCCATGCCGATCGATTCGGCGGCGATCAGATAGGCCTTGGCCTGCGACAATTCCCGCGCGTTGGAGGCGAGCTTGGTCGCGCCGGCCAGCCGGTCGATGCCATGCGCTGCCAGGATTGCGATTACCGCGACCAGCAACAACACGGTCAGCAGCGCAGCGCCGCGTTCCTTTTCAGTTCCTTTTTGCTGCAGCGGGTTCACAAATAGCCCGTTCCGACCAGAAACAGGTGCCGGTAGCGGCGCCCCGCCTGCTCAAATTCTATTTCGACAGCTCGCGGCATGTCTGCCAGTCGCTCGGTCTCCCATCTGCTCGACCATAGCCCGCGCTTGTCGCGAAAACGCAACTCCAGCGAGTCAATGTTCGAGATCAGGACTGCCGGCTGATCGATCGAGCCGCCATCGGTCATCCGGTAGCGCCATCGCTCGAGATTGCCGTCCGTCAGCCGATATTCCACCCGTTCCAGATTGGACCGGGCCTCGCCATTGATATTGCTTTGCCCGCCGCGCGTGAATTTCAGGAAAGCCGCCTCCGGCCCGCCTGTCTCGCTGGAAAAAGCGGCGACTCTGTCCCCACTCTCGTCCCGGGACGCCCTCGGCAATGCCTGGCTCAGGTCGGCCTCCATCAACGATACAAAGCGCTGCATTTCCGCCATCTGGCCAAGATTTTTCGCGGTTATTTCGTCGCCATCGACAGCGGTCCGGAGCATGATGACCCCGGCGACCGACAACATCGCAAAAATGAATAACGCCACCATCATCTCGACGAGAGTGAAGCCATTGCGGTTGCCGGGCATTGTTGCCAATTTTTCCATCGACCTCGCTTATATTCAGATTGTTCAAAGCCGCAAAGAGCGGTTGCGATCAACGGGGATTCATTTATCGTGACGCCGGGTAGTTAGGGACAGTTTTGGACGTTCATATGACAGAAGCCAATAATACATCGGCTGACTATCTGGTTGCGCTGGGCAAGGTGCAGCGCTTTCCGCGCAAGGAAATAGAATTGTGCATTGTCAGGAATTTTCTCAACGCCGACGAATGCAGCAAGCTGGTCACGATGATCGACCAGAAACGGCGGCCGTCCGACATTGCGGATCCCAATGGCGATGACTATTTTCGGACCAGCGAGACGTGCGACCTCGACCATTCTGATCCCTTTGTTGCCGAAATTGACGGGAAAATTTGCGGCTTTGCCGATATCGATGCGCAATTTGGCGAACCCCTGCAGGGACAGCGCTATGCCGTTGGTCAGGAGTTCAAGGCGCACACGGACTTCTTCGATCCGCATGGCCAGGATTTCCGGAAATATTGTTCCGTCTCCGGACAGCGAACCTGGACCTTCATGATCTATCTCAATGAACCGGACGCAGGCGGCGCCACTCGCTTCACCCATTTCAAGAAGAGCTTCACGCCGGAGACCGGGACAATGCTGTGCTGGAACAACCGCAACCCCGATGAATCGGTCAACAACTGGACCTTGCACCACGGCATGAAGGTGCGCAAAGGGACGAAATATGTGATCACCAAATGGTATCGCGAGAAGCCCTGGCCGTGGAACGGATGAACCGATTGCCCCGAACATAATGAACCTGTTTCGCTATCGCCCCGGCCCCGGCATGATGGTCTCGGCCGCCTTCATCGGTCCGGGAACCGTGACGGCCTGTACACTTGCCGGCGCCAATTTCGGCTTTGCGCTGCTTTGGGCGCTGCTGTTTGCTACCCTGACCACCATCATTCTGCAGTCCTTTGCCGTGCGCATCGCGCTGATAACCCGGCTTGGCCTGGCAGAAGCGATGCTGGCGACGATCGCTTCACCCCTCTTCCGCGCGCTGGCAGCGCTGCTGCTGATCTCCGCTCTGGTACTGGGCAATGCCGCCTATGAGGCAGGCAATATGTCCGGCGCCGCGCTTGGTCTGGAAGCCGTAAACGGCGGGTCATTGGCGTTTGGCACCGCCCCGGTGATCATCACCATCGCCCTGTTCGCTTCGGCGATGCTGGTCTTTTCGAAACCGAAATGGATCGAGAATATTCTGATCCTGCTGGTGCTGTTGATGAGCGCGGCCTTTCTCCTGACCTTCATACTGATCCGGCCGGACCTTGGAGCGCTATTGCAAGGCTTTGTTCCCCGCATCCCCGACGGGGGCCTGATGACCGCAATCGCGCTGATCGGGACCACGATCGTCCCTTATAACCTGTTTCTCCACGCTGCGAGCGTGCGCGAGCGCTGGGACGCAGAACAGCTGCCCGAAGCCCAGCTGGACAACAGCATTTCGATCGGAATCGGCGGCCTGGTGTCGATGACGATATTGGCGACTGCTGCGGCCAGCCTGTTCGGCAGCGGCAAGGCGATCGAAAATGCGGTCGATATGGCACAGCAGCTCACCCCCCTGTTCGGCAGCCTGGCCACGGTTACGCTTGGTGCCGGCCTGTTTGCCGCAGGCCTGACCTCCGCCATTACCGCACCCCTCGCCACCGGCTATATCGTGCAGGAAATTTTCAAGACCTCCGGCTCCCGCAGGCCATTCCAAATCGGCGCGCTGATTGTGATCGCGACGGGCACTTTTGCGTCGCTGATCGGCTATCGACCAGTCGAACTGATTTTCATTGCCCAGATTGCCAATGGATTGCTGTTGCCGATCGTGGCGATTTTTCTGATCCGGCTGGCGAACAACAAGCAGCTGCTGGGACAACATGCCAACGGGCTTGGAGCCAATATTCTGGGCGGAATAATCCTGCTGGTCACCTGCGCGCTGGGTTTCCGTTTGATCGCCCGTGCGCTAGGCTTCTGGCCATGACTTCGACAATCGATCTCAATGCCGACCTGGGCGAGGACGAAAGCCCGGAAGCAGAAGCCCGCGACATCGCGATCATGGATATCGTTTCGAGCTGCAATATCGCCTGCGGCGGCCATGCCGGTTCGCCGGAGTCGATGCGGACCATGCTGACGGCCGCAAGAACCAGGCAGATCGCCCCCGGCGCACACCCCTCCTACCCGGATCGCAGCGGTTTCGGACGCCGGTCGATCGATATATCACTGGAAGAACTGGAAGCATGTTTGACCTCCCAGCTGCAGGACATCCGCAACATGGCGGACCAGGTCGGCGTGCCGCTGACCCATCTCAAGCCGCATGGAGCTCTGTACAACGATGCTCAGGATGATCCGGCCCTGTCCGGCCTGCTGGTTGACATGTCCGCGCGGGCGGGTCTCGCGCTGGTGAGCATGCCGAAATCCCTGATCCAGAAAAAGGCTGCGGAACGCAATATTCGCTTCATCGGCGAGGCCTTTATCGACCGGCGCTATACTGCCGGCGGCCGACTGCTGCCCCGCAGCGAAGAGGGGGCGGTGATCGAGGACGAGAGCGACCGCATTGTTCAGGGGCTGACGCTGGCAAAGGGAGGAGCGCTGGCGGCGCAGGACGGCACGATCCTGCAGGTCGCCGCACACTCCCTCTGCCTCCATTCGGATAGCGATGGCGCGCTCGAAACCGCCAGAAAAATGCGCATGGCACTGGAAAAGGCCGGGATAGCAATAAGCGCGGTCAAATAGTGGCGGAGCTCGATCCAACTATCCATATCTGCGACGACTGGATCCATATCGGGTTGCCAGACCGCAAAATGGTGCCAGCGGTGCAAACCACCCTGACGGCAGGCGAACAGTGGACGGAGATTGTGCCCGGCCTCGACAGCATCGCGGTGCAGTTTGACCCTGCCCTGATCTCACCCGACGATGCTGCGGAATCGCTGCGCGATCGATTGGCTGGCAAGCCCCCGAAATTGAATTACTCTGAGAATATTGTCGTTATTCCTGTATGCTACGAAGATAATCTGGCACCAGATATGAAATATGTAGCGGAAAAGCTTGGTATTCCTCCCGTTTCTGTGCCGTCCTGGCACACTGCCCAGACCCATCGCGTGGCGATACTGGGATTCATGCCCGGATTTGCCTATCTTGAGAGCAGCGAGGAGATTGCAGACATCGGACGGCTGGCCAGTCCGAGACAATTGGTGAAGGCCGGCTCTATCGGCATCATTGGACGGCAAAGCTGCATCTATTCCTTTGACAGCCCCGGCGGCTGGCCGATTATCGGTCGCACGCCGCTCCGCCTGTTTGACCCTGCGAAGTCCCGGCCGGCCTTGCTGTCGGCAGGGGATACCGTTCGCTTCCAATCCATTTCAAGACACGCCTTTGACCGCTTGCAGCAGGATCAGCAGCAGTGAGCATCGAAATCCTGAATGCCGGTTTGCAAACGACTCTGCAGGGCGCGCCCTTTACCGGGCACCGTCATCTGGGCATGCCCGCAGCCGGTGCAGCCGATTGCCTGTCTCTGGCACTGGCAAATTTCCTGGTGGGCAAGCCGCAAGGGGCCGTCGCCGTAGAAATCACACTTACCAAGGCGGCTTTCGGGTTCAGGACCCCCTGCTCGATTGGCGTGGTCGGACCCGCAGAATATATCCGGATCAATGGTCAGGATCGGCCCCGGCATGAAACGCTGACACTCGCGGCGGGAGACACGCTCGATATCGGGCCAGGCCGTCCCGGATGCCGAACCTATCTGGCCCTGTCGGCGGACCTCGAGGCCGACAGCCTGCTGGGCGGCCAGTCGACCTATCTGGCTGCGGGACTAGGCGGTTTTCATGGCCGGGCGCTCAGGGATGGTGACATCATCCCGCTTTCCCGACCTGCGCTTCCCCAAAATCTCGCCGGGAGCACGCCGTCCGGTCTGCGACCGCATTATAGCGATGACCATGTACTGCGGATCACACCCGGTCCGGAAGCGGGCAAAGCGAGCGACGAAATATTGAAAAACCTCTGTCTGCGCGCCTATTCGGTCGGAGCGAGAGCCAGCCGGATGGGTATCGCGCTCGAGGGCGCGCTGCTCCGCAGGGGCCAGTCATCGGACATGCCAAGCGCTGCGGTTTTTCCGGGAACCATCCAGCTGCCGCCTAGCGGCCAGCCCTATCTGCTTGGTCCCGATGCCCAGACTACCGGAGGCTATCCACGGATCGCACAGGTCATCCGCGCTGACCGGCATCTGATCGGACAGCTGGGGCCGGGTTCACGAATTCAATTTGTCGAAACCACAACAGAAAGGGCCACGGACATCTATCGGGAAAAACTTGCCCTGCTGTCTTGGCTAGGCCAGATCAAATTGTGGTAAAGCATTGAGGCGCTTCCGCAGCCTCAATGCGATCAGCTCTTTTTGAGCGACAAACCACCAAAGCGCTTGTTGAAGCGAGCCACCTGGCCGCCCTGATCAAGAAGACGCTGGTTGCCACCGGTCCAGGCAGGGTGCGACGACGGATCGATGTCCAGTTGCAGCGTGTCCCCTTCCTTGCCCCAGGTCGAGCGGGTTTCATAGGTTGTACCATCGGTCATCTGAACGGTGATCATGTGATAGTCGGGATGCGTATCGGGTTTCATTTTCGGCTCCTAAACGGGCTGGTTACCGACCAGACCCAAAGCGAATAGATTTAAAGGAAGCGGCCCATTAACCGGCGAATGAGAAAAGGGCAAGATTCTTTTGAAAAAGCTTATGCCGCGGGTGGATCAGCGATCATCGCGGTGAAGCTCGCCTCGGCAGCCAGCTTGTCGCCAATCATTGCCTGCCCGGAAAATTTGCAGACGCGCGCGCGCTTCTGTTCAAATTTGACGTTCAGGGACAGCAGGCAGCCCGGTTCCACCGGCTGACGGAATTTTGCTCCGTCGATCGCCATGAAATAGACGAGCTTGCCCGATCCGACCATGTCGAAGCTTTCCATGGCAAGAACGCCGGCGGCCTGCGCCAATGCCTCGACAATCATCACGCCTGGCATGATCGGCCGGCCAGGAAAATGCCCCTGGAAAAAGCCTTCGTTCATCGTCACAGCCTTGATCGCCCGGATGGATTCGTTCTTCACGAGCTCCTCCACCCGGTCCACCAGAAGCATGGGATAGCGGTGCGGGAGCACCGCCATCACCTTGGTTACATCATAGTTGAGCGCTTCAGTCATCAAAGATCGATTAGCGACTGGCTGGCTGGGCCGCAGGCGGCTGCTGGGCCGCCTGGTTGCGCGCACTTGCCACCAGCAACTGCTGAAGCTGCTGATGAAGGGATACCGTGTTGCGCTGTGGCTGCCAAGTGGCAGGCGGGGTGGTGCTGACGGTGGGCACCCTTGTGTCCAGAACCGCCGTGATCGCATCGGTAATATCGGTCTGGGGCGGTGCGTAAATAAACGCATCGGGGCTCAGGATGACGCTGATTTTCTTGTCCGCGACGACCTGCTGCTGGGCATTGGAATATTCTTTGAAAATATTTTCGACCGCAAACATTTGCGCCTTGATTGCCGGCGTTTGCAGTTTCTGAATTTCTTCTTCTTCCGTTTCCATGCTCTTCAGCACGGGGCTGTTCCCTCTTACCGCCGCATCAAGCTCTTCCTGGGTCAGCTGCTTGTTCTTGTCCGTGTCCAGCTGAGCACGCAGATCGTTCAGCGTCTTGTTGCGCGCATCAATCTGGTCAAAAGAGGATTTATACTGCGTTCCGATCTGCGAATAGGCGGCTGAAAAAGCCTTGGTCTTGGCGATGGCTATGGTCGGGTTCGCCGTCGCAATGCCGGATACCTGGGCGGTTGCTACAGTACCGAAGGCCAGCGGTGCAGCCGTAACGGTGAGTAGGGTGAGAGCGGTTCTAAATAAACGTGTCATCAGAATTGTGTTCCTACGTTGAAAGTGAAAAGTTTGGTGTCATCGCCAGGCTCTTTCAGCAGAGCCTTGGCAATATCGATCCTGAATGGACCAAATGGTGAATTCCAGTTTACCCCAAAACCGACTGAAACGCGAGGGCTGGGAGTATCCCCGAAAAAGCGCTCGACGAAATTGGTCGCGATCGGGTTGGGATTGCCATTGGCATCCACTGCATCAAGAGTGGTTGTGGCTTTGCCCTCAGCATCGACGGTCAAATATTCCGGCGCTACACCCACTGCCTTGCCGTCGGCATCAAAAATTGTACGTTGCCGCTGCGTCTGCAGGTCGGTGAGCAGCAAGGGGTGCGTGACGTTGAACACGGCACCGACATCGACAAAGATAGAAGGCCGCAAGCCAAGCTCACGGGCACCCGATCCGAGCGGAATCTCGAGTTCAGCCCGGCCCAGATAATAGGCCCGGCCACCGATCGCATCATCGGTCTGACGGCCATTGGTCACTGGCACAATCGCGTTGATCGGATTGCCGTTAGCGTCAAGTCCCGGAACAGTAGTGGACCGCACAACCCGGGGCCCGACACCGCGAATATCGAAACCGCGAATTTGTGGCTCTCCGAGGAAAAAGCGGTCGGTCAACCTGACGTCATCAATACCATCGCCAGGCGTCTTGGAGCGATTTTCCAGCGGGTGAATATATCCACCTTCTGCGCTAGCCGTAAAGATGAAATCTCCCAGGACTCGCCAATGCTTGGAAGCGTTCAGACGCCCCCGGATATATTTGACACTGCCGCCGAGACCGGCAAAATCGACGCTTCCGACAACCGATTGGCCGCGGGTCGGCCGGATCCTGTTGTCCCGGTCATCATAGATCAGTGAAGCACCGATAGACGATGTCGTGCGCGAACCGAGTGCATCACAAAGAAAACGGCCTGCCAGGATCGGATCGCATACGTCGCCCGCACTATTGCCTCTGATGCCGTCTCCGTTGCTGTCGGTGAAGAACAGGCTTGGCTTCAGCGTCACATCATCCTGGCTGAGGCCATAGCGAAAGGAAGCAGACAGATATTCGGTAATTGGTACACCTGCACGGATCTGGAAGCCCGTTGTCAGCTGCTCGAACGTGGTTTCACGATTTTTGTTGACGAAATTGAAGCTGTTCAGATCTCGACGAAAAACATCCGCGCCGATGGCGATATTGCGGTCGAACAGATAGGGTTCGGTAAAGCCCAGTTCGACCGATTGTGAGAATCTGGAATAGCTGACGCTGGCACGCAGTTCCTGGCCCTTGCCGCGGAAGTTGCGCTGCCGGATCGAAGCCTGCAGAATGAAATTCTCGACGCTGGAAAAACCTGCCGAAAGCTGCAGTTCGCCGGTCGCCTTTTCCTCGACATTGGCTTCCAGGATGATGCGGTCAGGCGCACTGCCCTGCTTCTGTTCGATTTCCAGATCTTCCTGGAAAAAGCCCAGCGATTTGATCCGGTTTGCCGAACGTTTGACCTGGAAGCTGTTGAACGCATCGCCTTCGTTCAGACGGAATTCCCGGCGCACGACCTTGTCTTGAGTCAGGGTGTTGCCGTTGATATCGATCCGCTCGACATAGACCCGGTCGCTTTCCGCAACCTGGAACAGAATGTCCATGGTCAGCGTATCTTTGTTCCGGGTAAATTCCGGACGCACATCGGCAAAGGCATAGCCGAACAGGCCAGCGGTTTCCGACAGGCGCTCGACCGTATCTTCCACCTGTTTGGCGTTATAGAAATCGCCCGTTTTCATCGGCAGCTGGGGCGTCAGGAATTCCGGTGTAAAATCGCGAATCTCGCTTTCCACCGACACATCGCCAAATTTGTAGCGATCGCCTTCTTCCACCACATAGGTGATGATGAAATCCCGCTTGTCGGGGGTGAGTTCGGCCACGGCGGAGATCACGCGGAAATCGGCATAGCCTTCGGTCAGGTAGAACTGCCGGAGCTTTTGCTGGTCAAAGGCCAGCCGGTCCGGATCATAGGTGTCGCTGGAACTGAAGAAACGGTAGAAGCGCGACTGCTTGGTGACCATCTCGCCGCGCAGCTTGCCGTCGGAAAAGGCTTCGTTGCCGATGATGTTGATCTGCTGGACCTTGGACTTGGGCCCTTCGTTGATCTCAAACACAATATCGACGCGATTCTGGTCGAGCTGCACCATTTTCGGCTCAACGCTGGCGGCAAAGCGACCCTTGCGCTTGTAGAGCTCGATGATGCGGGCCACGTCAGCGCGGACTTTCGAACGCGTGAATATCTGGCGCGGGGCCAGCCGGATTTCCGGATAGATCTTGTCTTCCTTGATCCGCTTGTTGCCTTCCAGCAAAATCCGGTTGATCACCGGATTCTCGATCACCTCGATAATCACAGCGCCGTCATTGTTGCGGATGCTGACATCCTTGAACAATTCCGTTTCGAACAGATCCTTCAACGCCTGGTCAGCCGCTTCCTGGGTGTAGGGCTGGCCGACGCGCAATTTCATGTAGGACAGGACCGTCGTCGGTTCGAGGCGCTGGGCGCCTTCCACCACGATCGTGCGTATGGTGTCGGCCGCCGGAGCCGCCGCTGGCGCGGCCTGTTCCGCGTCCTGCGCCTGCGCCGACGAAGAAATCGCCGCGCCGCTCAGGATCGTGCCGCACATCAGCAAGGGCAAAAGTCGCTTTTTATGATTCACAGACAAACTCGCTTTCACACCATAAACCCAAAAATAAAATGAACCCGGCACCAAGGCACAAGCTTCGCCAACCCCCTGCCCCAATGCAGCGTGTCAATCAATGGTCAATCAGCCGGAGATAGACCGGAATAGACCAAATGACGATAAATCGTTGAATGTCACTACCAGCATGAACATCAGAACCAGTGCCAGCCCGGAACGAAAGGCCCATTCCTGGACTTTGGCATTGGCCGGCTTTCTCCGCACCGCTTCAATCGCATAGAACATCAGATGCCCTCCATCGAGCATGGGGATTGGCAGCAGGTTGATGAACCCCAAGTTAATTGAGATTAATGCGACGAAAAGAATGAAGCTTTCCAGACCCAGCTTGAACTGTTCGCCGGAAGCCTGGGCGATTTTCAGCGGTCCGCCAAGCTCCTTGATCGAACGCTTGCCGGTAATCACCTGACCGAGAGTGGTGGTGATCTGGTCGACAATGGAAATGGTCTTGTCCACCGCAACCGCCGGAGCTTCGAGCGGACTGACCGGGCGCCATTCCACCTGACTGGATGCCATGCCGAGCAGACCCAGCCGATATTCGTTGCCGAACCGGTCTTTCAGGATCTGCACGCCGGTCTTGCCCTGCCTGGTAAAGCGCTGGCCGTCCCGCTCATAGACGATTTCCACTTCCTGCTCGGGAATCAGCATGATCTTCTCGCGCAGATCCTCGAACAGTTCAATTTTCTCGCCGTCGACCGAGATGATCCGGTCGCCCGGCTGCATGCCCATCGCCGCGGCGGTGGAATCGGGAGAGATTGCGCTGGCAACGGGCAGAGTGGCGCTGGTGCCATAGGCGATCACAAAGCCCATGATGATGAGGATGGCAAAGATGAAATTGATCGCCGGCCCTGCAAAGACAATCGCCGCGCGCTTCCAGAGAGACTTGGACTGGAAGGTCCGGTTGCGCTCTTCAGCCGGAAGGCTCAGCCAGTCAGAACTTTTGCTGCCGGACGGATCCATGTCGCCGGCGAACTGGACATAGCCGCCCAATGGCAACATGCAGACCTTCCAGCGGGTTCCCCGCTTGTCGGTCCATCCGGCAATTTCCTTGCCGAAGCCGATGGAAAAGGTATCCGCCTTGACGCCGCACCAGCGGCCGACCAGATAATGGCCCATCTCGTGCACGAAGACGAGCACCCCGATGACGATCAGGAAGGAGAATAAATAGATCAAAATACCGGGATTATCCGTCAAACCTTCAATTCCTCGACCAGTTGCTCGGTCCGAACGCGCGCTTCCCTGTCTATCGCAAAGATATCCGCCAATGCGGCCGGTTCGGGCGGGCTATAACTATCTAGCAACCGGGTTACAATCTCTGTGATGTCCAGAAACTGAACCGCCCCGCCCAGAAAGGCCGCGACGGCCACTTCATTGGCGGCGTTGAGCATCGCCGGCTTCCCGCCCCCTGCCGTGATCGCGGCTCTGGCGATTTTGGTCGCGGGAAAGCGGCTTTCGTCGGGCTGTTCGAATTCCAGCCGACCGATCTCCGCGAGATCGAGCGGCTTGCAATTGGTCGTCATCCGTTCCGGCCAGGCCAGCGCACTGGCGATCGGTATCCGCATGTCCGGGGAGCCGAGCTGGGCAAGGGTCGAGCAGTCGCGATATTCGACCATCGAGTGGATCACCGACTGCGGGTGGACCAGAATCCCGATATTTTCAAGCCCGACCGGGAACAGATGGTGAGCCTCGATCAGTTCCAGCCCCTTGTTCATCATCGTCGCGCTGTCGACCGAAATTTTTGCGCCCATGTCCCAGTTGGGATGCGCCACCGCCTGCTCTGGCGTCACACTCGCCATCTGTTCGCGCGTCCATGTCCGGAACGGGCCACCGCTGGCGGTCAGGGTGATCTTGCGCACCTGGTCGATTCGCCCGCCCTGCAGGGCCTGGAAGATGGCATTATGCTCGGAGTCGACCGGCAGCAAGGTTGCCCCTGCCTTGCGGGCCTCGGTCATCATCAGCGCGCCGGCGGAGACCAGCGCCTCCTTGTTGGCCAGCGCCACCGTCTTGCCGCAGCGCAGGGCTTCGAGCGTCGGCGGCAGGCCGGCACAACCGACGATCGCTGCCATCGTCCAGTCCGCGCCCATGGCAGCAGCGTCATTCAGCGCGTCGGTGCCACTGGCGGCCTCCGTCGAGCTGCCCGCCAGCAGTCGCTTGAGCTCCTCATAAGCCGAATCGTCGGCGACCACCGCCACCTTTGCTGAAAATTCCCTGGCCAGCGCGGCAAGCTCGGACGCGTTGCCATTGGCGGTCAGGGCGATGATTTCATATTGATCCGGATGCTGACGGATCAGATCCAGCGTCGATCGGCCTACCGATCCCGTAGCGCCGAAAATGGAAACCGACTTTGTCATGCCAGTGCAAGCAGGCTGTTGACCAGCATGACCAGAGCCACGACCGGCGCAACCGGAATCAGGCCGTCCAGCCGGTCCATCACACCGCCATGGCCCGGAAAAATCGTGCCGCTATCCTTCACGCCCGCCTTGCGCTTCAGCCAGCTCTCGAACAGGTCGCCCATTTGCGCAAGCACCGCGAGCGGCAGGCTAAGCAGCACCAGATAGAATGGCAGCCCCCAGTAGAGGTGAAGCATATAGCTGACCGCTGCCGTCAGCACGACGCCGCCAATCAGGCCGGCCCAGGTCTTGTTGGGACTAAAGGTCGGCGCCAGTTTCGGCCCGCCGATCGTGCGACCGGAAAAATAGGCACCAATATCGGTGGCCCAGACCAGGGCAAGGGTCCAGAGCATGACAAGAATCCCGTCCTCGATATCCCGCAGATAGAGGATCGCAAGGGCCGGAAGGCCGGCATAGATGACGCCGGCGGCAAGTTTCAGCGATCGATCGAAGACCGCAACAAACATCGCTGATCCGAAAATCAGGCCCAGCGCCAGAAAGGACGGGCCAGCGGCCCAGGGCGACATGATCGCCAGCGGTACCGACAATGCGTACATCGACAGCAGGCGGTTATCCTGCCGACCGGTCAGCCTCGCCCACTCGCTCATGATCCCGAGCGCCATCAGGATCACAAGCAGCCACAGAGCAACGCCGCCAAAATATCCAGCCGCCAGCGCCGCTCCGATCAGAAGCGCGCCGACGATGACACGGGTTTGCAGTTCACCGGCCTTGCCGGTTGCCGGGGCGGCCGGTTCAGCCATGGTCATCGACCACCGAACCGGCGCTCCCGATGTCCAAATGATTGCAGGGCTTTTTCCAGCTCGATCCTGTCGAAATCCGGCCAGAGCGCCTCGGTAAAATAGAGTTCTGCATAAGCCGCCTGCCACAGCAGGAAGTTGGACAGGCGCAATTCGCCCGATGTCCTGATCAGCAAATCCAGTGGCGGCAAGTCAGCGGTGTCCAGCGCAGCCGCGATATCATCAAGCGCGATGGCTTCCGGCTCCATTTCGCCTGCCTTCACCCGGCTGGCAATATTGCGGACCGCGCGAAGCATTTCGTCCTGCGCGCCGTAGTTGAGCGCCACGGCCAGCGTCATCTTGCGATTTCCCGCTGTCCTTTCGATCGCATTGTCGATCATGGCGACGATATCCGACGCCAGCGCCCGGTAATTGCCGATGACCTTCAACCGCACACCATTTTCAACAAATTCTTCAATGTCGGACTGAATATATTGCCGCAGCAATCCCATCAGATCGCTGACCTCTTCCTCCGGACGGTTCCAGTTCTCGGACGAAAAGGCATAGAGCGTCATCACCTCGAGGCCCAATTCTCCCCCTGCCCGCACGATATTGCGAACCGCCTCTACGCCTTTCTTGTGGCCAAGGGCGCGCGGCAGATGCTTGCGCTTTGCCCATCGTCCATTGCCATCCATGATGATGGCAACATGGCGAGCCCCATGCGTCGGATCAGATGGGCCGGCCGTATCTTGTACCGAATCTGCAGAACCGTTCTTGGACCGGGCGAGCTTCACTGGGTCAGGATTTCCTGCTCTTTGGCTTCGGCCAGCTTGTCGGCTTCGGCGATCATTTCGTCGGTCAGTTTCTGGACCTCGGTCTCCAGCCGCTTCCTGTCGTCCTCGCTGATTTCCTTCTTGCCTTCATCCGCCTTCAGATCGTCCATGCCGTCCCGCCGGACATTGCGAATGGCGATGCGGGCCTTTTCGGCAAACTGACCGGTGAGCTTTGCCAGATCCTTGCGGCGCTCCTCGGTCAGATCGGGAATGGGCAGCCTGATATTGGGGCCATCGACCATCGGGTTCAGGCCAAGACCGGCAGAACGGATCGCTTTTTCCACGGGCTGGATATTGCCCTTGTCCCAGACCTGGACCGACAGCATGCGCGGTTCGGGCACGGAGACGGTGGCGACCTGGTTGAGCGGCATGTTGGAGCCATAAACCTCAACCTTGATCGTATCCAGAAGGGCGATATTCGCCCGTCCGGTCCGGAGCCCGCTCAGGTCATGCTTGAGCGCTTCCAGCGCACCGAGCATCCGCTTCTGCAGATCGGCTTTGTCATATTTTGCCATTGGTCATTCCTCTAGATATTATTCGGTTGTTCCAACCATAGTCGCGGTTCCGCCGCCACCCAATACGGTCGCCAGATTGCCCTGCTCCCGGATCGAAAAGACGACGATCGGTATCTTGTTCTCGCGGCACAGAGCGACGGCGCTGGCGTCCATCACTTTCAGATTGTCGCTCAATACCTGATCAAAACTCAGTTCTTCATAGCGGCTGGCAGTGGCATCCAGCTTCGGGTCGGCGTTATACACGCCATCAACGCTCGTGCCCTTGAACAGCGCTTCACAACCCATTTCCGCAGCGCGCAAGGCCGCAGCCGTATCGGTCGTGAAATAGGGATTGCCGGTGCCTGCTGCAAAAATGACGATGCGGCCCTTTTCCAGATGCCTGACCGCCTTGCGCCGGATATAGGGCTCGCAGACGCTGGCCATCGGAATGGCCGACAATACGCGTGTGTCGCAGCCCATCTGTTCCAGCGCATTCTGCACCGCCAGCGCGTTCATCACGGTCGCCAGCATCCCCATATAATCGGCGCTGGTCCGCTCAAAGCCTTTTGCCGCCGCGGCCAGCCCCCTGAAAATATTGCCTCCGCCAACGACCAGACAAAGCTCGAATCCCGCCTCTTTTGCAGATTTCACTTCGGTCGCGATGCGGTTGACGGTCTCCGGGTCGATGCCGAATTCGCTTGAGCCCATCAGGACTTCGCCAGAAAGCTTCAGCAAAATGCGCTTGAACGCCGGTCGTTTCATGCAAATCCCATCCTGCCGGAATCACAGCCCGGCCCCAAATACAACTATGGCGCAGACCATAGATAGTCCGCGCCATGCTGCCAAGCGTTACCGCCTGAAATATTCAATCTGCTGCGCGATCAGCCTGCAACTGCGGCTGCGACTTCCGCTGCAAAATCATCTTCTTTCTTCTCAATGCCTTCACCAAGCTGGAAGCGGACATATTCGGTCAGCTTGATGTCTGCGCCAGCGGCCTTGCCGGCCTGCTCGACGACCTGAGCAACAGGAGTCTTGTTGTCCATGACGAAGGTCTGGCTGAGCAGCGCATTTTCCTTGGCAAATTTCGCCATCGCGCCGTCGACCATTTTTTCGACAATATTGTCGGGCTTGCCGGATTCAGCAGCCTTTTCCTTCGCAATCGCGCGCTCGCGTTCCAGCAATTCGGGATCAAGACCCTCTGCATTCAGGGCCAGCGGGAATGCGGCTGCGATATGCATTGCAATCTGCTTGCCGAGCGGCTCCAGCACGTCCGCACCAGCGGTGCTTTCCAGTGCCACCAGAACGCCGATCTTGCCCATGGTCGGGGTAACCGCGTTATGGATATAAGGAACGACGAGACCGCTGGAAACGGCAACGGTTTTCATCCGGCGGATCGCCTGGTTTTCACCGATGGTCGCAATATTGTTCGTCAGCACGTCCTTGACCGTGTCGCCGGTGGGATAATCGGCAGCGGCCAGCACTTCTACATCATCGGTATCAAGGCCAAGAGCCACGTCTGTCACCTTGGCAACAAAATCCTGGAACTGGTCGTTCTTGGCAACGAAATCGGTCTCGCTGTTCACTTCGACGGCCACACCCTTGGTTCCGGCCACGGAAACGCCAACCAGGCCTTCCGCCGCGGTACGGCTCGATTTTTTCTGCGCGGCAGCGAGGCCCTTGGTGCGCAACAGATCCACTGCTGCTTCCACGTCGCCATTGGTTTCGTTCAGTGCCTTCTTGCAATCCATCATGCCCGCACCGGTGCGCTCGCGCAGTTCTTTCACTGCTGCTGCTGTAATAGCCATTATTCGTTCCTCAATTTCTTGACCGGGAAATGTGAAATGGGGGCGACACAATATGCCGCCCCTCTTGGTGATTTGTTACCGTCAATATATGACGGTAGAAAGAAGCTTCAAGTTCAGGCCTTTTCGGCTGCCTTCTCGTCATCTTTCTTCGCGTCAGCTGTTTCTGCCGCTATATCTGCAATATCAGCAACCGCAGCTTCCTCTCCGGAAACCATCGCGCTGGCATTGGCTTCGCTCGACACGATCTGCTCGACCGGGGGCGCGACTGCTGCGCCGAGATCTTCGCCCGCTGCAACCGAAGCGTCCTGGCCGCCCTTGGTCGCTGCAGCCGCAACCGACTCGCAATAGAGGCGAATGGCACGTGCAGCATCGTCATTGCCGGGAACCGGAAATGCGATGTTGCTCGGATCAACGTTCGAATCGAGGATGGCAACGACCGGAATACCCAGAACATTGGCTTCCTTGATCGCCAGCTCTTCCTTGTTGGCATCGATCACGAACATGACATCGGGAATGCCGCCCATGTCGCGAATACCGCCAAGCGAAAGCTCGAGCTTGGTGTGCTCGCGGGTCATCTGCAGGACTTCCTTCTTGGTAAAGCCTGCGGTGTCGCCACCGAGCTGCTCTTCCAGGGTCTTCATCCGGCGGATCGAGTTGGAAATGGTTTTCCAGTTGGTCAGCATGCCGCCGAGCCAGCGATGGTTGACGAAATGCTGGCCGCTGGCGCGGGCTGCTTCAGCGATTGGCTCCTGCGCCTGGCGCTTGGTACCGACGAACAGGACCTTGCCGCCAGCCGAAACGGCATTGGCGATAAAGTCGAGCGCCCGTGCGAACAGGGGCACGCTCTGCGAAAGGTCAAGAATATGGACGCTATTGCGGGCACCAAAGATGTAAGGTTTCATCTTCGGGTTCCAGCGGTGGGTCTGGTGGCCGAAATGCGCTCCGGCTTCAATCAATTGCTGTAGGGTGACGACAGGGGCCGCCATAATATTTCTCCTTGTCCGGTTATGCCTCTGGAAAGCTGAGAACCTCAAACGACCTGAAAGACCGCCATTGGCACCGGTATGAGTGCTTTCCATGTGGAATGAGCGTGCCGTTAAGGCGAAGCGGAGCAAAATGCAACCACAAATTGCTGGCCTGCCCCGACGGGACTATTCGCTGCGCAAGGCCTCGATCGGCGAGAGACGGGATGCGCGCACTGCGGGATAGCCGCCGAACAGCAGGCCGATCACCGCCGAAAAGACGATCGCGCCAATGCCCACGCCGATCCCGATCGGGACCGGAAAGTCGGCATAGATGGTCAGCGCCGTGCCCGCCGCAACCGCCAGTGCCAGGCCGATCGCCCCGCCGATCACGCACAGGACGGCGGCTTCCACCAGAAACTGGTTGCGGATATCGCTGCGCTTGGCCCCCAGCGCCATTCTGAGCCCTATCTCGCGGGTGCGCTCGGTGACGCTGACCAGCATGATATTCATGATGCCGATGCCGCCGACCAGCAGCGAAATCGAGGCAATGGCGACCAGCACGATCTGGAAGATGCCGGTGACCTGCGCCGATTCCTTCATGAATTCCTCGGTGGTGCGGATGGTGAACGGGTTGATTTCCTTGCCCCGCACCCGGTAGCGCTCGCGCAGCAGGCGGGTGATCTCGCGCTTCGCCCTGGGCAGCGAAACGCCGTCTTCAAAGCCGACAAACAATATTTGCAGATCGTCGGGTCCGGCAAGCGAATCGCCGGAAAACCGCTGTCTCGTGGTGCTGATCGGCATGATTGCGAGATCATCATTGTCATTCCCGAAACTTGACCCCTTCGATTCCATCACCCCGATGACGGTAAAGGGTGCCCGGTTGATCCGGACCGTTTCCCCGATCGGGTCATAATCGCCGAACAGCTTGGTCGCGACGCTGGGCCCCAGAACGACGACCCGGGCGGCAGACCGGACGTCCGCGTCGCTGATGAAGCGCCCCGACTCCGCTGCCGAGTTGGTCACCTTGGCATAACCGGGCGTCGCCCCGATGCCGGTGGTTGTCGCGTTGCGGCCCGCCACCACCAGCTGGATCGAGGTGCGCAGCTGCGGCGCGATATCGGTGATCCCGCTGACCTGCTTCTGAATCGCCCGCGCATCGCGCATCGTCAGGCGGCCGCGGTCAAAGCTGGTCCGCCCGCCTTCGTTGTCCGGCTCTGGAAAGATCAGCGCCATGTTGGAACCGAGCGCGTTGATCGACTGCATCACCGAGACCTGCGCGCCCGATCCCACGGCAACGGCCAGCGTCACCGCGAACACGCCGATCATCACCCCCAGCGTGGTCAGGATCGAGCGCATCAAATTGGTCCGCAGAGCGGTGATGGCGATTGCCACATTGACCAGCCATGCCGCGCTTTTTCTGGCGAGGCGGCCGCTCATGCGCTGACCATGCGGCGGTTGGCAACCAGCACATCCTCGACCACCTTGCCGTCGCGGAACTCGATCCGCCGCTTGGCATGGTCCGCGATTTCGGCTTCGTGCGTCACCACGATGATGGTGATGCCCTGATTGTTGAGCCGCTCGAAAATTGCCATGATATCTTCCGAGGTCCTGCTGTCGAGCGCGCCGGTCGGTTCGTCCGCCAGCAGAATCACCGGGTCGGTGACCAGCGCCCGGGCGATCGCCACGCGCTGCTGCTGCCCGCCGGACAATTTGGCCGGCGAATGGTCGAGCCGGTCGCCGAGTCCCATTTCCTCCAGCTTTGCCTTTGCCCTCGCCCGGCGCTCCTCGCTGCCGAGACCGGCGTAGATCAGCGGCACCGCGACATTGTCGAGCGCCGTGGTCCGGGCGAGCAGGTTGAACTGCTGAAAGATAAAGCCGATCTTCTGGTTGCGCAATTCGGCCAGCGCATCGCCGTCCCGGTCCTGCGTGGCGATGCCGTCGATCCTTACCTCGCCCGATGTCGGGACATCGAGACAACCGATCATGTTCATGAAGGTCGACTTGCCCGAGCCGCTGGCCCCCATGATCGCGACATATTCGCCGCGTTCGATCGCAAGCGACACGCCATCCACCGCGCGCACCGTTTCCTCGCCCATGATGTAATTCTTGACCAGATCCCGGGTTTCTACCAGCGCCATGACTTATTCGCCCTCGCTGGCGAAATCATCCTCGTCCTTGTCTTCATTGGCCAGGTTCCTGGTACGCACCAGCACCTTTTCCCCAGCCTTCACGCCCCTGGCAATCTCGACAAAATCCTCGCCGACCAGGCCAAGCGTCACCGCCCGGCGGACGGGCCTGTACCGATCATCGCTGGCCACCCAGATCGCGGTGACCCGCTTCGATCCCGGCTTGCTTTGCTTGTCGTCCTCTTCCTCCTCCGGCCGGTCATCCTTGCGCGGGCGAAAACGGATAGCCGAGGCGGGGACCCTCAGCACATTCCTGCGGGTGCCGGTGACAATCTCGACATTGGCGGTCATCCCGGTCAGCAACTTGCCATCCTTGTTGTCGACATCGAGGATCACCAGATAGCTGACCACATTTTGCGTTTCCGTCGCGGATTTCCGGATCTGGCCGACCTTGGCGACAAAAGTATCATCGGGATAGCTGTCGACCGTGAAGCGGACGGTCTGGCCGACCCGCACCTGGCCGATATCGGCCTCGTCGACCGAGGCTTCCACCTGCATGCGGCTGGTGTCGGCCGCGATCTCGAACAGATTGGGCGTCTGGAAGCTGGCGGCAACGGTGGTGCCGGGCTCGACCAGCTTGTTGATCACGACACCGCTGGTCGGCGCAACGATCCGCGTGCGGTTGAGATCGAGCTGGGCCGAGGACAGTTCGGCGTTGCTCTGGGCGATCTGGGCGCGGCCGCTTTGCGCCTGCGCCCTGGCAGTGCTCAGCGCGGCCTGGGCGGTGGCCAGCGCATTTTGCGCCTGGTCGATGCCCGCCTTGGACACGAATCCCTTCTCGGCCAGTTCCCGCTGCCTCTGATATTCGCGCGACTGGACGGCAAAATCCGTCTGTGCGCGGATGATCGAGGCTTCGGCCTGCGCCAGGTTCGCGCGCGCCAGCTCGACCTGCGCGCGGGCCTGCGTCACCCGCGCGTCGATACGCGTGGGATCGATGCGGGCCAGCACCTGCCCCGCCGTGACCGGCGAGTTGAAATCGACATAGACATCGGTCACCTGGCCCGAAATTTCCGAACCGACCTTGATCGTGTTCAGGGCCCGCACCTTGCCGCTGGCGGAGACGATCCGGGCGACCTCGCCCCGGGTCACCGGCTCGGTGACATATTCATATTCGGGGGATGACGGGACGAGGATCCTGTACAGGATCGCAAGAAACAGGATGGCGATCATTCCAGAAATGACGGGATGTCTGCGCACCCAGCTTGGCATCCGGTCGATAATGGCACTTCTCCCTGTCTTACTTACCTAATGCACTATGACACGAGGTTCCGGGATACGCAACAAGAGACGACACCGCGGCCCGTTGTCACGGGGAAAGCGCCCATGCGGCAAATAGCGCTTGACAAGGAGAACAGATATGGAACATTAAGAGTTCATTGACGGAACAAATGGGAACATCACATGCTCGCTATCGTTATCTCTTCCTTTTTTGCACTCTCGTTTTTTGGCGCCTGTGCGGTCATTGTCATGATGTTTGCTCAATATCGCGACCGGATCGCCAGTGTCATTCAGGCTGAATTGCAGTCCAGTCGACCAGAAGCCCTTTTCCGGTCATCCGACTATCGGAGCCGGCCCGTCAAAGCGGCACAACCTGTCAGCCCGCATCGCTCGCTGCAGCCCGTTCCGCTGCGCGCTGCCGCTTGACCTTGGCATAGCTGCGAACGCTGAACGGGATCAATATCAGATAGCCGATACTGATCGCGGACAGCATGATCCACGGCGAGTTGATCAGCGCGACGCCGACAAGGGCGATAATGGCGATGGCTTCCAGCCGGATATTCTTGCGCAGGCGCAGGGAGGTCCAGCTGTAGGTCGCGGTGTTGGACAACATCAAAAACGCGATTATCACGATCCAGGGTGATACCAGCGCATAATGGCGGAAAATTTCCTCGCCGGTGATCATCCACAGATAAAGCGGCAGCATCGCGAGGCCCGCGCCCACGGGTGCCGGAATACCGGTCAGGAACCCGGCCGACTTGTGCGGCTGGTCATCGGCGTCGATCAGGGCGTTGAACCGCGCCAGCCGGAGCGCGCAGGCGACGACCATGGTCAGCGCCAGCACCCAGCCGAATTGCGGCATATATTGAGTTGACCACAGGAACATGACCAGCGCCGGCGACACGCCGAAAGCAATCACGTCCGACAGCGAGTCCAGTTCGGCACCAAAACGGCTCTGTGCATTCAGCAGCCTGGCAACGCGGCCATCGAGACCGTCCAATATGCCGGCCAGCACAATCGATGCGGCGGCCAGCACCCAGTGGTCCATATAGGCAAAGCGCACGCTGCTCAGACCAACGCAAAGCGCCAGCGCCGTAATGGCATTGGGAACGAAGGCGCGCAGGGGAATGCCGCGCTCCGGGCTTTTCAGCGATCCTTTTCTGGCCATCAGTCTTGCCGCAATCTGCTGTCGAGCTGCCCGATGATCATTGTCCTACACCCTCTATCTCTTTCGCCTCGCCGACCACGGCGAGCACGGTTTCCCCGGCAATGGACCGTTGGCCGAGGACGACATTGGGTGTCGTTCCCTTGGGCAAGTAGACATCCACCCGGCTGCCAAAGCGAATCAGGCCGATTCGCTGGCCAGCGGCAACAAAATCACCTTCCTTGACAAAAGACATGATCCGCCGCGCCACCAGACCGGCGATCTGGGTAAAGCCGATTTTCAGGCCGTCGTTGCGCTCGACCATGAAATGCTGCCGCTCATTTTCTTCGCTTGCCTTGTCGAGATCGGCATTCAGGAATTTTCCGGAAATATAGGCCTGGCGTTTGACCGTGCCCTCAATCGGTGTGCGATTGACATGCACGTCGAAGACACTCATGAAAATCGAGACCCGGATCAGCTCTTCATCACCAAGTCCACCCTCGCCCCGCAGTTCCACCGGTGGCTTCACCGGCATTATCAAATTTATCAGGCCGTCGGCCGGCGCGATGATATATTTCTCGTCGAGCGGCGTCACCCGTTTTGGATCGCGAAAAAACGCCAGCACCCAAACAGTGACGGCGGCCATTGGCCAGGCCAGCGTTTCCCAGGCCATGAGCGCAAAAAACACAGTGATCGCCGCAGCGATCAGCGCAAATTTGCGGCCTTCCGGGTGAACCGGAGGGAAAGACCATTTGGCTTCGCCCAAGCCCTTGTTTGAATATTTTTCGATTGCCATGAATGCTACTTAGGGCCGGGCCAGACTTCTGACAACACTCCCGTTGATATATTGAAGTTTAGACAAGGGTATTTTGTTGCTGCTGCCGACCACGCCTGTGCGCAACTCTAGGTTGAACAAACGGCAATCTTTGCTAAGAGGCTCGCAACATCATTCCTCCCTCTCGTTCACGTTTCACGAAAGAATAAAACGATATGTCGAAAATCAAGGTCAAAAACCCGGTCGTCGAAATTGACGGCGACGAAATGACGCGGATCATCTGGCAATGGATTCGCGAGCGGTTGATTGAACCTTATCTCGACATTGATCTGCATTATTATGACCTTTCGATCGAGGTCCGCGACGAGACCAATGACAAGATCACCGTCGATGCCGCCAATGCGATCAAGAAGCACGGCGTCGGTGTCAAATGCGCCACTATCACCCCGGACGAACAGCGGGTCGAGGAATTCGGCCTGAAGCGGATGTGGAAATCGCCGAACGGCACCATCCGCAACATCCTGGGCGGCGTGGTTTTCCGCGAGCCGATCGTAATCGACAATGTCCCGCGGCTCGTCCCCGGCTGGACCGATCCCATCGTCGTCGGCCGTCATGCCTTTGGCGACCAGTATCGCTGCACCGATTTCAAGGTACCCGGCCCCGGCAAGCTGCGTCTGGTCTGGGAAGGCGACAACGGCGATTCGATCGACGAGGAAGTGTTCCAGTTCCCTTCCCCCGGCATTGCCATGGCGATGTACAATCTCGATGATTCGATCCGCGATTTTGCCCGGGCATCGATGAATTACGGCCTGAACCGCGAATGGCCGGTCTATCTGTCGACCAAGAATACGATCATGAAAGCCTATGACGGCCGTTTCAAGGATCTGTTCGAGGAAATCTTCCAGGAAGAATTCAAGGACAAGTTCGACAAGGCCGGCATCACCTACGAACATCGCCTGATCGACGACATGGTCGCCTCGGCGCTGAAGTGGAGCGGCAAGTTCGTCTGGGCCTGCAAAAACTACGACGGCGACGTGCAGTCTGACACGGTTGCCCAGGGCTTTGGCTCGCTCGGCCTGATGACCTCGGTGCTGATGACCCCGACCGGCGACTGCGTCGAGGCGGAAGCGGCGCACGGCACCGTGACCCGCCATTATCGCCAGCACCAGCAGGGCAAGGCGACATCGACCAATCCGATCGCCTCGATCTTCGCTTGGACCCGTGGCCTGATCTATCGCGGCAAGTTCGACGATACGCCTGATGTGACGCGTTTCGCCGAAACGCTTGAACGCGTCTGCATCCAGACCGTCGAAAATGGCGACATGACCAAGGATCTCGCGATCCTGATCGGACCCGACCAGTCCTGGATGACAACCGAGCAGTTTTTCGAAGCGGTTCGTTCCAATCTCGAAACCGAAATGCAGAACTGGAAATAATCAGTTCCGCGGGCTTGCGGCTTCGGGCGAGTGGATATCCTCCCGCCCGAAGCCGAGCCCGACGATCCGGCCCGGGAGACGGCGCAACAGCGGCACCCGGTTCAGCAGCCTTAATATAAGAAACGGTTTCCTGATCGGCCGGGTGCGCCGCAACAGCGGAGCGACCACCCTGTCCTGCGCCAGTTTCTGAAAGGCCTGCATCCGCCGCACCGGTTTGATACGACGGCGATAGACCTTTTCCAGCAACGGATCCGGATCCTCTCCGCCTGCCACCGGCCCCGCAAGGACATTGGCTGCCGTCACGGCGTCCTGTACCGCAATATTGATCCCGACCCCTGCGATTGGCGACATGGCGTGAGCTGCGTCCCCAATCACCAGAAGGCCGGGGCGATGCCAGCGCTCGAGCCGGTCCAGCGCCACTTCGAGCGTCTTGACCTGATCCCAACTGGTAATCCCGTCAAAGGCCGCGGCCAGATCGGGCACCAGGGAGCGCAGACTGGCGCGAAAGGCGTCCAGCCCTGCCGCCCTTACGCCGTCCGCCTGGCCCTTGCTGAACAGGAAGGCGCATTGATAATAGTCGCCGCGATCGATCATCACCATGAACCGGCCAGCCTGCACGGTGCCAAAGACGTCACCGCCATGGCCCTCCGGCTTGTCGATGCGGAACCAGAACACGTCCATGGGTGCGCCGATATTGCGCAGCGGCAGTGCCGCCTCGCCGCGCAAAACCGAGCGCCGACCGTCGGCAGCAATCACCAGCCTGGCATGCCATTTTTCGCCGCCGCGGGTGACCACCCCGCAAACCCGCCCCGCCTCGTCCCGGACAAGATCGACCGCTTCGCTTTCCATATGGAGCGCAAAGCCGGGATATTGGCGCGCCTGCTCGGCAATGAAATTGAGCAAATCCCATTGCGGCATCATCGCGATATAGGGCGCCGCGACCGGCAAATGCCCGAAATCGATCACCTTCATGGCGCGACCGGCAATATGGACGGACGCCTGATCGACCCTGCTGTGCGGCAGACGGAGCAATTCATCGAGCAGGCCCAGTTGATGGAAAAGCTCGAGAGTGGACGGATGCACCGTGTCTCCCCTGAAATCCCGAAAGAAATCCGCATGTTTCTCCAGCACGGCCACGGTCAGCCCGGCCCGTGCGAACAGCAGTGCGGCCATCATCCCGGCAGGACCACCGCCAACGATCAGGATATCGCTTTGCTTGTCCTTCATCGACTCTCTCCTCAATGTAAGCTGCTGACAAATATCATGGTTCGTATATAGAGTCCTCCCATGCACAGTCCCCTCGACAATCCCGCCTTCGTTGACGCTATCGTGATCCTCGGTGCGGCCGGCATCGTGATACCAGCTTTTACCCGTTTCCGGATCACGCCGATCATCGGCTTCATTCTGGTTGGCCTGCTGCTCGGACCGTCGGGCCTCGGATCGCTGCAGGGCCAGTTTGATTGGCTGAGATTTGTCACCATCAGCGATCGCGAATCGATCGAGCCATTCGCGGAAATGGGCATCATCTTGCTGCTGTTCTCAATCGGTCTCGAACTGTCATTCAAGCGGCTCTGGTCCCTGCGCCGGCTGGTCTTCGGCGTCGGTGCAGCCGAACTGCTCGCCTCGGGACTGATCATCGCCTCCGTTCTCTATCTGATCGGCCAGAATGCTGCCGGTGCGCTGGGACTCGGTCTCGCTCTGGCGCTGTCCTCGACCGCTCTGGTGCTGCCGATGTCCGGAACCAAAAGCCCGGTCGGCCGCGCGGCGCTGGCCATGCTGTTGTTCGAGGATGTTGCCATTGTCCCGATCATCTTTCTGCTCGGTGCCATATCGCCGGCGATAACCGCAGACGGCGGCTGGGATAATCTCGGCAAGACCCTGCTGATGGGCGGTGCCGTCATCATCGGCATGCTGGTCCTCGGGCGTCTTCTGCTGCCCCGGATTTTCGCACAGGCGGCACGGACCAAGAGCCCGGAACTGTTTCTCGCCGTCAGCCTGCTGGTCATCATCCTGGCCAGCCTCGCGACCGCCGCAACCGGCCTGTCGCCGATCGTTGGCGCGCTGCTCGCCGGCCTGCTGATCGCCGAAACCGAATATCATGGCGAGGTCGAGGTCATCACCGAACCGTTCAAGGGCCTTGCGCTCGGCGTCTTCCTGATCACCGTCGGCATGCAGGTCGATATCCGGGTGGTGATTGAAAACTGGGCCAGCCTGCTCACCGCCGTCGTCGGCGTGGTGCTGGTCAAGGCCGCCGTCACCAGCGGCTTGCTTCGCTTTGCCGGGGCGCGTCCGGGCACTGCAACCGAGGCAGGCGTGTTGATGGCCAGTCCCTCCGAAACCACGCTGATCGTGCTCGCCGCCGCGACGCAGGCGCAGCTGATCCAGCCACAGACCGCGGCCTTCTGGCAGATCGTGACCGCCATCGGCCTGACCATCACGCCCTTGCTGGCGCGCTTCGGTCATGACATCGCCCGGCGGATGGAAATGCGCAGCGATGGCGGCCCGGCACCCGACGAACAGCCTGTCGAGGCGCAGCAGACGATCATCATCGGCTTTGGCCGGGTCGGCAAGCTGGTCGCCGAATTGCTCAAGACCCACAACCAGAAATTTCTGGCGGTGGAATCGAATATCGACGCGGTCGCAAGGGCGCGGCGCGAGGGCTATCCGATCATTTTCGGCAATGTGTCGCGCAACGAGATGCTTGACCGTCTGCGGCTGGGACATGCCAAGGCGCTGGTGCTGACGATGGACGAGCCGGTGCTGTCGGTGCAGATTGTCAAAAAGGTCCGCGCATGGGTGCCCGACCTGCCGATTATCGCCAGGGCGCGGGATATCCAGCATGCCGCCGAACTCTACCAGGCCGGCGCGACCAATGCCGTGCCGGAAGCGCTGGAAGGATCGCTGCAGCTGTCAGAGGCCGTGCTGGTCGAAAATGGCGTCGCCATGGGCCCGGTCATCGCTTCTATCCACGAACTGCGCGACATCTATCGCAAGCAGATCCAGGAAGAGGGCGATCTGGAGCAGGAACCGAAGCTCAAATCCCTCTCCACCGCAACCGGCCAGGCGACCGCCGACGATCTGGTACCCGACGGGCTCAGCCCGCAAGAACAGTCCTGATTGCCGCAATCGCATCGTCGGCCTTGCCGCCATCGGGGCCGCCGCCCTGCGCCATGTCCGGACGACCGCCGCCGCCCTTGCCGCCAACCGCCGCAACGCCGGCCTGAACCAGCTCAACCGCGCTGAAGCGGTCGGTCAGGTCATCGGTCACGCCCACCGCAACAGTGGCCCGGCCATCATTGACCGCCACCAGCGCGCTGACGCCGCTCGACAGCTTTTTCTTCGCCTGATCGACCAGTCCGCGCAATTCCTTGGGATTGAGGCCCTGAATCACCTGTCCGGCAAAGGCGATACCGCCGATGCTTTCCGTCTCGGCCGCTTTCGCACCGCCGCCGTCGCCAGCCAGCGCCAGCGCTTTCTTCGCTTCGGTCAGCTCCCGGTCCAGCTTCTTGCGTTCCTCAACCAGCGCAGCGACTCGATCGGCCGCTTCTTCCGGAGAGGACTTGAGCGCCGTCGCGATCGACTTGAGCTTGGCATCGCGATCGAGCAGCCACAGCCGCGCCGCTTCACCGGTCAGCGCCTCGATCCGCCGGACGCCGCTTGCCACCGCCGATTCCGAGACAATCACTATCAGCCCAATATCACCGAGCGCATTGACATGGGTGCCGCCGCACAGTTCCACTGAATAGTCGAGATCGAGATCCCGGCCCATCGACAGCACCCGGACCTCTTCGCCATATTTTTCGCCGAACAGCGCCAGCGCACCGGCGGCAACCGCCTCGTCGGGGCTCATCAGCCGGGTGGTGACCGGGCTGTTGCCGCGGATCTGCGCGTTCACATCGGCCTCGACCGCCTTTATTTCCGCATCGGTCAGCACGGTCGGATGCGAGAAGTCGAATCGCAGCCGGTCGGGGGCAACCAGGCTGCCCTTCTGGGTTACATGATCGCCGAGATGGTGCCGCAACGCCTTGTGCAGCAAATGGGTTGCGCTGTGATTGGCCCTGAGCGTGTCGCGCCGCGCCTTGTCCACCACCAGATGGATGCTGTCACCAACCGACACCGAGCCCGACCGGATTTCGATCTGGTGGGCATGCAGCCGTCCCAGCGGTTTCCGCGTATCGGTGACCACCGCCGCGAAACCGTCCGAACCGGAGAGCTTCCCGGCATCGCCCATCTGACCACCGCTTTCGCCGTAGAAAGGCGTCTGGTTGGTCAGCAGGGTGACGCTGTCGCCGCTTGCGGCGGTTGCGATTTCCTGGCCGTCCCGGACCAGAGCGACAACGACGCCCTCGCCTTCCTCGGATGTATAGCCGGTAAATTCGCTGCTGCCTTCGCGCTCGGCAATGTCGAACCACACCGCATCGGATGCCTGGTCGCCGGAGCCCTTCCAGGCCGCGCGGGCAGCGGCTTTCTGCTCCGCCATCGCCTTGTCAAATCCGCCCCGGTCGACGCGCAGCGACCGGGCGCGCAGCGCGTCTTCGGTCAGATCATAGGGAAAGCCGAACGTGTCATAGAGCTTGAACGCGGTCTCGCCGGGCAGCACATCACCGTCGCCCATGTCGGCAATCTCGGCATCGAGCAGTTTCAGGCCATTGGCCAGAGTCTGCCGGAAATTGGTTTCCTCGCGCAGCAAAGTTTCCTCGATCAGCGGCTTGGCCCGGATCAGTTCCGGAAAGGCGTTACCCATTTCGCCGGTCAGCGAGCCGACCATGCGGTGCATCAGCGGATCCTTGGCCCCCAGCAGATGCGCATGGCGCATCGCGCGGCGCATGATCCGGCGCAGCACATAGCCGCGGCCCTCGTTGGACGGAAGAACGCCGTCTGCGACAAGAAAGGAGGAGGCACGCAAATGATCGGCGATGACGCGGTGGCTGGCCTGGTTGTCGCCGGTCGTGGCCGTGCCGGTCAGCGAACCGGATTCGGCAATCAGCGCCTTGAACAGGTCGATATCATAATTGTCGTGCACGCCCTGCATGACGGCTGCAATCCGTTCCAGCCCCATGCCGGTGTCGATCGACGGCTTCGGCAGGTCCACGCGATCACCCTCGCCCCGCTGGTCATATTGCATGAAGACCAGGTTCCAGATTTCGACAAAGCGATCGCCGTCCTCGTCCGGGCTGCCGGGAGGACCACCGGCAATATGCGGACCATGGTCGTAAAATATCTCGCTGCACGGACCGCAGGGGCCGGTATCGCCCATCGACCAGAAATTGTCGCTGGTCGCGATCCGGATGATCCGCTCGTCCGGCAGGCCGGCAATCTTCTTCCACAGGTCAAAGGCTTCGTCGTCGGTATGGAAGACGGTGACAGTCAGCCGGTCCGGCGATATGCCCCAGGTCTTGGTGATCAGGGTCCAGGCATGAACGATCGCCTGTTCCTTGAAATAGTCGCCGAAGGAGAAATTGCCGAGCATCTCGAAAAACGTATGGTGGCGAGCGGTATAGCCGACATTGTCGAGATCATTATGCTTGCCGCCGGCGCGGACGCATTTCTGGCTCGACGTGGCCGTGGAATAGCTGCTTTTGTCGACCCCGGTGAAGATATTCTTGAACGGGACCATGCCCGCGTTGATGAACATCAGGGTCGGGTCATTATAGGGAATGAGCGGTGCCGATGGCACGATCTCGTGGCCGTGACCGGCAAAATAGTCGAGGAAAGACCGTCTTATATCGTTGGTTGTTTGCATCCCATCGACTTAGGCGAGCGATCTGCCGTTGACAATCCTTGCATTGCACCAAGCGGCAGAATCTGTGCCGGGTCAGGCATAGGCATAGGGCCCGCCTTTTTCGAGCGCTGTCTGATATTGCGGGCGAGCATGAATGCGCGCCAGCCAGGCGATCAGATTCGGATAGCGGCTATCGAGCCCGGCGCGCGACTGGCAGGCTTCGAGCGGGAAGCTCATCATGATATCGGCGGCGGTCAGCTGGTCCCCGGCAAAATAGTCGCGGTCCGCCAACTCGGTTTCCAGCCAGACCAGCAGGTCGGTGACCATCTGGCCGACCGGCTTGCGGGCCGGCAGTCCGAGCAGGCCCAGCCGGCCAACCACCAGCAGCCCGTAAAGCGGCGGCATCATCGAGCCTTCCGCGAAATGCAGATATTGGGTGTAGAGACGCGCGCCCTTGGTATCGGCCGGTGCGCCCAGCTTGCCGCCGGCTTTCTCGACCAGATATCCGACGATGACGGCGGTTTCGATGATCACCTCGCCATCATCTTCGATCATCGGCGATTTGCCGAGCGGGTGGATCGCCTTGAGACTGTCCGGCGCTTTCTGGGTCTTGGGATGGCGCTCGTAGCGCTTGATTTCATAGGGAAGGCCGAGCTCCTCAAGCAGCCATATGATCCGCTGCGACCGGCTGTTTTCGAGATGGTGGAGAATGATGGTCATGGTGGGACTGGCCTTCCGGAAAGTTCAAAGTTCGTGAAAGTTCGGGCCAAGGAAGCGTTGCATATCGCCGGATGTCAATCTTTTCCAACATTTGACAACAGCACGTTGATCAGAAATCGGAAATAAAAATGGGCCGTCCTGTAGTCGGGGGACAGAAGGACGGCCCTATGCCAGGGATCGCCTCGGGGGAGAGTGATCCGGCAAAACTTTGAATTATCGGTTCATCGGCGCGGCGGAGATATGGATCAGACCATCTTAGACCCGACCGGCGGGAGGCATCTGCCGCCCGCCCTGTCGTCCGTCGCCGCGACGGCGTTCGGTTCAGCTATTCGTCATCATCTCCGGCCTTGCCGATCGGACCGGTCATCATTTCCTCGGCGACTTCTTCCTGCTTGCCACGGATCTGGTTTTCCAGCTTCGCCATCATCTCAGGATTTTCGAGCAGGAAGCGCTTCGAATTCTCGCGTCCCTGGCCGATGCGCACCGAGTCATAGGAGAACCAGGCACCCGATTTCTCGACCACGCCGGCCTTCACGCCGAGATCGATAATCTCGCCGACCTTGGAAATGCCCTGGCCGTACATGATGTCGAATTCGACCTGCTTGAACGGCGGCGCGACCTTGTTCTTGACGACCTTCACCCGGGTGGTGTTGCCGACAATATCGTCCCGCTCCTTGATCTGGCCGGTGCGACGAATGTCGAGGCGAACCGAAGCATAAAATTTCAGCGCATTGCCGCCCGAGGTGGTTTCCGGGTTACCGTACATCACGCCGATTTTCATGCGGATCTGGTTGATGAAGATCACCATGCATTTGGAGCGGCTGATTGAGCCGGTCAGCTTGCGCAGCGCCTGGCTCATCAGCCGGGCCTGCAAACCGACATGGGTATCGCCCATCTCGCCCTCAATTTCCGCACGCGGAACCAGAGCGGCGACCGAATCGACCACCAATATGTCGATCGCGTTGGAACGGACCAATGTGTCGACAATTTCCAGCGCCTGTTCACCGGTGTCGGGCTGCGAGATGATCAGCTCGTCGGTATTGACGCCCAGTGCCTTGGCATAGACGGGGTCCAGCGCATGTTCCGCGTCGACAAAAGCCGCTGTGCCGCCATTTTTCTGGGCTTCGGCAATGACGTGCAGAGCGAGCGTGGTCTTGCCCGAACTTTCCGGTCCGTAAACCTCGATCACGCGTCCCTTTGGCAGTCCCCCGATGCCAAGCGCGATATCCAGTCCGAGACTACCAGTCGAAATGGCTTCGACTTCGAGAGCCTTGCGCTGGCCCAGCTTCATCGCCGAGCCCTTGCCGAAGGCGCGGTCGATCTGCGCCAGTGCGGCGTCGAGCGCCTTTTGCCTGTCTGATGAGTTCAATTGATTATCCGATTCTACGACTTTTAAATTGCCGGCCATTTGCCTGTCCCCTTCGCTAAATGTTTAAGCTGCATCAATCAATGATTGTGATGATGTACCTTATTTGTTCTCATAGAACAAGAGGGGAACATAATTTTCTCTATTTTAATTATTTCGCTGAGTTTCCTGTCAGTTCATCAGCGATTCCGGTCTGGCTTGGCATGTTCGGCCAGGGTTTCGCCCACCGCTTCCGCGAGCTGCGCTACCGAAAAGGGCTTCGGCAGAAAATTGACCTTGTCGAGATCGATCGACTTGCGCAATTGCTCCTCGGCATAGCCGGACATGAACAGGATCGGCAGGTCGGGATAATTTTTGCGCACATGCCTGGCCATGGTGGGACCATCCATATTGGGCATCACCACGTCGGAGACGATCATGTCGAACTGTTCTTCCTTGTCCGCCTGTTCGGCGAGCAGCCCGAGCGCTTCCTCGCCTTCGCTGGCCGCCACTACACTATAGCCCTGGCGCGTCAGTGCCCGTTCGGCAACCGCTCGCACCATATCCTCATCCTCGACCAGCAGGATATGGCCGGTGCCCCACAATTCCTTCTTTGCCGTGGCCTTGACCGGCGCCGAGTCCAGTGTCGCCCGCGCCGCGTCTTCCGCCGTTGGCCGGTGGACCGGGAAATAGATCGAGAAGGTCGTGCCCTCGCCCGGCTTAGAATCGGCAAAAATATAGCCGCCGGACTGCTTGATGATGCCATAGACCGTCGACAGCCCGAGCCCGGTGCCCTTGCCGACAGCCTTGGTGGTGAAAAATGGCTCGAAGATTTTGCCGATCACATGCGGCGGGATGCCCTGTCCGGTATCGCTGAAGATCAGCGCCGTATAGTCTCCGATCGGCAGAATCTCGCTCTTCAGCGCCCGGACATCGGAGGCAACGACCGACTGAGTCGAAATGGAAATCTTGCCGCCATGGGGCATCGCGTCGCGCGCGTTGACGCCAAGATTGATGATCACCTGCTCGAGCTGTCCCGGATCGGCGCGGACCAGACCCAGATTGCGCCCGTGCCGCACTTCCAGCTCGATCGTCTCGTCGAGCAGGCGTTTGAGCAGGTTCGACACATCCGCCACCACGTCGGGCAGTTGCAGCACCTGCGGCCGCAGCGTCTGCTGCCGGGAGAAAGCGAGCAGCTGCCGGGTCAGTCCCGCCGCCCGGTTGCTGTTGTTCTTGACCTGCTGGATATCATCATAATCGCTGTCGCCCGGCGCATGGCGCAGCAGCATCAGGTCGCAATGGCCAATGATCGCGGTCAAGATATTGTTGAAATCATGCGCCACCCCGCCGGCCAGCTGGCCAACCGCCTGCATCTTGGTTGCCTGCGCCACCTGGCTTTTCAGTTTCGATTCCTCGCTATTGTCGCGGATCGAGAGCAGCACCGCAGCCTCGCCCAGTCCGCGGACCCCCGCGATCCCCAGAGCGACCGGTTCCTCGCCGCCGCTGCGCAGCCGCACCGCCAGATCGCCGGCCAGCGCCGGGCCGCTGGCATAGCGCCGCACCGCATCCGCCACGGCGGACTTGTCATCGCGGATCATCAGGTCGCCGGGATAGAGCGGCTGCTCGTTCTCGCCAATGCCGGCTATTTTGGCAAAAGCCTCATTGAGAAACAGGAACCGCCCGTCGCGGTCGGTCAGGGCCAGGCCAAGCGGCAGCAGCGACAACATCGATTCCACCTGCTCCAGCGCCTTGCCGCGCTCGACCATGCCGCCGTCATCATCGATCAGCAGGATCAGCGCCGGCCCCTTTTCCTTTTCCCGGTCGAGCGGAATATGGAACAGGCGCACGGGGGTGCCATGGCGTCCTTCGCGTTCGAAAAAGATCGTTCCCTTGTCATCGGAGCGCAGGAAATTGATGAAATTGCGGCCCGATATATTGGCGTCGACCCGCCCGGTTGCGCGCAGGGCAAAGGCCTGATTGGACGCGCGGATCCGCCCCTCCCCGCCGATCACGCTGGCCAATATGCCGACTTCCGAAAAGGCCCGGCCGCCACCGCCGCTGACCAGACTGATCATCTCGTCGAGAAGGTCCGCCTGGACCTGCGGCGTGAATTGCCAGAGCAGATATTCATCGCCCTGCCCCGCCCGGACGACCTTTGCGCTATATTCCGCAACGCCGCGCTGCAGGCCTTCGGCATAGCCGCGGCCATCGCGCCACGCGGTTCGGCCAGCGGTCGCCAGCAGTTCATTGCCTCCGGCCTGCAGCGGCAGGTCGGGAGGCACGGCTGCGCCGTTGAACCATTTGGTGAAAAGCTCGTTGGCACAGACCAGACGGCCCGCCCGGTCAGTGATCGCAAGTCCGAGGGACGCCTGGTCCGCAACCATCCGGGTCACCGCCCAATCTTCCGGATCGGCCTGGTCATGATCGGCCGCGTCGCTTTGCGGACGCAGGAAATAGGCGATGCCGGTCAGGCTCAGCACCAGAGCGAGAAAGGCGATGATCAGGCTGATATTCTGCACCTGCCAGTAGAGCAGACCCGCCGATGCCAATATCGCCACCACGAGCAGCACCGCCCGCGTCCGCACGTCGCTCTGCACCTTGCGGGTGCTGGGGTTGAGCAATCCGGACTTGTTTTGCGCCTTACTTGCCATCGTGAATCCGGTCGGCAAGAATTTTGTTCAGCCGCGCTTTGCGTTTATGTCCGATCCACCAGCGCCATCCCCATGAACTGACGAGATAGCCGATGGCGGCGAAAATGATGGCAAACAGCAGAAACCCGAAGGCGGTGACACCGGCCTCGCGCCCGAGCCAGTTCAGCCATTGCCCCAGTTCGCTCTGCATATGGGTCTTGATCGGCTGGCCCGCGGTCATGGCATCGATCTGCAGCGCAAATTTGCCGGTCTGGTTCGCCGCCGCAATCCAGAAGGGATAGGTCAGCGGGTTGGTGATGAAGGTGGTGACCGCCGCCACCGGAACATTGGCGCGCACCGGAAGCGCGAGAAAAACCGCAGCAAATATCTGGCCCACCGGGATCAGAAAGGCCGCCAGCATGCCCAGTGCAACGCCGCGCGGCACCGAGCGCCTTGTGAAACGCCACAGTTCGGAATGCAGGAAGCGGTGGGCAATCGGCTTCAGAAATCTGTTGCTTTCCATCCCCGCCCGGGTCGGCATCTTGCCCTGGAACCATTGGACAAAGCGCAGGATGGTTCGCGCCGCAAAATCCTTTTTCTGCAAATCGCGGTGATCAGCCATGTTCGCGCATCAGTCGGCCCTGCTGTCTCTTCCAGTCCCGGTCCTTTTCGGTCTGCCTTTTGTCCGGCGCCTTCTTGCCCTTGGCCAGAGCCAGTTCCAGCTTCGCTCGCCCCTTGCTGTTGAAATAGATCGACAGCGGCACGATCGTCATGCCCTTGCGCATCACGGCCCCGTGCAGCTTGTTGATCTGGCGCCGGTTGAGCAGCAATTTGCGCGGCCGGGTGGGCGTGTGGTTGTAGCGGTTGCCGTGGCTCCATTCCGGAATATTGGCGTTGATCAGCCAGACCTCGTCATCCTTGACCTCGGCATAGCTTTCCGCGATCGCGCCCGACCCGAAGCGCAGCGATTTCACTTCGGTACCGGTCAGCATGATGCCGGCTTCGAACTTGTCGTCGACAAAATAATCATAGCGCGCGCGCCGGTTTTCGGCGACGATCTTCTGCTTGTCAAATTCCTCCGGCCGGGGCTTTGCCATCAGACCAGCCCTGCCCCTTCCAGAGCGGCATCGACGGCCTTGCGGCTGGCTTCGCACGGGGGTGTCATCGGCAAGCGCAGGTCGGTCGAGAAATTCTCGACCACCCGCGACAGGGCATATTTGATGGGCCCCGGAGACGCATCGGAAAACAGCGCCTTGTGCAGCGGATAGAGCACGTCGTTGAGCTCGCGGGCCTTGGCATAGTCGCCTGCGGCACAGGCAGCCTGGAATTCCGCGCACAATTTGGGCGCGACATTGGCGGTGACCGAAATACAGCCGATTCCGCCAGCCGCATTGAAAGCCAGCGACAGCTCATCGACTCCCGACAGCATCACGAAATCGTCGGCGCAGTTCAGCCGGTGCTCGGTGACCCGGTCGATATCCCCGCTGGCATCCTTGATCGCGACCACATTGGGCAGCTTCGACAGCGCCGCTACCGTATCCGGAATGATGTCGGTCACCGTTCTGGCCGGCACATTGTAGAGCACCAGCGGCAGATCGACATTCTCGGTCAGGGTGGTGAAATGGGCGGTGATGCCTTCCTGATTGGGCCGGTTATAATAAGGCGCGACGACCAGGCCGGCGGCGGCGCCGCATTTCTTGGAAAAATTGAGGTGAAGCAGCGCGTTGGTGGTGTCGTTGGAGCCGCAGCCGGCAATCACCGGGACCCGGCCCGCTGCCTGCTCGACGCATATTTCGATCACCCGGTGATGTTCGGCGTTCGACAGGGTGGAGGCTTCTCCGGTTGTGCCGCAGGGCACCAGGGCGCTGCTGCCCTGATCGATCTGCCAGTCGACGAGAGCGCGAAACTGGTCTTCGGCGAACGATCCGTCGCGAAAGGGCGTCGCCAGAGCCGGAATTGAACCCGAGAACATCTAATATTCCTTTATATTTGCCTTGGAAATCGGCAAGGCCGACACCAAGTCATTTGCAAGAGTAACGGTGATATAGTTCGCCGTTCAGCGCCTGATAAGGAGCCTAAGCGTAAAATGTCCAGTATGGTATCAAGATTTCTTATGACATCGCTGCTTTTGAGTCCTGCCACATGCATGGCGGCTGACAATATCGGGGACCAGCTGGGCTGGCAAAATGCCGACGCCGGCCTGTCCGACCCGACCGGTGGCAACGCGGTCTTGGGCCTGCAGCGCTGGCGGGTGCTGACCCAGTCCGACAATTATTCGTTTGAGGATTATGCGGGTTTTCTGGTCACCTTCCCCGGCTGGCCGGAAGACACGCGGATGCGGCGAAATGCCGAACAGGCGATCAATATCAACAGCTTCTCCCCCTCCCGCGTGCTCGCCTATTTTTCGCGATTCGAGCCGACCACCAACGCCGGTGCCGCCAAATATGCGGTGGCCCTGCAGGCCGCCGGGCAGCGTGACAAGGCCGATCAATGGGCCCGGACCGCCTGGCGCGGCGGCACGCTGACCGACGAGGACGAAGCGGCGCTGATGGCGCGCTTCAGTTCGGCGTTCAGCATCGAGGATCATGACGCCCGCATGGATGCCCTGCTGTGGGCGCGGGCCACGCGCGATGCAGCTCGCCAGCTCGGCTTCACTTCCCCGGCGCGACGCCCGGTCTTCGCGGCCAGACTGGCCCAGCTGACCGAAGCCGGCGATGCCAACGAGCAGGCCACAGCCGTCGGCGCGATTGCCCGCGACGACTCCGGCTATCTCGCCGATCGCGCACGCTATCTGCGCAATACCGGCCAGAGCTATGCCGCCCGGCAATTGCTTGCCACCCGTCTGCCCTTGCGGGTCAAGCCGGCCAAGCCCGACACCTGGTTCGAGGCAATGCTGATCAACGCGGAAGCCGCAGCCAATGACCGGCAGTGGACGGTCGCCTATGATATCGCCTCGAAAATCGAGGATGCCTATGCGACGCCGACCCGGATCGCCGACCAGGAATCCCGCGTGCGCGACAAATATTCCGATCTCGCCTGGGTCGCCGGCACCGCCGCGCTCAACGGCATGCGCCAGCCGGCCAAGGCGATCCGCATGTTCGATCTCTATGCACAATCCTATGATTCCCCGAACATCACCTCGAAGGGCTATTACTGGGCCGGCCGCGCGGCGGCCGAAGCGGGCCAGACCGAACAGGCCAAGGCCTATTTCGAGAAAGCCGCGGCCTTCCCCGACTATTTCTACGGCCAGCTGTCGCTCGAACGGCTGGGGCGTCCGCTGCCGGCGTTCAACCGCAAGCCCGCGGTCGAGATCACCGATGCCGACCGCCGCGCCTTTGATCAGGAGCCGCTGGTCATTGCGACCAAGGCATCCGTGCGCACCGGACCGTGGCGCGAGCAGATCCGCTTCCACCGGGCGCTCGCCTATAATGCCAAGACCGCCAAGGACTATATGCTGATCAGCGATCTCGCTACCCGGATCGGCGCCCGCGATCTCGGCGTGATCAAGGGAATCAGTTCGCTGGGAGCCGGAGTCGGCGCGATCGACGAAACCTCCTTCCCGACGATTCAGGTGCCCGTTGGCCATGAAGGCAGCTGGACGCTGATCCACGCGATCACCCGGCAGGAAAGCCAGTTTGCCGAAGGCGCGATCAGCCATGCCGGCGCTCGCGGCCTGATGCAGCTGATGCCCGGCACCGCACGGGAACAGTCGGGCAAGGCCAATATGTCCTATGACCTGTCGGCGCTGACCGATGACCCGCAATATAATGTCCGGCTCGGCAGCGGCTATATCCAGCGGATGATGGACTATTATGGCGGCAGCTACCCGCTGGCCATCGCCGCCTATAATGCCGGCCCCGGCAATGTGAACAAATGGCTGCGGGCCAACGGCGACCCCCGCATGGGCGGCATCGACTGGGTCAAGTGGATCGAGGAGATTCCGATTTCCGAGACCCGCAACTATGTCAAGCGCGTGCTAGAAAACGCCGTGGTCTATGACACGAAAAACCCGCGCGGCCCGACGATCCGCAGCGATACGCCGCTGTCACGCTATATCGGGAAGAATGACCGGGGATAAGAGTCGCGGCCAGAGCTAAGCCGCGCGCCTAATCCTTCGCCTCATAGCCAAAAGCCTTTTCGGCCAGCTTGACCAGTTTCGGATTCGCATCCGGCAAATCCTTCGGCAAGGCCGCTTCCAATGTCTCCGCGACATGGGTCATCGCCGCGATGCGCGCCGACTTCTTGTCATTGCCATCGATCACCTTCCACGGCGCCCAGCGGGTATCGGTAAATTCGAACATGTCGTGCATCGCCTCCAGATAGGCAGCGCGCTTTTTGCGGTTGCGGAAATCCTCTTCGGTGATCTTCCAGCGCTTGTGCGGCGTGTCGAGCCGCTTGGCGAGCCGCGCGTCCTGCTCGTCCTGAGTGACGTGGAAGAATAATTTTACCAGATTGGTGCCGCCGTCGATCTGCTGCGCCTCGAATTCGTTGATCTCGTCATAGCCGCGCTTCCAGTCCGCTGGCTTGCAAAAGCCCTCGACCCGCTCGACCAGCACCCGGCCGTACCAGCTGCGATCGAACACGCCGATTTCGCGGCTGCCCGGCAATTTCTGCCAGAAGCGCCAGAGGAAATGCCGGTCCTTCTCTTCCTTGGTCGGGGCACCGATCGGCCAGACATCATAATAGCGCGGTTCCCACTGCCCGGTCATCCGGCGGATCGCGCCGCCCTTGCCCGCCGCGTCCCAGCCCTCGAACACCAGGATCGAGCGGCAACCATGGATGATATGCTGGAAATGGACGCGCGCCAGCCGATCCTGCAAGGCCTCCAGTGCCTCGTCATAATCGCCTTCAAATGTGTCGCCGGATTCATAATCGGAAAGGTTTATGGTCATCATCACTCCAATTGCCGCGTGCCCGTCGACCCGGAGGACTGACAACGCACATCGCATCTTTCTTCTGCGAACAGGCATTGCCAAGTTCAACCCGAAAGCGTCGCTCTACACCAGATTCGCGCCAACCGCCATTCGGTTAACCCTGATCGGCATATCGGCTTTCATGGTCTGGCGGATTGGCGCTCTTCCCATTCCTTCAGCGCGCGCAGATGGTCGCCTGTCCGTTGCAGCGCCTGGGTCACTTCCAACTTGCCGGGGGACAGCCGGCCCGCTTCCTGATAGAGGGCCAGCGCTTCTTCAAGGTCGCCCCGCTGTTCCGCGCAAAGCCCGCGATTGAACTGCAGCGACAGATGAACCAGCCCGTTCGCAGCCGCCTCGTCCCACATCCGGCAGGCTTCCGCCGCATCGCTCTTGGTCATCTGCACCGCTGCCTTGAACCGATTCCCTCCCGCTTTCGACATGCCCTTGCGGCTTTCCAATATCCTGATGTCCTGACGATATTGTCGGGGGGCGAGGTCCGCGCGAATGGCGTCGGCGGCTTCGGCGATCATCGAGCGGATCACCGACTCGCTGCTGACAAAATCCTGATCATCACCGAAACAGACGGTCTGGTCGTTTCTGTTGGGCAAGCTCTCGGTATAGATGGTCCGTCCGTCCGCAAAGCGGGTTGCCCTGACCTGCGCCCGGAAATCAATCACCCGCGTCCGGCAATCCACGTCGATATCCTTGTAGGTGAGACATTTGTCCTTGGCGTCGCGCTCGACACAGCGCCGCCGCTTGGCCACCGTATCCCGCTGGCTGACGTCCGCGGTCACATTGCCAGAAAGACTGGCATCGGGTTCGACGGCAGACCGGCCACCGATCACATCAAAATAGGGCTGACCCAGGATCCGGATCGCCGACAGCCGGTCTTCCAGTTCGAAAGCCAGCGCCCGGCCATCGCGGCCACCAAAGCCGTCGATCGCCAGGGACCGGATGTCGGCAAATTCGGGAGAACCGGCCGGTGTCAGCCCGTCGATGGCCAGAACCTCGGCGCGCGCTGCAGGTGCCAGTCCAGCCAAGGCTATCAAGGCGGTGATCGCCGCCGTCAACAATCGGTTCATGTCCATCCCCCTGACAATCGATCATTCACAAATATCGGTAAAACTGCGGGCGGTTATTAACCGAAAATGATCAGCTCCGCAATCCGCCGGGGATCCTGCATCGGCATGAAATGGGTCAGGTCGGGCAGATAGATATCGGTGCCGTCGGCAAAGCTGTCCGCCAGGGTCCGCGGGGTTGGCGAGCCGGCAAAATCGAACGTCTTGCCCGGCGCGATCTGCGGCGCGCGCAGCACCGTCACCGGCTGGCCGATAGTCTCGATCAGCGGCCAGGGATCAACCGTCAGGCTGGTTGCATAGACCGACGCCTCGGTTTTCGGCGGACAGGCCAGTTCGAAGCCCCCTGCCCCGTCGGGCAGCAGACCATATTCGCAATAGTCGCGCAGCACTGCCGGGTCCCAGAGGCTATAGGGATGGCGATCCTTGAACCGGTCAAACATCGCATCCGGCCCTTCCCAGCTGTTCCGCCTTTTGCCGACCATCTCGCTGGTCGCACTGAAATCGGAAGGCCGCTGATAGGCTTCGCGCGGCATGATCCCCGGGTCAACCAGCACCAGTTTCCGGATCGCATCCGGCAAGGCAGCCGCGACCTGCACCAGGCAGTGACCGCCCATGCTGTGCCCGACCCCGATATCGAACGAGATGCCAAGCGACTCCACCAGTTCCGTCGTGGCGCCTGCAATCATCGCCCAGTCGGTGATCTCCGGCCGGGCGCTGCGGCCGTGACCCAGCTGGTCGACGGCCACGACATGCGTGCCTTGCGGAAAGGCATCGACCAGCTTGTCCCAGCAGCGGGCATGAAAGCCGGTCGCGTGCAGCAACAGAACGGACAGACCTTCGCCTGGCCTGCCCCATTCGAAATAGCAGATATCGCCGTGGGAGGAGGGGAAATGATGGTCTTGCGGTTGGGTCATATATTGATTCCGTTAGCCCTGAGCCTGTCGAAGGGCGCCTCTCGTCGATAAGCGTAGTTCGACAGGCTCACCACTAACGGAATCGAGCCTAGCCTTCCTTCGGCGGCTCGACCACGCGGATATGCAGTTCGCGCAGCTGCTTCATCGCAACCGGGCTCGGCGCGTTCATCATCAGGTCTTCGGCCTTCTGGTTCATCGGGAACAGCACGACCTCGCGGATATTGGGCTCGTTGGCCAGCATCATCACGATCCGGTCGACGCCAGGCGCCGATCCGCCATGCGGCGGCGCGCCATATTTGAGCGCGTTGATCATGCCGGAAAATTCGGTGTCGACCTGCTCCTTGGTGTAACCGGCGATCTCGAACGCCTTGTACATGATGTCGGGCCGGTGGTTCCGGATCGCGCCGGAGGACAGTTCAATACCGTTGCAGACAATATCATATTGCCAGGCAAGAATATCGAGCGGGTCCTTGCTTTCCAGCGCCTCGAGCTCGCCCTGCGGCATCGAGAAGGGATTGTGCGAGAAGTCCATTTTCTTGAGTTCGTCGTCATATTCGAACATCGGATAATCGACGATCCAGCAGAATTTGAACGCATTCTTGTCGATCAGGTCGAGCTGCTCCGCCGTACGGGTCCGCGCGACGCCGGCCAGCCGGGCCGCCTCGGCTTCCTTGCCGGCAGCAAAGAAGACGCCGTCATCCGGTCCGCAGCCGAGATCGGCGAGCAGCTTGGCGGTACCTTCCTCGCCATGGTTCTTGGCAATCGGGCCGCCGGCCACACCTTCCTTCATGTTGATATAGCCCAGACCGGCAAAGCCTTCGCCGCGCGCCCAGTTGTTCATGTCATCGAAGAATTTGCGGCTGTTCTTGCCCGCACCCGGCGCGACAAAGGCGCGCACCGTACCGCCGGACGAGGTGATCTTGTCGAACAGACCGAAACCGGAACCCTTGAAATGCTCGCTGACGTCCTGGATGATGATCGGGTTGCGCAAGTCCGGCTTGTCATTGCCATATTTCAGCATCGATTCCTTATAGGGAATGCGCGGAAATTCACCGGCTGGCGTGACCGAACGGCCATTGGCGAATTCTTCAAATACACCAGCCAGAACCGGTTCCAGCGTCTGGAACACATCTTCCTGGGTGACAAAGCTCATTTCGAAATCGAGCTGGTAAAATTCGCCCGGCGACCGGTCGGCGCGGGCATCCTCGTCGCGGAAACAGGGCGCGATCTGGAAATAGCGGTCGAACCCGGCGACCATCAGCATCTGCTTGAACATCTGCGGCGCCTGCGGCAGCGCATAGAATTTGCCAGGATGGACGCGGCTCGGTACCAGATAGTCGCGCGCGCCTTCCGGCGAAGAAGCGGTCAGGATCGGCGTCTGGAACTCGGTAAAGCCCTGATCGGTCATCCGCTTGCGCAGGCTTGCGATCACCTTTGAACGGAGCATCATATTGGCGTGCACCGACTCGCGGCGCAGATCGAGGAAGCGATAGCGCAGGCGGATATCCTCGGGATATTCCTGCTCGCCGAATACCGGCATCGGCAATTCTTCCGCCGGGCCCTGCATGTCGACGGTATCGGCAACCAGCTCGACTTCGCCGGTCGGCAGATTCTTGTTCACCGTTTCATCGTCGCGGGCGACGACCTTGCCGGTGACGGTGACCACCGATTCCACGCGCGCGCCGTCGAGCATCTTGAAAGCCTCGCTGCCGGTTTCGCTGACAATCTGGGTCAGGCCAAAATGATCGCGCAGGTCGACAAACAGCAGATTGCCGTGATCGCGCTTGCGATGGATCCAGCCGGACAGGCGGACGATCTCGCCAACGTCGGAGGAACGGAGCGCGGAACAATTGTGGGTGCGATATGCGTGCATGATGGACCTTTGGAAATTGGATGCTTTCCCAGATGGAAAGACTGGAGGCGTAACACAGGTCTGCGGGCCATTTGTCAAGGGTTGAGATTGGCGGAACGGGCTGTGCTGCGCTCTTTATAATGTGCCGGGAAGAGATGGCTCTGCCACCGCTCAGGGCTCCGCATCAAGTGCGGAGCACCGCGACCGCGGGGAAACATAAAGCCTAGATCAACCCCAGCTTCACCAGTTCATCATTAGCAAACACCCGCCGGTCCGCCGCATCCGGCATCACCTGCATCTGCGCCCATTTCCAGTCGGCAAAATTCTGTTCATAATCCCGCTTCACCCGCCGTTCGTCGAGATTGTTGGTTTTGCCCCAGTGGCGGGTGAAGGCGATGCCGGCATTGTCGAGCGCCTCGACCACCTTCTTGTAGCCCTGATGGCTGGATTCGACATTGGGGCCGTCAAAGTCGATCACGACATTGTCCGGCCAGCGCGCCGGGGCCAGCAGCCCCCTCGCCTTGCGGACGAAGCGCAGGGTCACGACCGTGCCGCCACCGCCACGCCGGAAGCTGTCGATAATCAAATCAAAGGCTTCGCTGAGCTTGCTGCGATCCATTGTCACCGAACCGTTGAACAGGCTGGCGATCGGCGCATGTTCCTCGGTCGTGTGGCCCCAGGTGGCGATGGCCGGTGGATCGTCGACATCCCGGTTGCGGGGATAGGCCTGTTCCATCGCCAGCTGCAATATTTCCCCCTTGAACCAGTAGCTTTCCGCCATCGCCTGGCCGAGCAGGGTCAGCGCGTCATAGCCGGCCCCCATATCGCCCGGCGGTGGTGGCGGGATGCTGGCGTCATAGGGCCGCCTGTAGAGAAAGCGCAGCAGGCTATTCTTGTCGAAAGGATCAAAGGGATTGAGGATAAGCTGCTGAAAATACGGCTCTTCATTCAATCCAAACGCGTTCGAGAATTTCCGGAATTCGCCACGGCACAGCCAGTCGATATGCTCGCGCTTTATCTTCGCCGCCTTCTGGATATTCTGCACCATATAAATCGGATCGGTCTCGATCAGCAACGCCGTGACAAAGCCCATCGCGCCGACATGCAGCTGGGCTGCGGCAAAAATCCGGTCATCGCGGATGATTGCGGAACCGGTCTGGGCGACGAATTCGTCGGACAGCACGCCCTTGTTCGGTTCAACCCAGAGGATCCGCTCCGGCGTCACCAGCTGGATCGCCCGGACATGATCCTGAATTCCGCCAGCCTGCCAGACGCTGCCATGGGTGCCGGTGGCGCAAGCCCCGGCAAAGCTCTGCCCGTTGCTGGCGCCGCCGGTGCGCAGCGAACGGCCAAGCTCCTCCGCGCTTTCATAGACTTCATCGACGGTCGCGCCGGCCTGCACCAGCAGCAGCGATTCGGCGGGAAGATCGCAATCGGCGTGCAGATTGTCCGCGCCGATCCGGAAGGTGCGGTTGAGCCGCAGGGTCTCGACCAGCCAGCCATCCTCGACCACATTGATCGGCGATGGCGACCAGCCTGCCCCGATCGGACGCACCGGAATGTCATATTGCTTCGCTTCCTGGAGAAGCGCCTGCACGGTGTCGGCGACGGCTTTCAGATAGGCCCGGCCATTCGGCTGATCCTCGTTGGCCAGTTCAATCCGGCTCTTGAGATTGCAGGCGGCGGTCTGGTGATAGTTGCGCCACACCTGCTGGCCCAGATGCACGACCCGCGCCATCAGGCGTCCCCCACATCAAAATCGCCGGAGTAGCAGCGATAGGCAATGCTGACCTGCCGGACGAAGCCGAAGGTGACCAGGCAGATCAGGATCGCCTTGCCGGTCATGAAAAAACGCATGTCATTGATGCCCAGCCGCGCGCAGTCATCGATCTGCAGCGAGCGCCCGCGCTTTGCGGCAAAGCCCCAGGCGAGGATCGTGATTTCGATGGTCTTGCCGCCAATCGGCCGCGGATCGGCGATTGCCAGACAGGCGTCGCCCCATTGCGCCATCAGCTGCCCCAGCAAGAGCAAGGCCAACACGATGATCAGAATCAGTGACCAAAATGCCATGCTTTTCCCCCAATTTTATCCTGTTTCGATGAAATGTTTGCGGGATGAGCCGCCCGCTGTATAGGATAAAAATGCACATTCACCCATTGCTGACGGACAATCAGGACATCGCCGATATCTGCGCCCGCTTTGCGACTGCGGATTTCATCACGGTTGATACCGAGTTCATGCGCGAAAATACCTATTGGCCCATTCTCTGCCTCATCCAGATTTCAGACGGCAAGGAAGCCGCCGCGATCGATCCGCTGGCCAAGGGCGTCGACCTCGGTCCGCTGCTCGAACTGCTGGTCGACAATGAAAATGTGCTCAAGATTTTCCACGCCGGCGGCCAGGATGTGGAAATCATCCACAATCTGACCGGCAAGACGCCGCACCCGATCTTCGACACCCAGATCGCCGCCATGGCGATCGGCCAGAGCGAGCAGATCGGCTATGCCAATCTGGTCGACAACTGGCTGGGGATCACGCTGGACAAGGGCGCTCGCTTCACCGACTGGTCGCGCAGGCCGCTCAACGCGCGCCAGCTCGAATATGCGATCGCCGATGTCACCCATCTAGCGACGATTTTTCCGATGATGCTGGAGAAACTGAAGGAGACCGGTCGCGGCATCTGGATCAACGCCGAGATGGAAAAGCTCGCCGACCCGGACAATTATGTCAATGACCCGGAAAAAGCCTGGCTGCGCGTGAAGGCACAGGGCCGCAATCCGGAAATGCTGGGCCGGCTCAAGGCGCTGGCCGCATGGCGCGAACGCGAAGCCCAGTCCAAGGACCTGCCCCGCGGGCGGATCATGCGCGATGAAACGCTGGCCGATATTGCCGGCCACCCGCCGAGGGACCAGTCGAAGCTGGGCCAGGTCCGCGGACTGTCGGCGGGATGGAAGAATAATGATATCGGCGCGCGGCTGATGGACATTATCGCGCAGGCGGAACCTCTGTCGCGCAACGACCTGCCGCAAAAAGGCGGGCGCCGTCCCAAAAATGGCAAGTCCAACGCGCTGGTCACCGATCTGCTCAAGCTGCTGCTCAAGATTCGTTCGGCGGAAATGAATGTCGCCTCGCGCCTGCTCGCCCGCGCTGACGATCTGGAGCGCATTGTCGCCGGTGACCGCGAAGGCGTGCCGCTGCTAGAGGGCTGGCGCTACGAGGAATTTGGCCGTGATGCGCTGGATCTGGTCGAAGGCCGGGTCAGTTTCACGGTCAAGGACGGCAAGCTCGAAATGACCCACCAGCAAGAAGACGAGACGGTCGAAGCGGAATAGACCCCGTTTCAGTTAAGTGGAAACGTCGTCATTGCGAGGCGCGAAGCGCCGTGGCAATCCAGAGCGTCTTGCCACCATCGTCGGTGATTGCCGCTCTGGATTGCCGCGCTGCGCTCGCAATGACGTCAGTGGTGCAATGAAAATTCGTCGAAGCGGAATAGCTAGTCCGCCGTCATCAGCGGTTCCAGCCCCAGCATGTTCGCGAGATGGCCGTGCCGCTTCGCCACCGCATCCCCATAGAGATGGATCAGGTCGCTCTTGATCGTTAGCTCCAGCTTTTTGCCGGTCTTGCGGATATGTGTCTGTTCCAGCGGATTGCGGGTTCCGCCGCTGAGCCTTTGCCCGAGGCGCATCGCTAGCCCCCAGCTGATCGCCCGCTGCGTCGCCGCTTCATCGGCCAGCTTGCCGCCGCCCGGAAACACCCGGGTGCCGCCGCCAAAACTGGTGTAGAGCGCCTGCCCCAGCATCTCGCGTTCCGGCCCGCTGATCCCGACCCAGTTGCCGTGCAGGCCGATCTCGAGGCCGCGCTCGGCCCGGAAATTGGGGTTCGCTCGCCAGGCAACATCGCCCAGATTGCAGGCTGCCTGACGGATCCGGTGCCAGTCCGCAGGATCGTTGGAAAATATTTCGGCAATCCATTTGCCCAGCAATTTGCTGTTCGCCGGAAAGCGCGACTGCGCGGCCCCGACCTCTTCCGTGCCCAGCAACAGCGGATCGCGGGCCGCTTCCTGCTTGCTGATATTCTGGAACAGCAGACCTTCGCGGACGCCATAAGCGGAGACGACCATCTTGCTGCTGCCGAGATAACGCACCAGCATCGACAATAACCAGGCCGCGTCCTTCAGCGTCGGTATCCGCGATGACGACAGGCCGGGGACGTTCTTGAGCTTGTCCCGGTTCAGCTGAGCGAGACGACTGACCAGCCGCTGCGCGCGCCGCGGCTCCATCTCGTAATTGTGGATCACCGGCAACGGATAATGGCTGTCGAACATGTCGAGCCGGGCGAGAGAGCGCCACGACCCCCCGACCAGATAGAAAGGCAGGGCCTGCGCCTGTTTCTCCCAGCCGGTCTTTTTCAGCATCTTGCGCACCTGGCGCTTCAGCTTGTCCTGCCCCTTGGTCCTGAGGTCGGCGACCCGCAACACGCCAAGCGGAAAGGAAAAGCGCTCCAGCACCTCCCCGCCTTCGACCAGCGCCAGCTCCAGACTGCCGCCGCCGAGATCCCCGACTATTCCCCTGGCATCCGGAATGCCGGAAATGACGCCGAGCGCGGCCAGTTCCGCTTCTTCCTCGCCCTGCAGCACCTGCACGTCATAACCGATCGACCGCGCGGCCTTCAGCAGCTCCTTGCCATTGCTGGCATCGCGCACGGCGGCGGTGGCGAAACTCTTGACATAGTCTACTTCCATTTCCAGGCACAGGCGGTGGAAGCGCTTGAGACCCCGGACCGCCAGCGCCATCGCTTCCTTGCCGATCGCTCCGGTCGTGGACAGTTCCTTGCCGAGGCCGGCCATGACCTTTTCGTTGAACAGGATGGCGGGAACCCTGACCGGCCCCTGGTAGACAACCAGCCGGATCGAATTGGAACCGATATCGACAATTGCCGTGCGCGGGCTGCCGTGCTTGTTGCCCGTCGGCACGAATGGCGACGGGTGATCCTTTTTTGCCAGCACCTTGCTCACGCCTTTTTCTGACGGCGACGCAGGCTGAGCCGGGGCACGGCGTTGTTCTTCCTGAGCGCCTTGCCACGCCCGGACAGCGACGGGTTGGTCATGAAATAGCGGTGCAGGTTGAACGGCTTGTCGGAGGGTACCACTCTTGTATAGCTGCCATCGGAATTCAGTTCCCAGCTCTGCTCGTCGTCGATCAGATTGGCGACCATCACCTGGTCCAGAATCTGGTCATGGACGGTCTTGTTGGTGATCGGCATCATATATTCCACGCGGCGGTCGAGATTGCGCGGCATCCAGTCGGCCGAGGAGATATAGAGTTTGGCCCCGTCATTGGGTAGTTCCCTGCCGTTGCCAAAAGCCCAGATGCGGCTGTGCTCGAGAAAGCGTCCGACCACGGATTTGACCCTGATATGATCCGACATGCCCGGCACATCAGGGCGCAGGCAGCAGATGCCGCGGACTACCAGATCGATTTCCACCCCGGCATTGCTCGCCTGATAGAGTTTCTCGATCAGTGCCGGGTCCACCAGCGAATTCATCTTGGCCCAGATCATGCCGGGTTTTCCGGCCCGGACATTGGCGATTTCCTGGTCGATCAGCGCCATCAGGTCGTTGCGCATGTCGCGCGGGGACATCGAGATCAGCTCCAGCGCCTTGGGCTCGACATAGCCGGTGATATAGTTGAACAGCTGCGCCGCATCGCGTGCCGCCCGCGGATCGGCGGTGAAGAAGCTGAGGTCGGTGTATATTTTGGCGGTGATCGGATGATAGTTGCCGGTGCCGAAATGGCAATAGGTGCGATAGCCTTCCTGCTCCTTGCGCACGACCATCGAAATCTTGGCATGCGTCTTCCACTCGATGAAGCCGTAGACCACCTGGACCCCGGCCCGCTCGAGCGCACTCGCCCAGAGCAGATTCTGTTCCTCGTCAAAACGCGCCTTGAGCTCGACAACCGCGGTTACCGACTTGCCGGCCTCGGCGGCGTCGATCAGCGCCCGGATGATCGCGGATTGCTTGCCGGCGCGATACAGCGTCTGCTTGATCGCGACGACATCGGGGTCGGCCGCTGCCTGCTTCAGAAATTCGATCACCACCTCAAACGATTCATAGGGGTGATGGACCAATATGTCCTTGTCGCGGATGGCGGCAAAACAGTCCCCGCCATGATCGCGAATCCGCTCCGGAAAGCGTGGGCTGTAGGGCGTGAACTTCAGGTCAGGCCGGTCTTCTTCGACCAGAATATCGAGATCGCCGATCCCGACCAGACCATTGATCCGGCTTTCCGTGGCCCCGTCGTGCAGCAGATTTTCGCGCAGCATCGCGACCACCGGCTCGCCGAGCTTTGGCCCCATTTCCAGCCGGATGACATCGCCGCGCCGGCGGCGCTTGATCGCGCTGCGGAAATAGCGCACCAGATCTTCCGCCTCTTCCTCAACCTCAATATCGCTGTCGCGGATGATCCGGAACAGGCCGCTGCTTTTCACCACATAGCCGGGGAAGAGAATGTCGGAAAATTCCTGGATGACGGTTTCCACCGACACATAGACCGCCGATTCGCCGGGCAAGCGGATGAAACGCGGGAGACCGGACGGAATCATCACCAGTTCCCTGATTCCCTGATTGTCCGACTGGCGGACGAGATCGAACACCAGGCTCAGCCCCTTGTTGGGAATGAACGGAAAGGGATGCGCCGGGTCGAGCGCCTGCGGCGTCAATACCGGGAATATCTGGTCGATAAAATGCTGCCTGAGCCAGGCTTTTGAATCGCTGGCGAGATCGCTCACTCTCGAAACAAAAATATCTTCTTCGGCAAGCTTGCTGGACAGCGCCCTCCAGACCCGTTGCTGATGCTCCAGCAGCAGATCGGTGCGCTCGGCGATCGCCTCCAGCTGCTGCGTCGCGGTCAGACCATCGGCCGATCGCTCCTCGATCTTCTGGCGATATTGTCCGACCAGTCCGGCGAAGCGAACCATGAAAAATTCATCGAGATTGCTGCCGGAAATCGACAGGAAGCGCAGCCGCTCGAGCAGCGGATGGGCGCTGTTTTCCGCTTCCTCGATCACCCGCTCGTTGAAGCCCAGCCAGCTGATTTCCCGGTTGAAATAGCGTTTGCTGCTTTCTTCCGGAGAGCGAGCCATGGTCTGCTCGTCCGGCAGGAGATCCGAATCCGGTGACGGGGCAGCGGGATTTTCCATGAGCTATGTTTCTACCTTTTCATCACCGGCGTCAAAATGGACCAGCGCCGCCTTGGCAATCGCGAGATTGACCGGCTTTTTGGACTCGATCGCAAGCGCATCCATTTTCTGCGCCAGCTGCCGCACCGTGGCATAGGAGCGGACCATGCGTTTCTCCAGATAGCGCAATGCATCTTCAGAAATGGCCAAACCCCGCAGCGAAAAATATTTCTGCAGCAGACCGTCGATCATCGCTTCATCGGGCGCGCCGATTGCCAGATGGAGCGACGCTGCCAGCCGCGACTGGAGATCGGGCAGCGTGATCCCCCATTGCGCCACCGGCTGCCCCGAAACCAGCAACAGCGGCCTTTGTTCCATATTGGCCCGGTTCCAGAGATGAAAAATCTCGGTATCGTCATGGTCGGCGGCATCATCGAGAAACAGACCGCCGCTTTCCGTCGCGAACACGCCCGCCATCGTGCTTTTTCCCGATTCCGGCGGTCCGGTGAGGATCAGCGTATGGTGCGACCATGCCTGCCAGTTCTGCAACTGTTCGTGAACCGCAGCATTGGCCTCTGTCACCAGATATCCGGCCTGTTCGCCGGGCGGCTTCTGTTCAAGAGGAAGGGCTATCTGGCTCACGGTCTCGCTGCTTTACTGTCCGGGACGACTGATACGCAAGGCGCCCGCTCCCTGCTGGACCTGCCAGCCCTGCGCCCGCAGCGCCTGGGCCAGAGCGGAGATATCGCCGCGATATGTCACACTCATGACAGACACGCCGCCCAGCGCCAGGCTCGAGGTCGATGCAGAGCTGACCCCCGGGATGGAACGTACTGCCGATTCACCGCGACTGACGGCGCCGACGTCGGGCGTGTCGAACTGCAGGGAAATATTGCTCGTGGCTGCAGGAGCCGAAGATTCACCGGGCGATTCGGTCGAACCGGTCGCTCCGCCGGTCACGGAGCCATCGCCAGCAGGCAGCTCCTCGACCGGAGCATCAGGCAAATCGAAATCATCCAGATCCAGATCGTCCAGATTGAACGGATCCTCGATGATCAGCGACTTGTCGGTTTTCAGGACACCGCGCGTCAGCGCGCTCGCATAGATATTGTCCAGCCGCGCGATGCCCTTGTCCAGCATCGTCGGAATATCTTCGCTGCGCGCCACTTTCAGCGTAAAACTGTCGATATAGCGGTTGTCGGGACCGTAGCGGGCGGTAAAACGGCCGGTGACCGGTCCTCCGGGATATTTATAGGTCAGCCGAACGATCGGTATGATCACATCTGCCGCGCCAAACTGGTCCAATATGTTCCGCCACCAGCGCCGGTTCGGACGGTTGGCCTGTCCTGCGGTCAGCACCAGCGATTCGCTGTCCGATCCATAGGGACGGACATAGTCGATGGCACTGTCGCCGGAGTTGAAGCGCGCCCAGGCCTTCTGCCATTCGGTCCGGTGTTCGAACACTTGCGGCGAGCCCGCGCTCCACATGATCGGCAGCACCAGCAGCGGCGGCGACCGCAAGCGCCGGCCACCGACCCCCAGAATCGACCCGGTTCGCGCCCGGTCGAACATCACGCCCAGCGTGGCAATATAGCGCTTGGGGCCGATCTGCTCCTGCTCGACGATGATCGCCGAGACGATCGTGTTGAGCGTCGCATCCGGCAAGCCCTTGGTCTCGCCGCCCTGGGTACGCTTGTAGAGCATCTTCCAGGCCAGCCGCTGGGCTTCTTCCCAGCCCTTTTTCCGCGCATCGATGGCATTGTCGCCGTGGACATCGACCTTGACGCCCGAGACCTCGAAATCGCCCGTGCTGGCCAGCGGCGCAACGCCGCGTTCGGTGCCTTCGAGCTGGGCATAGACAACCGTCCCCGCGAGCATCGTCACGACGGCAAGGGTGGCAGCGATCTTGATTTTGAAGTCGGACAAAAAACTCATTTGCGCCCTTTTGACGATTATGGCGTGGAAATCCAGCCGCGACTTGTCTAATCGCACAAGTTATGAGTGAAAAGCAAAATGAACCGGATTCTTACACCTATGCGAAAGCCGGTGTTTCCATTGCCGCGGGCAATGCCCTGATCAAGGCGATCGCGCCAATGGCCAAAGCCACCGCGCGCGCCGGTGCCAATGCCGAACTCGGCGGTTTCGGGGGTTTCTTTGATCTCAAGGCTGCCGGCTATCAGGATCCCCTGCTGGTCGCCGCCAATGATGGCGTGGGCACCAAGCTCAAGCTGGCGATCGATCATGAACGGCATGACAGCGTCGGCATCGATCTGGTCGCGATGTGCGTCAATGACCTGATCGTCCAGGGAGCGGAACCGCTGTTCTTCCTCGACTATTTCGCCACCGGCAAGCTGGAGAACGGCGTCGCCGAACGCGTCGTCGCCGGGATTGCCGAAGGCTGCAAGATGTCGGGCTGCGCCCTGATCGGCGGCGAGACTGCGGAAATGCCGGGCATGTATGCCGAAGGCGATTATGATCTCGCCGGTTTCTGCGTCGGCGCGGTGGAGCGCGAAAAAGCGGTGACCGGAGCGACGATCGAAGCGGGCGACATCCTGCTCGGCCTCGAATCCTCGGGCGTGCATTCCAACGGCTTTTCGCTGGTCCGCCGGCTGGCGGAGGACAAGGGCTGGAAGATGAACCGCCCTGCCCTGTTCAATTCTGACATATTGCTGATCGAGGCGCTGATCGCGCCGACCCGCATCTATGTGAAATCGCTGCTGCCGCTGATGCAGTCTGGCCGGATCAAGGCGCTCGCCCATATTACCGGCGGCGGCCTGCTGGAAAATATACCGCGCGTGCTGCCCGACGGATTACACGCGCATGTCGATGCCGCCAGCTGGGACCAGCCGCGGCTGATGGCCTTCCTGCAGGCGCAGGGCAATATCGAGCCGGAAGAAATGGCGCGGACCTTCAATTGCGGGATGGGGATGGTCCTGGCCGTCTCCCCCGATCAGGCAGAATCCATCTCTACCGATCTCGACGCCGCCGGCGAAAAGGTCCACCGGATCGGCGAAATCCGCACCGGCACCAAGGGCTGTTCGGTCAGCGGCAGCCGCGGCATCTGGTCAGCGACCGACGACTGGACCGCCACCCACAATGGCTGAAAAGGCCAGGATCGGCATATTGATTTCCGGTCGCGGCTCGAACATGGCCGCTTTGGTCTATGCCGCCAAGGCGCCCGGCTGCCCCTATGAAATCGTGCTCGTGGCGTCGAACCACCCCGACGCCCCCGGCCTGACGCTGGCAGAAGCGGAAGGCATTGCCACCTTCGCCCATCCGCACAAGGGCCTATCGCGCGAGGCGCATGACGCGATCATGCACGACGCCCTCGTCGAGGCCGGTGTCGAATATGTCGTGCTGGCTGGCTATATGCGCATATTGAGCGACGGCTTTGTGTCGAAATGGGCGGATCGCATGCTCAATATCCATCCCAGCCTGCTGCCCAAATATAAGGGCCTCGACACCTATCAGCGGGCGATTGACGCGGGCGACCGGGTCGCGGGATGCAGCGTGCATCTGGTGACGCCGGAACTCGACGACGGGCCGGTGCTGGCCCAGACCGAAGTCGCGATTCTGCCCGGGGACGATGCCGACAGCCTCGCCAGCCGGATCCTGATCGCGGAGCATCAGCTCTACCCGAGAGGGCTGGCCAGATATGTCACGCGCGAGGCTGATCCGGACTGGATTTTGGCGCAGGTCCGCAAGCGTGCCCTTGCGCTGGAGGAAACCCATGAACGGGCCAGCTTTGGTGCTCCCGGCTGGCGCGTCGGCAGCGAGACGACCGGCAAATATTTTGCCTATTTCGCGCAGAGCCATCATGGCGAGGCCAGCATCGCGCTGCTCGTCAAGACCACCGGAATTGATGAACAGACCGCCCTGATCGATGCCGATCCGGACCTCTATTATGCGCCGAAATTTTACGGAAAATCAGGCTGGATCGCGATCCGCCTGGATCAGGGCCGGACAGACTGGGACCATATCGGGGAATGGCTGTACAAGAGCTGGTGTCAGGTCGCGCCAAAGCGGCTCACCCGGTTGATCGAAATCGCGGATCAATTTTAAAAAAAGCGCATCACGGGTTGAAAATCTTTGGTCAGCATGGAGGAGGGATTAATGCTGCCCAAAAAATGTCTGCGACCCTGGAGGTGAAAGAAGTTCCAACCCGCGATGCAGATTGAGAAATAAAGGAAAGCCAGCGCAAAGGCGATACGGCCCTTCGACCGTATGACCGGCAGCGCTACATGCCCGCTTCCACCGCCAGCCGTACCATATCGGCGGCGCTCGGAACATTCAGCCGTTTCATCAGAATGGAACGGTGCATTTTTATGGTCCGCTCGCTGAGGCCCAGTTCATGGGCGATCTGCTTGTTGAGCAGGCCTTTCGCGATAAATTGCAGCACTTCGCGCTGCCGCTTCGAAAGATCCTTAACAATCGCAACCGCGCGCATCCGCCTTGGCTTGGCAAGACTCGCGGAATCGCCGTCAATTTCCACCTGCGAGCCGAGAAAATATTCCAGCTCGCCCTCTTCGTCAAACAGCGGCGCGACCAGCACGGCATTCTGAAAGGGCGTGCCATCTTTCTTGTAATTCAGGATCTCGACCAGAACGGATTTCCGCTGGCGCACACCCCGCCGGATTTCCTCGGTCAGCCAGGGTTCGGTCGCCTTGCCAGCCAGAAAGCGGCAGTTGCGACCGATGATGAAGTCCCGGTCATAGCCGGTCAGTGCCTGGAATGCATCATTGACCGCGACAATCGGATTGTCGGGCAGGCGCGGGTTGCTGACCACCGAGGCGATCGGGCTTTTGTCGATCAGTGCCATCACCGATGGCTTTGGCAAATCCGATCGGGAGATCGCCATCTGCTTCTGTTCGCTCTGATTTTTCTCGCGATCCATGGGATCAAGCTACCCGACATCTATTGCCAAAGGCAAGCGGTAGAGCGAGTCGGCGATATTTATATCCGTCCGACTTTCCGCACCGGGCGGAAGAGCGTTATCTTAACCTTTCGGGCTTAACATCAACGGGTGAGAAAAAATGATCAGCGGGTTCCCCGCAAGAGGCGTAAAGGCTTCAGGCTTTTTCCCGGATCGGCGACCATTCCGCTCCCGGTTTACCGGGAGTTTGTCGACATGCTTTACAGCATGTGGCTTCCCATCTTTGGCCTCGGTGCGGTCTTCATTTGCGTGTGTCTGCTTGCCGCCGTGCAACTGGACTCCCCCATATATCTGGCGCTGGCCGCCATTGGCGCGCTGACGATATTCCTGCGCCTGTGGATTGTCCGGGCCTATACGCGCGTGGCGCCGGCCCGTCATATGAAGGACCTGCGGCGTTGGGAACGGCTCTATGCGATCGGCAATTACGCCTCGGCGGTACAGCTGGCCCTGCTCAACATATTGGTGCTCACGGTCCACGAGCCCATGTTGCAGTTGATCGCGGTCAGCCTGATTTTCAGCTTTGGCGCCGGTGTGGTTGCCCGGACGGCGATCCGACCGAGATTGTGCGTGATAAGCCTGTTGCTGGCCACCATACCAACCGTGGTGGCGCTGGCGCTCCATGCATTCAACGGCCATGGCGACGAATTACACACCGAAATGTTTCTCGTCGAGGCGATGCTCGTTGCCATGATTACAGGACTTAGCCTGCAGACCGTCGCGCATCTCTATCGGACGGCGGTGGGCCATCATATGGCAAAGCATGATCTGGGGCAGCTCGCCAAACATGACGCACTGACTGGCCTTGCGAATCGCCTGTTGCTCCGCGAGCGCTTCCAGACGCTGATCGAGTCCGCAGGGCGCAGCGGACGGCTGCTGGCCGTGCATTTCCTCGATCTTGACGGATTCAAGGCGGTCAACGACAGCTATGGTCACCCGGTGGGCGACTCGTTGCTGCAACAGGTCGCACGACGGCTGGAAGCGATCGTGCGCGTGGAAGACCTGGTTGCACGACTGGGCGGCGACGAATTTGTCGTGCTGCAGGGCGGCATCCTGCATCAAGACGAAGCCCAGATGCTTGCGCTCCGGATCGTCAGGGAGTTGAGCCGCCCTTATGAAATCAGCGACAGCGTCAGCGGCGTGTCGGTAAGCGTCGGCATCGCAACTGCGCCGACGCAAGGCGTCGAACTGGAAAGGCTGCTCGCTGCCGCCGATGCGGCGCTCTATCGCGCGAAAAAGAGCGGCAAGGCCCGCGTCATATTTTGTACCGGTGAAGATATCGCAACGGTCCATCTCGCGGCTTGAGGTCTGGTCCGGGGTTGAGAGGCCAAAGGATCAAAGGGAACGGCCAGCGGGCCCTGCATAAAAGGGCGAGAATCAGGGCCAGGAATCACCGGCGGACCAGCACGGTCGCCGGCCGCCGAAAATCAGGGGACGACGCCCTCCATCACCGACTTCGCATTGTCGACCCGGATCGCCGCACCATTGATGAACTTGCTTTCGTCCGATGCCAGAAACAGCACCGTGTTGGCGATATCATCCGGCTCGCCGAGCGCGCTCGGTCCCGGGCTTTCGCTGGCCGGGCGCAGATCGTCGCGGCCCATGACCTTGGGACCGATCCCCTGCACCATAGGCGTCAATATGCCGGCGGGATGGACGCTGTTGCAGCGGATATTATAATTGTTGTTGGCGCAGTGCACCGCGATACTGCGGGTCAGGCTCTCGATCGCGCCCTTGGCCATGGCATAGGCGACAACGATCGGCTCGCCGACGATCGAGGCGATCGAGCACATGTTGACGATCGCCCCGCCGCCCGATGCCTTCATCGCCGGTACCGCATATTTGCAGCCGTAAAAGGCCCCGTCGGCGCTGACCGCCATGACGAAGCGATATTCCTCCGCGGTCTGCGTCTCGATCGTGCCGGGCTCGACCACGCCGGCATTGTTGACCAATATGTCGAGCTTGCCATGTCGCGAAACGACATCGGCGATCAGGTCTTCCCAGCCCTGCTCGTCACGGACATCCTGGAGCTGAAATTCCGCCGCATCGCCGATCTCGGCGGCGACCCGCTCGCCATTGTCGGCATCCATGTCAGTGAGGATCACGGTCGCGCCCTCGCGCGCGAACATCCGCGCATCGGCCTCGCCCAGTCCCTTGGCCGCGCCTGTTATTATTGCCACTTTGCCTTGCAGTCTGCCCATGCTCTATCTCCTCGTCCTGTTTATTGGGTGAAAAGCTAGAACCGCAATCCCATAATAACGACTGGCAAAATGAGGAGAGATCGGAAATGTACAGTTTGGAGCAGCTGTCGGCACGCGAGGAAATCCGCGATATCCTGCACCGCTATTGCAAGGGCATCGACCGCCGCGACTGGCCGCTGGTCCGCTCCTGCTTTGCCGACGACCATGTCCACAAGCACGCCGAATATCAGGGCCCGCCGGACGAATTCATCGGCTTCGCCAGTCAGGTTCTGGAACATGTTCCCTGCACCCACCATTCGATCTCGAACGTCCATATCAGCCTGTCCGACGACGGCAACAGCGCGACCACCGAAGCCAATTTTGTTGCCTATCATTATATCGAGCCCGGCCATCCCGACTTTGCGCCCTGCCCGACCCACGGCAAGTCCACCGACTGGATCGTCGCCGGCCGCTATTGCGACCGGCTGGAAAAGCGCGACGGCAGCTGGATCATCGTCCGGCGCGAGGCATTTCACGACTGGGAACGGGTGGCAGAGGCGTCGAGTTCGGCGGTGACGGCGGGGCATCATGCGATGGCGGGATAGCCAGAGCGGTCTGCTTCGTGGTGATACCCGAGCCGGCAGAGCAACGGAACCCGCCGCCCCACCCATGCGACCCTTTCCATCCGCTGCCGGGCATTCCACCGGACATCAGAGATATTTTCTGTACTTCCAACAGGTTTTGACATGGAAGCGGACTGCTGGCAAAATGTTGCTCGGGTGGAACTCCTGGAGGGATGATCGGTGAACAAGCAGGATCTCATCGGCGCAGTCGCCGACGCAAGCGGACTGAGCAGAGCGGACGCGGCCAAGGCAGTCGAGGCAATTTTCGAATCCATTGCAGATGAACTTCGCCGAGGCGGCGACGTTCGACTGGTGGGATTTGGAACCTTCACCACGGCAAAGAGACCGGCATCGTCGGGACGGAATCCCCGGACGGGGGAACCGATGCAGATATCGGCGTCAACCCAGGCCAAATTCAAGCCCGGAAAGAGCCTGAAGGAAGCCGTCAACAGCAGCAGCGGCGGCGGTGATGGCTGGGTCGGTCCGAAATATAGATAAGGCTCGGGGCCAGGCATTGAAATGACACCTGCAAAACGACTGGAAAATATCAGAAAAGAACAGGATTCTTATTCCAGCAAGGTGAGCGAGACCAGCCGGTATATCGGATATGGCCTTGTCGCAGCGGCGTTCAGTCTGCTTTCGCGCGCCACGGAGTTCAGCAAGGGAATGGAACCCTTTGCCGACAACCTGCTCATTTGGTCAGCGATTTGCGGGTGCGTTGCGGTTTCGCTCGACTATCTCCAGATGCTGATGGGCTGGCTGGCGGCCAGTCAGGCTGCCAGCAACAAACCCGATTACGAGCCGACGAAATTGGGCCGCACATTCGTGAAAATCCTGAACGTGGCTTTTTACAGCAAACAGGCCGTCGCTGTCGTCGGAGTAATCTTCTTGCTGATCGCCATCGGCAGTCGGGTGTCGGTGCCTGCCCTGGCCAACTAATTCCAGCAGCCCGGTGAAGGCACCGGTGATTGAGCCCGCTATTGGCGGGCTGCCATCGCCCTCCCCGGCTCGCGCTTTTTGCTCATCGCCCCGACAATTACCGCAATCAGCGTCACGCTCCAGAAGGCTATCGCAAAAGGAAAATCATTGCCGATCAGCAGCCGCGCGGCGAAGGTGGCGGCCAGCGCGACCGGCGTGCCGATCACCAGCCCGTGCCAGGCGCCCCTTATGCGGGGCTCGTCGATGCCCCTTCGCCGGCGCTTGCCCAGCCAGATATAGATGCCGGTCGCGCAGATCGCGGTAAGCGCGGCGCCGAACAGCAGATAGGCAAGTTTCACACCGAGCCCGCCGAACGTGCCAAAGTGCAGCTGATAGGTTGAGGCCGCGGCCTGCTGCCCCAGCTCGCCGTCCGACAGACCTGCCACATGATGAAAATTCCCCTTGGCGTCGAACGCGTAATATTCGCCGAAAATCAGACGCCGCTTGTGCTCTCCGACGATCTGGACATGCTGCCCCCTGGTCAGGGGATCATGGAGAATGGCATAGGTCACCCGCACATCGGGATAGGCGCTGGCCATATGCGACAGCGCCGCGGCGACATTGGCGACGGGCGCGGGCCTTGGGTCCGCCTTGCCTTCCTCGCCGAAAATCGGACCGTAGACCGCCTCGACATCGCCGTCATAATCGGTTGTCGCGATCGCATAGGCGGCAATACTCGCCAGCCCGATCAGCGCCCCGGTCAGCGCGATGGCGACCGAAAAAGGCAGGGTCCAGACGCTGAGCCGGTTGTGCCAGTCGGCAAGGCCGGTGCCATTGCCATTGCGGGCCCGCAGGCGAAAGGCGTCGCGAAAGATGCGCGGGTGAGCGACCACGCCGCTGACCGCGAGCGCCAGCATCATCACACCCAATATGCCGACAATGGTAATACCGACCAGCGCCGGCAGATTCAGCGTATAGTGAAGCTTCACCAGGAAATCCGACCAGCCGATCTCTTCCGATCCGGCAATCGAGCCATCCTGTGCCAGATGCAGCGCCTGCGTATCGGTGGTGATCGTCGTGCGCGGCAATTCCGGCTCGGGCAGATGGACATAGAGATGCGTGGTAGCCGGCTTGCCCGCCTCACTGGCCAGTACCGCGGCCACGCCGCGCTGCACTGCGTCGGGTGCAATCGACTGCATTTCCGGTGCCTCGGACTGCTCGACCCGCTGCAGTTCCTGATAGAAAACCGCGATCGTGCCGGTCAGCGAGACAATATAGAGGAGTGCGCCGGCGATCAGGCCGATCGCGGCATGGGCGGAGAGAGACCGTTTCACCGTTCCCGGCTGGATGAGGTTGCTCATGACAGGCTCCCGGATGCAAGCGCCGGAAGGACCGTCGCGAGTGATATCGCAACAATGGCCAGCTGGCGCTTGCGGCTGCCGGTCATCAGGATGAGGAAAGCCAGGATTGTCCAGGCCAGCGGTACGACAAACAGCGCCAGGACATTGGCATTGGCCTCGCTGGCACCGGTCAGCAGCGAAAGCCAGCGCACCGCGATGGCGATGGCGAGGGAGGCCAGCATTGCGGCAAGCACGACGATGAGAAAGGTTGCAACACGCCGGCCCAGGTGCAGCGGCTCACCCGCCTCGGGCAGCATCCCTGCCCGGCGTCTGGATGCCTTGCGTCTGGCGGGCGGCGATTGCCATGCGGCGACAGCGAGCAGCACGAAGGCCGCCCCCATCGCCCAGAGCGTGATCACCGACACGCCCCATGCCCCCGCCATCACCCAGCCTGCGACCATCGCCGCAGCAAGCAGTATCCAGCCAATGGCATTGAGCGGCAGCGAACGCCGGGGCCGCGCCCAGGCGAGCCGCAACAGCGCCACGCCCGCGACAGCGGTGACCGAACCGGCGAGATGGAGCAGATCGAGCGCCATCAGAAACGGTAGCTCAGCGTGCCCATGATATTGCGTTCGCTGCCCATGAAACAGTCCCCGCGCGCCAGACAGGCCGAATAATAGCGCTTGTCGAACAGGTTGGTGGCATTCAGCGCAAACCCCCAGTTGCCATAGCTGATCTCGGCCAGGGCATCGACCAGCGTGAACGAGGGCGTCACTATGCCGCCCGGAAAGGCCGGGCCGAATGAGCGGTTCTTGCCAACATGCCGGACACCGCCGCCGAGCAACAGTCTGGTATCACCACCCAGCGAGAAGCCCTTGGTCGCCCAGAATGAGGCGTTGAATTTCGGCACATTGTCGAGCTGTTGCCCTGTACCCGCGATCTCGGCCTCATTATAGCTGGCGTTGGCGATAATATTGAATTCGCCCGGCAGCGCCGCTGTGCCCTCGAACTCGATCCCTTTCGAGGTCAGCGAGCCGATCTGGATCTGGTCGAACGGGTCGTCGGTGCTGTCGTCCGATACCGGCCGGTTGCTTTCCTTGATATGATAGCCGGTGACGGTCATCAGGATCGCGTCGGTCGGATGGAACTTGATTCCCGCTTCGAACTGGCGGCCCGACTTCGGAATGAACGCACTGCCGTCGCTGGTGGACCCGGCAATCGGTTCAAAACTCTCGGTATAGCTGAAGAAGGGCGAGACCCCGTCAATGATCTCGGCGATCACGCCGGCGCGGAATGTGGTCGCCGCATCGTGCCGGGTCGGACCGCCCTTGCTCTGCGCGCTGGTCCAGTCGCGCCGCGCGCCCAATACGATGGAGACGCGGTCGAAGAAGCGGATCTGGTCCTGCACATAGATGCCGAGCTGGTCCTGGTCGACATCCTCGGAAACATTGGTCGGCGTCGGCAGGCCGCCGCCATAATTGGACAGTGCGCCATAGTCGATATTGTAGATATCGATATATTCGGTCGCAAATCCGTCGGTCTTGTGGACCGAATTGAAGCTATAATCGATTCCTGCCAGCAATTTATGCTCGATCGCCGATCCGGTGTTGAAATCGAGCTGGACATTATTGTCGGTGGAGAAAATTTCCATCCGCGCGATGCTGCCGCTCGAGTAGAGCCCGATCGTGCGCTGCTCCGGGTCGGGCACCGGCACTTTCTTGTCGTCGAGCACCGGCTTTCCGGTAACCGGGTCGAGCAGAACGTAGGGATTGGCCGGATTGGAATAGCTGTTCGGATAATGGGTGAAATAGCTGAGGTCGCTGTCGATATAGCGCGCCTTGAGATTGATCCTGGCCGACTCGTTGAACCGGTGTTCCAGCAGCGCCGTTCCCTGCAACAGGCGACCGTCATAGCGGTCCCAGCCGGGCTTGCCGATAAACAGGCTGTTCGGAAGTTTGCCATTCGGATTGGGCAGGATCGTCCCGACCAGCGGCAGGAACTGCGAGGTCGAGCCGCCATCGTCCTCCTGATAGAGACCGATGAAGGTCAGCTTGGTATCCGGCGAAGGCTGGAAGGTGATCGAGGGCGAGACCATGATCCGGTCGTCGGGCACATGGTCGGTTTGGGTTCCGGCGTCGCGCAGGCGGGCAACGATCCGGCCCGCTACCGTGTCACCCAGCGGACCGGTGACATCGACCAGTGCTTCCTTGCGGTCAAACGAGCCATAGCGAATCGAGGCTTCGCCGCTCGTTTCGAACTCCGGCCGTTTCGAAACCAGATTGACGATCCCGCCGAGCGCGCCCTGCCCGAACAGCACCGAGGCCGGACCGCGGACCAGCTCGACCTGGTCGAAATTATAGGGATCGGAGCGGATGCTCGCATAATAGCTGAAAATGTCGCGCATACCGTCGCGGAACTGCAGCGCGTTGATGCCGCGCACCAAGGCCCCGTCGACGCGGCTGTCCGGACCGTAGGGATTGGCGGTCACGCCAGCGACATAGTTCAGCGTGTCGCCGATACTGATCGCGCCCTGGGCGAGATAGAGTTCATCGTCGATCACCGTGATCGGCTGCGGCGTCTCGATGATCGGCGTGTCGGTCTTGGTGGCGGTGCTGGCATCTTCGAGCGCACCGGTGACAATGATCGTCCGCTGCTCGAAATCGTCCGCAGCGCTTTCGGCGAACGCGGGCAGCGGCGCCAGAGCGGTGGTCCCCAGAACGGCAATCTTCAGAAGTCGCATCATTTTCCCTCACATATGAATCCTGTGTGACGCCACTATTGATAATCATTTGCATTTGCAAGAATGAATATGGGAGGGGTCGGCGATTGCTTGCCATCGCTCGGACTGGCATCAGTGGAAAAGAAGAAACGACTGGTCCGGCGGCTATGGAGAGCCGCTTCTGGCCGCAACCGGTCAGTCAGGGTTTCGTGCCGCTGATCCGAATGGAAATGGTTCGAAGATCTCCCGCAGGACACCCGCGGGAGATCAGGATCTTCTAGAAGTCGATAGTGGCCGATGCCTTGAAGGTGCGTGGTGAGCCCAGCGCCAGATCCGGACGGAACGTATCGAAGGCCGATGCCCAATAGGCTTCGTTGGCCACATTATCGATGCTCAGTCGCAAGGTCAGCGGATTGTCGCCAACCAGCGCCACATAGCGCGCGCCGATGTCGAACCGGGTCCAGGAATCGAGGAACAGCGTGTTGCCAATATCGGCAGGCTGCTTGCCGGTGTGCACCGCCCGCCCTGTCAGCGTCAGCGCGGGGATGAAGGGTACATCCCATTCAATATTGGCGTTGAGCAGAAGTTCCGGCACGCCAACGGCATCATTGCCCTCGTTGACACCATTTTCCGTCCGGCGCAGCTTGGCATCGATCACCGAGCCGCCGGCGATCAGGCGCAGGCCCTTGCTGATTTCGCCGGCCAGGGTGAATTCGATACCGCGATTGCGCTGAATTCCATAGGGGCCGAATTGCAGCCTTGTCGAATCCGCCGGATCGATGCGGAGGATGGCGGTCTCGCGGTCGATCTGGAACAGCGCCAGCGTCAGGTCCACTGGTCCAAGCGAAAGCTTGCCGCCCACTTCATACTGTTCGGACACATAAGGCGACAGGGTTTCGCCGGCATTGCTCACCGGCAAGGGAGTGCCGCCCGCCGGATTGGCACCGCTGGCGGGGGCGCTGACACCCTGCACCAAAGATTCGATGCGGTTGGCGTAAAGCGACAATCCCTCGACCGGCTTGACCACCAAGCCGAAGACCGGCGTCCAGGCGTCTTCCTTATATTCGCTCTGCAGCGCGCCGCCAGAATAGGAATAGGATTTCGAGCGGATTTCCTGCAGCCGCACGCCTGCCGTAAACAGGACCCTGTCGTCCCAGAAGCCGACGGTGTCGGAGACAAAGGCGCTGCGCAGACGGGTGCGCGCAATCGGGAACGGATCGTCGAGATTCCCACCGGCGAAGGAGACGGTGGTGGAACGCGGCAGTTCGACCGGGTCGTAGAGATTGTTGAGGCCGGGCGAGTCGGTGTAGAATTCATAGGCGTTGCGGTTGACCAGCCAGTTCATCGAGCCACCGACATTGATCTCGTTGGACATTCCGCCGGTCTCGAACCGGGCACGCAATCCCGCCGTCGCGGCCTCGTTATTGTCGGTGCGCGGAATATAGGAGCTGCTGACCGAAATATCGCCGGTAGCCGCGTCGATCAGCGTCGGTGTGCTGTACACGCCCTGCTCCGACCCGTCGCGCGCGCCAAAGGCGGCATAGACCATCACATCCTCGGCAATATCATATTCGGCCCGGAACTGGCCAAAGACATCGCGCAAGGTCGTATATTGCCAGGGCTGGCCAAAATTGGTGCTGGCATCGGGCTCCCGAGGGATCACGCCAAGGCCGGAAACGCTCAGTTTCGGTCGGAAATGTGCCACCTTGATCCGCTGATAGGCGAGGTCTAGCGACAGACGCAGCGGCCCGGAATCATAGTCGATCGCACCGCCCAGTACATAAGTGCTGCGGAATTCGTCATCGACCGAGACATCGCCGCTACGCGCGGCGCCGTTGAGGCGAATGCCCCATTCACCATCCGCGCCCAGCCGGCGGCCGATGTCGAAGCTGCCGCCGACATGCTCGGGTGCCGTATAGCCCAGCGTCGCACGGGTCGTGTCTCCGTCAGTAGCCCGTTTTAGAATAAGATTGACGCTGCCGCCAATCCCCGAGCCGCCGGGGGCCGCGCCATTCAGGAATGCGCTGGAGCCGTTCAGGACCTCCACCGATTCATACAGTTCGGGAGCTGCAAGCTGGCGGGGCATTATCCCGTAGAGACCGTCATAGCCGATATCGTCGCCGCCAAGCGTGAACCCGCGAATGTTAACCAATTCGCCGGCGATACCGAAGCCGGTGGTGGTGCGGATGGTCGGATCATTCTCGAGCACCTGACCCAGCGTCTGCGGCTGCTGATTGAGGATCAGCGCTGAATTATAGCTGCGCACGCTGAACGGCAGATCTTCGGCAGGCTTGTTGCCCAGCACACCCGCATTACCGCCCTGGCGCACGCCGGTCTGGTTCTCGCGCTGGGCGGTAACGATGATCAGGTCCTTGTCCGCCTGCGACTCCTGGGCAAGGGCGGGCGCCGCCAGCATAGTCGCGGTGAAGCCCGCGGCGAGAAGCAGCGCGGTGCGTGAAAGCTTGTGGTTCATGGTGTATTGCCTTTCAAATCGGAATTCTGAGGTTCAGTAACGCCGGGTTCGCATTGCCCATGCGAGCGCGGCCACCGGCGCGGCCAGCGCCAGCCAGGACAGGCCGTCCCGCCAGCCGTCCCCGGTCAGCGCGCTCACCAAGCCGAATATGCCGATCAGGAAGATCGCCGCCGGCCATCCAAAGATTGCCCGCAGCGGCAGCCTGCGCTTGTTGTGCCTGCTCATTTCGCCGGGACCGCCAGCTGTTCAATCTTGCGCAGATGTGCGCGCGACGAGGACTCCCCCTTGACCAGCCAGAGATAGAGGCCGCTGCCCAGGACCACGATTGTGAACAGCGTCAGCGCCGCCCACAGGAGCTTGAGCGGCAGCCCCCCGTAATCACCGAAATGCAGGGGCCGCGAGAGCGACAAGGCCTGATAATACCAGGGCATCGGCCGCGCATCGGTGAACGCGCCGGTCTCGGCGTCGATCAGCGCCGGCGTCAGCAGCCGCTCGGTCAGCGGCGTGTCGCCCTGGAAGAACACGGCATAATGATGGTCCGAGCTGAAGCTGCCGCCAGGGAAGGCGATGAATTGCGGGTTGTTGCCGGGAAGCACCGCCCGCGCCTGCGCCATGGCACGATCCAGAGATCCGTAGCGCGCGGGCGGCAGCGCCTCGCGCCCGGCATATTCGCGGGTCATGTCGGCCAGTTCGCCCGCCTGCCAGATATCCTCGATCGGCGTCGACAGCGCGTTGATCACGCCGGTCAGGCCGACGACCAGCATCCAGGCCAGCGCGACGATTCCCAAGAGGTTGTGATAGTCGAGCCATTTGAGGCGCGGGCTGCGTGAGACACGGACGGTGCCGAAATCGAGCTTGCGCATGAACGGCGCGTACAGCACGACGCCGGATACCAGCGCAGCGGTGAACAAGATCCCGATCAGCGCGAGGAACAGCATGCCCGGCAGACCGAGAAACATGTCGGTGTGCAATTGTAGCAGGAAGTGCATCACGCCGCCGTCGCTTTCCGCGACCATGCCGATCTGCTGTCCGGTCGAGCGGTCGAAGGACTGGATGGTCATGTCGGCGGCGGGCGAATCGGGGCGCGGCGCGGTGGTGATGGTCATTGACGGTTGATCATTGTCGAAGGCCATGAACACCGGCACCTCGCCCGGACGGTTGGCCAGCGCACGCTGCATCATCTCGTCCAGCGGAAGCAACCCCTCCGCCGTGCCCGAGGAACCGACGCCGGGCATGCCGAATTCCGGCTGCTCTTCCGTCAGCCAATCAATCTCGTCATGAAATATCAGCGGCAGCCCGGTAACACACAGCATCAGCAAAAAAGCGGTGCAGACGAGGCTGCTCCACTTGTGCACCAGAAACCAGAGCCGAATCGCCCTTCGCGTCAAATCCAAACACCTTATTGCAATCGATTATCATTAGCCCCTATCCTTCGGCGTCATCCATTGCAAGTGGGTAAAGTCAACTGTGGCTTGATTGGCTGGAGAGAAGTGCAGCAGGAGCAGAAACACCGTGTTTTCTTGGCCATAGCCCAATAAAAACGCCCGGCTGCAAGATCTGCAACCGGGCGTTTGAATGCGCAAAATTTGCGGAAGGCGTTAGCCAACAATTTCATCGTCATTGAAGAAATAAGCGATTTCGATCGCGGCATTTTCTTCGCTGTCGGAACCGTGAACCGTGTTGGCTTCCAGGCTTTCGGCCAGTTCCTTGCGGATCGTACCCGGAGCGGCGTCGGCCGGGTTGGTTGCGCCCATGATATCGCGGTTCTTCTGCATGGCATTTTCGCCTTCGAGAACCTGAACGACGCAGGGGCCGCTGATCATGAAGTCGACCAGCTCACCGAAAAAGGGACGTTCCTTGTGGACCGCATAAAAGCCTTCGGCCTGTTCCTTGGTCATGTGAATACGCTTGGAAGCGACGACGCGCAGGCCCGCCTCTTCCAGCATCTTGGTGACGGCACCGGTGATATTGCGGCGAGTGGCGTCGGGCTTGATGATCGAAAATGTCCGTGTAACGGCCATGATGTTGCTCCATGAATGTGGGGATAGACTAAGTTTGCGCCGCCCTTAGCCGCTGCACTGCACCATGGCAAGGTTTCGATTCGCGCGCCTGCCCTGCCCTCCGGTGGTAGAGGAGGATCAGGGACCTTCCACCCAGCGGCCACCATCCTGCTTCCAGTAGCGCGGAGTGACAGCTTCATCGGCGCTCAATTGCCGCCAGACGGTACGCGCATGGTCGATCTGCTCGGCGCTGAACAGGAAAAAGGCGCGCTCGAAATTCAGCGCCTCGTCCCGCCACTGGCCGTCCGACAGGATGATGTAGGACGCGCCATTGGCCGGCTCGCAATGGTCAGAAAGCAGGATCGGCTGGTCCGCCTCCCCTGCAGATCCGCCACAATCATGAGCCAGAAAACTGGCCGGCTGGGCGCACCACAGCGCCTCGCTCAGCGCGGCCCTGTGCGATTCGTCCTGCGCCACCAGCAACAGTCTCTTTCCAACATCCAGCGACTTGTCTGCCAGCATCGGCACCAGCTTTTCCGCCGGGTCCCGGGTCAGATGATAAAAATCAACACGCACCGAGAAACCTTCGCAACCTTTCGCTCAGCCTTCGCCGGAGGCCCTTCAATCGGCGCCATTTTCGAAATGGTCAGCGACATATTGGTTCAGCAGACGCACGCCATAGCCCGTCGCGCCCTTTTCCCAGACGGGACCCGCCTTGTCGGCCCAGACCATGCCCGCAATGTCGAGATGCGCCCATTTTACGCCGTCCTTGACGAACCGCTTGAGAAACTGCGCTGCCGTGATCGACCCTGCTCCGCGCGGCCCGACATTTTTCATGTCGGCAATCGGCGAATTGATCAGCTTGTCATAGGCCGGGCCGATCGGGAGCCGCCAGAGCGGATCGCCGGAATCCTTGCCGGCGTCAATCAGGTCTTCGGCGAGTTCATCGTCATTGCTGAAACAGCCGGCATGTTCATTGCCCAGAGAAATGATCATCGCGCCGGTCAGCGTTGCCAGATCAATCATCACGTCCGGTTTGAACGTTTCCTGTGTCCAGTGCATCGCGTCGCACAACACCAGGCGCCCTTCGGCATCGGTGTTGATCACCTCGATGGTCTGGCCGTTCATGCTGGTGACGACGTCTCCCGGCCGCTGCGCCTTGCCGTCGGGCATATTTTCGACCAGCCCGCACACACCGACAACATGCGCCTTGGCTTTCCGGCCCGCGAGCGCTTTCATGGTACCGGCGACCGCACCAGCGCCGCCCATATCCCATTTCATTTCTTCCATACCCGCACCCGGCTTCAGCGAGATGCCACCTGTGTCGAACGTCACGCCCTTGCCGACCAAGGCCAGCGGTGTTTTCTGGGCCCCGTTGGTGCCGTCCCAGCGCATCGCCAGCAACCGTGGCGGACGCTCTGAACCCTGCGACACGCCGAGCAGCGCGCCCATACCGAGCTTCTCCATTTCGTCCCAGCCCAGCACGGTAAATTCAACACCAAGTTCCTTCATCTCCTCGCAGCGCGCCACGAAGCTTTCAGGATAGATCGCGTTAGCCGGCTCTGCGACCAGCTCCCGCGTCAGAGCGACGCCATCGGCGACGGCAGAGAGATCCTGCCACGCTTTGGCATTTTCCATATGCTCATCAAGTACCGTGATCTGTTCCAGCGTTACCTTTTGCTTCTCCGGCATGGTGGTCCGATATTTGTCATGCCGCCAGCTGCGCAATTTGGCACCGAACAGCAATTTTGCGAGATGCGCTTCATCGAGGCCGGAGGGATCGATAGCGGCATGCTTGGAGCCGGAAGCCAGAATTTTGGCTATGGCTGACCCACCCGCCGATTCCGCATCCTTTGCCTTGCCTTTGCCCAGTCCCGTCAAGACAACCCGCAGGGTTTTGCCCGCATCGGTCACGAAAGTTTCAAAAACCTCGCCCAGCTTCCCTTCAAAACGCGCCGCTTTTGCACCCGCTTTCACCATGGCCGCTTGTTCGAGCTTTGGCTCGAAATCGTCCAATCCGTTCTTGGTGACTGGAAAAATAATCGCGTCGGCATCCGCAGGCCGCTGACTGGCAAAGTTGAAATTCATCGGGAATTGTCCTTGTTTTTCTGAGGAGTGAAAAGCCTCAGTGGTTCACTCGTCGATCCGGCTTCACGCATGAAGCGACCGACAATCGATCTATCGTGGCGCGTTGCTGCACCGTCTTGCTTTTTTGGTCAAGCATCTGTTCATCAAAATCTGTCAAAGAAAATTTGCAGACCAGCCAAACTGGTGCAATAGGCGATCGGAAGTCGGACAGTGCGATATTTGATGCTGTTCAAAATGGGGCTAAAAGCAGGTTGAGCCAGTCGATGAAATCTTCACTTGCCCTTTTAACCCTGTCTTTGACTGCCTTTGCACCGGCGTCCGCTATTGGCCAGGTCCGGAGCGATGCCGCTCGTGCGCCGGACCAGCAGGACGAGCAAATCGAATTCAGCGCCGACAGCATCGACTATGATTTCGAGAATGATCTGGTCACGGCAGAAGGCAATGTGATCCTCAATCGCGACGGATATAAGTTGCGTGCCGACCAGGTGCTGTGGAACCGAAAAACCGGCGCTGTGGTTGCGGAAGGCAATATCAAGTCTGTCAGCCCGGATGGTGATGTCGCCTATGGCGACCGGATAGAGCTGACCGACAGTCTGCGGGACGGCGCCGTTGACAATCTCCTGCTCGTTCTGGAAGACGGAAGTCGGCTCGCCGCGCGGCGCAGCGAACGATATGCCGACGGGACTCTTGCGCTCGACAATGCCGCCTATACGGCCTGTGCGGTGGTCACCGAGGATGGATGTCCCAAAAACCCGAGCTGGCAAATCAAGGCGGCGAAAGTGATTTATGATCCCGTCAAGAAACGGGTCAATTACAAAGGGGCTCGCATAGAGATTTTCGGTCTGCCGGTGATTCCCTTGCCGGGCCTTTCGCACCCGGTCAGTGACGAAAACCGCAGCGGCCTCCTGGTCCCCGATGTCAAATTTGACACGGTGAACGGCGTCGGCCTCACGGTACCCTATTATTTCAGCCTCGCGCCGAATCAGGATGCAACCGTTACCACTCAGGTGTTTACCAATGTGGCGCCGCTGGTCAGCGGGACGTTCAGGAATCTCGACCAGAAGGGTGCCTTCCAGCTCACCGGCTATGCCACCTATGGCTCGCGTATCCCGACCGGGACATTGCAAGCAGCCGTTAACGCAGAGAAAGATTTTCGCGGCTATTTTGAGACCAGTGGCCGGTTCCGGCTGAATGACAAATGGACGCTTTCGCAATCGGCCCGCATCGTGTCAGACCGGACATTCCTCCGGCGATACGATATCAGCGATGATGACAGCCTTCGTTCCACCATCAATGTCGAGCGGATCAGCAACAGCAGCTATTTTTCTCTGGCTGGCTGGGCATTCCAGACATTGCGCGTAAACGATCCGCAAAACCGCGTTCCGGTCGCGCTGCCGGTGATGGACTATCGCAAGCGGTTCGACGATCCTATTTTGGGCGGTCGGCTGGAAGTACAGGCCAACACCCTGGCGATCGGTCGCAGCGAAGGACAGGATACACAACGCGCCTTCGGACTGGCCCGCTGGGACATGCGCAAACTGACCAACTGGGGTCAGGAAATCACCCTTACCGGTCTGGTCCGCGGGGACGTGTATCACAGTGACGATAATGCCCTCAATGAAACGGCAATCTACCGGGGCGAAAGCGGTTGGCAGAAACGGGCGATTGCAACGGCAGCTATTGACGTGAAATGGCCCTTGATCGGCGAAGCGTTTGGCGGCACCCAGACGATCACTCCGCGCTTTCAGATTGTCGCGACCCCCGGTCTGGCCAATCTCTCCGTCCCGAATGAAGATTCGCGTGCGGTGGATCTGGAGGACACCAATCTTTTCTCGCTCAACCGTTTCCCCGGCTATGATCGTTATGAAGACAATGTTCGCGCGACCTATGGGGTAGAATGGGAGATCAATCGCCCCAATCTGCAGGTGAACACGATTGTGGGCCAGAGCTACCGGCTCGAGAACAACAATAATATCGTCCCTGAAGGTACCGGCCTGTCCGACCGTTTTTCCGATATTGTCGGACGCACCAATATCCGCTTCAAGGATATCGTGAAATTCACCCACCGGTTTCGGCTGGACAAAGACAATCTGGCGGTGCGGAGGAATGAAATTGATGCAACGGTCGGCTCGAACAGCACCTATGCACAAATCGGATATCTCCGTCTGAACCGCAATATCGGGCAGGGACTGGAAGACCTCAGGGACCGCGAGGAAGTTCGGGTTGGGGGACGGTTCCAGATTGATGGATATTGGTCGGTGTTCGGCTCCGCAATCATAGACCTGACCGACTCCACCGAAGACCCTATCTCCCAATCCGATGGTTTCACCCCTGTCAGACACCGGCTCGGCGTCGCCTATGATGACGGCTGCCTGTCCATGGGCGTCACCTGGCGCTATGATTATGAGGATACCGGCGATGCGCGGCGTGGCAGTACGTTCCTGTTCCGTCTGGCCTTGCGCAATCTGGGCGTGTAAGGGAGCTGCAAACGGTTTTTGCCCGCTAATATTGGGTTCAGCAGATATTTGCTATTTGCGACATGAAATCACTCCTTCTATTTGAGAAGAAACATAAAATGAATTTATCGAGAATGAAAATCCGGGGTTTTAAAACCAAGGCGATGATGATCACGGCGCTTGCGGTTGCAGGTGCGTCTCCATCCGTGAGCCAGACGGTGGCAGATGCCTCGCTGCCGCAAGCCGGACTGGACATTCCCGATGAACTGACGATTTTCGGCCAAAATGATCCCAATGTTCGACGGGCGACCGCGATCGTCAACGGCGACATCATTACCGGAACCGATGTAAGCCAGCGTCTGGCGCTGATTGTCGCAGCCAATGGTGGCGAAGTTGCGGAAGAAGAAAAGCAGCGTCTGCGGCTTCAGGTGTTGCGAAACCTGATCGATGAAACGCTGCAGATTCAAGAAGCTGAAGCCAATGAAATCAGCATTTCGGAAGAGGAAGTGGATGCCACTTTCCGTCAGGTGGCCCAGCAGAATTTCAAACAGGATCTCGACGCATTCGATCAGTATTTGCGGACCCAGGGATCTTCGACCGACACTCTCAAACGCCAGATCAAGGGCGAACTCGCTTGGAGCCGTCTGCTTCGCCGGAACATCCAGCCGTTTATCAACGTCGGCGATGAAGAGGTCAACGCGATCATCGAACGTTTGAAAGCGTCCAAGGGCACCACCGAATTTCGTATTGGCGAAATCTATATGTCCGCGACCCAGGAAACCGCACCGCAAGTCGCAGAGAATATGCGCAAGATATTGGAACAGATCCGTGGCGGCGGCTCCTTTGTGGCCTATGCACGGCAATTTTCGGAAGCGTCGACCGCCGCTACCGGCGGCGACCTGGGCTGGGTCCGCCCCGCCCAGTTACCGCAGAGTCTTGCCGAGGCCGCGGAGCAGATGCAGGTTGGACAGGTCGTGGGCCCGGTCGAAGTCCCCGGCGGTTTCTCGATCCTCTATCTCATCGATTCGCGTCAGGTGCTTACCGCTGACCCGCGCAATGCCCTGCTTAGCCTGAAGCAGCTTGCCATCGGCTTCCCCAAAGGAGTCACCGAGGAGCAGGCGGCCGCACAAGCCGCGAAATTTGCGACGGCCACTCAGGCTATCAAAGGCTGTGGCGCAGCCAATGAAGTGGCCGCTCGACTGGGTGCCAGCGTCGTCGATAACGACCAGGTCAAGCTGCGCGACCTTCCTGCAGCCCTGCAGGGTGCGATCGCCCAGTTGCAGATTGGTCAGGCAAGCCAGCCTTTCGGTTCCGTCGAAGATGGGGTGCGGGTGCTCATTCTTTGTGGACGGGACGATCCGCAAACCGCTTCGGCCCCATCCTTTGACGCTATCATGTCGAGACTGGAAAATGAGCGTGTTAACAAACGGGCGCAAATCTATTTGCGCGACCTGAGACGCGACGCCATCATCGAATATAATTAATGGTGGATTGGGACGCCAAGCCATTTGCCATCTCCTGCGGAGACCCCGCAGGCATCGGGCCGGAGATCATCGCCAAGAGCTGGAAGCAGCGAGCGACAGCCGGGCTCAAGCCGTTTTTTGTGATCGGAAATATCGCCGATTTCGAAAATCTTCCGGAAGTACCGGTGCGGAAGATTGACCAGCCCAAGGAAGCCGGGGACGCATTTGGTCAGGCCTTGCCCGTATTGCATATCCATGAAGCGGCTGCCGCTTTTCCAGGCGAGGCCTCGCTGGATAGCGCGCAATGTTCGCTCCACGCGCTCGAGATCGCCTGTGGACTGGCGCGTTCGGGCGATGCCGGAGCCGTAATCACCGCCCCCGTTTCGAAGTCGCAGCTTTACAAGATCGGCTTTCGTTACCCCGGCCAGACCGAATTCGTATCGGAACGCTGCGGAATAGCGCGGGAAAATGCCGTGATGATGCTGGCCGGGCCGACCCTGCGCGTCATCCCGATGACAACGCATATCGCGCTGAAGGACGTTCAGGAGCATCTTACCACGCCGCTGATCATTGCCTGCGCCCGGGCAGCCGCCAAGGCGATGGTCCGGAATTTTGGTATAGACAATCCCCGGATCGCGGTCGCCGGGCTCAACCCGCATGCCGGTGAGAACGGCAATCTGGGCATGGAAGAGCAGCGGATCATGCAGCCGGCGGTCGATCAGCTGCGCGAGGAGGGGCTGGACATCACCGACCCGCTGCCCGGAGACACGATGTTTCACGAGGAAGCGCGAGCGAAATATGACGTCGCCCTGTGTCCTTATCATGATCAGGCCTTGATCCCGCTCAAAACCCTGCATTTTTTTGACGGCGTCAATATGACTCTGGGCCTTCCCATCGTCCGGACTTCTCCTGATCATGGCACCGCATTCAATATCGCAGGCCAGAATATCGCAGATCCCCGCTCGATGATCGCGGCCATCCAGATGGCGGCGACGGCGGTGGCCAATCGCCAGATTTAGGAGCATTGACCCAGCCGCTCGCCCTGCCCCCGCTACGGGAGGTGATCAAGAGACATGGCCTGTCCGCGAACAAGGCGCTGGGCCAGAACTTTCTGTTCGACATGCAGCTGCTCGACCGGATCGCTGCGGTTCCCGGTAATCTGCAGGGCCAGGCAGTGTTCGAGGTGGGGCCAGGACCGGGCGGACTGACCCGGGCGCTGCTGCAGGCCGGTGCGCGCGTCACGGCGGTCGAGCGGGACCACCGCTGTCTGCCGGCACTGGCGGAACTGGGCGACCATTTTCCGGACCAGCTCACTGTCATCGATCATGATGCGCTGAAGATTGATCTGGCCAGCCTGTTTGACGAACCTTTTCATATCCTGTCCAACCTGCCCTACAATGTCGGTTCGGCGCTGCTGGTCAAGTGGCTGTCCGAACCGCAGTGGCCGCCACAATGGCAGTCGCTGACCCTGATGTTCCAGCGCGAGGTCGCCGACCGGATTGTCGCCCGCGAGGCGACCGAGGCTTACGGCCGGCTGTCGATCCTGGCGCAATGGCGCTGCGAGGCCAGACTGGCGATGACGGTGCATCGCTCCGCCTTCACGCCGCCGCCGAAAGTGATGTCTGCGATCGTGCACCTGACGCCCAAGACCCAGCCGGAAGGCGTCGATCCAAGGGTGCTGGCCGAGCTCACCCAGGCTGCCTTCGGGCAGCGCCGCAAGATGCTCCGGCAAAGCCTGAAAGGCATGGCCGGAGCGCTGGAGGCGCTGGAACGCCTGGATATCGACAGTTCGAGGCGCCCCGAGACGGTGAGCGTCGACGAATTTGTCGCAATCGCCCGTCTGCTTTCCGGAGCAGCCTAGCCGTCAGCCTTGAGCTTCTGCCGATAGGCATGGAGCAGCGGTTCGGTATAGCCGCTGGGCTGTTCGACCCCCTTGAACACCAGATCGCGGGCTGCCTGAAAAGCAAGGCTTTCGTCCGGGTTGGGTGCCATCGGCCGATAGAGCGGATCGCCTTCATTCTGGCCATCGACCTTGGCCGCCATCCGCAGCAGGGCAGCATCAACCTGTTCGGCCGAACAGACGCCGTGCAGCATCCAGTTGGCCATATGCTGCGACGAGATGCGCAAGGTCGCACGGTCTTCCATCAGGCCGACGTCGTTGATGTCGGGGACTTTGGAACAGCCGATGCCCTGGTCGATCCAGCGCACCACATAGCCCAATATGCCTTGGGCATTGTTGTCGAGTTCATGCTCGATTTCCTCGTTGGACCAGTTGTGGCCGTCGGCGAGCGGGATGGTCAGCAGCTTTTCGAGCGGCGCTATGCCCTCGCCCGCCACTTCCTTCTGCCGGTCGAAGACATTGATCCGGTGATAGTGGATCGCGTGCAGCGTTGCCGCTGTCGGGCTGGGCACCCAGGCGGTGTTGGCGCCGGTCTTCGGATGGCCGATCTTCTGCTCCATCATGTCCGCCATCATATCGGGCGCGGCCCACATGCCCTTGCCGATCTGCGCCTTGCCGGACATGCCGCAGGCAAGCCCGATGGCGACATTGCGCTGTTCATAGGCGGTGATCCAGTCGCTTTTCTTGATGTCCCCCTTGGCGAGCATCGCACCGGCCTGCATCGAGGTGTGGATTTCATCGCCGGTGCGGTCGAGGAAGCCGGTGTTGATGAACACCACCCGGTCCTTCACGGCGTGGATACAGGCGGCAAGATTGGCGGATGTGCGGCGTTCCTCGTCCATCACCCCGACCTTGATCGTGTTGCGGTCGAGACCGAGAAGATCTTCCACCGCATCGAACAGGTCGTTGGTGAACGCGCATTCTTCCGGCCCGTGCATCTTTGGTTTGACGATATAGATCGACCCGGCGCGGCTGTTGCGAAGATCGCCCAGCCCCTTGATATCGTGCATCGCGATCAGGCTGGTAAACACACCGTCGAGCAGGCCTTCCGGCGCTTCCGAACCATCGGCCAGCAGCACAGCGGGATTGGTCATCAGATGGCCGACATTGCGGACAAACATCAGGCTGCGACCCGGCAAGGTGAAAGCCTTGCCGTCGAGGTCGACATAGTCGCGATCTGGGTTGGCCTTGCGTTCGACGGTCTTGCCGCCCTTTTCGAAAGAGGCATCGAGATCGCCGCGCATCAGGCCGAGCCAGTTGCTGTAGGCCAGGGTCTTGTCCTCGGCATCGACCGCCGCGACCGAATCTTCCATATCGATGATTGTGGTCAGCGCCGCTTCCATCAGCACGTCGGCGATATGGGCCGGATCGTCCTTGCCGATCGGATGTGCGGGGTCGATCACGACCTCGACATGCAGCCCGTTATGTTTGAGCAGCAAAGACGGCCCATTCCTACCCACCAGCTGCGAAGGCTCAGCCAAGTCCGGATCACCGCCTGTGTAGTCGGTCCATGAACCGGTCGACAGGGGAAATGCTTCATCAAGAAAGGCCTTTGCCGCCTTGATAACATGGCTGCCCCGCTCCGGATCATAGCCGCCGGGCTTTGCCGGTGGCGCGTCCAGCGCGTCGGTGCCGTAAAAGGCGTCGTACAGACTGCCCCAGCGCGCATTGGCGGCGTTCAGGACAAAGCGGTCGTTGAGCGATGGCACCACCAGCTGCGGTCCAGCCATGGTCGCAATTTCCGGATCAACATTCTCGGTGGTGATGGAAAAAGAGCCTGGTTCTTCAACCAGATAACCGATGTCCTTCAGAAAGGCCTGATATTCAGCCTGATCGATCGGCTGGCCCTTGTGATCGACATGCCAGGCGTCAATCTGTGCCTGCAGCTTTTGCCGCTTCGCCAGCAGCTCCCCATTGCGGGGCGAGAATGTACCAAGCAGGTCGGCAAAGCCGGCCCAGAATTTTGCACGATCGACGCCGGTTCCCGGCAAGGCGCGCTCATTGACAAAATCAAACAGCTGCTGCGCGATCTGGATGCCGTTCTGGCTGACATATTCGGACATAATATTTCCTCGTTCCAATGCATGTATCCGGAGCCTACAGGCCAGGCTCCAGGCTTTCAAAATTTTCCGGGGAAGAATCGCTGCCGTCTATGGCGGCTCTTTTTGGCGCTGTAAATGGCACGACCGAAAAGGATTGGGGCGGCAACGAACTTGACAATCTTTACAGTGTTAAGAGGATTTTCGATCCTCCGGGGGATATCAATGAAGAAATACGGCAAGAATGCAGCAAATCCAAAGATTTAAACCTGCCTTCTGGGCTTTGTATGAAGGACAAGCCAGTCCCCAATTTTTTCTCGTTCATACCAGCTGCTCCTCTCAGAAAAGAAGATTTCGTCCGTTGCGGCCTCGCTATGCGATCATAACAAAGGCCACCGCTGTAGGACAGACTTTTCGCAGCAATAGAGCGGGTGGCATGGGCGGATGACAAATGCTATCGGTTTCAGATGAAAGCAGAATCCCTACCCGAACAGGCGACGCTCGAAGAGGCGATCGCCCTGCCCCTTTTGCCCCGGACCATTGCGTGGGCAAAGATCAACAGTGGCACGACCAATCTTGATGGGCTGCAAACCGTCGCCGCCCTGCTGGCTGACTCTTTTTCCGTCCTGCCCGGTGAGACCAGGCTGGTCGACCCTGCCCCGGTCGAGGCGGTGCGCGCCGATGGCACGGTGGATCAGATCCAGCGCGGCCAGCATCTGATGGTGTCGGTTCGCCCGGAAGCAGCGGTGCGCATCCTGCTGACCGGCCATATGGATACGGTATTCCCGGCGGACCACGCCTTCCAGCAGATAACAGAAGTGGAAGACGGGGTGCTGAACGGCCCCGGCCTCGCTGACATGAAGGGCGGCATTTCTGTGATGCTGGGCGCGCTGCAATTGCTCGAGCAAAGCGAATATGCCAGCCGCATCGGTTATGATGTGATGATCAACAGCGACGAGGAAGTGGGCTCGGGTTCATCGGCGTCTTTGATCGAGCAGCTGGCCAAAGGCAAGACGGCTGCCCTGACCTACGAGCCCGCCCTCCCCGACGGCACGCTTGCCGGCGAACGCGGCGGCAGCGGCAATTTCTCGATCATTTTCACGGGCAAAAGCGCTCATGCCGGCCGCAATCCCGACGAGGGCCGAAATGCGCTGGTCGCGGCGGCCGACATGGCCCTGCGACTGAAAGCGCTGCACCGGGAAGGCCTGAGCGTCAACCCGGCAAAGATCGACGGCGGCGGTCCCAATAATGCGGTGCCCGATCATGCGATATTGCGGGTCAATTTCCGGCCCAAGGCGCTTGCCGATCAGGCAGAGGCACAAAGCGCGCTCGACCGGCTGGTCACGGATATCGCAAAGGCCCACGAGCTCGGCGTCCATTGCCATGGCGGCTTCGGGCGCCCGCCCAAGCCGATCGACCTGCAGGCCGAAAAGCTTTTTGGGCTTGTGAAGCAATGCGGCGCGGAACTGGGCCTCGATATCAACTGGCGCGGAACAGGCGGCGTTTGCGATGGCAACAATATCGCCGCTTGCGGCATCCCCGTGGTAGACACTATGGGAGTCAGGGGCGGAGCGATCCACAGTTCCGACGAATTTCTGATCACGGAAAGTCTGGTCGAACGGACGCAACTGTCGGCGCTGACCATCATGCGAATCGCCAAAAAGGGAGGATTATGAGTTTCCGGATACGCACGGCGCGGATCGACGATCTGCAGCATCTTTACGAAATGGCGAAACTGACGGGTGGCGGCTTTACAAACCTGCCAGCGGACCGGGGTTCACTGACCCAGAAGCTGGATCGATCCGAACGCGCCTACCGGCGGGATACGGAGGAGCACGGCGACGACCTGTTCATCATGGTGCTGGAAAATGTCGAAACAGGAACGGTGCGGGGCACCTCGCAGCTGTTCACCAAGGTCGGGCAGACCTGGCCCTTCTATTCCTATCGCCTGAGCACGCTCTCCCAGACCAGCAAGGAACTGAACCGGACGTTCAGTGCCCAGATGCTCAGCCTGGTGACCGATCTGGAAGGTGCCAGCGAAGTTGGCGGCCTGTTCCTGCATCCGGGCGAACGCGCTGGCGGTCTTGGCCTGCTGCTGGCCCGCAGCCGCTATCTGTTCATCAAGGAACATCGCTCCCGCTTCGGCGAGAAGGTTTTTGCCGAACTGCGCGGCGTCATCGACGAAGCGGGCGGATCGCCTTTCTGGGACGGGCTTGCCGGTCGGTTCTTTGGCATGAGCTTTCAGGAAGCCGATTATTTCAACGCGATTCACGGCAACCAGTTCATCGCCGATCTGATGCCGAAACACCCCATCTATACGGCCATGCTGAGCGAAACCGCCCGCGCTGTGATCGGGGTCCCGCATACCAGCGGACGGGCAGCGATGCGGATGCTGGAGAATGAAAATTTTTCCTACGACGGCTATGTCGATATTTTCGACGGTGGCCCGACGATGGTCGCCAAGACCAACGATGTGACCAGTATTCGCAATGCAAAATCGGCAGCGATTACCGCTATCCAGGAGGGCGAGGTCAAGTCGATCATCTCCACTGGCGCGCTGGAGAATTTTCAGGCGACCTATGCGATGATCACGGAGAATAGCGAAGGTGTCACGATCGATCCTGAGGCCGCTAGAAATATCGGTCTCAGCGTCGGTGACACGATCTGGCATGTTCTGCGATGAGCGCTCTGGTGGAAATCAATTTCGACGGCATCATCGGGCCGAGCCATAATTATGCCGGGCTCAGCCTCGGCAATATTGCGTCCTCGACCAATGCCGGAGCCACGGCCTACCCACGCGAAGCGGCGTTGCAGGGCATTGCCAAAATGCGACACAATCTGGACCTTGGTCTCGCACAGGGGTTTTTCATGCCGCTGGACCGGCCCAATGAAGGCTGGCTGGGCCAGCTGGCGACAACAGTGGCCGACGCCGAACCGCATCTCCGCGCAGCGGCCTTTTCCGCATCCTCGATGTGGGCAGCCAATGCCGCCACCATCTCGCCCGCGCCCGACACGCGGGACGGCAAATGCCATCTTACAGTGGCCAATCTGCAGACGATGCCGCACCGCAGCCATGAATGGCCGGGCACGCTGGCGCAGCTGCAGCTGGCCTTTGCCGATCGCGAACATTTTGCGGTGCATGCGCCCGTCCCCTCACCCTTCGGAGATGAAGGCGCGGCCAACCATATGCGGCTTTGCGCAGGCCATGACAGCCAGGGCATCGAGATTTTTGTCTATGGCAAAAGCGGTGGGCCGTTTCCCGCGCGTCAGCATATCGAGGCCAGCAAGGCGGTGGCCCGCAAGCATGGCCTTGGCCCGGACCGGGCAATTTTTGCGCAGCAGGCCGAGATAGCGATTGCCGCTGGCGCGTTTCACAATGATGTTGTCGCCGTGGCCAACGAACGCGTCCTGTTCACCCATGAGCAGGCTTTTGAATATCCGGATGCGCTCTATGATTGGATACGCTCCGCCATGCCGGAGGCGGAAATTGTCATTGTGCCGGCCGATCGGGTTAGCCTGGCGGATGCCATAAAATCCTATCTTTTCAATGCGCAGCTCGTCACTCTTCCCGACGAAGGAGGCATGGCGCTGATCCTGCCGAGCGAGGCGCGCGACAATGATGCGGTCTGGGGCTATCTGACGGATCTGGTCGCCGGCAACGGGCCGATCCGCCGACTCTGCCCGGTCGATGTTCGCCAGTCGATGGCCAATGGCGGCGGGCCGGCCTGCCTGCGCCTGCGTGTGGTCACCGATCCGCTGAAGGTCGACCAGCGGTTCATGGCGACACCGGAGAAGCTGGATAAGATCGCCCGGACGGTGGCAGAATATTGGCCGGACTCGATCCATCCCGGGCAACTGTCCGATCCCAAGCTGATCGCTGCCATTCGCGAGGCCAGACACCGGCTGCTTGAGATTTGCCAGCTTTCCGAACTGGGCCAGTGACGCGAGCGACGGTTGTCGGGTTAACTTACAGTTTACCATATTATTTTTCAGAGAATGCGGGTTTTCTGCCCTTGGCACGGCCCTTGCTATGAATCTTGCATGTGGAAAAAAATCAGGCGTCTGTTTGTCATCAAGACCAAATTTGAGGCTTTTCTCATCACCTACGCCCTGGCGACTGGCGCGGTCCAGCGGGGCCAGCATTATCTGGTCGAATATCCCGGCTGGGGCGGTAAGTTGCTGTTTCTGGCCGCGACCGGTGCCGTGTTCATGGCCGGCGCGAAGATGATCGAGGCCATTGACCTCAACCGGATTTACAGTTCCGAATACTGAACGGGCGCGGCAGCCTGAGCCTGTCAAAGCACGATTTTTCAATCATTGGGGGGAAAGTGGAAGGCTTCTGTTGCCCGGTGCCTTCCAAACCGCTGAATTCCCTTCTGTTGCCCGGTGGGTTCAACCGCGCGTAGCTTTCTAACTTATGACCGTGAGGTCAATGGGTTAGGCAGCAATAGCGAGTGCTTCGTTATCGTTTGCACTTATAGGTTTTGAGCAATCACGGCATACTCAGGCCGGGCAAAAATAACGTCTTTGAACACCCGTCGATCCTAGTTCGGCCCCATCAACAAAGGCGCCTCGCATTGCTGCAAATCGCCTGAAATGGTGGAGCCGCCGGGTGCTGCCCCCGGGTCCGTAGTGTCTATTACACGCCATCATTTATCACCATAGTCCGTCGAAACGGACGCTTCCTATATAGGGATGTAATTCTGAATGAACAGTGCACAGACAAGAAAAAGGGCCAACCGGCTGCCCGGTTGACCCTCCTCTAGTTCCCCAAAGGGAATTCGTGATTACTGAGCGAGAGCGCCTTCTTCAGCATCAGCCTTGTCTTCCAAGACGTCAGCCTTGTCTTCCATGGCATCAGCCTTGTCTTCCAGCATTTCTTCGCCGGCTTCGGTGGTCGCGTTGTCTGCAGCTTCGTCGAGCTGGTCAGCCTGCATTTCAGCTTCCTGAGCCTGCACTTCAGTTTCAGTTTCCGCGCCACTCGTGTCTTCCTGCGCGCAGGCACTCAGTGCCAGAGCTGCAGTAGAAGCGGTCAAAATCATCAATTTACGCATGTTAATCCCTCATTGCTTTGAAGGAGCAAAAAAAGCCCCTCGTCGCTAATAACATGCTCTCTGAAAATTGGTTCCCTAAAAATAAAAAAAAGGGCCAACCGATTGCCCGGTTGACCCTCCTCTAGTTCCCCAAAGGGAATTCAGAGCGTGCAAGCTTACTCGGTAACTGCGGCTTCTTCTTCAGCAGGTGCAGCGGTTGCATCAGCAGGAGCAGCAGCTTCGTCGGTTGCAGGAGCAACTTCTTCGGTTGTCATTGCTTCAGGAGCCATAGCATCTTCAGCAGGTGCAACTTCTTCGGTTGCAACTTCTTCGGTTACCGTAGCATCTTCAGCAGGAGCATTGCAGGCACTCAAAGCGAATACGGCTGCAGAAACAGCCAGAACAGCGAATTTACGCATAATAATTAGTCCCCATTGTATCGTTCAAACTGGCTACGAATCAATCGAGCCGAGCGGGCCTATAGGATCGAAAATTCGCAAAGTATCTCAAAAAATGATGCCTGCCGTCATCTGGTTGTAATAATTAAATTATTATTTGAAATCGAGCGTTGTTTTTGCCGGTTTCCCTGGCCTTCCCGAGGGGCGGCCGGAACGAGAAAAACGCGCTGTTCAAGAAGCCGGAATAGTCACCGATCGGTCGTCCTCAAAAAAGGGAAGCCGGCGGCCACGCTCACTGTTTTTTGAGGAGGTCGCGAATTTCGATCAGCAGGTCGATTTCGCTCGGCCCCGACGGCGTCGCCTTCTTTTCGACCTCTTTTTTCTTGATCAGCTTGTTCGCATAGCGAACGATGAGGAAAATGATAAACGCCAGAATGAGGAAGTTGATCACCACGGTCAGAAACTGGCCCCAGCCCAGCATCGGCACACCCGCTTCCTTCAAGGCAGCATAGTCGGTCATCGAGCCGCTGTAATCCGCTGGCGGCGATCCCAACAGCAGGAACAGGCCGGAAAAATCGGGCATGCCGACAATCGCGCTGACAACCGGCATCAACACATCCTCGGTCAGCGATGTTGTAATCGTCGCGAAAGCCGCGCCGATTATTACAGCAACGGCCAGATCAAGGACATTGCCCTTGAGAATGAATGCCTTGAATTCTTCTATCATAAAATGCCCTTCCCGGTTTCAACGGGCGGTAAATGTATGAAAATTCTCCAATTGTCGAGGGAGGCCGTTGCAAAACCGCCCCCGGACGCCTATTTTTTACAGATGCAGCGGCACATTGCCGTTTGGATGGAGGGATTTCGAACATGCTGAACAAATGGATCAAATTTCTGATGGTGCCGGCTGCGGCCCTGGCGCTCAGCGCCTGCGGTATCAACAGCGTGCCGACAGCGGAAGAAAATGCCAAAGCCAAGTGGGCAGATGTGGAAAGCAGCTACCAGCGCCGGGCCGACCTGATCCCCAATCTGGTGGAAACCGTGAAGGGCTTTGCGACGCAGGAGCAGGACACTCTGACCGCCGTGGTCGAAGCGCGGGCAAAAGCCAGCTCCATCCAGCTCAATGCCGACGATCTTAGCGATCCGGCCAAGGTTCAGCAATTTGCCGCAGCCCAGGGCCAGCTCTCGCAAGGGCTTGGACGTCTGATGGCGACGGTGGAAGCTTATCCGGAACTGAAATCCAACCAGAATTTCCTCGCGTTGCAAAGCCAGCTCGAAGGTACGGAAAACCGCATCAATGTCGCCCGCCGCGACTATAACGAAGCGGTTCGCCAATATAACACGACGATCCGGACCTTCCCCGATATTATCGGCGCGAAGATCATTCATGGCGCCAAACCGATGGAACCGTTCCAGGCAACAACGGAAGGCGCGGATGAAGCACCCGAAGTGAAATTCTAGGCGTGCTGGCGCTGAAAACCTTTCGATCGATAAAGACCCTGCTTGCCGGTCTGGCTGTCGCCTTTCTGGCGCTGGCCAGCCCGGCTTTTGCGCAGGACTTTCCCGCCCTTACCGGTCGCGTGGTCGATCAGGCGAATATGCTCGATCCAACGCAGGAGGCCGAACTAACGGCAAAGCTTGCTGCGCTGGAAAGCCAGTCCAACCGGCAGATGGTGGTGGCCACTGTGAACAGTCTCCAGGGCTATGATATTGCCGACTATGGCTATCAGCTCGGTCGGACCTGGGGTATCGGGCAGGGCGCCGACGGCGAAGCGGAAAAGGACAATGGCCTGATCCTGCTGGTGGCACCGAACGAACGCAAGGTGCGCGTCGAGGTTGGTTATGGCCTGGAAGGCATCATGACCGATGCGCTGTCGAGTGTCATCATCCAGAATGATATTCTGCCGCAGTTCAGAAATGGCGATATGGCAGGCGGAATTATTGCCGGTGTCGACCGGATTGCAACACAGCTGACTCTTCCGGAAGACGAAGCGCGCCTGATCGCAAAAGATGCAGAACAGCAGTCCAGCCAGAGCGATGGCGAGAATATTGGTCTCGTCATCTTCTGGATCTTCATCCTGATCTTCTTCGTCATCATTCCCATGTTCTCCAACCGCGGCGGCAAACGTTATCGCCGGGGTGCCGGTCCGGTCGTGATCTGGGGCGGCGGTTCCGGCTGGGGCGGCGGCGGCCATGGCGGCGGCGGCTTCGGTGGCGGCGGCTTTAGCGGCGGTGGCGGCAGCTTCGGCGGCGGCGGCGCATCGGGGGGCTGGTGATGGGAAAAGTGAACCAGTTCACTCCGGCCGATCACACGGTGGTTACATCTGCCGTATCGCTGGCGGAGAAATCGACCGATGGCGAAATCGTCACAATCGTCACTGGCGAATCGGATTCCTACAGTGATGTCGCCTGGGCGATATCGGGACTGGTGGCGCTGACCGCCCTGCTGGTGATCAGCCTGTTTCCGGAAATATATCTGCATTTCATCGACTGGCTGGCCGGTGGCTGGAGCGGTATCAGTGCCCTGCCCTATTGGGCGCTGTTCGTTTTCACCGCTCTGAAATTCTTCGGAACCCGGCTGATCCTGATCTGGAAGCCTTTGCTCTTCCTGCTTGTTCCGCCACCCATCAAGAAAGCACGGGTGCGGCGGCGGGCTGTGGCCCTGTTCCGGGTCTCGACCGATCACCGCACGGTCGGACGCACCGGCATATTGCTCTATCTTTCGATGCGGGAACATCGAGCGGAAATTGTCGCCGACGAGGCGATTGCAGCCAAGGTCGAACCGGCGATATGGGGCGATGCCATGATTGCGATGATCGACCTGGTGCGTGCAGGCAAGCCCGGTGAAGGCATGGCCGAAGCGGTGCGCCAGATGGGTATTGTCTTGTCCGAACATTTTCCCAAGACTGACCAGAATCCGAACGAACTGCCCGACCGGTTGATTGAACTTTGAGCGAAGGTGACGACGCGAAGGTCGAGATCATGTGGGAGGGCCGCTTCATCACGGCCAAGCGCGACGGCAAATGGGAATATGTGTCCCGCAGCCGCGGCATCAAGGCTGCGGTCATTCTGGCGATTGATGAAGACCATGTCCTGCTGGTCGAGCAATATCGCGTTCCGCTGGGCAAAAACTGCATCGAGTTGCCGGCCGGGCTGGTCGGCGATCATGACCATAATGGCGAGGAAGACAGCGCCACCGCCGCGATCCGCGAACTGGAGGAAGAAACCGGTTATCGCGCCGGAACGACGGAAGATTGCGGCGAGTTTTATTCCTCCCCCGGCATGGTTTCGGAGAGCTTTTCGTTGTTCAAGGCAAGCGGTCTGAGCAAGGTCAGCGATGGCGGTGGTGTCGAGGGAGAGAATATCACGGTTCATCGAGTCGCACTCAGCGAACTAGACGAATTCGTCGCTCAAAAGCGCCGTGAAGGCGCGGGGATCGATGTTAAGCTGTTGCTATTGCTGCAATTGCCCTGATCAGGCTGATCTGCGCAAGGCAGAAACCCGGTTAGCGGAAATTGTCGGCGTAAGCCTGTATCTTGAGCGTCTTATGCGGCGTCGGAATCACCGCATAGGCAATCGCATGCTTGTCGGCATAGGCTTTGGCCGCATCGCAGGATTCAAAATTCAAGCGCACCTGCCGCTGGGTATCACCGGAACCGGCCCAGCCGGTCAACGGATCGGGCTTGCGCGGCTCAGCCGGTTCAAATTCCAGCACCCATTTATCGGTCAGCGCCCTGCCCGACTGCATTGCATTTCTGGGAATCTGGTAAATTCGTGCAGTCATTGTCTGTTCCTGTCCTGAACCGCTTCAATAAGCGCGGGATATCGCAAATTCAACTGCTTCGGTCATCGCATCTTTTGCTTTTCCGGAAGCGAAGATTCCCAGCGCGTCGATTGCCCGCTGCCCATAATGGCGGGCGCGTGACATGGTATCGGTCATCGCCCCGGTCGAGCGGATCAGGCCGGTCGCCCGGGCAAGATCATCGTCCGAGCTCTTGTGCCCGATGATGGCATCTTTCCAGAATTTCCGCTCTTCCTCGTTGCCGCGCGAATAAGCCAGAATGACCGGCAGGGTCACCTTGCCCTCGCGAAAATCATCACCGGCATCCTTGCCCATCGTTTCGCGATCGGAGCTATAGTCGATGGCATCATCGACCAGCTGGAAGGCAATGCCGAGATTGCGGCCATAGCTGTCCAGCGCCAGCTCGATTTCATCATCGCATTCAGCGACCACCGCCGATATCCGGCTGGCGGCAGCGAACAGCGCCGCGGTCTTGGCCCCGATGATATCCAGATAGCGGTCTTCGCTGGTTTCGATCTTGCGCTGCGCGGTCAGCTGATTGACCTCGCCTTCCGCGATCACCGCAGAGGCGTTGGACAATATCTTCAGCACTTTCAGCGAGCCGTCCTCGACCATCAGCTCGAACGAACGGCTGAACAGGAAGTCGCCGACCAAGACGGTCGCGGGATTGCCGAAGATGAGATTGGCAGCGGTTTTGCCGCGTCGCAAGTCCGAGCCGTCGACGACATCATCGTGCAGCAGGGTGGCGGTGTGAATAAATTCTACCGCTGCCGCCAGTTTGAAATGGCGATCACCGGGATAGCCGATCAGTTTCGCTGCGGCCAGAGTCAGCATCGGGCGCATCCGCTTGCCGCCGCCCGCTATCAGATGACCGGCCAGTTCCGGAATAAGCGGTATTTCCGACTGCATGCGATCGAGAATCACGCTGTTAACCTGATTCATGTCGCTGGCGACCAGCGAGATGATGGGTTCCAGTGAAGGCGCGCTATCGCGCCCGATTTGATGGACTGTTGCTGACATGTTGCACCGGATGTGGCAAGTCACTAGGGATAAGGCAAGTGAAATAAGGCCCGTTGCGATTGTGTCCTGCAGAAGTGGGGTGAAATTGCCAGCGGGCGAAAATCGGACGGCAAATCATGGACGAAAAGCTTAGACAATATCGCGAAAGCATCAACAATATCGATGCGGCGCTGGTGTTCATGCTGGCCGAGCGGTTCAAGGTGACCCAAGCGGTGGGCGAGTATAAGGCGAAGAACAACCTCCCGCCAGCCGACGGGGCGCGTGAAAAGGAGCAGATCGCGCGGTTGCGCCAGCTCGCCAGCGACGCCAATCTGGATCCGGAATTCTCCGAAAAATTCCTGCGTTTCATCATTGATGAAGTGATTCGCCACCATGAGCGGATTCGGGAAGATGCCAGTTAGAGCCCTGTTCACCGACGCGATAAAGCGAGTTTCCCCGATACCGTTATGGCGATAATTTTCCGGACAATCGGCAACCCGGCAAAATGGTGAATCACCATATCCCTGATCCACGGCTTGAACGCGCCATCCGACTGATAAAGCGGCGTAAAGATGACGCTTAATATCTGGTAAAGCCTGACATGCCTCATCCGCGCTTTGCGGTATTTTTGACCGACCTCCAAAAGCGAACCAGATGTCTCGAAGGCCCTGGAGAGTGCGGCCGCGTCTATCAGCGCCATGTTGGCGCCTTGCCCCAGCTGGGGACTGGTGCAATGCCAGCTGTCGCCGACGTGAATCAGCCGTTCGGTCGGCGAAGGCCAGCCGGTACGGTGATTGTAAACAGCCAGATTCAAATCTTCCAGGCACCCTAGCTGCGACACGAAAGGTTCCGCTTCCGGCCAAAGATCGCAATAGTTTTTCCGGAACCGTTCGATTCCCGATGCGACAATTCGATCTGCATTTTCAGGCCTTTCCGACCAGAAAATGGCCGCCCCCGGATTGCCGGTCGCAGGGTTCAATCCGATCGGCATGATGCCCGCCATCTGGCTTGCCCGATAATAGCGTTGATCCAGAGCATCGGGCATCACATCATGGTCCTCCGGCATATCAACGGTCGCCCAGAACGCACCATAATCAAGCCGTTTGACCTTGCCGCCAGCCACCGGGCTTCGCGCGCCGCTTGCATCAATCAGAAGATCAAAGGATGCGTCGCACGCCGTTCTTTCAAACACCGGGGTGATCCGGTTTTCACTTTCTTCGACAGATACCAGCTTGCTGTTCGCTATGATCAAAACACCCGCCTTCTGGACCGCTTCTAGCAGAGTGGAGAACAGGCTGGCCCGGTGAATACCCAAAGCGGGGGTGCCATCACCGCTATTCGAATATCTCATGTCCAGCGCGCGACGATGTTGCTCCACCGAAATTCCGTGAAGCTGATGAACCGGGCTGGCCAGCGCCCTTATGCTATCCAGCAATCCCAGCATTTCAAGGACCGACTGACCGGATGGCTGGATCAGCAATCCTGACCCTACCGGCAGGGGTTCTGCATATTGGTCATATATGGTGATATCGTGGCCAAGCCGTTTCAGGAAAAGAGCGGTGGCCAATCCGCCCGGTCCGCAACCAACGATTGCTATATTGAGTTTGCGGAGCATGGCGATTTGGTCTCAGGCTGTTAGGGACAAATTTCAGGCCAGTTGCATTTCTGACTTGGGCAATCTCAACCGCACCAGCAATCCGCCCAGATCTTCGCTTTCCTCAAGCGATACCGTGCCATCGTAAATTTCTGCCACATCGCGGACAATCGCCAGCCCCAGCCCCGTCCCGGGCTTGCCGCTGTCCAGCCGCGCACCGCGATCGAAAATGCGCTGCCGATCCTTTTCCGGAATGCCGCGCCCGTCATCTTCAATCTGCAGTTCGACAAAATCCTTATCGCTGGCGACGGTGATGAACACACTGCCACCACCATATTTGGCAGCGTTTTCAACGAGATTGCCGATCATTTCGTCAAGGTCCTGACGCTCAACCGAGGCCACCGCATTCTTGTCGCCGTCGATATCGATCCGGACATGCGGATAGAGCCGGCCGACCGCGCGTTCCACGGCCTGCAGGCTTTGCCAGACCTTGGCCCGGCTGTGCGCATGACCCCGCCTGCCCACGGCGCGTGCGCGGGCAAGGTGATGATCAACCTGCCGCCGCATGACCCCCGCTTCGCGGATCACCGTATCGGCCAGATCATCCGCCTTGGCGGTGGCACTGTTCATGATCACGGTCAGCGGCGTCTTGAGCGCATGGGCGAGATTGCCGGCATGGCGCCGCGCTTCCTCTGCCTGCTTTTCGTTATGGTCGAGCAGGGCGTTCAGCTCATCGACCATCGGGGTGACTTCATTGGGCATCGGTTCGACCACTCGCCGCTGCTGCCCGGTCCGCATTGCGGCAATGGCAACGCGAATCTTGCGCAGCGGCCACAGGCCGTAGAGCGTCTGCAGCGCCGCCATGCCGATCAGTCCCAGGGCCAGGATCAGGAAGCTGTTGACCAGGATGGAGCGAATATTGGCAATCTGGGCATCCAGCCCGTCGCGGCTCTGCGCCACCTGGAACAGCCATTTCGTGTTCGAATCCGGCAGGATGATCGTGCGTTCGAGCACCCGCAGCGGCTCGTCGGGAAATTGCTTGCTGTCATAAATATGGGTTTTGCGATCATCATGGCCAATGTTCGATTCCAGCGTGCGGTCCCAAAGAGACCGGGAGGGGAAATCGTCATGCCCCTTGCCGCTGATCTGCCAGTAGAGACCGCTATTGGGCTCGAGAAAACGCTGGTCACCGAGAGGCCGGTTCAGGAACACCTCGCCATCGGGCCCGATCTCTGCCGACGCGATCATCGCGGTGAGCACATATTCCAGCTGATTGTCGAAATTGCGCGTTACCGCGTCGTTCAACACCCGGTCCAGCGCGAATCCGCCACCGAACAGCAGGATCACGATCCACGCCGCCGCAATCCCGATCATCCGCCGTCCGAGCGAGCCGGTGGTCTGTGTGCCTAGTCGAAAATCGGTTGTCGGTTCCTTCTCATCGACCGGAATATCTATCTGGCTGGATTCATTCAGGCTTCGGGATCCTCTAGACTATAACCCAGCCCCCTGATCGTCGAAATCACTTCTGCTCCCAATTTCTTGCGGATGCGAGTGACAAACACTTCGATGGTATTGGAATCGCGGTCAAAATCCTGATCATAAATATGTTCGATCAGCTCGGTCCGGGACACGACCTTGCCCTTGTGATGCATCAGGTAGGAAAGCAGCTTATATTCCTGCGCGGTCAGCTTGACCGGGCTGCCATCAAGCGTGACCTTGCCGGATCGCGTGTCGAGACGCACATTGCCTGCCGTCAGTTCGGACGAGGCATTGCCCGATGCGCGGCGGATAAGCGCGCGCAGCCGGGCGATCAGTTCTTCGGTCTGGAAAGGTTTGGCGAGATAATCGTCAGCGCCGGCATCAAGGCCCGCCACCTTGTCCGACCAGCTGTCGCGAGCGGTCAAGACCAGCACGGGAAAATTGCGCTCTTCCTTGCGCCAGCGATCCAGCACGGTCAGGCCGTCTATCTCGGGCAGGCCAAGATCCAGGATCACCGCGTCATAGTCCTCCGTCGAACCCATGAAATGGCCGTCCTCGCCGTCTGTCGACAGATCAATGGCATAGCCATTGGCCTCCAGGGTCGCTTTGAGCTGCTGTCCCAGCGTGGGTTCGTCTTCAACGATCAAGACCCGCATGCTTGTCCTCCGAATTAATGCTTTTCTGTGGCCTAGCCTATATCACCACAGCGCCAGCGCACAATGATTTAGAAAATGCGGGCGTTACAATTTCCGGATGGAGAAAATCGCAAGATAACGGTGCTTGCTCAGCGGCTCTGACGCAAAATATTTCCGGTCCGTCCATCCACGTCGACGAATATCACCCGACCGTCGCGAATGAATTTCAGCCGGTAAACCTGTGCACCGGGATCAAATTCCGGCCCGATATATTCGCTGCCGGGCATTCTTGGCAAAATCCGGTCCTCGATCGACCGGATCGACTTCACCTGGCCCGCCATCATCTGTGCGCGGGCTTCATTCTGCTCGCCGCGACGATTCGCAGCCGAAGACGGCTGCGGCGCAATCGCCACCAGTCCGAGCGCCAGAAAGGGCAAAAAGAGGAAAGTCTTCAACATGGCACCCTTTCTAGGCTCGGCGGTTTTAACATCAGGTGAATAGCGGGTTCAGGCTACAGACCACTCGGCTAGCGCGTCATTTCATAGGTGATGCTGAGCGAAACGACCGTGCCAACCTGTCCGGGTTCGACCGGCGCCGATGCGGAATCCGCCATCTCGTTCTTCATCCGCGGCATCGGCGCATAGGACTGGTTGGAAATGCCTTCGTTGATCGAAAGCACCCGCACACCGGTATATCCTTCCGAACGCGCGTAGCTCATGGCCCGGGCCTTGGCATTGGCGAGCGCCCTTTCGCGCGCCACTTCCTTGACCTTGCTGTCATCATCGATCGAGAAGGTCGGACCGTTCAGATTGGTCGCGCCACTGCTGACGACCGCATCGAGGATTTTGCCCAGTTTGGAAATGTCATGCACGGTCGCGGAAACCTGGTTGGACACGACATAGCCAACAAAGCGGTTCTCGCGGCTTTGCTGATCATAATCATAGTCCGCGCGCAGATTGATGCCAGTAGTCTGAATATCCTTCTCGGCAATCCCCAGCGATTTCAGCCGGTCGATCACGGCGCGCGCCTGCACCGAATTCTGACGAAGCGCCTCCGTCGCGGTCTTCGCCTTGGTTTCCACGCCGGTGCTGAACATTGCGGTATCGGGCGCGCTGTCGACCTGTTCGGACACGCTGAGTTCGATCACCGGATTCTGGGCGGTAATCTGGACATTGGCCGCGTGCGCGAATGTTGCGGGAACCATCGTCAGGGCCGCTCCGGCCATTAAAAGTGATAATTTCATATTATTCTCCATTTGATTCAGGCCGTTGTAGAGGAAGCTCTCTGAACAGCAGCTAAATAGGACTGTCTAATTTTCCTCGTATATTCCCCGGGCTGGCCGTCCCCGATCTTGTGGCCGTCAATTTCCACCACCGGCATCACCAGCAGAGTGGACGAAGAAATGAAGGCTTCGGCCGCATCCTTTGCCTCGTCGACCGAAAAGGCGCGTTCTTCGACCGACAGACCAAGGGCTTTCGCCTGATCGAGCGTCTCGATCCGGGTCACACCGGGCAGGATCGCGCGATCGAGCTGATGCGAAATCAGGACACCGTCCCGGCTGATAATATGGGCATTCTGCGACGTGCCTTCGGTGACCAGATCATCGCGGGTCATCCAGACATCGTCGACGCCGGCGGCAACCGCCTCCATTTTCATCAGCGATGCATAGAGCAGCTGCGTCGTCTTGATGTCGCATCTCTGCCAGCGCAGATCAGGCCGGGTGAGGACCCGCATGCCGGTGGCGGCCATGGGATTTTCGACGAGCACCCGCTGCTGGGCAAAGGCGAATATCGTCGAGGGCGTATCCGGGACCGGCCAGCGATAGTCGCGATCATCCATCACGCCGCGCGAGACCTGCAAATAGACCAGCCCTTCCTGCAAGCCATTTTCGGCCACCAGTGTCCGTGCGATGCCGACCAGTCAGCAAAGGCGTTGATCGAAAGCTCGCCCAGCGACCGTTCGAGACGCGTCACATGGCGCTCCATATCGATCAGGTGGCCATTGATGACGGAAATCACTTCATAGACAGCATCGGAAAACAGCAGGCCCCGGTCAAAAACCGAGACTTTGGCGGCGGACTTTGGAACATAATCGCCGTTCAGATATACGATGCGCAAATGCCGTTCCAATCCCTAGATGGTCGATTTCATGTCTAACAATCCGATATGGCGCAGCAGGTCAATGACCTTTATGGAAAAGAGAAGACTTGAGCCGGAGCGCGCTTGCCCCTAACGCCCGGAGACCATGTCACAGCCCCCTATTTTTTCCTACGAGAATCTATCCCTCCACCAGGGTGAGGGATGGTTGTTCCGTGACCTCGACCTGCATGTCGGACCACGCGACAAGCTCGCATTGATCGGGCGCAACGGCGCCGGCAAGACGACGCTGCTGCGGCTGATCACCAACGAAATCGAGGCGGACAAGGGCAAGAGGGTTATCCAGCCCGGCGTCAATATCGTGATGCTCGAACAGGAGCCGGATTTCACACCCTTTGCTACCTTGCGCGACTTTGCAGTGGCAGGAGCGAGAGGACCGGCCCTGCACGAAGTGGAAGCGATTGCCGACCAGCTGGGCACCAATCTTTCGACCCGCGCAGACAAGGCCAGCGGCGGCGAAAAGCGGCGAGCCGCGCTGTGCCGCGCGCTGGCGTCGGAGCCGGATCTGCTGCTGCTCGACGAACCGACCAACCACCTTGATCTGGGAGCGATTGACTGGCTGGAGGAATGGCTGGGCCGCTACAAGGGCGCGTTTATCACGATCTCGCATGACCGTACGTTTCTGACCCGCCTCACCAAACAGACATTATGGCTCGATCGCGGCGCGTTGCGGCGACTGGAAGTCGGCTTTGGCGGCTACGAGGCCTGGATGGAGAAAGTCTACGCCGACGAGACCCGTTCGGCCGAACGACTCGATGCAAAGCTGAAGCTCGAGGCGCACTGGCTGGAACGCGGCGTCACGGCCCGGCGCAAGCGCAACCAGGGACGGCTCGAAAAGCTGTGGGAAATGCGGGCGCAACGCGCCGCGATGATCGGTCCGGCGGGTGCCGCCAAGCTGCAGGCGGAAAGCGACGACAGCCGAACCAAATCGGTGATAACCGCAACCGACATATCCAAGTCCTTTGGTGAAGGCGATGCCAAGCGTACGATCATCCAGAATTTCTCGCTGCGGGTCCAGCGAGGCGACCGGATCGGTATTGTCGGGGCCAATGGAGCCGGCAAGACCACCTTGCTGAAAATGCTGACCGGCGAGCTGGAACCGGATACCGGCAGCGTCGCGCTCGCCAAGACATTGAACGGCGTGTTCATCGACCAGCAGCGGAGCCTGCTGACCCCTGACAAGCGCGTTCGCGACGTGCTCGCCGACGGCAGCGACTGGATCGATGTGCGCGGTACCAAGAAACATGTGCAGGGCTATCTCAAGGAATTCCTGTTCGCGCCTACGTTGATCGATGCCAGGATCGGGACCTTGTCGGGTGGCGAGCAATCACGGCTGCTGCTGGCGCGCGAATTTGCCCGCATGTCCAATCTGCTGGTACTCGACGAACCGACCAATGACCTTGATCTCGAAACGCTTGATCTGCTGCAGGAGGTCATCGCCGATTATGAGGGCACGGTGCTGCTGGTCAGCCATGATCGCGACTTTCTTGATCGCACCGTCACGATCACGCTCGGCCTCGACGGCAGCGGCAAGGTTGATGTCATCGCCGGCGGCTATGCCGAGTGGGAAGCCAAGCGCAAGCAGGTCGAGAACGACCAGAAGCCGGTACAGAAAGCCAGCCCTTCCAAGGGCTCCTCTCAATCCCGGTCCAGCAGCCCTACGAAAAAACTGAGCTACAAGGACCAGCGCGACTATGATCTGCTGCCGGAACGGATCGAGGCGATCGACCGGCGCATGGGAGAGATCGAGCAGACCTTGTCCGACCCCAATCTCTATACGCGGGATTTTGACCGTTTCGACGCTCTGACCAAAGAGAATAGCGCGCTGATCGAGGAAAAAGATGCAGCAGAAATGCGCTGGCTGGAACTGGCCGAAGAGGTAGAGCGGCTGAACAATATCTGATCAGCCCGGCAGGCGGTAGAAATCCGCCAGCCGGTCCAGCGCTATCTTTAGCACCAGCTTGCCGGAACGCGCCGGCCAGCCGAGATTTTTTTCCGCCGCGGGAGTCCCCTCGCCTCCACAGATGATCCGCCAGGCAATGTCGGACAGGCCGCTGCCGAGATGGTCAATGGCGCTGGTAAAGCGCTGCTTTGCGGCTATCTGCGCTTCGGTTTCGCTATATCCCGCCGGTGCAAACCGTTTTCCTCCCGAAACCGGTGTGGCGTCCCATCGCATCGTAATCCTCGGAGCGAGATGGGCCCTTTCCCAGTCCGCGCGCAGTTTTTCACCCGCATCAAATTGCCGGTCCGACAGGTGGCCGCGGGCGTGTAGCCAGCCCAGAGGCGACTCGGACAGATTGACGGTAACGCTTCGGACACGCCTGCCTGCCGACCGGCGGTCATTGCGCTCTTCGCCATCCTGGGGGTGCGCGCGTTCCGCCAGCAAGCGCGGGTCGGCAAATTTCTTTTCCGATCTGGTTATATTTTTCGTCATATTATCTCCTGCATTACAGGTTTCATACTTGCCATTTTTTCCATACTGTAGGAAAGTATAAACCATATAGGTTTGGAGATTGATGATGATCAGCCGTATCAGAGACGTTCGCAAGGCCAAGGGAATGACGCTGGACGATGTCGCCAAGCGATGCGAGCCGCCAACCACCGCACAAACGATCGGCAGGCTGGAGACCGGCACACGGACCCTGTCGCTCGACTGGCTGAACCGGATTGCGGATGCCCTGGCCGTGGACAGCGCCGCTCTGCTATCGCTGCCCGATCAGGAAGTCCTGCCCGTGGCCGCGATTCTGGACCACAAGGGCGCGCATGCTCTGGAGAAGGTCGAAAATATCTATCAGCCTCCTTTCGAACCGGCGATGGTGGCGCTGCGGGTCAAGAGCAGCGTTGGCGACTATCGGTCCGGGGACGATGTCTGGCTGTCCCGGCGAACCCCGGAACAATATGGCAGCGCGCTCAATCGCGATATACTGGTCCCTCGCCCCGGCGGACGCTTTCTGTTCGGGCGGCTGATCGGACGCCAGGACAATCGCCTGCAAATCCTGCCGCTGGGCAGCGGAGCGAGACAGCAGATCGTCAGCGATCCGGAATGGATCGGCGTGGCGGTCCGCCTGGTAAGGGAGCTTTAGGGCCCGTGTGCTAGAAGGCCTGTCATGAACCGTCCACTCAACATCCTGACGCTTTCGACACTCTTTCCCAATGGCTCGTCGCCGAGTTTCGGGATATTTGTCGAGCGGCAGACTGCCGAACTGGCAAGCCGCCCGGAAACCAGGGTGACGGTAATCAATCCCGTCGGCATTCCGATCTGGCCGCTGAGCCGGCACAAGCAATATCAACCGCTGCGCGCTCTGCCGGCGCACGAGACGTGGCATGGACTTGACGTTTATCGTCCCCGGTTCCGGCTTATCCCCAAGATAGGGGGTGCCAGCAATCCGCAGCGTATCGCGAACGCGATACTGCCCCTGGCAAAGAAGCTGCACCGGCAGATGCCTTTCGATGTAATCGATGCCGAATTTTTCTATCCGGACGGTCCCGCTGCGATGCGGCTTGCGGAGGCGCTGGACATTCCCTTCACGATCAAGGCGCGCGGAGCCGACATTCATCACTGGAGCAGCGATCGGGCATGTCGGCGCCAGATATTGCAGGCAGCCGAAAACGCCAGCAGATTGCTTGCGGTATCCGAAGCACTGAAGCAGGACATGGTCGCTCTTGGCATGGAGGAAAGCAGGATTGCGGTCCATTATACCGGGCTGGACCAGGAACGGTTCGTGCCTGTCGACCGGGCCGCCGCAAAGCGGGCGCTGGGTGTCGAGGGGCCGCTGTTGATCAGCACCGGTGCACTGATCTCCCGCAAGAACCAGGATCTGGTGATCTGGGCTCTGGCCAGCCTTCCAGACGCCGTGCTGATGCTCGCTGGCAGGGGCGAGGCGGAGCAGAGATACCGGTCGCTGGCCAGCGAACTGGGTGTTGCCGACCGGGTGCGCTTTCTTGGCAGCGTAGCGCATGACGAGTTGGCGCAGCTGACGGCGGCTGCCGATATCGCCATTCTGGTGTCAAAATCGGAAGGCCTTGCCAATGCCTGGGTGGAGGCGCTGGCCTGCGGCACGCCGGTGATCATCAGCGAGGCCGGCGGGGCGCGGGAGCTGGTGACCAGCCCCGATGCCGGCCGGATCGTCGATCAGACGGTCGAAGCGATCGTGGAGGCGGCAAAAGCGGTTCTGGCCGATCCGCCCGAACAGGAGGCGGTGCGCTCGTCGGTCAGCCGGTTCAGCTGGAAGGCCAATGGCGACCAGTTGCTCGCCATATTGCGGCAAGCGGCCACCAAAAGCTAGGCCAGCGGCAGAAAGGCGCCGATGATCCAGCGCTCCTCGGCCCGCAGCACGCCCCAGGTCCGCGCCGCAGCCCGGCTGTCCATGACCTCAAGGCCCATGCCAGCTGCTTCCACTTCGCGCCGGAAGGCAGCGGGTGGTTGCAGCATCGACGGGCCGCTGCCCAACAGCAGAAACTCAGGCGGCGGGGACAGGTTGAGGCTGGACAATATCCCGGCCAGATTCAGCCGGTCGAGGCCGGCAGCATCCCATCCGACAGCCTGTTCCGGCGAGATCAGCAGGCCCTGTTCAAACCGCTGGTCACCGATCTTGTAACCCTGCGGCGTGAAGCCGGTGATCACCGGGCCGGTAAATTCGACATCCTTGCGCAGTTCTACCAAGGGTCAGCCAATCTGTTCCGGCCCGCCCATTTTTTCCGCCTGGTCGTTCGCAGATTCCGCCGGAACAAATGTATCGGGACCGACCTTTAGCCAGATCAGGATGGGCGCCGCCATATAGACCGAGCTGTAGGTACCGACAAACACGCCGAAGAACATCGCCACCGAGAAGCCGAAGATCACGTCCGGACCCCAGAGGATCAGGCCGCCCAGCGCGATCAGCATGGTCAGACTGGTCATCACCGTCCGCGCCAGCGTCTCGTTGACCGAGAGATCCAGCAGGGCAATGATGTCCATCTTGCGATATTTCTTCAGATTTTCCCGAACCCGGTCGAACACCACAATCGTGTCGTTGAGCGAATAGCCGATGATCGTCAGCAGTGCCGCGACGATATTGAGATTGAACTCCATCTGGGTGAGCGCGAACAGCCCGAAGGTCAGCGCGACATCGTGGACCAGGGCAAACAGGGAGCCGATCCCGAACTGCCACTCAAAGCGGACCCAGATATAGATGGAAATCGCGATCATCGCGAACAGCAACGAATAGGCACCGGTTTCGAACAGTTCCGCAGAGACCTTGCCCGACACCGATTCCACGCCGTCGATACGGACATCGGGATGATCGGCCCTGATCGTCGAGACGATCTTTTCGGTCATTTCATTGGCAGCTTCGGGGCGCGATTCCGCATCGGCAGGCAGCCGCATCCTGATCGAGACCTCGTTGGCATCGCCAAACCGCTGGATCGTCGCTTCGCCATAGCCGAGAGCGCCAATATCGTCGCGCAGCTCGGAGATGGGAGCCGTTTCGGTTTCCGTGAAGGTCGCCTGGATCATCTGGCCGCCGATGAAATCGACACCGAAGTTCAGGCCCTTGGCCGCGACCAGTCCGATCGAGGCAATGATCGTCAATATGCTGAACGCCATGGCGACATTGCGCCATTTCAGGAAGCCGATATTGGTATCGTCCGGAACGAGTTTCAAAAGTCTCATATTACCAACTCCTGCGGACGGGCCCGGCGGACCCAGAGCGCCACAAACATGCGGGTTACGACCACAGCGGTGAAGACGGACGAGGCGATGCCGATCATCAGCACGACCGCAAAGCCCTTGACCGGACCGGACCCGAACATGAACAGCAAGACACCGGCAATGATATTGGTAACATTGGCATCCATGATCGCGCGCGACGCTTCCTTATAGCCCACTTCGATAGACTGAATCACGCGCCGCCCTCGCCGTCGCTCCTCGCGTATTCGCTCGTTGATGAGCACGTTGGCGTCAACCGCCGATCCGACGGTGAGAACAAAGCCGGCAATACCCGGCAGCGTCAATGTGGCGTTGAACATCGCCATGACCCCGACGATGATGAACAGGTTCAGGGCCAGCGCGATATTGGCATACATGCCGAACCGGCCATAGGTCACGACCATGAAGGTCAGCACGGCGACGGTCGCGATGACTGCGGCGATCATGCCCTTGTCGATCGAATCCTTGCCGAGATCGGGACCAACGGTCCGTTCCTCGACGATCTTCAGATCCACCGGCAGCGCGCCGGACCGCAGGGCAATCGCCAGCTGGTTGGCGCTCTCTACCGTGAAATTGCCGGAAATCTGGGCAGAACCACCCAGAATCGGCTCGTTGATATTGGGCGCGGACAGCACCTGCCCATCGAGGATGATGGCAAAGGGCCGACCGACATTATTCTGGGTCAGGCGGGCAAATTTGGAGCCGCCCTCACTGTCAAAGGTGATATTGACCACCGGGGCATTGGTCTGCTGGTCAAAGCTTTGTCCGGCGTCGGTCAGCTTGTCGCCGCTGATCCCGCCGAGCCGCTTGACCGCGATATTCGGAATGCCGGACGGGTTGTCGGGATAGGGGAATATCTGGCTGCCGACCGGTGCCCGGCCTGAGGCGACCATATTGGGGTCGGCTTCAAAATCGACCAGCTTGAATTCCAGCTTCGCGGTCTGGCCCAGCAGGGCTTTCAGGGCTTCGGGATCGTCGAGACCCGGTACCTGCACCACAATCCGGTTGTCGCCCTGGCGAATGATGGTCGGTTCGCGGGTACCCATTTCATCGATCCGGCGACGGATCACGTCGGTTGCCGTTTCCATGGCATTTTCTACGGCGTTGTTGATGCCCGCTTCCGTTGGAGTCAGGACAAAGCGCGTATCGTCGCGAACTTCGATATTCCAGTCGCGCTGACCGGTCAGACCGGCTCCGCTGGTCAGCGGGACGATCGCGTCGCGCGCCGCATCAACCTGGGTGCTGTCGCGGACCATGAAGCTGAGCACGCCGTTCTTGCGGGAAATATCGCCGATGCCGATGCGCGGCGTGGCGCGGCGCATTTCCGCGCGGACCGATTCTTCCATCGTCTGCAACCGGGCCGTCGCGACATCCGCGGGATCGGCTTCAAGCAGGATATGGCTGCCGCCCTGAAGATCGAGGCCGAGATTGATCGTTTCACTGGGCAGAAAGCTCGGCCAATATTTCAGGCCGTTCGCTCCAAGCAGGCTGGGAATTGACATGAGCACGCCAAAGGCCAGCAACAGGGAAATGGAAATGACTTTCCAGCGCGGGAAATCGAGCATTGAATTTAACTTTCTATATCACCGCGTTCAGTCGTTGGCCGGTTTGGCTCCGCCGCGTGGCATGACATCGGAAAGGGTCGCCTTGACCGCTTTCACCCGGACGCCACTGGCGATTTCGATCTCGACAAATTCGTCGTCGACCTTGACCGCCTTGCCGACCAGTCCGCCACCGGTGACGACCTCGTCATTCTTCTTGACCGATCCGACCTTCGCCTGATGTTCCTTCATCTTCTTTTGCTGCGGACGGATCAGCAGAAAGTAGAAAACGGCAAAAATCAGCACCAGCGGCATGATTGAAATCAGAAAGCCGCCAGCGCCGCCGGAGCCTGCTGCTGCGGATAATATGGAAATACTTGTCATGAGTTCGTCCCGATAATTGCAAATTTTTATGTGTGGTGGCCGGAGCCGTGTTTCAAGCCCTCAAGCCGCCAACCCCGATGTTGCGCGCGCCTATCACGCACACAGCAAAGGCGCAACGAAATCCGTATTCTGGAAAGGTTGGAAGCATGTTGCAAACGACTTGCCAATCTCCATCGACCTCCATATATGCGCAACCTCGGTCGGGACGTAGCGCAGCCTGGTAGCGCATCACACTGGGGGTGTGGGGGTCGGAGGTTCGAATCCTCTCGTCCCGACCAGTTTTCAGCCATTTTTTAAAATGCTGAATTCTTATATCACTGCTGTAAGTGCAATGTAAGTGCAGATTTTCTGTTTTTGTTCTCCAAAGCATCACCATCATCCCGGGGATCATCATCGGAGGAATATTTGCGCCAACCAGATAGGTTCTTCAAATATGAGATCGCCTGAATTGGAATAGTGCCAAACATCACCATCCGGACACTTGCCGCAAATACTAACTTTTAATCAGTAGGTCGCTGGTTCGAACCCAGCAGGGCTCACCATAATACGTTGAAGATAAACGATTTTCTGACAGAATGATATTCGAAGTTGCAATATTTGCAACTTGGGTAGCATTTTGGGTAGCAAATGGAAGAAATTCCAATATTCGAAGAACTGATGATGGACCAGTTCTTTCAAAGGTAGGGAATACAACAGCGTTGATTGCTAAACCAACGAACCATCCAACCCAAAACAGTGATAAATGTAAAAACGATTTCCGGTAGCGGCGCCTGCTACCATTTCTCGTCGCGAGTAAACTCGACTGCGGTCGCGTCAAGATCTTTCGCCAATTGATTGAACTCACGATATGCTCCAAGGCGCTCTAGACCATCAAGTCGCTGATCGCCGGAAAGGCGGTCCATGCGGGTTCGAATTAGCGCCGCCACAATTTTCAATGTTGCTGGATCTGGCTTGGTCATAGTTGCGTTGTATCACGATTCAAATTGCGATGCGAACAAGAGCTTTAGGTGTTCAGCGAAACAACACCAGAGGGCAGACGAATAAGATGTGTCATGGTAATCTTTTTTTCTGACAAAAATAAACACTGATTGAACAATCCTGGCTAAAGATGATCGCGTTATCCTGAGCAGTCGATGCTGGGGGGGATCGGAGGTTCGAATCCTCTCGTCCCGGCCAGTTTTCAGCCATTTTTTCAAAATGCTGAATTCTTATATCACCGCTGTAAGTGCAATGTAAGTGCGGATACTCTCTTTTTGTTCTCATCGCACCCTATGGATTTCACGCTCATTCTAGAACATGGTCAAAAAGATCAACCAAATAGGTTCAATTGAAAACAATTTCAATTGAGCGATCTTGGCATGACAAATCAGGCTTTCCTATACTATTTTCAGAAAGTGGCAGTCGCACGTCAGGCTTGAACGACCTGCTGGTCGATCACACCACATGGGGATGAGCCGTCAATTCCGCGCCCTTCGATGCGAATAGGGTCACCAAAAGACAGGAACGGCGTTGTGGCTAGGCCCTTGTCGCGGATCACCTCGATCGCACGAACCTCTGAAATACAGCTTGATCCGACTTCTGTATAGTTTGAATCGGAAACGGTACCCGACTCAATAATCGTTGCCGCTACCAGATCGCGCGTCAATGCAGCATGAGCAACCAGTCCCTGGAAACCAAAATCCATGGCTGCACCAAAACGTTCACCGTACAAGTCAATTTATAAGTCGTGTCAAACACGCCATCTTTCTAGACTTCACCCAGTTCATCGGGTGTCACCGCAAAGGGCACCATCGAACAGGCCGGTTTTGCCTGCACCCAACCAAAGCCGGTTGCCATTTCTATCGGAGCAATCGCGCGCAAAGAGCAGTCGTTGATTTTGACGATTAGTCTGATGTGTTTCGTTGCGTCCGTAGCGCATGTTCCCATTGGAACATGATCTACAATAACACCGAACTCGCCTTCAAAATCAATACCATGTTCGATAGTGGGCAACGACACATCTTCGGTCGGGCCGAAAAACCGATCCGAACACCCTGATACATGAGCGGTTTGTCGGTATTGATTGGATCCAGACCAAACGCGACTTGCATAAGGTCTCCATGAGTTGAAAAGGCAGAGCCGTCGAGCCATTGCCAGCTGCGCGGCATCAGCGCAGCACAGTCGGTGGTCGCAAACTCTTCACCTTCCCCCGAAAAAAGGCGATCAAGTGCTTTGGCAACGCTCGGCTGAACCACTTGCCAGTCACCGAAAACAGCGAGCAAATTGGTTGCCGGACCATCGACCCGAAAAACAGCGCCTCCTGCATCACCGTCCGCTCGCCCATCATCGCAGCATCTCCCGCCTCTACAGGAATGCTGAATCGCATCTCTACAATGCTGACAAGACCGAGTTTTTCAACACAACCCGCCCTCTTGTCGGTCGGTCGACCACCTCTTCGGTATTCTTACAAGCAAACACAATCCGCGCTGGGAGATTCTCGGTAGTCTCGGGCGCTATGCCGTCCAACGGCTACATGGCGCAGTGTAGATCATATCCGCTGTATATAAGGATGAGGATATCTACTCTATCCACGTCGTACATCCCGTTAAGCAACTTCTAGCCGCGGATGACTGCCTGATTTATGCTCCGGCAGGAGTCGATCGCTAGCAACGCCAATAACTGGCTTATACCAAAAAAGGGAGCGAGTGGCCCCAGCCACTCGCTCCAGCTGATCCTATGGGAGAGAAGGATCAGAACCAGTTAGATTTTGGGATCTGACGTGTTCAGCACACCCTTAGATTCCCAACCATTTTTTCCATCGCGGTTCGTATGATGGTCAAGTCTGCTTTGGAAATGCCTTTGAACATCTTCTGATAAACGGCGTTGGCTTCTTTCCGAAGTTCCGGAATAATGTCGATTGCCTTTGGACGCAGGAATATCCGCCAGACACGCCGGTCATCTTCTGCGGACCGACGTTCGACAAATTCCAGTTTTTCAAGATGATCAATCGTCAATCCGATCGTAGCTCGTTCCAGTTCTAGGCAAACTGCCAGCTCGGTTTGCGTCATTCCCTCGGTCTTGATCAGATAGGCCAATGTTCTCCACTGGGTGCGGGACAAGCCGAACTGGGCAATCGATTCATCAAATGACTTGCGCAGGACTCGCGGTACTTCCTCCAGCAAAAACGCAAACTCATCGGTCTCATTCAGGAAGCCGTCTTGCGCGTTTGCGCTCATTGTAGCTGTTTCGGTTGTCATGATAGTGACCATATCGTAAATTCAATATAATATAAAGCCCTTTACTGCATAAATGCCGTCAAGGCGACACGCTCCCGCGATTACTCCATGTAGGTTCACGGGTTGGGGCTGAAGCCAGCTTTGTTTGGGTTAGTATGCTTGTCGAGATAATTGAGGATCACGTCGTCGGTGATATTGCCTGAGGTGGTCGAGAAATAGCCTCGTTGCCAGAAGCGCTGGCCCCAGTAGCGTTTGCGGATATGCTCGAACTCCTGCTGTATCTTGCGCGATGAGCGTCCCTTTGCCCGGCGCACGAAGTCGCTGACTGCAATATGGGGCGGGATCTCGACAAACATATGCACATGATCGCGTGACAGAACGCCATGGATGATCTTCACGCCCAGTTCGCTGCAGACCTGCCGGATGATCTCCCGCACCCGCAGGCGGACCTCCCCATGCAGCACCTTGAAGCGGTATTTTGGAGTCCGGACAATATGATAATGATGATGAAAAGCCGTGTGGCTCCCGCATGAATATGGCATGAGCACAACCCTCGAGAAAATGACTTCGTCTGCGAGCGGGTCATTTTCTGGAGGATAGTGCTGAGCAAACAATAACGGCTGAAGCCTTCTACCAGCTATAAGCTGGTGAGTTTCCTTCAAAGGCGAGACATTAAATAACTTTACTGTTTGGGGCGCCGGAAGCTAGGGGGTAGTCCCATGTATTGCGAAACAGTCAGCATTGAAGGAGCTGGAGGCTTGACCCTCACAGCCGAAGCCAACGGCGAGAGTGGTGCGATGCCCGTCCTGCTCGCTCATGGTGGTGGGCAAACACGTCGTGCATGGAAGAACGTGGTCGGCGACCTTGCGGAGGCGGGTTTCCACGCAATCGCCATCGACATGCGGGGCCACGGCGACAGCGAATGGGCAGCCGATGGCGCTTACGAAACACACGATTTCGCGTCCGATCTGGTCGCCATCGTATCACGGATGGAGCGCAAGCTTGCGCTGGTCGGGGCGTCGCTGGGCGGAATGGCCGGTATACTCGCCGAAGGGGATTTGGCGCCCGGCAGCTTCGCTTCCCTGACACTTGTCGACATCGCACCGCAGATGGAAGTAAGCGGGGTCAACCGCATTGTCGGATTTATGGAAGAGCATATCGAAACCGGTTTCGCCTCGCCCGAAGAGGCGTCGGAAGCGATCGCGCGTTATATGCCCCTTCGACGCAAGCGGTCGAGCGGCGAAGGGCTGCGTAACTATCTACGACACAAAGCCGATGGGCGGTATTACTGGCATTGGGATCCAGCCTTTATCCTTAGCAGCAGGACGGTCAGCAAACGCGATGAAGGGCGCCATCAACGCCAATTTGAAGCATTAAGCCAGGCGACCCAGAACCTCACCTTGCCGGTCCATCTCATTCGCGGCGGTTCGAGCGACCTCGTTTCCGAAGACGCGGTGGAGCATCTACGCGAACTTGCGCCGCATGCGGAATATACCGACATCGCCGGCGCCACTCACATGGTTGTGGGCGATGCGAACGATTCGTTTTCTCACGCCATTCTCGATTTCCTGAAACGACATCACTCCATGCGGGGGCGAGAAACATGAGCGAGGCGCCAGCGCGAATAGATCGGGCACGCATAGAGGAAATTCTCCGTATCGCGCCTTTCCATGCGTGGCTCGATCTGAAGGTTAGGTCGCTGACTCCGCAGCGGCTGGAGCTCGAAATGCCATGGCGCGACGAAATCGTTTCCAATCCTATAATCGGATCGGCCCATGGCGGCGTACTTGCGTCTCTGATCGACCTGACCGGTTTCTACGCCCTCATTGCACAGGGCACGAAAGTAAAGGCTACTGCCGATCTGCGGGTCGATTATCATCGCCCGGCAACCTCAGGCCCGCTCGTCGCAACCGGTTTGATTGTGAAAGTCGGTCAGCAAATTTCAGTGGCCGAAACCAGCGTTACCGGGCCGAATGAAAAATTGCTCGCTAGCGGGCGCGGTGCCTATATATGCGGTGACCTGTAGGGTCGGCATCTAGGATGGCGCCTGCCATCCCAGGCCGAGCGATTTTTGCACCGCAATCCACGCAAGAGTAAGGGCAGCTCTGCCCCGGGCCAAGTCCGTATTGGCCTTCTCCTGCTCGCGCAAAGTCCGGTTGAGATCGATGCGCGAGATCGCCCCCGACTCAAAGCGCTGCCGGTTGAGATCCGCCGATTTATCGGCATGTCGCTTGACCTGGATCAAAGCCGCCAGCGCAGCGCGCTGCTGCGCGAAACGGGCTAAGGCGCGCTCGGCATCCTGCAAAGCTGCAAGCACGGTCTGCCGGTAATTTGCAGCAGCCTCGCGGCGAGCCGCACCTGCCCGGTCGATCGACGCGTCGACCCTTCCGAAATCAAGGAAATTCCATTGCAGGCGCGGAATCGCAATGGCAGAAAACTCGCCTACGTCGAAGATATCTTCCGGCGAGGTTCCCCCCAGCCCGAGGATGCCCATGAACGAGAGTTTCGGAAACTTCGCAGCCTCGGCCACACCGACCCGCGCCGTCGCGGCGGCCAAGGTGCGTTCAGCGGCGCGGATATCGGGCCGCCGCGCGATGAGACTAGCGGGATCACCTACCGCCACTCTTTCGGGCGGCAGGGGGATCTCGCCAATCGGTGCAACTTCGAGAGAAGGCGCTCCCGGAGCGCGCCCGGTCAGAACGGCGAGCGCATCGAGCAACACGGCCTCATCTGCTTCGGCCTCGGCCAGTTGCGACTTGAGCAACTCCAGTTCTGCATTAGCATTTCCGACCGGAAACAGCGGTAGGGTACCTTGCTGATAACGCTGATAGGTCAGAACGAGTATCTGCTCCTGCAACTCGCTTTGCAGGCGGTACCGCACGACCCGCTGCTGTGCCTCGCGCAGGTTCACATAGGCGTTGGCGACGTCTGCAGTTAGCTGGACTCGCGCATCCTCGGCATTCGCTACGGCAGCGGCCAACTGTGCATTGGCTGCCTCGATCCGCCGCCCGGTCCCGCCACCAAAATCGATCTCCCAATTGGCGTTGAGGCCGGCATTATAAAAACTGATGGTATCGTCTTCCTCTTCTGGCGGCATTCCGGGCGTCCCTGGAGGAAGTGGCGGACCGCCCTGAATGTCTAAACCCGGCAGACGGCCCTGCACGACCGTTGCTTGGGTGCCAAGCGATGGCAGACGGCCTGCATTTTCCTGCGCGAGGGATGCGCGGGACTGCGCGATGCGCGCACCCACCGCCTCCAGCGAAGGATTATCGGCGAGCGCCGCCTCGATCAGTCGATCGAGTCCGGGATCGTCGAGTAGAATCCACCACTCGGCGAGTTCCGGCACTGTGCTGCTCACTTTGTCGCCGGCCCGGATGAAACCCCCGGCTCCGCCGGCGGCAGCCAACTCGGGCGGCCCCGCATAGTCTGGGCCGGCGGTGCATCCTGCCAGAGTGGCGGCAATAAGAAGAAAAGGAATTGATTTTCGGATCATGTCGGTATCAGTGCATCGAGAGGGAAACGTTCTTGGGCAGCGGCTTGAGGAACACGACAAGCGGCACCGTTATCACCGTCAACAGACCCATCACGAAGAACACGTCGTTATAGGTCATAACAAAGGCTTCACGTTGGATGGTCCGGTCCAGCACGGCCATTGCTTCATCCATACCGCCGAAGGTCCGCGCCAGCGAATCCAGGTAGCTCTGCAGCGAGACGCTGTTTGCATTCAGAGTTTCTTCCATCCGGCGGCTGTGATGCCAGGTGCGCTGGTCCTGGAACGAGGCGAGGCCCGCTAATGCGAATGACCCCCCCAGATTGCGCGCGGCATTGAAGATGCCCGAAGCATCGCCGGCTTCGTCCTTCGCCACCGAGGCAACAGTCGCCTGGTTGAGGAACATCATCGCCAGGATCATACCCACCCCGCGTATTAGCTGGCTTTCGGTAAACACTGCGCCACCGGATTCGGCTGTAAGGCTGGTGCTCACAAAACAGCTAAGGGCCATCAAGAGCATACCAGCCCCTACTGCGATGCGGATATCAACGCGACGGATCATGAAGGGTAGAACCGGCATCAACAGGAACGCCGGCACACCCATCCAGAAGATTACCAGCCCGGTCTGGAAGGCGTTGTAATCAGATATAATCGCCAGGAACTGTGGGATAACGTAGATCGAGCCATACATCACCATCCCCAACGCGAGCGCCATCACAGCGACGCTCCCGAATTGCCGACTTAAGAGTAGCCGGAGTTTAAGAACGGGTTTGGAGGCGTACAATTGACCGTAGATGAGGGACGCGAACCCGATTACAGTGATCAGGGTAAGCCATCGGATGAGAGAGGAATCGAACCATTCCTCGCGGTGGCCTTCCTCCAGCACGACCGTCAGTCCACCAAGCCCGAGAATCATGCCAAGGATACCGGCCCAGTCTGCCTGGGTCAGATATTCCCAGTTCGGCTTTTCGTGTGGCAAACCTACGAATAGGAGCAAGAGGAGGGTCGCGCAGACCGGGACATTGACAAAGAAGGCGTAGTGCCAACTAAGATTCTCAGTCAACCATCCGCCGATCAGCGGCCCCATGACCGGACCTAAGACGACGGTCATGCCGAACAGCGCCATACCGATGGGTTGCTGGTGGGGAGGCAGCCGCTTCGCCACGATCGTCATCGCAGTCGGAATCAGTACGCCGCCCATAAATCCCTGACCTGTACGACCGATAATCATAGTCGTCAGATCGGTCGCGATCCCGCATAGTATCGAGAAGCCTGTAAACGCAGTCACGGCGATGATGAGCAGCGTACGCAAGCCAAACAGGCGCTCCAGCCAGGCGCTGAGCGGGATGACGACAATCTCGGCGACGAGAAAGGAGGTAGCGATCCAGGTGCCCTCGGTACCGGTCGCCCCGATTTCGCCCTGAATGACGGGAAGCGCGGAATTGACGATTGAGATGTCCAAGGTCGCCAGCATAGCGCCGAGCGCGCCCGCCACCACCGCGACCCAGGCAGTGACGTCGGCATTCTGCGGCTTGGTTGGAGCACCGGTCGGGCCAGCTTGGGCAGGCGCTGCCTCGGTCATTCGGCAGCGCTCGAAATCTCTTCGAGTTCGCCGACGGCACCGCGGGTGTCGATGGTAGCGACGACCGACATGCCGGGCACGAGCAGGCGGCGCACTTCGGGTGCTGCGTCGATGGATATGCGGACCGGGATACGCTGGACGATCTTGGTGAAGTTCCCGGTCGCGTTTTCTGGTGGCAAAATCGAAAATTCGGCCCCGGTTCCGGGCGAGATGCTGTCCACCGTTCCAGCAATCTTGCCATCTGGCAATGCATCCACTTCGAGTCTGACCGGCTGACCCGGTCGCACGAGACCGACCTGCGTTTCCTTGAAATTGGCGGTAACGTAGATCTGGCTCACCGGCACCAGAGTCATGAGCCGCTGGCCGGGCTGGACGAACTGCCCGACCCGGACCGACAGGTCACCAATGCGCCCTGCCCTGCTCGCTTCCAGCCGGGTCGAAGAGACATTGAGGTCGGCAACATCGAGCTGCGCGCGAGCAGCATCGGCCTGTGCCCGGGTCTGCTCGATCTGCTCAAACAACGTGGCGCGGCGCCCTGTGGCGGCCGCGACCGCAGCCTGCGCGGAGGCAAGTTCGGCCCGAGCCTGCTGCGCTTGTGTCACGTACTGGTCGAGTTTTTCGCGCGGTTCCGCCCCGCTGGCGGCGAGCGGGCGATAGCGGTTCACCTGTTTGTTGGCAAGGTCTAGCGTCGCGCGCGCGACGGCCAATTGCGCGCGCGCCTGGCGGATCGCGGCGTTCTGTTCGCTCACCTGCGAGCGGATCGTGTCGGCACCGGCCACCGTGGCCGCGATCTGGGCGCGTGCCTGAGCGGCTTGGGCGCGGTAATCACGCAGGTCGAGCTGGACCAGTGCTTCGCCGCGGGCAACCTGTTGGTTTTCCGAAACCAGCACCGCATCGACGTATCCGGCCACCTTGGAAGAGACCACCACACTGTCCGCTGCAACGTAGGCATTGTCGGTTGACTGCATGTATTGCCCGTAGGTAACATAACGATAATACCACCAGGCACCTGCAAGAACGGCCACGATCACCGCCGCGAGGATGAACAGGCGTAGTTTCCTGTTGGAACGCGATCCCGCAGCCGGTTCATTGTCGCCCTCTACAGCTTCGGAAATATCCTTCATTTGTCCGCTCACTCTATCGATCCCGATTCATTTAACGGGTGAGTTAGAGATAGCCCTACAGATCGTAAAGCACTTTATTATATTTGTTTGGTGTTTCATACCAAGTTGGCTAAAGCAATCCCATGGCCATCTATGAACTCCAAGTGCGCGAATCGAAAGACCGTCGGGAGATAATCACTGACGATGATCGGATATCCAAGAACCTTGAAAAACTCCCGGACGCAACGGACTGAGCCAGATGCCCGGAGATTCGGAAAAACTCATAGGCGACCTTTCGCGATTGGCGGAACTCGGTCGAATTTTTGCCCGTCACGGTGCAATGAATCTGGGTAATGCCCTTGGAATTGCACCTTTTCCGGAAGAAGATGTCAGTCCAGAGCACTTGCGACCGAAATCAATGGTTGCCTTGCTGCGCGATATTGGCCCGATCGGTGTGAAACTCGGCCAACTTCTCGCAACGCGCGGCGATGTGTTCTCTGACGAGTGGATAGACGCCTTGGCCAGTCTTCAGGACCGGGTCGAGCCCCTGCCGTTTGACGCGATCGAGCCTGTTCTCGTCGCCAGTTGGGGCGAGAAGTGGGAGGAAGATTTCACGGCATTCGAGCGCGATCCGATGGCCTCCGCCTCTATCGCCCAAACCTATACGGCAACCTTGCTGAATAGCAGTGACGTGATCGTGAAGGTTCGACGGTCGGGCACTGCGGCCAGACTGGAAGCAGACATGCGCATACTGGTGCGGCTGGCGAAGCTATCCGAGCGGCGGTCGAGCGACATCGCCCGCTATCGTCCAGTCGAGTTCCTCCAGACCTTCGGCAAGAACCTGGCCCGCTAGATGGACCTCGCTGCAGAAGCGCGGGCCTGCGAGCGGATCGGCGGCTACCTTGAAACGCTGGGAGCGAAGTCCCCGGCGATACACTGGCATCTCACCGGCCTGCGGGTGAATGTGCTGGAACGCCTGTGTTGCATCGACCGGTTGAGATCGCACCGCATCGCAGATCGACCGTGTGGCGGAGAAGGCGCGAAACATCGTATTTGCCAAACGCTATGCCGATGCTGTGCTGCGGATGATGATCCTCAATGGCAAATTCCATGGCGACCCCCATCCCGGTAATATTTTCCGGATGGATGCTGACCAGGTTGGCTTCATCGATTTCGGCGCGGTCGGTTTTCTCAGCGGAGCGAGTCGGCAGGAAATCGTCCGTCTGATCCTCGCAATCGCCGACGAACAGGCGGAGGACGTTGCCGATCTGCTGCTCGACTGGGCCGGCAATCCGGCGGTGGATCGCGACCAGCTCGCCCTCGATCTGGACCATATCATCGAAGAATTTCGCGGCACGGTGCTGTCGGGGATCGAATTATCGGCGCTTTTCGACCGGGTTTTCGGCCTTCTGCGCGAATACAGCCTCGTCCTGCCGCCCGATCTTGCCATCCTGCTGCGCACACTGCTGACGACCGAAGGCCCTGTCCTCGCGTTCGCGCCAGACTACAACATTGCCGAAGAGACCAGACCCATCCTTATTGAACTGCTGTCGGAACGGTTCTCGTTCGGTGCGACCCGCAGCCAGCTCACCAAGCTGCGCCGCCGACTGTTCGGTCTTTCGGCTTCCCTGCCAGACCTAATCGGCAATGCCACCATTATCGCCCGATCTGGCTCGATTCCCGTGACCATCGACCCGACCAGTCGTGGGTGCTGGCAGGGATCACCCTAGCGCTCGCACTGATCGCATTGGTCCGGAAATGGAATTGAACCAGCCGACTGCCCATGTCTTAAAGCCAACACAAATAAGCGAAGATCAAACCGGAGAGAGAAATATGACCAGCCCGCAACCCGTCGATCCCGTCCCCGCAGCCACCATGTTGTTGCTGCGCGACGAGCCGGAATTCCAAGTGCTGATGGTAAAGCGGCACCACCAGATCGACTTTGCCTCCGGCGCGCTGGTCTTTCCGGGTGGGAAACCAGCTACGGGTGATGATGCTGCGCAATGGGCCGACCATTGCGCCGGCTGGGACACACTTGAACCGACACAGCGGACCCTGCGGATCGCCGCAGTTCGCGAAGCCTATGAGGAAGCGGGCATCCTGCTGGCCGATAAAAGCGATGGCAGCGCTTTCGAGGGTTCCTGCGACCCGGCAAGCCGCAAGGCGGTCGAACAAGGCGAACTCGCGTTCCTCGACGTGGTTCGTGAGGCCGATGTGCAATTGCGGCTGGACAGGCTTAGCGATTTCGCTCGGTGAATCACACCCACCTTCATGAACAAGCGCTTCGACACTTGGTTCTACGTCGCCCGCGCTCCCGAACGCCAGATCGCGGCGTGCGATGGCTACGAAACCGTGGATGCCGAATGGTTATCACCTGGCGGCGCACTGGCTATGGGCGAAGCCGGGGAGCGGACGATTATCTTTCCCACCAGGCTGAACCTGGAACTGCTGGCCCAGGCCAGCAGTGCGCAGGACTGCGTCGAACGTGCCGAAGCGCGCTTGATCGCGCCAGTCCTCCCGAAAATCGTTCAGCGTGACGGGAAGAACATTCTCACCATTCCCGAGAGTGCGGGTTATGGGGCAGCCAGTGAAGTAGTAGGTTGACGAGATTGCATTCCCGATAGCTCCTGAACGAATGGGTGTTCGAATGAAGGGCAAACAGTTCCGCCTATTCGCAGGCCGTCCAGCCCGGGCTGTTCTGATTGGACTCGGGGGCGGACAGAATTGACGGGGGAAGAATCAACCTGCTGAGAGGAAGGCAGAGGTTGGCAGCAAGTCGGTGCCGAACTCGCTTACGAAAGAAGTAGGCCCGAATGCATTTAAACCTCCACTGTGCTGTTCGACGGACAGTCTCAGCACCTGCGAAAAATGATCGGGCGGATGAGACGACCGCTCGGATCGTGGGCGCGAGAGTTGCGTGCCCACATGCCGCTTAGCTAGCCTTCCTCGCGCAGCTAGCGGCAGGCGAAAGCTCAGCGCGGTATTGAAGCGCTAAGAAGCGAGCATCTGGTTGAACCGCACGTGCTGCTTCAGGTAGTCAAGCGTGCTGTCGAACAATGCCTGCGCCAAATCGAGCATCTCGGCAGCAGCCTGCCACTGCCTCCATATGCCTTGGGTCCAGTGGGCGTGCCCAGCCCCGAGCACCAATATGACTCACGCCATTTTGTATGAAGAGGCGTTTCGTTTGTCGGAATTTTCAGGCCTGCTAGCAAGGTTGACCTTGCTCTTGAGTTCTTGCGGGAATTTTTCGCTAAGGAATTCGTGTACTTCTGTGCGAAACGCGTCGTCGTCCGCGTGGGTGTTCTCTTTCAGCTGGGTCGCCATCATGGTCTCCATCTGAGGATCAGGGTTGCTTCTCCATCGATTGGGCGAGGATTGCGAGATCTATCTCGATGGATCAATATTGCTGTTCGGGCACGTGAAGCACTAGGCCGTCCAGCATCGGCTTCATCGGAATCTGGCACGCGAGGCGGCTGTATTCTGTAGTGCCTTCGGCGAACTGCAGCAGTTCGGCTTCCATCCCGTCTTCCTGCAGCCGACCGACCTTGTCGATCCATTCGGGGTCGACATGAACGTGACAGGTCGCGCAGGCGCAAACGCCTCCGCAATCGCCGTCGATACCCGGCACGTCGTTGAACAATGCCGCTTCGCGCGCGGTTTCGCCTTTGTCGATCTCGACTTCCCGGCGCTCTCCGTCGCTCGCGACGAACGTTACCTTTACCATTTCTATCTCCGCAATATTTGGTTCGGACAATCAGCGGGCATGCAAACGCACCGGCAGATTGGTGATTCCCCGCACCAGATTTGAAAACAGGCGCTCAGGCTCGCCGGTCACTTCGACCCTTGAGAAACGCTTGTGAATCTCTTCCCAGATGATACGCAGTTGCAGTTCGGCGAGGCGGCTGCCCATGCAGCGATGAATTCCATAGCCAAAAGAGAGGTGATGGCGCGGATTTTTGCGGTCGATAATGAATTCGTCCGCTCGGTCGATGACGCTGCCGTCGCGGTTGCCGGAGAGATACCACATCACGACCTTGTCGCCCTTTTTAATCTGTTTGCCGCCGATCTCCCAATCCTGGAGCGCAGTGCGGCGCATATGGGTCAGCGGCGTCTGCCACCGGATGATTTCCGGCACCATGCTGCCAATGAGCGAAGGGTCGTCCGACAGCCTGCGATATTGATCGGGGTTCTCATTAAGAGCCAGCACGCCTCCGCTGATCGAATTGCGGGTCGTGTCGTTGCCGCCCACGATGAGCAGCAGAAGGTTACCCAGAAATTCCAGGAAGGGCATGTCCCTTGTCGCCGGGGAGTGCGCCATAATGGAGATCAGGTCGTTCTTTGGCTCCTCATTGATGCGCTGTTCCCACAGCCCCTTGAAATACATTGCGCACTCGATGAGCTCTTCGCGCCTCGCCTCGTAGGATTCGACGATGCCAGTTTCCGGCGCAGCCGTTGTGATGTCCGACCAGCGGGTGAGCTTGCGCCGTTCTTCCCAGGGAAAGTCGAACAGCGTCGCGAGCGTCATAGTGGTCAATTCGATCGAAACCTTGTCGACCCAGTCAATCTCCTCACCGACCGGCAGGTCGTCGAGAATCTTGGCGGCACGTTGGCGAATGATCGGTTCCAGCTGCTGCAAGTTGGACGGCGCGACCGAGGGCGTCACAGCCTTTCGCTGCTGATCGTGCTTGGGTGGATCCATGGCAATGAACATTTCCAGGTCAAGCGCACCCTCAACCGAATGCATGTCCTGAATCGCGATACCGCCAAGCTTCGCCTCGGACGAGAACACCTTGTGGTTGGTATCGACCGCCATGATGTCGTCGAACTTGGTGATCGACCAATAAGGGCCGACATAGCTGTCGCGGCAGTAATGAACCGGATCTTCCTTGCGCAGCCGATCAAAGAACAATCCGATGGTATCGTTCTGGAACAGGCTTGGCCGGGCAACGTCGATCTCTTCAATCGGAATCGCGGCGATCTTGTCTGCAGTATCCATTTCCATGATCTGGGTATTCATATCCTGTCTTCCTCTCCCGCAAGCAATCCTGCCCTAATCTTACAAAAATAATGGTCTAGCCGATTCTTGTCAAGAAAGCTTATAATATTTTCTACTTTTTACCCCACCCTATCGTTTCAAGGCCATTGACAGCGGGCATTGAACGCTTTTAAATGTTATACGACTTTAGCCAAGGGGCAACGATGCAGCCGCAGGTCGAAACAGTGAAGAAAACCAAGCGCGCCTTATCGCTCGCCCAGAACATCGTGCGCGACATCGAGGCGGGGGCGCATTCTCCTGGGGACCGGCTGCCGCACGAGGACGAGATGCTGGCGCGCTACGAGGTTGCCCGTGCGACCTTGCGCGAAGCCTTGCGCTTCCTGGAACTCCAGGGCGTGATCCACCTGCAACTGGGGCGCGGAGGCGGGCCGGTGGTGGCACGCCCGCAGACTGGTGATTTCGCCAATAGCCTGTCGCTGATCCTGCATTTCATGGAAGCGGACCTGCGCGGATTGCTGGAACTGCGCGAGGCGATTGCGCCCGATGTCGCTGCCTATGCCGCGCTGCGCGCGACCACGGGCGACCTGAGTGCACTTGCCGATTGCTTCAAAGAACTGGAGCGCAATGAAGCCGACAATAATTTCGAGGAACTGAACCGCCGTTTTCACGACCTGCTTGGCTGGGCAAGCGGCAATCCGCTCTTTGGCTTGCTAACCTCGACGATGCATTTGCTGACCCGCGAATTCTCGAACTCGCTGGGGTATTCGGCACAAGAGCGAGCGGTCCAACTACGATTTTTGCGCAGCGTTCTCGAATCGGTGCGCACTGGCGACCAGGCAGCTGCGCGGCAGGCGATGAGCCGCCTCGTCTCGGGCTCGGCATCCTATCTTGCGGAACGCAGCCCGGAACTGGTGTCCCAACGGGTCAAATGGGGGCAAATTTAGCAGTTGTAACCAATTGAAGCGTGCCAAAAGGCATCCATGCGGAGAGGAAGAGAAAATGGCACTGAGAAGCCGAATTTGTGAAATGCTGGGAATCGAATATCCGATCCTGCTGGCCGGCATGGGCGGTGCAAGCGTTCCGGCACTGGCCGCGGCAGTATCGAATGCGGGCGGGTTGGGCGTGCTGGGTGCGGCGGCGTGTTCGCCTGAACAGCTGCGCGACTGGATTCGTCAGACCCGCGAGCTGACCGACAAGCCCTTCGGCGTCGATACGCTGCTGCCCGCCTCGGTCACGCGCGGATCCGCACCGCAGAGCGGTGGCGCACCCGAAAATCCGATGGAACTGCTGGGCGAATACCAGCAGTTCACCCGCGATTTCATGGACCGCGAAGGCCTTCCTCAAGTTGATACTGAGGCGGCCATGCGGGCGGCTGGCGCCCCCGAAATGGGGAAAGGCGGGCCTCAGCTCTTCTCGAAGGAGTTCTTTGAAGCGCAGATGGAAGTGGTGATCGAGGAAAAAGTGTCCGTCTATGCTGCGGGTCTTGGCAATCCCGAACCGTGGATGGACCGCCTGCATGCCAATGGCACCAAGGTCATGGCGGTGATCGGCAAGGTTAAACATGCCGAGCAAGTGGTCGGTTCGGGCATCGACATGATTGTGGCGCAGGGTCACGATGGTGGCGGTCACAATTCGCCGATCGGCACCATCTCGCTCATCCCGCAAGTGGTCGATGCGGTAGGCGATCGCGTTCCCGTCATCGGTGCCGGCGGCATTTCGGATGGCCGCGGCGTTGCTGCCGCGATGATGCTGGGCGCCGAGGGCGCATGGATCGGAACGGCGTTCCTCGCGACCGAGGAAGCGGGTATCGAACACTTCCAGAAAGAAGCGATCACCGAAAGCGGCGAGGACGACACGGTGGTCAGCCGCTCTCTTACCGGCAAGCCTGCGCGCATGATTCGCAACAGATGGGCCGATGCATGGGTTGAGGCGGGCAAAGAGCCCCTCCCCATGCCGTACCAATCGATGATTTCCGGGCCGGTAATGGCCTCCGGCATCAAGGCGGAGCGAAAAGACGTTATTCCCGGTTTCGCAGGTCAGGGGATCGGACTGATCGACGCGATCCGTCCCGCCTCCGAGGTCATGCAGGATCTCGTCACGGGGGCCGAAGAGGCGCTTTCATCCGCCAAGTCCTACTCGTGAACCGCGACGGAGGTATTGTCATGAACGAAGTACCAAACTTGCCGCAAGGGCACGAATTGCGCCGCGGCATTCGCCCTGGAGAAGCCTTTTCGGCAATGCGCCGGCTGATAGCGGACAAGGAAGACACTTCGCAGGTATTTCGCATCGTCCAGGCGCTATCGGGCAATTCCTACTACCGCAACTTCCGCCGCTTCGCCGCCTCGCCGCAAGGGCAGACGATCCTGACGGAACGGGCCGATTTGCTCGGCACGCTCAGCGACCGGGAGCGTCTGGCGCGCTGCGCGCCGGGGACGCTTGGCCGCGCTTATCTCGATTTCGTCTATGGCGAGGGACTGACCGCTCAGGGCTTGGCCGAGGCGAGCGAGGCAAGCGGCATGGCAGAATTCAGCGATCCTGCGGTCACGCTCTATCGCCAACGTCTGCGCGATTCGCACGATCTGTTCCATGTGGTGACCGGTTATGGCCGCGATGCATTGGGCGAATTGTGCGTACTCTCTTTTGGCAATGCACAATTCTACAATCACGGCATCACCTTCATCGTTGCGGTCGGTATTCCCAAACTGCTGGCGGAGCAATGGCAGCTCCCCGTCGCGCGCGCCGCGTTTGAGGCGTGGCGACTGGGTCGCAAGGCAGCGGACCTGACCACTTTCTATTGGGAAAGGTACCTCGATCACCCGCTTGAGGAAGTGCGCCGCGATCTGAACCTCCAGCCCCCGGCAGTATATGTAGGCGTGCGTGATCTTTCACAGCGACTGGAGCGTGAGTTTCAGGCGCGCCGGCAAGGCGAGCTGCAGGCATGAACGGTCCCGCCGCCCTAAGCTTCAGCGACAGGTCCGCTATCACTGGCGTTGGCGAAACCGCTTTCGTCAAAGGCACCGAACGCACCGCAGTGGACATGATGCTGGAAGCATCGCGCCGCGCCATCGCGGATGCCGGGCTGAAACCTTCCGATATCGATGGCATGGTGCCGCCGCCGATCTATACGACGTCAGAGGAAATGGCCGCCAATCTGGGTATCGATGTGCTGCGCTATGCCGCCACAGTGCATATGGGCGGGGCCAGCCCGACTACGGCGCTGCAAAACGCGGCAATGGCGATCGCCAGCGGCCTGTGCGACCATGTGCTCATAACGCTGGGCTGGAACGGATATTCGGCGCTCAGGCCCAAGCCAGGTGCGCCGCCGACGCGGCCGATGAACATGAACACGCTGACCAACACGGTCAAAGGCTATTACAGTCCCTATGGCGTGTTTTTGCCGGTGCAAATGTATGCCTGGCTCGCGACCCGCCATTCAAAGCTTTACGGCGTCGGGCCTGACGCAATGGCGGCCGTCGCGCTGGCCTGCCGCCGCCATGCGCAGATGAATCCGCAGGCCTTTACCTATGGGCGCGAGCTGGACGCGGAAACCTATCACTCGGCGCGGTTGATTTCCGAACCTTTCCGCCTTTACGATTGCTGCCTGGAAACCGACGGAGCCTGCGCGGTCGTCGTCTCGCGGATGGACCGGGCAAAAGACATGCCGCATGTCCCCGTCAGCATTGCGGGCGCAGCCGAGGGACATCCCTATCCGGCCGACGACATTCCTTCCCGGCCCGATCCGTTCAAAATCGGCCTCAGCTATGCCGCCCCGCGCGCCTTCGACATGGCGGGCGTTCGCCGCGAGGACATGGATTTCCTGCAGATCTACGACTGCTTTACTTATGTCGTCCTGCTACAGCTCGAAGCGCTGGGTTATTGCGAACCGGGCGGACAGGGTGAATTTGTCGCCGACGGGCAGATCGAGCTGGGCGGGCGCTATCCGGTCAACACCCATGGCGGCCTGCTGAGCGAAGCGCATGTCTGGGGCCTCAACCACGTGGTCGAGGCGGTGCGTCAACTGCGCCACGATTGCGGCGAACGCCAGGTCGAAGGCGCGCAGACCGGGCTGGTCACCGGCTGGGGCGACTTGGGCGATGGCAGTATCGCTATCCTGAGGAGGTTTGCATGAGCGACGAGAAGAATCTTCCGCCCAAAATGCGTGCCTCGGCGCAGAAGGCGCCGCCAAAGCCGCAACCGCGCCCGCAGGATCCGGTGGAACAGGAATTCTGGAACCGTTGCCAGGACGGCAATCTCTATTTCCAGCGCTGCGGCGAATGTGGCACCTTCCGCCACCTGCCGCGCTACATGTGCGCAAAATGCGGCTCGCCCGACTTTTCTTGGGAGCAAAGCAGCGGAAAAGGTACGCTGTTTTCCTGGACGGTCACACATCAGGCTCTGCACCCTGCCTTTGCCGCTGACATTCCGTTCGTCTCGGCGGTGGTGGAACTGGAAGAAGGCGTCCGCATGGCCACGCGTCTGATCGATTGCGACCGCGACAAGCTAGAGCTGGACCTTCCGGTAACGCTCGATTTCGAACTGATCGGCGCGGATTTCCGCCTGCCGGTTTTCCGCCCCGATACGAACCTACCCCACGAAGGATAAGCACGAAATGGATCTCGAATATGGACCCGAATATGACGCTTTCTGCGAGGAAGTGCGACAATTCTTAAAGACGTACGGGAATCGTGCGCCAGCCGAGCAGGGCCGGGCCGCCCGCCCCTGTCCCGAGGCGGTCGAGTGGCAAAAGCTGCTGATCGAACATGGCTATACCGCGCGCACGATCCCCACGGAATACGGGGGTTACGGGGCCGAGCCCGACATTCTCAAATCGCGAATCATCGCCGAGGAATTCGCGCGCGCCGGCATTCCCGGCGGACTTGCCAACCAAGGCATATCGATGCTGGTCCCTACACTGCTGGAACTGGGAACTGAGGCACAGAAACGCCAGTGGGTCGAGCCGACGCTGAAAGGCGAGGTCGTATGGTGCCAGGGCTATTCCGAGCCCGGCGCGGGATCGGACCTTGCCAGCCTGAAAACCAGCGCGCGGATCGAAAACGGCGAATTCGTGATCAACGGCCAGAAGATCTGGACCAGCACGGCCAAGCAGGCGGACATGATCTTCTGCCTGGTCAGGACCGAACCTGACGCGCCCAAGCACGGCGGCATTTCCTATCTGATATTCTCGATGGATACGCCGGGGATTGAGGTGCGTCCGCTCAAGACCATGACCGGTCACGCCGAATTTAACGAGACGTTCTTCACCGACGTGCGGGTGCCGATGGACCAGATCGTCGGCCAGCGTGGTCAAGGCTGGTTCGTCGCCAATGCGACACTGGGTCACGAACGCGGCATGCTGGGCGATCCCGATGCGCTGGAAAACCGATTTCAGGCACTGGTCAAGCTAATGCAGAAAGAACGTGTCGGCCAAGGCCGCGCGATCGACAATGCCGTGCTGCGCGACCGGTTGGCGGCGCTTCAGGCCGAAGTTGCAGCGATGAAATACAACGGAATGCGTATCCTTTCGGACAATCTGAAGGGCGAACCCGGCGGCATGGCCAAGCTGATTGTCAAGCTGCAAAGCTGCGAACTGGCGCATCAGATATCGGCTCTGGCGATCGACGCCATGGGCGAGATCGGCATCCTTTATCACGGTAGCAATCGCGAGCGCGAAGGAGGCGCGTGGCAGTGGAACTACATGTTCCAGCTGGGCCTTATCATCGGTGGAGGTACCGCGCAGATCCAGAAGAACATCATCGCCGAACGCGGTCTCGATATGCCGCGCGAACCTAAGCTGGCCAAACCTGCGCCGGCCGAACAGGGCGCCGCCGTCGCGGCCCGCCAGAAACAGGGAGCCGCCTGATGGATTTCGGACTGTCGCAAGACCAGCAGATGCTGCGCGATACAGTCGCGCGATGCCTCGCCGACACCTGCCCGCTCGACCATGTGCGTGAGTGCGCCGAAGGCGAAGCTTCTTACAGCGAAAAGGTGCAGTCTGCACTGAGCGAACTGGGCATCACAGGAATGATGGTTCCCGAACAGCATGGCGGCCTCGGTATGACCTTGCTAGATGCAGCTATTGTGGCCGAACAGCTTGCCTATGCGGTCGCTCCGGTGCCGTTTCTCGCCAGCCATGTGCTTGCACCCATCGCGCTGGCGCAAGCCGGCAACGAGCAGCAGCAGGCTGAGTGGTTGCCTCAGATCGCCAGCGGCAAAGCGCAGATCGCCGTTGCCATTGCCGAGACTATTGAGGCGCGCGACGGGGCGGGCGTAACCTGCAACAGCGGCAAGCTGGACGGCACGGCGCTGTTCGCACTCGATTTCACCGGCGCCGAGGCCTTCCTGGTGGCCGATACCGCGGGGCGGATGCACTTCGTCCCCGCCGATGCACCGGGGCTGGAGAAAATCCCGCTGACGACGATCGACCGCACCCGCAGCGTAGGGGAAATGCGGTTCGAGACCGTTGCGGCCGAACCACTGGCCAACGATGGCGGAGCGACTGCGGCACGGCTGCGCGATGCGGGCCGGGTGATCCTGGCCGCTGACAGCCTCGGCGCGGGTCAGGCCATGATTGAGAAGGCGGTCGATTATGCCGGACAGCGCGAACAATTCGGGCGGATCATTGGCAGCTTTCAGGCGGTCAAGCATATGTGCGCGGAAATGGCAGCCCGTCACGAACCATGCCGCTCCCTGATTTGGTACGCAGCGCATGCTTTCGACGCGGCGTCGGATGAAGCCACGCTCGCCGCGTGCCATGCGAAATCGCATACCGGCGAGGTGTATCGCTTCGTCGCGCGCACTTCCACCGAAGTGCATGGCGGGATGGGCTTCACCGACCTGCTTGGGCTCCATTATTGGTTCAAGCGGATCGGTTTCGATCGCCAGGTTCTTGGCGGCCCCGAAGCGGTGAGAGCCGAAGCAGCAGCGCGGCAGGGGTGGACCCGGGCAGCGTGATTTAAGTAGCTGCGGGGACGCCGCGAGACAAGCGGCGCCCCGCCAAGAGATGAGATGGAAACGTGATCGACTGGAACCTTGGCGACATTCTTGATGCTATCGAACCGGCCATGCCGAAGGATGCGCCCGCGCTGATCCATGGCGACCGGATCATCACATGGCCGGAAATGTCAGTCCGTTCGAACAATCTCGCGCGCAACCTGCGGGAACGCGGTGCCGTCGACGGAGCGAAGGTGGCGTTCTACATGCGAAACCGTCCCGAATACGGCGAGCTGATGGCGGCCTGCTTCAAGGGTCGGCTCACGCATGTGAACATCAATTATCGCTACGTGCCCGAAGAAGTATTCTACATCTTCGACGATTCCGACAGCGAGGTGATCGTCTACAGCTCCGAATTTCGCGACTATATCCTTGAGCTGAAGGACCGGCTTGAGAAGGTCCACACTTTCGTCGAGATCGGTGATGCGTCGGAAATCGCCCCTTTCGCCGTTCCCTATGAACATCTCACGACGCAGGGAGACGGTTCGCCTCTAGGCATCGAGCGCTCACCAGGCGATCTGCTGTTCATCTATACCGGCGGCACCACCGGCATGCCCAAGGGCGTGATGTGGCGGCACGACGACATGCGCAAGGCGCAGCTCGACGCGCAAAAGCTGCTCGGCCCGGTGCCGCAGTCGCACGAAGAAAACGTCGCGCTGATCAAGAGCCAGGGGCCGGGACGCCGCACCCTCCCCTCCTGCCCGCTGATGCACGGCACAGGCTTTATCACCGGGATCGGCGCGCTGATGTCGGGCGGTGCAATCGTTACACTCTCCGACCCGTCATTCGATGCCGAAGAGTTGTGGGAGACGGTCGAGAAACACAAGGTCGAGAGTATCGCAATCGTGGGTGACGCTTTCGCCAAGCCGATGCTTCGCGCCCTCGACGAACATCCCGGCCGCTGGGATACCAGCAGCCTCGTGTCGATCATCTCGTCCGGCGTGATGTGGAGCAAGGAGGTCAAGGCCGGTCTTTGCAAGCACATTTCTCAAGTCATCCTGATGGACAGTTTCGGCGCTTCCGAAGGCCTCGGCTACGGCCTTTCGGTCACCACCGCGCAAGGCGGCACCAACACCGCCAAATTCGGCATCGGCGAGTTCTGCGACGTGTTCGACGAGAACGACCAGACGGTCGAACCGGGCAGCGGCGTGCCCGGCTTTATCGCGCGCAAGGGTGCGATCCCGGTCGGCTATTACAAGGACCCCGAAAAGTCGGCCAAGACTTTCAAGACAATCGACGGTGTGCGTTACTCGATACCGGGCGACTGGTGCCACGTGGAGACCGATGGCAGCCTGACCCTGCTCGGCCGGGGCAGCGTGTGCATCAACACCGCTGGTGAAAAGGTCTATCCCGAAGAAGTCGAAGAAGTGCTGAAGACCCACCCCGCCATCGCCGATGCGCTGGTGGTCGGCGTGCCGGACGAAAAATGGGGTCAAGCGGTAACCGCCGTGGTTCATCTCGACAAGCAGGCTGAATTTGATGAGCAAGCTGTAAAGGATCACGTCCGCCAGCAGCTGGCGGGATATAAAACGCCCAAGGCGATCCATCCTACCGACACGCCTCTGCGCGCCTCGAACGGAAAGGCGGATTACGCAGCGGCAAAGAAAATTGCGGAAGGCAGCAGGGCGGCAGCGTGAGCGGCAAGACCACGCCAGACTATGACGCGGTGATCGTCGGTGCCGGTTTCAGCGGCATCTACCTGCTTCACAAACTGCGCGAGGCCGGGTTCAATATCCTGCTGGTCGATGCTGCCGCCCAGCCCGGCGGCATCTGGTACTGGAACCGCTATCCGGGCGCGCGGGTCGATTCGCAGGTTCCGCTTTACGAATTCTCACTCCCAGATATATGGCAGACATGGTCTTGGACCGAGCGCTTTCCCGGATGGGAAGAGCTGCGCACCTATTTTCGTCATGTCTGCGATACCCTCGATCTGTGGCCGCACATGCGTTTGGGCACGAGGGTCGAAAGCGCGCGCTTCGCCGAAAAGGCATCGCTCTGGCGCCTGCATCTGGACGGTGGGGACACGGTGACAGCGCGGTTTCTCCTGCCGGCTCTCGGCTTCGCGTCGAAGCCTTATGTCCCCGACATTCCCGGCCTCGACACCTTCGCTGGCGAATGGTGCCACACCGCGCGCTGGCCTCAGGAAGGCATTGATCTGGCAGGCCGCAAGATTTGCCTGATCGGCACCGGCGCCAGCGGTGTGCAGGTGGCACAGGAGGCAGCAAAATCAGCAGACCGGCTGACACTGTTTCAGAGGACGCCGATCCTGGCCCTTCCCATGCGCCAGGAGACAATGACCGAGGAAGGGCAGGTGTGCGAAAAGCAGGGGTATCCGGCCATTTTCGAACAACGCAAGCAGACCAGCGGGGGTTTTGAATACCAGTCGCTGGAAAAATCGGCACTTGAGGTTAGCGATGAGGAGCGCACCGCACATTTCGAGCATCTCTGGCAGCGCGGCGGTCTAAAATTTTGGTATCACAATTTTGCGGATATGCTCACCAACCGCGAAGCAAACCGCTACGCTTATGATTTCTGGCGCGACAAAGTCCGGGAGCGGATCGTCGATCCGGCGCTTGCGGAAAAACTTGCTCCTGCCGAGCCGCCCCACCCCTTCGGCACCAAGCGGCCATCGCTGGAACAGAATTATTACGAGATTTTTGCGCAGGAAAATGTCGCGCTCGTCGATCTGAAGGAAACGCCGATCGTCCGGATCAGCGCGGACCGTATCGAAACTCAGGATGGGGCGTTTGACTGCGATCTGATCGTCTTTGCAACAGGCTTCGATGCCGGACGCGGCGGACTGATCGACATGAATATAACCGGGCTGGGCGGGCTCGGTTTGGCACAGGCCTGGAACGATGGCTTGCGCGCCTATCTGGGCATGTCCGTGACGGGCTTTCCCAATATGCTGTTTTCTTACGGTCCCCTGAGCCCATCAGGTTTTGCGAACGGCCCAACGAGCGCTGAGATACAAGGCGACTGGATTTGCGACTTTCTGATATGGCTGAGGCAAGGCGGGATCAAGCTCTTCGATGCCGAACCGCAGGCCGAGACGACCTGGACCGAAATAGTCGCCCAAGCTGGCGCGATGACACTCTTTCCCGAAGCGGACTCCTGGTACATGGGCGCAAACATCCCGAGCAAGAAGCGCCAGCTTATCAATTTCCCAAGCGTGGTTGGCTATGCCGCCGTATGCGACGACGTAGCGCAAAATGCCTATCGCGGATTCGCCACCTAAAAACTCACCAACAAGGAACCTTTCGCGCAATGAATGAAATGACCCCTGTAAACAACCTTCCGACTGACATCGATTCCTTGTGGGCCGGGGACGGTTCGCACCTGCCCGAATGGTTCATAGCAGCACTGAACGTGCCGCGCGAAGAAGCTTATGTAGAGATTTCCGGTGCCAAGGTGCACTATCTCCGCTGGGGCAGCCCCGATAAGCCCAAATTGCTAATGACACATGGCTTCCTCGCCCATGCCCGCTGCTTCGCTTTTATTGCGCCGTTCTTCGCGGAAGAATATGATGTCGTGGCATTCGATTTGGCGGGTATGGGGGACAGCGAAATGCGGGGGGCAGCTGACACGGCGGCCCGCGGGAGGGAATTCACCGAGGTTGCCGAGGCCCTGAACATGTTTGCGGATGGCCAAAAGCCAACGATCATCGCGCACAGCTTCGGTTCGGGTGCCGCGCTGACAGCCGTGACCCAGTCGCCCGACGCCTTTGCTGGAGTGGTCGTATGCGACCTTATGATCATGCGCCCTGAATTGCTTGAAAAATACTGGAAGAACGATCGGTCGAGCCCGGGATCAGGGAATCCGGACAAGCCCAACAAGCGCTATCCCAGCTATGAAGCAGCGCGTGCGCGCTACATCCTATCGCCGCCTCAGCCCGCCGAGGAGCCATTCCTGCTAGATTATATTGCGTATCATTCGCTGAAGCATAAAAGAGGCAGTTGGACGTGGAAATTCTCACCAGAGGTTTTCCGGCGGAGCAATAGGCCCGAGGAGTGGCTGAACATGGGTAAGCGGCTGGTGCAAGCGCCGGGCCGCAAAGCAATCGTGCACGGCGGTAACAGTCTGCTCTTCTCACAGGATTCTGCCGATTACATCCGCGAGATGGGTGGAAACGACATCCCGATAATAGCCATACCGGAAGCCCGCCACCACCTGATGCTCGATCAGCCATTGGCCTTTGTCGCAGCTCTCAGGAGCGTTCTTTCTTTTTGGAAAAGCTCCCACGAACGCTAACCGCAATGTTAGAATGACCTGTCATATCTTCGATGAATTGGGTGGTCGAGAATACCAAATATGAATTTTGATACCTTGATTTGAAGCTAGGTGTTTAGTCTAGGCATTTGATGAGTTGGATTAAGTGTAAATCTGTTTGGTTCAGTTGTCCACATTTTGCAGATGTATTCGAAGGGTGTGAGTCTCTTGAGGGTCTTCAGCCGCCGACCATAATTGTAGGCGTCAATGAAGTCGTTGAGATGCGCGGTCAGCTGGGCATGGCTGTCATAATTGTCAACGGCGGAGTAAAATCAGGCCATATGGCGGCGCAAAAGTAGACCAGTTTTTGGTTGAGCGTGATGGGTGCAAAATGGCGGCGGCCAGTCAGCCGCGCTCCCCAAATAGCTGGCGGTTGACTGGCCGCTTTGGCCCGTCAGGGCCAAATCTGGATTGGCTGGATCAGGTGGCGGCTTTTGCCTTCCGGGCACGGCTTTGGCCGAGTCGATAGCTGTCGCCATTCATCTCGAGGATGTTGACGTGGTGGGTCAGCCGATCGAGCAGTGCTCCGGTCAGACGTTCGGTGCCGAAGGTTTCGGTCCATTCGTCGAATGGCAAATTGCTGGTTATCATCGTGGAGCCGCGCTCATAGCGCTGCGAGATCAGTTCGAACAAGAGCTCTGCACCGGTCTTGGACAATGGCACAAAGCCCAACTCGTCGATGATGAGCAGCTTGACCGCGGCCAGCTGCTTTTGCAGGCGGAGCAGACGGCGCTCGTCTCGGGCTTCCATCATCTCGTTGACCAGCGTCGCGGCGGTGGTGAAGCTGACCGAGAGGCCCTTCTGGCAGGCAGCCAGCCCAAGTCCGAGGGCGACATGGGTCTTGCCTGTGCCGCTCGGGCCAAGGGCGATGACATTCTCGCGCCGGTCGATCCATTCGCAGCGGGCCAGTTCCAGCACCTGCATCTTGTTCAGCTTTGGGATCGCCTTGAAGTCGAAGCTGTCGAGGCTCTTGGTGGCCGGGAATTTCGCGGCCTTGATACGGCGTTCGATCATTCTGCGCTCGCGATCGATCAGCTCCAGCTCGACCAGACGTCCCAGGAACTGGACATGATCCAGCCCCTCGGCGGCGCACTGGCGCGCGAGCTTTTCATACTCGCGCAGGAATGTCGGCAGCTTCAGCGTCTTCAGATGATCGGCCAGCAGGATCTTCGGCGCGTCGGTCATTCCGCCGCCTCCGTCATCAGGGCCATGTAGCTGGCGGCCGATGTGGTCTCGACATTGGCGCGCGGCAGGTAGGGATAGACATCGAGGTCGAGCTTCGGCGGCCGTTTCTCGACATGGCAGAGAACAAGGTGCTTGACGGCATCAAAGCCAATTGCCCCCAATTGCAGGGCCTTCTTCACGGCGGCATGCAGATCGTCGATGTCGAAGGTCTCGAGCAGGCGCAAAACCTGCACGTACTCGCGGCGTCCGGCCTTGATCATCCGCGCCTCCATCAGGCGGCGCAGTGTTGCGAACTCGGGCGGCAGGCTCCATTCAGCCAAGGGAGCTGCTTGGTCCAGGGCGTTGATCTTGCGCTCGATCAGCGGAAGGTAATGCAGCGGATCGAAGACCATGTCCTCGCGGTCGTAGCAGCGGGGATGGCGTGTGATGACTTCGCCGCTGCAGCCAATAACCACCTCGTCGACATAGCCCCTGATCCAGACGTCGCGGTGGCCGTAAGCGACCGGTACCGAGTAATCGTTGGTTTTGTAGCGCACCAGCGCCTGCGAACTGACCCTTCCGGTTGCCTGGTCACAGGCATCGAACGGTGCCGCAGGAAGGCCGGTCATCGCCGCCAGATCCCGCGCGAGGCGTTGACCGATCGTCTCGGACTGGCCCCGCAGGACATCCGCCTGACGTTCGCGGCACTGCTCCTCCAAATAGGCGTTGAACGCCTCCCAGCTCGCAAACCGCGGGATCGGTACCATGAAGTTGCGGCGGGAATAGCCGACCAGCCCTTCCGCGTTACCCTTGTCGTTGCCCTTGCCGGGGCGGCCGTAGCGATCGCGGAACAGGTAGTGCGACAGGAACCCGCTGAAGAGCGTGGCCCGCTTACGCGTTCCGTTCGGAAGAATCTTCGCAACCAGGCAGCGGTCGTTGTCGTAGAGGATCGATATCGGCACCTTGCCGAAGAACGCGAAGGCGTGGACGTGGCCATCAACCCAGGCTTCCGCCGTTGCCGCCGGATAGGCCCGCACAAAGCAGGCATCACTGTGCGGCAGGTCCATGACGAAGAAATGCGCCTTCTGCTCGACACCGCCAATGATGACAACCGCCTCGCCGAAATCGGCCTGGGCATGGCCGGGCCGATGGACCAGCGGCACGAACATCTCGCGACCGCGCCGTTCGCGCTCCCGCATGTAGTCCTTCACGATCGTGTAGCCGCCGGTGAACCCGTGTTCATCGCGGAGCCGGTCGAACACCCGCTTCGCTGTGTGCCGCTGCTTGCGATGAACCCCCAGATCGCCGTCCAGCCAGCCGTCGATAATCCCAGTGAAGCCATCCAGCTTCGGTCGCTTGACCGGTGCCGATCGCCGGTAACCCGGCGGAACCGAGAACGCCATCATCTTGGCTACACTGTCGCGCGAGATGTTGAAATGCCGCGCTGCCTCCCGCTGGCTCATGCCCTCAGCACAGGCCAGCCGAACCTTCCGATATAAATCCACAGTAAAAATCCTCCCGCCCTCCCTGTCGCCAGAAAGGGTAAAGGTGGACGACTTTTACACCGCCCGCAGCAAGCTCATCCCGCCGCTACCGTGGCCGACTTTTGCACCGCCGTTCTCACGCGTGAATATGGCATAAGCACTATCCTCCAGAAAATGACTTCGCCTGCGAGCCGGTCATTTTCTGGAGGATAGTGCTGAGCAAACAATAACGGCTGAAGTCTTCTACCAGCTATAAGCTGGTGAGTTTCCTTCAAAGGTGAGACATTAAAATTACAAAATATGGCCCTGCCGAGAAATCGGCAGGGCTTTTTTGTAGCAAAATTGCATCAATTTGCCTGTGTATCGTGCTAAAATGGAGCAAAACTAGATGTTTCACGATTTGAGCCTGGACTT